>Ga0268254_10000005_pt1 | contig 675230 bp, 636 predicted proteins | sample AgamicOrSfrz_FD_200251 | JGI IMG/M metagenome (GOLD analysis project Ga0268254, IMG submission 200251) | Agave microbial communities from Guanajuato, Mexico - Or.Sf.rz (v2) (version 3) | ecosystem: Host-associated > Plants > Phyllosphere > Phylloplane/Leaf | place: Guanajuato, Mexico...
ACATGACACCCAGCGGTTTGATAATCTGCGCTCATACCGAAACAGAGGAGCGCCCGGAACGGGGATCATCCTCAGTTGCGGTAAGCGGCTTTTAGCCGTTAAACTGTTCATGCGTTGGTATCTCCACTACGATCGACACGCCGAGACGCCGGGAGCTGCAACTCGCCGGCGTCACCCTTTTCTGGCGCGCAGAAAACACGAAACAGCAGCGTTAAATGCTCCTGCCACTTCGCCATCACCTGATAGCTGTTCTCTTCGATTTGTTCGCGTTCCGCCTGGTCAATAACCCCGTCAGCAGTTGCCTTTCTGAGATAGGTTGAGTGCTTGCCGATCCACTCGATTGATTCCATCAGACGCTGATTGATGTCGGCATTGTCGATGTCATCCACTGCCACCAGCGGCACGTTCACGCTGTTTGACTGGCGCGATACGGCATCAGCGATATGCTTCGTGTCGCTTGCCTGTTGAAGCACCATTGCCCAGCCCATCGGGAACACCTGATCGCCACCGTCACGCAGGCGGTTAAACAGCGCGTCAGTTGTTACATCGAGAATCTCCGCCGCTTCCGCATAGCCACCGGGCAACGCCGCGATAGTCTTGCGTATTGCCGCCACCAGCCACGCCGGTTGTTTTTCTACTTTCCAGTGTTGATTACCCACGGTTACACCCTTCTTTCTGTGGTTAATATTGACCGCTTTGTCAGTTACCTTTTTTATACAAGGACGGGTCATACTCTAATTTGCCTTTAGTGATCCTCTCGATTACAAACGCCTGTTTTTGTGGAATTACTTCACCCCATCGGCATACTGCAGGGTGGGTAATACCCAGGATCGTTGCTGTTTTAGAAGTACCGCCAAAAAAACTAATTACATCTTTCTTACGCATAGTGAGTTCCTCTTATTAACGGCCTAAAGGTAACAAAAGGTACATCATTTAGCAAACAATAGGTACATCAAATGCAGGTAACATTAGTTACATGAAAACGGAAATGAAAGACAGGATCAGAGCCCGACGTTTACAGTTAGACGTCACACAGCAGTCCCTAGCCAAAAAGCTTGGGGTAAGTCGTGTGTCAGTTACTAAATGGGAGAACGGTACAACCAAGCCGGATGGGGAGAATCTTCATCAACTCGCTTATGCTCTGTCGACAACACCTGAGTGGATACTCTATGGGAAGGGCGAAGAACAGAAAGATGACACGAAAGTTATTCCTTTTATTAAATCACCTATCGCTATCCCTATAATTTCTGCTGTACAAGCTGGCCACTGGACCGAATCCTATGCGAGTTCAAAACTAACAGATGTTATATCCTGGACACAAACGACTGCAGAGGTTTCTGATGAGGCTTTTGCACTGATTGTGCGGGGGGAATCAATGACAAATCCTAATGGTCTGCCATCAATCCCTGAGGGGGCAATTGTCATTGTAGAGCCTCATTTTGGCCAGCTAGATGATTTGTATGGAAAGATTGTCGTGGCAATTCTGGACGGAACATCGGAAGCAACTGTCAAGAAACTTGTTTGGGATAGTCCTTTTTCTTATTTGATGCCTCTTAATCCTGCTTTCAAACCAATTCCAATCGATGGAAATTGCCGTATTGTTGGAAGAGTTGTGCAAATTACTCAGAACTTATAACGGTGCCAACCAATGGCACCGCACAATCTATCTTACAGCAGTTTATTCTTCCGCTGCTTTTTTGGCAGCTACTTTGATCTCGCCACAAAGCTCTTCCTGTTTTGCAGGGCAAAGACGCGCAGCCTGATTCTGGATTTTGTCCAGATCTTTTGTATCAAGCGTTGAATCAATATGACGAAGAACATATTTCTTTAAAGCCGGAGCCTTATGGATCTGGCTCCCTAACTCGGGTAAGGTGTCCCAGTGATCTACCAAGAGACGTGCAACTGATTCTGAAATACCTTCCGAAATATCACCATCATCGCAATGACCAAACTTAACCCGGTTTTGGTTAACCGCAGTCCACGAGTTTAATGAATCTACTGCCATATCAGCAGCTTCGGCATCTGCGGGGGAGCATGTTTTGGCCCAAGATACATTTGCTGCCAGCAGTCCGCTAAGCATGAGAAAAATTATTTGTTTCATAGCGAATATTTACCCGTAATGTCGGTTGTGAAGCGACTGATGATGATTTCTTTTTGTAGCTGCATGTGCCGCACGTCCTGTATTACCAATCACTTCGATTGTTGTAAGTGGTGAAGCACTGGCCATTTTTATTACTGCGGCTATTCCCTCATCTGAAGTTCTTATGCATCCCATAGTTGCATGTTGAGGGCCTGGAGCATGGCGAGCATGCGCACGTCCAGAATGAAGGCCAATTCCTGGATGACCAGGGACTGAAAAACGGTAAATGCCATACATTCCATAAGGGCCATCTGTTGTATCAGCAGTTGCTGAATGATGACGGTGTGGATGAACTCTGTCTTGGAATATGTACGTCCCGTTTTTGATATGCGTTAAAGTAGCATGGCTATCTACATTATTATATGCAGCCCATGAACCGATATTGTTTCCATTGCCATCAACTAAAGTAATTTGGTGTGTAGAGCCATTAAATATTATTTTCGACATATCCGTCTGATCTTATGGTGAAAATTTTTTCAGATGTTAACCCTACGGCTTATAAGGCATATAGGCGAAATCTGAAAAAAACACCCTATTTTTTGACAGTTTAATCGACGACTCATCCTTACCCTTTCCACTTCCTTCTGTAAACATGGTACCTTTTATTTGCATTATATGGTAACTAAAGGTACATTCATCTTAAACAGTGGTAACGCTTGTTCCGTTGTGATGTTCGTAAGCGCGATAAAGTACAAATCGACGCAAAGAGCCGTAAATCTGCTGAATAGCAGCTACTGGCTACCAAGACGAAAACTGATCGGAGGGAAGTAAGCAGGTGAAGCGCCCCAGTGTCACAACCAAAATAATGCCAGCTGTAATCTTTGGCGGCGTCGGATCTTTCCCGTGAGGGCGCCGCAATTTTTTCTCATAACTGTAAGCGCGTTCCGGCCTCTTCCCCTGAGTGTCTGGTCGTTAATGCAACCCCCTTCCGGAGCGCGCTTTCAATTATGTGGAGATGCCACAGGCGGTTGCAGCCGCCCGCTTCATTAAGCGCCCTGCTCAGGGCGTTTATTAAAGCGAACAGTCATTAATTATCGCCACCCGGCGAGGGATTCGTGCATCCAAAAATCGCGCGTTGCAGCGCGCAAAGGAATACAACGCAATGAGACAACAACTGGCATCAATGACCATTATCGAGCTGGTGAGAACCGCCAACAATTACGCCACCAGCATCAAGCAGACCAGTGTTTATTCGGATCTAATTAAAGAGCTGTCGTCGCGACTTGAAGCGCTGAACCTCGCATACATCTCCCAGGTCCGCACTCATTCAGCGACAACAGTCGAAGCTGAGCTGCCACCAGCATCGCCGGCAATCGCACCGCTTCCAGTAGAACGCGATCAGTACGGCTACTGGACACACCCGGCATACGAGGATTTTTGCGACGGTCGAGAGCATATTCCAACCGCTGAGTTTAACGCATGGATGGACGCTAATGGCCTGGAATGGACAGTAGATTACCGCGATGAGGAAGAAATTGATCCGACTATCGATGGTTACGACATTTCGACATGGCAACCAGAAACGCCTGTTGGTGATGGCTGGTTTGTTGGTTCCATCCACGACACCGAACCGGTGGTTCATCAGCCTCCATGCTGAACGGTGTGTTCACGACATTGAGCGTATCGCCGCGTTTATCGGAGTAGCCCATCACCTCTTTTACCAGGGCGTTGATCTGGTCGAGCTTATCTTTGCTGAGCGCGGCGGTTTTACCGTCTGCGCCAGGTGCGTAGTTCACCACCACCGCAACAGAGAGACGTTCCACCGTACCGGTGCTGCGCTTGATATGCGTGAGCGTTTTGTCCACTTCATAGTTGGTGGTTTCATCGCTCTGCTTGTTGTACGGCGTCGCCGGTATGGCGGGCGCCGCTGTTGCGTTAGCATTAGCGTTGGTCGCGCCTTGCCCATTGGCCTGCGGCACTGGCGGCTGCTCAATCGGCGCGGAAACCGGTGCTGGCGGTTGGTTACTTAACGCACCGGGTACGCCACCCACTGCATTCTTCCCGCCCTGCTCGGCATTGCTGCTCTGGCGGCTGCGGATCGCCATATCTTCCGGGCGGCTGTTAGGCTGATACTGCTCGGCCGTTTGCTCGTGCTGCGTGAAGTCAACCTGCGCGGTGACCTGCGTTCTGACGTTTTGCGCACCGACAATCGGTGCCAGGATGGCCTGAATGCGATTCTGGTATTCCGCTTCTATTTTGCGTGTGTATTTCAGTTGTGTGGTCTGCGTTGCCTGCTCGCCGCTTTGCGTCATCAGGTGGCCGTTCTGATCAACAATCGTCACGCGATCGGCGCTCAGACCCGGCACGGCGCTGGAGATCATGTACGAGATCGCGCTCACCTGCCCGGCATCCAGCGTTCTGCCGCTGATTAACGTCAGCGTCACCGACGCCGAAGGTTGCTTTTGATCGTGCAGAAACAGAGATGGCTTCGGCATTGCCAAATGAACTCGCGCGGCGCTGACCGGGCCGAGCGTTTCGATAGTGCGCGAAAGCTCCCCCTCCAGCGCACGCTGGAAGTTCACTTGTTCGTTAAACTGGCTGATGCCAAATTTTTCCTGATCAAGCAGCTCAAAGCCCACGGCGCCACCTTTCGGCAGCCCCTGCTGGGCCAGCTTGAGACGCACTTCATACACCTGCTCTGCGGGTATCTGAATAGAACCGTCATGCTCCGCAAAGCGGTACGGTATCTGCATCTGTTTCAGTTGCGTGACAATCGCCCCGCCATCCTGCTCGCTAATATTGCTGTACAGGACACGGTAGTCTGGCTCTTTAGCCCAGAACAGCAGCGCAATGACAATTGAAATAGCAGCTGCGGCGGCAATGAAAAATATCATCCGGGGATTAAGCCGAATATTATCAAGCAGTGCCTTAATATCGACACTGCTTTTTTTGTTACTGCTTTGGGTCGTGGCAGTCATGCCAATGTCCTGTAAAAGTGATCGCCGCAATAAAAATTAAAAAGCATTACGGCTCGCCTCATTTGGTATGAAATAAGTAAATGAAAAACTATTTCCCAAGGAAATTCCTGGTTGCGTATTATCTACAAAACAGGCCATTTTCTAAGTGGTAAAAAGGTGAAATTTGTGTCAGCTATTCAGGTTATGTCGTTTTTCGCGCCACATGATAAGCTTACGGCTAATTACTACTAAGGTTGTTTTCTATGTCTATGAATGCAATAGGCGGGGTACTGGATCAGATTCAGTCCCAGGCCAGAAAAGTCTCAGACGCGTCAGCGCTGAACCCCTTTACTACCCATCGTAATATCGAGAATAAGTCACAATTCTCTGATATTTTATTTAACAGTATTAACAATATTAGCCAAATGCAGACCACCGCCAAAACCCAGTCGCAGGCTTATCTGGCCGGTGCGGAAGGCATTGGCTTAAACGATGTGATGGTTTCTATGCAAAAATCATCGCTGGCATTAAATCTTGGCATTCAGGTACGAAACAAATTAGTAAATGCTTATCAAGATATTATGAATATGCCGGTATAACCGCTAAGTATTATCTTAATGCCGATTACCCCGGAAATATGGTTGCTATTTTTCACACCCGAATCATCCTGGATATTTCTTATTAAGATTTAATAGCACACACGCTTTTGTCGGGTGATGAGTGGCTCATCATTTGCGGATGCGTGTGTGCGCAATAAACCAGTGAATTACCGTCAACATTATTATTGGTTGTCAGAAAAATATGCATTCCATTACTCCACACGCTCCACAAGCACCCATTGTGCTGACCGAGAGTGAATTAGAAAAAATCAGCAAATTGATATACCAGCGCGCCGGTATTGTCCTCACCGCGCAAAAACGCGACATGGTTTATAACCGCCTTTCCCGTCGTTTGCGGGAACTGAATTTAACAGGTTTTGAGGATTACACCGATCGGCTGGTGGCCAATCCAGGCAGTGACGAGTGGCAGGTATTTGTGAATGCCCTGACCACCAACCTGACCTCGTTTTTCCGCGAGGCGTATCACTTCCCAACGCTGGCCCGGCATGCCCAGTCCAGAAACGGCATGTACAACGTCTGGTGCGCGGCGGCCTCAACCGGCGAAGAGCCGTGGTCAATCGCCATGACGCTGGAAGAGACGCTGGGGCGCAGCATTACCGGCCCGCGCGTACTGGCCACCGATATTGATACCGATGTGCTGGAGAAAGCCAGCCTCGGGGTTTACCGGTTAAGTGATATCGACAACCTGAGCGAACAGCAAAAACGCACCTGGTTTTTGCGCGGGACTGGCGAGCATCAAAGCAGAGTGAAAATTAAAAGCGAACTTCGCAGCACCGTACAGTTTCGCCAGCTCAATCTGATTGATGCGCAGTGGGATATTCCCGCGCCTTTCGATGCCATTTTTTGCCGTAACGTGATGATTTATTTCGATCAGAACACCCAGGAGAAGCTACTGCAGCGCTTTGCGAAAATGCTGAAACCCGGCGGGTTGCTGTTTGTTGGCCACTCGGAACATTTTCAAAATTTAACCAGCCCATTTCGTCTGCTCGGGCAGTCTGTCTACCGCCTTGGAGATCAAAAGCAATGAAAAAAATCAAGGTGTTGTGCATCGATGATTCGTCACTGATCCGCAAGATCATGACGCATATCGTTAACGAGCAGCCGGATATGGAAATGGTCGCCACGGCGCTGGACCCGATTGTCGCGCGCGATCTGATTAAACAACACAACCCGGATGTGCTGACGCTGGACGTGGAAATGCCGCGTATGGACGGGCTGGAGTTTCTGGAAAGGCTGATGCGCCTGCGCCCGATGCCGGTGGTGATGTTGTCATCTCTCACCAGTAAAGGCTCCGATATTACGCTCAGCGCGCTGGAGCTTGGGGCGGTGGACTTTATCACCAAACCGCAAATGGGCTTACAGGAAGGCATGGCGCAATACAGCGACATGATCGCCGACAAAATCCGCATGGCGGCCAAAGCGCGCATCCGTCGCAGCGAAACAAAAGTGGCGCCGCCTCGGGTGATCAAAGCCCCGCTGGTGGGCAGTGAGAAAATCATCGCCATTGGCTCCTCCACCGGGGGAACCGAAGCACTGCGCCAGCTGCTGGAACCGATGCCGCCGACCAGCCCGGCCATTGTCATTGCGCAACATATGCCGCCTGGCTTTACCCGTTCGTTTGCCAACCGGCTGGATCATCTGTGCCAGATGTCGGTGAAAGAGGCGGAACACGGCGAACGCGTGCTTCCTGGTCACGTCTATATCGCGCCAGGTGCTTTTCATATGGAGCTGACGCGCAGCGGGGCGAACTATCACGTCGCGCTGAATGATGATTTGCCGATCAACCGGCACCGCCCTTCTGTCGATTCGCTGTTTCACTCGGTGGCGCGAAGCGCGGGGAAAAACGCCATCGGCGTGATTTTGACGGGGATGGGCAGTGACGGTGCCGCCGGACTGCTGGCGATGCGCCAGGCGGGTGCCTGGACCATTGCGCAAAGCGAACGCAGCTGTGTGGTGTTCGGTATGCCGCGTGAAGCTATCGCGCTTAATGCCGCCTGCGAAACCGTCGATCTGGAGCAAATCAGCCAGCAAATTCTTCACCGTTCTGCCGGTCAGGCGCGCAGGATTTAATTTTTTTATTTCATTCCCCTTTATTCAGGAAAAAACAATGGCAGACAAAAACTTACGTTTTCTCGTTGTCGATGACTTCGCCACAATGCGCCGCATTGTACGCAATCTGTTGAAAGACCTTGGTTTTAACCGTGTTGAAGAAGCCGAAGATGGCCTGGACGCGCTGAATAAGCTGCGCGCAGACGCTTTTGATTTCGTCATCAGCGACTGGAACATGCCGAACATGGATGGCTTACAACTGCTGACGGAAATCCGCGCCGACGCGAATTTAAACAAAATGCCGGTGCTGATGGTTACCGCAGAGGCCAAGAAAGAGAACATCATCGCGGCTGCGCAGGCCGGTGCCAGCGGTTATGTCGTGAAACCTTTCACCGCCGCAACGCTGGAAGAAAAGCTGAACAAAATCTTTGAAAAAATCGGGTGGTAACCGATGAGCGGCTTAGAAAATACGCAGCCAGAAGACGATTTCAAAAGCATCTTCTCCCGGGTTGGGCAACTGACGCGCTTGCTGCGCGACAGCCTGGTCGACTTAGGTCTGGACCGCACCATTGTTGAAGCGGCAGACGCGATCCCGGATACGCGTGAACGCCTGAACTACGTGGTCGCGAAAACCGCGCAGGCGGCTGAACGCGTACTGACCTGCGTGGAAGAAGCTCGCCCGCAGCAGGAGGCGATCACGGCACAAGCAGAAGCATTAACCGCCCGCTGGGATGAGTGGTTCGCCGATCCGGTTGAATTACCGATCGCGAAAGCGCTGGTGACCGACACGCGTGAGTTTCTCCTGCAGGCACCGGTCATTGCTCGTCAGACCAACGATCAGCTGATGGAAATAATGATGGCGCAGGATTTTCAGGATCTTACCGGTCAGGTGATCCGCCGCATGATGTCGCTTATCGAACTGGTCGAGAAAGAGCTGATTCAGGTGCTGCTGGCTTACGTGCCGGAATCACTTCAGGAGGAGAAAGAGGCGGAAGCGGAAGCAAAAACGGCCGCCATGCTGGTCAACGGCCCGCAGATCGATAACAGCAAAGCCGGTGTGATGGCGTCGCAAGATCAGGTCGACGACCTGCTCGACAGCCTCGGTTTCTAACGGTGCGCGGTTCGCCGCGCCGCTGAGCAAATCATGTCAGAAGAGAGTGATGTAGAAAAAACAGAAGACCCCACACCCCAGCGAAAACAGAAAGCGCGTGAAGAGGGGCAGATCCCCCGCTCGAAAGAGCTGAGTTCGCTGTTGATGCTGCTGGCCGGGTGGGCGCTTCTGCTCTCTGGCGGCTCGCAGTTCGCCCGGCAGTTGCTGGAGCTGCTGCGAACCGGCCTGGTGCTCAACCGGCTGTCGGTAATGGATGAACAGTCGATGTTTCATCAGACCCGTTACTTGCTGGAGATGATGAGCAGCGCGCTGCTGCCCATTTTGCTGGGATTGTTTGTCACCGGGATCGTCTCGCCGATGTTGCTGGGCGGCGTCAATCTCAGCGGCAAATCGCTGAAGCTCGATCTGAAGCGGATCTCACTGCTTTCGGGGTTAAAACGCCTGTTTTCCGCCCAGGTGTTATCAGAAATGCTCAAAGGGTGCCTGAAGGTCGTGCTGGTCGCATGCGCCTTCGCGCTCTACATCTACAAAAACAAAGTGCATTTCATTCAGTTAGTTAACGAAGCACTGCCGATGGCCATCGCCCATGCCATGAGCATGACGCTGGATTGCCTGATGATGGTGATTTTCTTCCTGTTACCGGTGGTGGGTTACGACGTCTTTTATCAGATAACCAGCCACCTGAAAAAATTGCGGATGAGCCGTCAGGAGATCCGCGACGAATTTAAACAGAGCGAAGGCGATCCGCACATTAAGAGCCGCATTAAACAGATGCAGCGTGCGGCGGCGCAAAACCGAATGATGAGCGATATCCCACAAGCGGATGTCATCGTCAACAACCCGACGCACTACTCTGTCGCCCTCTCATATAAAGAAGGCGGAATGGGTGCGCCGGTCGTGCTGGCCAAAGGCGCCGGCGATATTGCCTTAAAAATTCGCGAGCTGGGGACGCAACACCGCATCCCGATGCTCGAAGCACCACCGCTTGCCCGTGCGCTCTATCGCCATTGCGAAATTGGCGAACAGATCCCAGGCGAGCTTTATAGCGCCGTCGCAGAAGTGTTGGCCTGGGTTTATGGCCTGCGTCGGTGGCGCAACAACGGCGGCGTTCCGCCGAAGCAGCCCAGGGATCTCGCGGTTCCTGAGTCGATGGATTTTGTACATGAGAGTTCAAACTGATGGCTAATATCGCCAGCAAATTACGCTTACCCGCGTTTAAAGATACACAGTGGCAAATCATGGCAGGCCCGGTGCTGATCATGCTGATTCTGGCAATGATGGTACTGCCGCTGCCGGCATTTCTGCTGGATACCCTGTTCACCTTTAATATCGTGCTGTCGCTGATGATATTGATGGTGGCGATGTTTACGCAGAAAACCCTCGAGTTTTCCGCGTTCCCGACGGTGTTGCTGTTTTCGACCCTGTTGCGCCTCGCGCTGAACATTGCCTCCACGCGTATCATTCTAATGGAAGGCCACACCGGCGCCTCCGCAGCGGGCCGGGTGGTTGAAGCCTTCGGCCACTTCCTGGTGGGCGGTAACTTCGCCATTGGTATCGTGGTGTTCGCCATTCTTATCATCATCAACTTTATGGTTATCACCAAAGGTGCCGGACGTATCGCCGAAGTGGGCGCACGCTTTGTGCTGGACGGGATGCCAGGTAAGCAGATGGCGATTGATGCCGATCTTAACGCCGGGCTGATTGGTGAAGCGGAGGCAAAACGCCGCCGTAGCGAAGTGACCCAGGAATCTGATTTTTACGGTTCGATGGACGGTGCCAGTAAATTCGTGCGCGGCGATGCCATCGCCGGGCTGCTGATCATGGCGATTAACGTCGTCGGCGGTCTGATCATCGGCGTTATGCAGCACGGCTTAAGTGTGGCGGAAGCGGGTGAAACCTACACCCTGCTGACCATCGGTGACGGTCTTGTCGCGCAGATCCCGGCGCTGATCATCTCCACCGCCGCCGGTGTGATTGTGACCCGTGTTTCCAACGATGAAGACATCGGGGAACAGATGGTCGGCCAGTTGTTTAACAACCCGCGTGTGATGCTGCTTTCCGGCGCGGTGATTGGTCTGCTGGGGCTGATCCCTGGCATGCCAAACCTGGTGTTCCTGATGTTTACCGCCGTGCTGCTGGGTCTGGCCTGGTGGCTGCGTGGTCGCGAAATGAAAAACCCTGGCCGTCGCAGCGCCGTGAGCGAAGATAAAGACAGCGCCAGCGCGCTCGCCGCCAACGATCAGGCCACGGCGGAAGCCTCATGGGCTGATGTTGAAATGGAAGATGTGCTGGGTCTGGAAGTGGGCTATCGCCTGATCCCGCTGGTGGACAGTGACCAGGATGGACAACTGCTGGTGCGCGTACGCGGTATCCGTAAGAAATTCGCACAAGAGATGGGTTTTTTACCACCGGCGATCCATATTCGCGACAACCTCGATCTGGCGCCTGGCGACTACCGCATTCTGCTTAAAGGCGTGGAAATCGGCAGTGGCACCATGGAGCCGGAACGCTGGATGGCCATCAACCCTGGTTATGCCGAGGGTGAACTGCCCGGCACGCCGTGTGTCGATCCGGCGTTTGGCCTACCCGCCTGCTGGATTGATGAAGTATTACGTGAACAGGCGCAGATCCAGGGCTTTACCGTGGTTGACCCAAGTTCGGTTATCGCAACCCACCTGAACCATTTGATCACCCTGCATACGGATGAATTGTTCAGTCGTCAGGAGACGCAGCAGTTGCTCGACCGCATCACCAAAGAGATGCCGAAGCTGGTGGAAGATTTAATTCCTGGGGTGATTTCGGTGACGCTGTTCCACAAGGTGTTGCAGAACCTGCTCTCTGAACGCGTTTCTATCCGCGATATGCGTACCATCATCGATACGCTAGCGGAATATGCACCGGTGCAAAACGATCCGGATGAGCTGACCTCGCAGGTGCGAATTCGTCTGGGCCGCGCGATCACCGCGCAGTGGTTCCGCAACGACGATGACATCAAAGTGATTGGCCTGGATACTTCGCTGGAAAAACTGCTGATCCAGTCCCTGCAAAGCGGTAGCGCAATTGAGCCGGGCATTGCCGAAAACCTGATGCGCCAGGCCGACCGCGCCATTACCGAACAGCAGTCGCTCGGCGTTTCGCCGGTGGTGCTGGTTAACCCGGCGCTGCGTACCATGGTGTCGCGTTTCCTGCGTCGTGCGTTCCCGCAGCTGGCGGTGTTGTCGACGCTGGAAATCAGCAACAACAAGACCGTGCAAATGACGGCGGTCATTGGCACCCATTAATGAAATCCCAGGTATTCCCTCTTCTGGCGCTGCAGGTAACCCCTGCGGCGTTCGCACACATAACGGCTGCAACTGGCACAATCTAATGAAATCTCTGGTATTACTTCTTCTGGCGCTGCAGGCATCCCCTGCGGCGTCGGCGCAAACGACAGGCGCCTGGAGCGCTTCGTCCGCTGGTGGCAGCGTCACCACCGGTAAGCAGTTACTGCGTGGACGCCCGCTTTTCTCTCCCGAATCCCTTTCCCCTTCGGCGCAAGCGGTGCGTATTTCATGGCGCATTACGCTGCTCTCTCCTCCCCCGTCGGGGCTGGTGATTAAACTTTGCCGCATCGATAAATGCATTCCGTTGCCCGCTCTTGCCGGCGAGCGTCGCATTGATGTTCCGCTGGCGGCGAACGGTGAGTTCCGCTTTATCTATTCCGTCAACAGCCTCGGCCAGCTACAGCCAGCACTCAATGTCGTACGTAATCAGTTAACCGTAAATTATCGCTAATCAGAAAAAACGAAAGGCTATGCGGACAAATGATGTTCCGCTAGCCTTTAGGGGAAGATTAATGCAGTGAAGGGGCTTGATGTTGGGAGTAAAGCTGGCTGCACCGGGCACCACGATGTATAGAGGATAAATTCTGTTTGAGGGTGTTAAGACGCGCCTGCAAATTACGCGTTATTTCCGCTTCATTCGCCAGTAATTCTTTTAACAGCACCTTCAATTCTTCTTTGACCATCATCGAAAGCGCATCGGTACTATGGGTTAAAATATCCTGCTTTTTAATCACATAATCCGCTGCGACTTCAACAAAATCATCCCAGCGTTCCTGTTTCGTCATCTCCAGCATCGCTAAGTTCATATCAAATAATTCACGGTAATACTGCAAAATACTCTCAGCCATAACGCACTCGCTTCTGTACCGGCTCAATCTCTTTCCAGGTTGCGGCCAGTTTCATTAACAGGCTGTCGACATGTTTTAACGGCTCGGGTTCGTTACGCAAATTCGCTTCCAATAAGGTGCGTGACATATATTCGTACATCTGCTCGAGATCGGCGGCAATATCCTGACCTCTTTCATGATCGAGCGCGGCGCGCAATCCGTTATCGATAATATTAATCGCTTTGGAGATCATTTTGCCGCGCTGGGCGACATTGCCTTTTTCAAAATAGATTGAGGCCTGCAAAATAGCGCTGTGTGCGCCGTCAAACAGCATGGAAATTAATTGGTGCGGTGTTGCGCCAGATAATTTGCTTTGCAACGATACCTGCGCATAGGCGTGAGTGCCCTGAGATGCATACATATGCGGCTCCTGAAAGCAGGCCCGCAAAGGCCTGCTGATAACAAAAATTAAAGAGTGGAAAGCAGAGACGTCAACTGGCTGCTCATGCTGTTGAGATTCGACATCATGGAGTCCAGATTCTGGAACTGAACACGATAACGTTCAACCTGGGCATCAATCAGCTTCTGCGTTTTATCGATCTGCGTTTGCGCGATTTCGGATTGAGTTTCCAGGCTCTCAGTCGCGGTATCGATGATGCCGTCGGTCTTGGTTTTGCTATCGCCCAGGTACTCTTTCAGAATCGAACCGAGTGACGTTGCCAGCCCTTCGCTGGTACCACGACCGGAGAACATGTTCGCAATCTGTTCCGGGTTGTCGGCAATCGCTTCATCCAGCGTATCTTCATCCAGCGTCATCTGGCCGGTCTGGGCATCAATTGAGATACCAAGATCCGCCAGCGAACCGTAGCTCGCATCCGCATCACCGTAAACGCCGTTCACGGTAGAACGGATTTCGCTCACCAGCCCGCGCAGGGTGGAATCGCCCATCAGCGCGCCGCTTTGTGAACTCTGCGTGGCAACTTCTTCATCGCTAAGGCCGGAGGTATCGGCAGCAACATATTTACTGGCTGAGGTGGTTTTATCCAGCAATGCGTTGTATTGCTTAACAAAATCTTGCAGGCTGGTTTTGATTGCCGAGGTATCATTGGTCAGCGTGAGCTGCTCAGCATCGCCGTTTTCCGACACTTTTTTCAGATTCAGCGTCACGCCATCAATGATGTCATTGATGTTGTTGGTTGAACGCGTGTAGTCGGAACCGTCAACGCGCAATTTCGCGTCCTGCGCATCCGAAACGGAGATCATGTTGTCACTCATACCCGGATCGTTAACGACCTGGCCCTGAGCATCAATATGCTGACCGCCGTTTGAGGTATCCAGCACGCCGGCAAGCGAGGCGTCGCCATCAACTTTCACGCTCATCTTTCCGTCAGAACCGGTGGTTTTTGAGCTCAGTACCAGTTGATAACCGTCATCGGTACGCTGAACGGATGCGCTAACATCGCCTTTCTCTTTGTTGATGGCTTTCGCAATCTGGTTCAGCGAGGTTTCATCATCCTTCAGCTCAACTTCCATCGTTTTACCATCGTTCTGGGTGATGGTGATAGTGCGCGTACCGCCCGATGTGCTGGTACCGAGCGCGGTATCTGCGCTGGCCTGCGGCTGCGTTTTCAGTTTATGCGCGGCGGCTAACTGCGAAATCGTCACCGAGTGGCTATCGGCTTGCGCGCCGCTGCCCGCGACAGCGGAAAAGGCTTCGTTGGCGCTGACGGTCATTTTATTGAACGCATCACCGCCCATAGTGGTGACGCTTTTTTGCAAGTTTGCCAGCAGGCTGGAAATCTGGCCCCAGGCCGAAATCTGCGAGTCATACTTGCTTTTCAGGTTGGTATACGGTGTCAGGCGCGTTTGTTCGCCCGCTTTCAGCTGATCCAGCATCGACGCCGTATCAATCCCGCCAGTACCAACCCCTAATGATGATATAGCCATTTCTTCTCCTGTCGGAAATGTATATTTGCGGTAATTCTCTATTAAGCTATCGGCGCGGGAAAATAAAAGATGAATTTTTTACCTTCACTGCACTATAAAGGAAAGACGCCCGTTTCATCGGCTATTTTCAATCATCCTCGCTAATTACAAAAGGGCAAACACCACACACAAAGCAGCAAAAAGTCATTCCTGATAATTAGCTGCAAAATTGACGGCACTTTATCGCTTTGCATTCAATAAACACCTCTTCCTTATATAGAAGAAACACCGTATGAAAATTCAAATAAAAACCACAAAAAGCAATTATCCAAAATACGCGCGGTTTTGTTGGTAATTTAAAAGATAAACCATAAAGACGCATAAAATATCAACGATATAGCACCCAAAACCGCTTAAAAAACAAAAAATGACCAGCCAATAGAAAAGTTTTTCGTGCAAAAGATTTTAGTCATTTTTTAAAAGGCCGATTTATTAAGTATGCGAACGAAATGACGCATAACCATACTCTGTATAGTAAATTGTGTATAAGGAAACCCCATGTCCCAGGTTATTAATACCAACGCCCTCAGCCTCGTCGCCCAAAACAACCTGAATAAATCTCAGGGCTCTCTGGGTACTGCAATTGAACGTCTGTCTTCTGGTCTGCGTATTAACAGCGCCAAAGACGATGCAGCAGGTCAGGCAATCTCTAACCGCTTCACTGCTAACATCAACGGCCTGAGCCAGGCTTCCCGTAACGCCAACGACGGTATCTCCATCGCGCAGACCACTGAAGGCGCGTTGAACGAAATCAACGACAACCTGCAGAACATCCGTCGTCTGTCTGTACAGGCGCAGAACGGCACCAACTCTGATTCTGACCGTCAGTCCATCCAGGACGAAATCGACGCGCGTCTGTCTGAAATCAACCGTATCTCTGAACAGACTGAATTCAACGGCGTGAAAGTACTGAGCAAAGACCAGAGCCTGTCTATCCAGGTCGGTTCTAACGATGGTCAGACTATCGATATCCAGCTGAACAAAATGGATTCCTCCACTCTGTCGATGGATGGTTTCAACATTGCTGGCGGCGTTGATCCTTCAACTCTGACTGCAACTACCGATGTAAACGTTGATGTAAAAATCAAATCTGACGGCAGCAACGTAGTTGATACCAACGGTACTGGTACTGCGACCGTTGACGCTGTTGTTAAAGGCGATGATGGCAAAGTATACGTTCAGTCTGGTTCTGACTACTTTGAAGCAAGCATGAACGCTAATGGTGATGGCCTGACTTTCGACTCCACCACTCCTGCAACCACCACTACTGTGACCATGGGTAAAGACACCATGGGTTCCAGCGTTGAGATGACCGTTGCTGCTAACATGGGTACTATCACCGATACGCTGGTAAGCGATGGTGAAGGTAAATACTACCTGCAGAACGCTAACGGCAACCTGACTGAAGCAAAAGTCGGCAAAAATGGTGACATCACCCAGGGTAAAGCTGTTTCTACTACTCCGGCAACTGACGATCCGCTGGGCAAAGTTGACGAAGCACTGGCACAGGTTGACGAACTGCGTTCTGGCCTGGGTGCGGTACAGAACCGTTTCGCTTCTGTTATCAGCAACCTGAACAACACTGTTAACAACCTGTCTCAGTCTCGCTCTCGTATTCTGGATGCTGACTTCGCTTCTGAAGTTTCCGAAATGAGCCGCGCGAACATCCTGCAGTCTGCTGGTACCTCTGTACTGGCTCAGGCTAACCAGGTTCCGCAGAACGTACTGTCTCTGCTGCGTTAATTTCTGGTGTTTCCGGCAGGCTCCGGCCTGCTTTTTACCCACCCGCCCATTCGCCTGGGCGGGTTTTTTATTGCCTGCGATTCAACACGCCTTTCTAAAAGTAATAAACCGCCCTGCACCGCGTTAATTGAAACGCGCTATCAGAACCTTCATCTCTCTTTTATTTCCGAGCTGACTCTCTTCTTTATATTCCGTTAAAAGGAGCGCAGCGATAGCAGATTTAACCGCACCCGAAGGTTCATTCGCATGGGCGATATTACCGCTTCAATCCGGTAACAGGGTCAGCAGAAGCCTATGGCATGATGCAGGAATGTACCTCGTCAGAAACCCAGGCTTAGCAGAGCAGGTGGTGGTTGAAAATGACTGGCGAGCGGCGGCAGGAATCGCCGTGGGTACGGCATTTAACGTCTTGCCTAATATCGAGTTATGCAATGCGCAACAGGATTTTTTCCCTCGGCTGCAACGCAGGAAGACAGGGAAGCGACGGACTGACGTGTTGCTGGAGAGTCTGGCGACAACGGGAAAATGATATGTGACAGGGAGGTTGTCGTTCTCACTGGAGGAGATGGAGAAATATATGCAGCTAAAAGTTATGTAACGATTATTCAGGCACCTGAGTTGATTGCTAATGTCGCGAATTTCCGTACGTGGTACTTACCTGAACTCACTCCCGCTCAATGCGATTTCAGCATATTCTTTACCCAATCTGGAAAATGATGAGCAATTAGCGGCTGAACTTAATGTTGCAGGAATAAAGGTCTTACTTGCCGATATAGTTTATGACCTGTCTCATGACTTCAGGGCTTACACTTTTGCCGCGACGAATGAAAATCAGGTTCGTTTTGTCTTTGACGACGTTAATACCAGCAAAGATGTCTACAAAGTAGACCAGTACCTGAAAAGCCAGTTGGGTAGAACGATTCGGGTTTATATCAACTGGTGATCGCCTTGCGAAAAGGCAAAAAAAAAGCCTTTCCGTCAGGAAAGGCCTGTAAGGTACAGCGCGTATTAAAAGTAAAACAAAATTAGTTAAAAGAGGCCTCGGTCACGCGTTCGATCAGCTCCATCTCTTCGCTGTTCAGCAGCTTTTCAATATCCACCAGAATCAGCATTCGCTCATCGAGCGAGCCAAGACCCAGCAGATACTGCGTGGAGAGCGTAACGGTATATTCCGGCGCGGGTTTGATCTGATCGGCATTGAGCGCCAGCACATCAGAAACGCCGTCAACCACAATCCCGACCACGCGGCCGCTGTCGAGGCTCAGCACAATTACTACCGTGTTGTCGTCAAACTCGGCGGAAGCCAGTTCAAACTTCACACGCAGATCGACAATCGGCACAATCACGCCGCGCAGATTGGTCACACCGGCAATAAACGCAGGTGTGTTGGCAATGCGCGTGACGCGATCGTAACCACGGATCTCCTGCACTTTGAGGATCTCAATGCCGTACTCTTCTGTGCCCAGGCGAAAAACCAGGAACTCATTACCGGCGTTGTCACCGGTTAACTGCTTGTCTGTGTTAGATAAATTCATTTTTTAACCTTTCTAAAAACTGACGTCAGGCTGCGTTTCAGTGCGCCCTGGCGCTTTTTGCCAGCGTCGTTAACACCGCGACATCCAGAATCAATGCGACGCTGCCGTCGCCGAGGATGGTCGCCGCCGAAATACCCGGAATTTTGCGGTAGTTCTGCTCAAGATTTTTCACCACTACCTGGTGCTGGCCGATCAGTTGATCCACCAGTAAGGCATAACGGCTACCCGCGCTCTGCACAATGACGGCAATCCCTTCGCTGATATCGTAATTTTCGTCGTGAATGCCAAACAGCGTGCCCAGCTCGACCAGCGGTAAATACTCTTCGCGCACCTGCAACATGCGCTCGCCGCCGGTCATCCGGTGCAGGATGTTTTCGGAAAGCATCAGTGATTCCATCATGCTGCCGAGCGGCAGAACGTAGATTTCTGAACCCACACGCACCGACATTCCATCAAGGATCGCCAGCGTCAGCGGCAGAATAATGCGGATCTTCGAGCCGCGCCCCTGTTCGGAATGGATGGTCACATGCCCGCCCATTTCCTGAATGTTACGGCGCACCACGTCCATACCCACGCCGCGACCCGAGACATCGGTCACTTTTTCCGCCGTGGAGAAGCCCGGCGCGAAAATCAGCATCCAGACATCTTCATCACTCATGTTGTCACTGATCGCCATGCCCTGCAGTTGCGCACGCGCCAGGATCTTCTCGCGGTTCAGCCCGGCACCATCGTCGGTCACTTCGATAATGATATTGCCGCCGTGGTGTTCCGCCGAAAGCACCAGGTTCCCCTTGTCAGCTTTACCGTTGGCGCGGCGCACATCGACCGGTTCAATACCGTGATCGAGGCTGTTACGCACCAGGTGCGTCAGTGGATCGACGATCTGTTCGATAAGACGTTTATCCAGCTCAGCAGAACCGCCGACCAGCGTCAGCTCCACTTCTTTATTGAGCTTACCGGCCAGGTCATGCACCAGCCGCGGGAAGCGGCTGAAGACATATTCCATTGGCATCATGCGAATCGACATCACCGACTCCTGCAAGTCGCGCGCGTTACGTTCGAGCTGCGCAATGGTGCTAATCAGCGTGTCGTGGTTGGTTGAATCAAGCACGCCGGAAAGCTGCGAGAGCATCGCCTGAGTGATGATCAACTCGCCTACCTGGTTGATTATCTGATCGACCTTCTCGACCGCCACGCGAATGCTGCTGGCTTCTGTCGCTTGCGGGCGCTGGCGATTATTTTCCGGGCGTGTCGCACGTGCTGCCGGTGCCGCCACGGCGTTAACCTGTGCAGGCGTGGATGCCGCAGGCTCGTCGGCGGTGGCAACGGATTCATCTTCAGCCGGTGCGGGAGCGATGGAGATCTGCTCCGGTTCGAGCACAAAACACAATACCGCCAGAATATCGTCCGGGGATGCCGTGGTGTGCAGCGTCAGTTGCAGGCTCTCATTTTCGGCCTGCAAATGGCTCACGCGGCCTAAATTGCCCATTTCATCAATCAGCGGCTGGCGATCGTCTTCTTTAATTTTGCTCAGCACGATGCGCAGTCGCTGGCCGTCCTCTGCGGGTTTCGCTACCGGTGCCGCAACCGCTTCTGCTATCACTGTTTCGGCAGCAACCGGCGCGGCAACGTCTGTGGAAACCGCAGCAGGAGCCGCACCGTCGAGCGCTATCTGGCGCAGCGCTTCGCAGATATAGTGGAACGTCTCCTCGTCGGGCTCGGCTGAAGCTTTATAGGCATCCAGTTGATCCTGCATAATATCTTTGCTCTCCAAAAACAGATCGCGAATAGGGCCGGTAATCGTCAACGTACCGCTGCGTACATCATCCAGCAGGTTTTCCAGGATGTGCATGGTTTGCTGTAACACAGTGAAACCAAAGGTGCCCGCGCCGCCTTTTATCGAGTGCGCAGCGCGAAAAATCGCATTCAGAACTTCTCTGTCCGGTGAGTCGAGATCCAGCTCCAGCAGATACTTTTCCATATCCGCCATCAGCTCATCCGCCTCGTCAAAAAAGGCCTGATAAAAATCGCTTATGTCCACTTACTTAATCTCCTCAGGACCGCTTTTTACCGTAGGTTCAACTGCCACTGCGCTGCTTAGCGGCGGCGCATCGGTGGCTGATGCACTCTGGCTCGCCGGGGATGCAACCAGCGTGTCGCGCAAAAGCACATCTTCTTGCATGATTTGTTTCTCTTTCTGCTGGCTCAGCACCAGGATACTGATCCGGCGGTTAATGGGATCGGCCGCATCGGAACCGGCCTGCATCATGGTGTCCGCTGTACCGATAACCCTGATAAATTTATTGCTGGCAAGCCCGGCACCGGCCAGGATACGCCGCGCCGCGTTGGCACGATCGGAAGAGAGCTCCCAGTTGCTGTAGCCCTGCTCACCGTTGGCGTAAGGCAGTGAATCCGTATGGCCGGTCATAATGATGCGGTTCGGCATGTCGTTTAACACCGGCACCAGCGCCTGCAGAATATTCACCATGTAGCTTTCGGGCGTTGGCCGACCGATTTGAAACATTGGGCGATCCGCGCTATCGGTGATCTGAATCAGCAATCCGTCATCGGTCAGCGAAAGCCGCAGGTTGGAGGTGAAGTTATTCAAACGCGGATCGATTTGGATCAGGCTTTCCAGCTTCTCCCTCGCCCGCTTCAGGTTGACTTCACTCTTCTTCGCGTCCAGTGTCTGCAACGTCCGCTTGAAAACTTCGCCATCTTGTTTGATGACATCGTCGCCGCCGCCGGGGATCATGCTGTCGCTAAGGCTCGCTTTATCGCCCTGCGCCAGCGTGGTTTTCAGTGGCATTTTGAAATATTCAGCGATCTGGTGGCGCTGCTCCGGACTGGAAGAAGAGAGCAGCCACATCACCAGGAAAAACGCCATCATCGCGGTCATAAAGTCCGCATAGGCGATTTTCCAGGAACCGCCGTGTGAACCATGCTTTTTATTGATGGATCTGCGGACAACAATGGTAGTGGCAGACTTCTTACTCATGTCGACTCACCCGAAGAGGATGAAGAGCTTGAAGTACGCACTTCGCGAACGTGATCTTCCAGTTCCGCGAAGCTCGGACGTTCCGTGGAAAAGAGGGTTTTACGGCCAAATTCAACGGCGATCTGCGGCGCATAACCATTCATGCTGGAAAGCAGCATGGTCTTGATGCACTCAAGCATTTTCAGATGTTCCGCGCTATGCTGACGCAGCAGCGTCGCCAGCGGCAGCACCATGCCGTAAGCCAACAAAATACCGAGGAAGGTACCGACCATGGCGTGGGCAATCAGCGCGCCCAGTTCCGCTGCCGGGCGATCGGCGGCTGCCAGGGCGTTAACCACCCCCATTACCGCCGCCACGATACCGAATGCAGGCAACCCGTCACCGACGGAATTAAGGCTATGCGCCGGCACTTCATGCTCGTGTTCGCAGGTCTCAATCTCTTCATCCATCAACGCTTCCATTTCAAAGGCGTTGGTATTACCGCTCACCATCAGGCGCAGATAATCGGTGATGAAATTCATGATTTCACTGTCGGCCATCAGCCGTGGATAGGCCGAGAAAATCGGGCTGTTTTGCGGATCTTCAATATCGTTTTCCAGCGATACCAGACCGTTCTGGCGGCCTTTCGCCAGCAACAGATACATCATCGCCAGCAGATCCATATATAACGCTTTGGTGAAATGGGAACCTTTAAACAAACCAGGAAATGCTTTTAAGGTGGCCCGGATCGCTTTACCGTTATTTCCGACAATAAAAGCCCCTACGCCTGCGCCGCCGATAATTAAAAATTCGGTAGGCTGAAACAGTGACGCAAGATTGCCGCCACTGAGCGCAAAGCCGCCAAATACGGTCGCGAAAACGACGATATAGCCAATAATGACTAACACTTCAACTCCTTAATAATCCAGTAATCATTCCGCAACTCTGATATCAGGCCGCGCGGTGAAAATGCCGCAGCATCTGTTACTGTCGCCGATGAGAACGCGCCAGATCAGGAGTGGCTTTTTTAATTGCCCGCGAAGGTGGAAAACACAAACAGCAAGTAAAATTGGTATTAGTATTTTCCGGCGTGGTAATAAAACGCCCGCCACACGTGCTGCACTCAGTATGTTTAACCATGCCGCAATCAATAAATCGCAGCAGCGTCCAGGCGCGCGTTAAACCTAAAACTGGCTTTTTCTCTGTACCATTCAGACTATTTTCCAGATACAGGCGATAGCCTTTGAGCATAATCTCAACGGGACGACCCGATTCGGTCTTTTGCAGATAACAATAAATGTTATAAAACATTGACGAATGAATATTTTGTTCCCACGCCATATACCAGTCGGTGGAAAACGGTAACATGCCTTTCGGCGGCGAACAGCCTTTGAGTTCTTTATACAGTTTTAATAATCTTCTGCGGCTAAGATTGGTTTCACTTTCGAGAACCTGCATCCTTGCGCCAAAAGAAATCAATTCCATGGCAATTTGCGCATCCCTGATTTCTGACATTATGCTTTTTTCACACATCACAAACTCCGCTGTCAGGATCTCGAAGGCTCTTCCCCAGAAAGAGAATTAAGCAAATCAGTGGATAAAATGATTCCGGTATGGAGACTTTGCAAAGCATCAATACGGGAATCTTTGGTCAAACAGTCAATCACTGTTTCGTTATCTATGCGTAACCGGCAAATAAGCTGGCCGGTTGACGAAAGCTTAATAAGCTGCGGAAACGTCAATCCTTTCACAATATCGATAGTGGACTCACTTAAGCCCAGGCGAAATTTTGCCGTAAAGCGATCCTCGTGAATGAGACGTTGCGCCAATAACAAATAGGAAAGATTCAAGTCCCGAATACACTGTGTCGGCTCATTAAAGTTTGTTACGTTCATTACAATTCCCCCTGTACAAGGTAATTCAAACTGCAATTACCGTCCTTATTGTGTAACCAAGATGTAACAAGTTTAATGCCAAATTTTTAATATAAGAAATCAAGGTTAAACGGAAATAATGAACATAATAAGGAAAGCCGGCCTGGTCGAATTTTAATCGGTGCAAGATTTTCCTGATGCCTTATTATTCCCAGCCCCTTCCCTCCAGACGCGCACGTAAACGTTTGATCGTTTGACTGTGCAACTGGCTGACGCGCGTTTCGGTAATACCCAGCAGTGAACCGACCTCTTTCATATTCAACTCCTGTTGATAATATAAATTGAGTAGCATCTGCTCGCGCTCAGGAAGTTCTCTGATCTCCTTACTGATCTGTTTTGTCAAATCGCCCAGTAAAATATCGTTGAGCGGGTCAAGATGATCCTGTTCCATTTCTGACAGCTCAACACCATCTGCCAGTAATTCCTGTAGCTCGTCGAGTGAACAGAGCATGCTGGTATTAGTATCGGATAATACTTGCTGATATTCCTGCAAGCTCATCCCTAATTCAGCAGCAATGTCCGACTCGCTTGCCACGCCACCGGCACGTTGCTCAACACGCATAATGGCAGAAGAAACTTCACGGGTTTTACGGCGAACGCGGCGAGGTACCCAATCGTGTTCGCGTAATTCATCCATAAACGCCCAACGTAAACGCTGCGCAATATATACCGTGAGTTTGACCCCTTTTTTGGGGTCAAACTGTTCGATTGCATCCAGAAGCGCAATAGCACCCGCCTGAATAAGATCGTCAATATCAACACTTGACGATAATTTAGACTGCATCTTTAACGCTTCGTAGCGAACTAAATAACCGTACTTGGTCCACAACTGGTCTTTCTGAATTGACCCATCAGGGCTATATAATCCATTCACTATTACAATTTCCGGGATGATAATAATTGACTAAAATTATTATCGATTATCGCCAATTCAAATAGCATGATAAGCAATCGGAAAGTGGAACATATCGTGACTTTATTTCCCCACGAAACCCACAGCTAATTAAAACGTTTCCCAGTCGCCTTCAGTTTTTTTGGCAGGAACATAATCTCGCTTGGCTGCGGTAATAACAGGACGCAATTTCTCGCTGTTATTTCGTTCACGGGTAACGGCAGACACATGGCTTTCATTCACGGTGAACTGGGCAACAATTTGTTCCAGATCGCTGGCGTGCTCTTCCACGCTGGTTGCAGTTCGCGCGGCGTTCTCTACCATGCTGGCGTTCTGCTGCGTTACCAGGTCCATTTCATTAACGGCCTGCGCAATCTGGTTAATACCGGTGCTTTGTTCATCCGATGCGGAGGTAATTTCCGCCATAATGTCGGTTACCTGAATAACGGATTTCACAATTTCCTGCATCGAAGAACCAGCCAGTTCGACTTCCTGGGAACCGATATTCATATTGGCAACACAGGTGTTGATCAACTGGCGGATCTCTTTCGCCGCATCGGCGCTGCGTTTCGCCAGGTTACGCACTTCACCGGCAACAACCGCAAAACCACGACCCTGCTCACCGGCACGCGCCGCTTCAACCGCTGCGTTAAGCGCCAGGATGTTGGTCTGGTTTGCAATGCTATCAATCACGCTGTTGATGTCGGCGATTTGACGGGAGTTCACCGTAATTTCCGTCATGATCTTATCAAGATTGGTCATCACTTCGCCGCCTTTCTGCGCGCTGACGCTGGCGCTTTCTGCCAGTTGCTGCGCACTGTGGGCGTTGTCGGCGTTCTGACGAACGGTGATTTTCAGCTCTTCCATACTGGCCGCGGTTTCCTGCAGTGCGGAAGCCTGCTGCTCAGTACGCGAAGAGAGATCGTTGTTGCTGGTGGCGATTTCCTGGGCGTTGGAGTAAATCTGTTTCACGCCGCGACGGATGCCGTAAACCGTGTCGGTCAGCGACTGGCGCATATGCTCAACTTCCATCAGCATTTTGCCGATTTCGTTCTGCGCACCCGCGTCAATTTTGGTGCTCAGGTTACCTTCAGCGATAGCCTGGAAGGAGACGATAGCTTGTTCCAGACGGCTAAAGATAGTGCGTTTCAGCCAGACACGGGAAACCACCGCGCTAATCACCGCCAACGCCAGCGCAAAGAACGCGAAGAAGCTCATACGCTGGGTATCACGGTGCGATACATCGCTAAAACCGGTAACCAGTTTCTCGGCATAGGCTAAATATTCTTCAGAGGCATCTTGTACCGCGACACGCAGTTTGGCTTCTTCAATCACATCGCGATCGTACGTCGTCGGGTTTTTAATAAACGTTGCCTTGCGCTGTGCCCCCGCCAGAACCGTATCAAAACGCTTCTTAATATTGTTGGCAATCGTCTGCTCTTCTTCGGTCTGGAACGGCGTGGACATAAATTTGTCCATCTGCTTTTCGGCATTCGCGAGCATTTTTTTCGCTCTGTCGATATCGTCCTGTCCTGGCGGCTGATTGATCATGGTCGCCAGCATTGCGCCGTTAATCTGCGCAATACCGCCGGTCAGGCCGACAATCGCGCCATTCAACATATCGATATTGTTGTTGGTCATTACCGCATCATCGAAGTTATCCGCCGTTGCGCGGCTGCTGACCAATGCATAGGTGGACACCATAACAATACAAGCAATTAACAACCCAAACAGGATATTAATCCCGGTGGATATTTTTAAGTCTTTAAACATAACGAAACCTAAATAATTGAGAACACGGCGAAATAACTTTTGCAGATATTTCAAGCACACATGCGAGATGAATAAAAACCCGTCAATAATGACGGGCCTGAATGGGGTTAACCCACGAAATTAAAAATCGACAGTTGCTGCATCGACTGAAATACAGTCATTGACGAATTGAGCGCGAACTCCGACATCTTTGATTGCGATAACAGCGTAATCATCGAATCCCAGTCCGATCCCAATGTTTCCTGCAACCGGCTTTGCACATTGATATTTTGCGTTTCAGAGCTGAAGCCCAGGGCTTCAATCTGCTGCATATTGGTGCCAACAGTGGCGCGGACTTTACCGAGGTTATCAATGTTTTTCTTGATGCTGACGTTGGTGCTATCCAGCGTCGCCTGCAAAGCCTGACGATCGGCATCGTTAGTGACCGGCTGCTGCAGTTGCGTAATGGCCGCGTCCAGCGCTTTGAACAGATCGTCCGGCGAGCCGCTCAAAAAGACATCGTCGCCCGTATGACCGACCTGCATTTCGGTGCTGTCGGAAACCACCTGCGTCATCGCGGTGTCACCACCGACATAAGTGCCGTCTTTCTGGAAAGGCGCCGCCCCGGTTTTGTAACCGGCGAAAATGTAGCGACCGTCGCTGTTTTTGGTGTTCGCCAGATCCAGCAAGTTATCGCGGATCCCTTGCAGCTCCTGCGCCAGCGCCGCGCGATCCTCATCGGAATACGCACCGTTACCACCAGCGACAATTTTCTGCGACAAATTTTCAGACAGCAGATTAGAGATAGAATCCAGCGTGTTATCTTCCTGGCCCAGCGCATCCTGCGCGTAGGTGCGCGCGGTGTCGTACTGGCTCATTCTGGATAACGCGTTCTGCAAAATAACCGCCTGCGACGCGCCCGACGGATCGTCGGAAGGCTTCAGCAGCGTTTGCCCGGCAGAAAGACGCGTGGACAAATCGTTATAACCGGTCATCGCATCTGACAGGCTATCAATACGGTTTTGAAACATATAACTGGTGCTAAGACGCATCGTTTATTCCTGACTTTTCATTGAGTGGCCCGGTAAACCGGGCGTACTTAGCGAATACTTAACAACGTGTCGAACAGGGTGTTCGCAGTCTGTAAAACCTGCGCGTTCGCCTGGTAATACTGAGAGAACATCTGCAAATTGACGTACTCTTCAGTGATATCAACACCCGAAACCGACTGCTGCTGAAGCGCCCACTGGTCATACACATTCGCCGAGGTGGTCATGTCCGCTTTCAGCGCGCTCACCGAGGAACCGACGGAGCTGACAAGGCTTGCGTAAGCGCCAGACAGCGTCATGCCATCCACCACTTTTTCGTCCTTGATACCAATCATCGCCAGGATATTCTCGTTATCGCTCTGGTCGTCAGGATCGGGGGATTTCGCCGCCGCAATCTGATCGCCATCGGTGATCGCCACGGTGATGTTATCTGCTGCGCCGTCGGTCGGGTTCAGCGTGAAGCTGTCGCCCGGCTGCGGCGTGCCGCCAGGGGTAATGGAGATCCCTTCAAATTCCAGTTCGCCATTACTACCAATGGTCGGCGTGATAGCGCGGCCGTCAGCGGTGGTGATGGTCCAGTCGGTGCTGCCCGGACCGTTGAAGGTCAGCTCGTAGTCTTCTGATTTCACAGACGGAATGTCAGTAAAGCTGACATCCAGTGAACAGGTGCCGGTGTTATTGATGTTGCCGACCGCTTGCGGTTTGCCGATGTTAAAAATATCGCCGCCCGCGTTGCCGTCGAGGTCGTAACCCTGGGCATTCGCTTCGTTGAACTTATTGGCCATTTGCAGCGCCAGCTGGTTCAGTTGATCGCGCGCGGAGACCAGATCTTCATTGCGGAATTTGAACAACCCACCCAGCGCACCGGTGGTTTTCCCCTCATCGAGCGGCAGGGCGTTGCCCGAGGCGTCAACGTAGGCCACCACGGTTTTCGACGGGTCGCTTTCAGACGCGCTGGCCTGCAGTTCATAGGATTTGCCGCCGCTGACCAACGCCATGCCGTTTTGCATGGAAACATTCACCGCGCCGGTATCGGTATTTTCTGTCACCTTAATACCGATCTTTTCACTCAACTGGCTTAATAATTGGTCACGCTGATCGAGTAAATCCGCAGGCATACCGCCGGTCTGACCGTGGATCTTTTCAATTTGCTTATTCAGCGTCGCCAGCTGTTTGGTATAGGAGTTAATATCATCAACAGTCTGATTAATTTGCGTGTTGGTGCTTTGCTCCAGACCATTTAATGTTTTGCTGTTGCTGCGATATTGGTTAGCAATGGCGTTAAATTCAGCCAGAACGCCCTGGCGAGCAGCCGGGTCAACCGGGTCTTTACTTACCGATTCCATGGCTTCGAATAAATTATCCATGGTCACGGAAATATTATTGGTGCTATCGCCGAGCATGTTATCAATTTGGCTAACCTGCTCGTAACGGCTATTAAGGGAATAAAATTCCGTTGCCGCGCCGCGCACCTGGTTGGTCATAAAGCCATTATAAGCACGCTGGACGTCGCCTACTTTTACGCCGTAGCCGAAGAAACCATAATTGGTGGATTTACCACCCGCTTCGCCCAGAACAATATTCTGGCGGCTATATCCCGCCGTGGTGGCATTTGACAGGTTATTCCCCACCACATTCAATGCATTCTGCGCAGCGTTAAGCCCATTCTGGGCCAGATTGATTAAATTCATATGTTATCGATCCTAACCAGAGGAGGAGGTAAGACGCCCCTGATAAAAGTAGCGCTCTCTTATATTTATCGGCCTTATAAAATTTCACTAAAGCCTGACGGTTAAAATAATGAAGAAAAATCTGACGAATAGGCTTCAGCCGCCTGATTAACGTTATTCTTCACCTGCTGAATGATGCTGATCAATTTTTTCGCATATGCAGGATCGGTTGCATATCCGGCAGACTGCAACGCTTTTGCCGCTATTTCCGGCGATTCAGATTTCACAACATTTTTATAACGCGGACTACGACTAATTAACGACGTATAATCTTCCAGCGCCTCGGCATAAGAGGAATAGACTTTAAATTTGTCTTTTATTTTTTGCGCGACGCCACCTTCATATTCCGTGGTAGTAATTTCTGTGGTTTCGCCATCCCAATCCGCCGTGGCTTTCACGCCAAATAAGTTATGGCTGGGTTTGCCATCGCTGGTCATAATTTCGCGTTTACCCCAACCGGATTCCAGCGCCGCCTGGGCAATAATTAATTGATGCGGAATACCGCTTAAACGCGCGACCGCCATCGCAGGTGCCATCATGCGGGAAATAAAGCTGCCGCCCGGAACCGCCGGTATTTCCGCCTGCGCCGTGGCGGCTTTTTCCGCCTGTTGCTGTTCGTCGGGGTCAACCGGCTGTAAACGCAGCGGCACGCTAATAAAGCGTGCCGGGCTGATATTAAGCGGCACTTCACGCGTCGCTGTGACATTTTCCGCCGTGGAAGCGGGTTTGCCGGTCAGTTGTTGCACCATCAGATCGGCAAAGCCCATTTTTCCTTTATCGGCGATGTTCTGCGACAACTGCTGGTCATACATCGAGGTAAACATCTCGGACTGTTGCGTATTAAACAGGCCGTCTTTGAAGGAGGCCTGGCGCATGCTCTTGAGCATCATCTGCACGAACAGCCCTTCCATCTGCTTCGCTACCGCCTTTAACGCATCCGGAGAGTCGTTACGGGCGGCCAGTTTCAGCTTATCGAGGCTGTGCGCGTCAAACGCCGCCCCCTGCGTCATTGCCGGGCCGATCATCAGTTAATCTCCAGACGAGCATGCAGGCAGCCTGCGGTTTTCATCGATTGCAGGATTGCCATCAAATCATTCGGCGTTGCGCCAAGGTTATTTAACGCACGCACCACATTGTTCAGATCGGTGCTGGTGTTTACGCGTTGCAGAGAACCGTTTTGCTCACGTACCGAAAGCTGCGTGTTCTGCGTGACCACCGTTTGCCCGCCCGCCAGCGGCGTATTCGGCTGATTCACCTGAGTGTTGTTGGCGACTTCTACCGTCAGATCGCCCTGCGCAACCGCACAGGAATCAAGGGAAACATGGCGGTTCATCACCACCGATCCGGTACGCGAGTTGATGATAATTCGGGCGTCGCCCGCATCAACGCGCAGCGGAATATCCTGCACTGCCGCAAGGAAACGCACACGTGCGGCGCTGTCGGCAGGTGCGCGCAGGCTAATGCTGCGAGCATCTTCCGCAAACGCGGCACCCGCGAAACGGCGGTTGATGGCATCGCTTATCTGCTGCGCCACGGTGAAATCATCTTCATTAAGCTGGAGCTTGAGCGAGCCTTGTCCGGCAAAGTTCGACGGCACTTCACGTTCAACTGTTGCGCCACCGCTAATGCGCGCGCCATTGAGTTGGTTGACCTGCACCCGGTTACCACCGGCCTGCGCGCCTGCGCCGGAAACCAACAGATTCCCCTGCGCCAGCGCATAGATCTGGCTATCCGCGCCCTTCAACGGAGTCATCAACAGCGTGCCGCCGCGCAGACTTTTCGCGTTACCCATGGAGGAAACCACCACGTCAATTTGCTGACCGGCGCGGGCAAACGGCGGCAGTTCCGCCGTCACCATTACCGCAGCGACGTTTTTGAGCTGCATATTCACGCCCGCCGGCACGGTGATACCGAGCTGCGAGAGCATATTGTTCAGGCTCTGGGTGGTGAACGGTGTCTGCATGGTCTGGTCACCGGTGCCATCAAGCCCGACCACCAGGCCATAGCCCATCAGGGAGTTACCGCGCACCCCTTGCAGAGTGGTTAAATCGCGGATCCGCTCCGCGCTGGCCTGCCCGGCCACCAGCGCAGACAGACAGCACAGCAGCGCCAGGCAGCGGGTTAAGAAATTCGTTTTCATCATCAATCAAAAAGGAGAAAGGTTAAGGAACATGCGCTGCAGCCAGCCCATTTGCTGCGCTTCGTTGATATAGCCATTGCCGACATACTCGATGCGCGCGTCCGCCACCTGGGTGGAGATAACCGTGTTGCTGGCGCTGATCGTGCGTGGGTTCACGATGCCGGAGAAGCGGATAAACTCAGTCCCCTGGTTAATCGCAATCTGTTTTTCGCCGACAACCGCCAGGTTGCCGTTTTCCAGCACCTGTTTCACCGTCACGGTGATGGTGCCGCTAAAGGTATTTTTCGCCGCCGCGCCGCCTTTCCCGGCGAAGTCATTCGTTCCACTGATCGACGCATCAGCTTTGCCGTTGCCCACCAGACCGGCCATAAAACCGGGAACGCCAGCAACGCCGACATCGGTGGAGCCGTCACGCGAGGCACTCGCCGAGGAACTTTTGCTGGCGCTGACATTTTCTTGCAGCGCAATGGTCAGCGTATCGCCCACATTTCGTGGACGGCGGTCTTCAAACATCGGTTGATAACCATAATTCATCGCCTGCCCTGTCTGAAAAATCGAGCCATTCGCGGTAGCGGCGGCGACCGGCGCAGGCACGGCGGAGGTTTCGCCTCCAACCAACGGTTTTTGCGGAATATAGGCGCAGCCGGTAACCACGGAAATCAGCATTAAGGTCGTTGCAAAACGACAAAGCGTACGTACAGAGCAAGGGTGATTGGTCATCTCATTCACTACAGGTAAAGCAGCCGCGAGCAGCGCCCGCGGCCAGGGATCAAAGTTGAGTCAGTCGTTGCAGCATCTGGTCGGACGTCGACACCGCTTTACTGTTAATTTCGTAGGCGCGCTGCGTCTGGATCATGTTGACCAGCTCTTCTGCTACGTTAACGTTCGAGGTTTCGACGTAGCCCTGTTTCAGGGTTCCCGCGCCGTTTAAACCCGGTGTGGATTCATTCGGTGCGCCAGACGATTGCGTTTCGCGATACAGGTTTTCACCAATGCTTTCGAGGCCGGAATCATTGATAAACGAACTCAGCGTCAGCTGACCAACCTGCTGCGGCGCGGTCTGCCCCGGCACGGTCACGCTGACAATACCGTCGTTACCAATAGTCAGGCTTTGCGCGTCCTGCGGGATGGTGATCGCCGGTTGCACCTGGTAACCGCTGGAGGTCACCAGCTGTCCGTTCTGGTCAAACTGGAACGAACCGTCGCGGGTATAGGCGGTGGTGCCATCCGGCAACTGTACCTGGAAGAAACCGCTGCCCTGAATGGCGACGTCTTTGCTGTTGTTGGTCTGCGTCAGGCTGCCCTGGCTGTGAATGCGCTCGGTCGCAACCGGGCGAACACCGGTACCCAGCTGTAAACCAGAAGGGATGGTGGTCTGCTCGGAAGACTGCGCGCCCGGCTGGCGTAAGGTCTGATAAATCAGATCTTCAAACACCGCACGCTGGCGTTTAAAGCCGTTGGTGCTGACGTTCGCCAGGTTGTTGGAAATCACATCCATATTGGTTTGCTGGGCTTCGAGGCCGGTTTTCGCAATCCATAAAGAACGGATCATGGTGTTTTTCTCCTTACCGGGGCTTAACCGGCGCTCAGTAACTGGTTAGCTTTTTGTTCGTTATCATCAACGGTGGTGATGACTTTCATGTTCATGTCAAAACCGCGTGCGGTGGCGATCATGTCCACCATCGATTTCACCGGGCTGACGTTGCTGCCTTCCAGCATGCCGGGCATCAGGCGCAGATCCGCGTCAGCGGGAAGTGCTTGTGCCGCCGCCGGATCGGCGACATGAAACAGACCGTCGTCGCCATGTTTCAGCGTGTTCGGTGTGGCGTTGACCATTTTCAGACGCGCCACCTGCGCCAGCGCTGAAGGCTCATCGCCTGCGCCCAGCGCGGTGATGGTGCCGTCCGCCGCGATAGTCAGTTCCGCCTGTGGCGGTACGGCTACCGGGCCGCCGTCACCGAGCAGCGGCATACCGCGCACCCGCAGCTGGCCTTCGGCATCCACTTCGATGTTGCCATCTTTGGTGTAGCCTTCACTGCCATCGGGCAGTTGTACTGCCAGCCAGCCGTTTTGCGGCATGGCCACATCCAGGCTGCGCCCGGTGGCCTGCATCGCGCCCATGGTGTTGTCGCTAAACGGCGTGGATTCCGCCACCATGGTGCGGGTTTCTATCGACGGCCCCTGCACTGGGATCGCGCGAAACGCCGCAATCTGCGCACGAAAACCGGTGGTAGAAGCATTCGCCAGGTTGTTTGAAGTCACCGCCTGGCGGTTAAGGGCCGCGTTCGCGGCCCCCATTGCGGTATAAATCGCGTGATCCATGAAGCGCTACTCTTAACCCAGGTTAACCAGCGTTTGCAGAAGCTCAGACTGAGTCTTGATGGTCTGAGAGTTGGACTGGTAGTTACGCTGGTAAACAATCATGTTCACCATCTCTTTACTCAGATCCACGTTGGAGCCTTCCAGCATGTTGCCGCGCAGTGAACCCAGGTTACCGGTGTCGGCAATACCAATGACCGGCTGACCTGATTCCGGGGTTTCCGACCAGCAGTTGTTACCTGCTGATTCAAGACCACCCGGGTTGGTGAAGCTGCTCAGCACAACCTGGCCCAGCAGCTGGTTTTCACCGTTGCTGTAGGAAGCGATGATCTGGCCGTTATCACCTACGGTGTAGCCGTTCATCAGTCCCGGCGGGTAACCGGTGGTGCTCGGGCTGTCCATGGTGTTTTCAGACGCCTGCTGAGAAAGACCGGAAAGATCAAGGTTGAAATTCAGCGCCGCGCCGCCCTGGTAAGCCGCACCCTGCACGGCCAGTTCTGCCGGGTTGGTGGTGAGCTTGCCGGAGGTATCAAACGTCAGGTTGACAGAGCTGGTGGTGCCCGGCGACGTGGAGTCGACGGAGTAGGCGGTCCACTGGTTGTCGGCCGTTTTCACGTAATAGACGTTGATCGCGTGCTCGTTGCCCAGGCTGTCATAAGCGTTGACCTGAGTGGAATAGGTATAAGAGTCGCCATTAGCCGGATCGAAAGGCGTTACCGTGACAATCTCGTTGCCTGAATCCAGGTTACCGGAAATGGAACCGGCGTCAGACGCACGCGCAGGCATCTGCCCGGTCGGGATCTGAATCGGCCCTACCGGCGCGCCCTGCTGAATCGCAGGAGGTGTACCCGTTGCCATATAACCGGTCAGGCGCATGCCCTGGTTATTCACGACGTAGCCATTTTCATCGGTCTGGAACTGGCCATTACGGCTGTAAAATACGCGACCCGCTTCGGTCACCATGCGGAAGAAGCCATTGCCCTGGATACCCATATCCAGCGGGCTGCTGCCTGCGCCGAGTACGCCATCGCTGAAGTTCTGGTTCACACCAGCAACCTGTACGCCCATGCCGACCTGAGAACCGGCAAACACATCGGCGAAAGCAACAGAACCTGATTTAAAACCGACCGTTTGTGAGTTGGCGATGTTGTTACCTACAACATCCAGCGCCTGTGAAGAGGCGTTTAATCCACTAAGACCTTGAGAAAAACCCATGTGATAAATTCCTGTGCGCGGGGTGCGCAAAATCCAAACTAAAAATTACTCGATGAGGTAAACGTCACTCAGCGAGGCGGTACCATTAACACCCAGTTGCAGCACCGCGCCTGAGTTGGTGAAGGAGACGCTCTGCACTTTCGCCGGTTTCAACGCGGTAATGGTTGGCGTGCTGCCGTCGGCGTTGGTGGCGGAAAACGACACTTTGAAGTTCGTGTCAGCCTGCAAGCGCGGATCGCTCGGCTGGAAATCTTCAAAATCATCCAGCGAGTACTGATGCACGCCCGCTTCGACATTTTTCAGCTTCGCGGTATAGGCGTTACCGGCCGGATCGGTCAGCGTGACGGTGACTTCATCCGCCGGGCTGTTCAGGGAAAGCCCAACTTTCTGGTTTCCGTCCGTAGCGGTGGAAACAGAAGGTTCGCCTTCAACCATGATGTCGCGGCCTACCCAGTCAGCGGAGTTCATCTGCTGCATACTGGCGACCAGCGTGCCCATGCTGTTCATGGTGCTGTTGAGCTGCTCGACGCCCGCCGCCGTGTTGAACTGCGCCAGCTGAGCAGTCAGCTGGTTGTTGTCCATTGGGCTGGTGGGATCCTGGTTTTGCATCTGCGCAACCAGCAGCGTCATAAAGTTATTCAGCAGGTCATCGGCGCTGGAGCCGGTACCGACGCTGGAAGAACTGGTGGTATTGGTGTTGCTTGTGCCCGACGAGGAGGTGGTTTTCGTCGTCGTAGCGCTTTGCGTCATGACCGGTGAAATTGCCATTTTTTTATCCTTACTGGCCCAGAGTCAGCGTTTTCAGCATCAGGCTCTTCGCCGAGTTCATCACTTCGACGTTGGCCTGATAGCTGCGGGATGCGGAAATGGTGTTGACCATTTCACCCACCACATCGACGTTCGGCATATGGACATAACCTTTGTCGTCCGCCAGTGGGTTTGCAGGTTCATAAACCAGTCTGTCCGGCGCGGTGGATTCCGTAACGCCGCTCACTTTCACGCCGCCAATCTCCTGACCAGCGGAATTGTCGACATTGAACACCACCGAACGCGCGCGGTACGGTTTGCCATCCGGGCCGGCAATACTGTCGGCGTTCGCCATATTGCTGGCACTGACGTTAAGTCTTTTTGATTGGGCAGCCATTGCCGACCCTGAAATATCGAAAACACTAAACAGCGACATGAAAATTATTGACCTTGGTTAAGGGCGCTCGTTAAACCTTTTATTTGAGCGCCGAGAATCGTTAGACTCGTCTGATATTTGACATTGTTGTCAGCAAAATTAACGCGTTCACGATCCATATCGACAGTGTTTCCATCAGCTCTTGGCTGATCGGGAATACGATAAAGTAATTGTCGATTGTCCGTTTTCGGCGCTACGCCAGGAATATGTTTCCCGGCTGTTAAACTTAGTGTTAATGGATGACGCGTTTCCTGCTGCATTGCATTTTTCAATTCTTTTGAAAAATCAATATCTCGCGCCTTGTATCCCGGCGTATCGGCATTCGCGATATTGGACGCTAAAATATCCTGCCGCCGCGACATCAGGCTTAGCGCCTGCTGCTGGAAACGCAATTCATTATCAAGTTTATCAAACATGAAATGACTCGCTTACTTCGAAAATTGATTACGGGGCATAGTCTAAGAGACAACCTAATAAATCTATACCTTAAAAATCCGACAGAAGTAGACGCATTTAGCCAATTCACTTTCGCTTAATTTGCCGAAAAGAAGCTTATATTTAAAAATTGAAAAAACAATACAGTGAAATGCTGTCAAAACTGACGGCATTTAATAGATAAGAAAATAGCCATCCTGAATTACAATAAAAAAATATTAATCCTATTGCTCCTTTATATTACAAGGCAGGTTTATCTCATTATGCCGCAGTCCTTTATCAGGTCGCTTATCGTGATTTTCGCGCTCTGCTGCCCGTTCTCACCGGCTTTTGCCAGCGCGTCGGAAAAAAGCGATCTCGAAGCCCGGATCGCCACCCTGCTGGCTGCGGACAATAAAGAAGCAGAAAATCAGCCGCAGCTGCGCATTAACATTCTTACCCCTGCGGCCAAACTCGCCGCATTGTGCGCGCAGCCGGATTTGCGTCTTTCTGGCCGCTCCGTGCGCCTGACAGGCCGGCGCAGCGTCATCGCCAAGTGCGGTAAAAAACAGCAGTTCATTCAGATTCAGATTAGTGCCACCGGCAGGTACTGGGTGGCAGCGCAGACGCTGAAACCGGGGCAGATTATTGGCGCAGAAGATATCCAGCCCGTGAGCGGTGAACTGGATCGTTTACCGGCCGGTTTATTGCTTGATCCGCAAAACATCATTGGCAGCACGCCCACGCGCATTATTCAGCCGGGGTCGCCGCTGGCAGAGAATCAGTTGCGCCGCAGCTGGGCGGTGATTGCTAATCGCACCGTCGAGATAGCCGCGCCGGGTGACGGTTTTCTGATCCACGCCAAAGGTAAAGCGCTGGATAACGCCGCACTCGATGAAAGCGTCCGAATACAGACGCGCACCGGCCAGGTTGTGGTCGCCACCGTAACAGGACAAGGACAAGTGAGCATTAGCCTGTCGAACTGATTTCAGTTTTATTTTCCCCGTGCCGATATCTTTAATACAGAGCCACCGCATAGAAAACCAGGATCCGTATGAACATTGAACGCACCCGCCAGGCCACTCCCATTCAGGCAACCGGCACTCAACAACAGTCCGTTGAGACGAAGGTAATGAATGATGAATCCACGCAATCGGGGAAAACAGACGCCCAGCAGGCCGGCACACAGGTCAAACTCAGCCAGCTGACGCAGCAAATTAAAAATGACGGCAGCCGTGATGTTAATACGGAACGTCTTGCCGCCATTAAAGCGAAGATGGATGCAGGTGAACTCCACCTGGACAGCGATAAAATCGCCAGCGCGTTGGTACGCGACATCTTTCGATTCTCATAATCTCAACATGCACGTGAATGATGGAAAACTTACCCGTAATTCTGAACAAACTGTATAAGCTGCTGGGTGAACTTGAAGCGACCCTGGTAGAAGAAATCGGCCAGCTTAGCCGCGCCCAGATAAACCCGGTGTCGCTGCAAGTGATCTCCGACAACAAGAGCCGTTTGTTGTCGGCGATTAACTTTTATGATGAGCAGCGCAAGCAGGAAGAGAAACAGCACAAGCTGACGTTTCCCTACCCGCGTCACTCCGAACTGGCTACGCTTTGGGATCGTATTACCGTGGTGGTGCGAAAATCTGCTGAGCTCAATCAAAAGAGCTATCAGTTACTGAACATGCATATGAAGAAGATGAACGACTTCAAAAAGATTGTCAGCCAGACGACCACAACCGCGCAGCTTTATGGTGAAAGCGGAAACCGCAGCAATGATGCTTCGGGTAATGTTTACCGCATTTCCGTTTAATGCGGCCTCTTCTCTGTGCAGCATTCAGCATTTACACGATGTTATGGCGTTTTTCGCGCCCGTGTTGTTCCCCGCGCCAGGTTCGGAAGTTATTCTCTGCTTCCGTGCCTGGTGTGTATGTCCTGCCTAGGTTTCTCGCATTTCTCCTGACGCGTATTCTCTGAGCGCGCTTTGCGTGGTTTTTCACGCCTCCTTTCCTGTATCCGTTCTGTGTAGCCTACCGACGTCGTGACCGGCCTTTCTTGCGGGCTGACGTCTGCGGCTTTATTCCGGTGATTTGTTCTGCGTGGCGTGATGCGTGTTGCCGATGGCTAAACCAGGATCTCTCCTTCTGTGCCGTTAGCTGGCGTTTAGTTTCCGTGGTTTCCTCCGCGTGGCGTTCGGACGCTTAAACCCGCATTTTTCTTCTGTGCTGTTAGCTGGCGTTTAGTTTCGGTGGTTTACTCTGCGTGGCGTTCGGACGCTTAAACCCGCACTTTTCTTCTGTGTTGTTAGCTGGCGTTTAGTTTCGGTGGTTTACTCTGCATGGCGTTCGGACGCTTAAACCCGCCCTTTTCTTCTGTGTTGTTAGCTGACGTTTAGTTTCGGTGGTTTACTCTGTGTGGCGTCATGGCATTCATTTTTGCCTTCAGCAATTGGGTTGACCGCCGCGCGCTTCGGTTCTGCTTTATGGCCTTCACCCATAGCACAATCCTCTGTGCAGTTTATTTGACCATCAGCGTTGGTTATCTTCGTACTAGTCTTAGCGATAAACCCGCGCAGAATGCCGTTCTCAGCGTTTCCCCTAACAAAAATGTTTCTAAATGTTTCGTAATTTTTGGCGGCGAGTGTGAGGTCAATCGCATTAAAAATCAAAAGCGCTGATTTTGATCCTTTTTTTCCGGTTAAAAATGCTGCCTGAGCGGGGGAAGGTCAGAGTAAATAATTGGCTCTTTTTTAGTATGGAATTATTGTGCTCATTTTTCTCCCCTCAATAAATCAATCGGCAGAAAAAAGGCTATTTACGAACGCATCAAAAATAGCGAAAATACATTCAAGCAATGCAACAGGACGTTTTACCGGTTCATTCTGAATGGTGCCTTGCTTAAATACCCTCTCGATGAAAGGCGTGTTCTTTAGTTGCCACATGTCGGGAAACCTGGTGACTAAACTATATTACTGTGGCAATTAAACAGTACATTAGTTGTCATATGTGATGTAAAACCACTATTTCGATTGCCACCTTGAGTGGCATTTTTTTTGCCTTTTTTTCATGCAGTTAAGGAAAAATAGCAAGCAAAAAAGCAAGAGACACGGGGAGGAATGGAAAGATTTTGATATTTTTTCAACACTCAGGCTGAAAAATGAAAATACGTAAAGGAATTATAAAAAAAGAGAAATATAAGGAATGGGAATCGCTGTCATTCAAAAACACACGATATAACGCATCATAAAAATAGCCATTTATTTTTTAACGGATATATTCTGACAGTTTTATCTGATTAGTGAAAAGAAATAGAAAACAGCTTGTTTTGCAATGGCTGTGAAGGCGTATTCTACCGTATCTTTTTTAATCGTCCAGTTTCCGCCGCTGGCGATGTTAAAACCGCAACCTACTGTTATTTTTAAGTTTTATGGCAAAAACCAGAAAAGAAAGCGCAGCAAGGCAGCAGTAACTATTGCCAGCGTTAATTTTCCCCGCCAATTTCCGATTTTAAACACCACAAAAAACGAAAATGGCAATATTTTTTACCAGAAGAAGCTACTCCTGATGGGGTTGTGTGATCTGAGCAGGCTGCGCCTCATCCGTCCACAGCCGCGTGTAATCGGGCCAGCTCTGCGGATAGCAAAAAACCCCCTGCACGCTGGCGGGCGTCACCAGCCGGTAGCGCTGCGCAAGCAACGGCACGATCCAGCGGCGATCGCTGAGAAAGCGCATCAACCTTTTGACACGCTGGCTGTAGCGCTCCGCAGGCCCGGCGTTAATACGATCAAGAATACCAATCCCGCGCCGCCAGACCGCCTCTCCCCAAAACCAGGCCCACATCACGCTGTGGCGGAAGCGCTCTTCCATGCTGAATACATCATGCTGCTCAAAACGCAGAAACCCCATACACAAATCATGCTCGGCCCAGTTTTTATCCTGCAACAGCCAGTGCGTTACGCTGATTGGCGTCATTGTCACTTTACAGCCACGATAGCGCAGGCTTTTCGCCAGCTCATCCACCAGCTTGCGCATTTCCGTTGAGCGGAAATAGACGAGATTCAGGCTATCCGGTAATAACGCCTGCACTTCCGGCTCGGCTGCGGGTTGCAGCCACTCCGGTAAGGGTGCCAGCGTATCTTCCCGCTCAATCAATCCTGCGCTGAGCGAGAGCGCAATACGCCGGATAAACGACTGCTGCTGCGCGCTTAACCGCCCGCGCGCCTGGTTGAAGGTGACATAGTAGAACGCGTCGGCATTATCCCGTTCGGTCATGGCTTCCGGCGCAATCAATGAGTGCGGCGTATCCAGACGCACCAGCGCGGGCAACGGCGCGACACTGAGCGGCGTACTGTAAACAATCTCCGACGCCTGCGGCGTTTCACCATACCAGGAAGCTGATCGGGTGAGCACCAGTTGGCTGCTTGAGTGCTCGCTCACCTTAAATGGCCCAAGGCCAATGGAGCCGTTTCGCGGATGCGGTAGCGCATAAACCGGGCTTGCCAGCCGGTAAAGCAGCATGTTGTCGCGTTGACCCAGCAGCATCGTCAGGACATGATCCGTGCATTTCACCTCAATAACATGCGGCAGTCCCGGCCCACCGGCATAGCGTTCCACCGTGGAGCGTAATTGTTCTGGCGCGACAGGCTCGCCGTTATGCCAGACCAGGCCGCGACGCAGAATAAAACGCCAGCGCAATCCATCTTCACTGCAAGTGATCGTATGGGCAAGGCCGGGAATCGGTGCAACTTGCTCAGGAATATGGCGCGCCAGACCGGCATGTACCATTTGCAAAATATGCCGCCCGGCGCGATCGGTGTGGATGGAAGGAATAGGCGCCAATAGCGGCCGATAGAAAGAGATAAAATAGCGAAAGCCATCGCTGGAATAGTGCGGTTGCGCCTGCACGGTCGCCATTTCGGTTTCCGAAGCCGGGTACTCACCCGCCACCAGCGTTTCCAGCGCCGCCGCATTCATGCGGCATTGCAGAACACCAAGTGCGCCGCGCCCCGGGCGGGAATTCCACACCAGCCAGCCCTCCTCCTGCATTTCGTGGAGCAAAGAGCGCGCATAGCGCGAGGTGCAGGCTAACGTATCGGCAATTTGCGCCAGCGACACTTCGTGGCGATGGGTGCTATAGCGAGAGAGCAACCGATTATAACGGCGCAGCAAACTACCTTTTTTAACGGCAGAATTATAGAGCATTAAGATTTACCAGCGTAACGCAAGGCAGTTGAAAGGTGGGCCACGGGGCCAGAGGCAAGCCTATTAAATGTAGCATACGGGATAATAGGCAGAATCGTTTCCACCCAATATCTCGCACTTTCCACCCGCCAAAGAAAATAATAATACCATGATAAAAAAGGATAAATTACTCACTTTTGTTCGAAACCCACCCTTATTTCAGCATTTTTGCCAATTCAGATTAATCACTGATTTTAATTTCCCGGGTACGTTAAATCTGCCTGTGGTTGATAATTAATCTGCTTTACGGCTACAAAAAAATGGCATTTTCTTTTTTTTAATCAGGCGAAACTTTTGTCTGCCCGCGAACGAACTGTGTATGAGCATCAATAAACTTCCCTACAGGAGCGCAACATGATCCCAATGAAAAAACTCGCCCTCAGCCTCACCGCCGCTGCACTGTTGAACATCGCTACTGCCCACGCCGCCCTGCCCACCGGTTCGCAAGCACCGGACTTTAAATTACAAGGCGCGCTGGCCGGAAAACCGCTCACCTTCTCGTTACAACAGGCACTGCAAAAAGGTCCGGTGGTGCTTTACTTCTTCCCGGCGGCGTTCAGCAAGGGTTGTACTATTGAAGCGCACGCGTTCGCCGAAGCGACGGACGATTTCAAAAAACTGGGTGCGACGGTGGTTGGCGTTACCGCTGGCAACACCGACCAGGTCGATGAATTTTCAAAACTGGAGTGTCGCGACAAATTCACCGTCACCGCCGATCCAGGCGCGAAAGTGGCGGCGCAGTACGACACACTGATGAAGATGAACGGCAAAACCCTCTCGGATCGCACCTCGTATGTCATCGCCCCGGATGGCAAAATCCTGCTGAGCTACACTGACAGAAACCCGGAGACGCATATTCAGAAAACGATGGAAGCGGTGAAACAGTATGCGAACGCGCATTCGTAAACAGGCCGTTAATCGTTTTTTATCTGTCAGAGAATCACTATGTTAACCGCCATGCTCGCCGCCTTCGCAGGCGGCATTATTCTCAACTTTATGCCCTGCGTGTTTCCGATTATTTCGCTAAAAGCGCTGGGGTTGTTGCGCCACACGCAAAGCCCGGCGCAAACCCGCAAAGAGGGGCTCGGCTTTTTGCTCGGCTGCGTGCTGACTATGCTGGCGCTTGCGGGCGTGTTGCTGGCGTTACGCGCCGGGGGAACCGCCGTGGGCTGGGGCTTTCAGTTGCAGTCACCGCTGGTTATCGCTTTTCTGGCGCTGGTTATTCTTGGCGCAGCACTCAATTTGCTCGGCGTGTTTGAGGTCGGTCTGTCGGTGCAACGCGCCGGCGAGATAACCATAGAGCGCGGAGCATTTCTGCGTGCGGCGCTGACCGGTGCGCTCTCGATCATTGTCGCCACCCCGTGTGCCGCTCCCTTTATGGCGGGTGCCATTGGCTACGCGCTGGTGCAACCGCCCGCCGTGGCGCTGGCGATATTCGTCGCACTGGCGCTCGGTTTTACCGCGCCGTTTACGCTGATTTCACTGTTTCCGGCGCTCGGCAAATGGCTACCGCGCCCCGGCGCGTGGATGAATACGCTAAAACGCGGGCTGGCCTTTCCGATGTTTGGTGCCTTCGGCTGGCTGGTGTGGGTACTGGCGCAACAAGCGGGAACGACGGCGCTGGCGGCTATTCTGGCGGCTGCCGTGGTAGTGAGTTTCGCCGCCTGGCTTTACGGCATGGCGCAGCAGCGTCGGTTTGCCGGGCGCAGTCATAAGGTGCTGTTTGCACTGACTGCAGCGCTACTGCTGGCGGCCATAGTTCCGCTGCCGTCGATAGTGCAAAGCGGTGCGCCGCTTACGGCGAGCAATACGATTGAAGAGGTCAAATGGTCGCCGCAAACCGTGGCGGATAATCGCGGCCACGGCAAGGCTATCTTTGTCAATTTCACCGCCTCCTGGTGCATAACCTGCCAGGTAAATGAAAAGACATCACTCTCGACACAAGCCGTGAAAGAGGCGCTGGCAAAAACCAATACGCTGTATATGGTGGCGGATTCGACCAAATTTAATGCTGATATTGATGACGCGCTGAATGAGCTGGGCCAGGGCAGTTTACCGCTGTATGTGGTCTACCCGGCGGACGGCAGCGCACCGCACATTTTACCGCAGGTGCTGACCCCCTCAATTGTGGTCAACGCGCTCACGCAGGCCAGCGGTAAAAAAACCTGAAGGCGTGATATGGAAAAAAATGAGGCCGCGCGCGACGAATGGCCGCAGCTGATGGCGCTGGCGCAGTCCGGTGACAGTCAGGCCTACACGCGGCTGCTCAAAGCGCTGGTGCCGGTTATCCGATCGCTTGCGCGCAAACACATCGCCGATGAGGTACTGGTGGAAGATGTGATTCAGGATGTGCTGCTCACCGTGCACCGGGTGCGGCATACCTATGATCCGGGCGCGCCTTTTCTGCCGTGGCTGATGGCGATAGCCAACGCCCGCGCGGTGGATGCCCTGCGCAAACGCGGTCGCCACCAGCAGCGCGAAGTCGCAAGCGAAGTGGATATTCCCCTGCTTGCCACCAGCATGGAAGCGCCATCACACGACGAGCTGGCTACGCTGCTGAATCAGCTTCCCGCGCGCCAGCGGGAGGTGGTTGAACATGTCCACCTGCGCGAAATGACGCTGGCAGAAACCGCGACGCAGCAAAATTTGACGGTCGCCGCCGTGAAATCGCTGTTGCATCGCGCCCTGAGCAATCTTCGTCGGTTAGGAGCACATCATGGCCGATCATGAACTGTTAATTGAACATTTGGGGCGCTGTGCCGAACCGGTAAAACGCCCCTTCCAGCCGGGCTGGCGGGCGCTAAGCTGGGTGGCTCTCGCGTTGCCCTGCGGGGTTATAGCGGGTTTCGTGCTCAATCGCACGCTCACCGACTGGTCGCAGCCTGGCGCGTGGTGGGCGCAGATACAGTTGCTGCTGACGTTTATCGCCGGGACGCTGGCGGTGCGTAACGCATTTCTGTTGAGTATCGCCGGGCGCAATGCGCTGGGCTGGAAATGGTTTACACCGCTGGCGGTGCTGTGGCTGGCAGGCACGCTCAGTAATCTGCATCTGCACCGCGTGTTGCCGGTAAGTACGGCTATCGAAGGGCCGAACTGTTACCTGTTTATGGTGACGGTCAGCACGCCGATGGTATTGATAGTGATTGCTTACCTGCGCCGCACACGCACGCTGTTCCCGGCGCGCAGCCTGGCGGCGGCGGGCGCGGGCGTCGCCTGCATGGCGCTGACGTTGCTTGCCCTTTGCCATCCGACGCACATCAGCGTGGCGGATTTGATGCTGCATATCGCCGCCTTCAGCACCATTGTGCTGGCGACGATAGCGCTGGGTTACAAATGGGTGTCACTACCGTAATGCACAGCACGTACTGAACAGTCAGTACGTGCTTACACACTTAGCTTTTTTGCGGGAAGATCCACAGCTGTTCAGCAGGCAGCACCACACGGTAGTTTTGCTGGCTGCGCTGCTGGGTGCCGTAAACACGGATCGCGAAATCATCGCCGGAGGTGCGGAATAAGTACTCCCAGCGATCGCCCAGATACATGCTGGTGAGCATCGGCAAATCAAGTGAGTTATCCTGCGGCGAGTCCGCCAGCCGCAGGCTTTCGACGCGGATCACCGCCGTGCAATCCTGGCCTGTGCGAACGCCCGGTCCGGGAACGCCCCACAGCGCCCAGTTCGCCCCTTCGATCCTCGCTCTGCCGTTGCTGACTTCGCTCACCTTGCCGTGCAGCCGGTTATTGCTGCCCATAAACTCGGCGGTAAACAGCGTCGACGGCGTGGCGTACATCTCCTGCGGCGTACCTTGCTGCTCAATCACCCCATTGTTGAGGAGCAAAATGCGGTCGGAAATCGCCATCGCTTCATTCTGGTCGTGCGTCACCATCAGCGCCGACAGCCCCAGCTTAACAATCAATTCGCGCAAAAAGACCCGCGCTTCTTCACGCAGCTTGGCATCGAGGTTCGAGAGCGGTTCATCGAGCAAAATCACCGGCGGGTTGTAGACCAGCGCCCGGCCAATTGCCACGCGCTGCTGCTGGCCGCCAGAAAGCTGGTGCGGATGGCGCTTGCCAAGCGTGCCCAGTCCAAGCTGATCCAGCACGGTTTGCACGCGGGAGTTGATTTCCGCCGTTCCCACTTTGCGCAGTTTGAGCGGGTAAGCAACATTCTCGAACACCGTTTTATGCGGCCACAACGCGTAAGACTGGAACACCAGGCCAAGATTGCGTTCCTCTGCCGGAACTTCACTGCGCGGCGTACCGTCGTACATCACGTTATTACCAATGGTTATCCGCCCCTGGGTTGGTTTTTCCAGCCCGGCGACAGCGCGCAGCAACGTGGTTTTCCCGCTGCCGGAAGGGCCAAGCAGAGACACCACTTCGCCACGTTTCAGATCCATCGAGACGCCTTTTAGCACCGCGTTGTCACCGTAGGTCAGATGCAGGTTTTCTACCGCCAGCTCAATCATGTAATTTCACTCCAAAGCGCAGGGCCACACCAAGACCAATGACCACCAGCAGAATATTGATAAACGACAGCGCGGCGACAATATCAATCGCCCCTGCCGCCCACAGCGACACCAGCATCGAGCCGATGGTTTCCGTCCCGGGCGAGAGCAAATAAACCCCGGTTGAGTATTCGCGCTCAAAAATCAGGAACATCAGCAGCCAGGAACCAATCAGGCCATAACGCGACAGCGGCACCGTCACGTGGCGCGTTACTTGTCCGCTGGTCGCCCCCGTGCTGCGCGCCGCTTCTTCCAGCTCCGGCCCGACCTGCAAAAGCGTGGAGGAGATAAGCCGTAAGCCGTAGGCCATCCACACCACGGTGTAGGCCAGCCAGACGCTGAAGATGGTGTTACGCAGCGATCGCAGCCAGACAATCAGGTTTTCGCGCAGCCACTCGGCCACCGGCAACCCGGAAAGCCAGCCGTTTTTCAGCGACTGATCGAGCCACATCGGCAAAAACAGGAACACCCACAAAAATGCCAGCCCGGCCAGCAGCCCCGGCACGGCACGGGGAACCAGCACGCTGTAATCAAGAAACCGCGTCACGTTATCCTGCTTGCGGTGCATGGCAATGCCGACAAACAGATAACAGATCACCGCCAGCGCGCCGCCAAAAACGCCAATTGCCATCGAGTTGACGATGGCGCGCAGCAGATTGGGTTGCTGCCAGATATTGCGGAAAGTATCGAGCGACACTTCATCCCACAAGGAAACGCCAACGCCCCAGTTGGAGATAAATGCCCGCAACACGACGCCAATCAGCGGCACGCCGATGGTAACCGTCAGCCACGCCACCACTACCGCACCGGCAACCCAGCGCCATTTGCCCAGCGGCAGCGCCCGCGCCTGCGAGGCTTTGCCTTTCATGGTGACAAAACGGTTAGCGGTGCGCATCAGGCGGCGTTGCAGCATCACCAGCGGAATAGTGATACAAATCAGTACCACCGCCACCGCCGCCATCAGATGGTAAGAGGGTGTGCCCAATTTGTTGGTTAATTTATACAGGTAAGTCGCCAGCACCATGTTGCCTTCCGGGTCGCCCAGTACCAGCATCAGGCCGAACACCTCCAGCCCGAGGAAGAACAGCAGAACGCAGGCGTACAAAATTGACGGGCGCACCATCGGCAGGCTAACGGCGGTCATCACCTGTAATGGCGATGCGCCAACGGTACGCGCGGCTTCTTCCACGTCCGAACCGACGCTGCGCAGCGCCGAGGAGATATAGAGATAAGCGTGGGGAACGTGCGTGAGCCCGGCAATCACCACGATGCTGAACATCGAGTAGATATTCCACGGCACAAAGCCGATTAACTCCTGCGCCCAGCGCGAGAAAAAGCCCACCGGTCCGGCCGCCACCACATAACCAAAGCCAAGCACCATCGGCGAGACAAAGATAGGCACGAGGATCAGTGGCTCAATAAAACGGCGACCCGGTAAATCGGTGCGCACCATCAAAAACGCCAGAATGCCGCCCAGTGGAATCGCGATAAACACCAGGCCAAACGCGAGGATAAAGCCGGACTTCAGCGCCAGATAAAAATCCGGATCGGTAAAGATAAACTCGAAGGCTTCGAGACTCAGTTCCTTAGAACGGACAAAAAAGGGCGCCGAGAGAAAACTCTGCACCACAATAAATAACAGCGGGATATAGATAACCAGCGCGGTAATTAACACAATGACGCCGCGCGGCAACCCCTGCCATTTTCTGCGCACACTATTCATACATCATCCCTTTGGTCAGGAACCTCATGCCAACCCGCTGGCTGAGAAAAGGGTTGTGCGCAAAACCGGCGCACAACCAGTCAGGGCGTTATTTAGCGGCAGCAGCGCGCCATTGTTTAATAAATTCCAGACGTTTTTTCGGCTCCAGATACTCCAGCAGCGACTCATCCACCGCAATCGGCTTCAGCGCGTCACCCAACTGTTTGGTCAAGCCGTCGATGTCGTTTTTGCCTTCAATATCGTTACGCAGCGAGGGGATATCCGCCTGGCTGGCAAGGATGCTCTGCCCTTTTTCCGACAGTACATAGTCAAACCACAATTTCGCGGCGTTGCTGTGCTCCGCTTCAGCGCTGATAAACGACACGCGCGACAGCACCAGCACGTAATCTTTCGGATAGGAGATGCCCAGCGAGTTATCCCCCTTCGCGCGGGCTTCGGCGTACGAACCCAGGATGTTGTAGCCAATCAGGTTTTCGCCGGAAGAGACGCGTTCCATCATGGTGCCGGTGGAGGATTGCACCGTTAAACCGCCCTTCGCCACATCCGCCAGATGGGTGAAATAGTCTTTGTCGTGTTTGCTGTCTTCCACGGCGAGCATAAAGCCAAGCCCCGATTTTTCGATATCGTAAGTGGTGACTTTGCTTTTGAATTTGTCAGTCTGGCTGGCGATAAGTTTGCCAAGCGCGGTGTGCGAATCTGGCACGTCGCCCGCCGGGATCAGGCGTTTGTTATAGATAAAGACCACCGGTTCATAGGTGGTGCCGTAGGCTTTTTTCTCCCAGACCGCCCACTTGGGCAGTTTATCCAGCTCGGGTGAAGCGTATTCAGCGGCATAATCGGTGGCCAGTTTCAGCGCGGTATCCATTGAGGAGCTCCAGACCACGTCGCCGCTGCCACCGCCGGAAGCCTGTTCGCTAAGATAACGGTTGTACAGTTCGGTACTGTTCATATCGTTATATTCCACTTTAATGCCCGGATATTGCGCCTCGAACCCCTTAATCAACGGGCCTGCGGCTTTGGTATCGGTAGTGGAGTAAATAACGACTTTGCCTTCTTTGGTTCCGGCGTCTACGATTTTCTGGTAATCCGCCGGGTACCCCTGAGGCACGGCAGCCAGCGCAGTGCCGGAAAAGAGCGCCGCCAGCGCCACGGCCAGAACAGTGAATTTCTTATCCATGAACAAACCCCTTTGGTATCATTTTTTTAAACACAAATTTAACATATAGCGTGCATTTCACCCGGTGCAACGCAGTGGCTTGTTTTTTCCAGGTTTTGTGACGCTGGCGGGATTTAATTATTGAGGTTGCAGGTTTGCGCACATAGATGCGTTAAAACGTTACAGATCAGCCAGATAGATCTGTTCCTGTTTTCATCACGGAATGAAAAAGATTTATTAGTAAGACGAAGTGAGGACGAAAGAGAATTAACGCAGGCGATATCTTTTTTTATTTATAACGTTTACACGATCGATAACAGGGATATTAGTCACCTAAAATCAGCGGACGATCATACAGCACAATATGCTTTGGATTTTGCGGCGAATACTTCACGGTTGTGCCGTTACCCTCGGCAAAGCGCACAATTTCACGGCTATCCAGGTGCTGAAACACGCTCGCCTGCACCACCTGCCCCTCGCGGGTTTTGAAGCGCAACACCAGTTCACAATAGACAGAGCGCCTGTCCATCCAGTTGGTGCGCTTAAGGGCAATAATATCGGCATTCGCACCGATCCCATGTTTCATCACATGGGCCTCGATAAATAACTGGCGAACCCAGCGCAGCGCGTAATAAAGCAGAAACGCCGCCAGGGCGGCAACGAAGATAAAAACGAAATAAGACAATGTAAACGCCATTCATTTTCTCCATCGCTGTGTATCCTCCTGCCTGGGGTTATCTTCCCGTAGCTCTGGCAGTGCGACGGGCAGGATAACGAAATCGTCTCCATCTCGCACGTCCTTTCTAAAGCCAAACATCCACGTTCATTATTTGTTCGCTTTTTCGTCATAAAACGATCATCACCCGTGCTCTTAATGGTCGCCAGTTTAATGAAAAATCCGGAAGACTTATGAATAGCGCGTTGGCAGAACTCTCTGAAGACCACTTTTCGTCTCTGCATCAATTAAACACGGTGCCGAAGCAAAAAGTGCTGAGCGTGAAGAACTTACGCAAAGCCTATAACACGCACCAGACCGTGCTGCACGACATCAGTTTTGATCTGCACAGCGGCGAGATGGTGGGTGTGATTGGACGCTCCGGCGCAGGGAAATCCACATTGCTGCATGTGCTTAATGGTACGCACAGCGCCACTTCTGGCGAGATTTTAAGTTTCCCGGAAGTAGGTACGCCGCGCGATGTCACGCATCTGAAAGGTCGCGCGCTTAATCAGTGGCGCAGCCAGTGCGGCATGATTTTTCAGGACTTCTGCCTGGTGCCGCGCCTCGACGTGCTGACCAATGTGCTGCTCGGCAGGCTGAGCCAGACATCGACGCTGAAATCCCTGTTTAAAGTCTTTACCGATGAAGACCGCGCCAAAGCAATCGCCTTACTGGAGTGGCTGAACATGCTGCCGCATGCCTTGCAGCGTGCCGAAACGCTTTCTGGCGGGCAGATGCAGCGTGTCGCCATTTGCCGTGCGCTGATTCAAAACCCCTCCCTTTTACTGGCGGACGAACCTGTCGCTTCGCTGGATCCGAAAAATACCCAGCGCATCATGGGCGTATTACGCGAAGTGAGCGAGCAAGGCATCAGCGTGATGGTGAACCTGCACTCCGTGGAGCTGGTGAAAGAGTATTGCACCCGCGTTATTGGCGTTTCCCAGGGACGGATTATTTTTGACGATCATCCCTCCCGGTTAACGCAGGACGTGCTGCAGGTACTGTACGGCGATGAAATCAGTCAATTGCATTAATTATTCCTTCCAATGAGACGACACAGGCAATGACAATGAAAAAGCATATTTCTGGCGCATTACGTTTATCGGCATTGATGACAGGTCTTCTGCTGGCATGGCAGGCGGCTGCCGCTGAGCAGCCGAAGGAATTAAATCTGGGGATTTTGGGCGGCCAGAACGCAACCCAACAAATTGGTGATAACCAGTGCGTGAAAGAGTTTCTGGATAAAGAGCTCAGCGTGGATACTAAGCTGCGCAACTCGTCTGACTATTCGGGCGTGATTCAGGGCCTGCTGGGCGGAAAAGTCGATGTGGTGCTGAGCATGTCGCCCTCTTCTTACGCATCCGTGTATATCAATAACCCGAAAGCCGTGGATATCGTCGGGATCGCGGTGGATGACAAAGACAAGTCGCGCGGTTACCACTCGGTGGTGATCGTAAAAGCCGACAGCCCGTACAAAAAACTGGAAGATCTGAAAGGCAAAGCGTTTGGCTTCGCCGATCCGGACTCCACTTCCGGTTACCTGATCCCGAACTACGCGTTCAAACAGAAGTTTGGCGGTAATGCGGACAATAAATACAACAATTACTTCTCCAGCGTCACCTTCTCCGGCGGCCACGAGCAGGACATCCTCGGCGTGCTGAACGGCCAGTTCGCGGGTGCCGTAACCTGGACTTCGATGGTGGGCGATTACAACACAGGTTACAGCGTCGGGGCGTTTAACCGCCTGATCCGTATGGATCACCCGAACCTGATGAAAGAGATCCGCATCATCTGGGAATCGCCGCTGATCCCGAACGGCCCGATTCTGGTGAGCAACAGTCTGCCTGCCGATTTCAAAGCCAAAGTGGTCACTGCCATTAAGAAACTGGATACCGACAACCACGCCTGCTTCGTGAAGGCGATGGGCGGCACGCAGCATATCGGTCCGGGCAGCGTGGATGACTTTAAACAGATTATCGAGATGAAACGCGAACTGGTTACCGCACGTTAATCCTTCGCCGCATCGATTCTCCGGCCCCTGCGTAAAACCAGGGGCTTTTATTCGATGGTCATACAGGATCTCCCGCTACGCATGAAGATGTCGAATACGCAGTTTGAGCACTACTATCAGCAAGTCAGAATGCGCCAGAAACGCGACACCGTCGCCTGGTCGCTGGTGCTGCTGACGCTCTATTTCGCCGCCGGGAACGCGGCGGAATTTAATCTCGCCACCATCTGGCACTCGCTGCCAAACTTTATGGATTACATGCTGGAAACGGTGCCGACGCTGCACTGGCCGGTGCTGTTTGCCGACAGCCACACCAAAGGCTCGCTGGCGTACTGGGGTTACCGCTTGCCGATCCAGCTCCCGCTGATCTGGGAAACTCTGCAACTGGCGCTGGCCGCAACGCTGCTCTCATTCGCTATCGCCATCGTGCTGGCCTTTCTGGCGGCGGGCAACACCTGGTCTCCGCCGCCGGTACGCTTTGCCGTGCGTACGCTGGTCGCTTTTTTACGCACCATGCCGGAGCTGGCGTGGGCAGTGATCTTCGTAATGGCATTTGGTATCGGGGCGATCCCCGGTTTTCTGGCGCTGGCGCTGCACACCGTTGGCAGCCTGACCAAGCTGTTTTATGAAGCGGTTGAGAGCACGCATGACAGACCGGTACGCGGGCTGGCCTCCTGCGGCGCGACCCATCTGCAACGCATTCGCTTCGCTTTGTGGCCGCAGGTGAAACCGATTTTTCTCTCTTATGGCTTTATGCGCCTTGAAATTAACTTTCGCTCCTCGACCATTCTTGGCCTGGTCGGGGCGGGCGGCATTGGTCAGGAGCTGATGACCAACATAAAACTCGACCGTTACGATCAGGTCAGCATCACGCTGCTGCTGATTATTATCGTCGTTTTCTTGCTTGATACGCTCTCTGGCCGCTTGCGCCAGTGGGTGCTGGAGGGGAAAAAGTGACCAACTGGCAAGCCGTACCGAATGTGGAACTGAGCCGCAAATTAAACCGAAAACTGTTCCAGGCGCAGGGGCGTTATCTGCGCCGCCTCGGGCTTATCGCCCTTGCCGTGCTGCTCTATTACGTGTGGTTCTTTATGCAGTTCGGCATTCCTGCTGAACAGGCGCTGACCGGCATGCAGCAAATCGGCCGCTATATTTTGCGCATGTTCGTCTGGCACGATTTTCTCAACTGGCCGTTTGGCTACTACTTCACGCAAATTGGCATTACGCTGGCGATTGTCTTTGCCGGCACAATGACCGCCACAGTATTCGCGCTGTTGTTGTCGTTTTTTGCCGCCCGCAACATCATGAAAGGCGGCATTGCGGGCGTTATCGCCTTTTTCGTGCGCCGCCTATTCGATATGCTGCGCGGCATTGATATGGCGATCTGGGGGCTGATTTTTGTGCGCGCCGTCGGGCTTGGGCCGCTTGCTGGGGTGCTGGCGATCATTATGCAGGACACCGGCCTGCTCGGTCGGCTGTACGCCGAAAGCCACGAAGCGGTGGATCGCTCGCCAGGGCGCGGCTTAACCGCCGTGGGCGCGGGCGGCCTGCAGAAACACCGCTTCAGCACATTTACTCAATCTTTCCCGACGTTTCTGGCACTGAGCCTGTATCAAATTGAGTCCAATACCCGCTCGGCAGCGGTGCTTGGGTTTGTTGGCGCGGGCGGGATTGGTTTGATTTATGCCGAGAATATGCGGCTGTGGAACTGGGATGTGGTGATGTTTATCACCGTGATTCTGGTGATGGTAGTGATGTTAATGGATAGCGCGTCGGCCTGGCTGCGCCGACGCTATATTACCGGCAAGGTCGTGCCGCTGTTTAAGCCGGAGTCAGTTGCCAGTTAAGCACTGGCCAGCGCAAGGGTTCCGCGTGCGCGGCCAGCTTCTGGCACGGGTTAACCAGAAACACCCTGTCGGCGCGTTCGCAAAGCGGTAAATCATTAATTGAGTCGGTATAAAACGTCACTTCCCCGTCGTACTGCGGGTGGCTGGCAAGAAAGTGATTCAGGCAGGTGATTTTGCCCTGCTGGTAACTTGGCGTACCGTCAATCACGCCGGTGTAACGCCCGTTATCAATTTTTACTTCCACGCCAATCGCATGTTCAATACCCAGCACCGGAGCAATCGCTTTCACCAGCAAACTGACAGAAGCCGAAATAATCAACATTGCCTGGTTACGTGCGCGCAGTTCCGCAATCAACGCCAGCGCCTGCGGGTAAATACGCGGCACAATCTCCGTTGCCACACACAGCGCGATCATCCTGTCGACCAGCGCAACCGGTATATCCGCCAGCGGCGACATGGTCAGCGCCACGTACTCATGCAGATCCATTTCCCCGCGCGCGTAATCGAGCATTAAACGCTCTTCCTGCAATAAATACGTCGCGTTGTCGGTAAAGCCTTGTCGCACTAGATAGCGGCTCCACAGCGTACTGCTGTCACCGTGAATCAACGTATTATCGAGGTCGAAAACATAAAGCGGCTGCGGCATTATCGCGTCCCGTTGGCTAAGGTTTCAACGCGCCAGCGTGCCAAAAAAAGATGACAACTTAAAGATAGGGCACAGAAATCCGCAAAGTCAGTTGATATGCTAAACCGTTTTAGTTAATTTTTAGCAATACTTTTTGTCAGGAGAAAAGCATGTCAGCCAGAGTCTGGTGTCTGGGCGATGCCGTGGTGGATTTACTGCCGGAAGCACCGGGTCATTTAATGCAGTGTCCCGGCGGCGCGCCAGCGAATGTTGCGGTCGGCGTTGCGCGGTTACAGGGAAATAGCGGCTTTATTGGCCGCGTCGGTGACGATCCGTTTGGTCGTTTTATGCAACAAACGCTGTCCGCAGAACAGGTCGATATCGCATTTATGCGCGCCGATCCGGCGCAGCGCACCTCCACGGTAGTGGTGGCGCTGGACGATGACGGTGAACGTTCATTTACCTTTATGGTACGCCCCAGCGCCGACCTGTTTCTTGCCGAAAGCGACCTGCCAGAATTCCAGCGCGGCGAATGGCTACACTGCTGCTCGATTGCGCTGGCGGCAGAACCGTCGCGATCCACCACCTTCTCTGCCATGCAGCGGGTGCGCAGTGCGGGCGGCTTTGTCAGCTTCGATCCCAATATCCGCCAGGATCTCTGGACAGACGCCACAAAGCTTCGCCAGTGCCTGAGCCAGGCCTTAACGCTGGCCGATGTGGTGAAACTGTCTGAAGAGGAGCTGGCGTTTTTTTCCGGTTCCACACAGCTGGAAGCCAGCATGCAAGCCATGGCGACGCGTTATGCCATCAGCCTATTGCTGGTGACACAAGGAAAAGCGGGCGTTACCGCCTGGCACAGCGGCCAAATTTTCCACTACCCCACGTTGCCGGTGGTGAGTGTCGATACCACCGGAGCGGGGGATGCGTTTGTCGCCGGGCTGTTGTGGGGGCTGGCGGAACACGGCCTGCCGGACTGCGAAGCGCAGTTGTCCGCGAGACTTGCCAGTGCGCAGATCTGCGGTGCGCTGGCGACCACCGCCAAAGGTGCGATGACCGCCCTGCCGTATCACCACCAGCTTATGGAACAATGCCGCTGATTTGGCGCGCCTGTCGCTTCGTTTTGCGAGCCGTCTCACAATCACTAAACCGGTTTAGCAAATTTCATTGCGCGGAGAAATTGGCCTTGATTATGATTCGAGGCCTAAACCGGTTTAGCAAAATAACTCTGTGATGATGGCTCTTCCTTAGGGATGCAAAAAGATGAAAAAAAGCACGCTCGCCGTAACCCTTGGTTTGATATTAAGCGCCGGGGCCGCTCACGCCGCCGACCCCAGCATGAGCAGCATTGAAGCGCGTCTCGCCGCACTGGAACAGCGTCTGCAAGCCGCGGAACAACGCGCTAATGCCGCCGAAAACCGTGCGCAGGCCGCCGAAAAACAGGCACAGCAACTGGCTGCCGCCCAGCAAAAAAACCAGACTACCACCGCCCCGGTTGAGCAGCGCATCGCCAAACTGGAACAAAAAGCCGCTGACGAAGGCGGTTTTGAATTCCACGGCTACGCCCGTTCTGGCCTGCTGATGAACAACTCGGCCGCCAAAACGCAGGGTGGCCCAACGGTAACTCCAGCCGGAGAAACCGGCGGCCACGTTGGTCGTCTGGGGAATGAGCCGGATACGTATGTTGAGATGAACCTGGAGCATAAACAGACGCTGGCGAACGGTGCGACCACGCGCTTTAAAGTGATGCTTGCCGACGGGCAGAAAACCTATAACGACTGGACGGCCTCCTCAAGCGATCTCAACCTGCGCCAGGCATTTACCGAAATCGGCCATCTGCCAAGCTTTAGCGGCGCGTTTAAAGACTCCACCGTCTGGGCCGGTAAACGCTTTGACCGCGACAACTTCGACATCCACTGGATAGACTCTGATGTGGTGTTTCTCGCCGGGACCGGCGCGGGCGTTTACGACATGAAGTGGGGCGACAACGCGCGCAGCAACGTCTCAATTTACGGGCGCACCTTCGGTGATATCGAAAACAGCGAAAATACCGCGCAGAACTACATTCTCTCGCTAAATAACTTCTACGGTCCGGTACAGTTGATGGTCAGCGGGATGCGCGCCAAAGACAACGACGACCGCCTCGATCTCGACGGCAACAAAGTGAAGAACGATGCGGCGAACACCGGTGTACACGCACTGCTCGGCCTGCATAACGATAGCTTCTACGGCCTGCGCGAAGGCTCAGCGAAAACCGCGCTGCTGTATGGTCACGGCCTGGGCGCGGAAGTGAAATCCATCGGTTCCGACGGCGCGCTGCTGCCGGAAGCCAACACCTGGCGTCTTGCCAGCTACGGCATTACGCCGCTCGGCGGCGGCTGGCATATTGCCCCGGCACTGCTGGCGCAGACCAGCAAAGATCGCTATGTCAAAGGCGACAGCTATCAATGGGCAACCGCCAACGTGCGCCTGATTCAGGGCTTTACCGAAAACTTCGAGATGCAGTACGAAGGCAGCTATCAGTACATGGATCTGCGCCCGGAAGGTTACAACAGCCGCAACGCCGTCAGCGGCAATTTCTACAAACTTACCGTCGCCCCAACGCTGAAAGCCAGCGATGTGGGTGAATTCCTCAAACGCCCGGAAATCCGCCTGTTCGCCACCTGGATGGACTGGGATCATCGTCTGGATAAATATGCGAGCTCCGATGCCTTTGGCAGCGACGGCTTCAAGGCCGGCGGCGAATGGAACTTCGGCGTACAAATGGAAACCTGGTTCTGACGAAACGGCTCCTTCGGGAGCCATTTTTGCCGGTTAGTCCCACAAAAGCGATAAAACAGAGGTTTTTATGGATTTTGCACAAATTTCCCGGTCGCTACTGCCGCTACTGGGAGGCAAGGACAATATTGCCAGCGCCGCGCACTGCGCGACACGCCTGCGTCTGGTGCTGGTGGAAGATGCCAAAGCGGACACTGCCGCGATTGGCAAAGTCGACGGTGTAAAAGGGTGCTTTCGTAACGCCGGTCAGTTGCAGATTATCTTTGGCACAGGCGTAGTGAATAAAGTTTACGCCGCGTTTATCGCCGAAGCCGGGATCAGCGAAACCAGCAAATCAGAAGCGGCGAATATTGCCGCGCGTAAGCTGAACCCGTTCCAGCGTATCGCCCGTTTGCTCTCCAACATTTTTGTGCCGATTATTCCGGCGATTGTCGCCTCCGGCCTACTGATGGGCCTGCTGGGGATGGTGAAAACCTACGGCTGGGTGAGCGCCGACAACGCGCTCTATATCATGCTCGACATGTTCAGCTCAGCGGCGTTTATCATTTTGCCGATCCTGATTGGTTTTACTGCCGCGCGCGAATTTGGCGGTAACCCGTACCTTGGCGCTACGCTTGGCGGCATTCTGACCCACCCGGCGCTGACCAACGCCTGGGGCGTGGCGGCAGGCTTCCACACCATGAATTTCTTCGGCATTGAAGTGGCGATGATCGGCTACCAGGGCACGGTGTTCCCGGTGCTGCTGGCGGTGTGGTTTATGAGCCTGCTGGAAAAGCAACTGCGCCGGGTGATCCCGGATGCGCTGGATCTGATCCTCACACCGTTCCTGACGGTGATTATCTCCGGCTTTGTCGCGATGCTGATTATCGGCCCGGCCGGTCGCGCGCTCGGCGACGGCATCTCCTTTGTGCTCAGCACGCTTATCACCCATGCCGGATGGCTGGCCGGTTTGCTGTTCGGCGGCTTGTATTCGGTGATTGTCATTACCGGCGTACACCACAGCTTCCATGCCATTGAAGCCGGGCTGTTGGGTAACCCGTCGATTGGCGTTAACTTCCTGCTGCCAATCTGGGCGATGGCAAACGTGGCGCAGGGCGGCGCGTGCCTGGCGGTATGGTTTAAAACCAAAGACGCGAAGATTAAAGCGATTACCCTGCCCTCGGCGTTCTCTGCCCTGCTCGGCATTACCGAGGCGGCAATTTTCGGTATCAACCTGCGCTTTGTAAAACCGTTTATCGCTGCGCTTATCGGCGGCGCGGTTGGCGGTGCGTGGGTGGTGTCGGTGCATGTTTATATGACGGCGGTTGGCCTGACCGGCCTACCAGGGATGGCGATTGTGCAGGCCAGCTCGCTGCTGAATTATATTATCGGCATGGCTATCGCCTTTAGCGTCGCCTTTGTTATCTCTTACCTGCTGAAATACAAAACGGACTCTGAATAATGGCTTCACAACCGCTGCTACCCGCCATTTTACAGGCGGTGATGAAAGGTCAACCGAAGGCGCTAAATGACAGCCACTACCCCGGCTGGCACCTGGCGCCGACCACCGGGCTGCTCAACGATCCGAACGGGTTTATTCACTTTGCCGGGCGCTACCACCTGTTCTACCAGTGGAATGCGCTGGGCTGCCAGCATTTGCACAAGTGCTGGGCGCACTGGAGTTCAGAGGACTTAGTGCACTGGCAGCATGAACCTATCGCCTTGATGCCTGATGAAGAGTACGACCGCAGCGGTTGTTATTCCGGCAGCGCCGTCGATAACAATGGCGTCCTGACGCTTTGTTATACCGGCAATGTGAAATTTGATGACGGCACGCGCACCGCGTGGCAGTGCCTGGCGGTGCACAACAGCGCGGGCGGCTTCGACAAGCTCGGCCCGGCGATCCCTCTGCCGCACGGCTACACCGGTCACGTTCGCGACCCGAAGGTGTGGCGGCACGGCGATTATTGGTACATGGTGCTGGGTGCGCAGGATCTGCAATTACAGGGCAAAGTTTTACTGCTGCGTTCCGAAAACCTGTGGAACTGGCAAAACCTCGGCGAAATCGCCGGTAGCGGGCTGGGCGGTCTGGGTGATGCGGGCTACATGTGGGAGTGCCCGGACATGTTCACGCTTAACGGCAGTACATTTTTAATCTGCTGTCCGCAAGGCGTGGCGCGTGAAGAGAAGCGTTATCTGAACACTTACCCAAGTGCTTACTTAAGCGGCCAGCTCGACTACGCCAGTGCGAGCTACCAGCACGGTGAATTTCACGAACTGGACGCCGGGTTTGAGTTTTATGCCCCGCAAACCACGCTCAGCGCCGACGGACGCCGCCTGCTGGTGGGCTGGATGGGCGTGCCGGACGGCGAAGAGATGCGCCAGCCGACCGTTGCCAATGGGTGGATCCACCAGATGACCTGCCTGCGCGAGCTGACCTCCCGCAATGGAAAACTCTACCAGCAACCCGTCAAGGAGTTGCAGGCGCTGCGCGGTGAACAGCAACAGTATCGCGGCGTGGCGCACAAGATACCCGCGCTGGATGCGCAGCGTCTGGAACTGGTACTGGAAAGTGCAGGTGGCGTAACGCTGAATTTCGCCGATACGCTGATCCTCGAATGGCATCACGATGAACTGCGCCTTTCACGCCGCAGCCTGGAGAACGGCGCATGGCTGTACCGGTACTGGAACGGATGCGCGCATAAGTTGCAGATCCTTTGCGACCACTCAAGCATAGAGATCTTTATCAATGATGGCGAAGGGGTGATGAGCAGCCGCTACTTCCCGGTTAATCCGGCGCAAATAACCCTGACGGGAGACGCAGAAGTGCAGGCCAGCTACTGGTCGTTACGTGCTTGCATGGTAGAATAAGTGCTTGTTTCCTTAACCGATGCACAACCGTGAGAAAAACAAAACGCGTTACCATCAGTGATATCGCCGCGCTGGCGGGTGTGTCGAAAGCCACCGCCAGCCTGGTGCTTAACGGCCGCGGTAAAGAGCTGCGCGTGGCGCAGGAGACGCGCGATCGCGTACAGGCCATCGCCCAGCAGCATCATTACCAGCCCAGCATTCACGCCCGCCTGCTGCGTGAAAACCGCAGCCATACGCTGGGGCTGGTGGTGCCGGAAATCACCAACTACGGTTTCGCTGTTTTTTCTCACGAACTGGAAAATCTCTGCCGCGAAGCCGGTTTGCAACTGCTTATCTCCTGTACCGATGAAAACGCCAGCCAGGAAACGGTGGTGGTCAACAATCTGGTTGCGCGCCAGGTGGACGGGCTGATTGTCGCCTCCAGCATGCAAAACGACGCCGACTATGTGAAGCTCAGCGAGCAGTTGCCGGTGGTGCTGTTTGACCGCCATATCAATGACACGCTGTTGCCGTTAGTGATCACCGATTCACTGACGCCGACCGCCGATCTGGTCGAACGTCTGGCACGCGCCAACCCGGATGAAGTTTACTTTCTTGGCGGGCAACCACGCCTGTCACCCACCAAAGACCGCCTTGCCGGGTTTATGCAAGGGCTGGAGCGCGCCGGTGTTACGCCGCGCCCGGAGTGGATTATTCACGGTAATTACCATCCGAGCAGCGGTTATGAGATGTTCGCCGCCTTGTGCGCAAAACTGGGGCGCCCGCCCAAAGCGCTGTTCACCGCCGCCTGTGGCCTGCTGGAAGGGGTTCTGCGTTATATGAGCCAGCACCATATGCTGGAGAGCGATATTCATATCGCCAGCTTCGACGATCACTATTTATATGATTCGCTGACGCTGCCGATTGATACGGTTGAGCAGAATGTCCCGCGCCTCGCGCAGGACTGCTTTGATATCATCACCCAGATGATAGAAGGCAATGAACCGGCTTCACCGCAGCGTGTGCTGCCCGCAACGCTGCGCGTTCGCCACCCCGCTTCATAAGAATCACCCCTCTCCTGTTTGCTCTATTTTTAATCATGCAGCCTTACTGGCGGCATCACACAAACAGGAGAGAATAATGAGCACATCACAGTTCAGCAAAACTCCGTCGGTGTCGGTTATCGACAACCGTAGTCTGGCGGTGCGACATCACCAGGCACCGACTTCTCCCTTTTACTTGCTGCCGTTTAGGCGGTGAGTGTACGGTTTGCCCGATGTGCTACCGGTTAAACGGCACGCCTTCTAATCGTTGCTGCAATTTCCCCGGTGCCTGTAACGAACCGCAACTATTGGGCTGCGGGGCGTTTTCCATCACGCCGCGCACAAATTTCAGCTCGTCGTCGAAAGCAACGTTCACCACACCGTTATGCGTAATGCCAGGGTAGATCTTCCACTCCACCGCATTGCCACCCGCACAGAGCGCAGCGATGGCGGCGTACTGGTGATGCGGCGACAACGTATGATCGGCAAGCCCGGTTGCGGTAAACAGCGGTGCGGGAAAAGTTTTCACCGGCATATCCGTTACCGCAAGCAATGTTGATTCCACCTGTTTTGTACCACCGATAAACACCGTGTCACCCGTGAGTTTTTCCCGCCGCTCGTAACGCCCCAGTTCCGGCATACAGGATGTTCTGGCGAGCGCCAGCATCTTCGCGCCTTTATCCGTCACCCATTTTTCCGCTGCCGGTGCGCCGTCCGGCAACGAACCGCCAATGATGCGCAGCAGCGTAAAGCGGGCGGGATCGCGCTGCCCTGGCCGCGCAGGCCCCGGTTTGATCGGACCATCCGGAAAAGTGGCAACCACACCGGTGGCTATTGTCGCGCGCAGCTTGATTTCCGGGGCGTAATCCGGCGCGAGCAGGCTGGCACCAAGCGATGCGCCGGAGCCTTGCGACTGACCGCTGATCACCAGATTATTTGCCAATTGCGGCGTGCTGCTGAGCACAGCGCGCACGCTGTCCAGCACCGAACGCCCTTCTGCTTCCCAGTTCATGTACGGGTGCGGGCCAGGCCCGCCAAGCCCCTGGTAATCGGTGGCGACGACGGCAAAACCCTGCTTCAGCCACTGGTTGATATAGTGCGCATCGCGCGGGGTCGGGTTAGTCCATGAAGGCGCACAGCTATCGGCAACGCCCAGCGTGCCGTGCGCCCAGGCAACAAGCGGCCAGCCGCCTTTTGGCGCTTGCCCTTTCGGCAACCACAGCGTACCGCTGACCGGCACGATGCCAGCATTCCAGCGTTTATCCTGCGAGGTATAAAGAATGCGCGCGATCTGGCTGGCATCGGTAATATCAGGCTGACCGGGAATCGGCTCTTCACGCAGCATCACGCCGGGTTTAGCGGGTAACGCGCCATCCCAGATATAAAACGGTGAAAGCGTTTGATCACCTGCCGCAGGCCCAACCGGCAACGCGTTGCTCCAGGCGTTCGCGCCGTTGACCCACATAGTAAGGGCGCAAATCGCATAGTTGAAATGGCGGCAAACTTTCACGTTTTTCTCCATAGATAGCGGGATGTTAGCCGTCAGTAAACGAAGTTGGCGGCCAGAATTCAAACCGAAAGTGTGAGTAATTTATTCATGCCAGTTGCTTTTCCCTCGCCACTTACTTTAGAGTTACCTAAATTTAGATAACACTAAAATACAATGACCAGTCCCGATATCACCTTACTGCAAGCGCAGGCCGAGAAAGCGTCGGCCCTGCTGAAAGCGATGAGTAACCCGCATCGTTTACTGATCCTCTGCATGCTGTGCGATGCGCCCGGTACGTCTGCCGGGGAATTAAGCGCGATCACCGGCCTGAGCCCTTCAGCCACTTCGCAGCATCTGGCGCGGATGAAGGAGGAAGGGTTGATCGAAAGCCAGCGCCAGGCGCAGCGGGTGAACTACTTCATTAAAGCGCCAGCGATCCGCACGCTGGTCCACACGCTGAAAACCCTTTATTGCCCGGAGGTATAGCCATGCAATACACCCTCGTCAGCCCCAAAGAAGCCAGCGCGCAGCAGCAAAACGGCGCGCTGATTGTTGATATTCGCCAGGTGGATGAATTTCGTCGCGAACATTTACCCGACGCGGTTTCCCTGCCGCTGGACGACGTGCTTGCCGGGCAAACCGTTACGCAAATTTCGCCGGACCAAACGGTTATTTTCCATTGCCAGTCCGGCATGCGCACGCAACAAAACGCCGACGCATTAGTGCGCGCGGCTGCGCCCGCAAAAGTTATGATCCTCGACGGTGGGCTCAATAACTGGAAGCGCGAAAAGCTGCCGACGGTGCAGGATAAACGCCAGCCGCGCCCGCTGATGCAGCAGGTGCAGATTGTGGCAGGCAGCCTGATCCTGCTCGGTGTGGTGCTCGGTTTTGCGCTTCACCCCAATTTCTTCCTGCTGTCGGGTTTTGTTGGCGCGGGTTTGCTGTTCGCGGGCCTGAGCGGCTGGTGCGGCATGGCGCTGCTGTTGGCGAAAATGCCGTGGAACCGCAGTTAGACAGGTTTGCGCCGCCAGAAGTGGGTAATTGCCCACACAGAAAAGTCGCCAGATAATGGCGCTTTCAAACGGAGAATCATTGATGGACAAAAAACAGAGTGAGATGAGCAAGTTTTTAAGCTACGTCTTACGCCATGAACCCCAGGCAATTGGGTTGGCGCTGGATGCGGAAGGCTGGGCGAATATCGATGCGCTGATCGCGGGTGCTGCACTGCAAGGTTATACGTTTACCCACGAGCTGATCCGCCAGATTGTCGAGACCAGCGATAAAAAGCGCTTCACCTTATCTGCCGATGGTGCATCAATCCGCGCCGCGCAGGGGCATTCCACCGCGCAGGTCAATATTTCCTATCAACCGAAAGCGCCGCCAGAAACGCTTTATCACGGCACGGCAACCCGCTTCCTTGACGACATTCTCGCCCAAGGGCTTGAAGCAAAATCGCGCCAGTATGTGCACTTATCCGCCGATGAAGTCACAGCAACGGCAGTTGGTCAGCGCCATGGGAAACCGGTGGTGCTGCGGATTAACGCAGGAGAGATGCAGACGCAGGGCTTTGTTTTCTATCAAGCTGATAACGGCGTGTGGCTCACCGAATCTGTACCGCCGTCATTTATTGCGCAGTAAAAAAGCCCGCACCTGCCGATTATCCTCTGGGTCAAATGAGTGATATATTTCAGGGCCTAACCCCAAGGAGACGTCATGGCGGAATTTGATTCACTTGCGCAGGATCTGCTGGCGCAGGCAGATACTGACCAGCAGCGACAGCAGGAACGGGACCGGGTACTACTGGATCAGGTGCTGGAAATTTACGGCCAGAAATATGTGGCGGAGCAGTTAAAAAAAGCGGGTAAAGCCGAGTGGAGCCGCGAATCGCTCAACCGCTGGGTTAACGGCAAAGGCAATGCGAAAACGTTCACCGCCGCCGAAGAAGCGCAGCTTCGCAGTTTGCTGCCCTCCCCACCCGCCCATCACCCGAACTATCGTTTTCGCTTTATCGATCTCTTCGCCGGTATCGGCGGTATTCGCAGCGGGTTTGAAGCCATTGGCGGGCAGTGCGTGTTTACCAGTGAATGGAATAAAAACGCGGTACGCACCTATAAAGCTAACTGGTACAACGATCACGCCACGCATACCTTCAATCAGGATATTCGCGAAGTGACGTTAAGCGGCAACCCGAACGTTTCCGAAGCCGACGCCTACGCGCATATCGCCGCAACGATCCCCGACCATGATGTTTTGCTCGCCGGTTTTCCCTGCCAGCCCTTTAGCCTTGCGGGCGTGAGTAAAAAGAACGCCATGGGCCGTGCACACGGCTTTGAGTGCGAAGCGCAGGGCACGCTGTTTTTCGATGTGGCGCGCATTATCAAAGCCCGTCGCCCTGCCATCTTCGTGCTGGAAAATGTTAAAAATTTAAAGAGCCACGACAAAGGCAAAACCTTCAGCGTGATCATGAATACGCTGGATGAACTGGGCTATGACGTTGCTGACGCCGCGCTAAATGGCAAAGATGACCCGAAAATCATCGATGGCAAACACTTCTTACCCCAGCACCGCGAGCGCATTGTGCTGGTGGGTTTTCGCCGCGATTTAAATCTCGCCGACGGTTTTACCCTGCGCGATATCGACCATTTTTATCCGGCAAAACGGCCCGCATTCGGTGAGCTACTGGAGCCGACCGTCGACAGCAAATATGTGTTGTCGCATAAGCTGTGGGATTACCTCTATCGCTACGCGAAAAAGCACGCCGCGAAAGGCAATGGTTTTGGCTTCGGGCTGGTTGATCCAACCCGCGCCGATAGCGTGGCGCGCACCCTTTCGGCGCGTTATCACAAAGATGGATCAGAAATTCTTATCGATCGCGGCTGGGATAAAGCGCTCGGCGAGGTCGATTTTGCCAATACGGAAAATCAGGCTCGTCGCCCGCGACGGCTGACGCCGCATGAATGTGCGCGTTTGATGGGGTTTGAAAAAGTGGGCGAAAAACCATTTCGCATTCCGGTTTCCGATACGCAAGCCTATCGCCAGTTTGGTAACTCGGTTGTCGTTCCCGTCTTCGCCGCCGTGGCAAAACTGCTGGAACCCCGTATTGCTCTCGCCGTAAAACGCCGCAAAAAAATCTAAAACACTTTCCCGGCGCGCAAGGCGCCGGCACTTATTTAAGTCTTATTTAAGTGTTTAAAAAGTGATCATAAAGTTAATGCTGGCCAGGTCGATATTAGTGGTGCAATCCCGACTCTTTCACGGACTATGGCCATGCTTAAAAATATACGGGTTATTACAGGCATCATTATTGCTCTTTCAGTATTTTGTCTTCTTCAACTGGTTACTGGGGGTCTTTTCTACTCGGCGGTCAATAACGACAGGGTCAACTTTCAGAACACTGGCGTTTTGAACGCGCAGCAAGAAAATCTTGGCGACAGCGTGAACACGCTTATCAAAACACGCGTTACCGTTACCCGCGTGGCAATCCGCTTTTTGAAAAACCAGCGCGATCCGGCGTCGCTGGCCAGCATTGAAAAACTGCTCACGACGGCGGCAGATTCTCTGGGTAAGTCCGAAGGGTATTTCAACAACTACAAAAGCACACCGCGCGTTGCCGGGCAGGATGCTGCATTAGCCGATGAAGTGGCGCAGAACATCACCAAAATGCACGATGTGTTGCAGCAGTCGATCGCCTTCCTGCGCGCCAATAACTACGAGGCTTATGGCAACCTCGACGCGCAGCAAGCGCAGGATGATATGGATGCCAGCTACGCCAAATGGCGGGCGGAAAACAACACCTTCCTGCAAGCCGCCGCACAGCAAAACCAGAGCAGTTTTACCAGCATGCAGTGGACGCTGGGCGTGATTTTGTTGGTGGTAATTGCGGTAATGACCGTTATCTGGCTGGGTTTGCAGCACTTGCTTCTGCGCCCGCTGCACAGCGTGATGGGGCATATTCGCGCTATCGCCGGGGGCGATTTGACGATGCGCATTTCGGCTGAAGGGCGTAACGAAATGAGCCAGCTCGCCGCCGGTTTACATGAAATGCAAACGTCGCTGGTGAAAACCGTCAGCGCGGTGCGTAACAGCTCCGATTCGATTTACACCGGCGCGAGCGAAATCTCCACCGGCAACAACGATCTCTCGTCGCGTACCGAGCAACAAGCCGCCTCGCTGGAAGAGACCGCCGCCAGCATGGAACAGTTAACGGCAACGGTGAAACAGAACACCGATAACGCCCGTCAGGCATCGCATCTGGCGAAAAACGCCTCCGATACCGCCGCGCGCGGTGGCGAAGTGGTGAATAACGTGGTGCGCACGATGAGCGAAATTTCCGATAGTTCGCAGCAAATCGCCCATATCACCAGCGTGATCGACGGCATTGCCTTCCAGACCAATATTCTTGCGCTCAACGCTGCGGTAGAAGCGGCGCGCGCCGGTGAACAGGGCCGTGGTTTTGCGGTGGTGGCAGGGGAAGTCCGTACGCTGGCAAGCCGCAGCGCGCAGGCGGCTAAAGAGATCAAAACCCTGATTGATAACTCCGTGAACCGGGTGAACTCGGGTACCACGCAGGTTGCGGAAGCGGGCGATACGATGAAAGAGATCGTCAATGCCGTTACGCGTGTAACGGATATTATGGGCGAAATCGCCTCTGCCTCTGAAGAACAGAGCAAGGGGATTGAACAGGTGAGCCTTGCGGTATCGCAGATGGACAGCGTAACCCAGCAGAACGCCGCGCTGGTGCAGGAATCCGCCGCTGCTTCCGCCGCGCTGGAGCAGCAAGCCGAGCAGTTGCGCCAGGCGGTTGCCGTGTTCCGTGTTAACGGACACAACGCGCTACTGAATGCAAAACCGGGCAAACCGCAAGCCACGCCGCTGCGCCCGGTCGCTACCGCAGCGTCATCAAGCAGTGACAACAACTGGGAAACGTTCTAACCCCCGCAAAAAGCCAGCGCGATATGCTTGTCGCGCTGGCTTTTCTTCCTTTCATGATGCCGTTTACATCGCTGTCGCGGTTACTGATTGCCACGCTCTTGTGCTGCATCACTCTGTTTTGCCGTCTGCAAAAAGACCGCAAACTGCTGCCATTGCTGTTGTAGCGCGCCGATGTGGTTTTTCTCGATATCACGAATAAACGGCAGCGTTCCGCTATTGTCCACTGACTGATTAAACTGCGTGAACCAGCTATCGCTGTCAGTACCGCTGGCGGTGATACTCAGCATTTGATTGCGTACCGTCTGGGATGCATGTGTGCCCGCGCTCAGTTGCTCAATCGCTTGCTGATGTTGCCTGGCTTGTGCCGTATTGCCCAGGCTTTGCGCCAGATTCGACGCCTGCGTCAGCACCACGCGGTTCATCTGATCGGCCTGATCGGCTTTTTCGGCAATAAAACTGACGACAAACGCGCTGGCCTGCTGCTGATAATCAGCAGAGATGTACTTTGATACCACCTCATTGAGCTTCGCCTGGGTCATCGACAGATCCATCGCACTGGTAGTGTAATCGCCACTCGCTTGCGGTGAGACGAGCGCCTGATGCAGCGCGGCAGCCATGTCATCAGCGTTAACGGAAGAGTGCTGGAAAAAGTCGATAAACTTCACCGCATCACCCGCACTTTGCGGATCGGAATAGAACGCGCTGGCGAGGCTTGGCCCACGCGAATACGTGGCCATGTTGGTATTGCGAACCACCGCCATTGCCTGCGCCACCTTTTCACTCTCCTCTTTGGTTGGCGCAGTGTGCCCTTCCATGCCCTTTTCCAGCGCTTCTGCTGAGATATTGACGGAAATTGAGCTTTCCGTGACGATCTCTTTTCCGGCAAAAGTGATGGTTTTTGACTGACGTACTTCGGGCAACGTCTGTGACGCGGCAGCCGAACCAACATCCTGAATGTTCATATCTTCTCCGTAGAATTGACGTTCATCAGTCGGTTATCGTCGGCGCGGCAACAGTTCTTTACTTTTTTGCGCAAAATTCACGCAAAACCACCATAAATTGGGGTGTTATCTCGTGAGTTTTAATAATGGGCGGAGACCCGCCCGACAGGGGTTAATTGCGGGTTTGCACCCAAAACGCGTGGATCAGGCCAGGGAAATAGCCCAGCAGTGTAAGCAGGATGTTAATGATAAATGCCCAACCGAAGCCTTTGCCAAGCAGCACGCCCAGCGGCGGCAGAATAATAGTAAATACAACTCGCCAGAAACCCATATAAACCTCCTGTGCAACGTCATTCCAGTTGATTGAAAAGAAAGACAATCCCTTTAAGATTAGCCACTTTGTCTGCACCTGCCACTTTCACTGACCGTGTTTACCCTCTTTTACGCTGTACCCAGGCGGACGTTCAGGCTATGTTTATCTTCACAAACTCATTACAAAAGGAGCAAAACATGTTTTCTGTCGGTGATATTGTGCAGCCACGTATTGGCGGGCCAAAACTGAAAGTACTGGAAGTCCATCAGGATCAGATTGTCGCGGTTCCGGCCCACGACGAGCAGGCAGCAAAAATCACGCTGAAAGCGGAAGATGTCTCGCTGTATACAGAAGACGGTGATTTTGGCGTCTGCTAATCGGTAGCGGTGGGCGTTCTCCCACCGCTTAAAACTTCATTTCCATTCAAAAAAACCGCATAAACAAGCAACCTCATTTTCAGCACTAAACACTACCATTCATGCTTAGTTAGCATAAAAAATGCTGCCCAATGTTTTATTTTCTTCCTGGAAGCATAGCGCGCTGAAACCCGCCCAATTTGTCACCAGTCAGTTAGTGCTCTACATCACATATAAAATCCAAATAATTGATAAATAAAAGATTTTACAACCAACCCAACAAAAATAATGAAATGCGTAAAATTCACGCAAACGCAGAGCACTTTATCCAACAAAGAAAAGAAAATAAAAATTTATCGCTAGTTGTGCGTTTCAATGCAGACAGATAATCTACACACATCAAACCAGCCGTTTCAAAACGCTAACACGACCGTTCATTAGCCCGTTTATTGATTATCAAGGAGCACCACCATGTTCTCTTCGCAGTCTCGCCTGCGTCACGCCGCTGCGGACACCTTTGCTATGGTTGTCTACTGTTCGGTAGTGAACATGTTGATTGAAATATTTCTCTCCGGAATGAGCTTTGAACAGTCACTTTCATCGCGGCTGGTGGCTATTCCGGTGAACATTATTATTGCCTGGCCTTATGGTATGTACCGCGATGCGTTTATGCGTTACGCCCGCCGTATGAGCCCGTCTGGCTGGATGAAAAATCTGGCCGATGTGCTGGCTTACGTGACCTTTCAGTCTCCGGTGTATGTCGCCATTTTGTGGGGAGTCGGTGCCGACTGGCACCAGATTGTCGCCGCAGTCAGTTCCAATATTGTGCTGTCGATGATGATGGGCGCGGTGTACGGTTACTTCCTCGATTATTGCCGCCGCCTGTTCCGGGTGAGCAACTACCATCAGGCCAAGGCCTGATGGTGGGCGGCAGGCTTTGGTCTGCCGCCTTTTTCATGCGCTTAGCCAAATAATCCCGTAATAAATTTTTCCAGCGCCACGCGCGAGCTAAAGCCGTGCGGAATGCCGTAATGCTCCTGCGCATCGCCGCCGAAGTAGAGCGGGAAATTCTGGTAGTGATCGCACAGTTTGATGTCCGAGGCGGGTTCCGCAAGCGACGAACTGCGTTCTTTCAACGTGGGGTGAATCACCAGCGCCGTGCGTCCCATACGCGCTTCGCGGTTAACATACACATAATTTTCACCACGGCGATAACCATAGGTTTTCGGCGTGGCCACATCCATGGTGAATCCCACTTTTTCCAGCACGCGCGCCACTTCATCGGGTCTTAAATACATAGATTTTCCTCGTCATCTTTCCAAAGCCTCGCCACCTTACATGACTGAGCATGGACCGTGACTCAGAAAATTCCACAAACGAACCTGAAAGGCGTGATTGCCGTCTGGCCTTGAAAATTATGGTCTAAACTAAAATTTACATCGAAAACGAGGGAGGATCCTATGTTTAACAAACCGAATCGCCGTGACGTAGATGAAGGTGTTGAGGATATTAACCACGATGTTAACCAGCTCGCTGACAGCCTTGAATCCGTGCTGAAATCCTGGGGCAGCGACGCGAAAGACGAAGCGGAAAGCGCCCGCCGTAAAGCACAGGCCTTGCTGAAAGAGACCCGCGCACGCATGCATGGCCGCAGCCGTATGCAACAAGCGGCGAGAGATGCCGTGGGTTGTGCCGATACGTTTGTGAAAGACAAACCCTGGTGCAGCGTTGGCGCTGCCGCCGCAGTCGGTATTTTTCTTGGCGCGCTGCTGAGCTTGCGCCGCTAACGGATTTCCGCCCTGCTGACCCCTGCCGGTTTCAACGCCCGCAGGGGTTTTTATTTGCCTGCACATCGCCCTTTTTTGTACGAAACGCGTACAAACCGCCCTTACCCATTGTTTCCATCCTTTGGGCAAAGCCTATGACAATTTCCTATATATTGTGTGGTTGCATCTTTAAATAACTACATCTAGTATTCAGATCGGTAACACACACACTAACTGACGCGAACCTTCGCGCCGCCAATCCATTTTAGACGGAAATACGAATTATGCGCATTACCATTTACACTCGAAATGATTGTGTTCAGTGCCACGCCACCAAACGTGCGATGGAAAGCCGTGGCCTGGCGTTCGAAATGGTGAACGTTGACCACGTGCCGGAAGCGGCAGATGAGCTGCGTGCGATGGGCTTTCGTCAGTTACCGGTGGTTGTCGCCGGGGAAACAACATGGTCCGGTTTCCGCCCGGACATGATTAACCGCTTACATGCCGCACCGAGCGTGGCCAGCGCATGAGCACTCTCGTCTACTTCTCCAGCAGCTCGGAAAACACGCAGCGTTTTATCGCGCGTCTCGGGCTGCCGGCCGTGCGCATTCCGCTTAATGAGCGTGAGCGCATCCAGGTAGGCGAACCCTATATCCTGGTGGTGCCCAGTTATGGTGGCGGCGGCACGGCAGGCGCAGTTCCCCGCCAGGTGATCCGCTTTTTAAACGATCCGCACAACCGCGCGTTGATTCGCGGCGTGATCGCCTCCGGGAACCGTAATTTCGGTGAAGCATTTGGTCGCGCAGGCGATGTGATATCGCATAAATGCGCCGTGCCGTATCTATACCGTTTTGAGTTGATGGGTACCCAACAGGACATCGACAACGTGCGTAAAGGAGTAAGCGAATTTTGGCTACGACAACCGCAGAGCGCGTGATGCAATCCGCGCCCGATTTTCACGCACTGAATGCGATGCTAAATCTTTATGATAAAGATGGCCGCATTCAGTTTGAAAAAGACCGTGAGGCGGTGGACGCCTTTATGGCAACCCATGTGCGCCCGAATACCGTGACGTTTAACAGCCAGGATGAACGTCTGAACTGGCTGGTGGCAGAAGGTTATTACGACGACAGCGTGTTAGCCCGTTACGACCGTGCGTTCGTCGTCGATCTGATTGCCGATGCACACGCCAGCGGTTTCCGCTTCCAGACCTTTCTCGGTGCATGGAAGTTTTACACCAGCTACACGCTAAAAACCTTCAATGGTAAACGCTATCTTGAACACTTCGAAGATCGCGCCTGCATGGTGGCACTGACGCTAGCGCAGGGCGATAAAACGCTGGCGCGCCAGTTAACCAGCGAGATCCTCTCGGGTCGTTTTCAGCCCGCGACGCCAACGTTCCTCAACTGCGGCAAACAGCAGCGTGGCGAGCTGGTCTCCTGCTTCCTGTTACGCATTGAAGACAATATGGAGTCGATTGGCCGCGCGGTGAATTCCGCGTTGCAGCTTTCCAAACGCGGTGGCGGCGTGGCATTTCTGCTCTCCAACTTGCGTGAAGCTGGCGCACCGATCAAGCGCATTGAAAACCAGTCTTCCGGGGTGATCCCGGTGATGAAAATGCTGGAAGATGCCTTTTCCTATGCCAACCAACTCGGCGCACGACAGGGCGCGGGGGCGGTTTATCTGCACGCGCACCACCCGGATATTCTGCGTTTTCTTGATACTAAGCGCGAAAACGCCGACGAGAAAATCCGTATCAAAACCCTGTCGCTGGGTGTGGTGATCCCGGATATCACTTTCCGGCTGGCGAAAGAGAACGCCGAAATGGCGCTGTTCTCGCCTTATGATGTCGAGCGTTTATACGGTAAACCGTTCGGCGACGTTGCCATCAGCGAGATGTACGAGCAATTACTGGCCGACGATCGCGTGCGTAAAAGCTTCATTAACGCCCGCGATTTCTTCCAGACGCTGGCGGAAATTCAGTTTGAATCCGGCTACCCGTACATCATGTTTGAAGATACGGTTAACCGCGCCAACCCGATTGCCGGGCGCATTAACATGAGCAACCTGTGCTCGGAAATTTTGCAGGTCAACAGCGCCTCGACCTTTGATGAGAACCTCGATTACGCCGACACCGGGCGCGATATCTCCTGTAACCTTGGCTCGCTGAACATTGCGCACACTATGGATTCACCGGACTTTGGCCGTACGGTGGAAACCGCCATTCGCGGTTTAACCGCCGTGTCCGACATGAGCCATATCCGCTCGGTGCCCTCGGTGGAAAACGGCAATGCCGCCTCGCACGCCATCGGGCTTGGGCAGATGAACCTGCACGGTTATCTGGCGCGCGAAGGCATCGCCTACGGCAGCCCGGAAGGGCTCGATTTTACCAATTTCTATTTCTACACCATCACCTGGCATGCACTGCATACCTCAATGATGATCGCCCGCGAACGCGGTCAGCATTTTGCCGGTTTCCCGGCCTCGCGCTACGCCAGCGGCGAGTATTTCAACCAGTACCTTGAAGGCGACTGGCAACCGAAAACGGAAAAAGTGCGGGCGCTGTTTGCACGTGCTGGCATCACCATCCCAACCCGTGAGATGTGGCAACAACTGCGTGACGATGTGATGCGCTACGGGATCTATAACCAGAACTTGCAGGCGGTGCCGCCCACCGGATCGATCTCGTATATCAATCACGCGACATCAAGCATTCACCCGATTGTGTCGAAAATTGAGATCCGCAAAGAGGGCAAAACCGGGCGCGTTTACTACCCGGCGCCGTTTATGACCAACGACAACCTGGCGCTGTACGAAGACGCCTACGACATCGGGCCGGAAAAGATCATTGATACCTACGCCGAAGCCACGCGCCATGTGGATCAGGGGCTTTCGCTGACGCTGTTCTTTAAAGACACCGCCACCACCCGCGATATCAACAAAGCGCAGATTTACGCCTGGAAAAAAGGCATCAAGTCGCTGTATTACATTCGCCTGCGCCAGCTTGCGCTGGAAGGCACCGAAATCCAGGGCTGCGTGTCCTGCGCGCTGTAAGGAGAAAAGGATGAGCCAACTATCACGCGTCAGCGCGGTGAACTGGAACAAAATCCAGGACGATAAAGACCTGGAAGTGTGGAACCGCCTGACCAGCAATTTCTGGCTGCCGGAAAAGGTGCCGCTGTCGAACGATATTCCCGCCTGGCAAACCCTAAGCCCGGCAGAACAGCAGCTTACCATTCGCGTATTTACCGGTCTGACGTTGCTCGACACTATTCAGAACACCGTCGGCGCACCCGCGTTGATGGCGGATGCGCTTACGCCGCACGAAGAAGCGGTGTTGTCGAATATCAGCTTTATGGAGGCGGTGCACGCCCGCTCTTACAGCTCTATTTTCTCTACGCTCTGCCAGACCAAAGATGTCGATGCCGCCTACGCCTGGAGCGAAGAAAACCCCGCATTGCAGCGCAAAGCGCAACTGATTTTGCACTATTACCGCGCCGATGAGCCGCTGAAAAAGAAAATCGCCAGCGTGTTTCTGGAATCGTTCCTCTTCTATTCCGGTTTCTGGCTGCCGATGTACTGGTCGAGCCGCGGTAAGCTCACTAATACCGCTGATTTGATTCGCCTGATCATTCGCGATGAAGCGGTGCACGGCTACTACATTGGTTATAAGTATCAGAAAGGGCTGGAAAAAGTGAGCGCAGAAAAACGCGAGGAGTTGAAAACTTTCGCGCTGGATCTGCTGATGGATCTCTACGAGAACGAGCTCAGTTACACCGACGATCTGTACGCTGATAGCGGCTGGGCCGAGGATGTAAAAGCGTTTCTCTGTTACAACGCCAACAAAGCGCTGATGAACCTCGGTTACGAGCCGTTATTCCCGCCGGAAATGGCCGAAGTGAACCCGGCAATTTTGTCCGCGCTCTCGCCAAATGCCGATGAAAACCACGACTTCTTCTCTGGCTCCGGCTCGTCATACGTGATGGGCAAAGCCGTCGAAACCGAAGACGAAGACTGGAACTTCTGATCTTTATCTCCTCTCCCCATCGGGAGGGGGGATATCCCCGTAACTATTGCCTTTAAAATAACCCGCTGCGAAAAAAGGACATTATTATTTCAATAATGTCTTCACGATTTCCCGGCACAATATCCCTTCAGCTTCTACACTGTAATTGTTTCGTCATTTTCATCTGAATCAGCACTATTCAGGTGCGATTTCCCGATGAATTTAAAAAAAATCTCATCCGCCGCCAGCCCTTATTTCATGGGAAATGGCGGCAATTATCGCTTAAGCAAATTCTTAAAGACGGGAAATTCAGGGTTGTCTCAGATTCTGAGTATGCTAGGGTATATCCAGTCAATTATTCTCACCAGGTACGATATCGACACAATAAATAACAGGAACTCTATTATTGCATGGCAATTAAATTAGAAGTTAAAAACCTTTATAAGATATTTGGCGAGCATCCGCAGCGGGCTTTCAAATATATTGAAAAAGGACTTTCGAAAGAACAAATTCTGGAAAAAACGGGTCTGTCGCTTGGCGTGAAAGACGCCAGTCTGGCCATTGAAGAAGGCGAGATATTTGTCATCATGGGGTTATCCGGATCGGGTAAATCCACTATGGTACGCCTTCTCAATCGCCTGATTGAACCCACCCGCGGACAGGTGCTGATTGACGGCGTGGATATCGCCAAAATATCAGACGCCGAATTACGCGAGGTGCGCAGGAAAAAGATTGCGATGGTCTTCCAGTCATTTGCGCTAATGCCCCATATGACGGTGCTGGATAATGCCGCCTTTGGCATGGAATTGGCCGGTATTGCGGCGCAAGAACGCCAGGAAAAAGCGCTGGACGCGCTGCGTCAGGTTGGGCTGGAAAATTATGCACACAGTTATCCGGATGAACTTTCTGGCGGTATGCGCCAGCGTGTTGGTCTGGCGCGCGCATTAGCCATCAACCCCGATATCTTATTAATGGATGAAGCTTTCTCCGCGCTCGATCCATTAATTCGCACCGAAATGCAGGATGAACTGGTAAAGCTTCAGGCCAAACACCAGCGCACCATTGTATTTATTTCCCACGATCTCGATGAAGCAATGCGTATTGGCGACAGAATTGCCATTATGCAAAACGGTGAAGTGGTACAGGTCGGCACGCCGGATGAAATATTGAATAATCCGGCTAATGATTATGTGCGCACCTTCTTCCGTGGCGTGGATATTAGTCAGGTATTTAGCGCCAAAGATATTGCGCGTCGAACGCCTGTTGGGCTAATTCGCAAAACGCCCGGCTTCGGCCCGCGTTCGGCGTTGAAACTGTTGCAGGATGAAGACCGTGAATTCGGTTATGTGATTGAACGCGGCAATAAATTTGTCGGCGTTGTCTCCATCGACTCCCTGAAAGAGGCGCTCGGTCAAAGCCAGGGGATCGAGGCGGCGTTAATCGACTCCCCGCTTGCGGTGGATGCCGAAACGCCGCTCAGCGAATTGCTCTCCCACGTTGGGCAAGCGCCCTGCGCCGTGCCGGTGGTGGGTGAAGAGCAACAATATGTGGGCATCATCTCCAAACGGATGCTGCTGCAGGCTTTAGATCGCGAGGGGGCAAACAATGGCTGATCAAAACAACCCGTGGGATAGCGCACCTGCAACCGACAACGCCGCGCAGTCTGCAGATGCCTGGGGCGGCGGCAGTAGCGCACCAACCGATGGCAGCAGCGCAGACTGGCTGCACAGCGCGCCGGCACCCGCGCCGGAACATTTCAATATTATGGACCCGTTCCATAAAACGCTGATCCCGCTCGATAGCTGGGTAACGCAGGCGATCGACTGGGTGGTGATGCACTTCCGCCCGCTGTTTCAGGGCATTCGCGTACCAGTGGATTACATCCTCAGTGCGTTCCAGCAGATGCTGCTGGGCATGCCCGCGCCGGTGGCGATTATTCTTTTCTCGCTGATCGCCTGGCAGATGAGCAGCGCAGGAATGGGCATCGCCACGCTGGTGTCGCTGATTGCTATTGGCGCCATCGGTGCCTGGTCGCAGGCGATGGTGACATTAGCGCTGGTGCTGACCGCGCTGCTGTTCTGCGTGGTGATCGGCTTGCCAATGGGGATCTGGCTGGCACGCAGTCAGCGCGCGGCGAAAATCGTTCGCCCGTTGCTGGATGCGATGCAGACGACTCCAGCATTTGTCTACCTGGTGCCGATTGTGATGCTGTTTGGTATCGGCAATGTGCCGGGCGTGGTAGTGACCATTATCTTCGCCCTGCCGCCGGTGGTGCGCCTGACCATTCTCGGCATTAACCAGGTGCCGGCCGATTTGATTGAAGCCTCGCGCTCATTTGGCGCAAGCCCGCGCCAGATGTTGTTTAAAGTACAGTTACCGCTGGCCATGCCCACCATTATGGCGGGAATTAACCAGACGTTGATGCTTGCCCTCTCCATGGTAGTGATCGCCTCAATGATCGCCGTTGGCGGGCTTGGCCAGATGGTACTGCGCGGTATTGGCCGCCTTGATATGGGGCTTGCCACCGTTGGCGGCGTGGGGATTGTTATCCTCGCCATCATTCTCGACCGCCTGACGCAGGCTGTTGGTCGCGATTCCCGCAGCCGCGGTAACCGTCGCTGGTATCAAACCGGCCCGCTGGGTCTGCTGACCCGCCCTTTCGCTAAATAATCTGTCGCCCGGCAACTCGCCGGGCAGCAGTATCCCACCTGAACAATAAGGAACAACGATGCGACATAGCGTACTTTTTGCCACAGCGTTTGCCACCTTTGTCACTACCAGTGCATTTGCTGCGGACGCAGAACTGCCAGGCAAAGGCATTACCGTGAAGCCTTTTCAAAGCACTATCGCCGAAGAGAGCTTCCAGACATTGCTGGTGAGCCACGCCCTTGAAAAACTCGGTTACACCGTGAATACCCCGGACGAAGTGGATTACAACGTGGGTTACACCTCAATGGCGGCGGGCGATGTGACCTTTACCGCCGTCAACTGGCAACCGCTGCATGACGATATGTATGCCACCGCCGGGGGCGACAAAAAATTCTACCGTGAAGGCACCTATGTCACCGGTGCGGCGCAAGGATATTTGATCGATAAGAAAACCGCCGAGAAATATCACATCACTAACATTGAGCAGCTAAAAGATCCGAAAATCGCCAAACTGTTTGACGGTAACGGCGACGGCAAAGCCGACATGATGGGTTGCTCACCGGGCTGGGGCTGCGAAGCAGTTATTAACCACCAGCATCAGGCTTACGGTCTGGAAAACACCGTCACCGTTAGCCACGGGAACTACTCGGCGATGATGGCGGATACCATTACCCGCTTCAAAGAGGGCAAACCGGTGCTCTATTACACCTGGACACCGTACTGGGTAAGCGACGTGCTGAAACCAGGTAAAGATGTGGTGTGGCTGCAGGTCCCGTTCTCTTCCCTGCCGGGGGAACAGAAAGATATCGACACCAAACTGCCAAACGGCATGAACTACGGCTTCCCGGTGAACACCATGCATATTGTTGCCAACAAAGCCTGGGCTGAGAAAAACCCGGCGGCGGCGAAACTTTTCGCGGTGATGAAACTGCCGCTGGCCGATATTAATGCCGAAAACGCCATGATGCATGCGGGCAAATCGTCTGAAGCGGATATTCAGGGTCACGTTGATGGCTGGATCAAAGCGCACCAGCAGCAGTTCGACGGCTGGATCAAAGAGGCGCTTGCCGCGCAGAAATAACCTGTTGCGCTAAGCCTTCCCAAAGCGCCATCGGTTTTTGCCGATGGCGCTTTTGCTTATTCAGGCTCTGCCCGTCTGTTCGCCTGTTCGCCTGTTCGCCTGTTCGCCTGTTCGCCTGTTCGCCTGTTCGCCTGTTCGCCTGTTCGCCTGTTCGCCTGTTCGCCTGTTCGCCTGTTCGCCTGTTCGCGTGTTCGCCTGTTCGCCTGTTCGCCTGTTCGCCTGTTCGCCTGTTCGCCTGTTCGCCTGTTCGCCTGTTCGCCTGTTCGCCTGTTCGCCTGTTCGCCTGTTCGCCTGACAGGGTACGTCACCGCACGTTCCGACATGCGATCTTCCTCACAAAATTCAATCTATTGGCTATGATGATTGTCTGGAAAAACATACCTGACTTACAACGCCAATGACCACACCGAACCAGGGCCTTAGCCCGGCGCTGATTGCGCTGATGTCCGTTGCCACCGGCCTCGCCGTTGCCAGCAACTACTATGCGCAACCGCTCCTCGATACCATCGCCCACGCCTTTTCACTCACGCCCAACCAGGCCGGATTTATCGTAACCGCCGCCCAGCTTGGCTACGCCGCCGGGCTGTTATTTCTCGTGCCGCTTGGCGATATGTTCGAACGACGCTCGCTGATTGTGCTAATGACGCTGCTGTCGGCAGGCGGCATGTTGATCACCGCCAGTAGTTCGTCACTCGGTCTGATGATCCTCGGCACCGCGCTGACCGGGCTGTTTTCCGTGGTGGCACAAATTCTCGTACCGCTGGCCGCCACGCTGGCAACACCGGACAAACGCGGCAAAGTGGTGGGCACGATTATGAGCGGTCTGCTGCTCGGCATTTTGCTGGCGCGCACCGTTGCCGGATTGCTGGCAAGCCTCGGCGGCTGGCGCACGGTTTACTGGGTTGCCAGCGTATTAATGGTGCTGATGGCGCTGGCGCTGTGGCGCGGGCTGCCGAAAATCAAGCAAGAGAATCACCTTAATTACCCGCAACTGCTGGGTTCGGTATTTGGCCTGTTTGCCGGCGACAAACTGTTACGTACCCGGGCAATGCTTGGCTGCCTGAGCTTTGCGAACTTCAGCATTTTATGGACCTCAATGGCGTTTTTGCTGGCTTCACCGCCGTTTCAGTTCTCCGAGGCGACGATCGGCCTGTTTGGCCTGGTGGGCGCAGCAGGCGCACTCGGTGCGCGGCAGGCCGGTGGGCTGGCGGATCGGGGTCATTCCCATCTCACCACCACCGGCGGCCTGATTCTGTTGCTGCTCTCCTGGGTGGCTATCTGGCTTGGACATAGCTCGGTTATCGCCTTGATTATTGGCATTATCGTGCTGGATCTCACCGTGCAAGGGGTGCATATCACCAACCAGACGGTTATCTATCGCGTGAAACCGGACGCGCGAAACCGCCTGACCGCCGGGTATATGACCAGCTATTTTATTGGCGGCGCGGCAGGCTCGCTGATCTCCGCCTCCGCATGGCAACACGCAGGCTGGACTGGGGTTTGTCTCGCGGGTAGCGTGCTGGCGCTGCTGAATCTGCTGGTTTGGCGGCGAGGATTTCACCGCCAGGAGGCGGCAATGTAAACAACCACCCACGTTTGCACGTTTCGTAGGAACACCGGGGTGTTAACGAGTCCCTCAGTCTGTTAAGGTTATGGGACTTGTTTATCCCGGTTATATTAACGTGGGTGATATATAACAAACATTATGGATATGGATAGTTCAGTAACCGCAACAAAGAGCACGTCTGACCAGAGCGCGACATTTCTGGAAGGTATCAAAGACAGCCTTCCCATCGTTTTGAGCTACGTCCCCGTTGCGTTTGCCTTTGGCATGAATGCCACCAAACTCGGTTTTACCCCACTCGAAAGCGTTTTCTTCTCCTGCATTATTTATGCGGGTGCCAGTCAGTTCGTCATCACCACCATGCTTGCCGCAGGTAGCGCATTATGGGTTGCCGCGCTGACCGTAATGGCTATGGATGTTCGCCACGTGCTTTATGGCCCGTCGCTGCGCAGCCGTATTCTGCAACCGCTCAAAAACCGCAAAACGGCCGTCTGGGCTTTTGGCCTGACGGATGAGGTATTTGCCGCCGCCACCGCGAAGCTGGTGCGTGATAACCGCCGCTGGAGCGAAAACTGGATGATCGGCATCGCCTTATTTTCCTGGCTTTCCTGGGTGGCGGGCACGGTGCTGGGCGCGTTTTCCGGCGACGGACTGCTGGAAGGTTACCCGGCGGTGGAATCGGCGTTAGGGTTTATGTTGCCCGCGCTGTTTATGAGTTTCCTGCTCGCCTCGTTCCAGCGTCGCCAGCTAAGTGCCGTCACGGCGGCGCTGCTCGGCGCCCTGGCGGGCGTCACGCTGTTTTCTATTCCTGCCGCGATTCTGGCCGGGATTTTCGCCGGCTGCCTGGCCGCGCTGGTACAGGCGTTTTATCAAGGAGCACCTGATGCGCAATGAGGTGCTGCTGCTCGGCCTGCTGGTGGGCTGCGTCAATTTTTTATTCCGTTATCTGCCGTTGCGTCTTCGCGCCGGACAGTCGCGCCCGGCGAAACGCGGCGTGAGCGGTGTATTTTTGGACACCATTGGCATCGCGTCTATCTGCGCGCTGCTGGTGGTCTCCTGCGTGCCGGAAATCGCCGCCGACAGCCGCCGCCTGTTGCCAACGCTTGCCGGTTTCGCCGTACTCGGCGTGAGCTTCTGGAAAACACGCAGCATTATTCTCCCCACGCTACTGAGCGCTTTCGCGTACGGAATCGTCTGGAAACTCCTGACAGAAGCATAGATAAGGCAAATTTATTACTACAAATAATACATTTACTTTATTTGTCACTGTCGTTACTATATCGACTGCAATTAATGAGGTTATACCCAAATGGATAGTTCGTTTACGCCCATTGAACAAATGCTTAAGTTTCGCGCCAGCCGCTATGAAGATTTTCCGTTTCAGGAAATTCTGTTAACCCGCCTGTGTATGCATATGCAAGGCAAGCTGCTGGAAAACCGCAATAAGATGCTGAAAGCGCAGGGCATTAACGAGACATTGTTTATGGCGCTGATTACCCTGGAATCCCAGGAAAATCACAGTATTCAGCCTTCTGAGCTGAGTAGCGCGCTGGGATCATCCCGTACCAATGCGACACGCATTGCCGATGAGCTGGAAAAGCGCGGCTGGATTGAGCGTCGCGAAAGCGATAACGATCGCCGCTGTCTGCACCTGCAGTTGACCGATAAAGGTCACGAGTTCCTGCGCCAGGTTCTGCCCCCGCAGCATAACTGCCTGCATCAACTCTGGTCTTCGCTGAGCGTTGGCGAAAAAGATCAGCTTGAGCATATCACCCGAAAACTCCTGACGCGTCTCGACCAGATGGAAGAGGACGACGTCATTCTCGAGGCGTTGCGCTAACGCGATAAGACGCTCGAATATCCAGGATATAAAAATACTGAAGAGCCAGTATCTACTGGCTTTTTTGGCAAAAACAGGCCGGCGTTTGCCGGGATGAAAATAAGAAGATCGTGGAGAAAAGCATGAGCGCAAATGCGGAGAGTCAAACCCCGCAGCAACCGGTCAAAAAGAAAGGCAAACGTAAAAGTACCCTTCTTCTGCTGACCTTGCTCTTTATTGTTATTGCCGTGGCATACGGGATTTATTGGTTTTTGGTACTGCGTCACGTCGAGGAGACCGATGACGCGTACGTGGCAGGGAACCAGGTGCAAATCATGGCGCAGGTGTCCGGCAGCGTGACGAAAGTCTGGGCCGATAACACCGATTTCGTTAAACAGGGCGATGTACTGGTGACGCTGGATGCGACAGATGCGCAGCAGGCGTTTGAAAAAGCACAAACCGCGCTGGCAAGCAGCGTGCGCCAGACCCGCCAGTCAATCATCAACAGCAAACAGCTGCAGGCGAGCATTGAGCTGAAAAAAACCGCCCTCGCCCAGGCGCAGAGCGATTTTAACCGCCGCGTGCCACTCGGCAGTGCCAACCTGATTGGCCGCGAAGAGCTGCAACACGCCCGAGACGCCGTGGCCAGCGCACAAGCAGAGCTGGATGTCGCCATTCAGCAATACAACGCTAACCAGGCCATCGTGCTTGATACCCGTCTGGAAGATCAACCTGCGGTAAAACAAGCAGCGACCGAAGTTCGCAATAGCTGGCTGGCGCTGCAACGGACTAAAATCGTCAGTCCAATCACCGGCTACGTTTCCCGCCGTGCCGTACAGCCTGGCGCGCAGATCACCACCTCGACCGCGCTGATGGCAGTCGTTCCGGCCAGCAATTTGTGGGTGGATGCGAACTTTAAAGAGACGCAACTTGCGCATATGCGTATTGGCCAGAGTGCCACCATCATCAGCGACATTTACGGCGATGAAGTGAAGTACACCGGTAAAGTGGTCGGTCTGGATATGGGCACCGGCAGTGCGTTCTCGCTGCTGCCTGCGCAAAACGCCACCGGTAACTGGATCAAAGTGGTTCAGCGTCTGCCGGTGCGTATTGAGCTTGATGCAAAGCAGCTTGCCGATCATCCGCTTCGTATTGGTCTTTCCACGCTGGTGAAAGTGGATACCGCCGATCGTGAAGGTCAGGTGCTGGCAAGCCAGGTGCGCACCAGCCCGGCTTATGAAAGCAACGCCCGGGAAATCAGCCTTGAGCCGGTCAACACGTTGATCGAAAACATCGTGAAAGCCAACGCCGGTTAATCTGAGGTGAGTGCAATGCAACAGAAACCGCTGGAAGGCGCGCAGCTGGTCATTATGACCATTGCGTTGTCGCTTGCGACCTTCATGCAGGTGCTGGACTCGACCATCGCTAACGTTGCTATTCCGACTATTGCCGGAAACCTTGGCTCCTCGCTGAGCCAGGGTACGTGGGTGATCACCTCGTTCGGGGTGGCGAACGCCATCTCGATTCCGATCACCGGCTGGCTGGCGAAACGCGTTGGGGAAGTGAAGCTGTTTCTCTGGTCTACCGTCGCCTTCGCTATCGCCTCCTGGGCATGCGGCGTCTCCAACAGCCTGGGGATGCTTATCTTCTTTCGCGTGATCCAGGGGATTGTCGCCGGACCGCTGATCCCGCTGTCACAGAGCTTGTTGCTCAGCAACTATCCGCCCGCCAAGCGCTCTATCGCGCTGGCGCTGTGGTCAATGACGGTGATCGTCGCGCCCATTTGTGGGCCGATCCTCGGCGGTTATATCAGCGATAACTACCACTGGGGTTGGATCTTCTTTATCAACGTGCCAATTGGTGCGCTGGTGGTATTGCTGACGCTGCAAAGCCTGCGTGGACGCGAAACGCGTACCGAGCAACGACGCATTGATGGCGTAGGGCTGGCGCTGCTGGTCGTCGGTATCGGTAGCCTGCAAGTGATGCTCGACCAGGGTAAAGAGCTCGACTGGTTTAACTCGACGGAGATCGTCGTGCTGACGATCGTCGCCGTGGTGTCGATAAGTTTCCTGGTGGTGTGGGAGTTGACCGACGATAACCCGATAGTCGATCTGTCGCTGTTCAAGTCGCGCAACTTTACCATCGGCTGTTTGTGTATCAGCCTTGCCTATATGCTCTACTTCGGCGCGATTGTGTTGTTACCGCAGCTGTTGCAGGAAGTGTATGGCTATACCGCGACCTGGGCGGGGCTGGCTTCCGCGCCGGTTGGCGTGATACCGGTGCTGCTGTCGCCAATTATTGGCCGCTTCGCGCATAAGCTGGATATGCGCCGTCTGGTGACGTTCAGCTTTATCATGTACGCGGTGTGCTTCTACTGGCGTGCGTATACCTTCGAGCCGGGCATGGATTTCGGCGCTTCGGCGTGGCCTCAGTTCATTCAGGGTTTCGCGGTGGCGTGCTTCTTTATGCCATTGACGACTATTACTCTTTCCGGTTTGCCACCGGAACGGCTGGCGGCGGCGTCGAGCCTGTCGAACTTTGCGCGTACGCTGGCGGGCTCCATCGGTACCTCAATCACCACGACGCTATGGACTAACCGGGAATCGATGCACCATGCGCAGCTTACGGAGTCGGTCAACCCGTACAATCCGAACTCGCAGGAAATTTATAACCTGTTGCAGGGGATGGGCATGTCGCAGCAACAGGCTTCCGGCTGGATAGCGCAGCAGATAACCAATCAGGGGCTGATTATCTCGGCCAATGAGATTTTCTGGTTCTCTGCGGGGGTGTTCCTGATCTTGCTGGGGCTGGTGTGGTTTGCCAAACCGCCATTTGGCGCGGGCGGCGGCGGCGGCGCGCATTAACCTGAAAAGCAAATCGCCTCCTTAATGGAGGCGATTTTTGGACTGCTTGTTTTACTTCTCAATGCCGAGGACTTCCAGCGTCATGATGGAAGTCACGCCGGGCGGCACCGCGCCAGGTATTCCTTCCTCACCGTAAGCCAACTCGGTGGGAACATAAATCTTCACTCGGCCACCCACGACCAGTTTTTTTACGCCAGCACGCATCACCATCGGCAGTTCGCTCACGCGCGCCGTATTGACTTCGTTCTGTGCGAGAACCTGCCCGGAGCTGACCTTTTCATCCACTTTGAAACGGATGACATCGGTATCGCCAATAGCGGCGCCTGGCCCACGTTTTTCAACCAAATAGACCACGCCGTTATCTGCCCGCACCGCGCCCTTTAGCTTCGCCGCATCGGCCAACAACTGCTGCCCTTGCTTCTTGTTGCGGGTTATTTCACGTTGCCGCGCATCGTCTACCTGCTTGTTGAGCGTAGTGAGGACCTTTTCAAGATCGGCATTCGGCATTTGCAGACTGCCCGCAAATTTATCCTGCAAGCCTTGCAGAAAAGCCTGCGGCATAAATTGTTGACCAATGTCTTTCAGCGTTTCGCTTTCAAGCTGAACTTTTGCCGCAAACCAGACGCCCCACGCATAGTTGACGCGCGCAAGTTCAGACTTATCCGCCGCCAGCGAGAATGCCGGTGAATTCGCTTTACCCGCCCCATTTTCCGCCGCAGCTGGCGCACTCTTCACAGCAGCGAGTTGCTGTTCCATTTGCGCCTTCTCTTCGCCGCTCTGCTTTAATTTCGCTTCCAGCGCGGCAATGTGCGATGTCTGCTCTGCCGCTTGTTTGGTGGCAGCAGCGAACTGGCTGGTTATTTCATCGCGCTTTTTATCCGCATCGGCAAGCTGGCTTTGTTGATCTGCGGCTTGTTTGGTGGCGGCAGCGAGCTGGCTGGTTATTTCATCGCGCTTTTTATCCGCATCGGCAAGCTGGCTTTGTTGATCTGCGGCTTGTTTTGTGGCGGCAGCGAGCTGGCTGCTTATCTCATCGCGCTGTTTATTCGCCTCGGCAAGCTGCTTTTCCTGCTCGGCGGTTTTTGTGGCTGCCTGTCGCAGCTTCGTGCTGAGATCTGCGCCCTGCTTTTTCGCTTCCGCCAGCTGCTGTTCCGCCTGCGATTTTTCTTCGCTGCGCTGTTTCAGCGTCGCTTCCAGCGTAGTGATGTGGGATGTCTGCCCGCCAGCCTGTTTCTTGGCGGCAGCGAGCTGGCTGGTTATCTCGTCGCGTTTTTTATTCGCCTCGGCAAGTTGCTTTTCCTGCTCAGCGGTTTTCGTTGCCGCCTGTTGCAGCTTCGCACTGAGATCTGCGCCCTGCTTTTTCGCTTCCGCCAGTTGCTGTTCCGCCTGCGATTTTTCCTCGCTGCGCTGTTTCAGCGTCGCTTCCAGCGTAGCGATGTGGGATGTCTGTCCGCCAGCCTGTTTTGTGGCGGCAGCGAGCTGGCTGGTTATCTCATCGCGCTTTTTATTCGCCTCGGCAAGCTGCTTTTCCTGCTCAGCGGTTTTCGTTGCCGCCTGCTGCAGCTTCGCACTGAGTTCCGCGCCCTGCTTTTTCGCTTCCGCCAGCTGCTGTTCCGCCTGCGTTTTTTCTTCGCTGCGCTGCTGCAACTCATCTTTCAATGTCGTAATACTTAGCGCCTGCTCACTCATCTTTTTCGCGGCGGCATCAAGGTTATTATTTGCCTCTTCACGTTTATTATTCGCTTCGGCAAGTTGCTTCTCGCTGGCCTGCAGCTGTTGTTGTAGCTGCTTATTTTCACTGCTAATGATCGGCGGCGGCTGTTTGCTATCGTCGCCTGCGTTATTTTTTTGCTGTATGGGCGTTGCTGAGATCTGTTTTTTGCGCAGCGTTTCTGCTTCACGCCGCAACTCCACGAGTTTGCGTTTCAGTAACCTGATTTCTTGCTCACTCGATGCTTTTTTTGGCGCGGTCTGCTGTTTAACAGCAGCTTGTGATGAAGACGTAGCAGCTGAGCCTGTACTGCTGTGGTCCGCCGTAAACGGAGACTGCGGCTCGGCTGATATTATATGTTCCTCGTTTAGTCGGTCGAGTAATGAGGCAGGCTCAGCGCTGGTGGCTGATGATGATATAGCCGATAACAGCACAGCAGATGAATAAAATAGTTTTCTCATAACTGTTTCAGGGCATTTGCGCGACTGGACATATTAGTGAATACCGCGCTGCGCACGCGCGAGCAAACCACCTCAATCTTACTATCAATTTCGGATTTCATTATTTCCGCAGAATTCTTATCAATTATTGGTCGATTTCGTTTATAGACTTCGTAACTTTTATTAATGGTATTAAATTGCTGTTTGTAAGTTTCAAATGCGGAATTATCCAGGCCTTTTAAGGCAGTCAGAAGCTCGTAACATTGTTGCGTCTGCTGTTTCTGTGGCGCATCTTTCACCACGGAGGGCACCGTTGATTTAACACAACCCGCTAATGTAAAGGGTAAAACGAGGGAGAGACATAAAAGATAAGAGTGTGAACGCCGCATAATATCCTCATCATTCAGGCATATCATTTCACTGAATTACATTCAGTTAATAAATAAATTAAACGTGAAATATCCGTCAAATAACAACAGGGGTGAAAACTATCACGCCAGAATTTAAATAACAACAAGAAGCCACATAGCCGGAATGGATATTATTGACGCATCATGATTTCATTATAATTAATGAAATACAATACTTTCACTGAATGAATAGAATATGAAAATGTGCGGATAAAATAATAATGCCGCCTTCCAGGGATAAAGGCGGCATGGGGAAACTAGATGTGCAGTTCCTGCAATTTCTCTTTCGGCAGGGCGAGTTCTTCGTTGCTGTTAACGCGAACATCGCGATCAAGGATGTGACGCGCGATTTCTTGCGCTTCTTCCAGAGAGTGCATTTGGTATGTCCCGCACTGATAAATATTCAGTTCCGGGATCTGATTCTGCTCTTTTACTTTCAGGACATCTGCCATCGCCGCTTTCCAGGCATCGGCGACGCGCTGTTCGTCCGGCGTACCGATCAGGCTCATGTAGAAACCGGTGCGGCAACCCATCGGAGAGATGTCGATGATCTCAACGCCGTTGCCGTTGAGGTGGTTACGCATAAAACCGGCGAACAGATGCTCCAGCGTATGGATACCTTTTTCCGGCATCACTTCTTTGTTAGGTACGCAGAAACGCAGGTCGAATACGGTAATGGTGTCGCCGTGCGGCGTGTCCATAGTCTTGGCAACACGGACTGCTGGCGCTTCCATACGGGTATGATCGACAGTGAAGCTATCCAATAATGGCATTTAGTCACCTCCGACAGTGATTTTTTAAAAATAAAATGAACTCTTTTTTCCCGTGCGAGTCTGAGTATATGAAAGACGCGCATTTGTTATCATCATCCCTGATCTTCAGAGATGAAATTTTGGCCACAGAGATGTGGCCTTTTTCTTTTGTATCAGGCGTGGCGCGCGAGTAACGCCTCGAATGACTCCGAATCTCCGGCTTCAACCTCTGCCTGACGCGCCAGCGACGCTTTGCACTCGGCGATAAAATCTTCCTCAAGCAAAATTTCCAGTGGCTCTTCACGCAACTGCGACCGGTACTGATCGCCCAGGGCTTTCCCTGTGCCGCCAATACCATTATCAATCATTGAGCGCAGAATGCGCGCAGAGAATGTCAATTCCGGATCGTCGAAGCTGGCAACCAACTGGTCACACACTTTTTCGTACTCTTTGCCACCGTACACGCCATCCAGCGTCTGCGCTACTCGTTTCAGATCGCTAAACAGATCCTTACCGACCTGAGCGAGCGGGAACTGTGCGGTTTCGCAGCCCATTCCGAGCGTCAAACCAGGTTTACGCCCTTCGAGAATCACGCGATTCCAGTTAGTACGGGTGCATAGAAGTTCATCGCTGCTCATTTCCGGCGCATCAGCCAGCACGCACCAGACCATAAACAGATCGAGGAAACGCACCTGCTGCTCGTCAACGCCAATGGCGGTGAACGGATTGATATCCAGGGAACGCACTTCGATGTACTCAATGCCGCCGCGCAGCAACGCATCCGAGGGTGTTTCGCCGCTACGGGTTACACGTTTCGGGCGAATGGGTGCATACAACTCGTTTTCAATCTGCAGAATATTGGTGTTGATCTGTAAGTATTTGCCCTCTTTTTTCAGACCAATTTTGGCGTATTCCTCAGAAGGCGTTTTGATGGCGCGCTTCAACGCCACCACATAGTCATGCAGGTTATTGAAGGTAATACCGAGATTGCTTTGCGATTTATTGGTGTACCCAAGATCGCTCAGGCGTAATGAAGTCGCATACGGCAAGTAGTACATACCGTTCGACGTTTTCTCAAACGGCAGCGTTGTCGGTTTCCCTTGCAGGAACGACGAGCAAATTGCTGGCGAAGCGCCAAACAGATACGGGATCACCCAGCCAAACCGGTAGTAATTGCGGATGAGGCGAAAATAACCTTCCGATACCGATTCTTTATCCGTACTGCCGCTTTTCGCTTCCCAGAAAGCCATCGGCAGCGAAAAATTGTAATGCACACCGGAAATGGTTTGCATCAGCGCGCCATAGCGATTTTTCAGCCCTTCGCGGTAGAGCGTTTTCAGGCGACCAATATTGGACGTGCCATACTGCGCCAGCTCAATCTCCTGACCATCTTTGATATAGCACGGCATGCTCAACGGCCACATGCGTTCGTCGCCTATCTGGCGCGCAGTGTAGCGGTGAATATCACGCATGATGGTCAGCATATGATCGATATCGCCATCTACCGGAGTGATAAATTCCAGCAGCGCTTCAGCAAAATCGGTGGTGATCCATTTATGGGTCAGTGCTGAGCCAAGCGCAGCCGCGTGACCCGTAGTTGCCAGAGAGCCATCCGCATTTACGCGCAGCGTTTCACGCTCAAGACCGCGTTGTATCCCCTTCAAAGCTTGAGGATGTTTTTCCAGCCAGGACAGCGCCTGTGATACGTCCGGGATCAAATTGACCTCCCGCCTGTCATAATCATTTTATTAAGCATAATTGTAATGGTTGACGATTAAAGGTCACTCACTCAGTCCAATTAGTGCCACCACGTCATACCCTGCAGCGTCACAAAGGCGATCGCCAGATAGCGCAACGCTTTGCCAAGGCATAAAAAAATCACTACCGGCCCCCACGACAAGCGCATCCATCCTGCCAGCAGGCACAGCAAGTCGCCTATAACAGGCACCCAGCTTAACAACAGCGCTGCCGCGCCGTATCGTTTAAGCCAGTCAGTCGCTTTTTCCTGCCAGCGCGATGTTTTACGCTGCGGAAAGAAACGCCCAAGAATAACGTTAGTCAGCCCTCCAAGGCTATTACCCATTGTTGCTATTACAACAAGAAGCCAGGGCTGGCTAACGTGAGAAATTAGCATTGCAACCAGCACGACCTCAGAATTGCCAGGCAACAGCGTGGCGCTGAGAAAGCTGCTGGAAAACAGTGACAACAGCGACAGCATGTCGCTCACAATAAGCGTACGTCCACGACGTCCATACCGGCTGCACGCGCCGCCTGAAGCCCGAAATCTGCATCTTCGAAAACGATGCATTGCGTCGGTTCCACCCCCATGCTTTGCGCACAAAGCAGGAAAGTATCGGGCGCGGGTTTGTGATGTTTAACATGATCGGCTGCGATAACGGCGTCAAAGTATCCCCGCAATCCAAGATGTGCCAGCAGCGCTTCCGCAATCGCGCTTTCGCTGCCCGTTCCCACAGACATCGGACGGCGACCATGCCACGCTTTCACCACCTCGATAAGCGGTAATGGGCGAACAGAGTCCAGCAGCATCGCTTTTACCATCGCCGTTTTTTCCTGAGCCAACAGATGAGGATCGAGATCGCCCTGGTTAGCTTCAATAATGGATTGCGCGATACGCCAGGTTGGAGCGCCGTTAAGCCCAATCATCGCCTGTTCGTCAAAACGCATCCCATAACGCCCGAGCACTTCATGCCAGGCTTTACGGTGAGTTGGCTCTGTATCAAGAATTGTGCCATCCATATCGAAAATCAGACCAGCGTAACGTTCGTACATCATGTTCTCACAAAGCGGATAACAAACAGTTACTTTAACGTAAACAGTGATTTTTGTCGCTGCCAGCGAGTGAGAAGCATTGTGTTAAGCATGATTTTGACGGGGTACCGGTGAGACGAAGTTTTGTGTTTTGCACAGGCGATGCGGTCTGGAGAATGGCTTTGTTTAACTTGTAGGGTATTGCCTGAGCTGCGTTATTCTTGCTGGTATCAGCAGAAACATGCACTAAACCTGAGAGAATAAATCGACGGGGGTATTGCAGAAGATGGTGCATCCGGGAGGATTCGAACCTCCGACCGCTCGGTTCGTAGCCGAGTACTCTATCCAGCTGAGCTACGGATGCATCGGGAAAATTTTTACGTACAGATTCAGCGCTTCATGACCAAACAAATCCGGGAAGATAACTCGGGTTCGTCTCGCCTTCAGACCGTGGCTGAAACAGCGCTGCCCTTTCTGATTCCGGCAATTATGTTCGCCGAAACTGACAGAATAAATAGGCTGGTGTATCAAGAAGATGGTGCATCCGGGAGGATTCGAACCTCCGACCGCTCGGTTCGTAGCCGAGTACTCTATCCAGCTGAGCTACGGATGCATCGGTAAATGCTATTTACAACGCAGATTCATATCTGCATATCATCGGCGTACTGAGCAAGAATGGTGCATCCGGGAGGATTCGAACCTCCGACCGCTCGGTTCGTAGCCGAGTACTCTATCCAGCTGAGCTACGGATGCATCGGGAAACTTACTTTACAACGCTGATTCAGTGCTGCGTTACCTCGCCACACTGAGCAAGATGGTGCATCCGGGAGGATTCGAACCTCCGACCGCTCGGTTCGTAGCCGAGTACTCTATCCAGCTGAGCTACGGATGCAAAATGGCGGTGAGGCGGGGATTCGAACCCCGGATGCAGCTTTTGACCGCATACTCCCTTAGCAGGGGAGCGCCTTCAGCCTCTCGGCCACCTCACCACACGCGCCTCTTTCGAGTGCTCCGAAGAACTTGTTAAGGGCTCATCGTCGCTGCGTGGCGCACATATTACTTTCTGGGACTTATAAGTCAAACACTTTTTCCAGCCCCTGAATCGTTTGCACACTTCGCAGGCAATTAGCCTGCAAAAAGGCCAAAAAGGATGTTTTATCAGCAGAATTTCTGCCGTTCCGCTGCAGAAAAATTGCAAACACATGCACGGCCCAAAAGCGCGTAACAGAGGAAAACAGCGAGTATGCAATAAAAAGGAAACGTAACGAGGGGAAAATCAGGAGGAGGTGTTGCGTCTCGCCGGGAAACAGCGAGACGCGATAATAGCATCAGTAGTTCGACTGCTGTGATTTTTCAGCCTGGATACGCTGGTAGATCTCTTCACGGTGAACGGAAACTTCTTTAGGGGCGTTAACGCCGATACGAACCTGGTTACCCTTAACCCCTAATACAGTCACAGTGACCTCATCCCCAATCATGAGGGTTTCACCAACTCGACGAGTCAGAATCAGCATTCTTTGCTCCTTGAAAGATTAAAAGAGTCGGGTCTCTCTGTATCCCGGCATTATCCATCATATAACGCCAAAAAGTAAGCGATGACAAACACCTAAGTGTAAGCAGTCACGGCATTACATTCTGTTAAACCTAAGTTTAGCCGATATACAAGACTTTAACCTGACTTTATCGTTATCAATAGCGTAGTGGCAACAACGCCATAACCGCAAGGTTATGGCGTCTGCTTTCGCTTTGTAATTATGACAGTTTAGCGCTTACCCAGTCTTTTACACTGGCGAGAGCGGCAGGCAGTGCGGCTGCGTCAGTACCGCCGGCTTGTGCCATATCCGGACGTCCGCCACCTTTACCCCCAACCTGCTGGGCAACCATACCGATCAATTCCCCTGCTTTAACACGGTCGGTCACACCCTTCGACACACCCGCAATCAGGGAAACTTTTCCTTCCGCCACGGTGGCAAGCACAATCACTGAATCACCCAATTGGTTTTTCAGATCGTCCACCATGGTACGCAGCATCTTCGGCTCGACGCCAGCGAGCTCGCTAACCAGCAGTTTGACGCCGTTAAGATCAATCGCTTTTCCGGACAGGCTAGCGCTCTCCTGCGCCGCGGCCTGCTCTTTAAGCTGCTGCAACTCTTTTTCCAGCTGGCGAGTACGTTCAATAACAGTACGCACTTTATCGCCAAGGTTCTGGCTATCGCCTTTCAGCAACTGCGCGACATCATGCAACTGGTCACTCTGCGCATGCAGGCTGGCAATCGCGCCTTCACCGGTTACCGCTTCAATACGGCGCACGCCCGCCGCCGTGCCGGATTCAGACATAATACGGAACAGACCAATATCACCGGTGCGGGAAGCATGTGTGCCGCCGCAGAGCTCAGTCGAGAAATCCCCCATGCGCAGCACGCGCACGCGATCTTCGTATTTCTCGCCAAACAACGCCATTGCACCATTCGCTTTTGCCGCTTCCAGATCCATGATGTTGGTTTCGATTGGCAGGTTACGGCGAATTTGCGCGTTCACCAGATCTTCTACCGCACGGATTTCCGATGGTTTCATGGCTTCAAAATGGGAGAAGTCAAAACGCAGCGCTTTGTCGTTTACCAGCGAGCCTTTCTGCGCAACGTGCGTACCGAGCACATCGCGCAGCGCGGCATGCATCAGGTGTGTGGCAGAGTGGTTCAGACGAATACGCGCACGGCGCGCTTCATCGACTTCCGCTTTCACACCGTCGCCGACTTTCAACGAACCGCTATTCAGCTTACCGAGATGACCAATCGCCTGACCGTATTTCTGCGTATCCTGTACGGCAAAGGCAAAGCCATTACCTTTCAGTTCGCCTTTGTCGCCCACCTGGCCGCCAGACTCGGCGTAGAACGGCGTCTCATCGAGAACAACCACCGCTTCCTGACCTGCGGCAATCGCATTCACCGGCTTACCGTCGACAAACAGCGCTGTCACTTTGCCGTTCAGTTCCAGATGGTCATAGCCTTTAAATTCTGACGCGCCATCAACGCGGATCATTGCGTTGTAATCTGCGCCGAAACCGCTGGATTCGCGTGCGCGGCGGCGTTGCTCTTCCATCGCGGCTTCAAAACCTGCTTCGTCAACTTTCAGGTTACGCTCACGACAGACATCGGCGGTTAAATCCACCGGGAAGCCATAAGTGTCGTACAGGCGGAAAGCGGTCTCGCCGTCCAGCGTGTCGCCTTTCAGTTTTGCCAGCTCTTCGTCAAGCAGCGCCAGACCGCGCTCCAGCGTACGTGCAAACTGCTCTTCTTCGGTTTTCAGAACCTGCTCAACCTGAGCTTGCTGGCGTTGCAGATCTTCCCCGGCGGAACCCATCACCGCGATCAGCGGGCCAACCAGCTTATAGAAGAAGGTGTCCTTCGCGCCCAGCATGTTGCCATGACGAATCGCACGACGAATGATACGACGCAGCACATAGCCACGGTTTTCGTTCGACGGAATGACGCCATCAGCGATCAGGAAGGCGCAGGAACGGATGTGGTCAGCGATTACGCGCAGGGATTTATTACCCAAATCGGTCGCGCCGGTCACGTTTGCCACCGCCTGAATCAGCTTCGTGAACAGGTCAATTTCGTAGTTGGAATTCACATGTTGCAGCACTGCGGCAACGCGCTCCAGGCCCATACCGGTATCCACGGACGGCTTCGGCAGCGGTTCCATGGTGCCATCAGCCTGGCGGTTAAACTGCATAAAGACGATGTTCCAGATTTCGATATAGCGATCGCCGTCTTCTTCCGGGCTGCCCGGAGGGCCACCCCAGATATGGTCGCCGTGATCGTAGAAAATCTCGGTGCACGGGCCGCACGGACCGGTATCGCCCATCTGCCAGAAGTTGTCAGAAGCGTAAGCGGCACCTTTGTTATCGCCGATGCGGATAATGCGCTCGCGCGGCACGCCCACTTCTTTTTCCCAGATTTCGTACGCTTCGTCGTCCGTTTCGTATACCGTCACCCACAGACGCTCTTTCGGCAGGTTGAACCAGTTCTCACCGGTCAGCAGTTCCCATGCGTACTGAATAGCATCATGTTTGAAGTAGTCGCCGAAGCTAAAGTTGCCCAGCATTTCAAAGAATGTGTGATGGCGTGCGGTGTAACCGACGTTTTCCAGGTCGTTGTGTTTACCACCAGCACGAACGCAACGCTGTGCTGTGGTAGCGCGGGAATAATTACGTTTGTCGAGCCCAAGGAATACATCCTTGAACTGGTTCATCCCGGCGTTGGTAAACAGCAGAGTCGGGTCGTTATTCGGTACCAGGGAGCTGCTGGCAACTACCTGATGTCCCTTACTATGGAAAAAATCGAGAAACGCCTGACGGATCTCAGCGGTGCTCTTGCTCATAATTATCCTGAAATCAAGCTAACGAAATGTGGTAACCGGCGGTTGCCATACATGGAAAACGCGCCAGCTACTGGAAAAAGTGGGAATAAGATAAGTTTTCTTTACTGCGAAGTAAAATCCCGTATGCGCTCAGTCGGCAAAATTTCGCCATATTTCCTGAATATCTTCCTGCATAAAGCCGCGATAGAGCAAAAAACGCTGCACTTTTACTTTTGCCGCATATTCAGTCGGTAGCGGTTCACCATATTTGCGCTGCGCCTGCGCACGGGCACTCTCCACCCAGTCGATATCACATTCGCGTAGCGCACTTTCACTGTCTTCGCGCGAGATCCCTTTCTGGTTTAATTCCTGTCGAATGCGCGCCGGACCATAACCTTTACGCGCACGGCTGGCGATAAACTGGCGCACAAAGCGCATGTCATCAAGAAAGCTATGCTCCAGACACCACGCAACGACCTCTTCGACCTCTTCCGGCGTGATATCCAGTTCTTCCGGGCCGTTTTTACTCATTACTGGCGCGGTTAATTTGCGACGAAACTCTTTTTCGCTGTGATCGCGCATCGCCAGAATCCGCATCGCTCTGTCACGCAGGCGGGAAACGGCGGAGCGGCGAGAAGGGTTTTCAGGCATGGCTTAATCCTGTGTGCGTAGAAAAGCAAAAGGGCTGCATCAGCAGCCCTTGATTATCATTGAAATTATCAGAAATCTTCGTTGGTTTCTTCAACGTCTTCGTCATTGCCATCGGCAGTGAATTCAGCGGAAGAATTTTGGTTGCTGAGCAGAATTTCGCGCAGCTTTTTCTCGATCTCTTTCGCCGCCGCCGGGTTTTCTTTCAGCCAGGTCGTTGCGTTCGCTTTACCCTGACCAATTTTTTCGCCGTTGTAGCTATACCAGGCACCCGCTTTTTCAATCAGCTTCTCTTTCACGCCAAGATCGACCAGCTCGCCGTAGAAGTTAATGCCTTCGCCGTAGAGGATCTGGAATTCAGCTTGTTTGAACGGCGCAGCGATTTTGTTTTTCACCACTTTCACGCGGGTTTCGCTGCCGACCACGTTATCGCCCTCTTTCACCGCACCGATACGGCGAATATCCAGACGCACAGAGGCGTAGAATTTCAGCGCGTTACCGCCAGTGGTGGTTTCCGGGTTACCGAACATTACGCCAATTTTCATACGGATCTGATTGATGAAGATCAGCAGCGTGTTGGACTGTTTCAGGTTACCGGCCAGTTTACGCATCGCCTGGCTCATCATACGCGCCGCAAGGCCCATGTGAGAGTCGCCGATTTCGCCTTCGATTTCCGCTTTCGGCGTCAGCGCCGCAACGGAGTCGACCACCAGCACGTCAACCGCACCGGAGCGCGCCAGCGCGTCACAGATTTCCAGCGCCTGTTCACCAGTGTCCGGCTGAGAGCAGAGCAAGTTGTCGATATCAACGCCCAGTTTGCGAGCGTAAACCGGATCCAGCGCATGTTCCGCATCGATAAACGCACAGGTTTTGCCTTCGCGCTGCGCAGCGGCAATTACCTGCAGGGTCAGCGTCGTTTTACCTGAAGATTCAGGCCCATAAATTTCGACGATACGCCCCATCGGCAAACCGCCAGCGCCCAGCGCGATATCCAGCGAGAGCGAACCGGTAGAGATGGTTTCCACGTCCATGGAACGGTCTTCACCCAGACGCATGATGGAGCCTTTACCGAATTGCTTTTCGATCTGACCCAGTGCGGCTGCAAGCGCCTTTTGTTTGTTTTCGTCGATAGCCATGATTACTCCTTCATGCAGAGTGAAGCGCGTTACGCTCCGCGGTGAATTACTGTTCTGTTGTCGCAATTATACTGTATAGTCATACAGTATCAAGCATTTTGTAGAAAATGTTGCCAAAGGGTTTGCAGAGCATAGGCGGTGGCCTGTCTGCGCACCGCTTCACGGTCACCTGAGAAGCATTCACGGCGCGTGATCCCTTCCCCACTGACGCTGGCAATGCCAAACCAGACGGTGCCAACCGGCTTCTCGTCGCTGCCGCCATCCGGCCCGGCGATACCGCTGATGGAAATCGCATAGTCGGCGCGCGCCGCTTTCAGCGCACCAATCGCCATCTCGACCACCACCTGCTCGCTGACCGCGCCGTGCGCATCCAGCGTGGCGGGTTGTACGCCAATCATTTGGGCTTTCGCTTCATTACTGTAGGTAACAAACCCGCGTTCAAACCAGGCGGAACTGCCAGCGATATCGGTTACCACCTTCGCCACCCAACCGCCGGTACAGGACTCTGCGGTGGTCAGCGTCGCGCCGCGCGCCTTAAGCGCCAGCCCGATGCGTTCGCTGAGCTGCATTAATTCATTGTCCGTCATGATGGCTCCCATGCGTCTAAAAACTGTGGCGGAAAAGATACCACTTTCCGCGAAAAGATGGGGACGGGATGGCGAATTTACGAGGAGGCTTCCGAAAAAAGGCCAGCGAGCGCTGGCCTGCGTGGCTTATTACCTGTTACTTCATGCTGTTATAGATAGTGTCGACGTTGTGACGAAAGGCTTTTTGATAGGTATCTGCCACCCCGCCTTTGGCGCTTAACGCTTCCGGATAAAGCTCGCCACCCGGTTGCGCGCCGGTTGCACTGGCGATCTGTTTCACCAGCCGTGGATCCAGCTGGTTTTCCATAAACCACACTTTCACGCCATCGGCTTTAATCTGTTTGATAAGCGAGGCCACCTGTGCGGCACTGGCTTCACTTTCAGAAGAGATGCCTTGCGGCGCCATGAAATCAACGCCGTAAGCGCGAGCAAAATAGCCAAACGCATCGTGGCTGGTCAGCACTTTACGTTTCGCCTGCGGCACCGCGCTGAAGCGCTCTTTTGCCCAGCTATCCAGCTTGTTTAACTGGTCGATATAACGCTGACCGGAAGCATTCAACGCGGCTTCATCAGCCGGATCAGCTTTCACCAGCGCGGCAAGAATATTCTTTGCGTACAGCGCGCCATTCGCGGCGCTGTTCCAGGCGTGGGGATCGGTCACTGTTGCGCCATCTTCTTCCAGCGTATGCGTTGCAACACCGGTTGATGCGACGACAAGCTGACCTTTAAAGCCAGAGGCTTTCACCAGACGATCCAGCCAGCCTTCCAGCCCCAGGCCGTTCACCACCACCACATCGGCGCTGTTGAGCAGCGCGCTGTCTTTCGCCGATGGTTCAAAGGTGTGCGGATCGCCATCCGGCCCCACCAACGTCGTCACCTTGACGTGATCGCCGCCAACCTGCTGGGTGATATCACCCAGAATCGAGAAGCTGGCGACCACATTTAATGTTTTTGCCATTGCGCCCTGCGCCACCAGGCCGAGCGCCAGCGCCAGAATAAGCCCTGTCCGTTTCATAATTTCCCCTTGCTACGTTAAAAGTGCGCGCAGGCTGTGAGCCAGCCCACTGCGCGTGCCGAATAAAATGGAAAAAAAGAAGACAATACTGGCGGTCAGCACAATCGCCGGTCCGGCGGGCAACCCCGCCATCCACGACAGACTTAACCCAAGCCAGGCGCACAGCGCGCCAATGCTGGCCGCCAGCAACAACAATCCGGGTAATGTCCGCGCCCAGCAACGCGCTGCCACAGCGGGGAGCATCATCACGCCCACTGCCATTAATGTGCCGAGCACCTGAAACCCGGCCACCAGATTGAGCACCAGTAACGCCAGAAACAGCCCGTGCAGCAGGCCCGGCGCGCGCGGCGAGTTAACCTGCAAAAACGCGCTGTCGAACGCTTCACTGACCATGCCGCGATAGCAAAACGCCAGCACCAGCAGCGTCAGGCTGGCCACACCCGCGACAAACAGCGCCGAATCGCGATCGACCGCCAGAATCGAGCCAAACAGCAGATGCAGCAGATCGACACTGGAGCCGCGCAGCGACACCAGCGTGACGCCGAGCGCCAGCGACCCGAGGTAGAAACCGGCAAAGCTGGCGTCCTCTTTAAGCGGCGTGCGGCGGCTTACCCAGCCTGCCACCAGCGCGACGGTGATACCTGCGACAAAACCGCCGATACTCATCGCCAGCAGCGACATCCCGCTTAGCAAATAGCCCACCGCCACGCCAGGCAGAATGGCGTGCGACAGCGCATCACCCATCAGGCTCATGCGCCGCAGCAGCAAAAAAACGCCCAGCGCCGTGGTACTGATGGAGAGCGCAAGACACACCACCAGTGCGCGGCGCATAAAGCCAAATTCGATAAACGGCTGAAAAAAGAGATGCCAGATCATGCGCTGCACACCTCATCTTTTGCCGCGAAATGCACTGTCGCGCCCCATTGCGCCACACGTTCGTCGAGGCGTAATGTTTGTGGGAAGTAGCGAGACACGCGCTCGCTATCGTGCAGCACGGCAAGAATGGTTTGCCCGCCGCGATGCATGTCCACAATCTGCTCCATCAACAGTTGCGATGTGGCTTCATCAATACCGGTAAACGGCTCGTCGAGCATGACCAGCGGCGCGTTCTGCACCCAGACGCGGGCAAACAGCATGCGCTGAAACTGCCCGCCGGAAAGTGTATCAATTGTCTCGTGCGCCATTGCCGCCAGCCCAACGCGCTCCAGCCCCTGAGCGATTCGGCTACGGGCATCACGGTTCAACCCGCGAAACAGCGAAACGCGCGGCCAGCAGCCCATACTCACTACGTCCTGCACGGTGAGCGGAAATTGTGATTCCAGCGCGTGGCGCTGCGCCAGCCAGCCGATGACTGGTCGCGCCGGTTGCCAGCGCAGAACGCCGCTCACCGGCGGTAAAAATCCGGCCAGCGTTTTTAACAGTGTCGATTTGCCGCAGCCGTTCGCGCCAACAATCGCCGTCATGCTGCCGCGCGCCAGCGTGCCGCACAGCGCCGGCGTGATCGCGAGGCGATCGTAGCCTGCGACCAGATGGTCAAGTTCAATCATGGCAGCGCAACCGCCCAGCTTGTCAGGAGCCAAAGCACCGCTAATAGCGCGGCCGCCAGCACTAAGCGGATGGTGCCGGAAAGGGAAAACAGCGTTACGGGAATCATTCACACACCTCATATGTTATAACGTAACAATAAACAGTATGAATGATTAAGTAAATCGCTATGCGTAACGGGAGTGCATCGAAATGTTTCAGGTTCCCCTCCCGCAGGAGGGGAGAGAGATCAGCGAACGCGCGCCAGTGAAACCGCCTGGCCGAGCTGCCAGACCGCCATCGCGTAGTGTGTGCTGTGGTTATAGCGGGTGATAGTGAAGAAGTTCGGCAGACCGTACCAGTACTCATAGCCGGTGCCGACATCAAGTCGCAGCAGGCTCGCCTGCTGGTGCGCGCCCAGCGGCTGCTGTGGCGTTAACCCCGCCGCCGCCAGTTGCCCGACGCTGTAATTGGTTTTAAAGCCATTTTCCAGCCCCGGCGCCTGGCCGTTCGCCGGGATCGCCACCACATCGCCTTTCACCCAGCCATGCTGTTTGAAGTAGTTCGCCACGCTGCCAATGGCATCCACCGGATCCCACAGGTTGATATGCCCGTCGCCGTTGAAATCGACGGCGTACTGCTTGTACGAAGAGGGCATAAATTGTCCATAGCCCATTGCGCCAGCGAAAGAACCTTTCAGATCAAGCGGATCGTCGCTCTCATCACGCGCCATCAGCAGGAACGTCTCCAGCTCGCTGGCGAAATACTCCGCGCGGCGCGGGTAAGCGAAGGCCAGCGTCGCTAACCCGTCCAGAATACGCGTTTTGCCCATCACGCGGCCCCAGCGGGTTTCCACGCCGATAATGCCAACGATAATTTCCGGCGGCACGCCGTAAACCATCCACGCGCGGTTAAGCGCATCTTCATACTGATTCCAGAACGCCACGCCATTTTGCACATTGTCCGGGGTGATGAACTGCTTGCGATAGCGCAGCCAGGCGCCATTCGGCCCGGTTGGCCCCGCTGTCGTCGGCGCTTGCTTATCCATCAGGCGCAACACGTAATCCAGGCGTTTGGCCTGCGAGAGAATTTCATGCAGTTGCTGGCGGTCAAAACCGTGCTTGCTGACCATCATATTGATGAACTGCTCCGCCGCCGGGTTATTAGCAAAGTCACCGCCGGTCATCAGAACATTGTGCTGCGGCTCAAGCAGGAAACCGCCGGAAGGCGCGGGCGACGCGGTTTGCGGGGTTTCAGCAAGCGGGGGTTTACTGCTACAGGCACAGAGCACAACAAACGCAGGCAGTAATGCTGCGTAACAACGCTTCAACATGGGACTTCCATTTTAAACGAATCAGCCAGGAGCAAGTATGGTAAAGCATCTGCGTACCGACAAGGAAGCGCCGTAACGCCTGCGCACGCGATCTCACTTCACTTTTTCACTTTCCATTACGCGTTCATTTAATTCCGCTCATCCTTGCAAAAACTTTCACAATGATCATTTTTTCTTTCATAATGAGATCTAAATAACACATTTCAACCTTTCATAATGATTATGATAGTGCACGGTTAAACAACAAAACGACAACCCTACAGGAGAGAACAATGGAAACCATTACGCATGGTGCCGAATGGTTCATCGGGCTGTTTCAGAAAGGCGGCGAAGTGTTCACCGGCATGGTGACCGGTATTTTGCCGCTACTGATAAGCCTGTTGGTCATCATGAACGCGCTGATTAACTTTATAGGCCAACACCGTATCGAAAAATTTGCCCAGCGCTGCGCGGGCAATCCGCTTGCCCGTTATTTACTGCTGCCCTGCGTCGGCACGTTTGTCTTCTGCAACCCTATGACGCTGAGCCTCGGGCGCTTTATGCCAGAGAAGTACAAACCCAGTTATTACGCTGCTGCCTCCTACAGTTGCCACTCGATGAATGGTCTGTTTCCGCATATCAACCCTGGCGAGTTGTTTGTTTATCTGGGGATTGCCAACGGTCTGACAACGCTGGGCTTGCCGCTCGGCCCGCTGGCGGTGAGCTACCTGCTGGTCGGCCTGGTGACCAACTTCTTCCGCGGCTGGGTCACCGACCTGACCACGTCCATTTTCGAGAAGAAAATGGGCATTCAGCTTGAACAAAAAGTCCAACTCGCTGGAGCAACATCATGACGCGCATAGTGATTGAAAAAGGCACCGGCGGCTGGGGCGGCCCGCTGGAAATCGACGCCAGCACTGAGAAAAAAATCGTCTATATCACTGCAGGCACCCGTCCGGCAATTGTCGACAAGCTGGCGCAACTCACCGGCTGGCAGGCGGTAGACGGCTTTAAAGAGGGCGAACCGCCAGCAGAGGAGATCGGCGTCGCGGTGATCGACTGTGGCGGTACGCTGCGCTGCGGCATCTACCCGAAACGCCGCATCCCAACGGTGAATATCCACGCCACCGGGAAATCCGGCCCGCTGGCGCAGTACATCCTGGAGGATATCTATGTCTCTGGCGTGAAAGAGGAAAATATCCATCTGCACGGTGAAGCGCCGACCGTCGCGCCAAAACGCACGGTGACAAAGGATTACGACACCAGCAAAAAGATCACCGAGCAGAGCGATGGCCTGCTGGCGAAAGTCGGCATGGGCATGGGCTCGGCGGTCGCGGTGCTGTTCCAGGCCGGGCGCGACACCATCGACACGGTGCTGAAAACCATTCTGCCGTTTATGGCCTTCGTCTCGGCGCTGATCGGCATCATCATGGCCTCCGGGCTTGGCGACTGGATTGCCCACGGCCTCGCGCCGCTTGCCAGCCATCCGCTCGGGCTGGTGACGCTGGCGCTCATCTGCTCCTTCCCGCTGCTGTCACCCTTCCTCGGCCCAGGCGCGGTGATTGCACAAGTTATCGGCGTACTGATTGGCGTACAGATCGGCCTCGGCAATATTCCGCCGCACCTTGCCCTGCCCGCGCTGTTCGCCATTAACGCCCAGGCGGCGTGCGACTTCATTCCGGTGGGCTTGTCACTGGCGGAAGCGCGTCAGGATACGGTGCGCGTCGGCGTCCCCTCCGTGCTGGTCAGCCGATTTTTAACCGGTGCGCCAACGGTGTTAGTCGCCTGGTTTGTCTCCGGTTTCATTTATCAATAAGGGGTGTTTTATGAGTGTGATTTATCAAACCACCATTACCCACATCGGTGAAAGCGCCCCGGACGCGCTGAGCGACAACATGCTGATCACCTTCCGCGAAGGCGCGCCTGCGGATGTCGCCGAGTTCTGCTTTATCCATAACCACGGTGCGCTTTCGGGCGCGCTGTTACCCGGTGCGCAGTTTGAACTGGGCGAACGCCGCTACCCGGTCACCGCCGTCGGCGACGTGGCCGAGCAGAATTTGCGTGAACTGGGTCATATCACCCTGCGTTTCGATGGACAAACGCAGGCGGAATACCCCGGAACGGTACACGTCGCAGGCCCGGTGCCTGACGGTATCGCCCCCGGCTGCATTTTGAAATTTGTCGCTTAAGTCGTAAGGAGAAGAGTATGAAACAGGTTGCCGTTGTCATTGGTGGAGGACAAACCCTTGGGGCGTTCCTTAGCCGTGGGCTTGCCGCAGAAGGTTACCGCGTGGCGGTAGTGGATATTCAAAGTGATAAAGCGGCAAATGTCGCCCAGGAGATCAACAGCGAGTTTGGCGAAGGGATGGCCTACGGCTTTGGCGCGGACGCCACCAGCGAGCACAGCGTGCTGGCGCTGGCGCGCGGCGTGGATGAGATTTTTGGCCGAGCGGATTTGCTGGTCTACAGCGCCGGTATCGCCAAAGCGGCATTTATCAGCGACTTCGCGCTCGGCGATTTCGACCGTTCCTTGCAGGTGAACCTGGTGGGCTATTTCCTCTGCGCACGCGAGTTCGCGAAGTTGATGATTCGCGACGGCATTCAGGGGCGCATCATCCAAATCAACTCCAAATCCGGCAAAGTGGGCAGCAAACACAACTCCGGCTACAGCGCGGCGAAGTTCGGCGGCGTGGGCTTAACGCAATCACTGGCGCTGGATCTGGCAGAGTACGGCATTACCGTGCATTCGTTGATGCTGGGTAACTTGCTGAAATCGCCGATGTTCCAGTCACTTATCCCGCAATATGCCAGCAAACTGGGCATCGCGGCGGACGAAGTAGAGCAATATTACGTCGACAAAGTGCCGCTCAAGCGCGGCTGCGATTATCAGGATGTGCTGAACGTGCTGATGTTTTACGCCAGCCCCAAAGCCTCTTACTGCACCGGCCAGTCAATTAATGTCACCGGCGGCCAGGTGATGTTCTGATCCGCATGGCCCTCCGCGCGGGGGGCCTGATTTAAAAGGAGATCGCTATGGTTTCAGCCCTGATTACCGTTGCCGCCATCGCCTGGCTTTGCCAGATGGCGCTGGGCGGCTGGCAAATCCGCCAGTTTAACAAAGCGTTTGATACGCTGTGCCAGCGCGGGCGCGTCGGCGTTGGGCGCTCCGGCGGGCGCTTCAAACCGCGCGTGGTGCTGGCCGTCGCGTTTGATCAACAAGACCGCGTGACCGACACCTTGTTGATGCGCGGTCTCACTGTTTTTGCCCGGCCAACAAAAATCGACCACTTAATAGGGATAAAAAGAGAGGAATTAGAGCCTGATGTGATCTTTCCCCATGATCCGAGCTGTCAGAATGCTCTATCATTAGCGCTTAAAATGAAACATTGATAATTTCGTTGTGAACGCTAATAGCTTGCGAAATTATCATTTCGCAACGTAACGCAGGATATCAGCGCCTATGAAACCACGTCAGCGTCAGGCGGCTATTCTTGAGCATCTGCAAAAGCAGGGAAAGTGTTCTGTTGAAGAGCTGTCAGCTTACTTCGACACCACAGGGACGACCATACGTAAAGATCTCGTCGCGCTGGAACATTCCGGCGCGGTGATCCGCACTTATGGCGGCGTGGTGCTCAACAAAGATGAAGCCGATCCCCCGATTGATCACAAGACGCTTATCAACACCGTGCAAAAAGGGCTGATTGCCGAAACGGCAGTGACCTACATCCACGACGGCGATTCGATCATCCTTGATGCGGGCAGTACGGTGCTGCAAATGGTACCGCTGCTCAGCCACTTCAATAACATCACGGTGATGACCAACAGTTTGCATATCGTTAATGCCCTATCTGAGCTGGATAACGAGCAAACGATCCTGATGCCGGGTGGCACCTTTCGTAAGAAATCGGCCTCGTTCCACGGCCAACTGGCGGAAAACGCCTTTGAGCATTTCAGCTTTGATAAGCTGTTTATGGGCACCGATGGCATCGATCTGAACGCAGGCGTCACCACTTTTAACGAGGTATTCACCGTCAGCAAAGCGATGTGCAACGCCGCGCGGGAAGTGATCCTGATGGCGGACTCCTCCAAATTTGGCCGTAAAAGCCCGAACGTGGTCTGTAGCCTGGAGAGCGTGGATAAGCTGATCACCGATTCCGGGATCGCCGCCGACGTGCGCGCCGCGCTGGAAGCCAAAGGGGTTGAAGTGATCATTGCCGGAGAAAAACATGAGTGAGTCATTAATTAACGCCGGACGGCAAACCCTGCTGCTGGAGCTTCAGGAAGCCAGCCGTCTGCCGGATCGCCTCGGTGAGGCGTTTGTGCGCGCTGCCGAAACCGTGCTGCACTGCGAGGGGAAAATCATCGTCTCCGGGATCGGCAAATCCGGCCATATTGGTAAAAAAATTGCGGCGACGCTTGCCAGCACCGGCACACCGGCGTTTTTCGTCCACCCGGCGGAAGCGCTGCATGGCGATCTGGGCATGATCGAAAGCCGCGACGTGATGTTGTTTATCTCTTACTCCGGTTCGGCCAAAGAGCTGGATCTGATCCTGCCGCGCCTTGAAGAGAAATCCGTCGCCCTGCTGGCGATGACCGGCAAACCGCGCTCCCCGCTGGCGCTCGCCGCGCGGGCAGTGCTGGATATCTCGGTTGAACGCGAAGCCTGCCCGATGCACCTGGCGCCGACTTCCAGCACCGTCAACACGCTGATGATGGGCGACGCGCTGGCGATGGCGGTGATGCAGGCGCGCGGGTTTGATGAAGAGGATTTTGCCCGCTCTCATCCGGCAGGCGCGCTTGGCGCGCGGTTGCTCAACAAAGTGCATCATCTGATGCGCAAAGAGGAGCAGATCCCGCAGGTGCAATTTACCACCAGCGTGATGGACGCGATGCTGGAACTGAGCCGCACCGGTTTGGGTCTGGTAGCGGTCTGCGACAGCCAGCGCCATGTAAAAGGTGTATTTACCGATGGCGATCTTCGCCGCTGGCTGGTGTCAGGCGGGGCGCTAACCGCGCAGGTTGATAAAGCGATGACGCCCGGTGGTATCACGCTGGAAGCGGGCAGCCGCGCCGTGGACGCTAAAGAGCGCTTAATGCAGCGTAAAATTGCCGCCGCCCCGGTGGTGGATGACGCCGGTTTACTGGTCGGCGCCATCAACCTGCAAGATTTCTACCAGGCTGGCATTCTGTAACGCTTCAATCCCGGACGTTTCGCCAGCAGGTGCAGGCTGGCGACGCCACGCGGCACGATCGCTGGCAGGTGGGAATCCGTTAACCCTTAAGCCCCAGACGTTTCGCCAGCCAGTGCAGGTTGGCGACGTCAATCTGCAAATCTCTGGCAGGCATTCTTTAATCCTTTCGTCCAGGTGCTCTGTCAGCCAGTGCATGCTGGCGACGCCAATCTGCAAATCTCTGGCAGGCATTGTTTAACGCTCATCACGGACGGCGACGTCATGCGGCACGATCGCTGGCAGGCGGGAATACGTTAACGCTTAAGCCCCAGACGTTTCGCCAACCGGTGCAGGTTGGCGACATCCATCTCCAGACCGCGCGCGCAGGCCGCCCAGTTACCGCCCTGCTCTTCCAGCGTGCGGGTAATAAATGCCCGCTGAAAATCCTCTGTCGCATCACGTAGATTTTGCTCCACGGGCAGCGGCGTTACCGGGCTGGATGGCTGCGCTGGTTCATCACTAAGCGCAAAATGCCGCGCTTCCAGCACCACGTCATCACGGTTACGCGTACCGCGCGCCAGCACCACCGCGCGGTGAATGGCATGTTCCAGTTCGCGCACATTGCCCGGCCAGCCATAACTCAGTAAATGCGCGCGCGCGCCGGGGCTTAACGCCACTCTTCCCAGCCCCAGCCGTAAACGGCACTGTTCGCAAAAATAGCCCGCCAGCAGAACAACATCTTCCCCGCGCTCGCGCAGCGGCGGTAAAGAAAGCGGAAACACGCTCAACCGATGGTAGAGATCGGCGCGAAAACGCCCGGCCAGCACCTCTTCGCGCAGGTCGCGGTTGGTAGCGGCCAGTACACGAACATCGACACGCAGGCTGCGGTCATCACCGACGCGCTGAATATCGCCGTATTGCAGCACGCGCAGTAATTTCGCCTGCAACGACAGCGACAGCTCGCCAATCTCATCCAGAAACAGCGTGCCGTTGTCGGCCATCTCGAATTTGCCACTGCGGTTGCTGATAGCGCCGGTAAACGCGCCTTTAACGTGACCGAACAGTTCGCTTTCGGCCACACTTTCCGGCAGCGCGGCGCAGTTGAGATAGACCAGCGGATTGATGGCGCGCGGCGAACCTTCATGGATAGCTTTCGCCACCAGCTCTTTGCCGGTGCCGGTTTCACCGCTGATCAACACGTTCAGATCGGAAGCGGCAACGATATCGATCTCTTTTTTTAGCTGCTCCATGCCCGCCGACAGGCCAATCATTTCGCTGCGCGTTACCTGTTCGAACGCCGCCGGTGCGCCAGGCAGCATATTCTGGCTCTCCAGCTGCTCTATCAGCAGCGCGTTGTTCAGCGCGCCTGCCGCCAGCGCAGCAATCAACCGCAGCTCTTCATCGCTAAAGGTGTCGAACTGATCCGGCGACATGCCATCAAGCGTCAGCGCGCCAATCAGGTTTTGCCCGGCGAACAACGGCAACCCGACGCAGGCGTGCACTTTCAGGCTCTCCTGGCCGGGGATCAGGCCATCATAGGGATCGGGCAAATCGCTATCGGCGGGAAAACGCACCACATCACCGGCGCGGGCGATCGCTTCCAGCCGTGGGTGGCCTTCCAGCGTAAAACGCCTGCCCAGCACATCCTGTGCCAGTCCGTCGATCGCCAGTGGAATAAACTGCCGTGCGTCGTAGCGCAGCAATGCCGAAGCATCACACTCCAGCACCTGACGCAGAGTGGTGATCAGCCGCTGGAAACGATCCGCATGGCCGATACCGCTTTGCAGTTCTATGGCGATCCCCGCCAGTACATTCAGCGAAAAACTCATACCTACCTCACTGTCGTTTTGACAATGCATAGTGTCATATTGACTGTATTTATCATAGTCATAATGACAATTTATTTTTTCAAGAAACCAATAAAAAACTTATAAATCAATACAATAAAAAGTTGGCACGTAACTTGATATTAGCCATACATCGAATTGAGAAAACTGCACAGGACTACTGATATGGCTATTCATGTAAAAAACAACATTCACTGGGTTGGACAACGTGACTGGGAAGTTCGCGACTTTCACGGCACCGAATATAAAACCCTGCGCGGCAGCAGCTACAACAGCTATCTGATCCGCGAAGGCAAAAACGTGCTGATCGATACCGTCGATCATAAATTTAGCCGTGAGTTCGTGCAGAACCTGCGCAGCGAAATCGATCTGCAAATGATCGACTACATCGTTATAAACCATGCGGAGGAAGATCACGCCGGTGCGCTGACCGAGCTGATGTCGTATATCCCCAACACCCCAATTTACTGCACCAATAACGCCATCGACTCGATTAACGGCCATCACCACCACCCTGAATGGAATTTCAACGTGGTGAAAACCGGCGACACGCTGGATATCGGCAACGGTAAACAGCTTATTTTTGTCGAAACGCCGATGCTGCACTGGCCGGACAGCATGATGACCTACCTGACCGGCGATGCCGTGCTGTTCAGTAATGACGCTTTTGGCCAGCACTACTGCGATGAACGTCTGTTCAATGATGAAGTGGATCAAACGGAACTGTTTGAGCAGTGCCAGCGCTACTACGCCAATATCCTCACACCGTTCAGCCGCCTGGTGACACCGAAAATCACCGAGATCCTCGGCTTCAACCTGCCTGTCGATATGATTGCCACTTCACACGGCGTGGTATGGCGCGATAACCCGACGCAAATCGTTGAGTTGTATCTGAAATGGGCGGCGGATTACCAGGAAGATCGCATCACGATTTTCTACGACACCATGTCCAACAACACCCGCATGATGGCCGACGCCATTGCACAAGGCATTAATGAAGTTGATCCGCGCGTGGCGGTAAAAATCTTCAACGTCGCCCGCAGCGATAAAAACGACATTCTGACCAATGTGTTCCGCTCCAAAGGCGTGCTGGTCGGCACCTCGACCATGAACAACGTGATGATGCCGAAAATCGCCGGGCTGGTTGAAGAGATTACCGGCCTGCGTTTTCGCAATAAACGCGCCAGCGCTTTTGGCTCCCATGGCTGGAGCGGCGGCGCGGTTGACCGCCTGTCAACCCGTTTACAGGACGCCGGTTTTGAGATGTCGGTCAGCCTGAAAGCAAAATGGCGACCGGATATCGACGCGCTGGAAGTGTGCCGCCAGCACGGGCGCGATATTGCCCGCCAGTGGGCGCTGTCGCCGCTGCCGGAACCAGTAAACACATCAGCCGCCAGCACGCAAGAAACCTGTGCCTGCGCAGCCGCAGCCGCGGCGGATCTCGGCCCATCCATGCAGTGCAGTGTGTGCCAGTGGATTTATGATCCGGCAAAAGGCGAGCCGATGCAGGATGTCGCACCGGGTACGCCGTGGCGCGAGGTGCCGGACAACTTCCTCTGCCCGGAATGTTCCCTTGGTAAAGAGGTGTTTGACGAACTGGCAACGGAGGCAAAATGAGCGCAGGTATTGTCATTATCGGTTCAGGCTTCGCCGCCCGGACGCTGGTGAAAAACATTCGCAAACTTGACAGCACCATACCGTTGACGCTGATTGCCGCCGATGGCATGGAAGAGTACAACAAGCCGGATCTCAGCCATGTGATTAGCCAGGCGCAACGCGCCGAGGATCTGATTCGCCAGTCGGCGGGCGAGTTCGCTGAGCAATATAATCTGCGGCTGTTCCCGTACACCTTCGTCAGCGCCATCGACACGCAAGCGCGGGTGGTGAAAAGCGCCGACAAACAGTGGCAATACGACAAACTGGTGCTGGCGACCGGGGCAAAGGCGTTCGTTCCGCCGCTGCCGGGGCGCGAAAAAATGCTCACGCTCAATAGCTTGCAGGAATATCACGCCTGTGAAACCACCCTGCGCGATGCCAGCCGCGTGCTGATTGTGGGTACCGGGCTGATTGGCTGCGAGCTGGCGATGGATTTTCGCCGCGCGGGCAAAACCGTGACCGTGCTGGATAACGCCGCCAGTATTCTGCCTTCGTTAATGCCACCGGAAGTGAGTGGCCGCCTGCAACACTGCCTGACGGCGCTGGGCGTACGCCTGCTGCTGCAATCGCGTTTAATGCAACTCGACGAGCATGAACAGGGGGTGCGTGCGCAACTGGATGACGATCGCTACATCGATGCGGATGTGGTCGTTGCCGCCACCGGGCTGTCGCCGCAGGTGTCGCTGGCGCAGAACGCCGGGCTGGAGGTTGGGCGCGGGATCGTGGTGGACGGCACGCTGCAAACCAGCAATCCGCACATCTTCGCACTCGGCGATTGCGCGCAGATCAACGGTCAGGTGCTGCCGTTCCTGCAACCGATCCAACTGAGCGCGATGACGCTGGCGAAAAACCTCACCGGCAACAGCACGCAACTGGTGCTGCCCGCGATGCTGGTGAAGGTAAAAACGCCGCTGATGCCGCTGCATCTGGCCGGGGAAACGCACCGCACCGATCTGCGCTGGCACATTGCCACCGAGGCCGACGGCATGGTTGCAAAAGGGCTGGACGCAGAGGATAAACTGCGCGCGTTTGTGGTCAGCGAAGACAGAATGAAGGAGGCGTTTGCCCTGCTTAAAGCGCTGGCGGTATAGCCCGCGCTGCCGCTACCAGACCCTGGCCGAAGGCAATACCGCCATCACCGGCCGGGAGCTGGTGCGCAAACAGCAAAGTAAACTCCGCAAGATAGTGCTGTAAGCGTTTTTTCAACAGGCGGTTATGCATTACGCCGCCGCTGAACACCAGCACATGAATCCCGCGCAATGTCGCTTCCTGCCGCGCCAGTGCTGCCAGGCCCTGCGCCAGCGCATCATGAAATACCCATGCGCGCCCGGCGGGTGTGGCCTGCCAGTTCAACCAGCTTTGCCAGAACGCCGCCAAATCCAGCATGGTTCCGCGAAGCGGCATCTGAACCGGATGTTCAACGGACTCCACACTCGCCGCCAGCGCTTCCAGTTGGCAGGCCGCTTCGCCTTCATAACTGAGGTGCAGCGGCGCACAGCCCAGCGCACAGGCGATGGCATCAAATAAACGCCCGCAGGATGAAGCTTTAGGCGCATTAACCCCGCGTTCAATTGCGCGCGCCAGCATCGGCCAGTTCTGCCGCTGGATGTCGGCGGTTTCCGGGTAGCGCTGCCAGTCAGGAACAAACTCCAGCATCTGCGCCAGCAAATTGCGCCACGGCTGCTGCGCGGCTAAATCACCACCGGGAAGCGCCACTGCCGGTAGCCCGCCTAAGTGCTCACACTCGCGGTAATTGACCCGCAGACATTCACCGCCCCACAGCTCACCGCCTTCGCCCATCCCGATGCCATCAAGCGTAAGCGCAATCACATCGCCGCCTTCCAGCGGCCAGCCGTGTTCACCAAGGCAGGCGGCGGCATGGGCGTGGTGATGCAGCACCGTCTGCACCGGCAGGCCATAGCTGCTGGCCCATTGATGCGTGCGGTAACCCGGATGAGCGTCCACCACCACCTGCTCCGGGTGGAAGTCATAAATATCCTGCATCAGGCGCAGCGCACTGCGCCACTGCGCTTCGACGCCTTCATCGGTGAGATCGCCAAAATGCTGACCCGGCACCGCGCTGTTACCGCGCAGCAGGCAAAAGGTGTTTTTCAGATCCGCGCCAAGGCAGAGCAGCGATGGAAGATCGTTAAACCCCGGCGGCAGCGACATCGCATCCGGCACATAGCCGCGCGAACGGCGCAGCATCTCCCCGCTCGCGCGCACCACGGAATCATCCATGCGCTGGATGATATCGCGGTTGTGCAGTAAAAAGCCGTCGGCAATCTCCGCCAGATCGCTTAACGCCTCGTCATTACTGATTGCGGGCGGTTTGCCGCTCAGGTTGCCGGACGTCATCACCAGCGGGCGCTGTAATTCTTGCGCCAGCAGGTGTTGCAGCGGATTAGCAGGCAGCATGACACCCACTTCATCAAGGCCGGGAGCAATCGCCTCGCACAGCCCGCTCACGCGCTCTTTTTCCACCAGCACAATCGGTGCGGCGGGCGTCGCAAGTAAGCGCTGCGCCTGCGCCGTCACGCCTTCCGCGCCGGGTAACATCACCGCCAGCGGTTTTGCCGGGCGATGTTTTCGCGCGCGCAGATGCATCACCGCCGCCTGGTTCGTTGCATCGCAGGCGAGATGAAAACCACCAATGCCTTTTACCGCCACAATGCCGCCGCTTGTTAGCAGCGCGATTGCCGCCTGTAGCGCCGCTTCCCCATGTGCATGCTGTTCGCCGCTGCGCCATTCAAGCGCGGGGCCGCATTCATGGCATGCGACGGGCTGAGCGTGAAAACGCCGGTCCAGCGGATCGCGGTATTCGGCTTCGCAAACCGGGCACAACGGAAAACGTGCCATCGCGGTGTTAGGCCGGTCATAAGGCATAGCGTGAATAATGGTGAAGCGCGGCCCGCAGTGGGTGCAGTTAATAAATGGGTAGCGATAGCGGCGTTCAGAAGGGTCGTTCATCTCCGCAAGGCAAGCCGGACAGGTTGCCGCGTCGGGAACAATTTGGGTATTCATTGCGCCACCCGCACTGTGGCGAATGGCGAAATCAAGCGGTAAAACGGACCAGCAAAACGGCGCACTGGTCACCATATCAATGCGCGCCAGCGGCGGGCACTGTTGCTGCAACAGGGCGAGAAATTCGCGCTCATTGCCGAGCAGGCGAACCTCCACACCCTGCGCATCATTACAGACATCGCCTTTCAGCCCGAGCTGTTGCGCCAGTTGCCAGACAAAGGGGCGGAAGCCCACCCCTTGTACTTTTCCGTACACGCGCAAACAGACACCGTTGCTGTTGGCCGTGTCATCATTGCATTGCTGCATTGAGCAATCGACTCTTCATCTGTTGATAAGTGCTCTGAGTGTACTCTTCGGCCCAGCGCTGATCGTTGATCGCACTCACCCGAACTGCGCAATATTTGGTCTCCGGCGTTTTTGAAATCGGATCCAGATTATCCTGCGTCAGTTCGTTACACGCACCAATCCACCACTGATAAGTCATATACACGCTACCGTGATTGATGCGCTCGCTGACATCCGCACGGGTGATCACCTTGCCACGGCGCGACTCAACCCACACCAGTTGGCGATCCTGCACGCCCAGCGCCGCCGCATCGTCCGGGTTAATCTGCACAAAACCGGGTTCATCGGCGAGGGTTTGCAGCGCCGCACAGTTGCCGGTCATTGAACGGCAAGAGTAGTGACCGACTTCACGCACCGTGCAGAGCACCAGTGGGAACTCATCATCCGGGCGTTCCGCTGGCGCACGCCACTGGGCAGCAAAAAGATGGCCTTTGCCGTCCGGCGTATCGAATTTGTTGTTCTGATACAGATATGGCGTGCCGGGGTGATCCAGCGTCGGGCAAGGCCACTGAACGTGTCCCATATCGCCCATTTTTTCGTAGGTCACACCGTAGAACAGCGGGCACAACTCGCGCAGCTCATCCCAGATTTGCTGGTTGTTGTCGTAGTGCATCGGGTAGCCCATTGCCGTGGCGATCAGGCTGATGATTTCCCAGTCGCGCTTGACGTTGTACTTCGGCTCAATGGCTTTTTCAAAACGCTGGAAACCGCGATCGGCGCAGGTAAACACGCCACCATGCTCGCCCCAGGAGGTGGCGGGCAGCAGCACATCGGCTTGCTCGGCGGTTTTGGTCATAAAGATGTCCTGCACCACCACAAAATCGAGCGCTTCAAAGCCTTTACGCACCAGGCCCAAATCCGCTTCGGTCTGCAATGGATCTTCGCCCATGATGTAATAGGCTTTCACTTTGCCTTCCAGCGCCAGGTGCGGCACTTCGGTAATGCGTACGCCCACTTTATCGTCCATCACCGCCGGGTCGATGCCCCAGGCTTTGGCGAATTTAGCGCGTACTTCCGGGTTGACCACATCCTGATAGCCAGGAAACTGGTTGGGGATCACGCCCATATCGCACGCGCCCTGCACATTGTTTTGCCCGCGTACCGGGCCAACACCAACATGTTCACGACCAAGATTACCGGTGAGCAGTGCCAGGCTGGAGAGCCCTTTCACCACGTCCACCGCCTGGCCGAACTGCGTTACGCCCATGCCCCACATAATGGTGGCAGATGGCGCGGCGGCATAGGTGCGCATCGCCTGGCGCACCTGTTTTGCCGGCACGCCGGTAATGTGTTCCACCGCTTCCGGTGCGTAATCTTTTACCGTTTCGCGGTACGCCTCAAGCCCGGTGGTAAAGCTGGCAACATAATCTTTGTCGTAGAGTTCTTCTTCCAGCAGCACATAACCAAAGGCGTTGACCAGCGCCATGTTGCAGCCGTTATTCAGTTGCAGGTGCTGGTCGGCGATACGCGCGGTTTCGATGCGGCGCGGATCGCAGACAATGATTTTCGCCCCTTTCTGTTTGGCTTTGATCACCCGGCGCGCGACGATCGGATGTGAATCGGCGCAGTTATAGCCAAATACCAGCAAACAACTGGAGTTTTCGATATCGCCGATAGAGTTACTCATCGCGCCGTTGCCGAGCGTTTCCTGTAACCCCGCAACAGACGGACCGTGGCAAACACGCGCGCAGCAGTCGACGTTGTTGGTGTTGAGCACGCCGCGGGCAAATTTTTGCATGACATAGTTGGTTTCATTGCCCGTGCCGCGTGACGAGCCGGTAGTCATAATGGCGCGCGGGCCATATTTCGCTTTGATATCGCTAAGGCGTTTGGCGGTGTAGCGGATCGCTTCATCCCAACTGACCGGCGTAAGTTTGCCACCTTTTTCGTAGCGGATCATCGGCTGGGTCAGACGCGGCGTCAGCAGTTTGGTGTCGTTGAGGAAATCCCAGCCGTAGTAGCCTTTCAGGCACAGTTCGTTCTGGTTAGTGTGGCCGTTGGCCGCTTCCGCACGGATGATTTTTCCGTTATCCACGACCAGTTTCAGTTTGCAGCCAGCGCCACAGTAAGGGCATACGCTCGTAATTTTTTTCATCAGTAACAGACCTGTTAAAAGTGAAATTCAGATTGTTTAGAACACCAGGGAAACGGCGCCATCCAGCGCGGCGCGACGACGTTTTTCCGCGCTCATCTGTTCCAGTAAGTTGCGATCGACACACACCAGCGCGTTGGTCGGGCAGGCCTGCATACAAGCGGGGCCGCTTTCGCGGTGGTGGCACAAATCGCATTTGTTGGCTTCGGCTTTCTCGGCACGCACATTCAGGCCTGCGCCGCTGTGGCGAATAACCGGGCGCACTACCACTTCCATCGCGCCGTACGGGCACGCGACTACGCAGGTTTTGCAGCCAATGCAACGCTCCTGCATCACATGCACAAACCCTTCGTCGCGGCTGATGGCGCCGTTCGGGCAGACATTCGCGCAGGGCGCGTCTTCACACTGACGGCACAATGTCGCCGTCGACACATTGACACCCTTGATGACATGAATACGCGGCAGAAACGTCTCAGGGGTGAGCGCCGCGCAATCCTGGTTTTCCTGATGAGACACCACGCAAGCGACCTCACAGGTGCGACAGCCGATGCATTTTGCAGCGTCAGCCATAATAAATCGGTTCATGAATTCCTCCGGAAAAAGGCGATATCCCGCCGAAGTATTCACAAAGCGTGCCAGAATTATAATTTACTGTAATTAAAGGAAATTTATAAAATCAGTGGGCTGTCATCGACAGAAGTGACGATGACAGCTGACGAGATCAGGCGTGCGGGCCGTTAATGATGGAATCGCGAGTGATAAGCTCGCCGGGAAAGGTTTGCTGGTAGTGAAAATCGCCGCCATCAAGCATAAAGATCAAGCGGTTAATCGTCTCTTTGATCATCTCCGTGACCGGAATTTTCACGCTGGAGAGCGCCGGCACGGTAAATGGCGCAATGGCGATATCATCAAACCCCACCACCGACACCTGCCGGGGTACCGCGAGCTGGCTTTGATGTAGCTGCTTAATCGCGCCGATGGCCATATCGTCATTGCTCGCCACCAGCGCGGTGAAGGTCGCCTTGCGGGAAAGCAGCTCCGCCACGCCCTGCGCGCCGCTGGCGGGCGTCCATTTTCCTTCGGCTATCAATTCATTACGCACATCGATCCCGTGCTGCGCTAGCGCGTCTTTATAGCCCGATAAACGTTCAATACCGGTGGGCGAATCCAGCGAACCGGTAATAAACGCAATATCACGGTGACCACGTGAGATAAGCCGTGACACCACGTTCATGCTGGAGGCTTTCTGGTCAGAGTAAACGCAGTGGCTGGCGTGTTTACGCAAGCGGCGGTTGAGCACCACGATGGGCTGCGAGTGGTTATCGATAATCTCATCGAGTTCATCGACGCTAAGAAAGCGCGGGTAAATAATGATCGCGTCGCAGCGCAAATCGAGCAGGTACTGGATCGCCTGGCGCTCCTCTTCGGCGCTGTGTTTGCCGTCTGCCAGCAGCAATCGGCGGCCTTTATCTTCGGTCATGCGCGCGGCGTGGGAAAGCAGTTCGCTAAAGTAAACACCGTGGTAGAGGGTGTTGGTGACCACTAGCCCTAAGGTCTGGGTTTTGCTGGAAGCCAGGCTGCGCGCCAGCAAATTCGGGCGATAACCGCTTTCGGTAATGGCCTGAAAAACGCGCGCTTTCGTCTCTTCGCCGACATACCCTTTGCCTGTCAGCACGCGGGAAACGGTGGCTTTCGACACGCCAGCCCGCTTTGCTACTTCCTGCATTGTCGCCATCGATCCTACCCCTCAAAAATCGTGACCCGAAGTGTACTTCAGGCGTTGCGATGATGGGAACACTTAACCCCGACAGATGAACATTTCGCACGCATGACATTAAGTGATCATCATCACGATTATAAAAATAACCGCTTTTTACATATTGTTTCACACAATGAAACTCATCATGATTTTGTGGAACCGGTTACCTATTTCATGTTTCATGGCCGCCAGTACGTGGCGATGAAACAGTACCTTATTGATAAAACAGGATAAAATCTGATGGCAAAGAATTATGCCGCGCTGGCCCACTCGGTGGTGGACGCGCTGGGCGGAGCCGAGAACATCGCCGCCGTCACGCACTGCATGACACGCCTGCGTTTTGTAGTGAAAGACGAAACCCGTATCGACGCACCAACGCTTAAAAGCGTCAGCGGCGTAATGGGTGTGGTACGCAACGACAATCAGTGCCAGGTGATCATCGGCAACACCGTTTCCCAGGCGTTTCGCGAAGTGGTCAGCCTGCTGCCGCAAGATATGCAGCCGGTTGAAGTACAGACGAAGCAAAAACTGACGTTGCGCCGCATCGGCGCGGGCATTCTTGATGCGTTGATCGGCACCATGTCGCCGCTGATCCCGGCTATTATCGGCGGGTCGATGGTGAAACTGCTGGCGATGGTGCTGGAGATGTCCGGCGTGCTGCCAAAAGGTTCTTCCACGCTGACGATTTTGACGGTGATTGGCGACGGCGCATTCTTCTTCCTGCCATTGATGGTGGCAGCGTCTGCGGCAGTGAAATTCAAAACCAATATGTCGCTGGCAATCGCCATCGCCGGGGTGCTGGTGCATCCGAGCTTTGTCGATCTAATGGCGAAAGCCGCGCAGGGCGAGCACGTTGAGTTCGCGCTGATCCCGGTGACGGCAGTGAAATACACCTATACGGTGATCCCGGCGCTGGTGATGACCTGGTGTCTTTCGTATATCGAACGCTGGGTGGATCGTATTACACCGGCGGTGACGAAAAACTTCTTAAAACCGATGTTGATCGTGCTGATTGCCGCGCCGCTGGCGATTGTGCTGATTGGCCCGCTCGGTATCTGGATCGGTAGTGCGATTTCCGCGCTGGTCTATACCATTCACGGCTATCTCGGCTGGCTCTCGGTTGCCATTATGGGCGCACTGTGGCCGCTGCTGGTAATGACCGGTATGCACCGTGTGTTTACCCCAACCATTATTCAAACCATCGCGGAAACCGGCAAAGAGGGCATGGTCATGCCGTCGGAAATCGGTGCGAACCTGTCGCTCGGCGGCTCTTCGCTGGCGGTGGCATGGAAAACCAAAAACCCGGAACTGCGCCAGACCGCAATGGCGGCGGCAGCTTCCGCGATTCTGGCCGGTATCTCTGAACCGGCGCTCTACGGTGTGGCGGTGCGCCTGAAACGCCCGCTGATTGCGAGTTTAATTAGCGGTTTTGTCTGCGGCGCGGTCGCCGGTATCGCCGGGCTGGCCAGCCACTCGATGGCGGCACCGGGGTTATTTACCAGCGTGCAGTTCTTCGACCCGGCCAACCCGATGTCTATTGTCTGGGTGTTCGGCGTGATGGCGCTGGCGGTAGTGTTGTCTTTTGTATTGACGCTGCTGCTCGGGTTTGAAGATATTCCCGTGGAAACCGAGAACAAACCGCAAGCGGCCGGGCCGGCCACTGTAAAAGAAGCACGAGCCTGATTTAAGAAAGCGAGGTAACGCATGTCAGTATTTCCGCAAGGATTTTTATGGGGCGGCGCGCTTGCCGCCAACCAGTCGGAAGGGGGTTATCTGGAGGGCGGCAAAGGGCTGACCACCGTGGATATGATCCCGCACGGCGCGAACCGTCTGCCAGTGAAACTGGGGCAGGAAAAACGCTTTACGCTGCGCGATGACGAATTCTACCCAAGCCACGAGGCGATCGATTTTTATCATCGCTACAAAGAAGATATCGCGCTGATGGCGGAGATGGGTTTTTCGGTGTTTCGTACCTCGATTGCCTGGAGCCGCCTGTATCCGAAAGGCGATGAGCTGACGCCGAACCCGGAAGGGATCGCCTTCTACCGCGCGGTGTTTGAAGAGTGCAAAAAGTACAATATCGAACCGCTGGTCACGCTGTGCCACTTCGATGTGCCGATGCATCTGGTCATTGAATATGGATCATGGCGTAACCGCAAAATGGTGGAGTTTTTCACCCGTTACGCGCGCACCTGTTTTGAAGAATTTAACGGGCTGGTGAAATACTGGCTGACCTTCAATGAGATCAACATCATGCTGCACAGCCCGTTCTCCGGCGCGGGGCTGGTGTTCGAAGAGGGTGAAAACCAGGATCAGGTGAAATACCAGGCGGCGCACCATGAGCTGATTGCCAGCGCGCTGGCAACGAAAATCGCCCATCAAGTGAACCCGCAAAACCAGGTAGGCTGCATGCTGGCGGGCGGGAATTTCTACCCCTACTCCTGTAAACCGGTCGATGTGTGGACGGCGCTGGAAAAAGATCGCGAAAACCTGTTCTTTATCGATGTGCAGGCGCGCGGCAGCTATCCGGCCTACTCCGCGCGCGTGTTCCGCGAAAAAGGCGTCACTATTGTCAAAGAAGCCGGTGACGACGAAATCCTGAAGAACACCGTCGATTTTGTCTCCTTCAGTTATTACGCTTCACGCTGTGCGTCGGCGGATATGAACGCCAACAACACCAGCGCCGCCAATATCGTGAAATCCCTGCGCAACCCGCACATTGAGGTCAGTGAATGGGGCTGGGGCATCGATCCGCTGGGTCTGCGCATCACCATGAACATGATGTACGACCGCTACCAGAAACCGCTGTTCCTGGTGGAAAACGGTCTGGGCGCGAAAGATGAGCTGAACGCCAACGGCGAAGTGGAAGATGATTACCGCATCAGCTACCTGCGCGAACATATCCGTGCGATGGGCGACGCCATTGAAGACGGTATTCCGGTTATCGGTTACACCAGCTGGGGCTGTATCGATCTGGTGGCGGCATCAACCGGCGAAATGAGCAAACGCTACGGCTTTGTCTATGTTGACCGCGATGATGCCGGGAACGGTACGCTGGCACGCAGCCGTAAAAAATCGTTCTGGTGGTACAAGAAAGTGATCGCCAGCAACGGGGCCGATCTCGACTAAACCCCGCGCTATACAAGAGGGGCAACACCAACACATTTCGTCGTTGCCCCTCTTTTTACCGCTGTTTACAGACTATTCTCAATGCCGGTTTGCCGCTTGATAGCGTGACAACGCTCACATCTATGCCAGGCTTAATGACGTGTCTAACAACGTCTGAAGGAGAAAGCATGGCAGAGCAAAGCCCAAAAACCACGCTAGCACCGCACTATCCTACTCCTCCGTTTGTCGAACAACCGCAGCCCGCACCAGGTCTTGCCAGCAAAATGAAACCTGTGCCGGATCACGGTGAAACCAGCTACCGGGGCTCCGGGCGTTTAACGGGCCGTAAAGCGCTGATTACCGGCGGAGACTCCGGGATTGGCCGGGCGGTTGCCATCGCCTATGCCCGCGAAGGCGCGGATGTGGCGATCAACTACCTGCCGGAAGAGGAATCCGACGCCGCCGAAGTGATTAAACTGATTGAAGCCGAAGGGCGAAAAGCCATCGCCATTCCGGGTGATATTCGCTCGGAAGCGTTTTGCCAGACGCTGGTAAAAGAGGCGGTCGCCAAACTCGGCGGGCTGGATATTCTGGTCAATAACGCGGGTCGTCAGCAGTTTAACGAGTCGATTCTGACGCTCTCGACGGAAGACTTTGACGCCACTTTTAAAACCAACGTCTATGCGATGTTCTGGATAACCAAAGCCGCCGTGGAGCATCTGCCGCATGGTGCCAGCATTATCAACACCTCTTCGGTGCAGGCGTACCAGCCAAGCCCGATTTTGCTGGATTACGCGCAGACCAAAGCGGCGATTGTGGCGTTCACTAAATCGCTGGCGCAGCAGCTTGGTGAAAAAGGCATCCGCGTCAATGCGGTGGCCCCAGGCCCGTACTGGACACCGCTGCAGTCCAGCGGCGGTCAGCCACAGGAAAAAGTGCAGCAGTTCGGGGCCACCGCGCCGCTGGGCCGCCCTGGTCAGCCCGCAGAAATTGCCCCGCTGTATGTCACCATGGCCTCGGCGGAAAGCAGCTACACCTCCGGGCAGGTTTGGTGTTCTGACGGGGGTACCGGCACGCTGTAATTCTCACTCCCGCTTCCACTCTTTATATGGCCGCCGTCTGGCGGCCATTTCTGGTAAGGATCGCAACACCGTGAAGAACACAATTTTTCACTCTCCTGTACGGGAGGATGGCTTTGCCGAACCCGGCGATTACGCCGCGATAGGCGAAGGGCGCTCGGTCGCACTTATCGCCCCCGACGGATCAATCGACTGGTGGTGCGCGCCGAACCTGGATTCCCCGCCGCTGTTTGATCGCCTGCTCGACCCGGAGATTGGCGGTTTTTTTCAGTTAGCGCCGCAGCAACCTTACACCGTGACGCGGTGCTACGGGCAGGACAGCAATGTGCTGGAAACCACCTTCACCACCGCCAGCGGCAAAGTGTTACTCACCGAATCCATTAACAGTACGCTCGCCGGACGTTTGCCGTGGAGCGAGCTGGCGCGCCGGATTGACGGTCTGGAAGGCGAGGTGGTCTTAACGCTGAAAGTCCGTTTCGGCACACGGGCAGAAACCTGTTCGCCATGGATGAACAAAACAGCGCACGGCAACGTCTACCATATCGCCGATTTAATGGCGATGCTGCGCACCAGCGAAGAGGTCAACATCACCGACGCTGACGATGAGCAGGTTAACGGTCACATGACTGTTTCGGCGGGCCAGCGGCGGTTAGTCGCCCTGCTGGTGACCGAGAAAGAGCCGCTGGCGGTACCGAGCCTTGAGGCAATCGACGCGCGCATTGAAACCAGCCATGCCGCCTGGTGCGACTGGAGCAAAAGCCTGAGCTATGCAGGGCGTTACGCTGAACATGTCGGGCGTTCCGCGCTGGCGCTGAAATTTCTCTGGTACTCGCCCACCGGCGCGCTTGCGGCGGCGGCAACCACCTCCATTCCTGAGGGCGTTGGCGGTGAGAAAAACTACGATTATCGCTACGCGTGGATCCGCGATGCCTGCCTGATTATTAAAGCCTTTGCCTTTTTAGGCGCGCTGGAAGAGTGCAAAGCCGCCTTCTCCTGGCTTTCAAAAACCATTATCCGCCACGGTGTCAGGCTGCAGGCGTGTTACACCCTCGAAGGGGACGAAGTGCCCTGCGAAACATACCCGGCGCTGCGGGGCTACAAGAATTCAAAACCAGTGCGAGTAGGTAACAACGCGCGCGACCAGTTACAACTCAGCATGTACGGCGACATGCTGGCAACGGCGGAGCTGTTCGTAAAGGCGGGCCACGTGCTGGATCTCACCACCTCGCGGTTACTGGGTGAGCTGGCAAACTGCTGCGCCGATCACTGGCGGCAAAAGGATTGCGGGATTTGGGAACTGCACGAGCTGCAACATTATACCCACTCCAAGATGGCGTGCTGGCTGGCGCTGGATATGGCCGTGCTGATGGCGAAAGAGAAATACATCGAGCCGACGTGGGTCGGGCGCTGGGAGCGCGAGCGGGATCGCATCCGCGACTGGATCGAAACCCATTGCTGGTCAGAGCGCAAGCAGGCTTATCTTTTTTACCCCGATAGCGAAGAAAGGCTTGATGCTTCGCTGGCGCTGGTTTATCGCTATGGTCAACACATTAACCCTCAGCGCATGCTTGCCACTTACCGGGCCATTGAAGAAGAACTGGGCCACGGCGGCGCACTGATCTACCGCTACAGCGGCGTTGAACAGGAAGAGAACACCTTTGTCGCCTGTTCGTTCTGGCTGGCGGCAGCCTGGGCAGCAATGGGCGAGATAACCAAAGCCGAAGCGGCAATGGAGGCGATCCTCAGCGCCCTTTGCGATAAAGGCAATGTCGAAACCTTTAATGAGATGTTTGATGTTCGCACCGGCAAGTGGAGCGGTAACCTGCCGCAGGGTTTAAGCCACCTGGCGCTGATTTGCGCCGCGCAGGCGATTACCGATCACGGCACATCATCCACACCATGAACCGGTATGAGCGGCAAACGCGCGCGATCTTAAGCCCACAACCGCAGGTTTTTCTGCCAAAGAGGTAAACGCCGCTACCGTATAAGGTGGTTTTTCTCATGGGCGATCAACCACGCTTTGCGCGCAATACCGCCGCCGTAGCCGGTCATGGTGCCATCTTTACCGATGATCCGGTGGCAAGGAATGACAATCGCTACCCGGTTCGCACCATTGGCCGCCGCGACAGCACGCACCGCGGTGGGTTGTGCAAGGCATTCCGCCAGCGCCTGATAATACGTGGTCTGGCCGTACGGCACCATTTGTAAGCCCTGCCACACACGGCGTTGAAACGCGCTGCCGGGCAGATCCAGCGTCAGCGAAAACTGCTGGCGTTCGCCTGCGAAATATTCACCGATCTCTTTTTCCGCCTGTCGGGTGTGCGCGTTTTCCCCGGCGATAATGCGCGCTTTCAACAAGTGCTGTAAGTCGCTGAATTCGGTCTCCAGCATGCGCCGGTCAACAAACTCCAGCAGACAAACACCCTGTTCTGTGGCGCAGACAAACATCGGGCCAATCGGTGTGGTGAAACGGTGGATCATGATCACCTGTTGCCCGACGCTCGGTGCCGCGCCAGTGAGTTTTTTACAGGTATAACCAAAGCCGCTGAGCGACTCATAACCGCTGTCAAAGGCAACGTCGGTGGCGCTGCGCCCGCCTTTCAACTCCTGAAGTGCAACATTTACCCGCGACATACGCTGAAAAGCCTGAAACGTGATGCTATGTTGCTGCAAAAACCAGCGTCGCACGCGCTCCGGGCTGATGCCCTGTTCGCGCAGTAGCGCATCGCTGATGCGCATTTTCGGATTGGCGCGAACCAGCGCTAATGCCTGCTCGATAAAGGCCGGTGCCGAACAGGCATTTTCCGTTGGTCGACACACTTTACACGGGCGGAAACCGGCATCGAGCGCTGATTTCATCTCGCGGTAAAACACCACATTTTCCCGCTTCGGTTTACGCGCGCGGCAAACGGAAATACAAAAAACCCCGGTGGTTTTGACACCGACAAAAAAGAGGCCGGTGTATTCAGAAGCGCGATCGAGTAGCGCCTGATACCAGGCGTCGCACTGCGCTTTATCCGTGATTTGCATGGTGGAAAACGCCCTCAAAGGATTGCTGTGTCTGCACGCTCAACAGTATGTTTTTCAGCGGCGTTTGTAACGCGGCATGAACAGCATTGCCCATCGAAATACGGCGCACGCCAAGCGCAGCCAGTTCGGCGAACCCCGCCAGCCCCGGTACGCCCATTACATTGAGCGGCAAAGGAATCTGTTGGGCAATCGCGGCAATATCCGCATTTTGCATCACGCAGGGCACAAACAGACCGTCCGCGCCGTGTTGAGCATATAACTGCCCGCGATACAGCGTCTCTGCCAGCGCATTTTCGACGTTCAGCAAGAAGGTGTCGGTACGGATATTCAAAAACAGTGCGCATGGCAATTGCGCGCGGATTTCCCGTAACTGCTGGGCGAAGTGTGTGGCATCAACCAGTTGCCGTTTGCCATTGACCACGCGGCTATCTTCCAGATTGATGCCCACCACACCGAGCTTTATTAATTGTTGCAGGTTACCGGCAATGGCTTGCGCGGTTTGGCCGTAACCGGCTTCCATATCCACGCTGAGCGGCAGGTCACAGGCGGCGCGAATGCGCTTCACCATAAACAGCATTTCAGCAAATGGCATTCGTTCACCATCGTCATAACCGAGTATCGCGGCAATGGCGGCGCTGGAGGTACCCATCGCCTGATACCCGGCCTGCTCTGCCGCCCGCGCGCTGGCCGCGTCCCAGACATTGGCGATCAGTAATGGTGTGGTTTGCTGATGAAAAGCGGTGAAATCCATGGTCGTCTCCAGGGCTGTTAAGTGAAGTCAGTGTGGCGTTTGCCGTCTACTCCTAACAACCGAAAATCGGACGACCATTTTTTATATATCGGGCAGGAGACGTTTCACTGCTGGTAATTAATTTGCCCGATCCGGAGCGAAGATCATCGCCTCAGGCAGAGCGCTAATTTTTTCATAAAATCAATGGGATGCTGTGTAGGCCGGATAAGGCACAAGCCGCCATCCGGCGGCGTATTCACGGCTTTTAGCATCAATATCAGATATGAAATGCAACGCGTTTGCCTGTCGGCAATGTGATATCAATGCTTAACTCGCCACCTAACGCAGAGACATAACGCTTGAGAGTAGAGAGACGGGGATCGTTGCCAGGCTGCTCTATTTTCGCCAGTGTCGGCTGTTTGACGCCCATGACTCCGGCAAGCTCGGTCTGGGAGATATTCAATTCTTCACGTAGCTGGCTCAATACAATGTTGCGGCGCAGCTCATCAACACGCTCTTCAATTCGCGCCTGGCTTTCAGGGCTGCGTTTCGCTAAAAGTTCGTCTAAGGTTGCCACGTTAACTCCTTATTTCGCATATGATTTCTGAACTCTGCGTCAGCAATTTTTATCATCTCTTTATAAAACCGTTTCTCGTTAACGCCTGTCTTATCTCCGGCGCACAACACAATAGCCCGCCGCGTAGAATCGAACGCAAAAAAAGCGCGTACGGGAGAACCTGCATACTGGATCCTCAACTCTTTCATATTGCTATAGGTTGATCCTTTTATAGTATCGACATAAGGACGCCCAAGCTGCGGGCCAAATTCACTGAGGATCCTGAAAACCGCTAAAATCTCATCCTGCAACAGTTCTGGCTGGATGCTAAACCACACGTCAAAACGCTCCGTCGTAATCACTTGCCACATTGCCGTTCCCTCATAGCTTTTTTGCTATGAACGGAAACTATAGCCTGAAAGCTATGTAATCAACAAATGTTTAGCCATTCCTGAAGGCGTGTCGACAATTTTCTTTTCACCCTTTAACACCAAACACCCGATAAAACGCGGTTTTCCCCTCTTCCGTTACCGTGACTTCGCGATAACCCGGGGTTCTGCGCAACCAGCCCTGTTGTTCGAAAGCAATCAGCAGGGCCGCACCTGCATCACCGCCGAGGTGAAAGCGCCGTTCGCTCCAGTCCAGACAGGCGCTACAGGGTTTACGCCGGGTGCGCGGATCGAGGGTGACGCCGATCTTCTCAAGGCTCCGTTTGCCTGAATCCGTTACCGCGCTGCCATCATCAGCGATCCAGCCTTCGCGCTGCATAAACGCATACACGCCAACGGCTATTTCACCGGCAAGATGATCATAACAAGTACGCGCCTGACGCAGCGCCATCGGCGTGCGGGTGACAGGCGCCTGCGCACCGCGCATGGATACGCTCATCATCGTTTCCAGCAGCGCGGCGACATCGCTGCCTGCCAGCCGGTAGTAGCGGTGCCGCCCCTGTGAAACGCAGACCAGCAGCCCGCTGACGAGCAGTTTTGCCAGATGCGCGCTGGTCGTTGACGCGGCAATATCTACCACCGCGCTCAACTCGGTCGCGGTCCACGCCCGGCCGTCCATCAGCGCGCAGAGCATTTTCGCCCGGGAAGGCTCCGCCATCGCGCTGGCAAGGCCAGAGAGCGTTTCCTCCAGCAGATGCGGTTGTTCCTGCATTTTGCGTAGTTCATTGCCGGTCATAGCGGTTGTACGTCCCATCGTTGTGTTACCTCGCGCGCCAGCGGATCGTTATCGGTGAGCAGGATCAACCGGTTGTCATGATCGCTGTATTGCACAAGGATATTGATATTATGTTGCGCGATCGTGCGGGCAATTTCGCCTAACTCGCCAGGACGCTCCTGCTTGAGTTTGCGAATAACCGGCGGCGTCACGGCATGCACACATAAACCGGTAGCGGTTAACACTTCCCGGGCGCGCTCGCCGTCAGCCACCAGAAAGTGCGCATGGCAGCGATCGCCTGCGGTAAACACACCGCCCCCTTCCAGCCCGACGCCATTTTTACCGAGTGTTTCGCCAAGTTGTGCCAGTTCGCCCGGCGCATTATTCAGGATAACGTGAATATCGTACATATTATGGCTTCTCCGGGGTTGATGCGTAATCGCGAAAAACCGTGGCAACACGGATGCGGTAGGACGAAAAAATAGCTTCCCGCCCTTCGCGCTGCGCTGCCTGATGCAGAACGTTGCTTTTCCAGGCGTGCACTGATGCTTCATCGCGCCACCATGACAATGACAAAATCTTCCCCTCGCGGCTTAAGCTCTGAAAGCGTTCGATAGCAATAAACCCGTCGATGTCTGCCAGTACCGGCTTGAGTTCTGCGGCTAATTGCAGGTAACGCGCCTGCTTGCCTGCGGCGATATCGGCTTCAAAAAGAACAGCGATCATAAAATGGCTCCTCATGAATAATGAGCCGCCAGTGTTGCGCAGATGCCAGGTCCACGCTTCGTCCCCCAACGAAATATGCCTGTCGATTTCCTCTCCCTGATACAAACCGAGTAGTGATTTGGCTCGCAGATCTCCATGAAACCGGTTGCAGGTGAAGTTGACCAGGTTAGCATGAAACCGGTTTCACGCAGTTACACCGACTCAGTTTCCGATAATAAAAGGTAAATAAAAATGGCCGTTATCAGGGATTACAATAAGTTAGCGAGTGATATCCTCCGCGAGGTCGGCGGTGAAGAGAACATCAGTAATTTCTCCCGCTGCGCCACGCGTCTGCGCCTGGTACTGAATCAAACGCCTGACACAGCGAAATCCAACATCCAAAGCCTGCCCGGCGTGATTGCGGTGGTGGAAAGCGGCGGACAATTTCAGGTAGTGATTGGCACCCATGTCGCCGATGTGTTTAATGCGCTGAGCGGCATGGTGAAAGAGAAAGACGGCAACGCAGCACAGCCGAAAACCCGCTGGCTGGATGCGGTGATCGCTACCATGTCGGCAGTGTTCGCGCCGATTGTCTACATTCTTGCCGCCGCCGGGATCTTACAAGGCATACTGATCCTGCTCGGCCTTGTTGATGCGCAGATCAAAACTTCCGGCACCTTTGCGGTGCTGAACTTTATGTCATGGACGCCGTTTGCTTTCCTGCCGGTGTTTATCGCCATCACGGCTGCTCGCCATTTTAAATGTAACCCTTTTATCGCCGTGCTCTGTTGCTGCGCGTTAATCAACCCGGAGTGGACGGCAATGGCCGGGAAAATCGCCAGCGGCAGTGAAGTGAAATTCCTCTTTTTCCCGCTGGCGGAAACGGTTTACACCTCCTCGGTGTTGCCGCCGTTGTTCCTCGTCTGGGCGCTGTCGTGGTTTGAACGCCGCGTTGAAAAATGGCTGCCTGAAGTAGTGAGCCCGTTGTTTACCCCACTGCTCTGCTTCGTAGTCATTGTGCCGCTGACGCTGATTGTGATTGGCCCGATTACCAGTTGGGCGGCGCTGGGCGTCGCGCACGGTTATAACACGCTGTTCCACGCCGCACCGGCACTGGCGGCGGCGATTATCGGCGGTGTCTGGCAGGTGATTGTAATTTTTGGCGTCCACTGGGGCATTACGCCGGTGATCATGGCCAACTTCGATACTCAGGGCTATGACTCTTTCCAGGCGTATCAAACCATTGCGGTAATTGGTCAGATGGCGGCTGTATTCGGCGTGTTTATCAAAAGCCGCAACAAACAGTTGAAGGCAACTTCGCTGTCGGCGGGCGTGACGGCAATTTTCGGCATTACTGAACCGGCGATTTATGGCGTGACGCTGCGCTTTAAAAAACCATTTATCTGCGGCTGTATTGGCGGCGCGATTGGTGCAGTCGTCGCCAGCCTGTTTGGCAGTCTCTACTATGCTTATGCCGCACTGCCGGGCCTGTTCACGCTGGTCAACGCGATTAGCCCGGATGCGCCAATGTCATTTATTGGCGAGCTGGTGGGCGCGGGCACCGCGATTGTGCTGACCATTGTGATGGTGCAATTTGTCGGGTTTGACGATCCGGTTGAAGCAGCGGTTTCTGATGAGAAAAGCGCGACGTTGGCTGTCGGTTCCCTGCAAATGTTCAGCCCCATTAAAGGCGAAGTGATCGCGCTGGAAAGCGTCGCGGATGAAGCCTTTGCCGGAAAAGTGCTGGGCGATGGCATCGCCATCATTCCGCACGAAGGTAAAGTTGTTGCCCCTTGTGATGCACAGGTCGCAACATTGATCGACTCTCATCACGCCATTGGCCTGATATGTGATAATGGCGCGGAATTGCTGATTCACGTTGGGCTTAACACCGTTAATCTTCAGGGGCAATATTTTACGCCGCTGGTCAAAGAGGGTGACCGGGTTAGCGCCGGAACACCGCTGCTGGCCTTTGATAAAGAACACATTGAGCAGGCAGGTTATGATTTGACCACGCCGGTGCTGGTGGTCAACAGCGAGGAGTTTACGCTCACTCGCCATCAGTCGCAGGGCGCTGTCAGCACGGGAGTTCCACTGATGTCGCTGGCCTGAAACTAGCCGCCGCAATAATAACAACAGTGAGGTTGAACGATGGTAACGATACTGGATGTCGCCAGGCTGGCCGGCGTCTCCAAAGCGACAGTATCGCGCGCGCTAAACGGCAAAGTTTTTGTCCGTGAGGAAGTGAAAGCCCGCATTATGCAGGCGATTGCCGAAACGGGTTATCGCCCCAATCAGCTGGCGCGCAATCTTGCCAACAATAAAACCAACTCTGTCGGGCTGGTCATCACCAACGGGCTGTATAACGGCCCGTTTTTCTCCAGCATGATTTACCACGCGGCAACCAACAGCGAGCTGCACAGCCGCCAGTTGGTGCTGGCAGACGGTAAACACAGCGCGCAGGAAGAGCGCGACGCCATCGATCTGCTGCTGTCGCTGCGCTGCGAAGCGATAATGATCTACCCCAAATATCTGTCGGTCGCTGAACTCGATGAGATCATCGAACGCAACCCGACACCGGTCGTGGTGATCAACCGGGAGCTTACCCGCCACCGCAACCAGTGCGTGTTTGTCGATCACCAGCAAAGCTGTGAAATGATGATGGAATACCTGCTGGCGCAAGGGCATACGCGCATTGCATTTGTTGCCGGTTCTGACGCCTCCCCCACCGGCGAGAGCCGTTTAGCCGGTTATCGTAAAGCACTGCGCAACGCCGGGATCGAACCCGACCCGCAACTGCTGGTGCGCGGTAGCTGGAGCACCGACAGCGGTTATGAGGCGGGGCGCGAACTGCTGGCGCGCAATGTGCCGTTTACCTGCGTGCTGGCCGGAAACGATGATATGGCGATTGGCGTGGCGAAAGCCTGTTATGAAGCGGGTTTGCGGCTGCCGCAGGATGTGTCGCTGGCCGGGTTTGACGATTCGGTTATCGGCAAATATTACAATCCGTCACTGACCACCATCCATGTGCCGATGGAGGAGATGATCCGTAACGCCATTGAGATGGTTCTGATGCCAGAAGCTGCCGCCATTTGCGCCCATCGGGGCGAACTGGTGTGCCGTGAGTCGGTGATTGCGCCTAAAACTACTGCCCGGTAAACCGGGCAGTTTCTGATTACGCCTGCGCGATAGCGTCGAGTTTCGCCAACGCATCCGGCGGCAAGGTGAGTTGCGCGCTGGCGAGATTTTCCTGTAAATGTTTCGGTGACGACGTGCCGGGGATCAGCAGGATATTCGGCGAACGCTGCAACAGCCAGGCCAGTGCCACCTGCATCGGCGTGGCACCAAGCGCCTGCGCGACCTCATTCAACTCGCCTGACTGCAACGGCGTAAAACCGCCGAGCGGGAAGAACGGCACAAAGGCGATCCCCTGCGCATTTAACGAATCAATCAGCGCGTCGTCATGACGGTTCGCCACGTTATAGAGGTTCTGTACACAGACAATCGGCGTCATTTTCTGCGCATCCGCCACCTGTTTCGCCGTCACATTGCTCAGGCCTATATGGCGAATCAGCCCACGCTCTTTCAACTTAATCAGTGCCTCCAGCGGCGCTTCAAGCGGCCCCTCTTCCGGCCCATGCACGCCGAACATTGCGCGCAGGTTCACCACTTCCATCGACTCAAGGCCGAGGTTTCGCAGGTTATCCTCAACGGCCTGCGTTAACTCTTCAGCGCTGAATGCGGGCAGCCAGTTAGCTTTGTCATCACGGCGCGCGCCGACTTTGGTGACAATACACAGATCATCCGGGTACGGATGCAGTGCCTGCTTAATCAATTTATTGGTGACATGCGGGCCGTAAAAATCGCTGGTGTCGATATGATTCACGCCTGCGGCAATCACATCGCGTAGCACCTGCAATGCTTTCGCTTCATCAGCGGGTGGGCCAAACACGCCGGGCCCCGCCAGTTGCATGGCACCGTAACCCAGGCGACCAACCTGGCGATCGCCCAGACGAAAGGTAAGTGAGGGTTGAGACATGGAGTACCTCCTGTGCATTAAGTAAACAGATTGTAGGAGCATCGTTGCTGTGCAACAATCCGCTGAAATTCATACACACTGTACGGCTAACCGAACAATGAAGCTGGACTTCGCCCTGCTGAACGCCATTGTGGCTGTTGCCAACGCCGGAGGCTTTCGCGAAGCCGCACGCGTCACCGGCACTAACCCCTCCCGCCTGAGTGATGCGGTGCGCCGCGCTGAACAGCAGCTCGGCGTGCGTCTGTTTAACCGCACCACCCGCACCGTGGCGCTAACCGATGCGGGTAAAGCGCTGATGGAGCGACTGCAACCAGCGATGAGCGAAGTGGACGCGGCGCTTGACGCCATTAACCGTTACCGCTCAACACCCAGCGGTACGCTGCGCCTGAACGTGCCGGTCAGCGCCGCCCGGCTGGTGCTGCCCGCCATCGTTCCCGCCTTTCTGGCGCACTATCCGGATATCCAGCTGGAAATCGTTGCCGAAAGTAACGTGCAGGATGTCTTTCGCGATAGCTGTGATGCCGGTATCCGCTATGACGAATGTCTGGAGCAGGATATGGTCGCGCTGCCCATCGGCCCGCGTCGCCAGCGTTTTGTCGCCGCCGCCTCCCCCCATTACCTGCAACAACATGGCATACCGCAACATCCACGCGATCTGATTGCCCACAACTGCATTCGCGGCCGCTACGCCAGCGGCGTGATGCCGGAGTGGGAGTTCGAGCGCGACGGCGAAGCGTTGCGCGTACAGGTCAACGGCGCTTTAGTGGTTAGCGTCGGCGCGGCAATGGATCTGGCCGTGCAAGCCGCTATTGCCGGAAGCGGCATTATTTATCTGTTTGAAGAGTGGCTGCGCTTGCCGATTGAACGCGGCGAGCTAATTCCGGTACTGGAACCCTGGTGGCTGTCGTTTAACGGCCCGTATCTCTATTACAACTCCCGGCGGCTAATTCCTGCGCCATTACAAGCGTTTATCGATTTTGTGCGCGCACAGGCAAGTTACGGATATATAACGCAATGATCAGAAGAACTGTCTACACTTGAGGAAACAGAACAGAGCGAGGGTGAGCTATGATCTTTCCGGCCATGCCAGTCAATGAAATCGAGCGGCTAAAGTCGCTATACATGATGGATTTGCTTGATAAAAAGGATGATGAGCGCTTTGACCGGTTAACCCGTACGGCGAAGACCACCTTTGACGTACCCATCGCGGTCATCAGCCTGCTCGATCGCGATCGTCAGTGGTTACTGTCGCGCAGTGGTGTCGATACTCACGAAACACCGCGCAATCTCTCCTTTTGCGCTCATGCCATCCTCGAAGAGGGGACTTTCATTGTGAAAGATACCCTCGCCGATCCGCGTTTTGCCGATAACCCGTTTGTCGTTGGTGAGCCCTGGGTGCGCTTTTACGCTGGCTGCCCGGTGCGCCTGCCAGACGGTGCGATTGCCGGGACAATTTGTATTATCGACACCTATCCGCGCCCGTTCTCTAGCGCGGAAATCAACACCCTGCTCGACTTCGCCGCCATCGTGGAAGATGAGTTTTTGATCCTCAGCATGGCGATGACCGACAGCCTGACCGGGATGCCAAACAATCGCGGTTTTTACCGCACCGGTGAGAAGCGCTTCGCGTGGCTAAAAGAGCATAAAAAACCCTTCAGCCTGCTCTATTTCAGCATTGATAATCTGAAAGCCATCAATGAGTTGCTGGGCAGCAAAGAGGGCGATGAGGTGGTAAAAATCTTCGCCAGCAACCTGACGAAATGTATTAAAGAGCAGGATATTGCTGCGCGTCTGGGCGGCGGTGAGTTTGCGGTGCTGCTGGGAAATCTCGCCGTGAATGACGTGGATGCGTTTTTATTCGATCTGCAATCACGGATGGACGCCATCGATCATCTGTCCGGTAAGAATTACCACATCAATTATTCGCACGGCATTATCGAAAACGGCGGCAGCCGATACACCACGCTGCGCGACATGCTGGAAGATTGCGACAAAGTGATGTACACGGAAAAGCGTCGCCGTTAGTCGTTAAATAACTGCGCCGGACAACCGGCGCACCGTTTACAGATTGTCGAACCCGCCGTTACCTTCCCAGCCCGCCAGCCGCTGGTAGATACATTCCACCGCGGCTTTTACCGGCGGCGTCATCGGGTAATAAAACCCGACAATATCCGGCTGAATGCCGAGAAAAATCACCTCGCCGATATCCTCTTTCAACTGATCAATCAGGTAGTTGAGCGGCATATTGTGGGTGGTCATCAGGAACATTTCGGCAATGTCATCCGGGTCCACCACGCGGATATCGCCTGGGTTGAGCTCCATATCGGTCGCATCGACAATCAGCAGCCGCGAGGGTTTCAGCTCGCGAATCGCCACCACATCGTTTTCCGGCGCGCTACCACCGTCAATCACTTGCCAGTTACCCTGCGGGTTTTCGGCGCACATTTGCGCCAGCAACGGGCCAGCGCCATCGTCGCCCATCATACTGTTGCCCACGCACAGCAATACGTCAGTCACGTAATCTCCTCACCATTAAATAGATGGCGCTTTCCTGATGGATATCATGCAGCATCGATAGCAGCGCTTTGCTCCAGGCAAGCTGCTGGGCATTTTGCCGCGCCTGCGCCCGATCAAAGGCGTTTGCCAGCAGCATCACGTGCGTGCTGTCGATAACAATTTCGCCGTAGCGCGGTACGCCTTCCATTTTTCGCCGCGCTTCACTGCCCGCCTCCAGCGTGGCGATCCACGCCAGGTAATCCTCCCACGGGCAGGAGAGCGCCGTTTCCAGGCAGTCGATCACCCCCAAATGGTGGCCGATAGCCAGGCTGTAATAAACCACTTGCTGCGCCTGTGCGGGCGTCGCATCGTTCTCGTCGATAAATTTACGCCGCAACTGGCTAAAGACCACCGATTCGCCCATCAGATTTTCGCCTCCTGCACCACCTGGTTCAGATGGCTGACAATCTCGGTCAGGCGCGGATCGTTCTCCTGCGCCAGCCAGTTCACCACTTCATGTTCGCCGACACTGCGCAAACGCAAATAGTCATCGGCAATCTGGCGGCCATAGCGGTAACCCGCCAGCCGACGGGCTGTGCGATCCACTTTCACGCGCAGGGGTTGCACCATCGCCGGGTGCAAAATCTCGGCCGGCTGGTCGTCCTGCTCACCAGGCAGGCGAGCGTGGATTTTCTGCTCCAGCAAGCCCAGCGCCATGGCGAAACCATACAACGTGGCCGCGGGCGTTGGCGGGCAGCCGGGAATATAGACATCCACCGGCACAATTTTGTCGGTGCCGCCCCACACACAGTACAGGTCGTGGAAGATACCACCGCTGTTGCCGCACGCGCCGTAGGAGATACAGATTTTGGGATCCGGCGCAGATTGCCAGGCGCGCAGCGCAGGCGACCGCATCGCGCGGGTTACCGCGCCGGTGAATAGCAGAATGTCGGCATGGCGCGGCGACGGAACCACTTTGATACCGAAGCGTTCTGCATCAAACAGCGGTGAAAGTGTGGCAAAAATCTCGATTTCGCAGCCGTTGCAACCGCCGCAATCCACGCGGTAGACATAGGCGGATCGTTTGATCTTATTCAGCAGCGAGGCTTTCATGCTGGCGATGGACTCTTCCACCGTCATCGGTACCGGAATACCGTCCGCATCGCGCGGACCTAACAGCTGGCTCATTAGCTGGCCTCTCTCATATGGCGGGTCAATTCAATGCGATCGGACGGCACCAGGCATTTCTGGCGCTTACACTCCGGGCAGGTTTCAAAACTTTCGCGGTGCAGCTCTGCCCGGCTATCGCCGTTGTGTGCCAGCAGTGCAATGGCGTAGTCGATCTCTTTTTGCACTGCGAATGGCCGGGCGCATTCGCGGCACTGGCACAGTTCAAAGCGCGACTGTTGCAGGAAATCGGCTTTGTTCCACACCGCCAGCTCATACTCCTGCGAAAGCGTGATGGCAGCCGTTGGGCATACTTCTTCGCAACGAGCGCAGAAGATGCAGCGCCCCAGGTTGAACTGCCATGCCAGCTCGCCGGTGGCCAGATCGGTCTCCACCGACAGCGCATTCGACGGGCAGGCATTGACGCACGCCGCGCAGCCAATGCACTGCTGCGGGTTGTGCTGCGGTTTGCCGCGAAAGTTTTTGTCGACCGGCATCGGCGACAGCGGGTAATCGCTGGTTGCCGTGCCGGTTTTGATCACTTTTTTGATAAAGGTAAACATCGCTACCGTTCTCCCCTCACGATTTCAACGGCGAGTTCTTACGCTCAACCCCGTAACGCTCCAGCTCTTTGTAAGCCACGACCTTGCTTTTCTTCTTGCGCACATCCACCACCGTCATACGGTCGGTGCAGGAGTAGCAGGGGTCGAGGCTGCCGATGATCAGCGGGGCGTCGGAAACCGTGTTACCGCGCAGCATATAGCGCAGCGTCGGCCAGTTGGCGTACGTCGCCGCACGGCAGCGCCAGCGGTAAAGTTTCTGGTTATCGCCGGTCATGCTCCAGTGGATATCGTCCCCGCGCGGCGCTTCAGAGAAACCGAGCGCGAAACGGTGCGGAACATAGGTAAAACCTTCCACCATCAGCGGGCCGCCTGGCAGGTTGTCGAGACCGTAATCGATCATATTGAGCGCGGTCAGCACCTCATTGATGCGCACTTTCAGGCGTGAAATCACATCGCAGCCTTGTTCAGTGTGCATGGTCATCGGCAACAGGCCGTAACCAACAAACGGGTGGTCGGCGCGAGTATCGCGGGCGTGTCCGCTGGCGCGCACCATCGGGCCGACGTTACTGAAATCGCGGGCGATTTGCGGGTCGAGGCGACCAATGCCCACGGTGCGCTGCTCAATATTCGGCGTGCTCATCAGCATTTCCACCAGCTCGGTGACATCGCGGCGCATCTGCTGCGCTAGCTGGCGAGTCTGGATCATGTCGTCTTTCAACATGTCGCGGCGGATACCGCCAATCAGGTTCAGACCGTAGGTTTTACGCGCCCCGGTGAGGATTTCCGCCATCTTCATGGAGGCTTCGCGCACGCGAAAAAACTGCATAAACCCGGAGTCAAAACCGACAAAGTGGCAGGCCAGGCCAAGATTGAGCAAGTTGGAGTGCAGGCGTTCCACTTCGAGCAAAATGGCGCGGATCATCTGCGCGCGTTCCGGCACGACAATGCCGATCGCGTTTTCTACCGACGTGGTATAGGCCGTGCTGTGGGCAAAGCCGCAGATGCCGCAGACGCGATCGGAAAGGAACGTGACTTCGTTGTAGCCCATGCGGGTTTCCGCCAGTTTCTCCATGCCACGATGGACGTAAAACATGCGGTAGTCGGCATCGACAATATTCTCGCCGTCAACAAACAGGCGGAAATGGCCTGGTTCGTCTGAAGTCACATGGAGTGGGCCAATCGGCACCACGTTGTTTTTCTTATCACCCAGCTCGTTAATAAACTCATAGGTTTCCGCATCGGTAGTCGGTGCAGGACGCTGGCGATAGTCCATGCTGTCTTTACGCAGCGGGTAGAGTTCATCTGGCCAGTCATCCGGCAGCACAAGGCGGCGCTCATCCGGCAGGCCCACCGGGATCAAGCCGTACATGTCGCGCACTTCGCGCTCGCCCCACACCGCTGCCGGTACGCGCGGCGTTACGGACGGATATTCCGGTTTCAGCGCATCCACTTCCACGCGCACCGTGATCCAGCATTTCACGCCCTGCTCCATCGACAGCACGTAATAAACGGCAAAATGGCCGTTCAGCTTACGTTCGTCGTTGCCAAACAGCACGGAAAGCCAGCCCCCCTGCTGGTAGTAAAGGTACTCGACGACTTCCGGCAGGTAGTTCACCTTGATGGTAATGGTAATCTGGTCTTTGGTCTGCCACGCTTCATCCAGCACCACGCCGGGAAATTTCTCGTGCAGGGCGGCAAGATAGTGTTGACCGATTTTTTCTTCAGACATGCTCAAACTCTCTTAATACGTCGCCAGCAAGGAGACGAAGGCTAAAAAGGCGACGCCGAAACCGGCCCAGGTCACGCGTGACGTAGCGACAAAACGCAAACGCGCCATGCTGTTCTCAAACAGGGCGATAATCAGCACGCCAGCGACCAGTTTCACCACGGCAATCACCAGCGCCAGCAGCAAACCGGTGGCGCTAAAGGTGGTCATCTGCCCCCAGGGCAGAAACACGCCAACAAACAGTTGCAGCACCACCAGTTGTTTTAAGCTGATGCCCCACTTCATCACGGCAAAACCGCTGCCGCTGTACTCAGACAGCGGCCCTTCCTGCAACTCCTGCTCCGCTTCCGCGAGATCAAACGGCAGTTTGCCCATTTCGATAAAGGTGGCGAACGCGCAGGCGCACAGCGCCAGGAACAGAGGAATGCTGCGAGATAGCGGCCAGTGATAGACGGTATTGGTGATGTGGCTAATGTGCGTGGAACCGGCGACCAGCGCCGCCACCCACAAGCCAAGCAGCAAAATCGGCTCGACCAGCACGCCGAGCATCGCTTCACGGCTCGCACCAAGGCCGGTAAACGGGCTGCCGGTATCAAGCCCGGAGATGGCAAAGAAAAAACGGGCAATGGCGAACAGGTAAATCAGCGTGATCAGATCGCCAAGTTCCGGCAGCGGCGAAGTAATCGTCACCACCGGTAGCGCCGTCGCAACGGTCAGCATGACGCCCACCATCACAAACGGCGTCAGACGAAATACCCAGCCCGACGCCGCTGGGGCAATACTTTGCCGCCCCAGCAGTTTCAGCAGATCGCGGTACTCCTGCAGCACGCCCGGCCCGCGCCGGTTATGCAACCGCGCACGCGCCACGCGGCTGATGCCGGAAAGCAGCGGCGCAACGGCAAACAACACCAGCGCCTGTAGTAAAGCAAACAGAAAACTCATCATCAGGCTCCTCGTGAAATCACCACTACCACCAGCACCGCCAGCTCAATCAGCGCCAGCCGACGAAACAGCACCGGCGCGCTATCACCATGCCAGCCGGGAACAGGAAGCCGGGGCTCCAGCCATTTACGCAGCTTCAGCACCGGGGCAAAGGCCGCTTTCACCGGCATGGCGAAACCATGCGCAGTAATCACCATTGAACCTTCGTGATCGTAACCGCACACCCAGGCGCTACCACGGCGGCGGGCGGGCAGGCGATCGCCTTTAAACAGCATCATCAGCAGCAACGGCAGCAGCGGCGTGGCAATCAACAACAGCGCAATCATCGGCTGCGACACCACGGTGTTCGCCGTTTGCAGCGGCAACGGTACGGCGGCAAACAGGCGCGGCATCAGCCACGGTGCGGCAACACCGCCAATGACGCAGCAAATGGCCAGCGCGGCGACCACACCAGTCATTAACCAGGGAATAGAACGTGGGTTTTCCGCCTGAGCGCTTCGCGGCGCGCCAAGAAAGGTGACGCCATAGACTTTCGCCATGCACATCACCGCCAGCGCACCGGTAATCGCCAGGCCAACCGCCAGCAGCGGCCCCAGCAGTTGCAGCAGGAAATGACCGCTGGCGCTTAAACCAAAGAAGGATTGATAAATCACCCACTCACCGGCAAAACCGTTGAGCGGTGGCAGTGCCGCCATCGCCATCAGCCCGACCAGCATCGCCAGCGAGATAACCGGCATCTTTTTACCGATGCCGCCCAGTTTTTCGATATCGCGATAACCGGTGCCAAACCACAGCGTACCCGCGCCGAGAAACAACGTGCTTTTAAACAGGCTGTGGTTGAAAAGGTGATACAGGCCGCCGGTCAGCCCCAGCGCCAGCAAAACAGGTTGTTGCAGCGCAAGGCCGGTCACGCCCGCGCCCAGGCCGAGCAGAATAATGCCGATGTTCTCCAGCGTGTGGTATGCCAGCAGGCGCTGGATATTGTGCTCCATCAGTGCATACAGCCCGCCGACAAAGGCGGTAATCATGCCAAATACCAGCAGCGCAACGCCCCACCACAGCGGCGGTTGGCCGCCGAGCAGTGAAAGGCTCAGAATGCCGAACAAACCGATTTTCATCACTACCGTGGAAAACAGCGCCGCCGCCGGTGCGGGCGCAGTGGCATGCGCTTGCGGCACCCAGGCATGCAGTGGAATAATCCCGGCCAGCAGGCCAAAACCGATCACGCCGAGCAGCCAGATGTCGCTGCCGAGCGCATGCGTACCGAGCAATGCAAAATCCAGCGTCTGATAACGTTGCCACAGCAGCCAGCAGGCCACTGCCAGCAGTACCGTACCGACGCGGCCCATGACAAACCACAGCTTGCCGGATTCACTACAGCCGGTAAGGAACACCGCGCTCAACGCCATGATTTCCGTCATGATCACCAGCGCGCCGAAGTTTGCCGCGCTTACCGCGCACAACGCCGCGACCAGCAGTAAGTTCATCAGCAGACCGTTGGCTTTCACCGCTTCATGGCGATGCCAGTAAATGGAGTACAGGCTAACAAAACCGCCGCAAACACCGAGCGTTATCAGCCATACGGCGCTCAGCGGTGTGACCAGAATGTGATACTGAATCAGCGGTATCATGCCGCTCACCGTCACGGCATCTGTTAATGCCATCACGCCGCAAACTGCCGCCATTGCACAGCCGATAGCGCCGCCAAGCCCGGCAAACAGACCGCTTAACGCTTTGAACGGCATAAACAGATAGGCCAACATGGCGGCGCAGGTGAGCACCGCGACAGCCGCGCTTAACAAAGAGAGGATAGTCATTTCGCGCTCCGGTTTATCTGCGTATACAGCGATAAATCGCCGTAATCCGTGTTGAGGGTTTGCTCGCGTTTGCGGCGGCTGGCTCTGGCGATGTCCCGGTTATTGACCAGATGCAGCGCCTTGGTCGGGCACATCCGCACGCAGGCCGGGCCTTCTGCATCGAAGTGGCAGAGATCGCACTTCACCGCAATTGCCCGTACGCCGGGCACCCAATCCAGCAACGTGCTGACACGCGCCGGTGCAGGCGGCGCGGCGGGGGCTTTGGGCGAGTTAACATTGGCGGGAATATCCAGCGGACGGCTACCGGAAAACTCAATCGCGCCGAAAGGACACGCAATCGCACACAGCTTGCAACTGACACACAGGCTTTCATTTAACTGCACCGCGCCATCAACGCGGTTGATCGCGTTCACCGGACAAACGCCCGCACAGGGCGCGTCTTCACAGTGGTGGCACTGCTGCGGCGCGGACTCTTTTTCGCTGCGCATCACACGCAGCCGGGGCATCGCCTGCAGGCCATGCGCACGGTGCGTTTCGGCGCAGGCAGCCTCGCAGGTATGGCACCCAATACATAACGCCGAATCGGCAATTACAAAACGGTTCACCAGCAAATCCTCAGGTGATTCACCCTGGTTACGGGCGGTCATTTATGACGAAACGTGTCGCGCTATGTGTCACTTCGACACATGTCGACACCCAAACTCAGGCCAGCGCAGGCGAGTGCGGGTGGCTGGCAAGCGTGGTGAGATTGACCGGCGTATCCGCTTCCATTGCGGCATACAGGTTGTCGTAAACGGCGGCGATTTTGCCGAGATAATGCTCCAGCACTTTTTCGCGATCGCGCACGCTGAACGCTCCATCGACCTTGCCATCGCTGGAGAGCTGCGCTTTGGCAATCACGCGTCGTTCCTCGCTCTCTTTATTGGCAATCGCATATTCAATGGTGTGACCGTTAAAGCCGCCGGTCAGGGTGATATAAACCGTGAAGTGTTCGAACAGCACAAAGCAGAGTTGCTGCTCCGGCGCACAGCCGATGGCGTGATGCAACCGCGCTTTGGAGAGCGTAACGCCCTGCACTAACGCGTTACAGTAGCTACGCCACTCTTCCTGCAGGCGGTGATGCCGCCCGGCAATGTAATCTGCCTTTTCGCTAATTTCCCATATCGTCATGTCTGCTTACCCGGTTAATGAAAAACAACGGCGGTAAAGCATCATCCATGCCAAAATTTAATCTATTGATTTTTATAACAATAAAAGGAAAAGCCTCACTCTTTCGACGTGTCATCTCGACATTGTCGACATCGTCACCGTGTCAAAACGTGTAATGGCACTCTTATTGCATTAAGGGGGCAAAGTCATCAGGAGGCGTTATGCACGAAATCACCCTCTGCCAGCGTGCGCTGGAAATTATTGAACAACAGGCGTCAGCAAACGGCGCGCGTCGGGTCACCGGCGTGTGGCTGAAAGTCGGCGCATTTTCTTGTGTAGAAACGGAAGCTTTAACGTTTTGTTTTGATCTGGTTTGCCGTGGCAGCCTGGCGGAAGGTTGTACACTGCACATCGAACAACAACAGGCGGAATGCTGGTGCGAGTCCTGCCAACAGTATGTGACGTTACTTACCCAGCGAGTGCGCCGCTGCCCGCAGTGCCACAGCGACCAGTTGCAGATTGTCGCCGATGACGGCATGCAAATTCAGCGACTGGAAATTGAGGAGTAAACAATGTGTACAACATGTGGTTGTCAGGACGGTAACCTTTATATTGAGGGTGACGAACATAACCCGCACTCGGCGTTTCGCGGTGCACCGTTCTCCCCTGCCGCTCGCCCGGCGCTGAAAATCACCGGTGTTAAAACCGACGATTTTCGCCCCACGCAACTGGAACACGGCGACCTGCATTATGGTCACGGTGAAGCCGGTACCCACGCTCCCGGCATGAGCCAGCGCCGGATGGTGGAAGTGGAAATCGACGTGCTGGAGAAAAACAACCAAATCGCCGCCCGTAACCGCGCCCGTTTCGCCGCTTCGCAGCAACTGGTGCTGAACCTGGTCTCCAGCCCCGGCTCTGGCAAAACCACCCTGCTCACCGAAACCCTTAAGCGCCTGAAAACGCGCGTCCCTTGCGCGGTGATTGAAGGCGATCAGCAAACGGTTAACGATGCTGCGCGCATTCGCGCGACCGGCACGCCGGCGATTCAGGTCAACACCGGGAAAGGCTGTCATCTTGACGCGCAGATGATTGCCGACGCCGCACCGCGCCTGGCGCTGGAAAATCGCGGCATTCTTTTTATCGAAAACGTCGGCAATCTGGTGTGCCCGGCGGGTTTCGACCTTGGCGAGCGCCATAAAGTGGCGGTGCTGTCAGTGACAGAAGGCGAAGATAAGCCGCTGAAATATCCGCATATGTTCGCCGCCGCCTCGCTGATGCTGCTCAATAAAGTGGATTTGCTGCCCTACCTCGATTTTAACGTCGATCAGTGCATCGCCTATGCGCGTGAAGTGAACCCGACCATTGAAATCATGCTGATTTCCGCTACCAAAGGCGACGGAATGGACGCCTGGCTTGACTGGCTGGAGACGCAACGATGTGCATAGGCGTACCGGGGCAAATTTGCGCTATTGATGGCCTGCAAGCCAAAGTGGATGTCAGCGGCATTCAGCGCGATGTCGATTTAACGCTGGTCGGCAGCACAGACGAAAACGGCCAGTCGCGCCTCGGCCAGTGGGTGCTGGTGCATGTTGGTTTCGCCATGAGCGTGATTAACGAAGAAGAGGCGCTGGATACGCTGGCAGCGCTGCAAAATATGTTCGATGTCGAACCCGATGTCGGCGCGCTGCTTTATGGCGAGGAGCAATAATGCGTTTTGTCGACGAATACCGCGCCCCGGAACAGGTGATGCAGTTGATTGATCACCTGCGTGAACGGGCAACGCACCTCTCTTACACTGCCGCGCACCCGCTGCGCATTATGGAAGTGTGCGGCGGGCACACGCACGCTATTTTCAAGTTTGGACTCGACCAGTTGCTACCGGAAAACATTGAGTTTATTCACGGTCCCGGCTGCCCGGTCTGCGTATTACCGATGGGGCGGATTGATACCTGCGTGGAGATCGCCCAGCACCCGGAGGTGATTTTCTGCACCTTTGGCGACGCCATTCGCGTGCCAGGTAAAAACGGTTCGTTGCTGCAGGCAAAAGCGCGCGGCGCTGATGTACGCATCGTCTATTCCCCAATGGATGCGCTGGCGCTGGCGGAAAAAAATCCGCAGCGCAAAGTGGTGTTCTTCGGTCTGGGGTTTGAAACCACCATGCCCGCCACCGCCATTACGTTGCAGCAGGCAAAAGCCCGTAACCTCGATAACTTCTGGTTTTTCTGCCAGCACATCACGCTTATTCCTACGCTGCGCAGCCTGCTGGAGCAGCCGGACAACGGCATCGACGCGTTTCTCGCGCCGGGCCATGTCAGCATGGTGATCGGCACTGACGCCTACACCTTTATCGCCGATACGTATCAGCGCCCGCTGGTGGTCGCCGGTTTTGAACCGCTCGATCTGTTGCAGGGCGTGGTGATGCTGGTTGAGCAAAAAATCGCCGCCCACAGCAAGGTGGAAAACCAGTATCGCCGCGTGGTGCCGGACGAAGGCAACCGACTGGCGCAGGCCGCCATCGCCGACGTGTTTACCGTGCGCGGCAACAGCGAATGGCGCGGCCTGGGCATGATTGGCGAATCCGGCGTGCATCTGACGCCTGCGTATCAACGCTTTGACGCCGAAGCGCATTTTCGCCCGGCGGCACAGCAAGTGTATGACGATCCGCGTGCCCGCTGCGGTGACGTGCTGACCGGCCGCTGTAAACCGCACCAGTGCCCGCTGTTCGGTAACACCTGTAACCCGCAAAGCGCGTTCGGCGCACTGATGGTTTCATCAGAAGGTGCCTGCGCAGCCTGGTATCAATACCGTGCTCAGGAGTGTGAAGCATGAATGAAGTGCAGATGGCGCACGGCAGCGGCGGCCAGGCTATGCAACAACTCATCAGCCAGCTTTTTCTCGAAGCATTCGACAACCCCTGGCTCGCAGAGCAGGAAGATCAGGCGCGTATCAATCTGGCAGAACTGACGGCAGGCGGCGATCGACTGGCATTTTCCACCGACAGCTACGTTATCGATCCGCTGTTCTTTCCCGGTGGCAATATTGGCAAGCTGGCGGTATGCGGCACGGCGAACGATATTGCCGTTAGCGGCGCAACACCGCGCTTCCTCTCCTGCGGTTTTATCCTTGAAGAGGGGCTGCCACTGGCAACGCTGAAAACCCTTGTTGAGAGCATGGCCGAAACCGCCCGCAGCGCCGGTATCGCCATTGTTACTGGCGATACCAAAGTGGTGCAGCGCGGCGCAGCCGATAAAGTGTTTATCAATACCGCCGGCATTGGCGCTATCCCGGCATCGGTTCACTGGGCGGCAAATTCTCTGCAACCCGGCGATGTGCTGCTGGCAAGCGGCACACTGGGCGATCACGGCGCAACTATTCTTAACCTGCGCGAAGGCTTAGGGCTGGATGGCGAGCTGACCAGCGATTGCGCGGTGCTGACGCCGTTGATTAGCCAACTGCGCGAGCTTCCTGGCGTCAAAGCCCTGCGCGACGCCACGCGCGGCGGCGTTAACGCCGTGGTGCATGAGTTTGCTGCCGCCAGCGGTTACGGCATTGAGTTAAATGAACGAGACTTACCGGTAAAACCGGCGGTGCGCGGAGTTTGCGAACTGCTGGGGCTGGATGCACTGAATTTTGCCAACGAAGGCAAACTGGTGATTGCCGTACAGCGCGAAGCCGCAGAGCAGGCGCTGGCACAATTACGCGCTCATCCTTTAGGGCGCGACGCCGCAATAATTGGCGAAGTGGTCGAACGCAAAGGTGTACGCCTGACAGGCCTTTATGGAGTGAAGCGCCTGCTGGATTTACCTCATGCCGAGCCCTTACCACGGATTTGTTAACTTTCTATTTTTATTAATTTTTTCACACCTTCTGCGTGTGTTCCTGGAAAAGCAAAATGTCGTATACACCGATGAGTGATCTCGGGCAACAAGGATTGTTTGATATAACGCGGATGTTATTACAGCAGCCCGATATGGCCGCGCTTTGTGAAACATTAACCCGGTTGACCCGCCAGGCGGGTCTCGCCGACAACGCCGCGATTGTGCTGTGGCACGCCGACAGCCATCTCGCCAGCCGTTACGCCGTGCAAACCCCCGACAACAGCGCCAAATATAACGACCAGGCGCTGCTGGCAGGCGGCCCGGTGCGACACATTCTTTCTCACCCGCAGGCGCTGCGCTGCACCGCGCAGCTCTTTAGCGAGACCTGGCCCGCGGTTGCCGAAAGCCGGATCTACCCGGCATTCGCCCATTACAGCTTGCTGCCGCTCGCCGCTGAAGGGCAGATTTTTGGCGGCTGCGAATTTTTTCGCACCAGCGACAGGCCATGGAGCGACAAAGAGACCGAGCGTCTGCATACGCTGACGCAAATTGTTGCCGTGGTTGCCGAGCAGTTGCAAAGCCGCGAGCATCCCACGCCGGACTACGAGCTTCTGTGCCAGGAGCGCGACGATTTCCGCATTCTGGTCGCCATCACCAACGCCGTGCTCTCCCGGCTGCATATGGATGAGCTGGTCAGCGAAGTGGCGAAAGAGATCCACTACTACTTCGGCATTGATGCTATTAGCCTGGTGCTGCGCGGCAGCCGCAAGGGCAAACTGACCATCTACTCGACGCACTACCTGGATGAAGCCGACCCCGCCCATGAAACGCAGGAAGTCGAGGAAGAGGGAACGCTGACCGAGCGGGTATTTAGCAGCAAAGAGATGCTGCTGATTAATCTGCACGAGCGTGACAAACTCGCCCCCTACGAGCGGATGCTGTTTGAAACCTGGGGCAATAAAATTCAGACCCTGTGCCTGCTGCCGCTGATGTCAGGGAAAAATCTGCTGGGCGTACTGAAACTGGCGCAGTGCCAGAAAGAGGTGTTTACCCCGGCGAATCTGAAGCTACTGCGCCAGATTGCCGAGCGTATCGCCATTGCCGTAGATAACGCGCTGGCCTATCAGGAGATCCACCGTCTTAAAGAGCGGCTGGTGGATGAAAACCTCGCACTTACCGAACAGTTAAACAATGTCGACAGCGAGTTTGGCGAGATTATCGGGCGTAGCGATGCGATGTTCCGCGTGCTCAAGCAGGTTGAGATGGTGGCGCAGAGCAACAGCACGGTGCTGATCCTTGGCGAAACCGGCACCGGCAAAGAGCTTATCGCGCGCGCTATTCACAACCTGAGCGACCGTAACAGTCGCCGGATGGTGAAGATGAACTGCGCGGCGATGCCGGCCGGGCTGCTGGAAAGCGATCTGTTTGGTCACGAGCGCGGCGCGTTTACCGGTGCCAGCGCGCAGCGCATCGGGCGTTTTGAGCTGGCGGATAAAAGCTCGCTGTTTCTTGATGAAGTGGGCGATATGCCGCTTGAGCTGCAACCCAAGCTGCTGCGCGTGTTGCAGGAGCAGGAGTTTGAGCGCCTCGGTAGCAATAAACTGATCCAGACCGATGTGCGGCTGATCGCCGCCACCAACCGCGATCTCAAACAGATGGTCGCCGACCGGGAATTTCGCAGCGATCTCTATTACCGCCTGAATGTGTTCCCGATCCACCTGCCGCCGCTGCGTGAGCGCCCGGAAGACATTCCGCTGCTGGTGAAAGCCTTCACCTTTAAAATCGCCCGCAAAATGGGGCGCAATATTGACAGCATCCCGGCAGAAACCTTGCGTGTGCTGAGTGCGATGGAGTGGCCGGGGAATGTGCGTGAGCTGGAGAACGTGATCGAGCGTGCGGTGTTGCTCACGCGCGGCAACGTGCTGCAACTGTCGATGGCGGAAATCGCTGTACCGTCCGTCACGCCTGAACCGCCCGCCGAAGTGGCGCGCGAAGGGGAAGATGAGTATCAGTTGATTGTGCGCGTGCTGCGGGAAACCAACGGCGTGGTCGCCGGGCCAAAAGGCGCGGCGCAGCGTCTGGGGCTCAAACGCACGACGCTGCTCTCCAGAATGAAACGATTAGGTATTGATAAAGAGGCGCTATAGCCGCAGACCCGACGGGCGTTTTCGCGCGTCGGGCGTTTCATTTCACCTCAGTAACGCTGTAAAACCACCGTTGCGGCAAACGCGTAACCAGCCATCGTTCCCTGCCTTCACCGAATAAACGCCCTGCTTTCTCACCTGCTATTTACGCCGGTACTTCTCCGGCAGCTCCGGCACCGGGCGCTTATCATCAATCAAATGACGCACCGTCAGCACCGGGTGACGCCACAGCATGCGCGGCCCCGCCCAGCGCATAATCTGTTTCATCTCTTCGCGTTTCGCAGGCTGGTAACAGTGCACCGGGCACTGTTTGCAGGCCGGTTTCTCTTCACCGAACACGCATTTATCCAGCCGCTTTTCCGCATAAGCATACAAATCCGCGTAGTGCGCTGCGCTGCTTACCGCATCCGGGCAGGCGCGCTGATAAAGGGCAATCATTTTGCGGATAGTCAGTTTTTCTCGCAGGATCCGGGGGCCAGCCATACACGTCACCAATAGTTAAGATGCATAAATAATACACCTTAATAAATGCGCAAAAAACCACGCCCGCCGCGTTTTCATGTAAAGGCCAGGCCTCTCATGCCGATACCTGTGTACGAACGTCTGCTGACGATGAAAAAATGGAGCCGTAATAACAAACGGCGCATACCCTTAAGGACAACCATGAAATCTTTTTTTCTACACCTGGCGCTGCTCACGCTGGCAATAACCGGGAGCGCAAAGGCGCAAACGCTGACAGAAAGTTTGCTGCGTTGCGACAGCACTTTTTTCAATGAACTCTATAAGCAGCGGGCAACGCTGGCGCACACTGCGCCACTGGTGACGGATAAGCAGCATCACGCCTGGTTTGCCGCGCCGAAGGACGACTCCGGTATCGTCTGGTTTAGCAAGCCGCTGCGCATAAATCAGCTCACCATTTCTGGCTTTGACAGGTCTCAGGAGTCACTGGGCAAATTGGGCGATTATTACTTCTGGGGATGGGTGATCGAAGAGCCCATCTCTGCGGTGATAGCTGCATTACCAGACGTTCACTGGCAAAAAGTCACCGACGGCTATTACGGCAATCCGCTGATCAAACGCGCCGGTGAGACAACATGGCGGGTCAACAAAACCGCCGTCAGCGGTATTGCTCCGGCAGCAGATAGCGTGGAAAAACTCGCTATGCTGGAAGTGAGCGAAGGCAAAACCTTTTTGCGCTGCTCGATTCAGGGCAAGGTCAGCAAGGACGAGTTACTGGCGGTGCGCCCCGATCTGCAAGGAGAGCAAAAATGAAAAAATCTTTGTTCATTGGCTCAGCACTGCTGCTGATGTCCGGCTGCACCAGCCATCCTGGCGCCACCGCTACGCAAGAGGAAACACCACCCAAGCGGGTCGTTAAGTTCGTGACACTCAGCAGCGGCGTCAGCTATCTGGATTTTCGCACCATTTCCCTTTACGACGGCAATCCCTATTTGCGCCGTATTGACGTGATTCATAACTACAACGAAGGCATGCCGGTGAAAAAGAATCCGCTGATGATGATTCGCAGCGAACGCCAAAGCCTGGTCGTGAACTGTGATACACACCAATTCGCCCATGTACATAAGCTCTTCTTTTCAGAGCATTTTGCTACTGGCGACAAAATCGCCCGCATGAATACGCCAGGACAGTGGCAGGATTACCCGCCAACATCCTTGATTGGCCTGACGGCAGGCTTGCTGTGTAAGCTCCCGGCGGATCGCCTGCCCGCAGAGCCCGAACGCGATACGCAAACACCGGATCTGTTCACTGTGTTACAGAACGGAAAATAGTCGTCGGCACAGAATGCTACCGGGCAACAGTGGGCAGATGCCACCGAGCATCGCCCACTGTTGGCTAACGTCACGAATGTCGGCGATTGAAAACCCGCCGTGTCGGCTGCATCTACGCTTAATAAACATCGCGCTGATAGCGATTTTCCCGCGCCATAGCCGCCAGCCAGGCGTTCGCCTCGTCAGCGCTCATACCGCCAAAGGTTTGTGCCACCTGCTTTAAGGTGTGTTCGACATCTTTCGCCATCTGGCTCGCATCGCCGCAAACATAAAAGTGCGCCCCGGCGGCTAACCAGCGCCACAACTCTTCGCCCTGCTCCAGCATGCGGTGCTGAACGTAGATTTTCCGCGCCTGATCGCGGGAAAACGCGCAGGTGAAACGTTGTAAAATGCCGTCGCGCTGCCAGGCTTCCAGCTCCTCACGGTAATAAAAATCTGTTTCCGCATGCTGCTCGCCAAAGAACAGCCAGTTATCACCTTTCGCTCCCGTGGCCTGGCGCTCCTGCAAGAAACCACGAAACGGCGCAATGCCGGTGCCTGCACCGACCATGATCACCGCCGTGTTCGGGTCCGCTGGCAGGCGAAAATGTGGCGAGGGCTGAATAAAGATCGCCACGTGCTCTGCGCGATCCGCCAGAAAGGTCGAACAGACGCCGCCGTGTTGCTTGCTGTCGCCATACCGCACGGTGGAGACCGTCAGTTCAACGCGCTGCGGGGAAACTGTCGGGCTGGAGGAGATGGAATAGAGCCGCGGCTGCAAGCGACGCAGCGCCCCCAGCCACTGTTCAGCCGCCAGATGTACCGGGAAACACTGCAACAGGTCGATGACCTGCCGCCCCCACAACCACTGCGTCAGCTCCTGCTGGTTTTCACTGGCAAGCAGACTGTTTAACGTCTCGCTTTTTGCCTGATCGGCAACCAGGCGCAGCACCTCCGGGGTGATGCGCGTGATGTCGAAACAGTCGCAGAGCGCAGCCTGCAACGTCATCTCGCCCATGCCGCTAACCTGCACCATGCTTTGCCCATCCAGCGCCAGCAGATCGAGGATTTCGGCGACCCGCTGCGGGCAGTTGCGCGGCCAGACGCCAAGTGCGTCGCCCGCTTCATAGTGCAGGCCGCTACCCTGCAGATCAAACGCGAACTGGCGGATCTCTTTTTCCGCCCCCGGCGCGCTCAGCAATTGGTTAGTGACCAGCGGCACGCTGACGGGAGCGTGGCGGCTGAAACCGGGTTTCGCCGTGGGTTGCTCCGCGCTTTGCGGCAGCGCACCGAGCCGCAGAATGTCAGTGTGGATCGCCGCCAGCCACTGCTGTGCTGCGTCAATATCGCCCGCATCGCACACCTGGCATGCCAGCAGCCGCTGTGCGCCAAGGGCGGCCAGCCGGGCATCGAGTTTGCGGCCAAAACCGCAAAACTGTGCGTAACTGGCATCGCCAAACGCCAGCACCGAAAACGCCGTCTCACTCAGCGCAGGCGCGTTTTCGGCGTTCAACGCAGCCCACAACGCCGCGCCATTAGCAGGCGGATCGCCATCGCCAAAGGTGCTGGCGAGCAGTAACACGCGCGGCGCGGCGGCAATATCGTTAACACTGACGCTATCCATGGCGCGCAGTTTTACCGCCAGCCCGGCATGCAGCAGCTGTTCGGCGCAGCGGCGGGCAAAGGCCTGCGCATTGCCGGTGGTGGAAGCCCACAGTACCAGCACTAACCCGCTCTCCTCATCCGTTGCGGGTGCAGCGGCGGACGCGGGTTGCTGTTCGCTGCGCGCCAGCGCGATGGCGCAGTGTTTCAGCTCAGGTTGCAGCGAAACCGGATCCAGCGCATCGCTGGTCAGCGCGTTAATCGCCAGCTTGTCGCCAAACAGATCGTTCCAGTGAAACGGCGCAAAGCTGTTGCCGGGTCGCACCCGGTCAGTCACCACCGCAGGCAGCCGCGCCATACCGCGCCGCGAGCGGATATCAACCCAGTCGCCCTCGTTTATTGTCAGCCGTTGTGCGTCCACGGGAGCGATTTCGATAAACGGGCCGGGGTTGAGCGTATTGAGCAGCGGGATTTTTCCGGTCTTGGTGAGCGTGTGCCACTGGTGCTGCACGCGTCCGGTGTTGAGCACCAGCGGGTAGTCGTCATCCGGCATTTCGGCCGGCGCGAGATCCGGGCGGGCAAAAAATTGCCCCTTGCCGCTGGCGGTAGCGAAACGCACGCGCCCGTTATCCTGCAAATAGCGAATGGGGTGGCGCGTTTGATCATCATCCGGCGCGCAGGGCCACTGCAACGGCGTCTGGCGCAGCCGCGCGTAGCTCGCGCCGCGAATGTCGTAACCGGTTGCCGGGTTGTGAGCGGCGCGGATTTCATCAAACACCTCGGCGGCGCTGGCGTAGCGAAAGCCCTCCGCGTACCCCATTTCACACGCCACGCTGGCGATAATTTGCCAGTCGGCAAGCGCATCGCCCGGCGGAGATACCGCCTGCTGCATCAGCGTCATGGTGCGTTCGGAGTTGACCATCACTCCTTCGGCCTCTGCCCACAATGCACCGGGCAACAGAATATCGGCGTAGCGGTTGGTTTCGGTATCAAGAAACGCATCCTGAGAAATCACCAGTTCGGCGCGCACCAGCCCGGCAATCACTTTTTCGCGGTTTGGCACGGTGGCGACCGGATTGGTGCAGATTATCCAGCAGGCTTTGATCTCACCTGCGCTCATTGCGTCAAACAGCGCGACCGTGCCGCCACCCACCTCGCCACGCAGCGTGCCCGGCGGGCGTTGCCATAGCTGTTCGACGAAAGCGCGATCTTCATCCACCAGCACCGAACGCTGACCCGGCAACCCGCCGCCCATATAGCCCATTTCCCGCCCGCCCATCGCGTTCGGCTGGCCGGTAAGGGAAAACGGCCCGCTGCCAGGGCGGCAAATCGCGCCGGTCGCGAGGTGTAAATTGCATAACGCGTTGGTGCTCCAGGTGCCGTGTGTGCTCTGGTTTAGCCCCATCGTCCAGCAGCTCATCCATTCGCTCGCCTCGCCAATCCACTGCGCAGCCTGGCGAATGTCGGCTTCACGCAACCCGGTGCGCTCCGCTACCTGCTGCGGCGTATAGTCCAGCAGGAAATCCGGCATCGCCTGCCAGCCGTCGGTGTGTTGGGCAATAAAATCGTTATCCAGTTGACCGTTTTGCACCAACAGTGCCAGCAAACCGTTCAGCAACGCGAGATCGGTGCCGGGTTTGATCTGCAAAAAGAGCGAGGCTTTTTCTGCCGTGGCGGTGCGCCGGGGGTCAACGACAATCAGTTTCGCCCCGGCATTGACGCGCTCCATCATGCGCAGGAACAGGATCGGATGGCAGTCGGCCATGTTCGCGCCAATCACCAAAAACAGATCGGCGTGTTCAAAGTCGTCATAGGAACCCGGCGGCCCATCCGCGCCGAGCGAGAGCTTGTAGCCGCTGGCGGCGCTGGCCATGCACAAACGTGAGTTGGACTCGATATTGTTGGTGCCAATAAACCCTTTCGCCAGCTTGTTCGCCAGGTATTGCGCTTCTAAAGACATCTGCCCCGAGACATACAGCGCCAGCGCATCCGGGCCGTGCTTATCGATAATGCCACGCAGCCGCCGGGCGGTTTCGCGGATGGCATCATCGATTGCCGTGCGCACCGGCTCATGCTGGCGCGACGTGCGGAGATACGCGCTATCCAGCCGACCAGTCGCCGTTATCGCCCCGGCGCAGCTTTTGCCTTTGGTACACAGCCGCCCCTGGTTGGTCGGGTGGCTTTTATCGCCCACCACGCTGATGATGCGCTGGTTTTCCACCTGCATCACCAGCCCACAGCCCACCCCGCAGTAGGGGCACACGCTTTTGATCTGCTCCATTTCGCCCCCGGGTTTGCTTAAGACGCTTCGGCAATTGCCGGAAAAGTATTCTGCGCGGCGGGCGCATGTTGCACCCAGATTTGCCCGTGCAGGATTTTCACCGGCCAGACGCGCAGACGCAGCCCGGCATCATCGAGGCTTTGCCCGTCGCGCAGGCGAAAGCGCTTTTTATACAGCGGGGAGATAACCATCGGCTCGCCGCCCGCATCGCCCACCAGCCCGCGCGCCAGCACATTCGCCTGGCTGCCGGGTTCATGGTTTTCGAGCGCAAAAACTTGCGGCTCACTGCCCGGCAGGTGAAACAGGGCAATCTGCTGCTGACCAAGACGTGCCGCCATGCCAGCGTTCGCCGGAATATCGGCCAGTGCGGCAATCTGCTGCCACTCGCCATCCCCCGTCTGCGGCTGGTTCTGCATAGGCAGTTTTTCCTGCGCTGTTGCCGGGCGGATCTGCCCGCGCTCCGGCACCATCACCACCGCTTCATCGGGTTTATCGCTATTGAGGAAGCCCCGGAACAGCAGGCGGTTTTGCGGGTTATCGAGCGTGGTTTTCCACTCGCACTGGTAGCTGTCGACCACCTGCTGCATTTCGCGCTCCAGTTCAGCGCCAATATTGAGACTGTCTTCGAGCACCACCTGTTTGAGGTAGGCCAGACCGCCTTCCATGTTGTCCAGCCAGGTGCTGGTGCGCTGTAGCCGGTCGGCGGTGCGGATATAGAACATCAACACCCGGTCGATGGTGCGGATCAGCGCTTCGCTGTCGAGATCGCTGGCAAACAGATCCGCGTGGCGCGGCTTCATGCCGCCGTTGCCGCACACATACAGGTTCCAGCCCTTGTCGGTGGCGATGACGCCAATGTCTTTACCCTGCGCTTCGGCGCATTCACGGGTACAGCCGGAGACCGCCATTTTGATTTTGTGCGGCGAGCGCAGCCCCTTGTAACGGTTCTCCAGCGCGATAGCCATGCCGGTGGAATCCTGCACGCCATAGCGGCACCAGGTGGAACCGACGCAGGATTTCACCGTGCGCAGGGATTTGCCGTAAGCGTGGCCGGTTTCAAATCCGGCGGCGATCAGCTCCTCCCAAATCGCGGGCAACTGCTCAAGCCGCGCACCAAACAGATCTACTCGCTGCCCGCCGGTGATTTTGGTGTAAAGGTTGTAGCGCTGCGCTACTTCACCGATGGCGATAAGCCCCTGCGGAGTGATTTCGCCCGCCGGGATGCGCGGTACCACCGAGTAGGTGCCATCTTTTTGAATGTTGGCAAAGAAACGATCGTTAGTGTCCTGCAATGGTAGGTGCTGCGGTTTAAGCAGGTAATCGTTCCAGCAAGACGCGAGCATGGAACCGACCAGCGGTTTGCACACTTCGCAGCCGTGCCCCTGGCCGAACTGCGCAATCAGCGCGTCGAAAGTGCGGATATCATGCAGGCGGATCAGGTGATACAGCTCCTGGCGCGACCAGGCAAAATGCTCGCAGATATCTTTTTTCACCTCCACGCCGAGCTGTTGCAGCTCGTGCTCCATCACCTGTTTCAGCAGCGGCACGCAGCCGCCGCAGCCGGTGCCCGCTTTGGTGCAGCTTTTGAGCGCCCCAAGCTCGCTGCAACCGCCCGCCACGGCGGCCGCAATATCGCCTTTGCTGACGTTATGACAGGAACAGATTTGCGCGCTGGCAGCGAGCGCTGCGACACCCAGCCCTTTTGGCGCATCGCCGGAAAGCGCAGGCAGGATCAGCGTTTGCGGCTGCGCGGGCAGCGGCATGTCGTTGAGCATCATTTGCAGCAGCAGACTATAATCGGCGCTATCGCCAATCAGCACCGCGCCGAGCAGCCGTTTGCCATCGGCAGAGACGACAATTTTCTTGTAGATTTCGCGCGGGCCATCGGTCCACTGGTAACTCTGGCTGCCGGCGGTTTTGCCGTGCGCATCGCCAATAGAGGCCACCTCGACGCCAAGCAGTTTCAGTTTGGTGCTCATATCCGCGCCGGTAAACGGCGTGTCGCGCGCGGCAAGCTTGTCCGCCACGCTGCGTGCCATCTGGTAGCCAGGGGCGACAAGGCCAAAAATCTGCCCGTTCCACAACGCGCACTCGCCGATAGCGTAAATCGCCTCATCGGAAGTCTGGCAGTGATCGTTGATGACAATGCCGCCGCGCGCCCCTTTTTGCAGCCCTGCGCTTTCTGCCAGCTCATCGCGCGGGCGAATGCCCGCCGAGAACAGCAGCAGATCGGTTTCCAGAAAACTGCCATCGGCAAAGCAGAGGCGATGGCGCGCCTGCTCGCCGTCAATGATTTCCCGCGTCTCTTTACGGGTGTGAACCTGCACGCCAAGCGCTTCGATTTTGCGTTGCAGCATCATGGCGCCGCCCTCATCAAGCTGCACCGCCATCAGGCGTGGCGCAAACTCGACAACATGGGTTTCCAGCCCCAGTTGACGCAGGGCGTTAGCGGCTTCAAGCCCCAGCAAACCGCCGCCAATCACCACGCCGCGTGTCGCGTTCTTCGCCTGCGCGGCAATGGCGTCCAGATCGTCGAGCGTGCGGTATACCAGGCAACCGGGGCGCGTATTGCCGCTGATCGGTGGAACAAAAGCATACGAGCCCGTGGCGAGCACCAGCGTGTCGTAATGGGTTTCTACACCCTGCGCATCGCGCACACAGCGTTCCTGGCTGTTGATAGCGACAATTTTGCTCGCGCAGTGCAGCGTGATGCCGTTGTCGGCAAAGAACCCCTCGCTTACCAGCGACAACGACTGCGCGCTGCGCCCGGCAAAATATTCCGAAAGATGCACGCGGTCATAAGCGGGCAGCCGCTCTTCGCCAAACACCACGATGTCGTAATGCTGGTGCAGTTCGCGCTCCACGAGCTGTTGCAGAAAGTAGTGGCTCACCATGCCGTGGCCGATCACCGCTAAAACGGGCTTTTTCATCACCTGGATCCTTAATACGCAAGAGAAAGAGAGGTCAGGCCGCTTTGGGCTGTTTCTCATACAGGAAATGCAGCACTTGCTGGCGATAGCGCTGATACTGCGCGTCGTCGGCGAGCGAAACGCGCGAGCGCGGGCGCTCCAGCTCCACCGCCATGATTTCGCCAATGCTCGCCGCCGGGCCGTTGGTCATCATCAACACACGGTCCGAGAGCAGCACCGCTTCATCCACGTCGTGGGTGATCAGCACAATGGTGGTGTGCAGGCGCTGTTGGATCTCCATCACCGCATCCTGTAAATGGGCGCGGGTTAAGGCATCAAGCGCGCCGAAAGGCTCATCCATCAGCAGTACGCTCGGTTTCATCGCCAGCGCGCGGGCAATGCCGACACGCTGCTTCATGCCGCCGGAGATCTCGTGCGGGCGCTTATTCCACGCGTGGGACATGTGGACTAAATCCAGGTTGTGCATGATCCATTCATGCATCTCCACTTTGCTCATTTCGCCGCGAAACACCTGGCGCACCGCCAGCCCGACGTTGTCGTACGCCGTCAGCCACGGCAACAGCGAGTGGTTCTGAAACACCACGCCGCGCTCCGGCCCAGGGCCGTCGATTTCGCGGTTGTTGCACAGCAGACCGCCGCTGGTGGGCAGCGTCAGCCCGGCAATTAAATTCAGCAGCGTGGATTTGCCGCAGCCGGAGTGACCAATCAGGCTGAGGGTTTCGCCGGGATGGATGTCGAAGCTAACGTTATCAAGCGCCAGAAACTCACCGCTGCTGGTGTTAAAACGCTGGCTCACTTGCTGAACCTGGATAATCGGATTGGTACGCATCAGAGCCCCCTAGCGGTTGGTGTAGTTAAAACGGTTAGCAATCCACATCAGCGCCTGCTCCAGCAGCAGGCCGACCACACCAATCACCACGATGGCGATGATGATGTGTTCCACATTCAGGTTGTTCCATTCGTTCCAGATCCAGAAACCGATGCCGATGCCGCCGGTCAGCATTTCTGCCGCCACGATCACCAGCCAGGCAATGCCAATCGATAACCGCATGCCAGTGAGGATGCCGGGCAGCGCGGCAGGCAGCAGGATTTTGCGCATAATGGCGAACTCGGAAAGTTTCAGAACCCGCGCGACATTCAGATAATCCTGCGGGATCTGCCGCACGCCTTCGGCGGTGTTGAGGATCATCGGCCAGATGGAGCAGATAAAAATCGTCCAGCTTGAGGCCGGTTCCGCACGCTGGAACAGCAGCAAACCTATTGGCAACCAGGCGAGCGGGCTGACCGGGCGCAGCAGGGAGATGAGCGGGTTGAGCATGCTGGCGACAAAACGAAAGCGGCCAATCAAAAAACCGCTGGGAATACCGACCAGTGCGGCAAGGCCAAAACCGGTCGCCACGCGCTCTAACGAGGCCAGTACGTTCCAGCCAATGCCCTGATCGTTCGGCCCGGCGACATAAAACGGATCGGCGAAAATCTCCAGCGCCGCCAGCCACGTTTGCCACGGTGTGGGAAAGTTTTTGCTGTTCAGCGCCGCCACCTGCCACAGGCAGAGCAACAAGCCGATGCCGAGCATCGCAGGCACCACGCGTTGCATCAGCGGGCGCAACCGCGACGGGCGACGACGCACGCGCACTTTAGCGGGCAGCGTAACGATCTCTGCCTGCTGGGGAATTTTCGCCGCTTCGTCCAGCGGGATTGGGATAACTTGCGCCTGGTTTTTCATCAGCGACCTCTCATTTTTTTACGCTAAAGCCGTTGGCGTAGGCGGCAGGGTTACTGCCGTCCCAGCGAACGCCATCCATCAACACGCTGCTGCGCATATCGCTGTCCGGCAGCGAAACATTGCCCACGCTGGCGGCGGCCTGTTTGTAGATATCAATGCGGTTCACCTGGCGGGCGATGGCGAGGTAGTCCGGGTCGCTGTCGAGCAGCCCCCAGCGTTTGTGTTGGGTGAGGAACCACATGCCATCGGAGAGCCACGGGTAGTTGACCGAGCCATCGTGGAAAAAGCGCATCGCGTGCTGATCTTTCCAGCTTTTGCCAATGCCGTTGTCGTACTGACCGAGCATGCGACCCACAATGGTCTCTTCTTTGGTGTTGAGATAAGCGCGACCGGCAATCACCTTCGCCGTTTCGCGACGGTTGTCGTCCGAGGCGTCAATCCAGCGCGAGGCTTCCAGAACTGCGGCGGTCAGCGCGCGGGCGCTGTTGGGGTTCTTTTCGACCCAATCGGCGCGCGTACCGAGCACTTTCTCCGGGTGATCCGGCCAGATATCCTGGCTGGTCGCGGCGGTAAAACCGATGCCATCACTGATAGCGCGCTGGTTCCAGGGCTCGCCAACGCAGTAGCCGACCATGTTGCCAATTTTCATGTTCATCACCATTTGCGGCGGCGGTACCACCACGCTGCGGATGTCGTTGAGCGGGTTAATGCCCGCGCTCGCCAGCCAGTAGTTGAGCCACATGGCGTGCGTGCCGGTCGGGAAGGTTTGCGCAAAGGTGTAGGTGCCCGCCGGGCTGGCGGCGAGATGCTTCGCCAGCGCAGGCAAATCGGTGACGCCCGCCTCGTGCAGCGCGTTAGCGAGCGTGATCCCCTGCCCGTTCTGGTTGAGGTTCATCAGCGCCGCCATATTGGTTTGCGGCCCGGAAAGCCCCATTTGCAGACCGTAAAGCTGACCGTAGAGAATGTGCGAAGCATTCAGCTCGCCAGAAAGAAGCTTGTCGCGCACCGACGCCCAGTTGGCTTCTTTGCTTGGCAAAATGGTGATGCCATATTTTTTGTCGAAGCCTTTCACCGCCGCCATCACCACCGAGGCGCAATCGGTGAGCGGAATAAAGCCCACGCGGATCTCTTTAAGCTCCGGTGCGTCAGAACCGGCAGCCCATGCGCGGTTAATGACGCCCGGCACCAGCAGGCTGCCGCCGAGCGCCGCGCTGCCCAGTAAAAACTGACGGCGGGAAACCGTCATACCTTTCGTGTTGTTATCACCCATGCCACCCTCGCGCTGCTCACCGTTGTGGGATGCAAAAAAAACGGCGCCCATAAGCCTGTGCAAAGCTGCACGCTTATGGACGCCGTTGTCCGCTTAACGCTAAACCGACCGCCGTTGGCCGGGTGCGCGTTGTGATTTTTTCTGTCTGGGAAGGTTAAAGCAAAGGCTGTGCCAGAATTGAAAGCGGCAGATTTCGCGGCATATTGCCGTTAACAACCCAGCGCGGCGCACTGCGGAAGGGCACTTTTCGCACTGGCAATGTGCAGCTACTCCTTAAGGGTTAGCCTGAAAAACATCGGCCACCGCCAGCATGGCACTGGCGATTTCAATCAGCTTTTTGTTCTGGTTCATCGCCATGCGCCGCAGGGTTTTATAGGCCTCTTCTTCGCTGATTTGCCGGTGCTGCATCAACATGCTTTTGGCGCGCTCAATCTGCTTGCGCTCGTTGAGCGTTTCGCGCAGCGCCGCAAGCTCGGTATCCAGCGCCTGTAAGCGCCGCGACTGCTGCTGCACCAGCACCAGCAGTGAACGACCAAGCTGCGGGCGAACGCCGCCGCTCTCCAGCCAGCCGTGCGCGTCGCTAAAGACCGAGTAACTGCTCTCTTCGTTCTCGTGTGCGGGCATCAGGCTTTCGATATCGGCGAGTTGCTCATTATTGGCCTGCTCGGTGGCGGCAATGCGCGCCCGGCAGTGCGCCATCAGCGTTTGCGCCAGCGCATCTTCCAGCGTTTTCATCTCGTCAATGCGCTGCGTGGCAAGGGCAAACCAGCGCAGGCAACTGTCGGCTTCATATAACTCACGCCCGGTGCAGGCAATGCGCCGCAGGCGTTCAAACTGGCTGTCGGCCGCCATTTGTTGCCAGCGCAGGCGGTGTTCATCGTCGGCGAAATCAGCGAAGGTGGCAAAACAGCGCTCCTGGCGTTCAATCAGGCTGAGCAATTTCTGCTGCGTCTCTTCGCTGAAGGTGCCAGCGGCAAAGGCTGCCGCGCCGGTCGCGCGCTCCTGACCGGCGTACTCTTTGCCCTGCATAAAGCTGAACATGGCGATTAAATGCCTGGAGATGGCCGGTTCGGCGGCGGTGTCAGAAAGCTCGAACACTAGCGACAACAAATGGCGAATGATGTCGTTAAAAAAGCTCATCGCCTGCGGTAAACGCAACGTGCGCTGGCGGATTTGCTGGCGTAACGCAGGTAACACACTCAGGGCGTACACCACGCTTGCGACATGGCTGAACAGACGGCTGGCCTGCGGCAGCGCGGCAATCTGCTGCTCCAGCGTGTCGAGTTGCGCCATCAGTGGGGCTTGTGCCTGCGCCACCTCTTGTTCGCGCAGGATCAACTCATCAGCAAATTGCCCCTTGCTTGCGCAGAGGAACATATTGGAGGTTCCGCGCTCGCGTTGCAGCATGTGCACAAGCTGGCTGATTTTGCCCACCAGCTCGCCGCTTTGCAGCAGATAACGCAGGCTGTTGAGCTCACACTGGCGCGAGGCGAGCAGGAAACGGATGGTGGTCGATGAATTGGCTATCATGCGTATGCTCCAGGGAAGTCCTGCTTCCCTGATGCAAGGCGCGCGCCAGGTAGAACAAATTTAGCCGCGCGGCAGCGTCGCCCGAACCATGGCGATGATGACCGCACAAAGTTCCTCTTTCGCCTGCAACTCGCTAATGGCGCCCTGCACCGCCGCCCAGGCGAGCCCTTCGGCGGCTCCCAGCATGGCCCACAGCGGCGCATCGCGCAGCGGTTCACCGCAAAATGGTGCAAACAGAGTGCGGCATTTGCCGATGAAATCAACGGCGTATTCGCGGCGGATAGTTTCCAGCTCCGGCGTACCGGCGAGTGCCGCCAGTAAACTTGGCATTTCGCGGCCCTGAAACAGCACGCACTCAATATAAGCGGTGGCAATAACCGACGCGCGCGCGGCAAGTTCCGGCGCGGTCTTTGCCAGCGCATCATCCATTTTGCGGTTCTGGCGCTGATCATATTCGCGATAGAGCGCCGCCAGCAGCCCGGAACGGCTGGTGAAATGATCGTACACCACGGGCTTTGTGACACCGGCTAACTCCGCCAGATGGCCGAGCGTCAGCGCTTCGGTGCCCTCTTCACGAATAATGTGCCACGCGACATCCACAAGCTGCGAATAGCGATCTTCTCGCGACAAGCGCTGACGCACACGCGTTTCCGGCATGATGTTTCTCCCTTGACAGGCTTATATACTAAAAGTAACTTACTAATGGTAGGTTACTGTTCGTATATAAGACTACGTCCGTTAACGGCGGATGGCAATCAGGAGGTTCAGATGCATGCGTTAATCGTGGTTTCTCACCCTTTAGCAAGCTCGTTAACCCACAGCGTGGCGAAAGCTGTTGCGCAGGGGATAACGGATAAAAACGGAGAAAATAGCGCAGAGTTTGCCGATCTGACGCAAGAAGGCTTTAACCCGGTGTTTAATGCGGCAGATTACACCGCGTTTGCCGACGGCGCGCCGCTGCCCGCCGATGTGCTTGCCGAGCAGGCGCGCATTGAAAAAGCTGATGCGCTGGTGCTGGTGTTCCCCATTTACTGGTGGACCATGCCTGGCCAGTTAAAAGGCTGGATTGACCGGGTGTTTTCCAACGGCTGGGCCTATGAAGAGGGCGCAAACGGCAAGGTTTCCGGCAAACTTGGTCACTTGCCTGTCCACCTTATCGCGCTGGGTGGTTCAGACATGAAAACCTTTGCAAAGCATGGCTATGCGCAATCCTGGAAGACGCAGATCGCCCACGGCATTTTTGATTATTGCGGCGCGCCGGTGCTCACCAATGCCACGCTGATGCTGCCTGATTTCGGCACGCCGGAAGCGTTATTAAGCGAGGCGCAAAAAATTGGCGAGCGGATATTTACTCACCAGCAGTAAACGTCTCTCTTTATCCGCAAAAACCCGCTATACAGGCGGGTTTAACGGATAAGCATCATCCACATCGCGAAGGATAAGCACTGCATTTCTGTGTTTTTTATCGCACTTAAGCAAAATAGCCATGCCGGTGCGTTTTATTAGCGGTTATTTCTCTTTTTACCCAGCCGAATAAAGGCGGGAAAAATGCCCGATGGCGAAACTATCGCCACTGGAAATTATCTACTGCAACCGCTATGTTGCCGCCGCTTACTGGCCGGAAAAGTAGCGGCGACGCAGGGCGCGGTCGCTACCGGCGACAAAATACCCGGATGCGGCATCAATCCACTGCGTGGTTTCGTACAGATATTTTGGCGACACCGCGCCTGCAACGATGCGTTGTTGCGAGCGCGCCACCGACTCACGAAACGCATAGTGGGTGAACAGGCGCATAAACTCACCAAGATAAACATCTGCTACGGCAGCGTTGCCCTTGATCACCAGCATGTTTTCATCATTGGTGTCGGTGGAGGCGGCGGAAAAATTCGCCGAACCGACAATCACAATCGGCTCCGGGCCAAGCGGGTCGATCAGCAAATATTTGGTGTGGATGTACGTGACATGTGTCTCTTCTACCGGGCTTTCAATCTCTTTCAGCCAGCGGTCAAAGGCGTTCAGCACCAGGTTTTGCCCGACGGCGACGGTGACATTTGGATGTTTGCGGATACGGTCGATTTCCGCCGCTTGTTGCTTGTACTGACTGCCGGAACCTTTTTTCTCCAGCAAGGCGAAGCGTAACACCTCGTCGGTGCGATCCCAGGCGGGGACAAACAGTTTGTTCATGCCGAAGGCGAACGTGCCAAAGAGCGCCCGTTCCGCGCCCGCCGCCAGTTTGGCATACCACTCCAGCGCGGTAAGCGAAGTCCGCGGCGAAAAGACGGTACTGACTTCATCGTGCCAGGGAACCGGCGGCGCGGCGGTGATCGTTTCGACTTTTTTCGCCGTTGGCGCGCGGGTTAAATCCAGCAACAGCAATTGCCAGTAGGTTTCGTACTGCTCGGCCACGCGGGGATCGCGAACGATGTGCGCATTATTCGAGTGACCAAAAATACCGTTTTCGCTGAGATTAGTGGAGCCGGTCCACACCTGCTGCGACACACCCTGGCGCCGAAAAACGAAGAACTTGTTATGCATATAGCGACCGGAGTGTATGCGCGGGTGCGTCAGCGCCTCGATGCCGCTATGCGCCAGATGTTTTTCATTGGACTCACGCTGCGAGTCGCCATCGTAAATCACGCTCACGGTCGCGCCGCGCGCGGCGGCGCTTTTTAACGCCTCGTAAACACGGCTGTTTTTGAATTCAAAAATGGCACCGTGCAACTCATCACCTTTATCAGCCTGGCCGATAAAGCGCTCCAGCCCTTCCAGCAGGCCACGCGACAGCCACTTCCAGGCCGCATCGCCAATCTCCGCCGGGCTGGCATTGTGAAAGCGCCGGGCATACTCCTGGGAGGCAATCGCCCCACGGTTGAAGAAAATCGCGTGCTCGCCGTTATCCACCGGCTCAGTTAATACCGTCAGTTGCACCGCATCGCCCGGCGTTAATGCCCCGGCAGGCCCGCGCATGGCGACAATTTCGTAGCGATATTCCGCGTTGGGCGCAACGCTGTAATCAGACCATTGAAAGGTCTGGAAAGGGTGTTTGAACGAGGAGACCGGCACGCCCGGCGCGGGCGTCGGCTCGACGCTGGCGAAGGTTTTCATACCGCTTAACCAGATAACCTCCCCGTCGCTTTTTCGCGTGCGCTGAATGGCGAAACCGAGGATATTACCGGCGAGGATGTGCTGCTCGGGCATATCCCAGCCCAGCAACACCACATAGCTGCCCGCCACTGCTAACGCCGTTAACTCACCTTGCTGCCCGCTAACACGCATGGTTTACCCTCCGCCGAATCAGAGACTCACATTACCGCGACACGCCGTATCAATTATAAACCGGATGTGTGACGTAACGGTGATGCCGCCCGCACCAGCAGCGCTTTGCGGGAAACGTGATTTTTTTCGAATAGAACTCGCCATTGCGGCGTTAACTCACTACTCACGCTACCGAAGGAATTCCAAATGAAAACGCTCGCCCCGCTGTTGCTGTCGCTATTTTTGCTGCCTGCCGCGCAGGTTTTCGCCGCCGGAGACGATAATACCAACAGTAAAACGCCAGACTGCCCGAGCGGGCAGGTTTATGACAGCACGCTCAAACAGTGTGTGGCGGAAAAAAGCAGCCGCCTCAGCGACGACGATAAAACCCATTACGCTTATCATCTGGCAAAAAAAGGGGAGTATCAGGCGGCGCTGAATCTGCTGGATACGCTGAAAAACGCCAATACCGCCGAAGCCTGGAACTACCGGGGTTACGCCACGCGCAAACTGGGTCGCACCGATGAAGGCATTGGCTATTATCAGCGTTCGCTGGCGCTCAACCCGCAGTATGCGAAAGTGCGTGAATATCTCGGTGAAGCGTGGCTGGTAAAAGGCCGCCCGGATCTGGCAAAAGAGCAACTGAAGACCATCGCCACGCTTTGCGGTGTGCAATGCGAGGAGTATCGCGATTTGCAGGCGGCGATTAATGGTCACCCTGAGTCCTGACTACCGGTGCGAGGAGCGCAAAATCACCACCAGTGACGTTCGCCAGCAACTTGCTGCACATCTGACTCGCCTGTGGCGCTATGGGCTGGTTCTGTCGCGCAACCGCGAGGTTGCCGAAGAACTGGTGCAGTCGACCTGCGTTCGCGCGCTGGAAAAGAGCGCGCAATTTACCCCCGGCACACGCATCGACAGCTGGCTGTTCGCCATTCTGCACTCGATCTGGATCTCCGATCTGCGCGCGCGCCGCGTGCGGATGGGGCAAGGTTTTATGGAGAGCGACGAACTGCAGGCGGCGGATACCCACGCCCAGGATGACGCGCGGCGGCATTACGCGAAAGTCATGCAGCACGTCAGCGCGCTGCCGGAGGCGCAGCGCAATACCGTATTTCTGGTTTATGTCGAAGGGTTTACCTATCAGGAAGCGGCAGACACGCTTGCAGTGCCTATCGGCACGATCATGAGCCGGCTGGCAAGCGCACGCGCGACGCTGGCGAAAAAAGCCAACACGCCGCCGAAACCTCAGGAGAAACGCTCGTGAAACCCAGTATGTTTACACCGCCCTACCAGGATGACGCGATTGTCGCCTGGCTTGATGGCGAGATGAGTGAAGCCGATGCGCAACAATTTGCACGCCAGCTTGCACAAGACGAACAGCTCGCCAGCCGTACCGAGGCGCTAAAACAGGATCGAGCGGATTTCGCCGGGGCCTTCGCACCGCTGCTCAATGAGGCCCCCGAAGCGCGCATGCAGGCGCGGTTGAACGATCTGCTGGCGTCACCCCGCGCATCCACAGGCGTCAGCCGCCGTTCGCTGATTGCCGCGTCGCTCAGTTTTCTGGTTATCGGCAGCGGGTTAGGCTATTTCGCAAGGCTACTGGCGGCGGCGCGCGATGAGAGCGAGAAAATCCGCGATCTTGAGGCGCAATACATGTCGCTGTATAGCGCGGAAACACTACTGGATACAGACAGCTCGCCCACGGCATTGCAACGCGGGCTGGCGCGCACAGCGCAGGATATTGGCTTACACGTGAAGGTGGCGCAACTTGCCCTGACCGGCGCAGAACTCAAAATGGTGCGCATGCTGCGTTATGACAGCACCTCGATTGCGCAAATCGCGTGGATGGATGCGGAATATGGCCCGATGGCGCTGTGTATTTCGCCTGAACGACATGCCCAAACGCGCGCCTTAACGCCTGAAAATCGCCACGATATGCACCTCGTCTGGTGGCAACAGCGTGGCTATCAATTTGTGCTGATAGGCCGAAATCCGCCGCAGCAATTATCACAACACGCGCAGGCGCTGCACGCCGCGCTGTCATAAATCCCGCCCGTCACGGTTTACGCTGGTTGGCGGGCTTGCGCATGGATTTCAATATTTATCGTTACCGTGTCGTCCACCAGCATGGCGAACTTATCCATGTTAAATGCCGAACGGGAGATAGCGGTAGTGGCGTGGAGTGACAGTTGCCCTGAATCCGCCCTGCCCTGTTTTTGCAGCGTGACGTCGAGGATCACCGGGCGGCGAACATTTTTTACCGCGAGGGAACCAAAAACCCGAAAATGCCCGTCGCCTAAATCCACCACCCGGCTACTGCTAAAAGCGATTGTCGGGTAGTGCTCCGCATCAAAAAACAGACTGCTTTTTAACTGGTAAGTCAGCAGGCTGTTCGAGGCGATAAGCGTCGCAACAGGGATCGTCACGTTGATGCGATCCTCAATCTCCTGTGCCGGGTTCAGCGTTACGTCGCCACTCACCCCTTCAAGATGAGCTTGTGAAACGCCGCCAAAGGCGTGCCAGGAGAGCGCAACCGTGGTTGCCGGCGTGGCGATGCGGTAGCTGAGCGGCATCGCCTGTGCTCCCGGCGCGCTTAAAAGACCAATCATCATGGCCGGAATGATGCGTTTCATAAATGGATTCTCCCGATTGCAGATACCCCGTAAACGCACCAGGCGGGAATATTATTCGTTATAACGTCTTTTGCTTACAAAATTGTCAGTTAACGGTCAGGCAATTGTTAGCGGCAACGCTTTATATTATTGACGTCAGTTATAGGTAATCATCAGGGCCTGGGTCATGAAACTCCTTTTAATCGAAGATGAAGAGAAAATTTCGTCTTACATCAACACCGCGCTTCGCGAGCAGGGTTACAACGTCGATGTCTGCGCAGACGGGCGCGAGGGGTTGTTCCTGGCAACGGAGATGGACTACGACGCCATTATTCTGGATGTCATGCTGCCGTCGATGGACGGGTATACCGTCATCACCAGCCTGCGCAAGCTGAAACAGACGCCGGTGCTGATGCTTTCCGCGCGCGGTTCGCTTGATGAGCGGGTAAAAGGGCTGCGACTGGGCGCGGATGATTACCTGACCAAACCCTTTTCACTGATTGAGCTGGTGGCCCGCATTCAGGCGCTGCTGCGCCGCCGACCAACCGATGGGCTCGATATTTCTCAGTTGCAGGTCCACAACCTGCAACTCGATTTGCTCGCGCGCAAAGTGTACCGCAACGGTACGCGCATCGACCTGACGCAAAAGGAGTTCGCCCTGTTAAGCCTGCTCGCCAGGCACCAGGGGGAAGTGCTGTCGAAAATGATGATTGCCGAGCAGGTCTGGGATATGAACTTTGAAAGCGACGCCAATATTGTCGAAGTCGCTATCAAACGTTTACGCGCCAAAATCGACTCCCCGTTTGAAGAGAAGCTGCTGCATACCGTACGCGGCATGGGTTACATCCTTGAGTATCGCAACGAAGATCCCGGCAAAATGAGTGCGTATGTTTAAACGTTCTATTTCCCGCAAACTGGCGCTGACGTTTGCGGTGGTCACCTTATGTATTGCCCTCGCCTATGCGCTTTGCCTGCGGGAATCGCTGCGCGAATCGCTGAATAAACAGATGCATAACGAGTTGATGTTCCGCTACTCACTGGTGGAGCCGTTGATCGTTTCCAAGTTTAATCACCATGAACTCGATGAGCTCAAAACCAAACTGATGAGCCTGAGTAACTCGGAAGGCGGGCGCGTTCACTACTGGATTTTAAGCAGCGATCCGACGCTGCAAGTGGGTGGCGAGCCGCCAAAAGAGATCGATCTCAACGCGCTTACCGATGGCTTCAGCCGCGTTAACCGGGAAAAAACCGATCAGTGTCCGCTGTTTATTCTGACGAAAACCATTCGCTACCGCGATGGCGTGACGCCGCTACATTTTGTGGTTTCTATCGACTCCACGCCGTATATGGGCACGCTAAATGAATTTACCCAGGTGCTGATTTTTATCACCACCATGGGCGTGCTGTTCGTGACCTTTTTAGGCTTTGTCATCTCCCGCCAGGGGATGCAACCGGTGGAACTCCTCAGCCAGCAGGCGCGTGAACTTGCGCCGGGGATTGACGGCCAGCGGCTGGACGCCACCGCACTGCCGCAGGAGTTGCAGGGTCTGGCAGAAGCCTTTAACGGCGTGCTTGCCCGCCAGCAAACCGCATGGCGACAACTGGAAAGTTTTAACGCCGATGTGGCGCACGAGTTGAGAACGCCGCTCTCAAGCATTCTCGGCCAGACGCAACTGGCCCTTTCGCGCAAACGCAGCCATGAGGAGCTCGAAGCCTGCCTCGAATCAAACCTTGAGGAGGTAAACCGCATGACGTCGATCGTCAACGACATGCTGTTTTTGTCCCATGCGCAAACCGGTAAACATCCGGCGCAGCTTGCGGAAGTGTCGCTGCGCGAGGAAGCGTTAAAAACAGCCGAATATACCGAACCGTCGTTTACCGATCGCCATTTGCACTTGCTGATCGAAGGTGATGTGACGATCTGCGTCGACAGGCGGTTGTTTACCCGCTCGCTCGCCAATTTGCTGGAAAACAGCGCCCGCTACGCCTACGAAAACAGTCAGGTTACGGTCACGTTAAGTAGCAACGATCAGCATGCGACGGTGAGCGTTAAAAATTATGGCGATGCCATTGAAAGCCACCACCTGGAAAGATTGTTTGAGCGCTTTTACCGCGCCGATCACGCCAGAACGCAAAGCGATACCAACCACGGGCTTGGGCTGTCGATTGTCAAAGCGGTGGCGCAAATGCACGGCGGCGATGTCTTTGCCACCAGCCTGAACGGCGAAAATACCTTTGGCTTTACGCTGGCGCTAAATAAATAGCGCCAGCCATTCCCTGACAGCTTTGACAGAGTGGCGTCATTCGCCCGTCAGGGTGCCGCCAATATACTGTTCATGCTCACTCATTGATTTTTTATTCAAGGAATCGCGCATGAACACTCACACGATTATTATCATTGCCCGTATCTTAATTACCCCGCTATTTTTATATAGCGGCAGCGGAAAAATAATTAACTTCACCGATAACGTATTAAAAACGCCGTTTGGCGACATGCTAATTGGCAAACTGATGATCATTTTTGCCATTGCCATTGAGCTGGGTGGCAGCATTGCATTTATTGTTGGTTATCGGGTAAAAGAAATATCGCTATTGTGGATCTTCTATATTTTCCTCACCAGTATTATGTTCCATCAATTCTGGGCGGCGAGCGGCCCCCAGCAAGCCGGGCAAGTGATTCAATTCACCAAAAACATGAGCATTTGTGCCGGCCTGCTCTGTTTCTACCTGCTGGCGCGTGAACAACGAAAATCATAGCCAGCAAAAAAGCGCCCTGCGCGGCGCCTTTTTCAATGTCTGAATCATTAACCCCGGCCTTTCGCGAATGAAAGACCGGGGTTAATTGCACACTATTATTTATACAAAATCGCATTGCCATAAATATACTCATCGCCACCGGCGGAGATGATTTTATAGTATTTCGCGTTATCTTTTTCAGCGGCTTGCTGAACTTGTGCTTCGAGATCCGCGACTGTATCGGCTTTGGCAATTGAAATGGTGCCCATCGGCACCAGGCCGCTATCGTCGGTGACCGGTTGCGCGGCAAACGCGCCGAAAGAGATTGCACTAAACAGTGTTGCAGCCAGCACGGTGTTAATAAGGGTTTTCATAATAAAGCTCCGCATAAAAGAGGTTTTAATAATCATGTTTCAACGTAAGCAATATTACGCAGCGCATGCTGACCAGCGGCTGACAGTTTTATAACAAGTTTGTCAGACTGGCTTTATTTACAGGATTAGACATTTCCTTGAATAAAATAAGAAACGTGCAGTCATGCACGGTGAAATATTAATCACAACTGACACTGATTAAAGAGAATAATTATCGATGTAGCAACGTGTAATAAAATATAAATGCTGTAACGCTTATACCCGGAGTTTTCCGACAATCCCGGTAAACCCGATATTCATCGCTATGCTTACTGAACGACTTTTTCATTCAGTATGGCAACGGCAATGCCGCTGATAACGTATTACGACGGAGGTAACATGAAAATAGCAATGGTACTGACATCCCACAGCGAACTGGGCAATACCGGTAAAAAAACCGGCTTCTGGCTTGAAGAGTTCGCCGCCCCTTATTACGTGTTCAAAGATGCGGGCGCAGAGGTTGTGCTCGCCTCACCCGCCGGTGGCCAGCCGCCGCTCGATCCGAAAAGCGATCTGCCAGATTTTCAGACCGAACTGACCCACCGTTTTAAAGCCGACCCGGCCGCGCAGCAGGCACTGGCTAACACCGTCAAACTCGATAGCCTGCGCGCCGGGGATTTTGACGCTGTCTTTTACCCCGGCGGCCATGGCCCGCTGTGGGATTTGGCCGAATCCGACACCTCAATTGCGCTGATTGAAGCGTTCGAACGGGCCGGTAAACCGGTGAGTTTCGTCTGCCACGCGCCGGGCGTGTTGCGCCATGTGAAAACCACCTCCGGCGATCTGCTGGTGAAAGGCCGTAAAGTGACCGGCTTTACCAACGGCGAAGAAGCGGATGTTGAGCTGACCAATGTGGTGCCGTTTCTGGTGGAGGACGAATTAATAGCGCTCGGCGCGAAGTATGACAAAGGGCCGAACTGGGCGCCGTTCGTCGTCGAAGACGGAAAACTGATCACCGGGCAGAACCCGGCCAGTTCTGAAGCCGTGGCGAAAGCGTTAGTCGCCATGCTGAGTTAATTGCTGTTGCCGCCATTGCCAGCAGCGTAATGGCGGCTCCGCGCAGCCCCTTTTTGCGCAGCTACGCAGTGCCATCCAGAAATAGTTGAGCCGTACTTATCCCGCCTGACCCACCTCTTTAACGATAAATTGCCCAAAATGTGAAGGCCCGCAAAGCACCAGGTCAACCAGAGACAATTTTGGAGCCTTATGAAATACCCGCCCCTATAACCCTCCCGTATACTTGCTTCAACCGAAGAAAAAAGTCATTTAGGTTAGGCGCACCGCCAGCAGGAAGAGAGATAAACGAGGCTGGCTGGCGGATCATCGGACAATGAGGGTCGTTTTTATGGAAAAGAAACATATTTACCTGTTTTGTTCTGCGGGCATGTCGACGTCATTGCTGGTGTCGAAGATGCGCACCCAGGCGGAAAAATATGAAGTCCCGGTCATTATTGAAGCATTTCCTGAAACGCTTGCCGGTGAAAAAGGCCCGCAGGCCGATGTTGTTTTATTAGGTCCACAAATCGCCTGGATGTTACCGGATATCCAGCGTCTGCTTCCCAATAAGCCTGTCGAAGTGATCGACGCCTCGCTGTACGGCAAAGTCGATGGTTTAGGTGTTCTGAAGGCCGCCGTGGCGGCAATAAAAAAAGCCGCCGCCAATTAAACGTTTTGCGTTCGCTTATCACACAGTGATCCCACACATTCACCGCAATGTTGCATTGCGGTATTTAAGGGTATTTTTCTATGAGTAATGCCATTGCTTCACTTGAAAAGATACTGGTGCCTTTTGCGGTAAAAATCGGCAAACAGCCACATGTTAACGCCATTAAAAACGGCTTTATCCGCTTAATGCCCTTGACCCTCGCCGGGGCGATGTTTGTCTTAATTAATAACGTGTTCCTGAGTTTTGGCGAAGGATCGTTCTTTTATTCGTTGGGCATTCGGCTGGATGCCTCAACCATTGAAACGCTGAACAGTTTTAAAGGCATCGGCGGCAACGTCTATAACGGCACGCTGGGCATTATGTCGCTGATGGCCCCCTTCTTTATCGGCATGGCGCTGGCGGAAGAGCGCAAAGTGGATGCACTGGCCGCCGGGTTGTTATCGATTGCCGCGTTTATGACTGTCACCCCATACAGCGTCGGTGAATCTTACGCCGTTGGCGCGAACTGGTTAGGCGGGGCGAATATTATTTCCGGGATTATCATTGGCCTGGCCGTGGCGGAAATGTTCACCTTTATCGTGCGCCGCAACTGGGTGATCACCTTGCCAGACAGCGTGCCAGCTTCGGTGGCACGTTCGTTCTCGGCGCTGATCCCCGGTTTTATTATTCTGTCGATTATGGGGATTATCGCCTGGGCGCTGAATCACTACGGCACCAATTTCCATCAAATCATCATGGACACCATCTCCACGCCGCTGGCTTCGCTGGGCAGTGTGGTCGGCTGGGCATATGTGCTGTTTGTGCCGCTGCTGTGGTTTTTCGGCATCCATGGTTCGCTGGCGCTGACCGCGCTGGATAGCGGCATCATGACGCCGTGGGCGCTGGAAAATATTTCTGTCTATCAACAATATGGCTCGGTTGAAGCGGCGCTGGCAGCGGGTAAAACGTTCCATGTCTGGGCGAAACCGATGCTCGACTCCTATATCTTCCTCGGCGGCAGCGGCGCAACGCTGGGACTGATTATTGCCATTTTCCTCGCTTCACGCCGCGCGGATTACCGCCAGGTGGCGAAACTGGGTCTGCCTTCCGGGCTGTTCCAGATTAACGAACCGATTTTGTTCGGCCTGCCGATCATCATGAACCCGGTGATGTTTATCCCCTTCATTCTGGTGCAGCCGATACTTGCCGCCATTACGCTGCTGGCCTACTACACCGGCTTTATTCCACCGATCACCAACATTGCACCGTGGACAATGCCAACCGGGCTGGGCGCATTCTTTAACACCAACGGCAGTATCGCCGCGCTGCTGCTCGCGCTGTTCAACTTAGGCATTGCAACGCTGGTTTACTTGCCGTTCGTGATGGTCGCCAACAAAGCGCAGAACGCCATTGAGCAGGAAGAGAGCGAAGAAGATATCGCTAATGCACTGAAATTCTGACCGAACCCGGCGGGGTTGCCCCGCCGGAAACCACGCGAGGAGCACATATGTTCGATCTCGACACCGTCCTGGAGAGCACCACCCCAGCCGATGAGCTGGAAGAAGTGGTGATGGGTTTAATCATTAACTCAGGGCACGCGCGCAGCCTGGCGTACACCGCGCTGAAACAGGCTAAACAGGGTGATTTTGACGGCGCAAAAGCGCTGATGGAGCAATCAAGGCTGGCGCTCAACGAGGCACACCTGGTGCAGACTAAACTGATTGAGGGCGATCAGGGTGAAGGCCGGATGAAAGTGAGCCTGGTGCTGGTGCATGCACAGGATCATCTGATGACGTCCATGCTGGCGCGCGAGCTAATAACGGAACTGATTGATCTTCACGAAAAACTGAAATAACAAGGAGTTAAAGATGCAGCCTTCGATCAACACGCTGGGGATCAAAACCGTTCATGAACAGCAGTTGTTTAACGGTAAAAATTTCCATGTGTTTATCTACAACAAGACGGAGAGCGCCAGCGGGCTGCATCAGCACGACTACTACGAGTTCACGCTGGTATTAACCGGCCGCTATTACCAGGAGATTAACGGTAAGCGCGTGCTGCTTGAGCGCGGTGATTTCGTTTTTATCCCGCTGGGTTCGCACCACCAAAGTTTTTATGAATTTGGCGCGACGCGCATTCTCAATGTGGGGATCAGTAAACGCTTTTTTGAACAGCATTATCTCGCCCTGCTGCCATTTTGTTTTGTCGCCTCGCAGGCCTACCGCGCCAGCAGCGCTTTTCTGAGCTACGTGGAAACCGTTATCGCCTCACTCAATTTCCGCGAAACCGGGCTGGACGAGTTTATCGAAGCGGTCACCTTTTATGTCATTAACCGCCTGCGCCACTACCGCGAAGAACAGGTGGTGGATGACACACCGCAGTGGTTAAAAACCACCATTGAGTCAATGCACGATAAGACGCAGTTTGGCGAAAACGCGATGGAAAATATGGTGCAACTGGCGGCGAAATCGCAGGAGTATCTGACCCGCGCCACGCGGCGCTACTACCGCAAAACGCCGATGCAGATTATTAATGAAATCCGCATTGATTTCGCGAAGAAGCAGCTGGAAATGACCAACTATTCGGTCACCGATATCGCTTATGAGTCGGGTTACAGCAGCCCAAGTCTGTTTATTAAAACATTCAAGAAAATGACCTCATTCACCCCCAATAGCTACCGAAAAAGGTTAACGGAAATAAACCAGTAACGGCGAGCGGGCTGAACGTTTTACACCACCGTGTCTGACACGAAGGGAGAAATCATGAAGCAGAAATTAAAAGTCGTCACCATCGGCGGCGGTAGCAGCTACACCCCGGAATTACTGGAAGGGTTTATTAAGCGCTATCACGAACTGCCAGTCTCGGAATTATGGCTGGTTGATGTTGAGGACGGAAAAGAGAAGCTGGATATTATTTTCGATCTTTGCCAGCGCATGATTGATAAAGCCGGTATCCCGCTAAAACTCTTCAAGACGCTGGATCGTCGCGAAGCGCTGCACGACGCGAACTTTGTCACCACGCAACTGCGCGTGGGCCAGCTGAAAGCCCGCGAACTGGATGAGCGCATTCCGCTGAGTCACGGTTATCTGGGTCAGGAAACCAACGGTGCGGGCGGGCTGTTTAAAGGCTTGCGCACCATTCCGGTTATCTTCGACATCATCAAAGATGTCGAGGAAATCTGCCCGGATGCGTGGGTAATTAATTTCACTAATCCGGCGGGAATGGTTACCGAAGCGGTGTATCGCCACACCGGTTTTAAAAAGTTTATCGGTGTGTGCAATATTCCGGTCGGCATGAAGATGTTTATTCATGACGTGCTGGGTCTTAGCAGTAGCGATGATGTTGCCATGGATCTGTTTGGCCTTAACCACATGGTGTTTATTAAAGATGTGCTGGTTAATGGTGAATCGCGTTTTGCGGAGCTGCTCGACGGTGTGGCCTCCGGCAGACTGAAAGCCTCCTCGGTGAAGAACATTTTCGACCTGCCGTTTAGCGAAGGGTTGATCCGCTCGCTCAATCTGCTGCCCTGCTCTTATTTGCTCTATTATTTTAAGCAAAAAGAGATGCTGGCGATTGAGATGGGTGAGTACTACAAAGGCGGCGCACGGGCGCAGGTGGTGCAGAAAGTCGAAAAACAACTGTTTGAGCTGTACAAAGATCCTGAGCTAAAGGTGAAACCGAAAGAGCTTGAGCAGCGCGGCGGCGCGTACTATTCCGATGCGGCCTGCGAAGTGATCAACGCTATCTATAACGATAAGCAAACCGAGCACTATGTAAATATTCCACATCACGGGCATATCGATAATATCCCGGCGGACTGGGCGGTAGAGATGACCTGTACGCTGGGGCGCAACGGCGCGACACCGCACCCGCGCGTCACCCACTTTGATGAGAAAGTGTTGGGGCTTATCTACACCATTAAAGGTTTTGAAGTGGCGGCCAGCAAAGCGGCGCTCAGCGGCGAGCTAAACGATGTGTTGCTGGCGCTAAGCCTTAGCCCGCTGATCCACTCCGATCGCGACGCGGAAATTCTGGCGCGTGAAATGCTGCTCGCCCACGAAAAGTGGCTGCCAAACTTTGCCAGTACCCTTGCGCAACTGAAAGCTGAACATCACTAATCGGGGCGGCTATGGAATGCTTATTGATTGTTAACGCGGATGATTTTGGCCTCAGTAAAGGGCAGAACTACGGCATTATCGACAGCTTTCGCCATGGTGTTGTCACCTCCACCACCGCGCTGGTCAACGGCGATGCGGTGGAGCATGCCGCCGGGCTGAGTCAGCGCGAACCTTTGCTCGGTGTCGGCATGCACTTTGCGCTAACGTTAGGCAAACCGCTGACGCCGATGCCCGGCCTTGCGCGTAACGGGCAACTGGGGAAATGGATCTGGCAAATGGCGCAGGAAGATGCGCTGCCGCTGGAAGAGATAGCCGGTGAACTGGAAGCACAGTATCAACGGTTTATCGCCCTGTTTGGCCGGGAGCCGACACATCTGGACAGCCATCATCATGTGCATATGATCCCGCAGATCCTGCCCATCGTTGCAGCGTTCGCCGCAGAGCGCGGCGTGGCGCTGCGCATCGATCGCCCCGCGTTGCCGCCAGACTTCGCGCTACCCGCCACACTGCGCACGACACAGGGTTTTAGCAGTGCGTTTTACGGCGAAGCGATTGCCGAAGCGCTCTTTTTACAGGCTCTGGATGCTTCTAACGCACGAGGAGAAAGCTCGCTGGAGATCATGTGCCACCCGGCGTTTATCGATAACACCGTGCGTCAGAGCAGCTACTGTTACCCGCGCTTAACGGAACTGGAAGTACTGACCTCACAGTCGTTGAAATATGCGATTGCCGAGCGCGGCTACCGGCTGGGGAGCTTTCTGGATATTTAACGCCGGCGTTGCGGCGCGCCTTTGCGCCGCAACGTTGAGCTGTTACCACCACACTTCGGCCTGAACGCCCACCGCTAACTGATCCTTTTTCTGATCGCCAAACTGGAAATGACTGATGCCGTTATCCTGCGCGCGAATATAGGTCGTATAAAAACGGATCTCCGGTCGCGAGGCCAGCAGGCTGGTGTCGACTTTCAGTGCGTGATAGAGCGTGGTTTTATAACCCTGCTCATGGTAGTTCACGCCCTGCTGTTTGTTAGTCTGTGTAAACCACCCCAGCTCAACCCCGGTCTGGTTGTAGCTGTCCCAAATCCACGCCGGGCGCACCACCGCACGGAAGCTGTGATAGTCCGTATGCGCGCCGGTGTCGTAACTGTAAATATCATTACCCGCCGAGTAGATCAGCGCATGCGCCATTACCACCTGTGAGAACGGGTACGCCTCGCCCTGCGAGATCAGGCGAAACGCTTTGCCGTAGCTGTGCTCGCCGTAGTAGCTGTCGCCATAACCATACGTTGGGCTGGGGCCAAATGGTTGAGCAAAGCCGCTGGCCAGCGAGTTATCCGCCGCCTGTAGGGTAAACTCTTCAAAACCGCCCGCGCTAAGCGCCTGACGAACAACCACACCGGCCAGCCACGCATCTTTTATGCTGTAGTAGCTGCCGTTATCCTCACGGTTTTTATAGGTGTCGGATTTGTTCGCCACTGAATAACGGGCAAGCAGAGCAAGCGTCGCGTTATCCCACAGCGGGATATTGTTGTAGCGCACATCAAGTGTATTGGTATTCACCTGCAGCGCCTCGCTGGCGGCAGGGTAGCTCACCGCATGGGCATTCAAATCCTGACGCACCAGCGCGGCATTGATCTGGCCCACGCCGAGCTGCCAGTTTTCGATGCCTACACCCGCGCCGCTCTCGGTGAGGTGGCTTTTCCAGTCCAGCATCTGGATTTCATATTTCGGTAAGTTGTGTTTGCCGACCCAAAAGTCCGCTTCCGGCGCAAAGGGAAGAAACCCTTTGGTGGTCAGGTAAATATCAGAAATTTGCAGTCGGCTTTCTGCATCTTTATCAAACCAGGCATCGCCATATTGCTCACCCACATTGCCATCGAACAGCACCACCGCATGGGCCGTTTTTCCATTCTGGTCATAGACGCGTTGTTTGAATTGCAGATCAAACCACGAGGAATATTCATTCCCAAATCGTCCGACGGATCCAACGGCATAAGGCTGTGGCGATCCATGACTGGCGGCGCCCCAACCGGAACGAAGATAGCCGGAATAGGTAAAACCGATATCTTCTTTGACAAAGTTGCTAATCTCTTTCAGTGTTGGCGCTGTTTTTTCCGCTGCCGCATTGTTTGTGATGTTTTTATTAACGACTTTCGTTACAGGTTTATTCGTTTTATTTTCCGATTCGGTTTCCTGATACTGTTTTAATTCCGCTTTGGTCTGTGATAATTCAGCGGCATTTTCCTGTAACTGTTTTTCCAGCTGCGCCAGGCGCTGTTCAACCGTCAGGCTTTGCGACCAGGCATTACCGCATACGGCCGAGATAAACAGCACAAGCAATGTTTTCTTCATTGAAAGTTCCCTTTGTAAATAGAAAGCAAATAAGTTAGTGGCGTGCGTTACGTGAAGAAATCCGCTTCTTCAAAAATAAAAACCATGAAGAAGCGTGAGAACGCTTAATAAGCAAAATTCTAATTATTATCTCAATTATTCCCTGGAGATGACGCAGAGGCTCTACATCGACAACAATAGTCGTGTAGAGCGAATATTTATGTCCACTGTGAATTCCACTCTATTTGATCTGTCTCGCAGAATTAATGCGAAAACAGATTGATATTACATTGCTCTGTAAGCGTCACTCCTAATAATAAATAATATAATCCTAAATTTTAATTTTATTATTGGTCTGTCATATAAAAGGTTCATCTAATAACAGTGACAAACGGAATACGTAATGTGAAGGATTTATAGAGGCTTTATGAAACACCGGGAAAATATAACCACCATACTGAAATAAAGAATAGGGATAGCTGAGCCGTAGCCAATACAACCACCCTAAAAAAATCCACGTGCCACCGTGGATTTGTTTTGTCCGCGCTTACATCCAGTCCTCTACCGCGCCATCGAGTGGGCGCAGCGGCGGCGTAATCCGTTCAATCTCCTCTTCAATATCAAATTCCGTGAGATCCTCTGCCGTGGCTAACAAAAAAGTCTGGCCTTGCGGGGAGATCCATTCAGAGATGAAATATTGCTCCTTGCGTGACAGCTCAATTTTCTGCTGCCCTTCCCGGTCGAAAAATTGCCCGTAGCGCTCATCATGCTTTGATAAGTTCAACCCCATGGCCGGGTAAACACCGCGCCACACCTCGCCATGATGCTTGCCGCCCAGCACCAGGTACTCCTGCATAATCTTCTTGCTCATCCGCGCTCCTCACCATGCTGTTTCTTTTAAGCGTAGACAACTCTCCGCTCACCCTATGAAAAGAGCACGCGACATGTCTCAGGCTTGCTGTGGAAACAGTACGACGACACGCGTTACGAAATGTCCTAAATCAGGCCTATAAACGTCATTTAAGACATTCGGGGTTTGCTTATGATGCTTCCATCGCATCCATTGCTGACCCAAGGAGTCTCGCATGACCATCGCTACGCAACCTCACAAAGGCACGGCTGTTATCACCGGCGCATCAACCGGTATTGGCGCGATTTACGCCAACCGCCTGGCCAGAATGGGCTATGACCTGATTATCGTCGCCCGTAACCATAACCGCCTGAACCAGATGGCCAGCCACATCACGGCAGATACCGCCCGCAATGTGGAAGCCGTCGCCGCCGATTTAAACGATGCCCAACAACTGCAGGCGCTGGAAGCGAAGCTGCGTGAAGATGCCAGCATCACGCTGCTGGTGAACAACGCCGGCGTCGGGACGCACACGCCACTGTTATCCAGCGATGTCGATCAAATGGAGGCGATGATTAACCTCAACGTCACCGCGCTGACCCGCCTCACATACGCGGTCGTTCCCGGTTTTGTGGCACGCGGCGCGGGCGCCATTATCAATATCTCCTCAATTGTCGGCATCGCGCCGGAACTGCTGAACGGGGTCTACGGCGGAACAAAAGCCTTTGTGCTGGCGTTTAGCCAGTCGCTACATCATGAACTCGCAGATAAAGGCATTCAGATCCAGGCCGTGTTACCTGGCGCAACAGCAACGCCTTTCTGGGACAACGGCGGCTTGCCGCTGGAACAGCTGGATAAATCCATTGTGATGAGTGCTTACGACCTGGTCGACGCCGCACTGGTTGGCTTCGCGCAGGGTGAACTCGTCACCATCCCCTCGCTGCACAACGACGCGGACTGGCAGGCAATGGAACAGCGCCGACAGGCCATGCTGCCCAATCTCTCCAGTAACGTACCGGCTGAGCGCTACCGCCCGGCTACCACGCACTGAGCATCCATTTCAAACAGAGGGCTTTTTTTTATGAAACTGACAGGCAATACGATTTTTATTACCGGCGGCAGTTCAGGCATTGGCCGCGCGATGGCGGAAAAATTTCACCAGTTGGGCAATAAAGTGATCATCTCCGGACGGCGAAAAGCGCTGCTGGATAGCGTCACAGAAGCCAACCCTGGCATGGATTCCGTGGTGCTGGACGTCACGCAAGCCGCAAGCATCAAAGCGGCGGCACAAGAGGTGCTGTCGCGCTACCCGGCGCTGAACGTGGTTATCAATAATGCAGGCATTATGCCGTTCGACAACCCCGCCGGTGAACTGGATGACGCAATGGCCACCACGCTGTTAGACACCAACTTATTAGGCCCGGTGCGGGTAAGCGCGGCGTTTATTGAGCATCTGAAACAGCAGCCGGACGCGGTACTTATCAATAACAGTTCGATTCTGGCGTTCTTACCTCTCGTCAGTAACGCGCTCTATTCGGCGACCAAAGCCGCTATCCACTCTTACACCTTGTCCCAGCGCTTCCTGCTGAAAGATTTTGGCATCAAAGTTATCGAAATTTCGCCGCCGTGGGTCGATACCGATCTGATCTATAAGAGTGGCGACACCCGTGCGATGCCGTTGCCGGATTTTATCCAGCAGACCTTCGAGAAGCTGGGCACCGATACCATTGAAGCCATTGTCGATAGCGTGCTGCCCGCACGCGCCAACCCAGGCGCGAACGAACATGAGATGGTCAACGCCTTTAACCAGGCGATGGTGGACAACCCGATCCCTGTGGCGTGATCGAATTGCGGGGCCTGGGCCCCGCAGCGGGAGTGAATGATGAATAATCGATTATCTCTGGCGCAACGACGCGCGCTGTGGGCGCTGAGCCTGGCGTATTTTATTCAGGCAACGGGAGCGCTATCGGTAGCCGGTAGCCTGGCCGCCATCTCCCATGAATGGGGGTTGAGCGATGGTCAAAGCGCGCGTTTACTCGCTATTTTCGGCCTGACCTTTGCCATCAGCGCACCGCTGGCGCAGGTGTTTTTGGGTCATGTGATGCGCAAATATCAAGTGCTGGCCGGGATGCTGGTGTTCGGCCTCGGGGCATTTATTTTCGCCATCGCCCCCGATTACACCACGCTGGTTATCTCCCGCGTGGTGATGGGGCTGGGCGCATCGCTGATTGGCCCGGTGCTGGTAGCGCTCGGCGCGGAACTTGTCACGCAACATGAACGCGGCAGCGCCATTGCCACGATCCTGCTCGGCGTCTCCATGGCGAGCATGATCGGCATTCCGCTGGCAGCGTGGATCGCGAATGGTTGGGGGGCAAGAGCGTTATTTGCACTTGTCGCGCTGGTGAGTGTACTGACCGCGCTGGCTGTCTGGTTCTCTGTGCCGAACATCGTTAAAGGGGTGGATATCCGTTTACGCCAGGTGGGACAGGTGTTAATGGATGGCAAATCGCTGGCGGCGTTTTTAGTGGTCTTTTTCATCACCTCCGGTGTGTACGACATGTATGCCTTTATTTCGCCGATGATCCGCGATCGCTGGCAAGGCAATACCACCAGCGTTTCGGTGGCGCTGACGGTGATTGGTATTGCCGGGATTTTGGGTAACCTGTTTGTTGGCCGCGCCGCACGCCGTTATAGCGCCGAACGATTACTGGTCACTGGCATCACTATGCTGGTGCTGGATATGCTGCTGCTTATGATCCTGCCCGATAAGCTGGCGCTCCTCTATTTGTTACTGGTGTTGTGGGCGTTTTCTACCGATCTTCTGTGGCCAACCCAGCAGCGGCGGATTGTCGAAATCGCATCGGCGTCGACACGCGGTATCGCGCTCGCCTTGACCAGCGCGTTTATGTTTTGCGGCATTGGTTTTGGCTCGGCGGTCGCTTCATGGCTCTATCCGCTGTTCGGCTTTTATGGTGTGATGCTAAGCGCAGTTCTGTTTTTACTTTTGGCGCTTATCAGTTTATGGATCTCTGAACGATTACGCGTTCGAAGCCGGGCTTTGCCAGCCGCCAGCGCATGTTAAAGGGTGTCGAGATGCACAAAATTGGATTACTTATTTCCGACCATTTTCAGATGCTGGCGCTGTCCACCTTGACGGTGTTTGAGTTCGCCAACCTTGTTGCCGGTGAAGCGTTGTATCAGCCAACGGTCTATTCAGAGTTTGGCGGCACGGTTTATTCCTCATCCGGCATTGGCGTCGAGTCCCGACCGTTGGAAAGCGTCACGCAAATCGATACCTGGCTGGTCGCGGGTGTGCTGTCGCCCGTAGATGAACCGGCCAGCGCTGGCATCGTTCACTTTCTGCAAACCACCGCGTTACAGGCGCGCCGCATCGCGGGGATCTGCACTGGCGCATTTGTGCTGGCGCAGGCGGGTTTACTGGAGAAAAAGCGCGCCACTACGCACTGGGCGCACGCCCGAAGCCTGGTGCTGCAACATCCGGACGTTCAGCTTGATGACGATCGTATTTTTATCATTGATGATCGCATCTGGACGTCCGCCGGGATGACCGCCGGGCTGGATATGGCGCTCGGTATGGTGGAAAAAGATCTGGGTGCCGAGGCAGCACGTGTCGTTGCGCACCGGCTGGTGATGAATCAACGCCGCTCCGGCGGGCAGACGCAGCACTCTGAAATGCTGGCGCTGGCACCGCGCTCGGATCGGCTGCAAAGCGCGCTGGAATACGCCCGCAATAATCTGAAAAAAGCGCTGACGGTAGAGCTGCTGGCCGATGCGGTTCACGTGAGCGCCCGCCAGCTCAGTCGCCTGTTTCGTCAGGAGACGGGCAAATCGCCAGCGAAAGCGATTGAAGGATTACGGCTGGAAGCGGCGAGGCTGATGATTGAGCAGAGCCGGCTTTCGCTGGATACGATTGCCCGTGAAGCCGGTTTTCGCGATGGTCGCCATATGCGGGAAGTTTTCGTGCGTGGCTATGGCATCCCGCCACAATCGCTACGTACCGGCCGTTAAGGTTTCATGCCGATTTTCATTCCTGCGGTGAAAGAGCTAATGCCAAAAACGGGTTTTTTATACTGACAGGCGGCGTAGACTTACCTGAACTTTCACATGAAATCAGGAGCATAAAATGAACGATACCGTAACGGTTGTTGCAACGATTACCGCCCATGCCGGTAGCCGCGAAAAGGTGGCCGGGGCGCTTAAAACCGTTGAACGCGATGTGCAGGGCGAACCCGGTTGTCTCTCTTATCAGCTGCATGTCAACCGTGAAAACGACCACCAGTTCGTGATGATTGAGCGCTGGGCATCGGCAAAAATGCTGGAACAACACAGCCAGGCCGCGCCATTCAGGGCGTTAGTCAGCGCTATTGACGGGCTCGCCGACCTTAACGTCATGACCCTGAGCAGTGGTGCTTAATCATTGATGGTTTTCAGTGAGCAAAATCTTTAAACGGGTTGGTGATTTTTGCCAGCCCGTTTTTGCATTCGCAGATGCTATGGCTGAGGCGTTTGCAGATGGGTTCGGCGTTTTCGGTATTGCGCCGGGCTCACACCATACAGCCGTTTAAACCCTTTCGAAAACGAGGACAGCGAAAGAAACCCGCATCGTTCGGCGACGGCGTCGACAGTTAACCCCGCGTGCGTAATGAGTAACTGCGAGGCCAACGCCATGCGTAGCTGGGAAAGCCACGCCTGCGGCGTAAGCGGATAGCTGCGGGCAAAATAGCGGGCAAATGTCGCGCGGGATAAAAAGCACCGCTCGGCCATGGTTTCCAGGGTCCACGGGTGCGCAGGATCGGCGATGACGGCCAGCAACGCGGGGGCAAGCCGTTTGTTGCTCATCAGCCTGAGCAAACCGGCGGGCGGCTCATGTAATGAGAGCAGCAGTCGCAAGATCAGCGCCAGCAGCGTATCGGCCAGCCCTTTGGCAATCGTCGCATTCCCCGGCAGCGAACCGAGGCTTTCACGCACCAGCATCATCAGCAACATTTCCAGTTCAGGACACGCTTGCCAGTGGTTTGTTTGCAGATGGATAAGGTGGCTTTCATGGGCAAACAACCAGCCGCTGTGCGGGCCAAAATCAAATTCGCCGCACAGCACTTCCACCGCCGCTCCTTTCGCCGGGCTTCGGACTTCTGTCAGGATACCGTTGTCATGCTTTAACGCCGGAACCACCTGCCCCCACTCGACCAGGCTCTGGAGCAGATGCGGCGAACCGTGGGGAAGCAGGAGCACATCGCCTGCACGCACATCCACATGCCGACCTTCTACCACCAGCCTCGCTTCGCCGTGCAAAACCACATGCCAGGGCACCACGCCAGGCGCAAGCTGATCATGACCGGCTTCCCAGCGCCCGGCAAAGCGGCAGTGGAGATTTACAGCGCATGTTGGCGCCAGCATCGCAAGCAGTTGGCTGAGGCTATCCACATTTCCCTCTGAGACGATAAGACAAAAAATAGAGACGATGTATAACGGTTACCCGGAAGCTATCTGCCTATTATGAGCACATCGCCGATACGGCGGAACCCATACACTGACAGGAGATCATCATGAGCCGTTTAACATCCATTCAACCCGAAAACGCCACCGATAAAACCGCCGATCTTTTCGGTGCCATTAAGAAAGCGATGGGTAAAGTTCCTAATGCCTACCAGACCATTGGCATTGCCCCGGAGATGCTTGCTCAGGCGTTACAACATAATGCCGCACTGGCAAAAAGTTCGCTGAATAAAAAAGAGCTGGAGGCAATCAACTTACTGGTCAGTGAAATTTCCGGCTGTGACTACTGCCTGGCCGCGCATACATTAACGGGAAAAATGGCGGGTTATAGCGTGGAGCAAACGCAGCAGCTGCGCCGTGGCGAATTCCCTGAAGATGCGCACATTGACGCGCTGCTGAAATTCGTTAAAACCGTGGTTACCACGCACGGTACGCTGCCGGCAGAAAAGGTTGAATCGCTGCGCAGCGTCGGTTTCGAAGATCGTCAGATTGTCGAGATAATCAGCGCTATTAGCGCCATTCTGTTTACCAATATGATTAACCGCGTCAACGACACGGTTGTGGACTTCCCGAAAGCCGCCGCTCTGTAACGATCCGCCTGGCTTCCCGCATGATGGGAAGCCGGTTTTTCCTTCCTGTTTCCCAGCCCCTCAGACTTCGTTATCATGCTGCCCTGGCAGAGTGATCGCTAACCAGAACAACAAAAGATTCACTCATACATTTCACGATAATGGACATCACTGACCGATGAGTACTATCGACAATTTCGACGCGCATACGCCAATGATGCAGCAGTATCTGAAGCTGAAAGCGCAGCACCCGGATATTCTGCTGTTCTACCGTATGGGCGACTTCTATGAGCTGTTTTACGACGACGCCAAACGCGCCTCGCAGCTGATGGACATTTCACTGACCAAACGTGGCGCTTCTGCCGGTGAGCCAATTCCGATGGCGGGTGTGCCGCATCATGCGGTGGAAAACTATCTGGCGAAGCTGGTGAGCCTGGGTGAATCGGTGGCGATTTGCGAGCAGATTGGCGATCCGGCCACCAGCAAAGGGCCAGTCGAACGTAAAGTGGTGCGCATTGTCACGCCTGGCACCATCAGCGATGAAGCGCTGTTACAGGAGCGCCAGGACAACCTGCTCGCCGCCGTCTGGCAGGACAGCAAAGGCTTTGGCTACGCGACGCTGGATATCAGTTCCGGGCGTTTTCGCGTTAGCGAACCCGCGGATCGTGACACCATGGCCGCCGAGCTGCAACGTACCAATCCGGCAGAATTGCTCTATGCGGAAGATTTCGCAGAAACCGCGCTGATTGAAGGCCGTCGTGGTTTGCGCCGCCGCCCGCTGTGGGAGTTCGAAATTGACACCGCGCGCCAGCAATTAAATATGCAGTTCGGCACGCGCGACCTGGTCGGTTTTGGCGTTGAGAACGCGCCGCGCGGACTGTGCGCCGCCGGTTGCCTGCTGCAATACGTGAAAGACACGCAGCGTACCGCCCTGCCACATATTCGCTCCATCACCATGGAGCGCCAGCAGGACACCATTATTATGGATGCCGCGACGCGCCGAAATCTGGAGATCACCCAGAACCTGGCTGGTGGCGTCGAAAATACGCTGGCGTCGGTGCTCGACTGTACCGTTACGCCGATGGGCAGCCGTATGCTCAAACGCTGGCTACATATGCCGGTGCGCGATACGAAAGTGCTGACCGAACGCCAGCAAACCATCAGCGCGTTGCAGGAACACACCAGCGAGCTACAACCGGTGCTGCGCCAGGTGGGCGATCTGGAGCGTATTCTGGCGCGACTTGCGCTGCGTACTGCCCGTCCGCGCGATCTGGCGCGCATGCGTTACGCTTTCCAGCAATTACCGGAACTGCGCAGCCAACTGGCGGATATCGACAGCGCACCGGTACAGGCGCTGCGTGAAAAAATGGGCGAATTTGTCGAGTTACGCGAACTGCTGGAGCGCGCCATCATTGAAGCACCTCCGGTGCTGGTGCGCGACGGCGGCGTGATTGCGCCGGGGTATAACGCCGAGCTGGATGAGTGGCGCGGGCTGGCTGATGGCGCGACCGATTATCTCGACCGCCTCGAGATCCGCGAGCGTGAGCGGCTGGGGCTGGATACGCTGAAAGTGGGCTATAACGCGGTGCATGGTTATTTCATTCAGATCAGCCGTGGGCAGAGCCACCTGGCACCGATTCACTATGTACGCCGTCAGACGCTGAAAAATGCTGAGCGTTACATTATTCCGGAACTGAAAGAGTACGAAGACAAAGTTCTGACCTCCAAAGGCAAAGCGCTGGCGCTGGAAAAACAGCTCTATGAAGAGCTGTTTGATCTGCTGATGCCGCATCTGGCGGATTTGCAGCAGAGCGCCGCCGCGCTGGCAGAGCTGGATGTGCTGGTCAATCTGGCGGAACGTGCTTATACCCTGAATTACTGCTGCCCGACCTTTAGCGAAAAACCGGGCATTCGTATTAGCGAAGGCCGCCATCCGGTGGTTGAGCAAGTGCTGAAAGAGCCGTTTATCGCCAACCCGCTGAACCTGTCGCCGCAGCGGCGGATGTTGATCATCACCGGCCCGAATATGGGCGGTAAAAGTACTTATATGCGCCAGACCGCGCTGATTGCGTTGCTGGCCTATATCGGCAGCTATGTTCCGGCGCAAAAAGTGGAGATCGGGCCAATCGATCGTATCTTTACCCGCGTCGGCGCGGCGGATGATCTCGCCAGCGGACGCTCCACGTTTATGGTGGAGATGACCGAAACCGCGAACATCCTGCATAACGCCACGGAAAACAGCCTGGTGCTGATGGACGAAATTGGCCGCGGGACATCGACGTATGATGGTCTGTCGCTGGCATGGGCGTGTGCGGAGAATCTGGCGAATAAGATCAAAGCGTTGACGCTATTTGCCACCCACTATTTCGAGCTGACTCAGTTGCCGGAAAAAATGGAAGGCGTGGCGAATGTGCATCTCGATGCGCTGGAACACGGCGATACCATTGCCTTTATGCACAGCGTGCAGGATGGCGCGGCCAGCAAGAGCTACGGCCTGGCAGTCGCTGCGCTAGCAGGAGTGCCCAAAGAGGTGATCAAGCGCGCACGCGGTAAATTGCGCGAGCTGGAAAGTCTGTCGCCGAGCGCGGCAGCCACACAGATCGACGGCACGCAAATGTCGCTGCTGGCCGCGCCAGAAGAGACAAACCCGGCGGTTGAGGCGCTGGAAAACCTCGATCCGGACAGCCTGACGCCGCGCCAGGCGCTGGAGTGGATTTACCGTCTGAAAAACCTGCTGTAACACCTCTTCCCTCTCCCTGAACGGGAGAGGGAATTTCACTTATCCGCCAACCACGCCGACATCTCCCGCCCCCGCGCGGTGCAGTATCAACACCTTACGACATCATGCAAAACGCACATCTGGATCGGCGCAGCGGTTCGCGATGACCAGGCTGAACCGCAGCCCAACAACCTTTTACCGGCGATCACTCGCCTGGATGGACAGATGGTGTTTCCGCCTTATTGGCGGTGCCGATCCGTTTATGTCCAGGTTTTAGATGCCGCGTTTTCATGCCGTTTAAGTCTGGCTGACGGACTATAAAACTGAGGCAGCACTAAGCCAGACGCGCACGCAAAAAATCAACAAACGCGCGGACTTTGGCCGGCTGATGCTGCGCATCCGCATAAACGGCATAAACCCCCTGCTGCGCGAAGCGGTATTCCGGCAACAAATGAATAAGCCGATGACTGTCCAGCGCCGTTTGCACCAGCCATAGCGGTAACAACGCCACGCCGCAACCGGCCAGCGCGAATGCCATTAACGCCTGTGCGCTATCTGCGGATAACCGCGCTGGCGCAGTGATTTCCAGCGTTTCGCTGCGCCCGCTGGCATCGGTAACCTGCCAGCGCAGCGGTGCGCTTAAGCGCTCATGAATGATCCACTCCGCCTGCGCCAGCGATTGCAGCGAGGTTACAGGATGGGCGCGCAGCCATTCGGGCGTTGCCACTGGCACAATCGCAAAACGTGAAATCAGCGCTGCGTGATAGCGCGAATCCGCCAGCGATCCTAAGCGGATCGCCACATCAAAACGTTCTGAAATCAAGTCATTATGCTGAGACGAGGCCACATGGCGGATGCGTAAACCGGGATGATCCTGACCGAACGCCGCCAGCGCCGGAACCACAACCTGTGCGCCATACTCCGGCGTACTGGTGATCCGCAACTCGCCGCATAAACCCACGTGGCTCGCCCGGACATCATCTTGCAAGCTCTCTGCGTCATTGAGCAACGCAACACCGCGCTGATAAAACACATGACCCACATCGGTTAGCGTTAGCCGCCGCGTTGAACGTAGCAACAAGGTTACGCCGAGCTCGTTTTCAAGCTGGCGGATATTAAAGCTGACCACCGCTTTGGTTTGCCCAAGCGCGACAGCGGCCGCGGTGAAACTGCCGGTATCGACCACGGCAATAAAAATAGCCATACGCGATAAATTGAGCATCGGGTTTCCATCATTGTAAAAATAATTTTGACAGTATATCGCCCGGTACGCCGTTTATCCCGTTCCATCGCCCCGCTACAGTACGCCTCCACACAGGAGGGGTAGAAAATGGTGTATCGCAATAAGGTCGCGGTGGTTTATCTGCTGGGCTTTTTTCTCGACCTAATCAACATGTTTGTTGCCAGCGTGGCATTCCCGGCGATGGCGGTTAGCTTGCAGGCTTCAGTTTCTACACTGGCATGGGTTAGCAATGGGTATATCGCCGGTTTAACGCTGGCAATCCCGTTTAGCGCACGGCTAACCAGACGCTTTGGCGCACGACGGATCTTTATCTTTTCATTGATAGTATTCAGCACTGCGGCGATGGCGGCAGGCTGTGCAAACTCCGCAGGCAGCCTGATTTTCTGGCGCGTGCTGCAAGGCATGGGCGGCGGGCTGCTGATCCCGGTGGGACAAGCGTTAACCTGGCAGCAATTTGAGCCCCATGAACGCGCCAAAGTCTCATCCGCCGTGATGCTGGTCGCACTGCTGGCTCCCGCCTGTTCGCCCGCAATCGGTGGCGTGCTGGTAGAGTCTTTTAGCTGGCGCTGGATTTTCTTCGCCACGCTGCCTGTTGCGCTGTTGACGCTGCTGCTCGCGAGCCTCTGGCTGAAAGATGAACCTGTGGCAAGCGGATCATCGCGCCTGCTGCATTTACCCTTACTGCGTAACTCGCTGCTGCGCTTCGCCATGCTGATTTATCTGTGCGTGCCGGGGATGTTCATCGGTGTGAGTGTGGTAGGCATGTTTTATTTGCAGCGCATCGCCGGGATGTCGCCCGCAGTGACCGGTGCGTTAATGATCCCGTGGTCGCTGGCTTCTTTCGCCGCGATCTGTTTTAGCGGCCGTTATTTCAACCGCCTTGGCCCACGACCATTAATCATCACTGGCTGTTTATTGCAGGCTGTTGGGATACTGATGTTGACGGGCGTTACGCCACAGACGCCTGTCAGCGTCGTTACCGCAGCATTTACGTTGATGGGCGCGGGTGGGAGTTTGTGCAGCAGCACCGCACAGAGCAGCGCCTTTTTGACGATTACCCATAATGAAATGCCCGATGCCAGCGCGCTGTGGAACCTTAACCGGCAACTGAGCTTCTTTCTCGGGACAACCTTGCTCGCGTTCGTGTTGAGCGCGTTACAGCATCTGTTTCCCCCCTTACTGGCCTGGCGCGGCACATTTATTACCGCTGCCACCTTTTCCTTATTACCACTGGTAGCCGCCCTGCGGCTGAATAACCAACAAACATTGCTCTATCTGCATCAGGAGAAACCATGAAGCTCTATATCAGTGAAATTATTGACGCGCATGTCGCCATCGAAAACTGGCTCAGCCGGGGTGAAGGTGAACTGGAAGCATTGATGGCGCGCTTTGCCGAAAACTTTTCCATGGTGACGCTTTCCGGCGCATCTCTGGACTACGTGGCACTTGCCGATTTTTTCCAGGCGCAACGCGGTAGCCGTGCGGGGCTAAAGATTGTTGTCGATAATATTGAACCGCTGGCGGAGTGGGACGGCGGCGCGGTAATCGGCTATCGGGAAACGCAGGGCGAGCATGTGCGCTGGTCGACGGTGGTGTTTCAGTTTCAGCAAGGGCGCGTGTCGTGGCGTCATTTGCATGAGACGGCGCAGGCAGCGTAACGGCAAATTGAAAGCAAAGAAAAAAGGCCGCGTCATCTGCGAGCGGCCTTTTTGTCGTGAAATGGTGCTTATTCGCGGAACAGCGCTTCGATATTCAGCCCTTGCGTTTGCAGGATTTCACGCAGACGACGCAGACCTTCAACCTGAATCTGGCGAACACGTTCACGAGTGAGACCAATTTCGCGGCCCACATCTTCCAGTGTCGCAGCTTCATAACCCAGCAGACCGAAACGACGCGCCAGCACTTCACGCTGTTTGGCGTTCAGTTCGAACAGCCATTTAACGATGCTTTGTTTCATATCATCGTCTTGCGTGGTGTCTTCCGGGCCGTTGTCTTTCTCATCGGCCAGGATATCCAGCAGCGCTTTTTCAGAATCACCGCCCAGCGGCGTATCAACTGAGGTAATGCGCTCGTTGAGACGCAGCATACGGCTGACATCATCAACAGGTTTATCCAGCTGTTCGGCAATCTCTTCTGCGCTCGGCTCGTGGTCCAGCTTATGGGACAACTCGCGCGCAGTTCGCAAATAGACGTTCAGCTCTTTAACAATGTGGATTGGCAGACGAATCGTACGGGTTTGATTCATGATTGCCCGTTCAATAGTCTGACGGATCCACCAGGTGGCATACGTTGAGAAACGGAACCCGCGTTCCGGGTCAAATTTCTCAACGGCGCGGATCAGCCCCAGATTACCCTCTTCAATCAGATCCAGCAGCGCCAGACCACGATTGCTATAACGACGGGCAATTTTCACCACCAGACGCAGGTTACTTTCGATCATGCGACGGCGAGAGGCTACATCACCACGTAGCGCACGGCGTGCGAAATAAACTTCTTCTTCGGCCGTTAAGAGCGGGGAGTACCCAATTTCCCCAAGGTACAGCTGAGTAGCGTCTAAAACCCGCTGGGTAGCACCCTGCGACAACAGCTCCTCTTCAGCCAGGTCGTTATCACTGGGTTCCTCTTCTACTAAGGCTTTCTCATCAAAAGCCTCTACTCCGTTCTCATCAAATTCCGCGTCTTCATTTAAATCATGAACTTTCAGCGTATTCTGACTCATAAGGTGGCTCCTACCCGTGATCCCTGGGCAAAGCACCTGAAGACTACTCATTTTGCCGGCTGCAGCGGCATCTGCGCACGCTGCAACGACTCAAATGGGGAGCACTTCAATCACTTTGCACCGATTTATCGCTGCGGCAAATAACGCAGCGGGTTTACGGATTTCCCCTTGTAACGAATTTCAAAATGCAAGCGTGTAGAACTGGTTCCGGTGCTACCCATGGTAGCGATTTTTTGCCCCGCCTTAACTTCTTGTTGTTCCCGGACCAGCATAGTGTCGTTATGGGCGTAGGCACTCAGGTAATCATCGTTGTGTTTTATGATGATCAAATTACCGTAACCGCGCAGTGCGTTACCGGCATATACAACGCGCCCATCTGCGGTCGCGACGATAGCCTGTCCTTTACTGCCCGCAATATCGACACCTTTATTGCCACCTTCGGTCGCAGAGAAGTTATCGATAACGTTGCCCTCAGTCGGCCAGCGCCATGAAGCAATCGGCGAGCTGGTTGATGTACTGCTGGCAGTCGGTTCGGTTGAGCTTACAGAAGGAGCCGTAACAGGCGCTGTGACGATAGTCGCAGGCTTATTGTTCGGCAACATTTTGTTAGCACTTTGTTCACCTGAATCTTCAGAATACGTAATTGTCGGTTTCGAAGCAACCACTACGGTTGAATTTTGTGCAGGTTTTGAGACGATTCCTTGCGCAGAAGCATCGGCGCGAGTTATGGCGTTACCACCAGTGATTGGCGTACCGGATGCGTTGCCAACCTGTAATGTTTGTCCGACTTCCAGACCGTACGGGGCGGCAACGTTATTTCGCTGCGCGAGATCACGGAAATCGTTCCCGGTGATCCACGCGATATAAAACAGCGTATCACCACGTTTAACGGTGTAGGTGCTGCCGCCAGTGTAGCTGCCTTTAGGAATATTGCCATACTGGCGGTTATAGACAATGTGGCCATTCACCGTCTGAACGGGCTGCTGTGCCACGGGCTGGATCTGCGTTTGCTGAACGGCAGGACGCTGTACCGGCTGAATTTGCGGTTGCTGCGCGGACGTGCCAAGTTTTGGCGGCGGTGTGATTAACATACCGGAACTGGAATTATTACTGCTGGCGCTCTTCATGCCGCCAACGGAACTGACCGGGGCCGGAGCATTAGTGGAATTTGAACACCCTGCCAGCCAAAGTGAAACCAGTGATAATGCCGCAACACGGCTTACGGTTAATTTTGGGCTTCCCGCGCTCATTTATCCCCCAACAATATGTAAATTACCAATGACTTAAAGATGACCGCGAACGTTTACGGCAAATGTGCTCACCATACGCTGTTATTGCCTGAAAAACCCAGGAAAACTCTGTTTCTCAGGCCAGTTCGCCTTTCACCAGCGGAACAAACCGTACGGCTTCAACGGTATCAATAATGAATTCGCTTCCCCGCCGACGAACCCGCTTCAAATGCTGGAGTTCATCGCCCACGGGCAAAACGAGAATACCGCCGTCATCAAGCTGCGACATCAGCGCAGCCGGGATTTCCGGCGGTGCAGCGGTCACGATAATGGCGTCAAACGGCGCACGAGCCTGCCATCCCTGCCAGCCATCACCATGACGAGTAGAAACATTATGTAAATCAAGCTGCTTCAGCCGGCGACGCGCCTGCCATTGCAGCCCTTTGATGCGTTCAACCGAGCAAACATGATGCACCAGGCGCGCCAGAATTGCGGTCTGATACCCCGAACCGGTGCCAATTTCCAGCACCCGCGAGGCCGGCGTCAGCTCCAGCAGCTCGGTCATTCGCGCCACCATATAAGGCTGCGAAATGGTTTGCCCTTGACCAATAGGTAACGCGACGTTATCCCACGCTTTGTGTTCAAACGCCTCGTCGATAAATTTCTCGCGCGGCACTTGTGACAACGCCTCAAGCACCTGCTCGTTTTTAATGCCCTGCGCGCGTAATTGATTGAGAAGATCTTGTACGCGTTTGCTTACCATTGCCTGTTCACCCCGGCACGATCCAACCAACCCGACACCACATCATGCGCGCTGTAAGCGGTTAAATCCACATGCAGCGGCGTCACGGAAACATAACCTTCATCAACGGCGGCGAAATCGGTGTCCGGCCCGGCATCGCATTTCTCGCCGGGCGGGCCAATCCAGTAAAGCGTATTGCCGCGCGGATCTTGTTGTGGAATCACCTGATCCGCCGGATGGCGGCTACCACAACGCGTAACGCGAATGCCTTTGATCTCATCCAGCGGCAGATCCGGGACGTTAATATTCAAAATACGGCCGGTTCGCAGCGGTTCGCGACTTAACGCACGCAAGATGGAACAGGTGACCGCCGCGGCGGTGCCATAATGTGTATGCCCGTTAAGCGACACCGCCAGCGCCGGGAATCCCAGGTGGCGGCCCTCCATCGCGGCGGCAACCGTACCGGAGTAAATGACATCATCGCCAAGGTTCGGCCCGGCATTAATGCCAGACACCACCACATCCGGGCGCGGACGCATCAGCGCATTAACGCCCAGATAAACGCAATCGGTCGGCGTGCCCATTTGGACGGCGATATCGCCGTTTTCAAAGGTAAAAGTACGAAGCGAAGATTCAAGCGTCAGCGAATTAGACGCACCGCTGCGGTTACGATCGGGAGCGACGACCTGAACGTCGGCAAACTCTCTAAGAGCCTTTGCCAGCGTCTGGATACCCGGCGCGTGGATCCCGTCATCGTTACTCAGCAATATTCGCATAATCACCCGATGTGTTGATAAGTTCCCTGACGACACTGGTGGCAAAACTGCCCGCCGGAAGCCAGAACCGTAATTCGACGGTGATGTCATCCCACCAGTTCCAGCTCAATTTTTGCGGGTAGAGCAACATCGCGCGGCGCGCGGCTTCGACTTTCTCCCGCACCAGCAGCGCCTGTAGATCCGGCATATCAGCAACCGCCTGTCGTTCAAACGCCAGCGCGTCACGCTGTGTGCCCCACTCACCGCTGCCTGGCAGCGACGCGGTAATCATCAGCGCTTTCGCCTCAACGCGCGTTTGCAGTTCCGCCTGCTCTTCACACGTTGCAACAAACCAGCTGCCGCGCCCCGCTAATTGTAGCGCATCGCCGTCAACAACTTGATTAAAGTCTGTTTTTTTCAACCGCTCACTGACGATTTGATTAAACAACGCGCTACGCGCCGCCGACAACCAAAAACTGCGCTTGTTACGATCGCGCACCGGCGCATCGCTCTGCGCCCAGCGAAGCGCGCCTTGCAGGTTGCTGCCGCCGATGCCAAAGCGCTGAGCGCCGAAATAATTCGGAACACCTTTCTCCGCGATGGCCTGCAAACGCGCGTCAACATCCGCACGGTCGCTGACTTCACGTAGTACAAGCGTAAACGCATTGCCCTGCAGCGCGCCAAGGCGCAGCTTGCGCTTGTGACGGGCATATTCCAGCACTTTGCAGCCTTCAAGCTGAAAGGCGCTGAGATCGGGCATCGCATTACCCGGTACGCGGGCACACAGCCACTGCTCAGTGACAGCGTGTTTATCTTTTTGCCCGGCAAAGCTCACTTCACGCGCATGGATTTTAAGGAATTTGGCCAGCGCATCAGCCACAAAACGCGTATTGCAGCCATTTTTCAGGATGCGCACCAGAATATGCTCGCCTTCGCCATCAGGCTCAAAGCCAAGATCTTCCACCACTACGAAATCTTCCGGATTGGCTTTCAGAACGCCGCTTGCCACCGGTTTGCCATGCAAAAATGTCAGGTTATCAAAATCTGTCATTTCGCCGCCTTCACCAACAGCGCCACCGCTTCACAAGCGATGCCTTCGCCGCGACCAGTAAAGCCGAGTTTCTCGGTGGTGGTGGCTTTGACGTTGACATCATCCATATGGCAGCCGAGATCTTCAGCGATAAATACGCGCATCTGCGGAATATGCGGCAACATTTTCGGTGCCTGGGCGATGATGGTGACATCGACGTTGCCAAGCGTATAGCCTTTCGCCTGAATGCGCCGCCAGGCTTCACGCAGCAGCTCGCGGCTGTCTGCCCCTTTGAACGCCGGATCGGTGTCCGGGAACAATTTGCCGATATCGCCGAGCGCCGCCGCGCCGAGCAGCGCATCGGTCAACGCATGCAGCGCAACATCACCATCGGAGTGAGCCAGCAGGCCTTTTTCGAAGGGAATGCGTACACCGCCAATGATAATCGGGCCAACGCCTCCGAAGGCGTGTACGTCAAAACCGTGTCCAATGCGCATTATGCTTTCTCCTGGAGGTCAGCATGGGTCAAGTAGAATTCTGCAAGTCGTAAATCTTCGGGTCGGGTGACTTTAATATTATCCGCGCGTCCGGCGACCAGCTCCGGGTGAAAACCACAATACTCCAGCGCTGAGGCTTCATCAGTAATTACAGCGCCTTCATTCAGCGCGCGGGTCAGGCAATCGTGCAGCAGCGGCAGCGGGAAAAACTGCGGCGTTAGCGCATGCCATAAGTCGTTGCGCTCAACGGTGTGAGCAATCGCGGTTTTACCGGGTTCGGCGCGCTTCATGGTGTCGCGCACCGGGGCGGCAAGAATTCCGCCCACGCGACTGGTTTCACTCAGCGCCAGCAGGCGGTTCAAATCATCCTGATGCAGACACGGCCGCGCGGCATCATGCACCAGTACCCACTGCGCGCCCGATACTGCCTTCAGGCCCGCCAGCACGGAATCCGCGCGCTCTGCGCCGCCGTTCACCACGATGATTTGCGGATGGCTGGCAAGGGGTAATTGCGCGAAACGTTCATCGCCAGGGCTGACCGCGATAATCACACGACTAACGCGCGGATGGGCGAGCAACGCGGCGACCGCGTGCTCAAGAATGGTTTTATCACCGATGGAGAGATACTGCTTAGGACATTCCGTTTGCATGCGGCGGCCAAATCCGGCGGCCGGCACCACGGCACAGACGTCCGGGATCATTGCTGACATGTCGTGAGTCCGGGATTATTTAAGGTCTGTTCTGCGTATTTTGTGTATTTTGCGTGTTTTGCGCTGAGCCCGACGCGCGCTTTGAGGCGTCCGGCACCAGACGATAAAATGTTTCACCCGGCTTCGTCATCGTTAATTCGTTGCGAGCGCGTTCCTCAATCGCTTCCTGACCGCCATTGAGATCGTCAATTTCGGCGAAAAGCTGATCGTTACGCGATTTTAATTTGGCGTTTGTCGCCTGCTGTGCCGCCACATCTTCGCTGACGCGGCCGTAATCATGCAGACCATTCTTGCCAAACCACAGCGAATACTGTAGCCAGACCAGCAAAGCCAGCAATAGCAGCGTTAGTTTACCCATCCTGCCCCCTGAAAAACGGCATCATCATCCCATAACTTTTCGTCAGACTCCACTCCAGCCGGGTGATGCCGCACAAGCGCCAGACTTTACCATAAATGTCTGTCGATCCGTAGCCGGACACATTGCCTTAATGAGCGTTACGGTTTGACGCAGGGATTGCGTTAACCCATCAGCCACATAAACAGCACGCCGAACATGGCGATCACTGTCAGCAGTGTCGCCACGCTGCTGTAAAGCAGCTTGCCATCGAGGAGCGAATGCAGCGCAATGCCAACCACGACAGATACGGGCATCAGGGCGAGAAAAAAAGGCCAGGTGTAGAGAAAGAAAAACAGCGTATTGGAGCCGTAAATCATGAACGGGATGCCGAGCGCCAGCAGCCATGCGACAAAGCCCACAACCGCTCCAGGGAACGACCATGTGGTGGCTTCATCGGTGGTGGTCGTCATCGACTGCGACCGTGGAATGGTGATGTTCTGACTGTTGCGCATATCTGATCCTGTTGCCTGTACGACCGGTAACGGAAATACACACCCTCATTCAGGCGGCGCAAACATCAACGCCGTGAAACCTGAAGATGGCGTGTATCGCCAGTACCGTCTCAGGATCTGATAATATCGCCCTGCCGGAGGAGGTCTAATAATTGGCTGACCAAATTTGTTACCAATTGTTCGCCGTCCAGGTGCACTTCCGGGGATTGCGGCGCTTCGTAAACCGAATCGATGCCGGTGAAGTTGCGAAGTTCACCCGCGCGCGCTTTCTTATACAACCCCTTAGGATCGCGCGCTTCGCAGATCTCCAGCGGCGTATCAACAAACACCTCGATAAACCGCCCTTCTCCCAGACGCTCGCGCACCATTTGCCGCTCGGCGCGGTGCGGCGAGATAAACGCGGTGAGCACGACCAGACCGGCCTCAACCATCAATTTAGCCACTTCGCCCACGCGGCGGATATTCTCTTTGCGATCGGCGTCGCTAAAGCCTAAATCGCTACACAGCCCGTGGCGCACATTGTCGCCATCCAGCAAATAGGTGCTGACGCCCGCGCGGTGCAGCGCCTCTTCCAGCGCCCCCGCGACGGTCGATTTTCCCGAACCGGAAAGGCCGGTAAACCACAGCACAACCCCACGGTGACCGTGAAGTTGCTCGCGCGCATCAGGCGTCACCGGGTGCGCGTGCCAGACGACATTTTCGTCATGCTGCGCCATTACTTGCCTCCCAGCAGATCGCGTGCGCCCCAGTGCGGGAAGTGCTTACGAATAAGCTGATTCAGTTCCAGTTCGAACGCGCTGAACTCGGATGTGCTGGCCTGTTTCTGAACATGAACGTCACGCACCATTCCTGCGCCAACGGTCACGTTGCTCAGGCGGTCGATAAAGATAATGCCGCCGGTCACCGGGTTCTGCTGGTAAGCATCAAGCGTCAGCGGTTCGTCAAACGTCAGATCCACCAGCCCAATACCGTTAAGCGGCAGCGTTTCTACCTGACGCTGCGTCAGGTTATTGATGTCCACCTGGTAGTGGATGCCATCTACACGGGCGCGCGTTTTTTTGCCTGCCACTTTGATGTCATAACTCTGACCCGGTTGCAGCGCCTGTTCCGCCATCCACACCACATCCAGCGATGCGCCCTGCACCGCGGGCAGCGTTTCTTGCGCATCCAGAATCAAGTCGCCACGGCTGATATCGATCTCATCTTTTAGCACCAGCGTAATCGCTTCACCCGCTGAGGCTTCCTGTAAATCACCGTCAAACGTTACGATGCGGGCGATGGTCGACTCGACGCCAGACGGCAGCACTTTGATGCGCTGGCCGACTTTCACCACGCCGGAGGCGAGCGTACCGGAGAAACCACGGAAATCGAGGTTTGGGCGGTTCACATACTGCACCGGGAAGCGCATCGGCTGGGTATCCACCACGCGCTGGATTTCTACGGTTTCCAGCACTTCCAGCAGCGTCGGGCCGCTGTACCACGGCATTTTCGCGCTCTGGCTGGCGACGTTATCCCCTTCCAGCGCCGACAGCGGCACAAAGCGGATATCGAGGTTGCCCGGCAGTTGCCCGGCAAAGGTCAGGTAATCCTGACGAATGTTGTCAAACGTCTCTTCGCTGAAGTCCACCAGGTCCATTTTATTGACGGCAACCACCAGGTGTTTAATGCCGAGCAGCGTGGAGATAAAGCTGTGGCGGCGCGTTTGATCCAGCACGCCTTTGCGCGCGTCGATCAGCAAGATCGCCAGATCGCAGGTTGACGCGCCGGTCGCCATATTACGGGTGTACTGCTCATGCCCCGGCGTATCGGCGATGATAAATTTGCGTTTTTCGGTAGAGAAATAGCGGTACGCCACATCAATGGTAATGCCCTGTTCGCGCTCCGCTTGCAGGCCATCTACCAGCAGCGCGAGATCGAGTTTTTCACCCTGGGTGCCGTGACGTTTGCTGTCGTTGTGCAGCGTGGAGAGCTGATCTTCGTAGATCTGGCGGGTATCGTGCAGCAGACGGCCAATCAGTGTACTTTTGCCATCATCGACGCTGCCGCAGGTTAAAAAGCGCAGCAGGCTTTTGTGCTGCTGGGCATGAAGATATGCTTCGACGCCGCCTTCATTGGCAATCTGTTGTGCAATCGTGGTGTTCATGGCGGCTCCTTAGAAGTATCCCTGACGTTTTTTCAGCTCCATGGAGCCGGCCTGGTCGCGGTCAATCACGCGCCCCTGACGTTCACTGGTCGTTGAAACCAGCATCTCTTCGATAATCTCCGGCAGCGTTTGTGCGTTTGATTCCACCGCGCCGGTCAACGGCCAGCAGCCAAGCGTACGGAAACGCACCATCCGTTTTTCGATCACTTCACCGGGCTGCAGATCGATCCGGTCATCGTCGATCATCATCAGCATGCCGTCGCGCTCCAGCACCGGGCGTTCCGCCGCCAGATACAACGGAACGATGTCGATATTTTCCAGGAAGATATACTGCCAGATATCCAGCTCGGTCCAGTTAGAGAGCGGGAACACGCGAATACTTTCGCCTTTGTTGATCTGGCCGTTGTAGTTATGCCACAGCTCCGGGCGCTGGTTTTTCGGATCCCAGCGGTGGAAACGATCGCGGAAGGAATAAATACGCTCTTTGGCGCGCGATTTCTCTTCGTCACGACGTGCGCCGCCAAACGCCGCATCAAAACCGTACTTGTTCAGCGCCTGCTTCAGCCCTTCGGTTTTCATGATATCGGTGTGTTTGGCGCTGCCGTGTACGAACGGGTTAATGCCCATCGCCACCCCTTCCGGGTTTTTATGCACCAGCAACTCGCAGCCGTAGGCCTTTGCGGTACGGTCACGGAATTCGTACATCTCACGGAATTTCCAGCCGGTATCCACGTGCAGCAGCGGGAACGGCAGCGTACCTGGGTAGAAGGCTTTGCGTGCCAGATGCAGCATCACGCTGGAATCTTTGCCGATGGAGTACATCATCACCGGGTTGGAAAATTCGGCGGCCACTTCGCGGATAATATGGATGCTTTCCGCCTCCAGTTGTCGCAGGTGAGTGAGTCGTTTTTGATCCATAACCATTCCTTAAGCCAGATTAATCACGGAGGCGTCGAACGCCTCCGTCGCTGTCGTATGCCGGAACCAGGCGAGTTCGCGATGCAACCCAACCACCTCGCCTACCACCAGCAGGGCAGGCATCGGGGCGGCTTTCGCCAGTTCCTCAAGTTGTTCTAATGTGCCGGTAGTAACGTGTTGATCCACGCGCGTACCGCGGGAAATCACCGCCACCGGCGTTGTTTCGTCACGCCCGTGGGCAATCAGCTGTTCGCTGATTTCAGCCGCCTTCATCGTGCCCATATAAATCGCCAGCGTCTGGCGGCTCTGCGCCAGCTGCGACCAGTCAAACGGCGCGCTGTCGGCTTTATAATGGCCGGTGACAAACGTAACGCTCTGGGCAAAATCCCGGTGCGTCAGCGGGATGCCTGCATAGGCTGTCGCACCCGATGCTGCCGTAACGCCCGGCACCACCTGGAAAGGAATGCCCGCTACAGCCGCCGCCTGCAGCTCTTCGCCGCCGCGTCCGAAGATAAACGGATCGCCACCTTTCAGACGCACCACCGTTTTTCCCTCGCGCGCCGCGTCCACCAACATGCGGTTGGTATCATGCTGCGCGACAGCGTGCGAACCGGCACGTTTACCGACGCAGATTTTCTCTGCATCTCGCCGCACCAGTTCCAGCACCGCATCGCTCACGAGGTGGTCATAAAACACGACGTCTGCCTGCTGGATAACCTGTAAACCCCGCAACGTCAGCAACCCTGCGTCACCCGGCCCGGCACCGACAAGAATGATTTCACCGCCGCTTGAGCCAGGTTGCGCCAGCTCCGCTTCCAGCGCTTTTTCCGCTGCCGGTTCGTCACCCGCCGCCATCAGGCTGGCAAAACGCCCGCGAAAAGCGGTTTCCCAAAAACGACGCCGCTCATCGGTAGTGCGACGAAACGCTTTGATGCGCGTCCGCCAGCGTCCGGCAACCTCTGCCATGCGCCCGAGATTTCCCGGCAGCAGCGCTTCAATTTTTTCACGCAGTAACCGCGCCAGCACCGGCGCATTGCCGCCGGAAGAGATAGCCACCAGTAACGGCGAACGATCCACAATCGACGGGAAAATAAAGGAGCACAGCGGTTGGTCATCCACAACATTCACCAACCGATGACGCGCATTGGCGGCGTCGAACACCCGGCGATTCAGCGCCGAATCGTTGGTCGCGGCAATCACCAGGAAAACCGCGTCCAGCTGTGATTCGTCAAACTCGGTAGCCAGCCAGTGAATGGATTGCGCATCGGCAAGTTGCTGCAACTGCGGTTCCAGCCGTTGCGCTACCACTTGCACATGTGCGCCAGCCCGACGCAAAAAGGCGATTTTGCGCGCGGCGATTTCGCCGCCGCCAATCACTAAAACGGGGCGGTCTTTTACAGCAGCAAATAACGGCAGGTAATCCACAACGCAGTAACTCACTCAAGGCCAGCAATAGAGGGACTATAGGGGGCGGTTTAGAACGAATGAAATTACGAATTGGAATGAGTAGTTCCGCAAAGGAATAACGCTTGTGCAAAGCAAATATCAAAAAGTGCTTAACATCAACATTTTCGGAAGGTTAAGAAGAAATGAAATTGTGTAAAGCGGGTCACAGTTTCATACTAAGCGCGGTAAAAATTCTGCTGCTTAAAGGACTCACTATGTTTTCCGCATTGCGCCTCCGTACCGCTGCCCTGGCGCTCGGCGTATGCTTTATCCTCCCGGTTTCTGCCCGCACCGCTCAACCCGGCGACTTTGCAACTGAGCAGGCTCGTCACATTGCCACCCTGTTCCCGGGACGAATGACCGGCACCCCCGCTGAAATGCTCTCTGCGGATTATGTTCAGCAACAGTTTGAACAAATGGGCTACCAGAGCGATATCCGCAAATTCAAAACCCGTTACCGCTATACGGCGAAAGATAACCAGCAGAACTGGCAAAACGTTACCGGCAGCACGGTGATTGCCGCACATGAAGGCAAACTGCCGCAGCAGATCATTATCATGGCGCACCTCGATACCTATGCGCCGCGCAGCGATGCGGATGTTGATAACAACCTCGGCGGTTTAACGCTGCAGGGTATAGACGATAACGCGGCGGCTGTGGGCGTAATGCTGGAACTGGCGCAAGCGCTGAAGCAGACGCCAACGCAATACGGTATTCGTTTTGTCGCCACCAGTGGCGAAGAGGAAGGCCAGCTTGGCGCAGAGAGCTATCTTGCGCGAATGAGCGACAAAGAGCGCAAAAACACGTTGCTGGTGATCAACATGAATAACCTGATCGTTGGCGACAAGCTCTACTTTACCAGCGGGAAAAACACCCCGGCTTCAGTGCGCAAACTGACGCGGGATCGGGCACTGGCCATTGCCCGTTCGCACGGCATTCTGGCGATGAGCGCCCCGGTCACTGCCACCAAAAGCAACCACAGCGCTAATGATGCGCAGGTGTTTGATCAGGCCTCTATTCCGGTGTTGTCGGTGGAAGCGACAAACTGGTCGCTGGGTCTGAAAGACGGCAACCAGCAGCGCGCCAAATCCAAAACTTTCCCGGAAGGCGTGAGCCACCATAATGCCCGGCTGGATAACCAGCAGTATATCGACCAGGCATTGCCAGGCCGCATTGAGCGCCGCAGCCGCGACGTGGTGCGCATCATGCTGCCGCTGGTGAGCGAACTGGCGAAAACCACCAAAAATTAACGCCAGCATTGCTGGCGTTATCTTGCAGATCCCACGACCCCGTCCTGAGTGCAAAAACCGAAGCGAAAAGGCTTTTGCGCACAAGGTGCATTAGAGACGGCTAGCGCTCGTCGCGACGCCCACCTACCGCAGCCCACATTCTGCGCACATGCACCGTCACTTCTTCACGGTCATGATACAGCTGACGCGCCTGAATCTGTGCGGCGATGTTATGTTCATCCAGCTGCGCCTGAATATACGCCAGGTTGTTCGACACCTCTTCGTAGCGTTTTTTCATTGGCAGCTTGAGGTTGAAAATGGTTTCCCGACACCAGCCATTGGTCAGCCACTGCGCCATCAGCGCGGCGACTTTCGCCGGTTTCTCCACCATGTCGCACACCATCCATGAGATGTTGTTGCGGTTCGGGCGATAGCGGAAACCATCTTCACGCAGCCAGGTCACCTGACCGGTATCCATCAGGCTTTGCGCCATCGGGCCGTTATCCACTGACGCAACCCACATATTGCGTTTCACCAACTGATAGGTCCAGCCACCGGGACACGCACCGAGATCCACCGCGTACATACCATTTGCCAGGCGTTCGTCCCACTCATCTGCCGGAATAAAAACGTGGAACGCCTCTTCCAGTTTCAACGTTGAACGGCTTGGCGCATCGGACGGGAACTTCAGACGCGGGATGCCCATATAGAACGGCGAGTTGTTAAAGGAGTACGAATAACCGGTGTAGCAACAGCCCGGCGCAATAAAGAACACGTGAACGACCGGGCGCTTCACTGAATCGCTACGCGCCAGGATGCCCGCTTCCCGCAGCGCACTGCGCAGCGGAACGGTAAACTTGCGGCAGAACTTCATCAGCTCTTTACTTTCGTTGGTATCGGCCACTTCGACACGCAAATCGCCGCCTTTATCCACGACGCCCTGCAACATGCCGACGATCGGCGTAATGCGATCTTCCTGCGGTAAGTCGCGCAGCAACTCGCCCACGACAAACATCTGACGGGCAAAAATCAGCGAACTGAATGGCAGCTCGCGCGCCAGTTTGTCGGCGTCGTTTTCCTGATAGCACTCAAAAACAACATAACCCGCGTTCTCTTTCACACGCGCGAAACCGAACACCTCAAGGCGACCGGCTTTATCGGTAATTTCTGCTGCGCACTCTTTCTCAAAACCTGGGCGGCACAACAACACCACTTTATTCATGAACAACGCCCCTACGTTTCAGACGAATTGCGCCAACTAACATTAATGCCCAGCCGATGAGAAAACAGACGCCACCGACCGGCGTAACAAACGCCCACAAGCGTAAATGCGAGAGCGCCAGGCAATAAAGGCTGCCGCTAAACAACACGGTGCCGAACGCCAAAAAAACGCTGCTCCAGTAAAACCAGATGCTGATGCGGCGTTGCATCGCCACCGCAAGTCCAAACACCGCAAGCGTATGGAACGCCTGATATTCGAGCCCGGTCTGGATCCAACTCATCTCCACCACGCCCAAAGATTTACGTAACACGTGCGCGCCGAAAGCCCCCAGCGCGACAAACACAAAACCGCTTACCGCGGCAAAAATCAGCATAAAACGGCTGGTCATGTGAGTACCCTAAAAGTCATACGCGCCGTACGCGCGCGAATTATTGTTCGTAACGGAAACGGAACTTTTCCTGTTCGCTGGCCGCCTTTGCCAGGATCCACTGACGAAAGGCGGCTATTTTACCCAGTTCTGCCTGGCTGTCATGACAAACCAGATAAAACGCGTTCTTACTGACCAGAACATCATTAAACGGGCAGACCAGACGGCCTGCTTCAATTTCAGACTGCGCCATTACATTATTGGCCAGCGCGATCCCCTGTCCATGGATGGCAGCCTGCAGCACCATAGAGCTGTGGCTGAAAATAGGTCCTTGCTGAACGTTAAGATTAAGACCTAACTGGCGCGTATAAGTTTGCCAGTCGCGACGAGAAGCGTCATGCAGCAAGGTGTGATGTGCCAGATCCTCTGGCTTTTTCAATGCCTTATCACCGGTGAGTAATAATGGCGAGCAGACCGGCAGCAAGTATTCTGCGTACAATTTTTCCACACGTAGCCCCGGCCAGTTGCCGCGACCGTAAAAAATCGCCACGTCGACATCGTCCGCCAGTTTGTCCTCTTCGCGGTCAACCGCCTGGATACGCACGTCGATTCCCGGATAAGCTGAGTTAAAGCTAGAGAGCCTCGGCACCAGCCATTGAATGGCAAAACTGGGCAATAAACTTACAGTGAGCGCGCCTTTTGCACTGCGTGCTTGTAGCTTTCGCGTAGCCTCATTGAGCTGGGAAAATATCTCTTTGATATCCTGAAAATAACTCTGACCTTCCTCGGTGAGCAGCAGCGAACGGTTGCGTCGACGGAACAATTTCAGGCCGAGAAAATCCTCGAGAGACTTGATTTGGTGGCTTACTGCGGCCTGCGTCACAAAAAGCTCATCGGCGGCACGAGTAAAACTCAGATGGCGGGCAGCGGCATCAAAAACACGTAATGCATTCAGTGGTGGTAATCGCTTGGACATGGTTATCAGGCTTAGATGTAAAGGCAATTTAACAAACAGGAAACAGTGTTTAACCTATTAGTTTTTTTTATCTGAGCCATTATAAATTGTCCGTTGAGCTTCTACCAGCAAATACCTATAGTGGCGGCACTTCCTGAGCCGGAACGAGAAGCTTTTTTTGGAATGCGTGTTCTGAAGGGCTTTTGGCTTACGGTTGTGATGTTGTGTTGTTGTGTTTGCAATTTGGTCTGCTATTCAGACCCCGGTAGCGACGCTACCCCTTTTTCACTTCCTGTACATTTACCCTGTCTGTCCATAGTGATTAATGTAGCACCGCAAGATTGCGGTGCTTTTTTTTGCCTGAAATCAGGGTTATTTCTCCAGCGCGACCATCTCTTTAACGTCGGTACGGTTGATCTGTTGCTCATTACCGTTGGCGTCTTTATAAGAGATCATGCCGGTCTGATCGTCGGTTTTCGGTTTACCTTCCGAAATAATCGTACGACCATCGTTGGTATGTAATGCATAGTTCGGGCTGGAACAGGCGCTCAGGGCAAAAGCAAAAGCACATGCAGAAATAATTGCGGCAGCCTTTTTCATCTTCTTCTCCTTCTGGCAATTAATGCTGTGAAATACTCTTCATGGAAGAGTCTCGAACGATTAACTAACACTATTCAGCATAACCTGCTTACCGAACTCTGCCAGGACAAACAGACAATTCCGATGGTTATCAACTGCCTTGCTACGACCGAAAAATTGCGCGACGATCTGAGGAATTAGATGAGGAATCGCATGAACGCATTTAACCCAGCGCACTTTCGCGCGCAGTTTCCGGCGCTTGCCGATGCGGGCGTCTATCTCGACAGCGCCGCTACCGCCCTGAAGCCGCAAGCCGTGATTGACGCCACGCAACAGTTCTACAGCCTGAGCGCTGGCAACGTGCATCGCAGCCAGTTCGCGCAGGCGCAACAGCTCACCGCCCGCTATGAAGCCGCGCGCGAACAGGTTGCCGCCCTCCTTAACGCACCGTCCGGGAAAAATATCGTCTGGACGCGCGGCACCACTGAAGCCATCAATATGGTCGCGCAATGCTACGCCCGCCCGCGTCTGCAAGCCGGGGATGAAATCCTCGTCAGTGAAGCAGAACACCACGCGAACCTGGTACCGTGGCTGATGGTCGCGCAGCAGACCGGCGCAAAAGTGGTGAAATTACCGCTGGGTGCCGATCACCTGCCGGATATCGCGCTGTTACCGCAGTTAATTACCCCACGTAGCCGGATCCTGGCGCTCGGACAGATGTCCAACGTCACCGGCGGCTGCCCGGATCTGGAACGTGCCATTACCCTCGCGCATGCGGCAGGCATGGTGGTGGTGGTTGACGGCGCACAAGGCGTGGTGCATTTCCCGGCGAACGTGCAGCGTCTGGATATCGATTTTTACGCCTTCTCCGGCCACAAGCTATATGGACCAAACGGCATCGGTGCGTTGTACGGCAAAGCGGAACTGCTCAATGAAATGACACCGTGGCTCGGCGGCGGCAAGATGATTACCGAAGTGACGTTTGATGGCTTCACCACGCAACCGGTGCCGTACAAGCTGGAAGCCGGGACGCCTAACGTCGCGGGGGTGATTGGCTTAAGCGCCGCGCTCGAGTGGCTGGATACGCTGGATATCGCCCAGGCGGAGAGCTACAGCCGAGGTTTAGCCACGCTTGCGGAGGAGCAACTGGCGCAGCGTCCGGGTTTCCGCTCTTTCCGCTGCCAGGATTCCAGCCTGTTGGCCTTCGATTTCGACGGTATTCACCACAGCGATATGGTGACGCTCCTTGCCGGTTACGGCATCGCGCTGCGTGCCGGACAACACTGCGCGCAACCATTGCTGGCGGCGCTGGGGGTCAGTGGTACGCTGCGCGCTTCATTTGCCCCATACAATACGCAACATGATGTTGATGCGCTGATAGCCGCTGTTGATCGTGCGCTCGACATTCTGGGGGATGCATGACCAGCTCAGCTTTTGCCGGACATCCGTTCGGCACGGTGGTAACCGAAGAGACGCTGCGCCAGACATTTGGCGCGCTCAACCAGTGGGAAGAGAAATATCGCCAGTTGATCCTGCTCGGCAAACAACTGCCTGCGGCGACGGACGAATTAAAAGCGCAGGCGCGGGAAATTCCCGGCTGCGAAAACCGTGTCTGGCTGGGTTCCACGCTCGGCGCGGACGGGAAAATGCACTTTTTTGGCGACAGTGAAGGCCGCATCGTGCGTGGATTGCTGGCGGTTCTGCTCACCGCAGTAGAAGGCAAGCACCCGCAAGCGCTGGTGGAAAACGATCCGCTGGCGCTGTTCGATGAGCTGGGCTTACGCACCCAGCTTAGCGCGTCACGTAGCCAGGGGCTTGCGGCGCTGGCTGGCGCCGTGCAGGAAGCAGCCCGTCAGGCGCTGGCCTGACGTTCCGCTTTCGCCATCAGTTTTTTCAGCGCGTGGGAGACCGCGATAAAGCCAAATGTCGCGGTCACCATGGTCGCCGCGCCGAAACCGGCAGCGCAATCCATACGTTTTGGCCCTTCCGCCGTGCTTTTCATCGCACACACGGAGCCATCCGCCTGCGGGTAAACCAGCGCTTCGGTGGAAAATACGCAATCCACGCCCAGCTTGCCTTTGCTGTTCTTGACCACGCCAAAATCGCTTTTTAACCGCTCACGCAGTTTCGCCGCCAGCGGATCCTGAATGGTTTTCGCCAGATCGCTCACCTGGATCTGTGTCGGATCGATCTGCCCACCCGCGCCGCCGGTCGTTACCAGCGGGATCTTATTGCGTCGGCAGTAAGCAATGAGCGCCGCTTTTGGGCGCACACTATCAATCGCATCAATCACATAGCTGTAATCACGGCTCATTAACTGTGCAACATTATCGGCAGTGACAAAATCATCGACCACCGTTACCAGGCACTCCGGGTTTATCTGGCGAATACGTTCCGCCATCACCTCGGCTTTCGCCAGCCCCACATTTTCACGCAGAGCATGGATTTGCCGGTTAGTGTTCGTCACGCAGACATCATCCATATCAATCAGCGTGATAGCGCCAATGCCGGTGCGCGCCAGCGCTTCTGCCGCCCATGAGCCAACACCGCCAATGCCCACCACACAGATGTGCGCGTCGGCAAACCACTGCAGCGCTTTTTCACCATACAACCGCGCGGTGCCGCCAAAGCGCTGGCGCCAGGCGTCACTGATTACTGCTGACATAAACAAACCTCAAGATGAAACGAAAGACCCTCTTCCGGAGCCGGAAGAGGGTGCGAGTGTAGCACACTCAGCCGCTGAACACGCCGCCGCCAGCACCGGTTCCGGGGGCGTTTTTCAACACCCAAACGCGGCCGTAATGGTTGTACCATCCGGCGCGATGACCCGCATCCGGGCCAATGCCCTGATAAATATCGAAGTGCTGGCCTTTGATTGCGCCACCGACATCGAGCGCCACCATCAGGCGCAGCTCATACTTGCCGTTGAATTTGCCGTTATTATCCAGCTGCGGCACTTCCGCCAGCAGCGTCGTGCCCGGCGGAATAATCGACCGGTCGGAAGCGACAGAAGCGCGACCGATCAGCGGCACCGCGCTGGCACCTTTTACCGGCGCCCAGGATTGCGGTTTAAAGAAGACGAACGAGGCGTTCTCTTCCAGCAACGCGCGAACTTCCGCTTCGCTGTGTTTTTCGCCCCATTCGCGAATCGCCTGCATCGACATATCTTCGCGCTTCACTTCACCACGGTCGATCAGCACCTTGCCGATGCTGCGGTAGGCGTGGCCGTTTTTCCCGGCATAGCTGAAGAAGTTAAGCGGGCTGCCGTCGCCAAAATCGATATAGCCGCTGCCCTGCACATCCATAATAAAGTTGTCCATCAGCGAGTTGCTGTACGCCAGCACATAGCTGTCGCTGAGCGCGCCGGCGTAGATTTCCGCGCGGGACGGCAGGCGGCCGCGTTTAGACGGCATACGGTAAATCGGGTACTGGAATTCGCCCTGGCGTGTATGGCGCGCCTGCACAACCGGCGTGTAGTAACCGGTGAATTGTACGTTGCCATAGTTGTCGGTGCCTTCCATTTGCCAGGCGTCGAGACCGTACTGGCGCAAATTACGCGTATCGCCACCGGACATCAGCCACGACTGAATCGCGTTATACACGCCGCTCTGGCTGCCGTAGAGGCGCGGTGAGGCGCTACGAATTTGATTAACCTGCTCGGAGAAATCTCCGGCGTTGATTGGCGCACCTACGGCGTCAGGTTGATTGACCAGGGAAAAAGGCTGGGAAAATTTTCCGTCTTTATACTGTTGACCGCGATCGGTCGGTTTCGAAGAGCAGGCCGCGAGAATTGCCACCATTGCGCCTGTGAGTGCGAACTTAACCCAACGTCCTTTCATTATCTCTCATCTTCTGATTAACCCGGAGCGGGGTGAAGATAACAAACCCCACCCGCTAATGAAATGCGCCAGCACGACTCGGCGCTAATTTAGTTCAAAAAATAAACTGATTGTATTGTTTTTACACACAATCCCGCCAATTATGCGATCCATGCAAAAAAAAGGTTGCATCAATAAGTTTGCAGAGTATAGTGCGCATCCACGGACGCGGGGTGGAGCAGCCTGGTAGCTCGTCGGGCTCATAACCCGAAGGTCGTCGGTTCAAATCCGGCCCCCGCAACCAATTAAAATGTGAAGAAAAAAGTTTACATGACGGAAGTGTAAACAAGACGGACGCGGGGTGGAGCAGCCTGGTAGCTCGTCGGGCTCATAACCCGAAGGTCGTCGGTTCAAATCCGGCCCCCGCAACCAACACAATAAACACCTTAACGGGTGTTTTTTTGTTTCTGCGGTTCGCAAAAAGAAAATGGCGCTTTTCAGCGCCATTCTGTTATCCCCTTCTCGCCAGCGTCGCGCCATCCGCGAAGTAGGCTTTAATCCCTGCCAGAATCGACTCTGCCACTTCCTGCTGGAATTTCGCCGTCTTCAGCTTACGCTCCTCTTCCACATTACTGATAAACGCGGTTTCCACCAGAATTGACGGAATATCCGGCGCTTTCAGCACTGCGAAGCCGGCCTGCTCAACCTGATTTTTATGCAGGTTGTTGATATTACCAAGCTTGTTGAGCACCGCTTTGCCAAACTTCAGGCTGTCGTTAATGGTTAACGACTGCACCATATCGAACATGGTGTGATCCAGATAGCGATCGCCGCTCTTGCTCACCCCACCGATTAAGTCCGACGCGTTCTGCGTTTCCGCCAGATATTTCGCTGCGGTACTGGTCGCCCCCTTGGTCGACAGGGCAAAAACGGAAGAACCGCTTGGCTGGCGGCTGCTGAAAGCATCAGCGTGAATCGACACAAACAGGTCAGCGCGCTGTTTTTGCGCCTTGGCAACGCGCACTTTCAACGGAATAAACACATCCTCGTTGCGCGTCATATAGGCTTTCATATTGCTCTCTTTCTCGATCAGCGCATGCAGCCGACGCGCGATTTGCAGCACCACATCTTTTTCCCGGGTGCGATATTTCCCCGTCGCCCCCGGATCTTCACCGCCGTGACCGGGATCGAGCATGATCACAATTGGCCTGTCACGTCCGGCTCTCCCCGGTTTCGGGCCGCTCTCTGCGGGCGGCACCTGCTGCTCAAGATCGCCTTTGTTGTACTCTTCAAGCAGCGCCAGCAGCGGGTCCTGCACGTCTTTCGCATTAGCCGGGTAGAGATCCATCACCAGACGCTCTTTAAAACCGGCCACCGGCGCCAGCGCAAACAGCTGCGGCTTCACGTCCTGTTTCAGTTCAAACACCATGCGCACGGTCTGCGGATCGAACTGCCCTACCCGCGCGGATTTGATATAAGGATCGTCGCCACGGATCTGCGCGCCCATGCCTTTTAACACGGAGTTAAGATGCACACCTTCAAGATCCACCACCAGCCGGTCGGGGTTACTCAACGCGAACTGCTTATATTTGACGACATGGTTTGATTCCACCGTCACGCGCGTATAGCTTGACGCTGGCCAGACGCGAACCGCCACCACCTGGCTGACTGCAGCCAGACCAATTTGGCTCACGCTTAATAACCACATGGCCCCCGCGCCCTTTAAAAACCTGCGGCGACTCAGCGCTGATTGACTTCCCGACATGCTTCTCCCGAGCAATTTTTATATACGTAATAATATTCGTCAAAATTGACCGAAAACTTTAACGAATGATGCATAAACTGTCATCTATTAAAGGGTAAACATATGTCTGCCTGCGGGCTGCGGCGAGGAACATTTGTTATACGACTGCAAAATTTGCACTTGCACGCGACGGCAGAAAAGAATAAAAATACACAATTTACGAATAGTCATGCATTGAGGACAGGCCGTGGTAAAAGAGCGTAGAACCGAACTGGTGCAGGGATTTCGCCACTCCGTTCCCTATATTAATGCCCACCGTGGCAAGACGTTTGTCATTATGCTCGGCGGTGAAGCCATTGAGCATGAAAACTTTTCCAGTATTGTCAACGACATCGGCCTACTGCATAGCCTGGGTATCCGGCTGGTAGTGGTCTACGGCGCGCGTCCACAGATTGACGCTAATCTCGCCGAGCACAACCATGAGCCGATTTACCACAAACATACCCGCGTTACCGACGCTAAAACGCTCGAACTGGTTAAGCAAGCCGCCGGGTTGCTGCAACTGGACATCACCGCACGTTTGTCGATGAGCCTCAACAATACGCCGCTGCAAGGCGCGCATATTAATGTCGTCAGCGGCAATTTTATTATCTCGCAGCCGTTAGGCGTGGATGATGGCGTCGACTACTGTCACAGCGGTCGTATTCGTCGTATTGATGAAGAAGCGATTCACCGCCAGCTTGCCAGTGGCGCGATTGTGCTGATGGGGCCGGTGGCAGTTTCGGTCACGGGCGAAAGTTTTAACCTGACCTCTGAAGAGATCGCCACTCAGCTTGCTATCAAACTGAAAGCGGAAAAGATGATCGGCTTTTGTTCATCGCAAGGCGTGATGAACGATGAGGGCGAAATCGTTTCTGAGCTGTTCCCGAATGAAGCCCAGGCGCGCGTCGAAACGCTGGAAGCGCGTGGCGATTATCACTCCGGCACCGTGCGTTTCCTGCGTGGCGCGGTCAAAGCCTGCCGCAGCGGCGTACGCCGCAGCCACTTAATCAGCTACCAGGAAGATGGCGCGCTGTTGCAGGAACTCTTCTCGCGCGACGGTATCGGTACGCAAATTGTGATGGAGAGCGCCGAGCAGATCCGCCGCGCCACCATCAACGATATCGGCGGGATCCTGGAACTTATCCGCCCGCTGGAACAGCAAGGGATCCTGGTACGCCGCTCCCGTGAACAGCTGGAGATGGAGATCGACAAGTTCACAATTATCGAACGCGATAACCTGACCATCGCCTGTGCGGCGCTTTATCCCTTCCCGGAAGAGAAAATCGGTGAGATGGCCTGTGTCGCGGTTCACCCCGATTACCGCAGCTCATCGCGCGGGGAAGTGCTGCTGGAGCGCATTGCGGCACAGGCAAGACAGATTGGCCTGAGCAAACTGTTTGTGCTGACGACCCGCAGCATTCACTGGTTCCAGGAGCGCGGTTTCACGCCAGTGGATATTGATTCCCTGCCGGAAACCAAAAAAGAGATGTACAACTACCAGCGCCGGTCAAAAGTGCTGATGGCCGATCTCACCTGAGCTTTCGCCCCCGCCTTCTGAGGGGGCTTTTTACATCCGTGAACGAAAGAGTGAATCCAGCCCGCTGCGCCGTTCAGTGCGGGTCGCAATCGCCTGCCCCAGCACGCGTTCGTCAGCATACACCGACAAGCGATTACGGGCGCGGGTAATCGCGGTATAAACCAGTTCACGCGTTATCACCGGCGCAATCTGTCCGGGCAGGATCAATGCAGCATGATCAAACTCCGAACCCTGCGATTTATGTACCGTCATCGCCCACGCGGTATCATGCTCCGGCAAGCGGCTTGGCAACACCGGTTTGATCTCGCCATCCGGCATCGGGAACCAGACGCGGATCCCCTGCCCTTGCTCCAGCGCTATGCCGATATCGCCGTTAAACAACCCCAGCGCCGAATCGTTACGCGAAATCATCACCGGTCGCCCGTGATACCAGCGCGAATGCGCCAGCCGGGTAATCTGGTGCTGACGTACCAGCGCCAGTTCCAGCCGCTCATTCAGCCCGCTGACGCCAAACGGCCCTTCACGTAAAGCGCAGAGCAGCTGGTATTCGCCAAAGGCGGCAATCACCTCTTTCGGCCCGGCGTGGCTTCTCACCAATGAGAGAAAGCGCGCATAGCCCGCAAGCGCATCGTCAATCATGCCCTGATACTCTTCCGCGTTGTTCAGGGGCTTACGCTCAATGTCCGCACACCCCTGGCTGAATACCGCTTGCATCGCGCGTTTATCGCCCCGGTTGACGGCGGCGGCGAGTTGACCAATTCCCGAATCACTGCCAAAGCGGTAGCTTTTTTGCAGCAAACAGAGGCAGTCACGCAAGCTGCCTGCATCGGCAATACCTTCGGGAACTGGCGTCCCCGTCAGACGCGACAATTGCGCTGCACGTTCAGCGCTATACCCGGCATTGACCCACGCACAGATATCACCCAGCACCGCGCCGGCTTCCACCGAGGCCAGTTGATCGCGATCGCCAAGGAAAATCACCCGCGCCCGCGAAGGCAGCGCATCGATTAACCGCGACATCATAGGTAAATCAATCATGGACGCTTCATCGACGACCAGCACATCCAGATGCAACGGGTTATTCGCGTGATGACGCATGCGCTGGCTGCCGGGCTGCGCACCAAGCAACCGGTGCAGCGTGCTGGCCTCATCCGGCAGCATCGCTTTTTGTCGTGCATCCAGTTGCAACTGGCGTAGCGCATTGCCCAGCGATTCGGTCAGGCGCGCGGCGGCTTTCCCGGTTGGTGCGGCAAGGCAAATACGGCACTTGTCGCCGTCCACCGTCTGCACCAGCGCCGCGAGCAGTTTCGCCACGGTCGTGGTTTTTCCGGTTCCTGGCCCACCGGAAATCACCGAAATCCGCCGGGTAAGCGCCACGGCGGCGGCCACTTTTTGCCAGTTGATTTCCGTTCCCGACGAGGAGGGAAATAGCCTCTCCAGCGTCTGCGCCATTCGCGTTTCATCGATATCCTGCAATGGCGCCTGTGCGGCAAAAAACGCGGCAACCCGCCGCTCATGGCACCACATACGGTTAAGGTAGAGACGAGAATCGGTGAGGATCATCGGCGTAGCGGCTTCGCTTTCGCTCACAGCGGGCGAACTCAGTAAGACGTTATCCCAGTCATCCGGGTTGCCCGCGAGCGCGAATAACTCGCTAAACAGCGGCGAGTCTTTACCGTATGTCTCAGGCGTAAGACGCGCGATTGGCAGACATACGTGCCCTTCACCAGTATCATGGCTTAACAACGCAGCAGCCAGCATAACTGCAGGTTCCTGCTCCGTGGCGACCGTCAGCGCAAACTGCACATCCAGCGCGCGCAGCAGCTTCTGCTCCACCGCTTCCTGCAGCAAACTTTGCATACTCATGGCGCAACCTCCGGCGCAACGCCTGCGAACAGGTCGTCCATTTGTGTAATCAATTCAACATCAGGCCGGATAGTGAAAATCCCCTGCTGCGGATTTTGCGCGTCCACGCCACGCAGGAAGAGATAAATCACGCCGCCGAAATGGTGTTCGTAGTCATACCCTGTAATGCGATGGCGTAAAAAGCGGTGCAACGCCAGGCTGTAAAGCTGGTACTGCAAGTCGTAGCGGTGCGACTGCATCGCCGCCGCCATGGCTGCTTGCGTGTAGGCTTCTGCGCTCTCACCCAGCCAGTTGGATTTGTAATCCAGCAGGTAATAACGCCCGTTGTGGCGAAACACCAGGTCGATAAACCCTTTCAACATGCCGCGCACATCGCGAAAATCGAGCGGCGGGCAGCCAGCCGATAGCGGATCATAACGCCGGATGAGCTCATCCAGCGCCTCCGCGCTCAGCGTGGCGCTAATCGGCAGGTAAAACTCCATTTCCACCTGTTTTTCTTTGTTCGTCAGTTGGCTCAGGGAGATGCCCGTTTGCGCCAGCGGCACATGCAGCACGGTTTCCAGCCAGCGGCTTAGCACTGGCTGCCAGTGTGCTTCGTAACCGCCCGCCAGCAATTTCTCTGCAACCCAGGCGTCAGCGACCGGCTGCGTAAAATCCAGATCCTCAAACAAGCTGTGCAAAAATGTGCCTGGTGCCGCACCGCGTGGAAACTGGTGCGGCGTTAACACCGGCTCTTGCAACGTCTCTCGCTCTCCGGCTGCGTCGATATCCAGACGCGGCAGCAGATCCTGAGCGATGCCATGAGCACGCTGCTGCAACCCGGAATAGCTGGTGACACGCCAGTCATCGCTGATGCGCCGCGTGATTTCACGCACGCTCAACGTCGGTGATTCCGTTTGCGGCAGTTGCCAGCGCCCGGCGTCCGGCATTGACGGGATGCAAAGGGCAATATCGTCATTGCACAACTGCTGCAAAACGTTACGCAGCGCTGCGGCATCCAGCGCTTCGCCTTTTTGCAGAAGCCGCCCCAGCGCGCTCTGGTGAAAATCACTGGCTCCGGCTTTTTCGCCACGACGACGAAACAGTGGGGCAACCCCCAGGCTGCAATGCCAGACCGAACGCGTCAACGCTACGTACAGCAAGCGCAGGTCTTCGGCCAGACGCTCCGCCTCTGCCAGCGCGACGCTCTCTTCGGCATGGCTGAGATCGAGCACGGCGGCAAAGGAGTCACGATCGTGGTAAAAGCCCTGATCCTGAATGCGGAAATTGGCGATAAACGGCAGCCAGACCAGCGGATACTCCAGCCCTTTCGATTTGTGGATGGTGACAATCTGCACCAGGTGTTTATCACTCTCCAGCCGCAGTTGCTCGCTTGATGCATTAGCGTTCGGCTCGGCAATACGCTGCGCCAGCCAGCGGGTAAGCGCGTGTTCACTTTCCAGTTGCGTACCCGCTTCCTGCAACAACTCGCTGATGTGCAGGATATCCGTCAGTCGTCGTTCACCGCCAGGGGTTGCCAGTAAGTTTTCCGCCACATGTCGCGCGCTCATCAGCCTGCGCAGCATTGCCATCACACCGCGTTTTTGCCACAGCTCGCGATAGCCGGAAAACTCTTCAACAATCTCATCCCACGCCAGCTCATTCTGGTTGAGCGCATCTATATCCAGCGCGGTAAGCCCCAGCAAGGAAGTCGCTAGCGCACTGCGCAGCGTACTTTCGCGCTCCGGCGCCAGCACCGCCTGCAACAGCCACAACAACTCCTGCGCTTCCGGTGTTTCAAAAACGCTGTCGCGGTTGGAAAGGTACACAGACGGGATATTCAGTAACGTCAGTGCATCGCGGATAAGCGAGGCTTCATGGCGGCTGCGCACCAGCACGGTAATATCCGATGCTTTGACCGGCCGCGCGTTTTCCCCTTCATACAACAGCGCTTCGCCCCGCAGCCCGGCGCTCAGCCAGTCGCGGATTTGTGCTGCGCATAACTGCGCCATAAACCCCTGATAATCGCCGACGCTTACGCCTTCGCCCTCCATCAGCCACAGCTTCATCGCAGGCTGCGTTTCTCCCTGATACGCAAAGCGTAAGCCTGCGTTTTTGGCGGCTGCTTTTACCGGCAGGAACGGGATTTGACGGAACATGAAAGCGTCGTCCATCCGGCTGAAGAGCTGGTTGACGCTGGCAATCATGCCTGGCGACGAGCGCCAGTTGGTATCCAGCGTATAGCGGGCGCTTACTTCATCGCGCGCTTTCATATAGGTGAAAATATCCGCGCCGCGAAATGCGTAAATGGCCTGTTTTGGGTCGCCAATCAGCAACAAACCGCAATCCGACTGTTTCAGCCAGATGCGGCTAAAAATACGGTACTGCTGCGGGTCGGTATCCTGAAATTCATCGATCATCGCAACCGGGAAACGGGTGCGGATTGCTGCGGCCAATGCTTCGCCGTTCGGGCTTCGCAGGGCATCATCAAGGCGGCTGAGCATATCGTCAAAGCCCAGTTCGCCGCGCCGACGTTTCTCTTTTGCCACCGTTTCACGAATCTCACGCATCGCGCTGGTCAGCACCAGATCGTTAAGCGTCAACGACTGCGCCAGCAAGTTTTCAATGGCGACGAAAAGCGGGTGTTCTGGCACAACGCCATCAGGTTTTGTGCGTTCAATAAGAAAGGACTGCGTGAATTTTTCCAGCGCGTCCGGCAACAGGTAACTGCGGGTCTCTTCCTGCGCCCAGGTGGAGATTTTCTCGATCCATTTCGCCTGGTTGCCACGGTTAAATTTACGTCGGTCAATACCGGAGTTTTCGAGCAGTGGCTCGATTTCATTGACGCAAGCGCTCCACTGACGCTTCACCTCGCCAATCTGCGCAATAATTTGCTGATGGCGCGAGGCCAGCGTTTCGTCTGCCGCTGGCGGTGTTTTAATTTGCGGCGCTTCCCCTTGCAGATAGCGATCAATTGCTTTCAGCAGATCCTGCGGTCCTTTCCACGAAGCATGGATAACTTCAGCAATTTCACGCGTCAGCGGGTAGCAGTGACGACGCCAGAAATCCGCACAGGCTTGGTAACGCAGTAACGACTCATCTTCCAGCAGTTGCAGTTCAAACAGCATGCCGGATTCGAAGGCATTCAGGCTCAGCATGCGCTGGCAAAAACCGTGGATCGTAAAGATGGCCGCTTCGTCCATTTGCCGCTCTGCCAGCAGCAGCCACTGCGCCGCCTGTTGCTTATCGGCAATCTCTTCCAGCAGACGGGCGTACAGCGGGTTATCGGTCGTTTCGCGCAGGCAAGCAATGCGCAGCTCATGGATGTTACTTCGGATGCGGCCGCGCAGCTCTTCTGTCGCGGCCTCGGTGAACGTCACCACCAGCAGTTCTTCAACGCTCAGTGGACGCGGGTAGGCGGCGCTGCCGCCTAACCCTAATAACAGCCGCAAATAGAGCGCGGCAATGGTAAAGGTTTTACCGGTACCCGCAGAGGCTTCAATCAGGCGCTCGCCGGTGAGCGGCAAGCGCAGGGGATCAAGGGTCTCAGCGGTCGTTTCTCTCATCTTTCTCGGTCATCTTCGGTAAGGTTTGCTGCAACGCGCTGGTGCTGTCCCAGACCTTCCAGCCCTGCGGACGGGCATAATCGGCTTTCCCGCTCTGGCTACCGGAGATCTGTGACAGGATCGCCATACCTTGCGGCTCTACCACCGCCTGATGGAAGAAATCGGCAAGTTTTTGCGGCGTCAGCAGTTTTATCTGAGCAACTACTTTATCACGCGAATCGAAGCGCATATTGCCACGATCGAAATCTTTGCTGAGTTTGGAAGCTTCTTCACCTAACGTTTGCGGCGCTTGCGTAAGTTGCGCGATGACGCCCTGCTGGAGCTGCGCAAACTCTTCCGGCTTCATTGCCCGTAATTTCGCTTCTGCAGTAGGGAAGAAAGCCTTGTAGCGCTCCCAGAGATAGGCTGGCTGCTTATCGTTGCTCTGCAACAGGAATCCCATCCCCCACTGGCGACCAACGCTCATTGGGAAGGCGAACACGGCGTAACCCAATTGTTCTTCCGTGCGCAGTTGGTTATAGAACCACGGCTGCACGATTTGCCCTAACATGGCGCTGTATGCCGAACTGCTGAACTCATCAAAACCGGTGGGTACAAACACCGCCGCGAGTGCGGAGTCCGTGCTGTTTCCCGCTTTTTCAAAGCTCACATTCTGCTGCTTGTCCACCACGACATTCTGGTTTCGGCACCACACCGTACCGTTAGCGCCAAGCTGTTTTTGCACCTCATGAGCGAGGTCTTTCGTCTGCTGTTCGCTCAGGTTACCCACCACCAGGAATTCCGGACGCGCATTATTTTTCAGCGCATCGCGGTAGTGCAAAATATCCTGCAAGGTAATAGACGGCAGTAACGCGCGGCGCTCTTCACGCTGGAAATAAGGCACCTGCGACAACATCTGGATCGGCATGATTGCCTGATCGAACGCTTTGCCTTTTTCGGCGGAATCCATCATCTGCGCATACCAGGATTTGGCCTGGGCAAGCTGTTCTTCCGTCGGCGTATAGCTGAAATATCCCGCCAGCAGCGCCTGGAAAAGCTGCGGCAAACGCTGGGTATACCCGTTGGCGTTAAGCATTAAACCGTTATTGGCATTGGTGGAAAAACTGATGCCACCGACCGCCGCCTGATTGCTGAGCTGATCGAGTGCCAGCCCCGCCAGATAATCATTAAGGGCAAATATTACCTGGTTTTTCGCGCTATCCATCGCCTGCGGGTTACGCAGCACTACGCTGACATCCGCTTTGGGCTCGCTGGCGAAATATTGGCTTGGCATATACACCACGCGCAGCGTCGGCTCATCGACAATCAGTTCAGGGTGTTCGTACTGCTTCGCCGGTTTTATCAGCGTGAAGTCGTCCGGAATATAAGGGTTCAACTCCGGAAACTTCAGCGCGATACGACTCTCGCGCGTCTGCCAGTCGGCATAGGTTTCCGGCGTGATCTTATTCACCTGGTAAGGTGCTTCAACAAAATAGGCCGTTTTATTGTGCGGCTCATCCGGGCTGATGTACCAGATACGCGCATTTTGCGGCGTCATCTCGTCAAGACGCGCCTGCACTGCTTTGGCATCGAACCGATCGGCAATGTTAACCGAATCCAGCGTATGGGCGACAGGCACGCGGATCATGGTGTCCGCCAGCCACTCGACGTAATCCATATCGCGGGTAATAGAGGGATAGCGGAAATCGAGATTGAGAATATGTGCCAGCTCGTCGAAATAACGCTTATCAACGCCCTTTTCACGCAACAGTTGCAGGTAGCTGAAAATGGCGGCCACGACTTCGTCACGATTGGCCTGACCTTTATCGGTCAACGTTGCGGATATGGCCAGCACACCGCTGTTGCCATTCACCACCGGATCGGAATCACCGCGAATACCTTCTACCAACCCCTGACTTTGCAACCAGTCCGAGAGCGTGCCCGGGCTGCGGTTGCCAATCAAATAGGTGATAAGCTCGTCCGTTTTGCTACGAAAGGCGGCGGTATTGTTATCAATACGAAACTCCACACGCAGCACTTTACGCGGCACCGCCGGGACATAGTGGATGATGATGCCTTTCTGCGCGTCGGTCACCACGGGAACCGTGATGTCCGGCTTGTCGATATTCTTATTCGGTACACGGCCATACGTTTCGACGGCAATTTTCGCCAGATCAGCTAATGGACGGTTACTGTAGATCACCGCCTTCATCAGGTTGGCCGAATAATATTTATCGCGAAACGCCAGCAATGCGGCATGAACAGGGCTGCCGGGCTTATCACTCAGGGTTTCAAGGTTACCGCCGGAGAAGCGCGCGCCAGGGTGCGCCGGGTTGATGGTTTCCGCGCTAACCTGCGCCATACGCATACCGTCACGGGTGCGGGCCATTGTCAGCTCTGCGTTGACCGCGTTGCGCTCGCGTTCACCATATTTTTTATCCAGCATGGGAGCGGCAATGGCATCGGCTAAACGGTCAACAGCCCCTTCCAGCGCATTGTTTTCCACTTCCAGATAATAAGCGGTGCGATAAGGCGCGGTGCTGGCATTGTGGCTGCCACCATGCAGCTTAAGGAATTCGGCCAGACTATCGGGCTGCGGGTATTTTTTCGAACCCATCAGTGTCATGTGCTCAAGATAGTGAGCAAGGCCGGGGTGCGCATCCGGATCTTCCAGCGAGCCGACCGGCACTACCAGAGCAGAGAGCGATTTGACCGCCTGCGCGTCGGACACCAGCAACACGACCATGCCGTTATCAAGGCGTATCGCCTGATATTGACGGGTATCTTTGTCGCTCTTACGGATAGTTTCCTGAACAGGTTGCCAACCGTTGTCTGCCTGACTGAATGAAGCCCAGAGGGCAAAAAACAGGACGAAAGCTTTTAACCAGGTGCTGCGGGGCATTCACGAACCTCATCATTAACTTTTCCGGCTCGCCCAGGGATAATCGAGAAAGCCGGGTAAACCTGTGCTGGCTGAGCCAGCACTCTTGTTATATCAGTCCGTGACCGTCGCGCATGATAATGGATGCAACCACTTCGCGCAATTTTTATACAATCAATCGGACTGGTTGTGTCGATAAAGCGGTAACAGAAAACGCTGCGCTTGTTCGGTAATTTCAGCGTAATACTCAGGTTCAAGGGTTCGCCACAGGCGCTGATACCAGACATCATCGCCTTCACCGCGCACCACCATGTTGCCTTCATACGCCTGCAGGAATTTACTCTGCGCTTTTTGTAACGTCTCTTCGTCCTTTAACATGGCATCATTTGCCGCGTCATAACAGACTTTTATCCACGCGCCACCGCTTTCCGGCAATAACAGAAGCGGTTTCATCATGCCTTCCCGATAGCCTTCAATCAGCGTTGCCAGATATTCCAGCGCCTTATCAGCAGGTAGCGGGGGAAAACACCATTCGCCCTCTTTGCGAACGAACAAGCGGCTGGTGCCGGTGCCGCCGCTGGCACAATAAACAAGATGCTCCAGCCAAAGTTGCAGGCCTTGCGAAACGTTCAACAAGGCTGGACGCCAGCGCAATAGCCCGTCTGGCTGCACACGCGGCAGCCATCCGGTGAGATGAACGCCTGCGCAATGCAGGTCAATTTCGAGACTGTCAGAAGGCTGGCGATATTCAATAACGCGGTTAGCCAGTTCCTGCATCTCCTGACATTGGGTTTCCCAGATAATTTCACCAAATGCCCCATAAGGCAGTACGCCAGCCGCGCGGTAGCGGCGAAACAGCTTCTCTGCATCGTGCTCTTCAACCAGCGTATTTAATATCTCCTGATTGAGCTGGTAACGGCTCAGACCATCAAGGATAAACGGCTCAGCATCCGGAATTTCACTCTCCTCCGGGCGGAAATTAACGCGCAGGCGCATCTGGAAAAAGGCGCGCACCGGATGCGCCCAAAAACGCTGTAGCTGATCAAAAGTGACCGTTTCAAGCGGCACGTCATCCAGCGCTTGAATAAACTCGGCATGCGCCTGGCCCTGTGAACTCGCGGCCGGTAGCCAGTCGCGGACATAACTTTGCCACTCGTCAACCCTATAGTTTGCCGGATCAAACGGCATCCGCGTATGCAGATGCGTGATATGTGCCTTTACCCGCTGCTCGCTTTCGTCGCAGTTAAGCAATGCATCGCCAGGCAAGTAGTGGCTCTGCCCAATGTAATCCACCAGCTCCTGCACCAACACCGAGGGGAAGCGCTCTTTATTATCCTGGATAGAGCGGCCGATATAGCTGATATAGAGCTGCTGCTGTGCAGAGTTAAGTGCTTCGAGGAACAAATAGCGGTCATCATCCCGACGGCTGCGGTCGCCACGCTGCGGCTTCTGGCTCATCAGGTCAAAACCCAGCGGAGGCAGCGCGCGCGGGTAGACACCATCATTCATGCCCAGCAGACAGACCACTTTGAAAGGAATAGAGCGCATCGGCATCAGGGTACAGATATTCACAGGCCCCGCGAGGAAACGCTGACTTATACGCTCCTGATCGAGGCGCTGAGCCAGCTCGTCACGCAGTAGCGAAAGCGGGATCGCATCGTGGTAATTGGCACCAACGCCCTGCGCGATAATATCCTGCCACTGCTGTTCAATCAGAGCCAGCGCGGCTTCTGTGTCCTGGTCTGGCAGGAAAAAGTCATTAAGCATGTCGCGACAAACCGGGAGCCACTCTTCCAGCGGTCGCGCCTCAGACAAGCCACGACGCCAGATATTAAGCTGCATCAACAGCTCCGCCAGGTGACCGACTAACTCCGCGATAAGCCCGCTGGATTCGTCATACGGTAAAATCGACTGCCACTCACCCTGGCGGCTTTCCATCGCATAACCGAGCAGCATTCGCGTCAGGCCAAACTGCCAGGTGTGCTGCCCGGTCGGGGGTAATTCAAGTTCGCGAACGTTGTCGTCGTCCATTCCCCAGCGAATGCCGGACTCATTGACCCATAAGCGCAGGTAACGTAGCCCCTCTTCATTAATGTTGAAACGCGCCGCCAGCACCGGAACATCCAGCAGCGCCAGCACATCTTCACTCACAAAGCGGCTGTCAGGCAGGGAGAGCAAACTGATAAAGGCCTGCAGCGCTGGATGAGCCTGCCGCGCGCGGCGGTCGGAAATAGCATAGGGAAGATAACGTTCACCAGTGGCGCTACCGAAAACCGCCTGAATATACGGGCTGTAGCTGTCGATATCGGCGACCATGACCACGATATCGCGAGGCGTCAGCTCAGGATCCTCTTCCAGCATCGTTAGCAGCCGGTCATGCAGGATCTCTACTTCTCGCTGCGGGCTGTGGCAGATATGCACTGTTACGCTGCGATCGTTGGGATCAAGTAGCCGTTTTTTGTCACTACGGGAAAACTCTTCTGCCGTTACGCCCGCCACCGCACCATTTTGCAGTTCCAGGATATCGTACTTAAGGTTTTGCAGCAGCGAGCCGGGCGTAATGTCGACGAAAGCATCCAGCTCTTCATAACGTTCCATGCCCGCCAGCAGGAAAATGTTATCCCGCCCCAGCTTGCCCCACGAAGCCAGCAAGGGATTACCAACATCCTGCTCGCCATCAGCATTGAACAGACCTTCGGCGTTTTGTGTATCACGGAACAGGGGAAACTGTCGGTTTTCCCGGTGATGCCGACGATTACGGGTGATCAGTTTCGCCAGAAACGCCGGATCTTTAATGTCGCCCCAGTAGTAACGGCAGGGATTCGTAAATAAAAGATGGACATCAATATGCTTACCCAGCGCCTGGAGCGCTTGTAAATAAATGGGCGGCAGCGCGGAAATCCCACAAATAAAGACGCGCGAAGGCAAACCGGCGGGCCGCTGCACAGCCGATTCAAGCTTATCGATAAAACGCTGATAGAGATTGGCGCGGTGCCAGTGTGGCTGCCCCAGCGCGGCGGTATGTTCCACCAATGCGCGCCACAGCGGTGCTTGCCAGCGCTGCGCTTCATCCAGCCCGTCGATCTGTTCACCCGCTTCCCATCGCGTCAGCCACTCAGGGCGGTAAACGAGATATTGATCGTAAAGATCCGCCACGCGTGAAGAGAGCTGGAAGAGTTTACGCTTGTCATCATCGTCATTCAGATAATGGCGCAGCATGGTGAACGCCTCTTGCTCCAGCATGCCCGGCAGCAAAGACATCAGCTTCCAGCTCATACTCTGTTTGTTAAATGCGCTCTCTTTCGGAATGCCGTCCAGTACGGTGACGAACATCTCCCAGATAAAGCTCGCTGGCAGCGGGAAGGTAATATTGGCGGCAATACTAAACTTCTGCGCGAGCGTCATTTGCAGCCATTGCGCCATGCCGGTGCTTTGTACCAGCACAACTTCAGGCTCAAAGGGATCGTCGAGCCTGTTATGCTCAACAATAAACTCCATCAATGCTTCCAGCACATCCAGACGATTGGAGTGGTAAACCCTTAACATAAGCGCTCCTGACTACTGACTGTTCGGGCAAAATAATCGCGTCATTTGCCCCTGCCTGCCCGCTGGCGAACTAACGGTAGCGTTGATGCTGACACATCCCCCGGTGGTTGTCTGCCCCCGCTGAACTTGCCAGCCTGGCGGTAACGATGATACTTCGGGTTGCGCCTGTTCCCAGGCGTAGCGCCATAGCTGTCGCCACTGGCTGGTGGATAAAAACCCCGATGCCAGCGCACGATGATAACCGCCAAGCGCAGTAACAACCATCACCATTAACACCATAGCCAGCAGAACTTCGGTAAGGCTAAAACCTCGTTGTTTGTTTACGGCGACCGGCATAGCGCTTCCTCTTTCAGTGGACAAAAATCACTCCAGCCATGAGGCAAAAAACGGACCTGCGCCCCCTCCACACGCCCAAGATGCCACAGCGATGTTTCAGCGTTTGCGACAATCAGCAGCGCGGCCCCATCGGTAAAAACGCGTAAACAACTTCGAACATTTTGTCCGGCGCTTTGCTGGCACTGCAGCGCGGGCTGAGCAGGCCAGGTTTGATGACGCGCCCACTCCATGGCTGAAGAGATTTCCGCAGCATTGCGTATCCCCTGGTTTTCATTATTCACGCGCCAGATGTGGCCGCTTAGTTGCAGGTTTAAGCCGTGCAACATCAGGCTACCCAGCAGCAATAACAACAATACCAGCCCCAGTGACGACATCCCTCGTTGCCGGTTCATAAGTTGTACCCGGTCACGCTTAAATCAGCGGTAAAGGGTTGCCCGACATTACCCGGAACACGCGCCGAGAGTGTGATCGCGAGCTGTGGTGCAAACCCCGGCGTCTGACGCAGAGCGACATGAAAACGCTCAATGCTCATCTGGGCAGGATCGGTGATTTTTTCCCAGCCCCGGCCACTGCAAGATGTTGCGGCACGCATGATTTCGAGTGCACCACTTTGCAGCCGAAAGCCGGTTTGTTCCGGTTCGCTGCTTCCCGATGACTCCCAGCGTCCATTGCTGTTGGCGTCCCACTGAGCAATGACGCAATCTCCGCTGCTACTGATAACCAGCGGCTGGCCGCCACAGCTGCCATTGCAATATCCCGCTCGCTGGAGATGTTTTGCGATGCCGCGCAGTTGCAGCCAGAGATCGTCCTCCACCGTCTGGATACGGGTGTGCTGCGTTACCACCAGCTGCAGCGCCGGTAAAAAGCGGGCAGAGGCCAGTAACAGCACGCTGCCGATTGCCATTGCCAGCACGGTTTCCAACAGTGAAAACCCTTTTTGCCTGTCTAACATAAATTCTCCGCTGATGGCTGACACATTCTGATCCTGCCCCATGCCGAAACCACCACTCGCCACTCCCCGGCACTGCTACGCAGCCGAATATTGCCGGGCCAGGCGGTGTTGCGCAGTCCAAAGAACCCCAGCGAAGGTGTCACATCAACCAGCGTGACGTCAGGCCAGTGAGGCTGCAGTGAGAAAGCATTCTGCGCAGCGCAATTTTGCGACGGCGAATTCACCAGGCACCAGCGTTCGCCTTCACGAATGCCGTACACCAGCTGCGAACGGTTGTGCCAGTTGGCATCATCGCGCAGACGTTCAAGCAAATGCCGCACCTGCAACGCGGTTTGCCACAGCCGCTGCTGCGCCTGCCAACTCTGCCAGCCAGAGATGCCCGCTCCGCTCAGGATAACAATCAGCACCATTGCGACGAGGGTTTCAATCAGGGTGAAGCCATCTTCTTTTTTCATGGCGGCAGTGTGTCGTTAGCATGCATTCAGATCGAGGGGCAAACAGAGACGTTACGAGGCAGTACGAAAGAAATACGTCACGTTGCAGCGAGTTGCAAAAGAGGTGGAAGCAGGGACGAAGAAACGATTATCGGGCAAAAAAAACCGGTACGTTGCCGCACCGGTTATGACATGTTGATAGAAATCAGATAGCGACAGGTGCTTTGATGGCCGGATGCGGATCGTAGCCTTCGATTTCGAAGTCTTCGAAACGGTAGTCAAAAAGAGAGTCAGGCTTACGCTTGATAACCAGTTTCGGCAGCGCACGCGGTTCACGGCTTAATTGCAGACGTGTTTGTTCCAGGTGATTGCTGTAAAGGTGGGTGTCGCCACCGGTCCAGACGAAGTCACCCGGTTGCAGATCGCACTGCTGAGCCATCATATGCACCAGCAACGCATAGCTGGCGATGTTGAACGGCAGACCAAGGAACACATCGCAGGAGCGTTGGTAGAGCTGGCAGGAGAGCTTGCCGTCCGCCACATAGAACTGGAAGAACGCGTGGCATGGGGCCAGCGCCATTTTGTCAAGCTCACCCACGTTCCACGCGGAAACAATAATGCGGCGTGAATCCGGGTCGTTTTTCAGCTGGTTAATCACTGTCGTGATCTGGTCAATATGGCGACCGTCCGGCGTTGGCCACGCACGCCACTGTTTGCCGTAAACCGGGCCAAGATTGCCCTCTTCGTCGGCCCATTCGTCCCAAATGGTGACTTTGTTTTCACGCAGATAGGCAATATTGGTGTCGCCCTGCAGGAACCACAGCAGCTCATGAATAATTGAACGCAAATGGCAGCGCTTGGTGGTCACCAGCGGAAAGCCGTCCTGCAGATTAAAACGCATCTGATGGCCAAAAATAGACAGCGTGCCTGTCCCGGTGCGGTCGTTTTTCGGGGTGCCTTCATTCAGCACCTTTTGCATCAATTCTAAATACTGTTTCATGGTTCCTCAGGAAACGTGTTGCGGCGAACGATGGCGGTACGCCCAAATCATCATGATTGCGCCTGCAACGATCATCGGAATGGAGAGGATCTGCCCCATGCTGATGTATTGCACCCACTCGCCGGTAAATTGCGCGTCGGGCTGGCGGAAGAACTCAACGATGATACGGAACGCGCCGTAGCCAATCAGGAACAAGCCGGAGACCGCGCCCGTCGGGCGAGGTTTGCGAATAAACAAGTTAAGGATGATAAACAGCACAATGCCTTCCAGAGCCAGCTCGTAAAGCTGAGACATATGGCGCGGCAACATGCCGTAAGTATCAAAAAGAGATTGCCACTCCGGATGTGAAGGCAGCAGCGCCATATCTTCCGCGCGTGAGCCAGGGAACAGCATGGTATAGGGGAATGACGGATCAACACGTCCCCACAGCTCACCGTTGATAAAGTTACCCAGGCGTCCTGCGCCAAGGCCAAACGGGATCAGCGGAGCAATAAAATCGGAAACCTGGAAGAAGCTGCGTTTGGTGCGTCTGGCGAAGATAACCATCACCACAATCACGCCAATCAAACCGCCGTGGAAGGACATGCCCCCGTCCCATACGCGGAACAGATAAAGCGGGTCGTTCAGGAAAACCGGGAAGTTGTAGAACAGCACATAGCCGAGACGGCCGCCGAGGAAAACACCGAGAAAGCCCGCGTAAAGCAGGTTTTCAACTTCGTTTTTTGTCCAGCCACTGCCCGGACGATTCGCCCGGCGCGTTGCCAGCCACATCGCAAAAACGAAGCCCACCAGGTACATTAATCCGTACCAGTGGAGAGAAACTGGTCCAATGGAAAAAATCACCGGATCAAAGTCCGGAAAATGCAGATAGCCACTGTTCATCTGTCACCACAACTTGTTGTTATTCCGCCGAAAGTGGACAGCGGTTCACCTACGCGACCGCAATTGCTGGTCGCTCCAAAGCTGCGAATCATAGCATAAGGCACCGCGAGCGGGTGGCGGCGAAGTTGTAAAAGTTATGTATATCCCTGAGCCAGCTAAATTCCGCCGCGAATCAGGCCGCCCAGCCCACGCCGTTCCATAAATGCGGCGATTTGATGGCGTACTTCGGTCGCCAGTTGCGCATCCAGCGTACGTCTCGCCAGCGTTTGCGCCTCTTCGCAGTCAATGCGCCGTAGCAAATATTTAATGCGCGCCACTGAGCGTCCGTTCATGGAGAGATGGCGGTACCCCAGACCAATAAGCACGGCGACGCACATCGGATCACCGGCCATTTCGCCGCACAGACGGATATCAATACCTAACCGTTCTGATTCATCGGCAATCATCGCCAGCGCCCGCAGTACTGCCGGGTGCAAACTGTCGTACATATTTGCCACGCGGGTATTGTTACGATCGACGGCCAGGATGTATTGCGTCAGGTCGTTGGTGCCAATCGAAATAAAATCAACGCGGTTCGCCAGGTGCGACAGCATAAACACCATTGACGGCACTTCCAGCATCACCCCGATACGTGGCTTAGGGATGGCGTAACCGATCATCTCTTCCACTTCGCGCCCGGCGCGCTCAATCAGTCTGCGCGCTTCATCGATTTCGTCGATGCTGGTGATCATCGGCAGCAGAATACTAAGATTCCCGGTTGCCGCATTGGCGCGCAGCATGGCGCGCACCTGCACCAGGAAGATTTCCGGCTGGTCGAGGGTAATCCGAATGCCGCGCCAGCCAAGGCAAGGGTTCTCTTCGCTGATGGGCATATAAGGCAATTGCTTATCCGCGCCGACATCCAGCGTACGCAGCGTCACGGGCTTATCGTTAAACATCTGCAACATGCCCTGATATTGCGCCACCTGTTCCTCTTCGGACGGGAAACCGCTTTGCAACATAAACGGAATTTCGGTGCGATAAAGCCCAATACCGTCGATGCGGCTGCCAAGTTTCTCTTCATGTTCTGGGCTTAAACCCGCGTTCAGCATCACCTTCACCCGCTCGCCGCTTTTTAGCTGCGCAGCCAGGTTCACATCATCTTCGGCGAGGCGGCTAAGTTCATTCTCTTCGCTGATAAGCCGCTGGTATTCCTGCAACAGCACCGGTTCAGGATCCACCAACAACTCGCCGCGATAACCGTCCACCACCAACATGCGACGTTGCAGCACGGCGGGCTGAATATCGGCCCCCATTACCGTCGGGATGCCAAGCGCGCGCACCATAATCGCCGCATGCGAGTTCGACGCGCCATCGCGCACTACCACGCCCGCCAGCCTGTCGTGCGGCAACTCCGCAAGCGTGGTGGCGGAGAGTTCCTCGGCAACCAGGATAAAGCGCTCCGGCCAGCTGTTTGGCCCGGAAATGGAGTCATCGAGGTGGAATAACAAACGCTGACCCAGCGTGCGCAAATCCCCTGAGCGCTCTTTCAGGTAGCCATCGCTAAGCGCTGCGAACTGTTCAGCAAAACTTTCAATAACGGTTTTTACTGCCCATTCGGCCACCACGCCCCTGTCGACTTCTTCAAACAGCTCACGGCGCAGGCGCGCGTCGGAAAGCAGGTGCGAATAGAGATCGAAAATTGCCGCCGTCTCTTTTTGCGCTCCGGCGGCGAAACGTTTGCTGTAACGGCGAAATTCATTGGCAGCTTCTTCCAGGGCTGCCGTGAGCCTCTCACGCTCAAGCGAGGTATCAAGCGTCGAGGCCGGATAAACCTGCTCCATTAACGGCAGCGTTTCATCGACCCAACCTTCAGCGATAGCGACACCCGGCGCTGCCGGTAAGGCGCGAATTCGCGTCTGCCGATACTGACCAAACAGCGCGTTTAATTGTGACTGGGAGAGAATGGCCGCCATCTGGGTGGCAAGCGTGACCAGAAAGGACTCTTCACTTTCATCGTACTGGCGTAGCTCACGCTGTTGTACCACCAGCACACCAAGCAACTGGCGGCGTTGAATAATAGGTACGCCAAGAAAAGCGCGAAAGCGCTCTTCTTTAACAGCGGGAATATATTTAAAACTGGGGTGTTTTTGCGCATCCGCCAGGTTGATGGGTTCCGCCAGCCTGCCTACCAGACCGACAATCCCCTGATCGAATGCGAGCGTGACGGTGCGACCACGCGGCTTTTTTAAACCGCGCGTCGCCATCAGGTAATAACAACGCCGGTCGTGATCTGCGAGATAGACCGAGCACACTTCGGTTTCCATCGCCAGACAAACGTCGGTAACCAATATTTCCAGCGCTTCGTTAAGGCGTGGCGCGCTGGCGACTTTCTCAACTATTTCTCGCAGTCGGGTGAGCATAATATGGGTGGCTTAACCTCGTTTACGTCGCCAGGCAGGCGCACTTTGCGGCTTCGGAGGCGTTTCCTGAAGCGACATCACCGCGCTTGCAAACTCTTTCATCACCCGCCGGTAGACATCGCGTTTAAACGACACTACCTGGCGAACAGGATACCAGTAGCTCACCCAACGCCAGCCATCAAATTCGGGCGTACTACTGGTCTGCATGTTGATCTCACTGTCGTTACCGATCAACTGCAAAAGAAACCATTTTTGTTTCTGGCCGATACAAACCGGCTTTGTGTCCCAACGCACCAAACGTTTCGGTAACTTGTAACGCAACCAGTTACGCGTAGAAGCAAGGATACGAACATCTTTACGACTTAAGCCCACTTCCTCGAACAGTTCCCGGTACATTGCTTGTTCCGGAGACTCGCCAGGGTTAATTCCTCCCTGGGGAAACTGCCATGAGTGCTGTCCAAAGCGTCTGGCCCACATGACCTGACCTTGTCGATTACAGATTACGATTCCAACATTTGGGCGGTAGCCATCGTCATCAATCACCGGACTACCTCAAAAAAAGTCTGAATAAAGCGATTGTTTCACACTCCCGGAAAACGGTAAACCACTCTATGACAGGGATACGAACGAATAACATTTGAATAACTCACAGTAATCATCAAAGTTATAAACAGAAAGCGATGCTGACGACGGTTTTTATTCACCTTTTCTGTGGATAGAGTTGTGAAAAAGTATGGAATTACCCAGGGAAAACCCGGAACAGTCTGAATAGACCCGTTTTACATCAAAGAAATAACATACAGCAATTCATGCAGTTAAATAGCTTTTCAACCGATAACAGCCCCATAATGTGACGATCATCACCTTAAGGATCCTGGCGCTGATGAAAGATCGAACAGAGCCGAATTTATCCACAGATTATGCCAATAAGTTAGGCACATTTTGTGCAGAATTTCGATTTTCATCGCACGTCAAGGCTGTAAATCGAAACAGTAGTGGCACTTTTCCCCAGTTATCCCACTTTTCTGTGGATAACATGGTGTAAGATCCTGTTTATTGTCAGTGACCAGATTTGGAAAACCCGGCACACAGTTGCGCAACTCATCAAAATCCTCGTTAAATTCCCTTATAAATCATCTAATTGCTCATACAGGACAGAAAAAGGTACACTGCCTGGCTACAGTGCAAAACTAGCGGTTATTTTTTAGACAAAAGGTTTTTAACATGTTCGCGTTGGCTCCTTTCACTTCACCGCCTGAATCAGAAGCGCAATTGCTGGCCCAGGCGCAGCGCCTGGCGGGCTACACGCTCGGCGAACTGGCCACGCTGGCAGGCTTGCCCGTTCCGCGCGATTTAAAGCGTGATAAAGGCTGGACGGGTGTTCTGCTGGAGCTGTGGCTCGGCGCCAGCGCAGGCAGTAAACCCGAGCAGGATTTTGCCGCGCTGGGCGTTGAGCTAAAAACCATACCGGTGGATAACCAGGGACGCCCGCTGGAGACCACGTTTGTTTGCGTGGCCCCTCTTACCGGCAACAGCGGTGTCGTGTGGGAAACCAGCCATGTGCGGCATAAGCTCAAGCGCGTCTTATGGATTCCGATTGAAGGTTCACGCGAGATCCCGGTCGCGGATCGCCGCGTCGGTTCGCCGTTGCTCTGGAGCCCCAATGCAGAAGAAGAACAGCAGTTACGGCTCGACTGGGAAGAGTTGATGGATTTGATTGTGTTAGGCCAGGTCACCCGCATTACCGCCCGTCACGGCGAAGTGCTGCAACTGCGCCCGAAGGCGGCCAACAGTAAAGCGCTAACCGAAGCCATTGGCGAGCATGGCGAAACCATTCTCACGCTGCCGCGCGGTTTTTACCTGAAAAAAAACTTCACCGGCGCACTGCTGGCGCGCCATTTTTTGCTCTCACCCTATTAATTTTTTGCCTACTCCACAGCGACGCTTATAATTAGCGCTTCTTTTTTTGGCAGGACTTTATAGAGATGTTATTTGCATGGATAACCGATCCCAACGCCTGGCTCGCGCTCGGTACGCTGACGCTGCTGGAGATCGTTTTAGGGATCGACAATATTATTTTCCTTTCTCTGGTGGTTGCGAAGCTGCCTACCGCGCAGCGTAATCACGCTCGTCGGCTAGGTCTGGCTGCGGCGATGATCATGCGACTGTTGCTGCTGGCGTCTATCGCCTGGGTGACAAGGCTGACACATCCGCTGTTCAGCGTGTTTGATCATAGTGTTTCCGCCCGCGATTTGATCTTGTTCCTCGGCGGTCTGTTCCTTATCTGGAAAGCGAGTAAAGAGATCCACGAATCGATCGAAGGCGAAGAGGAAGGATTGAAGACCAATGTGCATTCGTTCTTTGGCGCGATTGTGCAGATTATGCTGTTGGATATTATCTTCAGTCTCGACTCGGTGATCACCGCGGTGGGGCTGTCCGATCATCTGTTCATTATGATGGCGGCAGTGGTTATCGCCGTTGGTGTGATGATGTTTGCCGCGCGTCCGATTGGCGAGTTTGTTGACCGCCACCCGTCGGTCAAAATGCTGGCGCTGTCGTTTTTGATCCTCGTCGGTTTTACGCTGATTCTGGAAAGCGTCTCCATCCATGTACCGAAAGGTTACATCTACTTCGCCATGTTCTTCTCCATCGCGGTTGAAACGCTCAACCTGATGCGAAATAAGAAGAATCCGCTGTAAACAAAACGCTTCCTCAACCGGGGAAGCGTTTTTTAGCTTTGATCTGCCTTTAACCACTTTTTTCAGATTATCCTGCTTTTTCGTCTCCAGACAGCAAGTTATTACTAAACTTGTTGTCAGACGCATGCCACCAGAGGATCAAACGATGAAGAAATGGGCAGTGATTATTTCCGCAGTGGGGTTGGCTTTCGCCGTTTCCGGATGCAGCAGTGATTACGTGATGGCGACAAAAGATGGCAGGATGATCCTGACGGACGGTAAACCGGAAATTGACGATGATACCGGGCTGGTCAGCTACCGCGATCAGCAGGGCAATAAAATGCAGATTAACCGCGATGACGTATCCCAGATTATTGAACGCTAAGAAATTGCTATAAAGGTCAGTCACCTGCTGGCCTTTATTTGATTTTTCTCTTTCCCTTTTTCCTCCCCTCTGCCATGTTTATATTCCTTTGTCAGCTCAACTGACGTTGTACTTTTAAGGAAGCCGGCTATGCAGTATCACCGTATCCCCCACAGTTCGCTTGAAATAAGCACCCTGGGGCTGGGCACTATGACGTTTGGTGAACAAAACAGCGAAGCCGACGCCCATGCACAGCTCGATTACGCCGTCAGCCAGGGGATCAACCTGATTGATGTTGCCGAGATGTACCCTGTTCCGCCACGTCCGGAAACGCAGGGTTTGACGGAAACCTATGTCGGCAACTGGCTGGCGAAACGCGGCAACCGTGAAAAACTGGTTATCGCCTCCAAAGTCAGCGGTCCAGGCCGCAACAACGACAGCGGTATTCGCCCGAACCAGGCGTTGGATCGCAAAAACATCCGCGTGGCACTGGACGATAGCTTAAAGCGCCTGCAAACCGATTATCTCGATCTTTACCAGGTACACTGGCCGCAGCGCCCGACCAACTGCTTTGGCAAGCTGGGTTACAGCTGGGTTGATAGCGCACCGGTCGTGACACTGCTGGAAACACTTGAGGCGCTGACCGAGTGCCAGCGCGCCGGGAAAATCCGCTATATCGGCGTTTCAAACGAAACGGCGTTTGGCGTGATGCGTTATCTGCAACTGGCCGAGAAGCATGAGCTACCACGCATCGTGACAATTCAGAACCCGTACAGCCTGTTAAACCGAAGCTTTGAAGTGGGTCTGGCGGAAGTGAGTCAGTATGAAGGTGTCGAGCTGCTGGCTTATTCTTCTCTGGCGTTTGGTACGCTAACCGGCAAATATCTCAACGGCGCGAAACCCGCTGGTGCACGCAACACGCTGTTTAGCCGCTTTACGCGTTACAGCGGTGAGCAGGCGCAAAAAGCGGTCGCGGCGTATGTGGATATTGCGAAGCGCCACAATCTGGATCCGGCGCAAATGGCGCTTGCTTTCGTGCGGCGTCAGCCCTTCGTCGCCAGCACCCTGCTGGGCGCGACGACGATGGAGCAACTGAAAACCAACGTGGAAAGTTTGCATCTCGATCTCAGCGCAGAGGTGCTGGCTGAGATCGAAGCGGTGCATCAGGTTTACACCTACCCGGCACCATAACGATTAACGGCGGCGCTGCCAGATCCACAGCGCCGCAATTGCCAGCGCAAAAATCACGCCAAAGCCAACGCCGGTGCCAATTACCGGCACACCCGCTTTCACCGCCAGCGAGTACAGACCGAGCATCAGCAGCATGGCCATGTTTTCGCCGAGGTTCTGCACCGCAATCGCATTACCCGCGCCAACGGATTCTTTGCCAATGGCTTGCAACAGCGCATTCAGCGGCACCACAAAGAAACCGCCCAACATGCCGATCAACATCAGTACGCCGTAGGCTGGCAGTAACGCATGTTGCAAGGAGAACAGCACCACCGCCACGCCAATGAGAATGCCGGCAGGCATACAACGCGCCACGGTTTCCAGTGTAACCAGCTTCGCCGCCAGACCGGCACCAGCCACAATCCCGACGGCGACCATCGCGTTAAGATACGTTGGCGTCGCGTTATCCGTGATCCCAAGCGCCACCGGTACCCACAGCACCAGCAGGAAACGCAGCGTCACGCCCGCGCCCCAGAACAGACTAGTCCCGACCAGAGAAAAGCGCGTTTCACCGTTGCGCCACAGGCTTTTACAGGCGGTGAAGAAGCTGGATGTCATTGGTGTAAAGCGCCAGGATTGCCCCGGACGTGCAGCAGGCAACTTCGGGATCAGCAGATTGGCGATCACCGCGCCCGCATACACCAGCGCACAAACGCCGAGTGCCGCCAGCACATGCCAGTCGGCCAGCACACCGCCTGCCATCGAGCCGAGTAAAATGGCGGCAATGGTCGACGATTCCATCAAACCGTTCGCTTTCACCAGTTTATCGCCGGTGGTGATTTCACCAAGAATGCCGTACTTCGCCGGGGAATAGGCTGCCGCACCAATGCCGACTAACAGATAACCGACAAACGGATTGATGCCGATGCAAATACTCGCCGCGCCAACCAGTTTCAGGCCGTTGGCGAACATCATCACCCGGCCTTTGGCGAAGCTGTCGGCGACCTGCCCGACAAAGGGTGCGAAAAGAATGTAAGCGCCCACAAACACCATCTGCAAAATCGGCTGGCTCCAGTCGGGATAAAACTCCGCTTTCAGCAGCGCCAGCGTGGCGAAAAGCAGCGCGTTGTCGCCAAACGCGGAGAGAAACTGCGCGGCAATCACCGCCATCATCCCGCGCGACCACAGCGAGGAGTTAGTGCTTACTGACTCATGCATGTGTCGATTCTTCCTCTTCAATCATGCTTTTCAGCGTCACAAAATCAGGTTTGCCACTGCCCAGCACGGGCAGCTGTTTCAGGAAGCGAATATCGCGCGGTACGGCGAGCTCCGGCACGCCTTGCGCACGCGCCTGCTGTTGCAGCTTATCGCGCGTCAACTCGCTGTCTGTGGTGAACATCACCAGCGCCTCGCCTTTGCTGGCATCGCTCTTGACCACCGTGGCATGCAGTTTTTCCGGCGAAACTGCCAGCGCCAATTGTTCGACAATCTCCAGCGAGATCATCTCGCCAGCGATTTTGGCAAAACGCTTCGCCCGCCCCTGAATCTGCACAAAGCCTTGCTCATCAAAACGGACAATATCACCGGTGTCATACCAGCCCGCTTCCATGTCGCCATTGATATTTTCTGCGACTGGCGCTTCCAGCACGCCAGGGTTTTCCACCCGTAAATAGCCGGTCATCACGTTGGGCCCTTTCAGTTGCAGGCGGCCGCCCTCTTCAATGCCCGGCACCGCCATTAACCGCGCATCCATCCCCGGTAAAATCCGCCCGACAGTGCCGGGTTTTGCCGCCATCGGCACGTTAATGGAAACTACTGGCGCACATTCGGTCACGCCATAACCTTCAAGGATGCGCAGGCCAAATTTGTCCTGCCACAGCTGGCGGGTGCTGTCCTGCAATTTTTCAGCACCGGCAACCACATAGCGCAAGCGGAAGAAGTCATACGGGTTGGCAAAACGCGCATAATTGCCAAGGAACGTCGAGGTGCCAAACAGCACGGTGCAGTTACGGTCATACACCAGTTCAGGAACAATGCGGTAGTGCAACGGGCTCGGATAAAGGAACACCTCCGCGCCGGTAAATAACGGCGTGAATAACCCCACCGTCAGGCCGAACGAGTGGAACAGCGGCAGCGCCGACATAAAGCGGTCATTGGCGGTGAAATCAGCAATGGTTTTAATCTGTTCAACGTTCGCCAGCAGGCTTTTATGGCTATGCACCACGCCCTTCGGATTGCCCTCAGAACCGGAGGTGAAGAGGATCAGCGCCGGGTCTTCCGGTTTTTGCGGCAGTTGCGCTTTTAATGGCGTTAGCAGATGGCGGAAAATCCACACCTTGTCTTCCCTGGTGACATCGCCTTTCAGATCTTCCAGGTAAACCCAGCGTACCTGGGTGAGCTGCTCCGGCAGATGCCACAGCTTGCCTTTATCCATAAACGTACGGGATGTGAAGATGGTTTTGATCTGCGCCGCCTTAATCGCACTACTTAACCCTTTCACGCCGGCGGTGTAGTTCATCATCGCCGGGATGCGCGCACGCGCAACCGCGCCGAAAATCACCGCCGCGCTGATCCCGGCGTTTGGCAACATCAGGCCGATTTTCTCGCCCGGCGCGCTGTATTTATCCAGGATACGGGCAACAAACAGCGATTTGGTAAGCAGCTTGCGATAGCTGTCCGGGGTGAAATTGATGTCTTCAACACAGTGCTTATTGGCACCATAGCGATACTGCGCGGAAAGCAACGCTTCGAACAGGGTTTCGCGCGGGCGCACAGCCATGCGCGCTTCCATCATGATTTGGTGCAGCATCTCACCCGCCAGCTTGCGACGGTCACGCGCACGCGGCGCATCCGGCATCGGTAAATGCGTAGGCGGCAGAATATGCAACGTAATACGTGGGAACAGGCGCTGCTTTACCAGCCCTTTAAGGCGGCTGAAGTAGGTTAGCTCCGCGCCATCAATACGCAGTGGGACCACCGTCGCGCCCGATTTTGCCGCCACGAACCCTGCACCGTCGTAAATTTTCATCAATGAGCCGGAAACCGAAATACGCCCTTCCGGGAAAATCACCACCGGGCGCCCCTGTTCCACCAGCCGCACCAGGTGCTTGATCGACATCGGCTTGGTCGGATCCAGCGGTACAAAATCAATAATCGAGCTTATCCAGCGCATGTACCACTGGCTGCTGATAGAGGTGTAGACCGCGAAAACCGGGCGCACCGGCAGGAATAACGCCAGCAAAATGCCATCAATAAAAGAGACGTGGTTAGGGGTAATGAGCACCCGTTCGCCTTGCAGCGCCTGCGTGTTGCCGGTCAGTTGTACGCGAAACAACACACGGAACAGGCCGCGGAAAAAGCCCAGTAGCATTTCAACTCCTTTTGCCAGTAAATTAAGCACGTTATCAAATTGTGGCAGATTACATGAGAAGTGCGGCGGGTTAAAACGCGGGCGAAAAAAAACCTGCGCGTCCGCGCAGGTTGGTGCAAGAAATGAGTACGAAAAGCGTACCGAATAAATCACCAATCAATACCTCTGGGACCTTGATTGTCGCGTGCGGCACCGCGCCTCACCAGCGGGAAAAAGCAAGAGAGTGAGCCGAAGTGAAACGAGGTGTGTCCATTCGCGATTACTGTTACAGAGTTAGGTAAAAAAAAACCTGCGCATCTGCGCAGGTTGGTGTAATTCGAGTGTGCAACCCTGGGGGCCGCGTTCACCTATCAATACCTCTGGGAGTTCTACTCTGTCACGGGGGGATACCCGCCACCAGCAGACAATCGAAACAGCTCTTCGCAAAGTGTAACTAAAGGTTGTGCCTGAATTACTTTGCAATTTCCCGCGTGTAACGTTTTCACTGATTTCCTTCGCGTCAGCTCACGTTTGCAGATACCTGCCGGGCAGCTTCCTTGATTACACATCCCTTTTCCGTAACACTATGCAGCGTGTAAACGCTTACCCAAAGGAAGGTGCGTAATGGCGACTATCAAAGATGTCGCGCGACTGGCAGGAGTTTCGGTCGCAACGGTTTCCCGCGTGATTAACGACTCGCCCAAAGCGAGCGAGTCCTCGCGCCAGGCGGTGCAAAGCGCAATGGATGCGCTCAATTACCACCCGAATGCCAATGCCCGGGCGCTGGCGCAACAGTCCACCGAAACCGTAGGTCTGGTGGTGGGCGACGTGTCGGATCCCTTTTTCGGCGCCATGGTGAAAGCTGTCGAGCAGGTTGCTTCAGCCACCGGGAATTTCTTGCTGATTGGCAACGGCTACCATAACGAAGAGAAAGAGCGCAAAGCCATTGAGCAACTGATTCGCCACCGCTGCGCGGCGCTGGTCGTTCACGCCAAAACCCTGCCTGACGATGAACTCGCCTCGCTGATGAAACAGATGCCGGGCATGGTGTTAATCAACCGCATTTTGCCAGGGTTTGAACAGCGCTGTGTGGCGCTTGATGACCGTTACGGTGCCTGGCTGGCTACGCGCCATTTGATCCAGCAAGGCCATACGAAAATTGGCTATCTTTGCTCCAACCACGCGATTTCTGATGCGGAAGATCGTCTGCAAGGTTATTACGACGCGCTAAAAGAGAATGGTTTGCCCTGCAACGACCGGCTGGTGACATTTGCCGAGCCGGATGAGAGCGGCGGCGAACAGGCGATGACTGAGCTGCTCGGCCGCGGGCGTAACTTTACCGCCGTCGCCTGTTATAACGACTCCATGGCCGCGGGGGCGATGGGTGTGCTGAATGATAACGGCATTGAGGTGCCGCGTGAGATTTCCCTGATTGGTTTCGATGATGTGCTGGTGTCGCGCTATGTTCGCCCGCGCTTAACCACCGTGCGCTACCCGATTGTCACCATGGCAACGCAAGCCGCTGAACTGGCGCTGGCGCTGGCGGAAAACCGCCCGCTACCTGAAATCACTTACCTTTTCAACCCAACGCTGGTGCGCCGTCATTCGGTGATTGCGCCGCAAGAGTAGCGATACAGGTGCACGGTCTTGTCCGGATAGTCGAGACCGTCGCCAATGTAGCGCCAGCCAAAACGCTCGTAAAAATCGCGACACGCCGAGTAAAGATGCAGCTCCTGAAAACCCATCGCTTTCGCTTGCTCAATCACATGACGCTGTAACTGCCCGGCCAGCCCCTGCCCGCGAGCGCGCTCTTTTACATACAGCGCCGCCAGCCACGGGAACAGATCCTGGCGGCTTATCAAATCGCAGCGCCATAGCCCGACGGTACCCAGCAATTGCTCGTCGTCCGCCAGCACATAAGTGAGCGGCAACTGCCCAGGCCGCTGGCTGTGAGCAATGATACTGGCGAAGAATTCACGCGGCAGCGAGTCGCCAAACTCACGCCATAACCAGTCCACCACCTGCTCTGCAAAGTGTGGCGCGTCGTAAAGGGGAATAATTTTCATACGATCTTTCCCTGAAAAATCGGTACTGATTCAAACAGGTAGCCGTCAAAGTCAGGCGCATCCTCGTCGGAAAGCTCCAGCAGGCTCTTTTTGACATTTTCCAGATGCTGCCACATCGCTTGCCATGCGCCCATCACATCGCGACGACGTAGCGCTGCCAGCAGCGTCTGCCGGTCACCCAGCCATTTCAGACGATAGGGGCGGCTGGCAATATGCACGTTGAATTGTTGCCACAGCGGGCTGCTGTCCATGTGATGCCAGATGCTCTCCACCGTCGCCAGCAGCATCTGGTTTTGCGATGCGCCGGCCAGCACAAGGTGGAACATTTTGCTGTTGTCCTGCGAGGTATCGTTCATCGCGATGGCGCGCTGCTCTTGCTCAAGAATGCGCCGAAGATTGTCGATATCCGCACGCGTCGCCATTTTGGCGGCAAAGGCAGCGATATTGCTCTCCAGCAGCTGGCGCGCCTGTAAGATCTCAAACGGGCCAACATCACTACTTAAAAAGCGCTCCTCTTCGTTTTCATGCTCCTGCGGAATACGCATCACATAAACGCCCGAGCCCTGGCGAATATCCACCGTGCCTTGCAGTTCAAGCATCAGCAGTGCTTCACGCACGATGGTGCGGCTAACGCCATATTTTTCGGCGATATTGCGCTCCGGCGGCAGGCGGGAACCCACGGGGTAATGCCCCTGGATTATCTGCTCGCGTAAATCTTCGCCAATCTCCTGGTACTGTTTTTTTTCCGGCGGGACGACGGCCTTCTCCACAATATCACCTGCAAGTCTGAGTTATCGCGCAGGCCGGGCGCCCCGGCCTGTCGGCGCTATCTTACCAAAGCCAGCGCCTGATCGAGAACTTTCGCGCCGTTTAAGGTGCCGTAAGCCACCGAATCGATCACATCAATCGGAATGCCATATTCGTCAGTCAGTTTTTTATTCTCCGCCAGTTTAAAGCGCACCTGCGGCCCCAGCAGCACGGCGGTTATCTCGGTGGCATAACTTTGCAACTCGTCGCGCAGGGATTGCTCGGCAATGGCGTAGATCTTCAGCTCAAGGCCGCGCTCCGCCGCCGCTTTTTCCATTTTGGTCACCACCAGCGATGTGGACATCCCGGCGGAGCAGCACAACACAATACGTTTCATGGTGGCTCCTTATTTCCATTCGTCATCAATAGTCAGGGTCAACTGGCGTTCATCGCGCAGCTTGCGAAACCAGCCGGCAGACTTTTTCGCCCGGCGGCCACGGTTGTTTTGCAGGTCAATCTCAATCAGGCCATAGCGGTTTTTAAACGCGTTCATTGGCGAAACGTTATCGGTAAACGCCCACAACATGTAACCCTGGCAGTTCGCGCCCGCTTCTCTGGCGCGCAGCGTCTGGTATAAATGCGCGGCAATAAAATCAATGCGGTAATCGTCCTCAATGGTGCCCGCCGCATTGCGAAACTGCCCTTCGTTCTCAATGCCCATGCCGCTTTCGGCGACAAACCACGGAATGTTGCCGTAGTCGTTTTTGATGCGCATCGCCATGTCATAAATGATCTCCGGCAGGATCTCCCAGCCGCGAGATTTGTTCATTTTTCTGCCCGGCAACTCAAACGGCTCGTAGTAGTACGCCGGGTGAAAAGGTGTTTCCGGATGCCAGGCGCGCGACGGCGCTTTTACCCGGTGCGGGTAGTAGAGGTTAATGCCCAGCTCATCGACGGTGTTATCGCGGATAATCTCCAGCTCTTCCTCGCTGTAGTCCCACTGCACCTGGTGTTTTTCCAGCAACGGGAACAGCTCCGGTGGATAGTGGCCTTTCACCATCGGATCAAGAAAGACGCGGTTATAGAACAGATCGTAGCGCTCGGCGGCCAGCACATCGTGCGCCGCGCGTGAACGCGGATAGGTGACTTCCGGGTTGAGAATACAGCCCACGGTGCCCTGATAACCCTTCTCACGAAACAGTTTCACCACTTTTGCGGTGGCCAGGTTTTTGTGGTGATTCCACTGCATCCAGGTGCCGGTGTTCTGCTCATAAGGCCAGCGCAGCGCATCCAGGTAGACACGGGTTTGCACCACAATCGGCTCGTTGAAGGTGAACCAGCGCGTCACTTTCTGGTGAAAACGCTCAAACACTTTTTCGACATACAACAGGTACAGCTCAACCACTTTTTTTGACGCCCAGCCGCCGTAGGTTTCCAGCAAATAGCCCGGCAGTTCGTAATGTTCCAGGCAGATCATCGGCACAATGCCGTGGCGCTGCATCTCGTCAAACAATTCGTCGTAATAGGCGGCATAGCGTTCATCAACCACGCCGTTTTCATAATCGGTGAGAAAGCGCGACCAGTTGATCGAGGTGCGATAGTGGGTCAGCCCCGCCTGTTTCATCAGTTGCACATCTTCACGAAAGCGCTGGTAAAAGTTGGTCGCCACCGCCGGGCCGTAGCCGTCGTGCCAGACGTGACGATCGTTTTTGTACCAGAGATCGGGCCAGGAATCCTGGCCCTCCCGCTTGTCTGTCCAGCCTTCGGTTTGCCAGGCTGAGGCCGCCGCGCCCAGAATAAACGACGGCGGTATGGCAATTGTTTTCGTGCTCATGACACATCCTCAGGCGTTGTTAGTGGCTTCGGCTTGCAGCTGTGCTTGTTCGGCGCGGCGAGAAGCAATTTTCACAAACGGCAGATAGATAATGACGGAAGTGATAATGCAGATAAGCTGCGTTACCACCGCGCCCATTGAACCGGCGGTCGACAGCCAGGCGTTGATCAACGGCGGCGTGGTCCACGGCACCATCACCACTGCTTTGCCGGCAAAACCGGTCACCGTGGCAAAGTAACCGATCGAGCCGGTCACCAGCGGGGTGATGATGAACGGGATCGCGAGGATCGGGTTGAGCATGATCGGCATACCGAAAATCACCGGCTCGTTAATATTAAATACCCCAGGCCCGATGGAGAGTTTGGCGATCTCTTTCATCTCTTTACGCTTGGTGGCGATCATCACTGCGATCAACAGGCCGATGGTTAAACCCGAGCCGCCGATACTCATATAAACATCCCAGAACGGCATGGTGATGATGTTCGGCACCTCTTTGCCCTGCTCAAAAGCGCTCATATTGACGGTGATGGCGCCCAGCAGCAGCGGTTCGCGAATAGGCTTAATCATCTGGTTGCCGTGAATACCGATAACCCAGAACAGTTGCGCCACAAACATCAGCAGCAAAATGCCCGGCAGGCTTTGCACCACGCGCTCCAGCGGTTGCTGCACTACCTGATAAACGGCGTCATACAGGTACATGCCGGTCACCTGGTGGAAAACAAAACCGAAGGTGGCAATCACGGTGGTGGTGATGATCGCCGGGATCAGCGCGGAAAACGATGCGGAGACGTTGGGCGGCACGGTGTCCGGCATTTTGATCTTCAGCCCGTCGCGGTTTTCCAGCCAGCAGTAAATTTCCACCGACAAAATAGCGATAAACATGCCGAGGAACAGGCTACGGGTATCGGAGAACTGGCGCAGCAGCACGTCTTTCACCACGTGCATCTGCCCGTCTACCAGCATTTCCACGGTGGTTGGCGTGACGCAGATAAAACAGATCACCGCCAGCAAACCGGGAAACAGCGTCTTAATGCCGTTGATACGCCCGAGTTCAATACCGATTAAGAACACCGCGCCAATGTTAAGGAAGTTCAGCGTGGCGTAGTTAATCGCACTGGTGATCGGCTTTAGCGCGGCAAGGAATGAGAGTGACTGGAAGCTGGCGAGGCCATTTTTCGGATCCAGCACCATGTTGGAGATCAGGACGGAAAATGCGCCGACGATGATCGCCGGCATCAGGGTAATAAACGACGCTTTGATCGCCATGATATAGCGATAGCTGTTGAACTTTGTCGCAAAACTACCCAGAGAATCGATGAGCTTTTCTTGTAGGGCCATGAGTTAACACCTCAGTAAAGGGGCTTTTTTATCGATGCAGGGATACAGCACAGTCCCATTTGGCATACCAAAAATAGCGATGCGTGGCGGAAAGTTCTGTGACGAGCCTCCCAACCCGCTTACTGGTATTCCAAAACGAGACGCAAGCCCACATTGGCATACCACCTTACCGTGAGCAGGGATTTCCGACACTTAGCGCAAACCGTAACGGCTGGCCTTAACCCGTGAAATGAGTGTGGTAAACTGCGTTTCATTACGCGAAACGAGAACTCGTCATGGTCACAATGCTGGATGTCTCACTGCGCGCGGGCGTTTCGAAAGCAACGGTTTCCCGCGTGTTGAATGGTACGGGTCAGGTAAAAGAGAGCACCCGCAATCAGGTTTTTAAGGCGATGGAGGAGCTGGATTATCGCCCCAACTTTCTTGCCCGCTCGCTGGCAAACCGCACCAGCAACAGCATTGGCCTGGTAGTGTCCAGCTTTGACGGTTTTTATTTTGGCCGCTTATTGCAGCAGGCGTCGCGCCAGGCGGAATTACACGGCAAACAGCTGATTGTCACTGACGGTCACGATACGCCCGAACGGGAAGAGCTGGCGGTGCAGATGCTGGCAGACAGGCGCTGCGACGCCATTATTCTTTACACCCGCTTTATGAGCGAAAAAGCGATTTTAACGCTTATTGACGCCACGCCAATGCCGCTGATTGTCATCAACCGCGAGCTGTTCCAGGCGCACGATAAATGTGTGTTCTTCGAGCAGCAGGACGCAGCCTTCCAGGCAGTGGATTACCTGATTACACAGCATCACCGGGATATTGCCTGTATCACTGCGCCGATCCACACACCGACCGGTAAAGCACGGTTGATGGGTTATCGCAAGGCGCTGGAAAAACACGGCATTCGCTGGGATCCGGCCAAAGTGAAATACGGTGACTCGACCATGACGCGCGGGTATGAACTGTGCCAGCAGATGTTGCAGGAAGGGGTGAAATTCAGCGCGCTGTTCGCCTGTAACGACGATATGGCGCTGGGTGCTTCAAAGGCCATCTGGCAGGCGGGTTTACGTATTCCGCAGGATATTTCGCTGTTCGGCTTTGATGATGCGCCGAGTGCCCGCTGGCTGGAGCCGGGCCTGTCGACGGTCTATTTGCCGATCGACAACATGATCACCACCGCGATTGATCAGGCGATCAAACTGGTGAACAACGAACAGATCGCCGCGATCCCACCGTTTACCGGCACGCTGGTGTTGCGTGAATCGGTCGCGGCGGGACCGGGCAGTAAGGCTTAGAGCAGCTCCAGACCGATCAGCTCTTCGATGGTCTGGCGGCGGCGGATCAAACGCGCAACGCCGTTATCGAATAACACTTCCGGCAGCAGCGGGCGGCTGTTGTAGTTTGATGACATTGACGCGCCATACGCTCCCGTATCGTGCAGCACCAGATAATCCCCGGCTTTCACTTCCGGCAGCGCGCGGGTTTCCACTTTCCCGCCTTCCTGCTGGGTAAAGACATCGCCGGATTCGCACAGCGGCCCGGCAACCACAGTATCAATCAGTGGCGTATGGCGAAGATCGCGACCATCGGCGGCCAGCGCCGTAATGTGGTGGTAGCTGCCGTACATTGCCGGGCGCATCAGATCGTTAAAACCGGCGTCGATCAGCACAAAGTGGCGGCTGCCCATGTTTTTCACGCTACGCACTTGTGAAACCAGCACGCCAGATTCCGCCACCAGGAAGCGCCCCGGTTCGATCTCCAGCTTCACCGCATGCCCCAGATGTTTGGCAATTTGCTCGCGCGCCGCGTTCCACAGCCCGTAATAGTGCGCGGTATCCACCGGCTCTTCCCCTTCATGATAGGGAATCGACAAACCGCCACCCGCGGAAATAGCATGCAGATCCTGGCCGAAATCGACCACCTGGCGCACCATCGCACCGCACACCTGCTCCAGATGACCATAATCCACGCCGGAACCGATATGCATATGAATGCCCGCCAGTTTCAACTGGTAGCGCTGCATCACCGCCAGCGCATCCGCCAGATCGCTGTACCAGATGCCATGCTTGCTGTTTTCGCCGCCGGTATTGGTTTTCTGGCTATGACCGTGACCAAAACCAGGGTTAACGCGTAACCACACGCGATGACCCGGTGAAACCGCGCCAAGCTGCTCCAGCATATCCACCGAGCCGGCGTTCACGGCAATACCCAGTTCGCTCACACGCGCGATGGTCGCGTCATCCAGCACATCGGCGGTAAAGACAATATCGTCCGGGTGCGTTTGCGGATCGTAACCCGCTGCCAGCGCACGTTCGATCTCACCGAGCGAAACGGAATCGACCTTCACGCCCTGCTCACGCATCAGACGCAGAATATGAATATTCGAACAGGCTTTTTGCGCAAAGCGCACCACGTCGAACGCGCGCAGTTTGGCGATTTGCGCACGAATGATTTGCGCGTCATACACCCATACCGGGCAGCCAAATTCAGCAGGTAAGCGCAGCAGATTTGCGGCGTTAAGGTCGGTTTCAGTCTGGTGTAATGAGCGTGGCATGATGACTCCGGGCAACAAAATTTTTACTGATTACGCCACAGCTTGAAGAGAATAAAAAATATCGTTTTATCGCGACTCTATGCAAAAATGATATGGATAACCTGCTGAAACTGGATCTGCCGATGCCCGCTGTCAATCTGCGCCATATCGAAATCTTTCACGCCGTAATGACCACCGGCAATCTGACGGAGGCCGCCGCACTGCTGCATACCTCGCAACCGACGGTGAGCCGCGAGCTGGCGCGCTTTGAAAAAGTGCTGGGGCTGAAACTGTTCGAGCGTACGCGCGGGCGTTTACAACCCACAGTGCAAGGCTTGCGGTTATTCGAAGAGGTGCAGCGCTCCTGGTACGGGCTGGACCGGATTGTCAGCGCCGCCGAAAGCCTGCGTGAGTTCCGCCAGGGTGAGCTGTCCATCGCCTGCCTGCCGGTATTTTCGCAGTCTTTTATACCGCTGCTGCTGCAACCATTTCTGGCGCGCTACCCGGATGTCAGCCTGAACATCGTGCCGCAGGAGTCGCCTTTGCTGGAGGAGTGGTTGTCAGCGCAGCGCCACGATCTGGGCTTAACCGAAACGCTCAGCACTCCGGCAGGTACCGAACGCACGCCGCTGCTCACCTGTAATGAAGTCTGCGTCATGCCGCAGAATCATCCGCTGGCGCGCAAAGCGGTATTAACACCGGCAGATTTTCAGGGCGAGAATTACATCAGTTTGTCGCGCTCAGACAGTTACCGGCAGTTGCTGGACGCGCTGTTTAATGAACATCAGGTGAAGCGGCGCATGGTGCTGGAAACGCACAGCGCCGCCTCGGTATGCGCGATGGTACGCGCCGGGGTGGGGATTTCGGTGGTTAACCCGCTCACCGCGCTGGATTACGCAGCCAGCGGTGTCGCCGTGCGTCGTTTCAGTATCGAAGTGCCGTTTACGGTGAGCCTGATCCGCCCACTGCACCGCCCCGCTTCCGCGCTGGTCGAGGCGTTTACCGCCCATTTACAGGCAGCCATGCCGCTGGTTAGCGGGCCGCTGGCTGCCATACTGGGCGAACCTTAAGAGAGCATAAAGTCCACCGCATCGGCGGCATGCAGCGCCGCCGTATCAAATACCTTAATCGGGCAGTGGGTTTCTGGCAGCAGCAGACCAATCTCGGTGCAACCGAAAATCACCCCTTCCGCGCCTTCGCCAGCCAATTTTTTGATTAAATTGACAAAATAGTAGCGAGACTCATCGGTGAATGTCCCCAGACAGAGCTCACTAAAGATGATGTCGTTAATGCGCTCGCGATCTTCCGGGCCCGGTACGGAGGTTTCGATGCCAAACTGTTTTTCCAGGCGACCACGGTAAAAATCCTGCTCCATGGTGTAGCGTGTACCCAGCAGCGCGACATTGCGCATGCCCGCGTTTTCAATCGCCCGCCCGGTCGCGTCCGCAATATGCAGGAACGGAATATGGCAGCGCTCTTCTATTTGCCCGGCGACTTTGTGCATGGTGTTGGTACACAGCACAATCGCCTGCGCGCCCGCCTGCTCCAGACCCGCCGCCGCCTGGGCCAGGATCTCACCGGCTTTATGCCACTGTGCGGTCGCCTGGCAGGTCTCAATTTCATGGAAATCCAGGCTGTGCAGAAGCAAGCTGGCGGAGTGCAAGCCGCCGAGACGAGCTTTCACGCCCTCATTAATCAGGCGGTAATAAGGAACGGTTGATTCCCAGCTCATACCGCCCAGCAGTCCTATCGTTTTCATCGCTTGTCTCCGTCTGGTTTAGCGCTCAGTCAATCAAAGTTGTGATCGACTTTCAACTTCTCTGGCCTCGCGTTTATTTTTATAGAACGCTGAGATAAGTTATTTTGAAACAACGTTTCATCATTTACTCTATCGCAATCACTAACGATACCTACTACAGGACACTCCGATGTTTATCTTCCATAAAGACACTCAGCTTGATGACCTGGGCAACGGCGTTAGCCGCCGTATTCTTGCCCATGACGGCAAAATGATGGCGGTCGAAGTTATGTTCGAACAAGGCGCCATCGGCCCAATGCACAACCATCCTCATGAACAACTTACGTACGTTTTATCCGGCGAGTTCGAATTTACCATTGGTGATGAGAAACATATCGTCACCGCAGGCGATACACTTTATAAGGAACCGCACATTATGCACGGATGTGTGTGTTTAAAAGCCGGAACGCTGCTTGATACCTTTACACCAGTACGTGAAGATTTTTTAAAACGTTGATCGCGCCCTAAAATAGTTAACGCCTCCCATAATTAGGGGGGCGTTTTTATTTCCAGGCCAATAAAAATAGTTCGCCGGATAATCGTTTAAATATCCAATGATTTCATTTCGCAATATTTAATACGTTAGGCTGTTACCCAAATCGTTACGCTTATTGGCAATAAGCCCGCAGTTTTTCGGCAAAAATGACACCCACCTCACTTAATTGAAACATCGTTTCGACTTCGATCACATTTCCCGAATTAATCGAATGACGCCAATTCAAAACGCAATAAAATATTTTAAAACGACGTTTCACAAACCAAGAACGTAAGTTCGCAGGATTTTAAAACCCGGAATATCGTGAGTAATTTCCGGTGGTTAAAGTTTCAAAACGCATTGATTCAATTGATTATTGTGATCAAGCGCACGCACAGAGCCTGTTTTAACCCTCTGACGCCCATGCGGCGGAGGAAAAAAGTTAATCTCCGAATCCGTATTACACATTGTTCGCCAGGTAGGTATGTATGAATGAAAACAGACTACTGGGATTGGCCTGGATATCGCCCTACGTTATTGGGTTGATAGTCTTTACAGCTTTCCCATTCATCTCATCGTTCTTTCTCAGTTTTACTGAGTATGACCTGATGAGCCCGCCGGTATTTAACGGCATTGAGAATTATCGCTACATGTTTACCGAAGACACGCTCTTCTGGAAATCAATGGGCGTAACGTTCGCGTATGTATTTTTGACAATCCCGCTGAAGCTCGCCTTCGCGCTGGGGATTGCCTTTGTGCTCAACTTTAAACTTCGCGGCATCGGTTTTTTCCGTACGGCTTACTACATTCCGTCCATCCTCGGTAGCTCCGTGGCGATCGCCGTCCTGTGGCGCGCACTGTTCGCTATTGATGGCCTGCTGAACAGCTTTATCGGCGTGTTTGGTCTGGATCCGATTAACTGGCTCGGCGAACCGTCGCTGGCGCTGATGTCCGTCACCCTGCTGCGCGTCTGGCAGTTCGGTTCCGCGATGGTCATCTTCCTCGCTGCGCTGCAAAACGTGCCGCAATCCCAGTATGAAGCGGCGATGATCGATGGCGCCAGCAAATGGCAGATGTTTATGAAAGTCACCGTGCCGCTGATTACGCCGGTTATTTTCTTCAACTTCATCATGCAGACCACGCAGGCGTTCCAGGAATTTACCGGTCCGTATGTCATTACCGGCGGCGGCCCGACCTATTACACCTATCTGTTCTCGCTGTACATCTACGACACCGCCTTCAAGTATTTCGACATGGGCTACGGTGCGGCGCTGGCCTGGGTTCTGTTCCTGGTCGTGGCGGTCTTTGCCTCCATCGCCTTTAAGTCTTCGAAATACTGGGTGTTCTACTCTGCCGATAAGGGAGGCAAAAATGGCTGATATCCAACATCTCACGCCGGGCATGAAAGAAGCCGAACGTGAAGTGGCGCGCACGCTGCGCCGCGAGAAAATCAGCGCATGGATCCGCTATACGATCCTGCTCTTTGTCGGCCTGTTAATGCTCTACCCGCTGGCGTGGATGTTCTCGGCGTCGTTCAAACCGAACCACGAGATCTTCACCACGCTGGGACTGTGGCCCACCCACGCCACCTGGGACGGCTTTATCAACGGCTGGAAAACCGGCACCGAATACACCTTCGGGCATTACATGCTGAACACCTTTAAGTATGTGATCCCAAAAGTAATTTTGACCATTATCTCTTCCACCATTGTGGCTTACGGCTTTGCCCGTTTTGAGATCCCGTGGAAGAACTTTTGGTTCGGTACGCTTATCGCCACCATGCTGCTGCCAAGCACCGTGCTGCTGATCCCGCAATACCTGATGTTCCGTGAAATGGGCATGCTCAACAGCTATATGCCGCTGTATCTGCCAACGGCGTTCGCCACCCACGGTTTCTTCGTCTTTATGTTGATTCAGTTCTTACGCGGCGTACCGCGCGACATGGAAGAAGCGGCGCAAATCGACGGCTGTAACTCCTGGCAGGTGCTGTGGTACGTGGTGGTGCCAATCCTGAAACCGGCGATTATCTCCGTGGCGCTGTTCCAGTTCATGTGGTCAATGAACGACTTTATCGGGCCGCTGATTTATGTCTACAGCGTGGATAAATACCCGATCGCACTGGCGCTGAAAATGTCCATCGACGTCACCGAAGGTGCGCCGTGGAACGAAATTCTGGCAATGGCGAGTATCTCCATTCTGCCGTCCATCATTGTCTTCTTCCTGGCACAGCGCTACTTCGTACAGGGCGTGACCAGCAGCGGAATTAAAGGTTAAGAGGGAAGTATCATGGCTGAAGTTATTTTCAACAAACTGGAAAAGGTTTACTCCAACGGCTTCAAAGCGGTACATGGTATCGACCTGAAAATTGCCGATGGCGAATTTATGGTGATTGTCGGCCCAAGCGGCTGCGCGAAATCCACCACGCTGCGCATGCTGGCAGGCCTTGAAACCATCAGCGGCGGCGAAGTGCGCATCGGCGAGAAGATCGTCAACAACCTCGCGCCAAAATCACGCGGCATCGCGATGGTGTTCCAGAACTACGCCCTTTACCCGCACATGACAGTGCGTGAAAACCTCGCGTTCGGCCTGAAACTCAGCAAGATGCCGAAAGATGAGATTAACAAACAGGTCGATGAAGCGGCGAAAATCCTGGAGCTGGAAGAGCTGATGGACCGCCTGCCGCGCCAGCTTTCCGGCGGTCAGGCGCAGCGCGTGGCGGTTGGCCGCGCGATTGTGAAAAAGCCGGATGTGTTCCTGTTTGACGAACCGCTGTCGAACCTGGACGCCAAGCTGCGCGCCTCAATGCGCATCCGTATTTCCGACCTGCACAAGCAGTTAAAGAAATCCGGGAAACCGGCCACCACGGTCTACGTCACGCACGATCAGACCGAAGCAATGACCATGGGCGACCGCATCTGCGTGATGAAGCTCGGCCATATCATGCAGGTGGATACTCCGGATAACCTCTACCACTTTCCGAAAAATATGTTCGTGGCGGGCTTTATCGGCGCGCCGGAGATGAACATCAAACCGGCGAAAATTGTAAAAAAAGCCGACCATCTGCACATCACTGTCGGTCATGAAACGCTGGCGCTGAACGCTTATCAGCAGGAGAAAGTCGCGGATTACGCCGACAAAGAGGTGTTCTTTGGCGTGCGCCCGGAGTTTGTCTCCGTTTCAGATGAGCCTTATAGCGACGATTGCGGCTCCGGCGATCTGGTGCGCGTCGAGAACATGGGTCACGAGTTCTTTGTTTACCTGAAAGTTGGCGATTACGAACTGACCGCACGAATTCCTTCAGATGAAGCTAAGCCAATGATTGCAAAGGGGCTTCACCGGAAGGTGTACTTTAAGTTTGATATGAATAAGTGTCATATTTTTGACGCGAAAACTGAACAGAACATTTCTTTATAACTACGAAATCATTCGCGATGCCCCGAGGCGGCCAGTCGGTGTATCCCGGCGCTTACGTAAGTAAGTAGCCGGGATACATCAGCGCAGCCACCAAAGGGGCACCTGAAGAATGAAATTTAAACAAACGTTGGAGTATAAAAATGAAAAAAGTGCTTACCGGCGCCATCATCTCCGCAACTCTGGGCATGTGCGCTGTACCCGCAACCGCCGCTGATAATGTTGATCTGCGTATGTCCTGGTGGGGGGGCAACGGTCGTCATCAGGTCACTTTAAAAGCGCTGGAAGAGTTTCATAAACAGCATCCGGACATTACCGTTAAATCTGAATACACCGGTTGGGACGGCCACCTCTCCCGTCTGACCACGCAAATCGCGGGCGGCACCGAGCCGGACGTGATGCAGACCAACTGGAACTGGCTGCCGATTTTCTCCAAAAATGGCGACGGTTTTTACGATCTGAACCAGGTCAAAGACATAATCGATTTAAGCCAGTTCGATGCCAAAGAGCTGCAATCCACCACCGTTGACGGCAAGCTGAACGGCATTCCAATCTCCGTCACCGCGCGCGTGTTCTACTTCAACGATGAGCAGTGGAAAAAAGCGGGCGTCGCCTTCCCGAAAACCTGGGATGAGCTGTTAGCGGCGGGCAAAACCTTTGAAAGTAAGCTCGGCAAACAGTACTACCCGGTCGTGCTGGAGCACCAGGATACGCTGGCGCTGCTGAACTCCTACATGGTGCAGAAATACAACATTCCTGCCGTGGATGAAAAAGCGAAGAAATTCAGCTACACCAACGAGCAGTGGGTCGAATTCTTCCAGATGTATAAAAAACTGGTCGATAGCCACGTGATGCCGGACGCGAAGTACTACGCGTCGTTCGGTAAGAGCAACATGTATGAAATGAAGCCGTGGATCGAAGGTGAATGGGCTGGTACTTACATGTGGAACTCCACCATCACCAAATACTCCGACAACCTGAAGCCGCCAGCCAAACTGGTGCTGGGTGACTACCCGATGCTGCCGGGCGCGAAAGACGCAGGTCTGTTCTTCAAACCCGCACAGATGCTGTCGATCGGTAAATCCACCAAGCATCCGAAAGAGGCTGCCCAGGTAATCAACTTCCTGCTGAACAGCAAAGAAGGTGCTGAAACACTGGGTCTGGAGCGCGGCGTGCCGCTGAGTAAAGCTGCGGTGCAAACGCTGACCGCCAATGGCGCGATCAAAGAGGGCGATCCGGCGGTTGCGGGTCTGCGTCTGGCGCAGTCGCTGCCGACCAAGCTCTCGGTATCGCCTTACTTTGACGATCCGCAGATTGTTGCCCAGTTCGGTACCGCAATTCAGTACATCGACTATGGCCAGAAATCCGTTGAAGAAACCGCAGCCGACTTCCAGCGTCAGGCTGAGCGTATTCTGAAACGCGCCATGCGCTAAGGTTTTACCGCAATGACATACCCTGCCCGTTCGCGGCAGGGTATTTTTTTATCTAAGGAGCAGGTAATGGCAAAGGGGAAAAAAGTCTCTCTCACCTTCCGCAGCCAGAAAGACGACAAAACCGGGCATGAGGTTATCCGGCTGACGCCGCCGCATATTATTTGTCACCGTAACTACTTCTATCAGAAATGCTTTACCCGGGACGGCGAGAAACTGATTTTCGGCGGCGCGTTTGAAGGCCACTGGAATTACTACTTGTTGGATCTCGCTAACCGCGAAGCGACACAGCTCACCGAAGGCGCGGGAGACAACACGTTTGGCGGTTTTTTATCCGCCGATGACAGCGCGCTGTGGTATGTGAAAAACACCCGCGAACTGCGCCGCGTGGATTTGCAGACGCTCGAAGAGCATATCGTCTACGAAGTCGACGATGAGTGGGTGGCGTATGGTACCTGGGTCGCCAACTCCGATTGCACAAAACTGGTTGGTATCGAAATCAAAAAGAGTGACTGGCAGCCGCTCACCGACTGGCAAAAATTCCGCGATTTCTACTTCACCAACCCCGAATGTCGTCTGATCCGCATTGATCTGCAAAGTGGTAAACGTGAGACCCTGTTGCAGGAAAAACGCTGGCTTGGCCACCCGATTTATCGCCCGTTTGACGATAACACCGTGGCGTTTTGCCACGAAGGCCCGCGCGATGTCATTGATGCGCGTATGTGGCTGATTAACGAAGATGGCAGCAATTTACGCAAAGTGCGCCAGCACAAGCCGGGCGAAAGTTTCACCCATGAATTCTGGGTGCCGGACGGCTCCGCGCTCTACTACGTGGCGCACCAGGAAAACGATCCACGCCGTTATCTCTACAGCGCGGATCCCAAAACGCTGAAAAACCAGCAGTTAATGGCAATCCCGCCCTGCTCACATCTAATGAGTAATGAAGACGGCAGCCTGGTGGTCGGCGACGGCGCGCCGCATCATACCGGGGATATCCACCTCAACGATCCATTTATCTGGGTATTTGATATTCACAGCGGTGAACAGAAGGCGATTTGCCAGCATAACAGTAGCTGGAAAGTGCTGGATGGCGACCGCCAGGTCACGCATCCGCACCCGTCTTTCTCGCCAGATAACCAGTGGGTACTCTACACTTCCGATGCCGAAGGCATGCCCGCGCTCTACCTCGCGCGGGTGTAATTTCGCCCTCTCCCGCCGGGGAGAGGGATGTTGTTACACGCCGATATCACGCAGTTTTTCGCCTGACATCAGACGGCGCTCGATATGTTCCAGCGTGACGTTTTTGGTTTCCGGGATCAGCCAGAAAGTGACGCCGACAAATGCCAGATTCAGCGCGGTATAGAGCCAGAAGGTGCCCGCCGCGCCAATCGCGTCCAGCAACGTCAGGAAGGTCGCACCGATGATCATGTTCGACACCCAGTTAGTGGTGGTCGAGCAGGTAATGCCGAAGTCGCGGCATTTCAGCGGCTGGATCTCCGAACACAAGATCCACACCACCGGCGCGGCGCTCATCGCATAACCGGCAATACAGATCATCGTCATACCGACGGAAAGCCAGGATAACCCGCTCGACGCAGTGCCGTTATCAAACTGCATCAGGCAGTAGCCGAGGATCAAGGTGCCAATTGCCATTACGCTGAAACCAATTTTCAGCGCCGGTTTGCGTCCGGCTTTATCCACGGTAAATACCGCGATAAAGGTGGCAAACATAAAGGTCAGCCCCACTACCAGCGTGGCGATCATCTGCTGTTCAGTGGTGGTAAACCCGGCCATTTTGAAGATGCGCGGCGCGTAATACATGATGATATTCATGCCGGTGAACTGCTGCATCGCCTGCAATAACATGCCGAGGAAAACGGCGCGACGTACATTGCGGTTCGCTTTAAACAGCTGGAAACCGCCCTGTTTCAGTTTCAGGCTTTCGCGGATCTCATTGAGTTCTTCGCGCGCTTTTTCCGAGGTATCACGCAACATACGCAGCACCTCTTCTGCTTCAATATGCCGCCCTTTTTGCGCCAGCCAGCGCGGGCTATTGGGCAGAAAAACCACCAGAACAATCAGCAACACCGCCGGCAACGCCAGCACACCGAGCATCGCCCGCCAGTTGCCGCTGTAGCTAAACGCAGTATCCGACAGGAACGCCAGCACAATGCCCAGCGTGACCATTAACTGATACATGCTGATCATTTTGCCACGCACGTTTTCGCTCGCCATTTCAGAGAGATACAGCGGCGCGGTATACGAAGCAATGCCGACTGCAACCCCGAGCAGCACGCGGGAAAGCAGCAGCACTTCCACGCTGGCGGCAAACGCGGAACCGAGCGAGCCTGCGACAAACAACACCGCGCCCACCATTAAGCTGTATTTGCGCCCAAGGCGGAAAGAGAGCCAGCCATTAAACAGCGCGCCCAGCGCCGCACCCAGCATCATGCTGCTCACCACCCACTCCTGCAAACGGCTGGATAAGGTGAAATGGTCGGTGATAAACGGCAGCGCACCGGAAATCACCCCAATATCGAGACCAAACAACAGCCCGGCGACCGCTGCCGACACCGAGACAAACAGATTCATACGCCGGGTATCACGTAGCGCGCGCGGTAAAGCTACAGAGTCAGTACTGATAGAAGCCATGTTTTCCTGCCTGCACAGAATAAGTCGTCTTATGAAAGTAAGTCAGCGGCGAGTCAAAGCGTCAGTGCGTAACTCGCGAAGATATGGATAAATACGCTGTGGCATAGTGTTTTGTGATGGAGTTTACAATTTTGAAAATATAGTTTAAGCACTAAACTAATTTTAACTTGTTTATTTTAAAAGATATTTAATCAATAGCCTGCGAATTAAGACAAAAGGATATGGATTTTTCTATTCAGCAGATATGGACAATTAATACGCAGATATAAAAAAACCTGCCCGTGGGCAGGTTTCGTATGCAGGCAATGCGAGGCGAATTAACGCGCCAGCCAGCCGCCGTCAACAGCAATGGTGTAGCCGTTGATGTAATCAGACGCTTTCGAAGACAGGAACACGACCGGCCCCATCAGATCGCTCGGCAAACCCCAGCGGCCCGCCGGGATACGGTCGAGGATCTCGGCGCTACGCTGCTCGTCAGCACGCAGCTGCTGAGTGTTATTGGTCGCCATATAGCCCGGCGCGATAGCGTTGACGTTGATGTTGTGTTTCGCCCACTCGTTCGCCAGCAGACGCGTCACGCCCATGACGCCACTTTTTGACGCGGTGTAAGACGGTACGCGGATGCCGCCCTGGAAAGAGAGCATGGACGCGATGTTGATGATCTTGCCGCCGTTACCCTGCGCGATGAAATGTTTTGCCGCCGCCTGGGACATAAAGAATACGCTCTTAATGTTCAGGTTCATTACGTCGTCCCAGTCTTTCTCGCTGAAGTTGATCGCGTCTTCACGGCGGATCAAACCGGCGTTGTTTACCAGAATGTCGATTTTGCCAAACTCGGCGACCGCGCGCTCCAGCAGCGCCGGAATGCCGTCGATCTGACGCAGATCGGCAGTCAGGCTAAGAAAACGACGGCCCAGCGCGGTTACGCGCTCAATGGTTTCTGTTGGTTCAACAATGTTGATACCGACGATATCGCAGCCCGCTTCCGCCAGACCCAGCGCCATACCCTGGCCCAGACCGGTGTCGCAACCGCTTACTACCGCAACCTTACCTTGAAGAGCAAATGCATCCAGAATCATGTTTATTCCTTAATCTATCAGCGCCTGTATTGGACAGGCATGGTTTTATGCTGCCCGCTATTAGCGCAGATCTTTTACAGCGACGTGATCCATGTCATCAAAGACCTGGTTCTCACCCACCATCCCCCAGATGAAGGTATACGCACGCGTACCAACGCCTGAATGGATTGACCAGCTGGGAGAAATGACCGCCTGCTCGTTATGCATCACAATGTGACGCGTTTCCTGCGGCTGCCCCATCATATGGAATACGCAGGCGTCTTCTTCCATATTGAAATAGAAGTACACTTCCATGCGGCGCTCATGGGTATGGCACGGCATCGTGTTCCACAGGTTGCCCGGCGCAAGCTCGGTCAGCCCCATGCTTAACTGGCAGGTTTCCAGCACGTCCGGCACGAAATATTTGTTGATGGTGCGACGGTTGCTGGTCAGCGGATCGCCAAGCGTCACCGGAGCAACATCGGCTGGCGTCACTTTTTTTGTTGGAAAGGTGGTGTGTGCGGGTGCGCAGTTGTAGTAAAACTTGGCCGGTTTCGCGCTATCTATGCTGGCAAAAACCACCTCTTTGGCGCCTTTTCCAACATATAACGCATCGCGATGACCAATTTCATAACACTGACCGTCCACGGTGATGGTGCCCGGGCCGCCGATATTAATCACGCCCAGTTCGCGGCGCTCAAGGAAATAGGTCACACCAAGCTGTTTACCCACTTCGCCGCCAACAGAAACGGTTTTCTTCACCGGTTTAATACCGCCGACGATAATGCGATCGATATGGCTGTAAACCATGGTGTATTCGTCATCAGCGAATACTTTTTCGACTAAAAACTCATTGCGCAGGCCCTGGGTATCCAGCGTTTTCGCATGCGCACTGTGGATGCTTTGTCTGACTTCCACAATAACCTCCGAAGTAAATTTTGACCGAAACGTCACTCAACGAAACGCAGAAACAGTGTTCCGTTTCTTCATTACGCGCATCTTATCCCGGCTAAAACATGTTTTCAATCTTGAATAAAACAACGTTTCAATTTTTCTGCCACTTATTATTAAATCTGTAAGTGCGATCACGATTGTTTGGCGTTGACAGCGCCTCATCACCGGTTAGGCTATGAGAATAGTTTTAAATAAAGCATAGCAAACAATAAGTTAAGGCCGTCTTTGAGTTTTGACGGCTAATCAGCAATTTTTGTGTTTAAAATCAAAGCCCGCTGCCGCAAACGGTTTTTCACTTCGCATTAATCCGCCCCGCAGACGTTGTTTTCTTATAAAGTGCGTCAGCAATCACATATATTGAAACGACGTTTTGATAAATTGACACTCTATTTTTAAACTTGTAATCATCTGTGGTCATCATTGGGGGCGCAACTTTCCCACCGGACCATCTAAAGGAGTGAAATATGGCGAAAGGCATGCGGGTAAAACTCAATTACGCAATCAGCCGCGATCCGGATACCGGCGCGGAAATCACCCGCTTAACACCACCGGAAGTGACCTGTCATCGAAACTACTTCTATCAGAAGTGTTTTTTCAACGATGGCAGCCACCTGTTATTTGCCGGTGAATTTGATGGCCACTGGAATTATTACCTGCTGGATATCGCGAAAGCCGAAGCCGTGCAGTTAACAGAAGGCGCGGGTGATAACACCTTTGGCGGTTTCCTCTCGCCGGATGACAGCGCTTTATATTATGTGAAGAACGATCGCACCCTGCGTGAAGTGAATTTGCAAACGCTCGCCGAGCGGGAAATTTATCGCGTACCAGACGAGTGGGTCGGCTATGGCACCTGGGTGGCAAACAGCGATTGCAGCAAACTGGTTGGCATTGAGATCGCCGCCAGCGACTGGACGCCGCTCAATGACTGGAAACTGTTCCACGACTTCTTCCATAAAGGCCCGCACTGCCGTTTGTTGCGCGTGGATCTGCAAAGCGGCGAGAGCAGCGTGATCCATGAAGAGAAGAACTGGCTGGGTCACCCGATTTACCGCCCGTTCGACGATAACACCGTGGCGTTTTGCCACGAAGGCCCGCACGACCTGGTGGATGCGCGGATGTGGCTGGTCAATGAAGACGGCAGCCATGTGCGCAAAGTAAAAGATCACGCCGAAGGTGAAAGCTGCACTCACGAATTCTGGGTGCCGAACGGCTCCGCGCTGGTGTACGTCTCTTATCTGAAAGGTAAACAGGGACGCATGATTTACAGCTTTAACCCGGATACCGGCGTGAACGACGCGGTGATGCCAATGCCAGCGTGTTCTCACTTGATGAGCAACTTTGACGGTACCTTACTGGTCGGCGATGGTTCCGGCACGCCGGTGGATGTGAAAGATACCAGCGGTTACACCATTGATAACGATCCGTATTTGTATGTTTTCGACGTGGCGAAAAAAGCCTATTTCCGCGTAGCGCGCCACGATACCTCCTGGGCAACGGTTGCCAACAGCCGCCAGGTAACGCATCCGCATCCGTCGTTCACACCGGACGACAGTGCGATTCTGTTTAGTTCCGATAAAGACGGCAAACCGGCGCTTTATATCGCGAAACTTCCTGAGCAACGCGTAATGTTGCAAGCATAAACTTTGAGTTAGTGTTTCTGTAACTGGCCTTGCCCTCCTCCTGGGGGGCTTTTTTTTGTGCCGTCCATGTCCGTCCTACTTTGAGCCACAGATGTGTTGGCCGCCTTACTCGCCCCAGTAACTTACTTCAGTCAGCTCATGGACTCGCTGCGTTGCCGCCTTCCTGTGTCGCAAATTATTTAGGGCAGACCTGAGCAAATGCAAAAAGCACTTTTTAAAAGTCCAAAGAAGTAAGTAATGAACCTGCAGCTAAAAGTAAATGACCGGGGCGAGTATGACGGGCATAAATATAAAAAACCCCGGCCAACGGCTCCGGGGTTTTCGTGAGGGTAACACAGGTATTTCAGACAATCAGAAAGAGTAAGCCACACCGAGGCGGAAACGGGTCTGGCGTTCGTCGGTGCTTTTCACACCCACGTTGCCCACTTCCACATACGGAGACCAGTTTTTATCCAGTTTGTACGCCACTTTGGCGTTATATTCGTTGGAATAGGTTTTGTTGTTTTCACGAATAACATCTTCGGTGCTCTTCGCGTAAACATAGTTCAGCTCAATGCGGTAGTCGCCCATCGCCCAGCCTACCCAAGTATCAAATTTGTTGACCTTGTTATCAACGGTGCTTGAATCCGGGTTACGTGTGTATTCATAACGATAACGGCCTGCAATATAAACGCCGTTATCAAAGCTGTATTGCACGTGAAGATACGGTTTATAGATGGAGTTGGTATCTTTACTTTCGATATTAAAGCCCGGTGTTAACGCAAAATTCTTGGTCGCAGCCCAGCGCCAGTTAATGGACTCTTCGTGGCCGTTACCCACGATTTCCGTTAACGGTTTGTCGGCGTCATCGCCGCCAGACTTCCATTTCGCTTCAACACCGAAACCTACGCCATTGTCGAAGCGATGAGAAACCGCTACGCGATCGGCGTTGGAACCGCTGTCGATGTATTCGTGACGTAAATCCACGGTGACGGCTTGTGAAGCAAAGGAAGCGCCAAGGAGTGAAGCAAGAGCCAGAGTTTTCTTAAACATGAGATTACCTCAATAATTAAAATTATGTTCCATTTTTATGGAATTCTATTTTATTTTTTTGATAACTTTATTTTAGTGATCACGATCGTAAATATTTGCATGGAACGGAACTATGTATAACGGCGTGATGAATATCAATATATTTTCCCTTTACCGGCGAATTAATATGATAAAGATCACACCAATTTTCTATTAACGATTAGCTTACAAAGTTAAATACAAATAAAAAACACAAACTAAAACAGTGATCTACAAAATAAATCAGCAAATAATAAGCAGACTTATCGCTTTCATTTCAAATTGTAACGGAGGAAATAATAGTAAATTAGGTTGTTGCAGAAGTGTTTTTTAATAGCGCGAGATAATTATTAGAGCGAGCCATCTAAGTTTTAATTTAATTGAAACGGCGGCTGAGATGTTAGTCACAAACAATAAAGCCTTCCGGGTGGAAGGCTTTATTTAACTTAAAGTGAGATTAATCGCGTTCGATTGCTAACGCCACACCCTGGCCACCGCCGATGCACAAGGTTGCCAGCCCTTTACGAGCCTGACGTTTTTGCATTTCATGCACCAGCGAAACCAGAATACGGCAGCCGGAAGCGCCAATCGGATGGCCCAGCGCTATCGCCCCACCGTTGACATTCACGCGCTTCTCATCCCATTCGAGGATTTTACCGACCGACAACGCCTGCGCTGCATAAGCTTCGTTCGCTTCAATCAGATCGACATCATCAAGTTGCCAGCCCGCACGCTCAAGGCAGCGCCGCATGGCATAAACCGGCGCAATGCCCATTAACGCCGGGTCGACACCGACGCTGGCAAACGCGCGGATGCGCGCCAGCACCGGTAAATTCAGCTCCTGCGCTTTTGCTTCGCTCATCACCAACACCGCCGCCGCACCGTCATTGATCGGCGAGGCGTTACCGGCGGTGACGGAGCCGCTTTGTTCAAAAGCGGGCGCGAGTTTCGCCAGCGCTTCTGCGCTCGGGTCGGTGCGCGGTTGTTCGTCGGTATCAATAACCTGCGTCTGACCTGCTGCATCCACCGCGCTTACCGGCACAATTTCATCGCGAAAACGCCCGGAATCGATAGCGACACGCGCTTTGTGCTGCGAGCTTAACGCCCATTCATCCTGGCGTTCACGGCTGATGCCATATTCACGCGCCAGGTTTTCCGCCGTTACGCCCATATGGTAATCATTGAAGGCATCCCACAGCCCGTCATGCACCAGACTATCGATGAGCTGGCTGTTGCCGAGCTGCGCACCGGTGCGGCTGTCGGTCAGCACATGCGGCGCACGGCTCATATTCTCCTGACCACCGGCAATCACCACATCGGCTTCCCCACACTGAATCGCCTGCGAAGCCAGGTGCAGGGCTTTCAGCCCGGAGCCGCAGACATCATTAATGGTGATTGCTGAAACCGTATTCGGCAGGCCGCCTTTGATCGCCGACTGCCGCGCAGGGTTTTGCCCGGCGCCTGCTGTCAGCACCTGGCCTAAAATCACTTCGTCGATATCATGTGGCTGCACGCCGCTACGCTCAATCAATGCGCGCACCACCTGGCTGCCCAACTCGACGGCAGAGAGGCGTGACAACGCGCCCTGAAAACAGCCGATAGGCGTGCGAACCGCGCCGACTATCACGACATCTTTCATCTCTACCCCCGCAGTTGTTCAACCCGGCAATAGTAGTGCATTGTTAACAAGTATTAACTCGATTGTTTAAAATTGGTGAGATTAGTCACAGCGAAAGTCACAGGCGGGAAATCAGCAGCAAGTTGCGCGGCCAGCAAGGCCGCGCAGAAGGGGAAAATCAGTTGTTAACCGGGATCACCGCACCTTTATATTTGGTGCGGATCCAGTCCTGAATCTCTTTGGAGTGCAGCACGTTCACCAGCGCCACGATATCTTTTTTCTTCTCGTCGCCACGGTGCACGGTGATGATGTTGGCATACGGGTTGTTTTCACCGCTTTCTACCGCGATCGGATCGTGAACCGGATCCAGACCGGCATCAATCGCATAGTTGGCGTTGATCACCACCGCATCGCCTTCATCGTTGTTGTACATTTGCGGCAGCAGTGCTGCTTCGACGTTCGGCAGGAACTGCAGTTTTTTCGGGTTATCAACGATGTCATCGATACGCGCCGTCACTTTGTCGATGCCCGGTTTCAGCTTGATGACGCCCTCTTTTTCGAAAATAGAGAGAATGCGCCCCTCTTCAGACACCGCGTCACGCATGATGATTTTGCCGCCCTGCGGCAGATCTTTCAGCGATTTGTATTTTTTGGAGTAAATACCAATCGGCTCAATATGAATAGCGCCTGCGCTGACGAAATCATAGGTTTTGTCGCCCGCGTGGTCTTTGATAACGCTATTCAGATACGGAATGTGCTGGAAGTAGTTGGCATCCAGTTCGCGGCTGGCCAGCGCCGTGTTCGGCAGGATGTAGTCCTGGAATGGTTTAATTTCCAGATCAATTCCCTGTTTCGCCAGAATCGGTTTCGCCTGCTCAAGGATTTCGGCGTGCGGCACGTTTGACGCGCCCACGGTCAGCGTATCCGCCCAGGAGGAGAAGCTCAGCACGCTGAGGGTGGCTGCGGCAATCAGTGTCAGTGTTTTTTTCATGATGTTGGTTTCCAATAATTATCGTTTATCTAACAGAGAAGTAATCACGTCGCCGCAGAACTGGATAATGAAGACGATGATAAGAATGGTCACCGTCGCCACCAGCGTGACGTCGTTATGGTTCCGCTGGAATCCTTCCAGATAAGCAAGATTGCCCAACCCGCCAGCGCCGATAACCCCGGCCATGGCGCTGTAGCTCACCAGCGCAATCAGCGTCACGGTAATGCCGGACACCAGCGCTGGTGATGATTCGGGCAGTAACACCCGAAATACCAGTGTGCTCAACCGCGCGCCCATCGAACGCGTCGCCTCAATCACCCCTTTATCCACTTCGCGCAACGCAATCTCGACCAGACGCGCATAAAACGGCGCGGCACCGACGATAAGCGCAGGCAGCGCGGCGTTCGCGCCAAGAATGGTGCCAATGAGGGTTTTGGTAAACGGGATCAGCAGCACAATCAAAATGATGAACGGAATAGAACGGAAGACGTTCACCACAATCGAAATCACGCTGTACAACGTACGGTTCTGGAACAGGCCGCCGCGCGCGGTGAGAAACAGCGCCAGACCGAGCACAATCCCCAGCACAAAGGTCGCCGCGCCCGACAGCACTGTCATATACAGTGTCTCTTGCGTCGCCGCCCAGAGTTGCGCCCATTTCAGGTGCGGAAAGAGGGATTCAGCCATGCGTCACGACCTCGCTTTCAATATCCGTCTTGCTCAGGTCTGCAAGGATATTGTTCAGTTGTTCCGGGGTCGCCTTCACGTTCACCCATAATTGTCCAAATACGCCGTGCGCGGTTTGCGACATCTTGCCGTGCAAAATGTTAAACGGCAGACCATAGCGCAGCGTCAGTTCGCCGACGATCGGCTGGTGTGTGCTGTGGCCGGTAAAGGTCAGCTTGATCACCGTACCGTCCAGATCGCTGTTCAGCTCCGGGTTGAACGCCTCTTCTTCTTTATACTGGCTCACCTGGCGCACAAACTGTTTGGTGATCGGCTGCTGCGGATGGGTAAAGACGCTCAGCACATCGCCCTCTTCCACCACTTTGCCGTTCTCCATTACCGCCACGCGGTCGCAAATCTTGCGCACCACATGCATTTCATGGGTGATCAGCACAATGGTCAGTTTGAAACGGCGGTTAATATCAAGCAGCAAATCGAGGATCTGATCGGTGGTTTGCGGATCCAGCGCCGACGTAGCTTCATCGCACAGCAGCACATCCGGGTTATTCGCCAGCGCGCGGGCAATGCCAACACGCTGTTTCTGCCCGCCGCTCAGCTGCGACGGGTAAGCCTTTTCGCGCCCTTTCAGCCCCACCAGCTCAATCAGTTCCGCCACGCGGGCATTAATCTGCGCTTTTGGCGCACCGGCAATTTGCATCGAAAACGCAATGTTTTCGCTCACCGTGCGCGACCACAATAAATTGAAGTGCTGAAAGACCATGCTGATCTTCAGCCGCGCCTGGCGCAACGTTTCCCCGCGCGCGGCGGCAATGTCCTGCCCATTAATCACAACGCTGCCGGAGGTGGGTTTTTCCAGACCGTTCAGCAAGCGAATCAGCGTACTTTTCCCGGCGCCGCTGTAGCCGATAATGCCGTAAATCTGCCCCTGCTCAACCGTCAGATTGACGCTGTCGACGGCGGTAATCGATGCCTTTCCCTGGTCGAAAATCTTGGAGATATTCCTGAGGACGATCATGCGTTGGTGTTTCCGTATGGCAGTTTAGCGGTATGGATGTCCAGACGATAATAATCAGCCGCAGTTATAATTCAAATAACCAAATGGACATTACTTATAACTAAACACGCTAACAGCGGAGGAACAGGGGTTTTGACGATAAGACTTTATTTCGCATTACATTGCCGGAAATTGCATAACTGCGACGAACCTGAAGGGGAAAAGTGCCTGAAATCAGCGCAAAAAGCCGCTTTTCTGGCAATCAATCCATCCAGACGACTGCATGGCTCGCCGTCCTGACGGCTAAACAGCGTTTTATATTTCCATTCGTTCTAAACGCCGAATAAAGGTTCTTTAAACAGGCAAAATGACAGACCTATCATCCGCACATCACGAATGTTTACGGGTGAATCTACAATGTCAGTCTTCCATTCAGTAACCGAATTGATCGGTCAAACACCGCTGTTGCAGTTACATAAACTGGCGAGCGGGCCATGCGAATTATTTCTCAAACTGGAAAACCAGAACCCTGGCGGCTCGATTAAAGACCGGGTCGCGCTGTCGATGATTAACGAAGCCGAACGCCTTGGTTTGCTCGCCCCTGGCGGCACAATTATTGAAGCCACCGCCGGTAACACCGGGCTGGGGCTGGCGCTGATCGCTGCGCAAAAGGGCTATTCACTGGTGCTGGTGGTGCCGGACAAAATGAGCCGCGAGAAGATTTTCCACCTGCGCGCACTGGGTGCAAAAGTGGTACTCACCCGCTCAGACGTGAACAAAGGCCACCCGGCTTACTATCAGGATTACGCGCGCCGCCTGGCACAAGAGACGCCGGGCGCGTTTTACATCGACCAGTTCAATAACGACGCTAACCCGTTGGCGCATGCATCGACGACCGCGCCCGAACTCTTTGAACAACTGGACGGCAAAATCGACGCCATCGTCGTAGGCGTGGGCTCCGGCGGCACGCTTGGCGGGCTGCAAGCCTGGTTTGCTAAACACTCGCCGCACACCGAGTTTGTGCTGGCCGATCCGGCCGGTTCGATCCTCGCCGATCAGGTTGAGCATGGCCGTTACAGCACGCCCGGCTCCTGGCTGGTTGAAGGCATCGGTGAAGATTTTATTCCACCGCTGGCGCACATCGACGGCGTGCGCAAAGCCTTCCGCATTACCGATCGCGAAGCCTTCGCCACCGCCAGAGAATTGCTGCAACAGGAAGGGATCCTGGCAGGATCGTCCACCGGAACGCTACTCAGCGCGGCTCTGCGCTACTGCCAGGCGCAAACCACGCCGAAACGCGTGGTGACGTTCGCCTGCGATAGCGGCAACAAGTATCTGTCGAAAATGTTCAACGACGACTGGATGCGCCAGCAAGGGTTGCTCACGCGCCCTTCTAACGGCGACCTCACGGATTTCATCGCCCTGCGCCACGACGAAGGGGCCACCGTCACCGCCGCACCAGAGGATAGCCTCGCCGCCGTGCTGGCGCGCATGCGTCTGTACGATATTTCGCAACTGCCGGTGCTGGAAAACGGCCAGGTAGTGGGCATTGTCGACGAATGGGATCTGATAAGCCACGTGCGCGGCGACAGTACACGTTTCGCGTTGCCGGTAAAAGCGGCGATGACCCGCAACGTGGAAATCCTCGATAAACACGCCCCGGAAAGCGCGCTGTACGCCATTTTCGATCGCGGCCTGGTGGCGGTGATCGCCGACAACGGCCGCTTTATTGGCCTGATAACCCGCAGCGATGTACTGACCACCTGGCGCAACCGTCTTGAACAATAAGGAAAATAAAATGAAAACACTGGCAACGCAGAGCGTCCACAGCGGCGCATTCAACGACCAACACGGCGCGGTGATGCCGCCGATTTACGCCACCTCCACCTTCGCGCAGCCTGCGCCGGGGCAACACACCGGCTACGAATATTCGCGCAGCGGCAACCCGACGCGCCACGCGCTGGAAACGGCGATTGCCGAACTGGAAGGCGGTACGCGCGGTTACGCGTTTGCTTCCGGCCTCGCCAGCATCTCCACGGTGCTGGAGCTGCTGGATAAAGACAGCCATCTGGTGGCGATTGATGATGTTTACGGCGGCACCTACCGCCTGATTGAAAATGTGCGCCGCCGCAGCGCCGGATTACAGGTGAGCTGGGTAAAACCGGACGATCTCGCTGGCCTCGAAGCCGCTATTCGCCCCGACACACGAATGATCTGGGTAGAAACGCCAACCAACCCGCTGCTGAAGCTGGCGGATCTGGCGGCGATTGCCGCTATCGCCAAACGTCACAATATTCTCAGCGTGGCGGATAACACTTTCGCGTCGCCGGTTATCCACCGCCCGCTGGAGTTAGGGTTTGATATTGTGGTGCATTCGGCCACGAAATACCTGAACGGGCACTCCGATGTGGTTGCCGGTTTGGCCGTGGTCGGTGATAACCAGGCGCTGGCCGAAAAACTGGGTTATCTGCAAAACGCCGTCGGCGGGGTGCTCGATCCGTTCAGCAGTTTCCTCACGTTGCGTGGCATTCGCACCCTTTCCCTGCGCGTGGAGCGCCACAGCAGCAACGCGCTGGCCCTCGCCCGCTGGCTGGAACAGCAACCGCAGGTCGAGAAAGTGTGGTTCCCGTGGCTGGAATCGCACCCGCATTATCAGCTGGCGCGCAGGCAGATGGCGCTGCCGGGCGGCATGATTTCAGTGGTCATCAAAGGCGATGACGCGCGGGCGACAGAGATTATCAATAAGCTGAAACTGTTTACGCTGGCGGAAAGCCTCGGCGGTGTGGAGAGCCTGGTGAGTCAGCCGTTTAGCATGACTCACGCGTCAATTCCGCTTGAACAGCGTCTGGCAAACGGCATCACACCGCAGTTGATCCGCCTGTCAGTGGGTATTGAAGATGAACAGGATCTGATTGCTGACTGGAAAAACGCGCTGGCGTAATCACCTGAACCGGGGAGCCATCAGGCTCCCTGCGACGTTAACGGGCTGTCCCACGCTGATACCACCTGGTTGCGGCCCTGTTTTTTCGCGGCATACAGCGCCGTATCGGCCCGGTGAATAAGACCACTGGCAATCATATGCAGCGGTTTACCTTCAAAGTGCACTTGCCCGGCCTGCAATGTCGCCACGCCGATGCTGATGGTCAAAAAACCGGTCGGGCTGGCCGCGTGTGGCACGCCAAGCGCGTTGATATTGCCACGCACATGTTCAGCAACATTCATCGCCTGCATCAGGTTCGTCCCCGGCAGAATAATCAGAAACTCTTCGCCACCGTAACGGCTGACGTTATCGCCGCTGCGCAGGGGGGACGCGGTGAGCGTGCGGGCAACCAGGCGCAGGCAATCGTCCCCGGCCTGATGCCCCTGGGAATCGTTGTAGTTTTTAAAATAATCGATATCCGCCAGACACACCGACAGCGGGAAATCATCCTGCAAGGCGCGGGAAATCTCGCTCAGCAGGCACTCATCCATATAGCGCCGGTTAAACAACCCGGTCAGGTGATCGTGTTGCGCGTACTGTTGTAATATTTTATTCGCGCTGGCGAGCTTGTGCTCCGCCTGGCGACGTTCAGTGATATCGACCCACGTGACCGACAACCCCACCACCATCTCCATGGCGTCATGTACCGGTACCGCCTGAATATCGTAACAGCGATCGCGCCAGCCCAACTCACGAGACGGCAGCGCCTCGCCCTTATCTGCCAGCGCGAAATCCGTCAGGAAAAATGGCCAATAATCAGGCATTAAGCGCTGAAAGTGATCCTCTGTTTCCAGCGCCTCACCCAGCAATTTCGCCATCGCCTTGTTGGACATCACCAGACGCCCGTGGCGGTCAATCATGCACAGCGCTACCGGCGTGGTTTCGTAAATGGTCTCCAGTTGCAGCACCCGTTCGCCCAGGTTGGAGATGTTGCGATCGATACCGCGATAACCGCGCAACTCGCCCTGCTCATCAAACAGCGGGATGCCGCTGGTTTCCAGCACCACAATGCTGCCATCAGCGCGTTGATTACGGTTGACCAGGCCAGAAAACGCACGCTTTTCCGCCACAATGGCACCAAACGCGCCCGCCACGCGTTCCGCTTCGCCCGGCGGCATAAAATCAAAAGGGGTTTTGCCAATCACCTTGTCGGGCGGTACGCCAAGTAATTCCGTTACCACGTCGGAAGACCACGTATAGCGTCCCTGCGCGTCGACTTCCCACACCCAGTCAGAATTGTTGTGCAGCAATTCGAAGAGATGTTTTGCATCTTCTTCCCGGTGATCCAGCCGTTTTTTTTCATTATTCATGGTTTCTGTCCCGCATGGCCCGCTATGCGCGCAACAACTTGCCTGGTCAGCGTGGTGAAGGCAAGAAATATTCACCACAAAAATACATCTATCTGTTTTGCTAAACTGCGCGCTAAACCAATGAAAGTGAATAAGATTAACACGCATTTTGGGAGGTTTTTCACCCACATCCCTGTTTCAGAGAACCGGTTTTGCGCCTGCTTACCCTGTCTTTTATCACCAGAAGTAATGATAGCCACACTGTACACGATTTCGTCAGGCTTTTTCATGCGGTTGATTGTTTTATCTCACGGCAATGTGGCCAAAACTCGCGATTTATTTATCATCACCTTAATGACAATAAAAAATTATAGAGCGCGTCTATTTAAAGGAATTAATTTACCTTAAGGTAAATTACTCATGGATTTTTTAAATTTTCCGGTTAATATATTTTTTCTTCGCCGATTATTGTCATTGATATGTCTCACTCAAGGCAATAACTATATATAAAAACGAATTAATTAATATTATCTATAAAATAAAAATAACGTTACCGCATTAATTTCGGCGGTACAGTCACAACACGTTTCTCATCACGTACGCCGCGCCGCAAGGCCTGGTACGGGTTTGTTATCAGCGCAGGGTAATAAAAAAAATGAACAGCGATAGCAGCACAAATAAAACCACCAGCACCAACCCGGCGCGTCAGGCGCACCGTCAGATGTCGTGGGGGATGTTATTCTTTTGCTTATTTCTGCTGGTATTGAAGTTTTTTAGCTGAATCGGCAGGATGGATAATAAATAAAATAATCCCCCGATAACGGGGGATATATTCCGGCTCGCCACTCCTTGCAGGCCTGGGCCACTGCTGCTACCTTGCAAACTCACTTCTTTTATTATTGCGCTGCATGTCGGCTTTGTAACCACCCGGCCAACGCCGAGGCATTTAACGCCCGCGAATAGAGATATCCCTGGGCGATATCGCACTGCAAATCCCGCAGCTGATTACGCTGCTGTTCGGTTTCCACCCCTTCAGCTACCACCGTCTGGTGCAGGCTTTGACCGATTTTCACCACCGTGGTGGCAATGGCTTTCATTTTGCTGCCTTCGCTGAGATCGCGCATAAAACTTTGATCGATTTTCAGCTCAGTCATCGGCAGGTGCGCCAGGCGCGACAGGCAGGAGAAGCCGGTGCCGAAATCATCCATCGACAGGCCAACGCCCAGCTCGCGTACGGCGCAAATCACTTCCATCGTTTCCGGGCGCTTATCCATCATCACCCCTTCGGTGATCTCAATGGTCAGGCTGCTGGCCGGGATCCGGTACTGCCGCAACAGATAATTGATATAGTGCGGCAGGCTGCTGTTATAGAAGTTAATCGGTGAAAGATTTACCGACACCACCGGCACGTGAATGCCGTTGCTGCGCCACTCCGCCATCTGGCGGCAAGCTTCATGGAGCGTCCAGCGGCCAATGGCCTCAATCTCGCCGGTCTCCTCGGCCAGAGCGATAAATTTTCCGGGGGGAATATCGCCAAGAACCGGATCCGTCCAGCGCGCCAGCGCTTCAACCCCATAAAGCTCGCCATTCTTCAGCCATATTTGCGGTTGATAGTGCAAATGCAGCAGGTTACTGGCAATGGCGAGCTTTAACGCCGCCGCCAGTTTTAACCGTTCCTGATCGACCTGGTTCATCTCCGGGCTGAAAAACAGATAACCGCCGGAGGCCGCCGCTTTCGCCAGGTGCGAGGCGTGGTTGGCATGTTTAAGCAGGCCATCGCGCGAGACGCCGTGATCCGGGTAGACGCTGATGCCGGTACTGACCGTCACATTCAGCGCCAGATCGGCGACATTGAATGGCATACGGAACAGCGCCTGGATCTTCTGCGCAATGCTGGTGGCTCGCGTGTAATCACAGTCCGGAATCACCAGCACAAAGGCGTCGCTATCGGCGTGGCTGACAAAGCCCTGACGCGAAAACTCGCTCAGCAGACGTTGCGCTATCGCCACCAGCACGTTGTCCCCGGCGGCGTAACCAAGCGCATCGTTCACATCTTTAAAATGGTCGAGATCGAGGAAGAAAAACGCGGCACGCTGGTGAATATCACCTGCGATCATCTGATCAATATAGTGATGCAGCGCGCTGCGATTGGGCAGCCCGGTTAAACGATCAAACGTGGAAAGCTTAGTCACGCGCTCCTGATCGATATGCACCACAACGCGGCAAGGCGCGCGGCCGCCTCTTGCGCCTTCATAACTGATGGTCGCCGCCAGCGAGGTTTCTTCCCCGGTAGACGAGATCACCGTCAGCGCGCGTTCACTTTCCATTTCGCCGGGCAGCATATCCAGCGCGCCAAATAACGGGATGGTCGAGGCTTTACAGCCCAGCACTGAAATACGTGGGTAGCCCCATAATTTCTCTGCCGCGCGATTAAAGAAAAACACGGTTTCCGTACTGTCCAGCAGTACGACAGCATCGTGAACATTTTCGAGTGCGGCAAGCATATTCTCAGAGCCGAAAATATCATTTTCAGAATGCATAATCTTTTTTCTTAAAGAAGAGTTCGGCAACATCCTAATTGAAAGTAATAACAGGTTCAATATCATCCAACCGGAATATTATGCAGTCACATCATTTATAGAAAACCTCAATAAATAAACATTTATTTATCGTTAAAGAAACCTCAGCAGATGCCGATTAATTAAAAACAATCAAAAAACGAAGAATTGTGGAGTAATTATGGAGATTTTAATTATACGTGCTCATTAATAAAAATACTGACATAACGCACAGCGATAATATTTACCTCTTTTCCCTCGCCATCCCGCGTGTTTAGCGGCTCCCACGCAATACACAGCAATAAATAAACGCTGCATTCATAGATGCATTTAATAAGTGACTGGCTATTTATCGATAACGTCACTTGACCTTAACTGACCGCCACCGACAGTATATAAGGAAATTCTCATTTAAAGCGGAATGCGGAAATTAATATTAAGACACACCGTCCGCTTTAACGCGCAACCCTGTTCGCGAATAAAAGAGAAAACAACAACCACGTGCTTATATTAGCGCATATTCAACACATCGGAGTCAGGCAAATACTATGTATGATGATTTAGGTTCTTTGGCTGAAAAACTGAAGATGTCCGGTGTTTCTTTCCAGGAAATGAGTGATGAAGATGGTGCAACAATGCAAGCAGTAACCACAACAGCAGCCACATCCGGGGTCAATGACGACATGCAGGGCGCTACGCTTGCGGCAACGCCGGCGAGCCACAAAGAAGCCAACCAGGCAAGCGCACCGGCGGGCGTCCCGGCTAACACCCTTTCCTGGCCTAAAAGTAAACCGGTGCCAGCGCCTGCGCCTGACGCGTTTAGCGCACCCGCTAACGGTATTCTGCAGAGCGTGGCCGCCCTTCACCGCCCGGCGGATGTAGACGTTCGCGAGCGCAATCCAGTCCGGCTGGATATGTTATTTTCCGTCATTGGCAAATAATACTGCTCAACCATGTGAGATCTTCACCTGGTAATAATAACGCACGATTTTTCATGGCCTGCGGCCCGGTAAACAGTAGCGATTTTTAACTGGCCGGATACATCCGTCTCGTCATGAATTTTAACTGGTAACCGGAAGACAATGTCGTGCCGGTATGCCTTTATTCTTTTCTGTGCAAGATGATAACAACATGAAAAAAATCATCGGAATTATTTTCACGCTGATGCTGCTGTTATTATCGCTGCTGGTAGTGATTACTCCCATGAGCAGCGATAAACAATACCTCTTTGGCCTTAGCGTGATGGCAGCGGTATTTATCCTGGGAAGAGTGAAAAGCAAAAAAGCCGTACTGGCAATGCTTTCCCTCTCCGTATTGATGTCGACACGTTATATTTGGTGGCGCGCCACGACAACGCTGCATTTTGATTCGACGGTAGAGATGCTGCTCGGCAGTTTACTTTTTGCTGCGGAAATTTACTCGTGGACGATTTTACTGCTGGGTTATATTCAAATGGCGTGGCCATTAGAACGCCCGATTGCGCCTTTACCGGCAGATAAATCAACCTGGCCGACCGTCGATATTTATGTCCCCTCTTATAATGAAAGCCTTGAGGTTGTTCGCGATACGGTTCTGGCGGCGCAGTGTATCGAATATCCGCAAGATAAAGTGAAGGTTTATATTCTTGACGACGGAAAGCGCGATGAATTCCGCGATTTCGCCGCTGAAGCGGGCGTTGGGTATATTACCCGCCCGGATAACAGCCACGCCAAAGCCGGTAATCTCAACCACGCGATGACCATCACCCACGGTGAGCTTATCTGCGTGTTCGACTGCGACCACGTGGCAACGCGCGTGTTCCTGCAAGCCACGATTGGCGAGTTTTTCCGCGACGATAAACTGGCGCTGATCCAGACGCCGCACCACTTCTATTCGCTCGATCCATTTGAGCGCAACCTGACCGCGGCAAAGCGCGTTCCGCACGAAGGGGCGCTGTTCTACGGCCCGGTGCAGCAAGGCAATGACAACTGGAACGCCACGTTCTTCTGCGGCTCCTGTGCGGTGATCCGTCGTAGCGCGCTCAATGAAGTTGGCGGCTTTGCCGTGGAAACCGTGACCGAAGATGCGCATACCGCGCTGAAATTACAGCGTCGCGGCTGGAACACCGCGTTTCTGGATATTCCGCTGGCGGCGGGGCTGGCAACCGAGCGTCTGGCGCTGCACGTTAACCAGCGTATTCGCTGGGCGCGCGGCATGACGCAGATTTTCCGTATCGACAACCCGCTGTTAGGCCGTGGCCTGAAGCTAACGCAGCGCATCTGCTATCTCAACGCCATGCTGCACTTTCAGTATGGCCTGCCGCGCGTGGTGTTCCTGACCTCGCCGCTGGTGTTTATGTTGTTCAATCTGAACATTATTTCGTCGTCGGCAACGTTGATTTTCGCTTATGTATTGCCGCACCTGGTGCTGTCAACAATGGTCAACTCCCGCATTACCGGGCGCTACCGCTACGCGTTCTGGGGCGAAATTTACGAAACAGTGATGGCGTTCCACCTGATTCTGCCTACCTTGCTCAGCCTGATTTCACCGCGTCTGGGCAAGTTCAACGTCACCGATAAAGGCGACCTGACCGACCGCGATTACTTCGACGCACACACGGTGCGCCCCTTGATCATCACCACCCTGCTGATGGTGGGCAGCATGATCTGGGTTGGCGTGCGCTACTTTATGCATGATTACGCCGGTATCGATCCACGCGTGATCCTGTTCAACATCGCCTGGGGCACGTTCAGTACGATTATTTTGCTGGCCTCCATTGCGGTGGCGAAAGAGACCAAACAGATCCGCAAAACCATCCGTATTTACGCCCGTTTGCCGGTCACCGTGCTGTTCTCTGACGGTTCAAAAATGCAGACCCGCACCTTTGATATCTCGATGGGTGGCGCACGCGTAGCGCTGGTGAAAGGCGAAGACATGAGCCACAAAACCCCGGTGCAAATCGAGCTGGGGCTGGGCGGCGAAATCGCCCATGTGCCGATTCGCGCCGCCGGGGCTGGCGTGGGCGATCTCCGTCTTGAGTTCGACACCGTGGCACTGAGCGAGCGCCGTAAGCTGGTGCGTGTGGTGCTCTCCCGTGCCGATGCCTGGTATCGCCCGCCGCATGCGCCAGACCGCCCGCTGGTGTCGTTTATGGGAATTTTGCAGTGCGTGTATGAGCTGTTCTTTGGCCGCAAAAAATCCGTGAGTGGCTTTAACAGCCAGATGTCCACCGTGGCGAAAAAACAGGAAGAGGTTAACAATGCGCTTTAACCTCTTCACCCTGGCCGCCTTACTGGTGGGCGGCTTTAGCCCGCTCTGCGCCTTTACGGCCCAGAACGACGCGCTGCCGGAATTACCCCTGCCGGTCACGCTGCAAGACGCAAAACCGCAGCCGCAACCGACACCCGTGGCGAGCAGCAGCAACCAGGATATTGCCAGCACACTCAGCTTTGGCGACATGGGCGCAACCGGCGGTTTAACGCTCAGCGGTCAGCAGTTGCAAAACGGCGTGTCGTTCAACTTGCCGGGCGATCTGGTGGTAACCAACGCGCATATCAATTTGAACGTGCAGGTTAACCGCAGCGATGTGAGCGGTGAAAACCTGCAATTGATGCTCAACGGCCAGCCGCTTGGCGCGATTCCGCTCGATCAATTGCAGCAGGATAAAGGCGCGTGGAGCCTTGATGTGCCCGCGTCAATGATTGCCTCCAGCAATAACCTCAGCTTCCAGTTGAAAACCGGCGACGACATTATCAATAACGTCTGGAGCTGCCAGCGCGCGCTGCCCGCCGATTACAAAGTGACGTTGCAGCCGGAATCATCGTTGAATTACCAGGGATTATGGCTGAACGTGCGCAAAACCCTCGGCACATTCCCGCGCCCGTTCTTTGATGTGAAGCAGACCAAAGACCAGACGATTAGCATTGCTTACCCGGCTTCTCCGGATGCGGATGTACTCACCGCGTCGGCAATTGTCGCCTCGCAGTTTGGCGCATTGAGTAACGGCAAACCCAGCCGCTTTGAGGTGCAGTACGACACCCTGCCTGTGGGCAATGGCATCCTGATTGGCAAACCCGGTCAGACCATCGGGGGCGTTACCATTCCGCAGAGCAACGGCGCAGCGTTGCAGGTTATCGATAATCCGCAAAACCCGGCGTATAAGCTGCTGATCGTCAGCGGTCATAACGACATGCAGCTGCGTCAGGCCGCCTGGCGGCTGAACATACCGGCGCTGCCGGACAGCGACACGCTGGATGTTCCGGCGCTAAAAGTGGCGCAACGCGCGGCTTATGATGCTCCGCGCTGGATCAATACCGAACGTCCGGTGGCTATACGTTCCTTGCTCAACGATGAAGGCGCGCTGGTGGCGCACGGCGTCTGGCACGGCGAAAATCAGTTGCCGTTTCGCACCGCGCCGGATCTGTTCTTATGGGACGGTTCTGCCGTTCCCCTGCACCTGAACTACAGCTTTGCGCAGAAAAACTGGCTCGACGATCAAGCATCATTCCTCAATGTCAGCCTGAACGGCGAGTTTTTAAAACGCCTGCCGGTGAGCAAAGAGGGGGTACTGGCGCCAGTGCTGGCGACATTCGGTCTGTCGCACCGCCAGCAAAGCGCGGTGGTAAACATTGACCCACGGGCGATCCTCGGCAACAACCAGCTTGGCTTCTGGTTTGGTTTACAAGCGCAGAAAAATGCCCCGTGTAACGCGCTGGTGGATGAGAACATTCAAAGTCGCATTGATGGCGACTCGACGCTCGATTTCAGCCGCGCCTGGCACTTTGGCAAGCTGCCCAATCTGACCTGGTTTAGCAGCGCTATGTTCCCGTTCACTCGCCATGCCGACCTGGCGCATACCACGGTGCTGATGTCTGCGCGCCCGTCCGCTGAGGATATCTCGCTGCTGCTAAACCTGATGGCGCAAGCCGGGCGCGATACCGGCGTAGGCGTCAATTACCTGCACCTGTACACCGGCATGCCGGGGCAGGAAGAGGCGCAAGCGCAGCTTGCTGACAGCGACATTCTGGCGATTGGCAGCCTGAGCAACCGAGAGCTGCTCACGCCCCTGCTGCAAAGCAGCGCTTTTACGCTCAACGAAAACACGCTTGAGGTGATGACCGCCAGCGTGGTCAATCGGGTGCTGTCACTGCTGAGCGGCGACCAGCCACGCACGGACATGGACGCCGCCGAATACCTGCTTGATACCAACCAGTGGCGTGGCCTGCTAAGCCTGCGCTCGCCGTGGAACGCGCAACGCGTCGTCGTGATTGCCACCAGCACGGACAACCAGCAACTGGCTTTACTGCCAGCGGACATGAGCAAACCGGCGTTTCTCGCCAATGCCAGCGGGGATTTCACCGCCATCAGCAATGCGGGCGACGTGCGAAGCTGGCGCGTGGGTGAGCAGTTCACCAGCGGCAACCTGCCGGGCTATATGAAAATTTTGTGGTTTGCCAGCGAGCACATTTTCTGGCTGGTCATCCTTGCCTGCCTGATTGCCGCCGTTACCGGTCCGATGTTGTTTAACGCGTTACAGCGCCATGCCCACCAACGCTTGCAGGATAAGACGAAGAAATGAATACGCGTAAACCACTGACGCACGCCTTTTATCTGCTCTGCCTGCTGGGGGCTTGCCACCCGGCGGCAGCGGCGGAAAGCACCGATGCGAACGCCAATGACGCGGCGGTAAAAAAATTGCTGGCGCAGGCCAGTTACTGGCACAGCAAAGCCCACGACGAAATGGCTATCGAAGCGCTGCAAAAAGTGCTGGCGGCAGATGACAAAAATATCGACGCCATGTATCTGCTGGCGCTCTACTCGTTGCAGCAAGGCAATATTCAGCAGTCGGAAATCTGGCGGAAAAAAATCGCCGAACTCTCGCCGCAAGATCCGCGCCTCAACGCACTGAACAGCGCCAGCACGCTGCGTAATATCCCGCAGGACAAGCTCACTGCGGCCCGCCAGTTGGCAAGCCGTGGGCAGATTAAAGAGGCAATTGCCGCCTGGCGCGCGCTGTTTAACGGTAACCCGCCGCCGGACGATGTGGCGCTGGAGTATTACCAGACGATGGCAGGCGACAGCGCCAGCTGGTCAGAAGCGGTTGCCGCGATGCGCCAGCGCGCCAGCGTGATGCCGGATGATGTGCCGACCAGACAGGCGCTGGCGATGGCGCTTACCTACCAGGAGCCGACGCGCCGGGAAGGGATCGCACAGTTGAGCCGCCTGGCGCCGGACGATAAAAACGCCGACAAAGCGCTGCAACAAGCGCTGCTGTGGCTCGACGCCAAAGCGGGCGATCTCCCGGCCTACACCGCGTATGCGCAGCGCCACCCGGAAGATAGCGCGCCGATGGATCACTACCGCAAAAGCGTGGAGGGCGATGCCACCAAAGCCGGGTTTGACGCGTTAAACGGCGGCGATTTGGGCGGCGCGAAAGATAAGTTTGCCGAAGCGCTACAAACCCGCGCCAACAACGGCAACGCGCTGGCCGGGATGGGTTACGTCGCGCTGCGACAGAATAATTTCAGCGATGCGGAAAAATTCCTGCGCCGCGCCTCCCAGGAGGACACCACCAGCCCAAACAGCGTGCAGTGGGCGAAAGACGCTGATAACGCACGCTTTTACGGCGCGCTCGGCCAGGCGCGCAGCCTGAGCCAGAAAGGCAGCTACGATCAAGCACTGGCAAGCCTTGAGGGCAGTAATACTCACGACGACAGCCAACAACTGGCGGCGGAGATGCTGCGCGCCGACATCCTGCGCCGCCAGGGAAAATTGCCGCAAGCGGAAGAGGTTTATCGCCAGCTGCTGGCCGAACGCCCGCAAAACACCGATATCCGCACCGGCCTGTGGTGGGTGTTAAAGCAGCAAAACAAGCAAACCGAAGCGGACGCCATGCTGCGCACCCTGCCCGCCAGCCTGCGCACCCGGTTTGCCACCGTCGGCGATAACGGCGACGGCGAACGCAAAGCCGCGCAGTCGGCACTGGAGGCGGGCAACAGCTCACGCGCGATGCAAATTTTACAGGCGGCGTCCGGTAAATATCCGCAAAACGTCTGGCTGCAACTCGACTATGCGCGCGTCCTGCGCAAAGCAGGACAGAAACAGCAAGCCGCGGCGGTGATGTCCGCCGTTACCACACGCAATAACAGCAGCAAAGAGGCGCTGTATGCCGCCGCGGTTTTCGCCGCTGAAGAGAGCGACTGGTCACGCGCGCAAAGTCTGCTCGCCCGCGTACCGCGCAGCAGCTACAGCGCCGATATGACAGCGCTTAGCACGCGCGTGCAAACCAACCAACAACTGGATATTGCCCGTAACTATTTACGGCTCGGTAATGCTGCTGCCGCGCGTAACTCGCTGCTGGCGCTGCAACATAACCCACCGCAAAGCCCGGTCGATGTTGGCCGTCTGGCAGAACTGTTAATGCAAAGTGGTGACAGCAGCGGCGCGCTGCAATTAGTGCGGGAAAACCAGGCGCAGGGGCTGCACGGTTCGGTGGTCGATTACGCCGGGCAGATCCGCGTACTCAATCAAGCCGGACAGTTCGCCGAAGCGGAGAGCATTCTCAACGCCCCGGCACTGCAAAACGGCACCAGCCAGCAGGAGATGAACAATATCCGCACCGGCAGCCTGATCGCCCGCGCCGATCGCCTGCGGGAAAAAGGACAAATTGGCAAAGCGTGGAATCTGCTCATGCCGGAGCTGCAACACAACCCGACCAATACGGATTTGCTGCTGGCGGTGGGACGCATTTACCAGGCCGATCACATGGATGACAAAGCCACTGAGATCTACCAGTACGTGCTGCGCAAATCCCCGCGCGATAAACAGGCGCTGACCGGGCTGGTAAACCTGGCGCTGGCGCGTGGCGATAACGATGCGGCGCGCCGGGCGTTCTCCACGCTTGAGCCGAGCCAGGATGCCGATTACATGCTGCTGGCGGCGCGTGTCGCCGCCGCTAATGGTGAAAACCAGCGCGCCATGTCGCTGCTGCGCACCGCCCAGTGGCGTCTGCAACAGGGGGATGAGAACGACAATGACGAACTCAGTGCCGTGATGTCCCTGCCCTCGCCGACGCGCCAGGCGCAGTTAACGGCAATGAGCGGCATCAACAGCATGATGCGCGATTTACAGGAAAAGAGCGCCACATGGACCAGCGCGGGCGTCTCGCTGCGTAGCCGTAATGGAGAATCCGGCCTTGGCGCGCTGGATGAAGTGCAGGCACCGATGATCCTCTCCGGTGCCATTGGCGACGCCACGCGCCTGAGCCTGAATGTCACACCGGTATCGCTCAATGCGGGAGAGATGTCTGGCGAGGCGGCGAACCGCTTTGGTTCCGGGGCGCTGGAGCATGCGGAAAAACTGGCGGAAGCGGCGGCAAGCACCTCAACCACCACCAGCTCGACGAATGCCGCTTCTCAGGGCAGCCAGCAGGCGAACGGCGTTGCCGCCAGCCTCAGCATGAGCGGCGACAGCTATAAGCTGGATATCGGCAGCACGCCGACCGGCGGCGAGTTCACCCGGCTGGTGGGCGGCGTGGAGTGGAACCCGAAACTGACACAAAACAGCTCGCTGAACCTGAAAGCTGAACGCCGGGCGGTGACCGACAGCCTGCTCTCTTATGTCGGCGTGAAGGATAAAAGCACCGGTGAGAGTTGGGGCGGCATTACCCGCAATGGCGTATCGGCGCAATTCGCCTGGGATAACGAGTTAATCGGGCTTTATAGCAAGTTAGGTTTCGACACCTATGTCGGCACCAACGTACCGACCAACCACGCGGTGAGCGCGCAGGCGGGCAGCTATTTACGGCCGTGGAAAACCGCCGACAGCGAGCTGAAAGTTGGGGTTAACGTCAACTACATGAACTTTGACCGTAACCTCAGTTACTACACGCTCGGCCAGGGCGGTTATTTCAGCCCGCAGGATTTTATGGCGGTTTCGTTGCCGGTCACGCTGACGCGCCATCTTAACGACTGGGATCTGACGCTCAACGGCGCGGTGGGGTACCAGTCCTACAAGCAGAGTAAGAGCGACTATTTCCCCGGCCACAGCAGCCTGCAGTCGCAGTTAAACAGCTACGCCAGCGACGATGACGATGTGGATGCGGTTTACAAAGCCACCTCGAAAAACGGCATTGGCTACACGTTGGGCGTGAATGCGCGCTACCACCTCAGCGATAACCTGGCTCTGGGTGCGAACTTAGGCTATGACACCTTCGGCAGTTATAACGAAGGTAAAGCGTTGTTTTATTTCAAATATTACGTCGATCAAGATAAATAACCCGTGGGACAGATGATGTTTAGCAATCAGGACACTTATTTACAACGCAATTATCAGGCTGGCTGGCATGACCTGGTGTATCTGTTTTTCAACGAATACACCGAAGGCCGTGGCGATAAAGATCCCGACGCCCTGAGACGTATCGGCCAGATGATGGCTCAGTGGTATCCCATTGATAGCGCCGCCACAGTGAGCGAACTGGAAGCCAGCATTAACCGGGTGCTGGAACTGTTCAACTGGGGCTTTGTGAAAATGGCACCGGCGCAGCGCGAACTGATCCTGCTGCATTGCGCCTGGCCGCACGCGCCGGAATACCGCGACGAGGCGGGCTGGCGTCGCGCCAGTGCGTATGTGCTGGAAGGAGCCTACTCCCAGTGGCTGGTATCGCAGGGTGCGGGCAACCAGGTACCGGTACGCTGGAAAGACAACGCCACGGAAGATGTACTGATTTTCCGCTACGCCATCGGCGAATAAGTACACAAAGGCATGAAAACTCTATATCAACGATCAGGTGATCATCATGGTGAATGAAATTATGGTTTCAGGCAGGAAACTTGAAATCGAAGCCGTTAATTATATGGAGGATAATGCCTTTGTTTCGCTGGTGCTCGACACCGCCGGGCGGCTGGTTCACGCCAGCCCGTTCTTTTATCAGCTCACCGGCTTTACGCCGGATGAGGTGACAGGCCAGGTGCTGTTTCAAACCGCAGACGACGAAGCGGAAATCTCGCTGACGGCGGCGATAAATATTGCCAAAACCACCGGCGATAATTGGCAGGGAGAAATATCCCAGCGTAAAAAGAGCGGTGAAATTGTCTGGCTCGACACCCGCTTAATGCCTAAGCGAGATGAGCGCGGTGAAATATTTGCGTTTATTTTGTTAGGTTTTGATATTACCCGGCATATGGCGATTCGCGAGAAATTACATTTTCGCGCTCACAACGATGCATTAACCAAAACGCTGAATCGCCAGGGCTACTATATTCGCAGCCGTAAGAAAATCCGCGCTGCCAATGCGCGTGGTGCGCAGATTGTGGTGGCGATCCTCGATCTCGATAATTTTAAAAACATTAACGACGACCTGGGTCACGCCGCTGGTGACGAAGTGCTGCGATGTTTTATCAGCCGGGTGAAACAGTGCATTTCTCGCGGCACGCTGCTTGGCAGGCTTGGCGGCGATGAATTTGCGCTGACGTTCATTGAAGGCGTCGACGAACCCGCGGGTCGCGGCGTGTTGCAATTAATTGTCGAAGCCACCCGCCAGCCGATGTATTTGCAATACCTGCAACAGACGGTGGAATTATCGGTCAGTATTGGCGTCGCCAGTTATCCTGAACATGGGCCGAATTTTTCTTCTATTTTAAAAGCCGCCGATACCGCCCTTTATAAAGTGAAAGCGCGAGGTGGTGATAACTATATTAACTACCAGGTTCCAGGCATTAATGAATCGGGTGGCATCATTAACACCGTTGTGTGTTGATATTTAAACAGCAATAAAAAACAGGAAATAACTATGTTAAAGGCTGTAATCCCAGTGGCAGGCCTCGGCACGCGTATGCTTCCGGCAACCAAGGCTATTCCGAAAGAGATGTTACCCATCGTCGATAAGCCGCTTATCCAGTATATCGTGCAGGAGTGCTACGCCTGCGGGATCCGCGAGATCGTGCTGGTGACGCACTCGTCTAAAAACGCCATTGAAAACCACTTCGATACCTCTTTTGAGCTGGAGTCGCTGCTGGAATCGCGCGTGAAAAACCAGCTGCTGGAAGAGGTACGCACCATCTGCCCGGCAGGGATGAACATTATGCATGTGCGCCAGGGCCAGTCGAAAGGCCTTGGTCACGCGGTGCTGTGCGCCGAGCCGCTGATTGGCGATAACGATTTTGTCGTCGTGCTGCCGGATGTGCTGATCGACGATAGCCAGTGTGATATGGCGCAGGACAACCTGGCGGCGATGATCAATCGCTTTACCACCACCGGCGCCAGCCAGTTAATGATCGAGCAGGTTAATCACGACGACGTTTCACGTTATGGCGTGGTGGATTGCGGCGGTGAAAACCTGCCCGCTGGTGGTTTTGGCCAGGTACAGGGCATGGTGGAAAAACCGCCGGTCGATGAAGCGCCATCTGATATGGCGGTGGTCGGTCGCTATGTGTTGTCGAAAGCGATTTGGCCGCTGCTGCATAAAACGCCGGTCGGCGCTGGCGGCGAAATTCAACTGACCGATGCTATCGCTATGTTGCTGGCCCGCGAGCCGGTTGAAGCCTATGCCCTGACCGGCAAGTCACACGACTGCGGCGACAAAATTGGCTATATGAAAGCGTTTGTGGAGTACGGCCTGCGCCACGGCGCAACCGGCCCGGCTTTCCGCCACTGGCTGCAGCATGAACTGGCGCTCAAGCCGGTGGCTGAGGTCGTTGAGCGCATCGCTGAAGCGGTGTAACGCCTGAGCACGTAACTGCCCTATCTCTACCACAGGAAATCTCATGTTAAGAACCACCTGGCTCATGCCGTGTTTGTTACTGTCGCTGGCCATGACCGCTTTTTCAGCCCACAGCCAGGACAGTAACTGGGTGCTATTTAAGCAGAATTACCTGAGCCAGGATGGCCGCATTGTTGACCATGAAAATGGCGATATCAGCCATTCGGAAGGTCAGGGATATGGCATGTTACTGGCGGTAATAAACGATGATCCCACCACGTTTGAAAAAATGTGGCGCTGGACTCGCAACACTTTATTACGTCCGTCGTTGTGGCTGTTTGCCTGGCGTTACGATCCGAAGGTGCAGAAAGTGACCGATGAGAATAACGCTAGCGACGGCGATACGCTGATTGCCTGGGCCTTATTGCTGGCCGGTAATAAGTGGCACGATCAGAGTTACCTGACGGCTTCGGATAATATTCAGGATGCGCTGATAAATTGCCTGATTATTGAGCAAGATTCCCGCTTGCTTATGTTGCCGGGGCTGAGCGGTTTTACCAAAGACGACGGCTACATTGTTAACCCCTCTTATTTTATTTTTCCGGCGTGGGAGAGCTTCTGGCGGCAGCGGCATAATGAGATTTGGCTTAAGTTAAAAAGCTCAAGCCTCGAATTGCTCAATAAAGCGCGCTTCGGTAAGCCGCAACTGCCCAGCGACTGGATTTTTGTTAAGAATAGTGGTGAAGTCATGCCTGCCGAAAACTGGCCGGCGCGATTTGGTTATGACGCGATTCGCATTCCGCTGTATCTAAGCCTCAGCGATACGCAAACGCATTCGATGGAGAATTTCCGTCATTATTGGGCTAATTATGCCCGCAGCACCACGCCTGCGTGGGTGAGTGTCTCCGACGACGAACGGGCGAGTTACGCGATGTCCGGCGGCATTCTGGCAGTGCGTGATTTAACGATGGGCGACTATCAGCAAATGGATACATCTGTACGATCGGGCGAAGGTTATTATTTGTCCGTGTTGCACATGTTGTCGCTTTTTGCCGTCTCATTAAAAACGAAATAGTGGTAAAGCAGCAGTGCCGGCGCGGGATTGCGCAGGAGTCAGGCAGGAAGCTTCAAGCGCGAAATTAATAATAAAAACCATCAAATCTCATGTGCAAACATGAGGGGGAAAACCTGATGACTGAGTTGAAAACAATCACACGTCATTTGCACAGCACATTGTTACAGGCGGGTTCTCAGCAGAACGGAAACTTGCGCCCCGGGGAACACAATGAACATCCGTAATCTTGAGTACCTTGTCGCGCTGGCGAAACACCGCCATTTTCAGCGCGCTGCCGAGGCCTGTAATGTCAGTCAGCCAACGCTTAGCGCCCAGTTACGCAAGCTGGAAAATGAGCTGGGCTTGCAGTTACTGGAACGTACCACGCGTAAGATCCGTTTCACACAAACCGGGTTGCGACTGGTTGAGCAAACCCAGGTGGTGCTGCGCGAAATTGAAGCGCTGAAAAATATGGCCAGCAGCAGCCATTATCAGAACCTGATGCAGACGCTGGATGTCGGTATTATTCCGACGCTCGCGCCCTATATTTTTTCCCATCTCAATACGGTGTGCCGCGAAAATTTCCCGGAAATCGAACTGGAAATTCACGAAGCGCAAACCAACCAGTTGCTGCATATGCTGGAGTCGGACGCCATTAAATGCGCGATCATGACCTCTAATAAAGACACCAGCAAATATGTCGAGCTGCCGCTATTCGACGAACCGCTGGTGCTGGGCGTAAGCCATCAGCACCCCTATTCGCGAATGAACGAAATCGATATGGGGCATCTGAAGAATAATAAGATTTTGATGGTGGATGACGGCAACTGCCTGCACAGCCAGGTGCTGCGTTACTGCTATCAATTTGAGCTGGAGCCGGATTCACGCTTTGTCGCCATGCACCTGGAAACCCTGCGGCGCGGCGTGGCGTTTAATCGCGGCGTCTCTTTCTTTCCGCTGCTTTCCACGCAGCAGGGCGGCAACGAGAATATTCGTTATATTCGCTGCGTGAGCCCGGAGCCAAAACGTAAAGTGGTGCTGATTTTCCATCGCAGCGATCCGATGCGCAAGAAATATGAAATTCTGCGCAACGTCATTGCCCGCTATATGGAACGTTACCTTCTCGATTACAACGCTATGGCGTGAACTTAACCGCGCGGTTGTGGAATAGTCGCCGCCCGGCCTTTTTAATTTCACGACAATCACGCATCATGCGTGGTTGTCGTTTTTGCCATTAACCCCTGCATAATCTCGTCCGGCAATAACTTGCCACGGTGATACATCTCTTCAATAGCAAGCCACAGGCTGACCAGCATGATTGTATAGTCGGCAATCGGCGCAGGCGCATTCAGTTCTGCCATAAAAGGAAAGCGTGCAAGCAACTGTTCTCTGTTTTCCGTGGTCACCGCGCCGTGATAATAGGGTGCAGCGAGCAGGCGGTACGCTTCCGATTCAGCAACAGACGAGGCCCAGGATAAACGCACCGCAATAGTCTCTACGAAAGGCGGGATCGGGATATTTTGCGCCGCCTGCGGATCCGGGGGCAAAGGCAGGTCCTGACCGAATGATTGAGTGTTCATTTTTTTCCTCGATGCCTGGCGAAACTCTATTCATCGACCAGTCTGGAAAATACTTTAGGAATATTATTTAAAATAGAGAATAACAGGAAAATTAGCTATGCGGATCGTCTTAAAACGTTAAAAAAATCATATAAAGCAAAAGGTTAATTCATGATCAATTATTGATGCCATCGATCTAAATATCCTTTTTTCATTTATTTTATAAATTAAACGCCGCCTTGCTCAGGTTATTGTTGAATATTATTGAGCTTATTCCGCCTGCAAGATGAAAATCTATCACATAATGCAGAAATGTGAGGTTCAGGATAATCTCAACAGCCTTGCTCTTTTTCACATCATCCCGATATGAGTGCCGTGATACATCTTTTTTTTGCGCCAAATACCACGCTTTCTTTCATCTATTTGAAGGATGGAAATGCTCTGGCCTATGCTCTGATAATGACACTTTTAACCCCACTGACGCTCATGACAGGAGCCGCACCTGATGGATCCGTTTCAGCAAATATTAAAATCAACGCTCGCCCGCACCGATGACGCTCCACCGGCCATCAAGCCCCAGGCATTGCTGGAAGCGGAGTTAAAACCGAGGATTGCCCACGTTGCAGTGGACGACTTCCTCTCGCTCGCCAAAGCGCGCAGAACCATTTATACCCTCGGCAAAGATTTACCCATCGCCGAAGATGAGGTGGTTGACATCATTAAAGAGGCCATCCGCCAGGCGCCGTCGGCGTTTAACTCACAGAGTTCGCGCGCGCTGATCCTGCTCGGTAAAGAGCACGATCGTTTCTGGGAGATGGTGCGCGATCAGCTGCGCAAAGTGATCCCGGCGGAGAGCTTTCATGCCACCGCCGATAAACTCGACGGTTTTGCCGCTGCGGCCGGTTCCGTGCTGTTTTTTGAAGATCAGGAAGTGGTCACTCACATGCAACGCCAGTACATCGCTTATGCCGATAATTTCCCCGTCTGGTCAGAACAGAGCAGCGGTATCGCCCAGTACGCGGTGTGGCTGGCGCTGGCGGAAAAGAGCATTGGCGCGAATCTGCAACACTACAACCCGTTAATTGATCTCGATGTTCGCGCCGCGTGGCAGATCCCGGAAAGCTGGAAGCTGCGCGCAGAAATGAATTTTGGTTCGATTGTCGCCGCCGCTGATGAAAAGAGCTATATCGACGACGATAAGCGCTTTATCGTCGCAAGATAACGATATTGATAAAGATATTGCTCGCTGAGCGGGCAATTCTTTTTCTCCGCCACGTATTGTTATTGTACAAATTTTGGCTAGATGGCATGCAAACACCTGCGTATACTACACACATCTATACACAGGAGGAGGACGTCATGCCTGCTACTGCAACTAAACAGCGAAACAAGCAAAATGTCAGCGTGACCGTCGAGCGCGAGCTACTGGAACAAGCGCGCAAAGAAGGTATCAACCTTTCGCAAACGCTGGCGACCGCCTTGCAAGGTGAACTGCGCAATCTGGCAGCTGAGCGCTGGAAGCGCGAAAATGCCGCCGCCATTGCCGATTTAAATGAATTTATTGCCGAACGCGGCCACTTCTCGGATGAACACAGGAAGTTTTAATCCATGCAATATTCGGTTTATCGGAACAAAAGTAACAGCCGGGATTTCCCGTTTCTGCTGGATGTACAGAGCGATATTATCGGTAGCATGAACTCGCGAGTGGTGATCCCGCTCTGCCCACTGGCGGATTACAAAGATCGCCGCCGGGTTGAACGGTTAAATCCGGTACTGGAGATCGAAGGGAACTCGTATTTGTTACTGACCCACGATCTTGCAGGCGTCAGCCTGGCGATTTTGGGTGAAGAGGTTTGCAGTATGCGCGCGCAGCGCGACGTTATCTGCAACGCGATGGATTTTATTTTTGACGGGATTTGAAGTGACTGAACACCATAAATGCTCAGTCACTTTATTGCTGGAAACACGAGCAAATTTTACTCGTCGAAGTACCAGTAACCCTGATTCACCAGATCGGTCAGCTCCTGGGCAAAAGCCGGGTTATCCAGCGCGTTGCCCAGTTCTTTAAGGCCGATAATGGTGTAGCGGCACAGCGCATCGGCGGCTTGCGCATCGGCCGTGTCCAGATATTCGCTATTGATAAAGACGCTGCCGTCTACGTTTAGCACACGCAAACCGCTAAGACGCGTCAGCACCTGCCCCTCTTTTAGCGCATCGACAATTTCCTCAACGCGGTAATCGTCTGGCTCCGGTGCGACATCCAGTTCGTGGCGCGGCGTGGAAATAAAGCTACCAAACCACTGTTTGAAATGCTCCGGCTGGCTAACCAACTCGATCATCATATTACGCACGCGCTCCAGCTCGTACGCTTCTACCCGGCCCGGATGTTCGCGGCAGGTTAAATCCGGGTCGCTGTAGTGCTCATTCCCAAGATCGTTTTCCAGCGCGTAGTCAGCAAAACTGCTGATCAGATCGCGGCCGTTCGGCCCACGGAAACCAATGGAGTAGTTGAACGCTTCCTGGTGAGTAAAACCATCGTGCGGGAATCCTGGCGGAATATAGAGGATGTCGCCTGGCTCCAGATCTTCATCAATGATCGGCGGGAAGGGATCAACATGCAGCAGCGCCGGGTGCGGGCAGAACTGGCGCATCGGCAGTTTATCGCCCACGCGCCAGCGGCGGCTGCCCATCCCCTGAATAATAAACACGTCGTACTGGTCGATATGCGGGCCAACGCCGCCGCCCGGCACGGAATAGGAAATCATCAGGTCGTCAAAACGCCACTCCGGCAGCACGCGAAACGGTTTTACCAGTTCGGCTGATGGCATATGCCAGTGGTTGACTGCCTGCGCCAGCAGCGACCAGTCTTTTTCGCCTAAATGATCAAACGATTCAAACGGGCCATTCCACGCCTGCCACTGACCATTCACATGGCTGACAATGCGGCTGTCGACTTCCGGCTCCATCGCCAGCCCGGCCAGTTCGTCTGGCGTAATCGGGTCGACAAAATCCGGGAACGCGCGTTTCAGGACAACAGGTTTCTTTTGCCAGTACTTTTCAAGAAATTCCGGCCAGTTGAGGTTGAGTTGGTAAGCCATAAATCACACCAGTGAGAAGGGAAACGGGGCTGATTATAAAGAGAGTCCCTACCCACCCGCCTTGTCATTGGTCAAGTGCTGGTGCGGCAAGCGGCGGAGAGATCTCCAGCGCGCCGAGCGCCATCAGTAACGCGTCCACTTTTGGTAATAGCTGCTTGCGGCGCGGCCACACCAGCGTAAGCGCCAGCCCGTGCGGTTGGCATTGCGGCATAATCACCTGCAACTCGCCGCGCCGCACGTGCTCATGCACCAGCCAGGTCGGCATCTGCCCAACGCCCAACCCGGCGCAAAGCGCCTGAACTTGCGCATCGACATCGCCGAGCGCCATGCGATACGGCACGCTGCGCCACTCCGGGTGCCCGTCGGCGGTGGTAAATAACCACGGCTTGGTGCTGCCATCCACTCGCTCATAAAGAATGGCCCGGTGCTGCATCAGCGCCGCCTCATTTTGTGGCGTCCCGGCGCGTTGCAGGTAATCGGGCGCGGCGCAAAACACCATCTTTTCACGGCCAATTTGTCGGCACCCGAGCGACGCGGGCAGATCGACGGTTTGCCCGATGCGTACAGCAACATCGATCCCCTCATCGAACAGATCCACAAAACGATCGGAGAAAGTCAGGCTAAGATCAATTTCCGGGTGCTGCTGACAAAACGGGATCAGCAGCGGCATTACGCCCAGCCGCCCGTAGGTGTTTGGCACAGCGAGGCGCAACCGCCCGGAAGGAATGGTGCGATGTGCCGCCAGCACCGATTCGGCTTCCGCCAGCTCCTCCAGGATGCGAATGCAGGTCTGGTAATACGCGTTCCCGGCATCGGTGACTTCAAGGCGGCGCGTGGTTCGCTCCAGTAAACGCGAACCCAGCCGCGCCTCGAGGCGGGCGACGCTTTTACTTACCGCCGATCCAGTCAGATGCAGGCGTTCTGCCGCTGCGGTAAAACTCCCCTCTTCGACACTGGCAACGAAGGGGACGATATCTTTCAGACGTTGATCGCTCATGACATTAGTGAATTTAAATTGCGAATGGTGTGAATTAATACCAGAGATAAGAAATTAATTCTCTATTAGCCTGTGAGATAGACAAAACGTAGAGGAACATCTCATGCAGAAAAAAGCATTAATTGTCGGCATCAGCGGCGTGATTGGCCGGGCGCTGGCAGAAAAACTGCTGGCAGAAGGCTGGCAGGTTACTGGCTTATCGCGCGGGCGCGGCGCGGTTCCAACAGGCTGCACCAGCCTGACGGCGGATTTAACCGATGCGGCGGCAGTCAACGAGGCGCTGAAAAACGAGAAACCCGATGCGCTGTTCTTTAGCGTCTGGGCGCGTCAGGAGAATGAAAAAGCCAACATTCGCGTTAATGGCGCGATGGTGAAAAACGTCATTGAGGCGCTGGGCGAGCGCCTGGCCGGGGCGCATGTCGCGCTGGTCACCGGCATGAAACACTATCTTGGCCCGTTCGAAGCCTATGGCAAAGGCAATGTGCCGGTCACACCTTTTCGCGAAGAGCAGGGTCGCCAGAACGTGGATAACTTCTACTATGCCCAGGAAGACGAAGTGTTCGCCGGGGCAAAAAAATACGGTTACCGCTGGAGCGTACATCGCCCGCACAGCATCATCGGCTATGCGCTCGGCAACGCCATGAACATGGGGCTGACGCTGGCGGTTTACGCCACGTTATGCCGCGAAAAAGGGTGGCCGTTTATCTTCCCTGGCTCACCTGAGCAGTGGAATGGTGTCTCCGATGTGACCGACGCCGGTTTACTGGCAGAGCAACTGAGCTGGGCGGCAGTGAGCGACGGTAGCGCGAACGAAGATTTTAACGCAGTGAATGGCGATGTGTTTCGCTGGAACTGGTTATGGCCACGGCTGGCAGCCTATTTCGGCATTGAAGCAGCCGCGTTCCCGGCAAGCATGATGCCGCTGGCAGGGCGCATGCAAGAGGCGCAAGCCGCATGGACGGAGATTGCGGGCAAGTATCAACTGGCAGAAGCGGACATCGGTAAACTGGCCTCCTGGTGGCATACGGATGCCGACCTCGGTCGCCCGATGGAAGCCTTCGCCGACATGAGCAAGAGCCGCAAAGCCGGGTTTACCGGTTATCGCAGCACGCTGGATTCCTTCACCACGCTGTTTGATCGCCTGAAAGCGGAAAACATTATCCCGCGCTAGGCCAGTAATTTGCCCGGCGGCGCTGGCATGCCGGGCATTTCCTCAATTACGTTTCTACGCCATCTGCGAGCCTGTTCCAGTACAACCCGCCTCGATATGCACCGTTTTCCGCTGCCCGTTCACATGCCGTGCCTGTACGCTATATCTGGCGGCGATATTGCTATGCCGCAAAGCGATATTTTGCACGGCAAATTCCGGCAAACCGCTAAAAAGCATCCCGTGACTGGCGTTAGTCGCGGTGAGATAGGAAATATCAACCCTGTTGATTTGGGTGTTGAGGCAGTGCCTGGCGCATTTTCAAGTGGCGAAACCCGCTTTGCCGGAAAAATATTCAGGTAGACAACGCGTTGGCGCGGCCTGCGCCATAAACGAGGTAACGGCGCAGCACCAGCACCAGCACCAGCACCAGCACCAGCACCAGCACCAGCACCAGCAGAGATTGATTCATCAGTCCTCTAACCCTAAGCAATTTTATAACAGCGACTTAAGCGCAAACTTACTTTTAGGCAGGCACTGGGCGAAGCCATGGTGCAAAAGCACTTATTTCACCGCAGCTTATTCATGCCTGGGTCACGGATTAATTACTTTTGGCGCGGAATCGGGCTACCTTTGCCCGGTTGCCGCACAACGCCATGCTGCACCAGCGGCGGCGATGCGCTTTGGTCTTATCGTAAAACCACAGTGTGCAATCCGGATGCTCACACTGGCGGATATAGTCAAACTGCCCGTTTGCCAGTAATGCTGCTGCCTGCTCTGCAACCGGTGCCAGCGCTTGCTGCGGCGTATCAAGCAGATAAACGCGCTGCATTTGCAGCGAGCCTTGTTCATCAACCACGAGGCGTAAGTGGCTTTGCGCCTGCGCCAGCCAGCCATTCAGCTCATCCAGCGACAGTTCCCGCCCGTGCTTTTTCGCTTCGACAAGCTGGCGAATCAACGCGCGCAACTGGCGCGCTTGAGCCAGCAACTCTCCCGGCTTTGCCATCGCGTTAACCTGCAACCCGACATGCTGTAGCCACTGGCGCACATCGTCATCGGACTGCCAAAAGTCATGCGGCGATTTTTCTGCCATCGCCAGCGTGTTGATAAAATCCAGCGCCTGATCTTCGGCAATAAACCACGGGCCTTCCGCGCCGGGTAACATGGCTGCTGTCATCGTTGTTCTCCCCCGTTTTTCATTCACTCGCCCATTGTAACCGATAAAATACATTTTACACAGTTACACTCTTTCGCCATACTCAGCTTCAAAGTAACCCTATAAATTAATTTTTAACGGTTTCAAAAGAGGTGACGATATGACTGCCAATACGCATTTCCCGGTTCGCTATCAGTATGCAGACGCCGATGGCGTGAAGATGTTTTACCGTGAAGCAGGTAACCCGGAAAACCCGGTATTACTGCTGCTGCACGGTTTTCCCAGCTCTTCGCATCAGTTTCGCGAACTGATCCCGCTGCTGGCAGATAAGTTTCACCTTATCGCTCCGGATCTGCCCGGCTTCGGCTTTACCGAAGTCCCTGCTGAACGCGATTACAGCTATAGCTTTGACGGGCTGGCAAACACGCTGATAGCCTTTGTCGATGCGCTGAATTTGCAACGTTTCGCGATGTATGTTTTTGATTACGGGGCACCGACCGGATTGCGGTTGGCGCTGCATTATCCGCAGCGGGTGAGCGGGTTTATTTCGCAAAATGGCAATGCGTATCTGGACGGTTTAGGCGACGCATGGGCGCCGGTTCAGGCTTACTGGCACGCACCGACCGCAGAAAATCGCCAGGTCGTTCACGATGCGATCCTCAATCTGGAAGGGACAAAATGGCAGTACCTGCACGGCGTACGCGATCCTGAAACTGTCGCACCGGAAGGTTATCAACTGGATACACTACTGATGGAGCGTCCCGGAAATAAAGCGATCCAGTTGGATCTGTTTCTCGATTACGCCAACAACCTGAAGCGCTACCCGGAGTTTCAGGCCTTTTTCCGCACCCACCAGCCACCCGCGCTGATTATCTGGGGCGAGCACGATCCGTTTTTTATCCCGCCAGGCGCGCACGCTTATAAACGCGATAATCCAAATGCGGTGGTTGAGCTGCTTGATACCGGACATTTCGCGCTGGAAACCCATGTCGGCTACATTGCCCAGCGCATTCGTGACGTGATCGGTAACGCGATTGGCTAAGAAACCGGTGCGCCCCGCGTGGTGGGCGCACCGGTTTTGCTTACGCGCGCGTCTGAAACATCAGCGTGTCGGACGTGAACGAGCCATCGTCGCCAATGAGAAAGTGCGCTTTCACTTCGTCCGAGGTTTGGTTTTGCAGGTAGCGGATCGCCGCGCGCAATACCTCCGGCGTGTTCATACGTTCCACCCAGGAGTGATATTCCAGCGCCAGCCGATCAGAAACCATCTTCTCAACCAGCATGCCGCTTTGCTGCGTCATTTGCAGCCACTCGGCCGGGGAGTAATTACGTACGTGGGACGGATCGCGCAGCACTTCAATGGTTTGCAACCAGATATCCAGCACCGGGCGGCCGGGCGAGGCGATATCCATCAGGATAAATTTCCCGTCGGGTTGCAGCACGCGTTTTACTTCGCGCAGCGCCAGCGCGACATCATGCCAGTGGTGCGCCGAGTAGCGGCTGATCACCACGTCAAAGGTATTGTCGGCAAAGGGCAGCTTTTCCGCCGCGCCGTGTGCAGTAGTGATGTTGTGTAACTGACGATCGCTCGCCGCCTGGCGCACTACCGCCAGCATTTTTTCCGACAAGTCATACGCCGTCACCTCGCGCACCACACCTGCGGCGGCAAAACTGGCATGCCCGGCACCGCAGCCTAAATCCAGCAGCGAGGCATCCGCATCAGTACTCAGCCACTCGACCAGCCGCACTAAATCTGCGCCTTGCGCGTGCACCTGGCTTGTCAGGTACGCCTCGGCCTGGTCGCCAAACTGTTTTTTTGTTAACTCATGATGATTAATCGCCATTCTCTTTTTCCTTTTTTTAGCACGACAAAAAGTTGCTCTTTGGCGACTATACGACCGCTTTTATAGGGGTACAATATGTGTACTTATACTGGTATTAACGAGTACTACCCATGGAAAGTAACTTATTTGCCGGGCCGAAAACCCTTGGCGCTTTTTTGCGATCGCAGCGGGAAAACACCGCGCCTGCGGATATTGGCTTGCCGGCGCAAGGGCGACGGCGCACGCGTGGGTTGCGGCGGGAAGAAGTGGCGCAACTCAGCGGCATCAGTACCACCTGGTACACGTGGATTGAGCAAGGGCGGGATATTGTCGTGTCGCCGCAAACCCTGTCGAATATCGCCAGCGTGTTAAAAATGACCGCCGCAGAGCGCAAATATTTGTTTCATCTGGCATTGCAAAACGATCCGCAGGAAGAGCACGTCATCACTGTCGAGTCTGCTGTGCTGGCCACGGTGAATCAGATGGCCTGCCCCTGTTATTTGCTGGATTTGACGTGGAATATGCTGGCGTGGAATAAACCCGCTGAGGCACTGTTCAGCGGCTGGCTGGATAACGACGCCCAACCGAACATGATGAGTTTTATGTTTCGCCATCCGCTGGCGCAAACGCTGGTTGCCAACTGGGAAACGCGCGCCAGCCGGATTGTCGCCGAGTTACGCGCGGACGCGATGCACTACCCGCACGACCAGGGGCTGAACCAGTTTGTGCAGAGCCTGAGTAATGATAGCGAACTGTTTCGCGCGTTCTGGTCGCGCCAGCAAGTGGTGGTGCGTGAGGGCGGCGAGCGCGTTTTTCATCACCCGCAACAAGGCGAGCTGCACTACCGGCAGATGACCTGGCAGTTAACCAGCAACCGTTCGATCAAAATGATTATGTTAATGGACGAGTAATGCGGGTGCGGGTTGTGTATATCGCGGAAACAAATGGAGTTTATTGCTAAAAATAAAAAAAAGGTCAGAAAACTGACCTGTTTTTTATTATTTACGGAATTCCAGTGGTGTCTGGCTGCTGGCCTGAACCAATGCGGCGATATTATCAAATGTGGTCATTGCTGATTTGCAAAAAATACATTTGGCACCTGCCGGATTTTTCTCAGTCATATCAAAACTGGAAATTCGGTATTGCGACCCGTGGCAGCACGGGCAGCGAAAATGAATATGATTAATAATTCTAAATCCTTAGCGCGGAACCACGTTGGCCGCAGCCGGACCTTTCGGGCCGTTCTCAATAGTAAATTCAACCTCTTGATTTTCTTCAAGAGTACGGAATGCATTGCTCTGGATAGCGGAGAAATGTACGAATACATCTTTGCTGCCGTCTTTCGGAGTAATGAAACCGAAGCCTTTCTCAGCGTTGAACCATTTAACGATACCGTTCATTTTAGTAGACATGCTTGTTACCTTCTTTTTGTTCGCCGAATGCGGCAGTAATGGTCTGAGACATTATTTTTTATCAGAGTGTAAAGCGAAGACCCAAAAAGAAGTAGCAAGGAGGTACTTAGAGATGAGAAAGACTTTAGTGAACTGCTGGAGATAATGATTTATCAAACCGACGACGCATTAACGCATGGTTGCTTTGGCAGCGCAAGCACTATTTTAAAAATATTTGTCAGTAAAACGTTATCAACAGATTAACGCGCTGATCTGTTTGCTTCTCAGGGTTTCGCTCCCGGCAAAGGGGTTTGTGTGAAGTGGATCGCACAAATGCGCTTACCATCCGGCTATTATCAATACTAGTATGGTAGTTAAGCAAAACGTTTAGAGGTGGTAATGAGCATGCAAATGACAATGCGCTGGTTTGGTCCAGTTGAAGACAAAATCCCGCTGGAGCACATCCGGCAAGTTCCCGGCGTCGAAGGTGTCGTTGGCGCGCTTTATGATGTTCCGGTTGGCGACGTGTGGCCAAAAGAGAAAATCCGCGCGCTTGCCGGGCAGGTACATCAGGCCGGTTTAAAGATGGAAGTCATTGAAAGCGTTAATATTCACGATGATATCAAAATTGGTCTGCCCAGCCGCGAGCAGTTAATTGCCAACTACCAGCAAACTATTCGCAACCTGGCGGAAGTCGGCGTGAAGGTGATTTGCTATAACTTCATGCCGGTTTTCGACTGGATGAAAACCGACATGAACTACGTTCTGCCAGACGGTTCACTCACCATGGCGTTCGAGAAAAAAGGCATCGATAAAACTCTCGATGAAGTCGTAAAAGAGGTGCTGGAGAATTCCAACGGTTTCGCCCTGCCAGGCTGGGAGCCAGAACGGCTGGAAAAAGTGCAGGAATTGTTTGCCAAATATAAAGATGTCGACGACGCGAAATTGCGCGCAAACCTGGTGTATTTCCTTGAACGTATTATTCCGGTGTGTGAAGAAGTCGGCATTAAAATGGCAATCCATCCGGACGATCCGCCGTATTCTATTTTTGGCCTGCCGCGTATTGTAAAAAACCGCGACGATCTCGACTGGATTTGTAATGCAGTGGATTCAGAGTCCAATGGAATTACATTATGCACCGGTTCCATTGCTGAAGATCCGGATAATAATGTCTACCAAATCCTCGCAGAATTTACTCGCCGCAAACGCATTCACTTTGCCCACGTAAGAAATATTAAGCTCATTAAAGATAAAGATTTTTATGAGTCTGCACATTTATCCCGCTACGGCTCGCTGGATATGTTCCAGATAATGAAAGCTCTTTATGATAACGGTTTTGATGGTTATATCCGCCCCGATCACGGCCGCTTTATCTGGGGTGAAACCGGGCGTCCAGGCTACGGGCTCTATGACCGCGCCCTCGGTGTCACCTACCTGCACGGCTTGTGGGAAGCGCTCGAAAAACAACATTAATCAAATGTCATTCAGGCCGGTGACTCCACCGGCTTTCATTTAAGGCAAATCTCTAAGGTATTCTCTATGTCCCCGCTGTTAGCGCTATTTTGGGTGCTGGTTGGTATTGCACTCCTGGTCGTTATGAACCTTAAATATAAATTCCACAATATTTTTTCCTTACTGATCGCAGGGATATTTGTTGCGATTATGGAAGGTATTCCGCTGGATAAAATTGTCACTGTTATTCAGGACGGTCTGGGAAGTATTCTCGGCCATCTTGCGTTGATTATTATATTTGGCGCTATCATCGGTAAATTCATGACAGAATCCGGCGCCAGCCAGCGTATTGCAGATAGCGTCATTGAACGCTGCGGTACGCGTTTTCTTTCGGTTGGGCTGATGTTTATCGGCGTTATTTTTGGCATCGCCATGTTTTATGAAGTGGCATTTCTGATTGCAATGCCGCTGGTACTGAATATCGCTAAAAAAGCCAACATTCCATATATGAAATTAGTGGTGCCAACTGTTGTTGGCGCGACCATGGGGCACAGCCTTTTCCCGCCGCAGCCAGGCCCGGTGGCGCTTATCAGTGCGTTCAACGCCGACATCGTGCAAGTCTATCTGTACGGCATTTTAGTGATTATCCCGGCGCTGTTTTGCGCGGGCATTCTGCTGCCCAAATACCTGCCGGGTATTAACGCAATTCCGTTGAATTCGCTGCTGAAACCGGTCGAAGAGAAAACCGTACAGGATCTGCCGTCGTTTAGCATCAGCATTCTGATCCCGCTGATCCCGGCGGTGCTGATGATTGTCGCATCGATTATCAAAGGATTAATGCCTGCAGGCTCGGAGCTGGTGAAAGTCTGCACCTTCTTTGGCAGCGCGGAAATCAGCATGCTGTTAGCCACGCTGGCGGCAATCTGGTTTCTTGGCATCAAGCGTGGGATGTCGGCGGAAGGCGTCACCCACTGCGCCAGTGACGCGATAGCGAAAATCGCCAATGTGCTGTTTGTCATCAGCGCCGGCGGCATTCTGAAACAGGTGATTGTGGTTTCCGGCGTGGGCAACCATATCGTGGACATTATGAGTCACGTCCCGCTGTCGCCGTTCATTGTGGCGTGGATAATCACAGCGATTATCCGCATTCTCACCGGACAGGGCGCCGTCGCTGCCATTACCTCGGCGGGTATCGTTGCACCGATGGTCAGCGCGTTTCACCTCAACCCGGCACTGATGTGCCTGGCCGTTGCCTGCGGCAGCAACACCATTACGCTGATGTACGACGGCGGTTTCCTGCTGTTTAAAGAGACGTTCGGCATTTCGATGAAAGACACCTTCAAAACCTGGGGGCTGCTGGAGTTAATTAACTCGGTGGTCGGCTTAGGTATGGTTCTGCTGCTCAGCCTGTTCATCGCGTAGTTGATAAAAACCACCGGGGACACGGATGTGCCCGCCCGCTTCTCTTTCGCGAAAAGGGATGCTACGTTTACAGGTCTCTGCAATTCATCAGGCTCGCCAATGTAACGACATTTTCTGTGTGAACACACCTTTGCACCGTGCGCTGTATGCCGCACGCGGTTTTCTGTTTACGTGAGAATGTCGACAATGAACACATTATTGATGATTCTGGTGCGCGCGCTGCGCCAGCACCGCTGGCTGTGCTTGTTTGGTAGTGCCTATCTTTTTTCTTCTATCGGCAATGGGTTAACGCAAACCCTGATCCTTGGTCAATTGTTACGCTGGCATGCCTCTCCGGCAACGCTCACGCTGAGCTACATGCTGGCCACGCTGCCCGGCTTTTTGGGTAGTTTATTAGGGGAATACGGTTGTCGGCGTTTCTCGCCGCTGCGTTTACTGTTGCTGTGTGAGCTGATTGGCCTCGCCGGGCTGCTTCTGCCCCTCTACGGTTTGTTGGCGCACAGCATTCCCGCGCTGCTTGCTGTGCAATCGATCGAAGCATTTGCCACCGGCTTATCCTGGCCTGCCATGAGCCTGGTTTTTAAACGGGGCTTAAGCGCAAACGAACTGCCTGCGGCGACCAGCATGGAAACGGTGATTTTCGCCTCTCAGGTGCTGTTGGGCACAGGCGTCGGTGTTGTCCTTTTTGACCGGGTATCACCGATGACGCTGCTGTCCATCGATGCCATCAGCTTCGTGTTCTCTACGCTATTGCTATGCGCCACGGCACGTTACCTGCCGTCGGTCAGCCATGAGGATCGCCCCGAAAAGACGGTGATGCTGCGCTGGCATCATTTACCGGTCATACAAAAACGCAGCTTGCTGTTGTTACCTGCCCTTGCCGCCGTTGGCGCGCCGGCAATGGCGCTGCTCCCGGCGCTGATACAACAACTGCGTCCCGCAGAAGCCACCGACCTTGCGCTGCCGCTTATCTTTGCGCGCAGCCTGGGCCAGCTTTGTGGCCCGCTGCTGCTAAAGGCCGATAACCTCAAACGCTATGCCAGCCACAACCGTTATCTCGTTGGCTGTTTACTGGCCTTTCTGGCGGCTTACTGTCTGCTGCCGGGGTTAACGTCCTACCCTAAAACTGCACTGCTCATCATTTTTGCCGCGCATCTGGCGTCTAATATGGTCTTTGCTGTCGGGACATTCAGCCTGTTGCACAACTTCAATGCCGACGCCGTTTCCACCGCCACGGCAAAAGTATGGCGCTGGCAATCGTGCTGTGCCGCCGTGGCGACACTGACTGCCGCCTTACTGGCAGCAAAATGGGGTGCAGCGCAGGCGTTATATATGGTTTCGTTCAGTACGCTGGCACTGGTGATGATGGTGCTGATTCGCTATCGCCAAGAATAAGAGAAGAGACCAGAAGGATGTTGAACGGGAAAATACCGGCAGCGCCGGTATTTTTATTTACGCACGGATATCGTCATATTCGCGTGTATTATCAAATTCGTGTTTGGCAAAGGGGCATAGCGGGATGATTTTACGGTTTTCCGCACGCATTTTTTCCACCACCCGCGCGACCAGTTGCTTACCTACACCTTGCCCTTTAAGGCTCGGGTCGACATCGGTATGTTCAATAATGCTTAAATGATCCCCGGTGGGAACGAAGACGATTTCGGCAACCTGCGTTCCCTGGGCGTCATTCACATAAAACTTGTTGTGGCCTTCCAGAATTTCCATGGTTTTCTCACTTAGTTGTGGCGGTACTTCAGCGCACCGCTCGGGCAGGTATCAATGACTTTCACCACCGTTGCGACATCCACTTCGTCGGGAATGATCCACGGTTTGCGTTTCAGGTTAAAAAGCTTCGCGCTGCCGCGCACACAGTTTCCCGCATGCTGACAGACCGCCGTATTGAAATAAACATCAATCTTTTCACCCGTATAGACGCGGTAACCCGCGTCCAGCAGTTCCTGATCCATGACATTGCCTCTGTTCTTTTTGGTGTTGGAAAAGTAAGCATAGCCGCTCTACTTTTACGCACCCTCCGGCGTTTTATCAATAACGAACGATACGAAACCCTTCTTGTTCAGTCGGTTCGACAAAGTAACGGGTAATAAGCGCAAACTGCTCGTCGGTGGCGGCAAAATCATGGTCGCCTGCGGCATTTCGCTGACGTAAGCGCGCTTTGCAAATCTCATCGTCAACCGACAAGTAGTGCAACAAATGCGGCGCGCCGGACTCCTTAACGATAGACATCATCCACTGGCGGCTGGCCAGCGTGTTGGCGGGAAAATCGAGAACCACATTGACACCTGCACCCAGCAGCGCGATGGCGTGCGGCTTGATGGCGGATTTTAATTTAGCGGAGTAGAAAACATAGTCCTCAACGGTGGTCATCGCGTCCTTAAATAATAGCGACAGCCAGCTATCTTCGCTCAGCACCACCGTGCATGGCGTTTTTGCCAGCTCGCTGGCAAGCGTCGATTTACCCGATGCGATTTTGCCGCACAGAAGATGCAGTGTTGCAGGAGAAGCGGAACAAACATTCATAAAATGACCTCGCAGGTTGCTGCCAGCAAGGCCCCGCCGTGCTGGCGGGAAAATGGACGAACGTTATCCCACCGGTCGATTGACGGTGCGAATAATGCTCGCAATAGATAAATGGGATGAATATTTAACAGTCATGCTGGCAACGTAGCAGCAAACCTTCTTCGTTGCCAACGGTTTTGTCTTTGTGGGGCTTAGCGTTGTTAGCCGATCAGCAACAGACAGGAGAGATCGTCACCGCCGTTGATCGTATCGATCGCGGTATCGATGCCTTTATTGATCGTGCTGTTATGCATGGTTTTTTCAGAAAAAGTAGCGATCGTTTTCATCACCAGCGGCGGGTCTATCTCAACATGCAGCGACTGTACGCTGAGGAACGTTTTGAGATAAAAATAGTCCAGAACAATGCGATAAAACTGCCGCAAGATTGTCGCCGTATTCGTGCCGGGAAAATCGCTTTCATAGAGTTTGTACAACAAGTAATTTCTCAATACATGCGGTTCGCCCAGGCAGGAATGCTTGCACAATTGCTTCCACTGCTGATCAAGAGCAGTAAATTTCTCACTCAGCTCTTTGGTTCCCATCTCTGATGTGATGGCCAGGTAGTCTGCAATTTGCAGGTGCCCTTGCGAAATCAGCGGATCGCGCGACGAAAATGTCGCCACATGTGTACCCATCACGGCTAACGCGTTTACTTTCATAGTGACGGCGCGAGCGCTGTTTTGCGCGCGAAGCAACGTTCGACCATTCTGTAATTCATCATTAAGCCCTGCATAAAAGTTTTCCACTTCAGTCAGGTTATTCTGTAGATCAAAGTTGAGCATTTGCAGATAGAGAATAAACTGCGCCAGCGCCATCAAATTTTCTTCAATATTGTTGCTCTGCGCCTGAGCCAGATTCCAGGCGAAAACATGGACCAGTTGGCTCACCTGGTCCCGTGGTTTTCGCTGTTCCTGTAGCTTCACTTTTGATCGAATAATCAGTGCTGTTTTTTCTTGCAGCAGCATGCTTTGTGGGTCGAAAAGCACCTGGCGTACCACTTCCGGGCAGGAGAGAGTCATGCAGAGACGCATTTCATCGGCGTATTTCCGTACGCCGCGCGGGTAGGATGAACAGGTGTGAGATAACGCTTTTTCGCCTAAATCACGATGAACCATGCAAAGCCTATTTTCATCAATAAACGGGCACTGATTATCTTCATTCAATTTAATGACCGAATATTCATGTTTTCCGTTATGCACCGGAATCAGATTTTCTTTCGCGATAGTCGCAATAATAGGGTTAGATGAGGATAAATAGCTTTGGTGCGTTTTTTTATCAATGGATACTTTCCAGCTATGGCAGCAGGAAATTAAACAATCCGGGCCAACACATTTAAATTTATCAAAGAAAACAGGAGTCACTGTTTTATGGTGTCGCATAATACATTCTTTATAAATGAAAAAAAGAAAGTTACACGACAAAAGTAAATATCTATAGTTGCATAAGCGCGCACTACATTCAGCATTTCACGACATGGTCCCGCGCGCTTAAATTCCTGAGGTTAGCTCCATCTGCGAAATGACATTTCCACTGTCGTTAAGATTCTGCTCAACAGAGGCAATATCGTTGCGCTCATTGCCAGACGCTTTCCCCTCTTCACGCATTTTGCTTTTAATCAGCGACAGCAGCGATTTTAGTTCCCGGAGCGCTTCTTTCAGCGAACGCGCGTCTTCCTGCCGCTGGCTGGCGTTTTGTAGCGTATTGATAACGTTATCGATAGTAGATTGTACGCCCGCGACCTCTTCTGATTTCTCTTTTTCGGTCGGATTTCCTTTGTCGCTAACTTCAGCGTCAGAGGCGGCCTGCGCCTGCGCTTTTACGGCAGATTCATCGCTTTCACCAGTAGAAGCCTGGGCTGCGCCAGAAGCGTTAGCATCGGCACTGGTTCCTGAACCGGTGTTATCACTTTGCCCAAGTTGCGAAGCGAGTTGTCCAAGCTGAGATGACAACTGTTTGAGCTGTTTCATAATGTAGCCCCCGGAGCCGCCAAACAACATGGCCAGCGCTTTCAGGCGGGCGATTTCCCGTTTCAATGCCTCAAGTTTGGCGCGCGCATTCGCTTTGCTGTTTTGCGCATTTTCCTGCGTAAAACGTTTAAGCGTATTGAGGTTTTCCTGCAAATTTTCGTAATACTCTTTCGCCTGTGGGCTGAGCGTCACGATGCTGGCAGGCGTGGCGTTAACGGTTTCGTTGGTGCGGGCGGTTTCCTGAGTACGAGCCGTCCCTCCTTTGGCGGAAGAGGACGTGTAAAGATCGAGAGAGCCAGTAAAAGTGGGGCGAAGCATGCGCAATACTCCTGAAGTCCATTGATCATATTAACGGCAGCAGCGAATAAAACTTTACGCGTAAAAACGTGATGACCGGCGCTTGTGGTCTAACAGAAAACCTAACGCATCAATTGAAATGTCTATTCTGATGATATTTAAAAATCAGAATTTAACGTAAGCATGTTCTCTATAAAAATCAGGATACGTGTTTGTAGAATAATCCCCCGACAGGAGAGTGACAAACCAAATTCAAAGGGGAGAAATATGATGGAACAATAACTGACCTCTAGTTTATATTTATCATCTAGCTATCAGGGCGGCACAATTAGCGGTTATCTGAATGGTTAGGATGAAAGTAACAGGTAAATCGAAATGCTTTATCCGGGCTGCATAATCACGATCGCGCGCTTATATTTAGCATCAATATTAATTAGTGCATTGTCTTATGGAATAACGAAAAAATACAGACATATCCAACAATAAGACAATCAGCATTGAAACCTGTAATGCCGTGGTTGCCACATCTCCCGGAGAAAAGAGGTTTAGACTCACATCTTTTTTATAAAGTGTTCGCACCAGCCCTTCTCCATTGCCAAAATAGCCAGTAAACCCACAAGCGGAGAGGGAATTCTCATGAGTGTGCCTCAAACCAAATCAGAACTTCTTTTAGCAATTGACAAAAATTTTAATAAATTAATGGGTTACCTTGAAGTAGTTCCGCCAGAGCTAGCATCAGATGCATCAATGGAAGGACATGCAAAAGACACAGTTATGAGTGTTTGTAATCTTGTCGCTTACTTACTCGGCTGGAATAAACTGGTTATCAAATGGTTAAGCTTTGATGAAGAGGGAAAACCAATTGACTTCCCGGACACGGGTTATAAATGGAATCAGCTTGGTCTGCTCGCCCAAAAATTTTATCGCGACTATAGCGATGTGAATTTACGCTCACTCATCAATCAACTTCAGGACGCGAAAAACGAGATCGTTGAATTTATCAATAAACAGTCAGACGATGACCTGTATGGAAAAGCGTGGTATGGCAAATGGACCATGGGAAGGATGATTTCTTTCAATACATCTTCACCCTACTCCAATGCCTGCGGCAGGTTAAGAAAATGGGCGAAGGAAAATAACCTCAAGCTATGAGTAAAGCTGACGGGAAAATCTGGCGCGATAACAGATACCTGGCCTGTGGGCAGCAATTGTATCGTTATTTTGTGTCAGGGGGATAGGCAAGAAAGTCAGGAGAATTCCGGAGCGGGTGGCTCTCTCAAGAAATCAACAGGCACGCGTGACATCATGCAAGACGCTATTTCCCATACCTAATACTTATCAGAGTTCCGTAAGCTACAGCTCATGATGAAACTGGATAACCCGATTAAGCGGATTCATTCTGTTATTTCAAATCTTGCTGGGATATTCAGTTACATCACGCAGCCTGCCACTGTTACGGCAGAATGAGAGAAATTAGCATCGCCAAAATTGATGGATGGCAGCAAACAGTATACCCAAACGAGACGGATACAGCTTTACATCCAACGGTAGAATGCGAACTGAGCCGGGTAGTGGTTCGCCACAGGGTAGATTCCCCATGAGAGCCGTATTCTGTGGAGTTCCAACAACGTGATTTTCCAGTCCGCTCACATTTATGCAAAATCACCATATCCAAATGATAAATAGCAACTTTAAGTTAAATTAATTCTCGATTAACATTGCATCGATTTCGACTGTTATCATTTAAAGGACTAAGGCATGGAACAGCAATACAGTAACGAGATTACTCCAGAGACTCGCCAATATTTTTCTCAGCCCCCATTCAGTGAAGAACTTTTATCCCTCTGCGACAACAGCACACGGAGGGAACTTGAAGAACTCAACAGACAGAAGATGAGCCGCCCTTTATTTAGCTTGCCACAGCAGGAAACCTTGCTAATAACGGGGATGCCATTCGCAGGGAGGAAGTACCGCCGGAGGATATCAAATCGCAAGGGTTGGAAATAAAATTTCTTACGCTGAGGCAGTGAAACCATCATTATTTCCGGAGCAGGTAAAGCAGTTATGCAAGGTGCATCCGCTGCACTTGTTGGCAGTATGCTCGATAAGGGAGATGAAATAACCTCCCCCCAGTACTGCAACACCTTGATATTCAGTGAAGGCAATACTTTTCCACAGGGATTTATAAACATGCCAGGGAGTAAACATTAATGGCAGCTAAAGGTTATTATTTGTTCAGAGGTGACAGGACGGTATGCGGCGGTGTCATCATTGAGGGATGGAGTGACCATCAACACTTTGATAAGGATATGGCCTGTGAAGGGCATAAAGTGACTTGTGGCAAGCATGAAGGGCGTTACCGTATCTGTGGGGGTCTTGACGACGACATACATGGCAAAAGGATTGCCGGAACACTGCATAGCTATAGCTCTTGTCCCTGCAAATCAAAATTTGTTCCGTCAATTTTCGATTCTGATTATGAGCCTGGCGGCGAAGAGACGGTAACACACACCGATTTATCTCACCTCACCGAGATGCCTGTACTACCGGGGCCAATACCAGATCGCCAGGAAAGTATCTTCGCTGACACCTGTAAGCCAGAAGATAACCCGCTATTGAATGGCGTTTATATCTGGACTGAAATCACAGAAACCGGGCACGCTTTTGTTTCCGTGCATAAAAATAACGTTGTATACCTTTACACCTATGGCAGATACGGAAGAACTGGCGGGCCAATTGAAACGACAGGTGACGGCATTCTCGATTTTATGAAAGGTGATGATGCCAGGGAGTACTACAGAAAGGAACTTTACGAAAATAATGCCCGCGTTTTTAACATCAATGACGCAAGCATACCGAAAACCCGAGCTTTCTTTGAAAATTTGTGGGAAAAAGGGACAAAGCCTGTGGGGATAAAGGAAAACAGTGTTACAGATCGAACAGGTCACTCAATTGACTCCTACGATGTAACAGGAAGAAACTGCACAACCCACACAGTAGCGGGCATAAAAGCAGCGGGCTCGACGATCTTTGATACAAGCTACAACTCAAAGAGCACTCAGCTCCCTATTGAAGCAGAAGAGTATTTTGCTATCCCAGTATCATTACAAAATCATCTTCTCGGTAAAAGCCGAAACCTAAAGTCTATGGCAGTTGTTGAAGTTACTGACGAGTTTAAAAATCAGTATCCGAACATAAACGGACAATATGTATCCCCAGAAGGAATCAAAGGTAAAGCTAAACGCTACGCCGCAGAAACAATGTCTTCAATAGGTTCGATTTCCCCATACTCAGGTGCGAATGTTGGTGGAATTCTCGGAGAATATGATGAGTAATTTAACGATAACTATTCTTCGATGGGGCGGGATAGTCGCAGTATCACTTTGCTACTTTATTACACTGATAGCATCAACACTCGCTTACAGTGCATTCAGTGAACGAGAAAGTATGCAGTTTTATGGCCCAATCCCATTAAAAGAATACAAAGCATCAATAGACTCGCTCATGCAAGCCACTGATGGCGTTTTTAGTGTCGCCTTCTTTGGCTTTGCGATCTGTGTCCCGCTGATCTTAATTATCTTTAAAAAGGTACGATGATGAATAAGAAGTACTGCAAAATCATGATGATTCGGCATTAGCTTCTATTGTGGGTTTCGCTATTTGTGAGCCACTGATCCTGCTCATCTTCAAGAAAGTGAGACTGATATATCCCCAATGCTTGTTGTTGAGATGACAGTTGCGTTCAATGAACAGTACCCAAATTCGTGTAACTTGCAACCATACCAAGAAACTCGCGGTGGCAAGTTTCAACATATCGTTGCGGAGGGGGTAGCTATTGGAGATTCACTCTCTCCCTATTCCGGCAGTACCGTGGGCAGTGTATTAGGGGAGTCTTATGACAATGACGAGTAGAGCTAAAACCATTTTCCGGTGGGGCGGAATTAGCATTGTGTCGTTTTTCTATTTTATCGGTTTGGCGCTGGCTGCATTCTCATTTTCTGCATTCAGCGAGAATGAAAGTATGCAGTTTTCTAATCCTGTACCGTTGAATGAGTACCATGCTTCAATTGATTCTATCCTTCAAGCCACAGGCATAGTTTTTGATGCAGCAATTTATGGCTTTGCGATTTGTGTCCCGCTGATCTTAATTATCTTTAGAAAGGTACGATGATGAATAAGAAGTATTGGGTCAGGTGGGCGAGTATCGCGCTCATCTGCGCTGCATATTACGTTATCGTGCTTTACTTCGATCTTGTATTCGCAGTGAACTTTTCAGAAACATTAAGCCAGGGGTGGGATTTTACACCCTCTCAGTTGACCTGGTTTGTTATGGAGCTATCGCAAAATCACGAGGATTCGGCGTTAGCCTCACTTATGGGTTTCGCTATTTGTGTGCCTCTGATCTTACTCATCTTCAAACAAGTGAGATGACCGCCAAAGGCTGGGGGAACCCAGCCTTTCCCTTTCTTCCTGAATTTAGACAATACAAGCCGAATGCCGGTTGGTGGTTCGTTGTTCAATGTCAGAACAATCAAAAACAACTTTTACTTAGTATTTTTTGATAGCTAAACAGATGCAAACCAACTTTTGGCGGTGTTTTATAAGAAAGGGGGGGAGAGAATTCTGGAGCGGGCGAAGGGAATCGAACCCTCGTATAGAGCTTGGGAAGCTCTCGTTCTACCATTGAACTACGCCCGCATTGAGATGCGACAGGCATTATAACCTCTTAGTGCGTGAGAGCAAGGCGAGTTTGCGGGTAACCGCTGGAGTTTTAAGCAATTAATCTTCTCTGATGTAGCACCATTATTTTGTCGTGAAAATTAGGACAACATAACCTCCCGCGTTACGCTTTCAGGCATAGCATAGCTCCCGTTGTTCCCACTCATTTCAGAGAATCGCTATGAACGCTAAGCCGTTGGTTTTGGGATTTATTATTTTGGCGGGTTCGTTGAATACTGCACTGGCGGATAGTTGCCAATCCAACATTTTTGGTGGACAGGATTGCCGCTATGACGATGGCACAACCTCCAGCAGCCGGGCCAATATTTTCGGCGGGCAGGATACTAACTACAGCGACGGAAGAACGACAACCAGCCGAGCCAATATTTTTGGTGGGCAAGATACGACGTCCAATGACGGTAAATCATCCAGCAGCAGAGCCAACATCTTTGGTGGCCAGGACACCGATTACAGCGACGGTACCCATTCGAGCAGTCGGGCCAACATTTTCGACGGCCAGGATACGGACTACAGCAACGGTAAATCCTCAACCAGCCGCGCGAATATCTTCGGCGGTCAGGATACGCAAAACAATTAATTCCACACCAACACACAAGCTAACAGGGCGGGCGGCCGCCTGTTAGCTTCACTCATCAGCATTTCGGCGGGCTGCCCTGAGGCGGTAGATAACGCAGCGGATCGATAGCCGTTGCCTTATAGCGCAACTGGAAGTGCAAGCGCACGGAATCCGCATCGCTGCTGCCCATGGTGGCGATTTTCTGCCCCGCTTTCACACTCTGCCCGTTGTTGACCAGCAGCGTGTCGTTGTGCGCGTAAGCGGTAATGTACTCTTCGCTGTGCTTAATCATGATCAGGTTACCGTAGCCGCGCAGCTGATTGCCGACATAGACCACCTTCCCGGCGCCAGAGGCATAAACCGGTTGGCCGCGTGTACCAGCAATATCAATGCCTTTGTTCCCGCCGTCAGACGTGGAATAGGTCATGATGACTTTCCCGGTTGTCGGCCAGCGCCAGCAGCGCTGCCCTACCGGCGGCCACGACGAGAGCGGAACCTGCGAGGAAGGCACCACTTTTGCAGTCTTAGTGCCGGATTTTGTCGAGGATGAGGTGGTTTTCGACGCGCCATTCACTTTCAGCCGCTGCCCCACTTCAATGGTGTACGGCGGTGAAATACCGTTCATGCTGGCCAGATCTTTTACGCTGGTGCCGGTAATACGGGATATGCGGTACAGCGTATCGCCCCGCTTCACCGTATAAACTGAGCCGGAATAAGTAGAGTTACTTCCGGCGCAGCTCGCCAGCAGCAAACTGATTGCCAGGCAAGTGACAATACGAAACGGGCTTTTCGTCAGGCATCCTGCGCGCAAAACAGATCCTCGAATAGAATAAATGGCGACATATCATACCAGCCACTCGCCGGTTGCTAAACCCTTCAAACTGACTTGCGCGCAATCGGGTAACCCTGCGCGATGATTTCCATTATCTCCGGCAAATAAGGTGTGGAGGGCATCTTCACCAGCGCCGGGTAAAATACCTGCGGTGAGGGAAACACATCCACGACATGGCAATGGCTGAGTTTGCGGGCGTCGACTTCCGATGACGGCAGCAGCGTTGCCGCGGCCAGACCAGACTCCAGCCACTCCAGGATCACTCCCGGCTGGGTAATATGCATAATCACCTTCGGATTACCGCCCGCTTTACGAAACAGATCGATCAGCATCTCGTAAGTACCCGCGTCTTTTGCCCGATGCAGCAGCACCAATGGAAACGCCGCCAGCGCCTGGTAATCAAACGGGCTGACAGGGACTTGCGCCAGGCACTGTTTACTGATCACCGCCACCAGCCGTACCGGATCAAAAGAGACATAATCGAAACCTTCGCTGCGATAAGGCCGCTGGATCATCGCCAGATCGATCGTGCCTTCATTGAGCATGGTTTCTAAATGGCTGGAATCGGTAACGGATATATTAATTTCAGCGTCGGGGTGGCGCTTATAAAGCTCCAGTAATAACGGTTTAAAATAGGATTGAAAAAGATGAGTTAAGCCGAGTCTTAGCTGGAATTTTTCTTTATTGGCAATTGCTACAGTTTCCCGCGACGTATCTTCAACCTGACGTAATATTTCACAGGCTTTACGATAAAGAAAATAACCGGCTTCGGTGGGTTCTATTCGATTTCCCTGCCGCAAAAATAAGGAAACCTGTAACTCTTCTTCCAGTTCCTGAATCCGTTTACTGAGCGGCGGCTGCGCCATATTCAGCACTTTCGCCGCCTGGCTTACGGAGCCCTGCTCCACCACACGGCAAAAATAACGCAATCTTTTCAAATCCATACCGCTTATCTCCGCTGTACCTGAGCGCTCAGTATCACACCTGGCGTAAAAAAGGAAAAGCACGACGTTTTATGCCATTTATCAACCTCAATTTAACATTCTTATAAAGAGTACTTTTTTGATCTGGTCTGCCTCAGGAAAACGGTATTTGTTTAATCACCGCAGGAAAAATAAGGTAACGGCAATCAGTAAATTCCCATCTAAAAATGGAAAAGACCATGTCAAATAGCAAAAATAATAATGCCAGCGGCGTTTACGATTTACGCTCTGCACTTGAATTACTCAAAACACTGCCTGGTGAATATGTGGAAACCGACACCGAGGTTGATCCGCACGCGGAGCTCTCCGGGGTTTATCGTTATGTTGGCGCAGGCGGAACCTGCCAGCGCCCGACGCGGAAAAACGGTCCGGTGATGGTGTTCAACAAGGTGAAAGGTTTTCAGGATATCAGCGTCGCGATTGGCCTCAACGGTTCCCGCAAACGCGTCAGCCACTTCCTCAATTGCGCACCGGAAAAACTAGGCCACCTGCTGAAAGACTCGGTACAAAATCCGATTCCGCCGGTGCTAACCCAGGACCACGCGGTGTGCCAGGAAGTGGTGCATCTGGCAAGCGATGCGAATTTCGATCTGCGCAAACTGCTACCTGCGCCAACAAACACCGAAGAAGATGCTGGTCCGTACATCACCATGGGGCTGTGCTACGCCTCTGATCCAGAAACGCGTGAATCCGATATCACCATTCACCGCCTGTGCGTGCAGAGCCGCGATGAACTGTCGATGTGGCTAACGCCGGGTCGCCATATCGACGCATTTCGCATGAGCGCAGAAGCCGCGGGGAAACCGCTGCCGATCTCCATCAGTATCGGTGTCGATCCGGCAATTGAAATTGCCGCCTGTTTTGAGCCGCCGACCACGCCGCTGGGTTATGACGAACTGAGCGTTGCCGGTGCGCTACGCGGGCACGCCGTGGAAATGGTGCAGTGTAAAACCATCAATGAACGCGCCATTGCCCATGCGGAAATTGTTATAGAAGGCGAACTGCTGCCGCACGTGCGTCTGCGTGAAGATCAGAACACCGATACCGGCAAAGCGATGCCTGAGTTTCCTGGCTACACCGGCGAAGCCAAAGAAGCCCTGCCGGTTATCAAAGTGAAAGCGGTAACCCATCGCTATAACCCGATCTGGCGTACCACGGTTGGGCCGGGCGAAGAACACGTCAACATGGCAGGTATTCCAACCGAAGCCAGCATCCTTGATATGGTAGGTCGTGCCATGCCGGGTAAATTGCTTAACGTCTTCGCGCACTCAGCAGGCGGCGGCAAGCTGCTGGCAGTGATGCAATTCAAAAAATTCTCGCCTGCTGATGAAGGCCGTCAACGCCAGGCCGCGCTGCTTGCGTTCTCTGCGTTCCCGGAACTGAAACACGTGATTCTGGTTGATGAAGATGTCGACATTTTTGACAGCGACGATGTGCTGTGGGCGATGCAAACCCGTTATCAGGGTGATGTCGATACCGTCACCATTCCCGGCGTACGTTGTCACCCGCTCGATCCATCGCAGGTGCCGGAATACAGCCCGAGCATTTTGCAGCAGGGCATGTCCTGCAAAACCATCTTTGACTGTACGGTGCCGTTCCATCTGAAAAGCCACTTTGAACGCTCGAAATTCAAAGCGGTGGATGTGAAACGCTTCCTGCCAGATTTCGAATAAGGAGGCCGGTGTGACCACATTGCAACGCATCATTGTTGGCATCAGCGGCGCTTCCGGTTTTCAGTATGGCGTGAAAGCACTTGAGCTTTTGCGCGGGCAGCCGCTGGAAGTCCATTTGGTTGTCTCGAAAGGGGCGGAAAAAACTTGTGCGCTGGAGACGGATTACCAGCTGGATGAGGTGATGGCGCTTGCGGATGTGGTGCATCCTGTCGGCAATCTTGGGGCTGCCATTTCCAGCGGATCGTATAAAACCATGGGCATGCTGGTTGCGCCCTGCTCCATGCGAACGCTGGGATCTATCGCCAACTGCCTGACGGATAACCTGCTAACCCGCGCCGCCGACGTGGTGCTCAAAGAGCGCCGCCGTCTGGTGCTGCTGGCGCGCGAAACGCCGCTTAATCTCGGGCATATCCGCAATATGCAGGCGGTGACAGAAATGGGCGGGATTATTTTCCCGCCGGTGCCGGCGCTCTACCAGCGCCCGCAATCCACTGATGAGATCATTACCCACAGCGTCAGCCGTGCGCTGGATCTGTTTGGTATTGATGTGAAAAATCTCCCGCGCTGGGGCGAAGGAAATCTCGCTCATCACGCGTAACGTGCAGGAAACATTATGTTAATCGGTCCTTATGTGAACGGCGCCGCCGTCATTGTTGGTGGTCTGCTCGGTTCACTGGTTGGTACGCGCATTCCCGAACGCGTGAAAGTGGCGCTGCCGCTGACATTTGGTTTGTGCTCTGTTGGTCTGGGTATCAATCTCGTTATTAAAGTGAAATTTATGCCCGCCGTGGTGCTGGCGATGGTGATCGGCGCGGTGATCGGCGAAGCGTTTTTCCTCGAAAAACAGATTGGCAAAGCGGCCGCCACCACGCGTGGTTTAATCAACCGTATTTTCCCGCCGGTTCAGGGGCTTACCCATGATGAATTCACCGAGAAGTTCGTCGCCATTCTGGTGCTGTTTTGCGCCAGCGGCACGGGGATTTTCGGTGCAATGCATGAAGGCATGACCGGCGATCCGTCGATTTTGTATATCAAGACGGTGCTGGATCTGTTCACGGCGGCGATTTTTGCCACCATGCTCGGCTTCTCGGTGATGACTATCGGTATTCCGCTGATCATCGTCCAGGTAGCGCTGGCTACGCTCGCGGTCTTTATTCTGCATATGATCACCCCGGATATGATGGGCGACTTCTCCTGTGCGGGTGGTTTGATCATGGTGGCGACCGGGCTGCGAATTTGTAATATCAAGCCCTTCCCGGTGGCGAACATGCTTCCCGGTCTGGTGCTGGTGATGCCCTTTTCCGCTCTCTGGGCCACTCTTTTTGCCTGAGCCTCGGATATACTAGCGTTTGCCCGGTGGCGCTGTGCCTGGTAGATCCGTGAGATCGCGTTCTCCCGGTAAGTCACGCATAGCGCCACCCGGCGTGGTTATGTTCGGGAGTCGTTATGGTTATTCAAGAACACGTTATTTTGCTTAACGACCAGGGAGAGGTTCTCGGCACGCAGGAAAAATACGCCGCACACACATCGCATACACCGCTGCATCTGGCTTTCTCCTCCTGGCTTTTTCGCCCGACAGGCGAATGTCTGGTTACCCGCCGCGCAATGAGTAAAAAAGCCTGGCCCGGCGTCTGGACCAACTCAGTTTGCGGTCATCCACAAATGGGTGAAACCATTGAGCAGGCGATTGTCCGCCGCTGCCGCTACGAAGTGGGTGTTGAGATCGCCGCTATCACCGCCATCGCACCGGGTTTTCGCTACCGCGAAACCGATCCTTCAGGCATTGTCGAAAATGAGATCTGCCCGGTTTTTGCCGCAGAGATCGTATCGCCGCTTAAAATAAACAGTGATGAAGTAATGGAATATCAGTGGGTTGAACTGGATGCATTGCTGCGTGCGCTTAACACCGCGCCGTGGGCTTTCAGCCCGTGGATGGCGGCAGAAGCCGCAAGCGCAGAGCAACAGTTACGACACTTTGCCGCAGAACTAGCGCAATAAAAAAGCCCCGACGCGACAAACGCCGGGGCTTTTTTTATCGCTGAGCGATTATTTCACCGGACGCATCGCCGGGAACAGGATCACATCACGAATGGTGTGGCTGTTGGTGAACAGCATCACCATACGGTCGATACCGATGCCCAGACCAGCAGTCGGCGGTAAGCCGTGTTCCAGCGCGGTCACGTAGTCTTCGTCGAAGAACATCGCTTCGTCGTCGCCCGCTGCTTTCGCATCAACCTGATCCTGGAAGCGCTGCGCCTGATCTTCTGCGTCGTTCAGCTCGCTAAAGCCGTTACCGATTTCACGTCCGCCAATGAAGAACTCAAAGCGATCGGTGATTTCCGGATTCTGATCGTTACGACGCGCCAGCGGCGAAACTTCCGCCGGGTATTCGGTAATGAAGGTCGGTTGGATCAAGTGCGCTTCGGCCACTTCTTCGAAGATCTCCGTGACGATGCGGCCCAGACCCCAGCTCTTCTCAACCTTGATACCGATGTTTTCGGCGATTGCCTTCGCGCTGTCGAAGTTATCCAGATCCGCCATGTTGGTTTCCGGACGGTATTTCTTGATCGCTTCGCGCATGGTCAGTTTTTCGAACGGCTTGCCGAAATCAAACACTTCGTCGCCGTACGGCACTTCGGTTTTGCCGAGAATGTTCTGCGCAAGCGTACGGAACAGCGATTCGGTCAGCTCGATCAGATCCTTATAATCCGCGTATGCCATATAGAGTTCCATCATGGTGAACTCAGGGTTATGGCGAACGGAGATACCTTCGTTACGGAAGTTACGGTTGATTTCGAACACGCGCTCGAAGCCGCCAACCACCAGGCGTTTGAGGTACAGTTCCGGCGCGATACGCAGGTACATGTCGAGATCCAGCGCGTTATGGTGGGTGATAAACGGACGCGCAGAGGCACCGCCCGGGATCACCTGCATCATTGGCGTTTCCACTTCCATAAAGTCGCGGCCTACCATGAACTGGCGGATACCGGCCAGGATCTGCGAACGCACTTTAAAAGTGTTGCGGGATTCATCATTCGAAATGAGATCCAGGTAGCGCTGACGATAGCGCGCTTCCTGATCCTGCAAACCGTGGAATTTGTCCGGCAGCGGGCGCAGCGCTTTGGTCAGCAGACGCAGCTCGCTGCAGTGGATAGAGAGTTCACCGGTCTTGGTCTTGAACAGCTTGCCGCGTGCGCCGAGGATATCGCCGAGATCCCATTTTTTAAACTGCTCGTTGTAGACGCCTTCCGCCAGATCGTCACGAGAGACATACAGCTGAATGCGGCCACCCACGTCCTGCAAGGTTACGAAAGAGGCTTTACCCATGATGCGGCGGGTCATCATACGGCCCGCAACGGCAACTTCGATGCCCAGCGCTTCCAGCTCTTCGTTCTCTTTGGCATCGAATTGTGCGTGCAGCTTGTCAGAGGTTTGATCGCGACGGAAATCGTTCGGGAACGCCACGCCCTGCTCACGCAGTTGCGCCAGCTTCTCGCGGCGAGTTTTCAGTTCATTATTAAGATCGACTGCCGCGTCAGCGCCTTGTGCTTGTTGTTCAGACATGTTGGTTCCTCATAACCCTGCTTTCAAACTTGCTTCGATAAATTGATCCAGGCTGCCGTCCAGCACCGCCTGCGTGTTGCGGGTTTCAACCCCGGTGCGCAGATCTTTAATGCGGGAATCATCCAGGACATAAGAGCGGATCTGGCTGCCCCAACCGATGTCCGACTTGGTGTCTTCCATCGCCTGTTTCTCAGCATTTTTCTTCTGCATTTCCAGTTCATAAAGCTTCGCTTTCATCTGCTTCATGGCCTGGTCTTTGTTCTTATGCTGGGAGCGGTCGTTCTGGCATTGCGTGACCAGCCCGGTTGGAATGTGGGTAATACGCACCGCGGATTCCGTACGGTTTACGTGCTGACCGCCCGCGCCGGATGCGCGATACACGTCAATGCGCAGGTCCGCCGGGTTGATTTCGATATCAATATCGTCGTCCACTTCCGGGTAGACAAACGCGGAGCTAAACGAGGTGTGGCGACGGCCGCCGGAATCGAACGGGCTCTTACGCACCAGGCGATGAACGCCGGTCTCGGTACGCAGCCAGCCGTAGGCGTAGTCACCAATGATCTTGATAGTGACGGATTTGATGCCCGCCACTTCACCTTCGGACTCTTCAATGATCTCGGTTTTAAAGCCGCGCGCTTCCGCCCAACGCAGATACATGCGCGTTAACATGCTCGCCCAGTCCTGCGCTTCGGTGCCGCCGGAACCGGCCTGAATATCCAGGTAGCAGTCGGCGCTGTCGTACTCGCCAGAGAACATGCGACGAAACTCCAGCTGCGCCAGTTTCTCTTCCAGCACATCCAGTTCAGCGACCGCTTCGTTAAAGGTTTCTTCGTCTTCGGCTTCAACCGCCAGATCCAGCAGGCCGCTGACATCTTCCAGCCCCTGACGCATTTGATCCAGCGTATCAACGATAGCTTCGAGTGAGGAACGCTCTTTGCCCAGCGCCTGTGCGCGCTCAGGTTCGTTCCACACGTCCGGCTGTTCCAGCTCGGCGTTTACTTCTTCCAGACGCTCTTTCTTGGCGTCATAGTCAAAGATACCCCCTAAGAACGTCGGAGCGCTCCGTGAGGTCCTGAATACGATTTTTTACCGGGTTAATTTCAAACATGGTCTGATTTCTTTTAATGGACTAGTCAAAATGCGGTGATAAGGGCGGAAGTTTACCGGATTCCCGCCCTGTTTTATAGCGAATACTGGCGCTAAAGTGGCCAGAGATTCTCGATGATCAGCTGTACGCTACGATTGCCGCGAAACTCGTTCACATCCAGTTTATAAGCAATATTTACCTGCCGCACACCGTTGTCCGGCCAGCAGGAGGTATCGACGTTAAAAGCGATGCCATCGAGCAACGGGCCGCCGCCAACCGGCTCCAGCATCACCTTGAGATGACGCTCGCCCACCAGCCGCTGCTGCAGGAGGCGAAACTCACCGTCAAACAGCGGTTCCGGGAACATTTGCCCCCAGGGGCCAGCTTCTCGCAACATCTCCGCGACTTCCAGCGTCATCTCCTGCGCCGACAGCGGGCCGTCAGAGACAATCTCACCTTGTAATAACGCCGGATCCAGCCATTCGGTCACCAGCTCGCCAAAGCGCTGGCGGAACTCTTCAAAACGGTGTTCTTCCAGCGTCAAACCGGCTGCCATTGCGTGACCGCCGAATTTGAGCATCATGCCAGGAAACAGCATATCCAGACGCTCCAGCGCATCGCGCATATGCAGCCCCTGAATCGAACGCCCCGAGCCTTTCAGCACCCCGTCTCCGGCTGGCGCAAAGGCGATCACCGGGCGGTGAAAGCGCTCTTTAATGCGCGAAGCGAGAATACCGACCACTCCCTGATGCCACTCGGGATGGTACATCGCTAAGCCGCCGGGCAACATTTCACCGCTGCGTTCAAGCTGCTCGCACAGCGTCAGCGCTTCTGTCTGCATCCCCTGCTCAATCTCTTTGCGCGTCTGGTTCAACGCGTCGAGATCGCTGGCTAACTGGCGCGCTTCACCAAGGTTATCGCACAGTAACAGCGCAACCCCTACCGACATATCGTCCAGCCTGCCCGCCGCGTTAAGGCGTGGCCCGAGCGCAAAACCGAGATCGCTTGCCGCCAGCTTCTGCGCATCGCGGTTGGCAATTTCCAGCAGCGCTTTGATGCCGGGACGGCAACGCCCGGCGCGAATACGGCTCAGCCCCTGCCAGGTCAGAATGCGGTTATTGGCATCCAGCGGCACTACGTCTGCCACCGTTCCCAGCGCTACCAAATCGAGCAGCTCCGCCAGATTTGGCATCGCCAGGCCGCGCGCCTCAAACCAGCCGTTGTCACGCAAAAAGGCACGCAAAGCCAGCATCAGATAGAACGCGACGCCAACCCCGGCCAGCGACTTCGAGGGAAAATCGCAGTCGCGCAGATTCGGGTTAACAATCGCTTCGGCATCCGGCAGCGTGTCACCCGGCAGATGGTGATCGGTTATCACCACCGGGATCCCCAGTTCATGTGCTCGCGCCACGCCGGCATGTGACGAGATGCCGTTATCCACCGTCAGAATGAGCTGTGCGCCACGCGCATGTGCCTGATCGACCACTTCCGGGCTAAGCCCATACCCGTCGTCAAAACGGTTTGGCACCAGGTAACTGACGTTTTCGCAACCGAGCGCGCGCAATGCCAGCACGCTAAGGGCGGTGCTGGTTGCGCCATCCGCATCGAAATCACCCACCACAATAATGCGCAGCCCTTCACGCAAGGCGTTATAAAGCTGCGCCACCGCGTCATCGATACCGGTAAGTTGTTGCCACGGCAGCATGCCTTTAACACTGCGTTCCAGTTCACTGGCCGTGCGCACACCGCGGCTGGCGTATAAGCGACGCAGCAGCGGCGGCAAGTCTGCTGCCAGTTCTGCTGCGTCATCCACCTCACGGCGGCGAAGTTGTATCTGAGCTTTCACGCGAATTATTTACCGCCGGTCGCTTTCTGATGTTGATCGAGGAAGGCTTTCATTTCCGCCGGAGCCTGATACCCCGGAACAAGGTAGCCGTCATTCAGCACGATGGCTGGCGTGCCGTTGACGCCAAACTGTACGCCCAGCGCGTAGTGATTGGCGATGTCGATATCACAGCTGGCCGGTTTGACGTCTTTACCTTCCATCGCACTATCGAAGGCTTTTTTAGGATCTTTTGCACACCAGATAGCCTTCATCTGGTTTTCAACTTCGCTCGGCACACCCTGACGCGGGAATGCAAGGTAACGCACGGTGATGCCGAGCGCGTTGTAGTCTGCCATTTCGCTGTGCAGTTTCTGGCAGTAGCCACATGTGATGTCGGTGAACACGGTAATGACATGTTTTTCCTGCGGCGCTTTGTAGACAATCATCTCTTTTTCCAGCGCGTTCAGATGCGGTAACAGCATCTTAGTGGTGACATTCACTGGCTGTGCGCCGCTGACATCGTACATCGGGCCCTGGATGATATGTTTGCCATCTTCGGTCACATACAGCACGCCGCTGTTGGTCAACACGGCTTTCATTCCGGCAACAGGCGCGGGCAGAACTTCGCCACTCTGTACACCCAATTTTGCCAGCGACTGTTTGATGGCCGCGTCATCAGCATGTGCCGCGCCGGTAAACGCCGCCGCCAGCAGGGTGAACATCACTAAACCTTTTTTCATAACACATCCTTTAATTGTCAGCATTCACGCCCGCGGGTGATGCTGTTGATGAAGCTTGCGCAGCCGCTCGGTAGCGACATGCGTATAAATTTGCGTCGTCGATAAATCCTGGTGGCCTAAAAGCATTTGCACTACGCGCAGATCCGCGCCATGGTTCAGCAGATGGGTGGCAAACGCATGACGCAAAACGTGGGGCGAAAGCTTTTCACTGTCGATGCCCGCAAGCACCGCATAGTGCTTGATGCGATGCCAGAAAGTCTGGCGCGTCATCTGCTGCGCGCGCTGGCTTGGAAACAGCACATCAATTGAAACACCGTTAAGCAGCCACGGGCGGCCATACTCCAGATAGTTTTCGACCCAGTACACCGCCTCTTCGCCCAGCGGCACCAGGCGTTCTTTATTGCCTTTACCAATCACTCGTACCACGCCCTGGCGCAGGCTGATATCACTCATCGTCAGGCCAACCAGTTCCGAGACGCGAAGGCCGGTGGCATACAACACCTCAAGCATCGCTTTATCGCGTAACTCCAGCGGTTGGTCAACCACCGGTGCCTGCAAAAGCCTGCTCACCTGCGTTTCACTTAAGTCTTTCGGTAAACGTTGCGGCAATTTAGGTGATGCGAGTAATGCGCTGGGATCGTCGCTGCGTACTTTTTCCCGGTAAAGATACTGAAAAAAACGTCGCACGGCGCTAAGCAAGCGCGCCGAGCTGGTAGCCTTATAACCACCGCTTACCCTTTCAGCTAATAGCGCTTGTAAATCATCACTTTGCGCTTTTTCAAGACTGCTGGCGTGGTGGTGCAGCCACTCCACCACACTTTTCAAATCGCGGCGGTAAGCATTTAGCGTATTTTCCGCCAGGTTGTTCTCAAGCCAGAGAGCATCGAGAAAATGTTCGATACGTGCGAGATCCTGTTCCATCCAGCGTCTCCTTTACTCAAACGCTGCATTATGCCTGATTGATGTACGATTCTGGTACACTGCGTGAAAAGACACATCAAGAATCGAGAAGTTTACGTTATGAATATCGGTCTGTTTTACGGTTCCAGCACTTGCTACACCGAAATGGCGGCGGAAAAAATCCGCGATATTATCGGCCCGGAACTGGTGACGCTGCACAACCTGAAAGACGATGCTCCCGCCCTGATGGAACAGTACGACGCGCTTATTCTGGGCATTCCAACCTGGGATTTCGGCGAGCTGCAGGAAGATTGGGAAGCGGTTTGGGATCAGCTTGATAACCTCAATCTCGACGGAAAAATAATTGCGTTGTACGGCATGGGCGATCAGCTCGGTTACGGCGAATGGTTCCTCGACGCGCTCGGCATGCTCCACGACAAACTGGCACCCAAAGGCGCGACGTTCATCGGTTACTGGCCGACGGAAGGCTACGAATTTACCAGTAAAAAACCGGTTATTGCCGATGGGCAGCTCTTTGTCGGGCTGGCGCTGGATGAGACCAATCAGTACGATTTGAGCGATGAACGCATTCAAGGCTGGTGCGAGCAAATACTGACGGAAATGGCGGAACGGCTCGGCTGAGCCATCACCCGCCTTAATGCAGCCCCTGCGCCGGCTTTTGGATAATCATCCGGCGTAGATCGCGCCACTCCTGCGAATCCATACTGTCTGCCGCCAGCCATAAATGCTGGCGCCGCCCATCTTCTGCACGGCGTAAACGCAACATCATGCCGCCGCGAATCATCCAGGGGGTACCGACAATATCCCACTCCACACCTTGCCAACGTAGGCGGGAATCCATCAGCAGTTTGATTTCGCCGTGGCAGGCGTTGATCCGCCGCTGGCTGCGTACGCAGTCGAAAACCACCAGCGACAGCAGCAAAAGCCATAGCGGCGTATAACTCAACGGCCAGGGCATAAAAAGAATGAAGGCCGCCACCAATCCGTGCAGTAATAACGAAATCCATTGTGCGCGCCATGAGACGCGTAAATCAGATTGCCACAGGACCACGATCCCGATTCCGTGTCTGAATTAACTGCACCATTCGCTGCAACTCCGCGTCCTGGGGTTTGCCATGATTCATCAACCAGTTGAATAAATCAGGATCATCACTCTCCAGCAGACGCACAAACAATTGCTTGTCGTGGTCGCTGAGCGAGTCGTACTCGTGTTCAAAAAAAGGCATGATGGAGATATCGAGTTCGCGCATTCCGCGGCGACAGGCCCAATGGATACGGGCTTTATTATTAATATCCATGTTCTTCTCCCTTCATAGGCATGAAGGCCTATTGTAACGTGTTTTTAATATTCCTTTTGCGGAATATTTAGCTTCCCGGGCCAGCTTCCAGAATAAATCGCATCGTCTGCAAAATTATCACTGTGCTGCGTAGCGCCTCGCAATGCTTGCACAATGGCACAAATCGCATGCTTTATCGCTTGCATTGAACAATGGCTCTTTTACCATTAAGTACCAACACAGCGTTAAGCTAATCAGGACATTATTATGGCTTTTACTCCATTTCCTCCGCGCCAGCCGACCGCATCTGCCCGTCTGCCGCTGACGCTTATGACGCTCGATGACTGGGCGCTGGCTACCATTACCGGTGCGGATAGCGAGAAATACCTGCAAGGCCAGGTCACCGCGGATGTGTCGAAGATGGCGGCAGATCAGCATCTGCTGGCGGCGCATTGCGATTCTAAAGGCAAAATGTGGAGCAATATGCGGTTGTTTCACTATCAGGAAGGGTTTGCCTGGATTTTGCGCCGCAGCGTGCGTGAATCGCAGCTTCGCGAACTGAAAAAATACGCCGTATTCTCAAAAGTCACTATCGCCGCAGATGACGAACATGTGCTGCTGGGCGTTGCCGGTTTTCAGGCTCGCGCCGCGCTGGCCAATCTCTTCACAACGCTGCCGGACAGCGAAAAGCAGGTTGTACAAGAAGGGGAAACAACCATTCTGTGGTTTGAACATCCGGGTGAACGTTTCCTGCTGGTTACCGATGTCGCAACGGCAGAGCAGGTAACGGAAAAACTGCGCGGCGAAGCACAGCTTAATAACAGCCAACAGTGGCTGGCGCTGAATATCGAAGCCGGGTTACCCGTAATTGACGAGCCAAACAGCGCACAATTTATTCCGCAGGCGACCAACCTGCAGGCGTTAGGCGGCATTAGCTTCAAAAAAGGGTGCTACACCGGGCAAGAGATGGTGGCTCGCGCGAAATTCCGTGGTGCCAACAAACGTGCGCTGTGGTACCTGGCAGGCACTGCCAGCCGCACGCCGGATGCGGGTGAAGATCTTGAATTAAAAATGGGTGAAAACTGGCGTCGAACCGGTACGGTGCTGGCATCGACTCAGTTGGATGACGGCCGCGTGCTGGTTCAGGTCGTGATGAATAATGACATGGAGCCAAACAGCGTGTTCCGCGTACGCGACGACGCCAGTACGTTAAGCATTGAGCCGCTGCCCTACTCGCTTGAAGAAGAATAATCCGCGTTAACACATCTGCACATGCTACAGCCGGGCTGGCACAAGCTGCCCGGCGCTACTGCTTAAACTTGTCCGACGTACAAATAGATCGCCAGGAAATGACACACGCTGCCGCCCAGCACAAAGCCATGCCAGATTGCATGATTATAGGGGATACGTTTACAGACGTAGAAAATGACGCCCAACGAGTACACCAGCCCACCGACAGCCAGTAGCGTCACGCCGCCCACGGATAACCGCGTCGCAAGCTGATAAATCACAATCAACGACAGCCAGCCCATCGTCAGGTATGTCACCAGCGACAGCACTTTAAACCGGTGCGCAATGGTGAGCTTAAACAGGATCCCCAGTAAGGCGAGGCTCCAGATAACAATCATCAGCCCACGCGCCAGCGGTGAATCCAGCCCGACCAGTAAAAAAGGCGTATAGGTTCCGGCAATCAGCAGATAAATGGCGCAGTGGTCAAATTTCTTTAACCATTTTTTTGCGCGCTGGTGCGGAATCGCATGATAAAGCGTGGAGGCGAGGAACAGCAGGATCATGCTGCCGCCATAAAGCGCGTAGCTGGTAATCGCCGTCATACTGGCGTTGCTGTCTACCGCCTGTATCAGCAGCAGTACCAGCCCGACAATACCGAACACCAGCCCGATACCGTGGCTGATGCTGTTGGCAATTTCCTCTGCCAGTGTGTATCCCTGTGCGATTAAAGGTTTCTTAACCATGGTAACTCCGGGAAAACTCAAAAAAACGTCGCAACACTAGAGTAACTGAGAATGATTCCAGTGCACACCTGTACGCTAAAATAAATATCGTTGATGAATGTTTCATGACGCGGGCAGCCCTCCATGAATGCGAAAGTCAGGGAAACGGCGCCGGAGTTATGGCAGCATGTGAGCACGCAAAAAGCCTGCCGGGTTGCACTGGGCTACGTTTACAGCAAGCAAAGGATATCGCCGTGACAATGTTTACTCACTCCGCCATCGCCGGCCTGAATACTCTGGAGATGCTGGTTTACAACTTTGTCATCAAAAATCGCGACAAAGTGATGTACATGACCATTCGTGAGCTGGCCGATGCCGCAGGCGTCTCCACCACGACCGTGTTGCGCTTTTGCCGCAAGCTCAATTGCGAAGGCTATTCTGAATTTCGCGTACGTTTTAAATTATATTTAGAACAAAATGAGCCGCCGCAAGCGAATTTTGGCGCCAGCGAAGTAATCAGCTTTTTTAAAAGCGTCAACAATGACGAGTTTGATAAATTATTAGATAACACCGTTGATATTATATTATCTTCCGAGCGCATTATATTTGTCGGCGCAGGCACATCTGGCGCGCTGGCGAAATATGGCGCAAGATTCTTCTCAAATATTGGTAAATTCAGTAACCATATCGACGACCCTTATTTCCCGGTCACCAATGATATGGCCAAAAACGCGCTGGCAATTGTCCTGTCAGTTTCTGGTGAGACGGAAGAGATCCTGCGCTTTGCCAGCCAGTTCAGCCTGCACCACTGCAAAGTACTGTCGATCACCAGCCACGAACACTCGCGACTGGCAAAACTGGCGGACTTTAATATCTCCTGGCATGTGCCGCAAATGCGCATTAGCGGCGGCTACGATATTACTACGCAAATCCCTGTTATTTATATTCTCGAGTCGCTGGGACGTAAACTGGCGAAGAAAATAGCATAAAAAAACAGTGTGTTTTTTCGGTGTAACAAATTACCCCAGCGGCAATTTGTTATATCGTGACATTTAATTCGCCTTTGTTAGACTCGTTATCAGCCAATATAACGGGAATAGCAACGATGAAAAAATTGACCTTACCGAAAGACTTTTTATGGGGCGGCGCGGTTGCCGCACACCAGGTTGAAGGTGGCTGGAATAAAGGCGGCAAAGGCCCGAGCATTTGCGATGTCCTGACCGGCGGCGCGCACGGTGTTCCACGTGAAATCACACAGGAAGTAGTAGCCGGCAAGTACTACCCGAACCACGAAGCCATTGATTTTCATGGTCACTACAAAGAAGACATCAAGCTGTTTGCCGAAATGGGCTTCAAATGTTTCCGCACCTCCATCGCCTGGACCCGCATCTTCCCGCTGGGCGATGAGCAACAGCCGAATGAAGAAGGGCTGAAGTTTTACGACGACATGTTTGATGAGCTGTTGAAATACAACATCGAGCCGGTCATCACGCTGTCCCACTTCGAAATGCCGCTGCACCTGGTGCAGGAATACGGCGGCTGGACCAACCGTAAAGTGGTCGATTTCTTTGTACGCTTCGCCGAAGTTGTTTTTGAGCGCTACAAGAGCAAGGTCAAATACTGGATGACCTTTAACGAAATCAACAACCAGCGCAACTGGCGCGCGCCGCTGTTTGGCTACTGCTGTTCCGGCGTGGTCTACACCGAACATGAAAACCCGGAAGAGACCATGTACCAGGTGCTGCACCACCAGTTTGTTGCCAGCGCCATGGCGGTGAAAATCGGCCATCGTATTAACCCGGAAATGAAAATTGGCTGCATGCTGGCGATGGTGCCGCTGTATCCCTTCTCCTGTAAGCCGGACGATGTAATGTACGCGCAGGAATCAATGCGTGAGCGTTATGTCTTTACCGACGTGCAACTGCGCGGCTACTACCCTTCTTATGTGCTGAACGAATGGGAACGCCGTGGTTTTACCATCAACATGGAAGCCGGTGACGAGGCGATTCTTCGCGAAGGTTGCTGTGATTACCTCGGCTTCAGTTACTACATGACCAACGCGGTGAAAGCGGAAGGCGGCGCTGGCGATGCGCTCTCCGGTTTCCAGGGCAGCGTCCCTAACCCGCATGTTAAAGCGTCTGACTGGGGCTGGCAGATTGATCCAGTTGGCCTGCGTTATGCGTTGTGCGAGCTATACGAACGCTATCAGAAGCCATTGTTTATCGTGGAGAACGGTTTCGGCGCGTACGATAAAGTCGAAGCGGACGGCAGCATCAACGACGATTACCGCATCGATTATCTGCGTGCGCACGTTAAAGAGATGGTCAAAGCAGTGACCTACGACGGTGTGGATTTGATGGGTTATACCCCGTGGGGCTGTATCGACTGCGTCTCTTTTACCACCGGCCAGTACAGCAAACGCTACGGCTTTATCTACGTGAACAAGCACGATGACGGCACCGGCGATATGTCGCGTTCCCGTAAAAAGAGCTTTAACTGGTACAAAGAAGTGATTGCCAGCAACGGCGAAAATCTTTGACGCTATCAACTCCTCTCCCTGACGGGAGAGGAGTACTTATCTGCCACCGGCTAAATCCAGAAAACTGCCGGTGACATACGACGCTTTGTCGCTCAACAGCCAGACAATGCCCTGCGCCACCTCTTCCGGTTGCCCACCGCGCCGCAGCGGGATCGCGCTACTCACCCTATCCACACGCCCCGGCTCACCGCCGCTGGCATGCATTTCGGTGTAGATAAAACCCGGACGCACGCCATTCACGCGGATACCATTCGCCGCAACTTCCAGCGCCAGCCCGGTGGTGAGCGTGTCGACGGCCCCTTTGGACGCCGCATAATCAACGTATTCGCCGGGCGAGCCGAGGCGCGCCGCAGCCGAAGAAACATTAACAATCGCGCCGCCGTGCCCACCGTGTTGAGTGGACATCCGTTTGACCGCTTCGCGACAGCAGAGGAAATAACCCGTCACGTTGGTCGCCAGCACGCGATTAATGCGTTCTGCGCTCAGTTGCTCTACCCGGCTTTGCTGAAACAAGATCCCGGCGTTATTGACCAGCGCAGTAAGCGGTTCCGGTTTTCCATCAAGACAGGCGAACATGGCCTGTACCTGCGCTTCATCGCTGATATCGGCCTGTACCGCGAACGCGTGACCACCCTGCGCGGTGATTTCCGCCACCACATCGTCGGCAGCCGGTTTGTTGCTGTGATAATTGACTGCAACGGTGTAGCCTTCTTGCGCCAGCAGCAGCGCGGTTGCGCGGCCAATTCCCCGGCTACCACCGGTGACTAATGCAATCGCCATCTGTTTCTCCTGAAAAGTAAAAAAGGCGCCGAAGCGCCCTTAAAAGATAGCCGAATCAGCGCACTACTGATATTCGCTCATCGGTACGCAGGAACAGAACAGATTACGGTCGCCGTACACATCGTCAAGACGCTTCACGGTCGGCCAGTATTTGTTGGTAAAACCTGCCGGGAACACCGCCAGTTCGCGGGTGTAACCGTGATTCCACTCGGCTACCAGTTCGTTCTGCGTATGCGGTGCGTTAACCAGCGGGTTATCTTCCAGCGTCCACTCACCCTGTTTCACACGTTCGATTTCCGCGCGAATTGCCAGCATGGCATCGATAAAGCGATCCAGTTCGACTTTGCTTTCTGATTCAGTCGGCTCCACCATCAGCGTACCAGCAACCGGGAAGGACATGGTCGGCGCATGGAAGCCGTAATCGATCAGGCGCTTAGCAATATCCAGCTCGCTGATGCCCGTCTCTTCTTTCAGCGGGCGAATGTCGAGAATACATTCGTGCGCGACGCGACCATCACGACCGGTATACAGCACAGGGAAAGCTTCTTTCAGACGGCTGGCGATGTAGTTGGCATTAAGGATCGCCACCTGGCTCGCTTGTTTCAGCCCTTCCGCGCCCATCATGCGGATATACATCCAGCTGATCGGCAGAATCGACGCGCTGCCAAACGGTGCTGCAGAAACCGCGCCCTGACGGGTAAGCATCCCTTCAATCTGCACCACGCTGTGACCCGGTACAAACGGTGCCAGATGCGCTTTCACGCCAATCGGCCCCATGCCCGGGCCGCCGCCGCCGTGCGGAATGCAGAAGGTTTTATGCAAATTGAGGTGCGACACATCCGCGCCGATAAAGCCCGGCGATGTGATACCCACCTGGGCGTTCATGTTCGCGCCATCCAGGTAAACCTGGCCGCCAAACTGATGCACCACTTCGCATACTTCGCGGATCGTCTCTTCATACACACCGTGGGTGGACGGGTACGTCACCATGATGCAGGAGAGGTTGTCGCCCGCCTGCTCTGCTTTCGCACGCAGATCGGCCAGATCGATGTTGCCGTTTTTATCACAAGCAACCACCACAACCTGCATCCCCGCCATCTGCGCCGATGCCGGGTTGGTGCCGTGCGCAGAGCTTGGGATCAGGCAGATATCGCGGTGACCTTCATTGCGGCTTTCATGATAGTGACGAATCGCCAGCAATCCCGCATATTCGCCCTGCGCGCCGGAGTTCGGCTGCATGCAAAGCGCATCATAACCGGTCAGTTTTACCAGCCAGTCGGAGAGCTGAGCGATCATCTGGTGATAACCTTCCGCCTGTTCCGGCGGGCAGAACGGGTGCAGTTCGGCAAATTCCGGCCAGGTTACCGGGATCATTTCCGCCGCCGCGTTCAGTTTCATGGTGCAGGAGCCCAGCGGGATCATCGCCTGGTTCAGCGCCAGATCTTTACACTCCAGCGAGTGCATGTAGCGCATCATCTCGGTTTCGCTGTGATAGCGATTAAACACCGGGTGCGTCAGGAAAGCGTCTTCACGCAGCATGCTCTGCGGGATGGAACGGCTGTCGAGCGCAACCTCTTTATCCAGTGCGTCAATATCCAGACCGTGTTTATCACCCAGCAGCACGTTAAACAGCACCTGCACATCTTCACGCGTGGTGGTTTCATCCAGCGTGATGCCAACGGCATTGAGAATGTCGCTACGCAGGTTGATCTCCTGCGCTTCGGCGCGGGCCAGCACGGCGGCTTTATCGGCAACATCAACACACAGAGTGTCGAAGTAGTGTGCGTGGCGCAGTTTCAGGCCGCCACGCTGCAAGCCGGCAGCAAGAATATCGGTCAGGCGATGAATACGCCCGGCAATGCGTTTCAGCCCGTCCGGGCCGTGGAACACCGCGTATAAGCTGGCAATGTTGGCCAGCAGAACCTGCGAAGTACAGATGTTGGAGTTGGCTTTCTCGCGGCGAATATGCTGCTCGCGCGTTTGCATCGCCATGCGCAGCGCGGTGTTACCGGCGGCATCTTTCGACACGCCGATAATGCGGCCTGGCATGGAGCGTTTGAATTCGTCTTTTGCAGCAAAGAATGCCGCGTGCGGGCCACCGTAGCCCATCGGCACGCCAAAGCGTTGCGCGGAGCCAAACACAATGTCGGCGCCCTGTTTGCCAGGCGCTGTCAGTTGCACCAGCGTCAGCAAATCGGCGGCAACGCTGACCACAATTTTGCGGGATTTCAGTTCGTTAATCAGCGCGCTGTAATCATGCACTTCACCCGTGGTGCCGACCTGCTGGAGCAGTACGCCGAACACATCCTGGTGATCAAGAACTTTGGCCGCATCATCAACAATCACGTCAAAACCGAAGGTTTCGGCGCGAGTGCGCACGACATCCAGCGTTTGCGGATGCACATCGGCCGCGACGAAAAAGCGGTTGGCACCTTTCAGTTTGCTAACGCGCTTCGCCATGGCCATTGCTTCAGCTGCGGCGGTGGCTTCATCCAGCAGCGACGCGGAAGCGATATCCAGCCCGGTGAGATCAAGCGTAACCTGCTGGAAGTTGAGCAGCGCTTCAAGGCGGCCCTGCGACACTTCTGGCTGATACGGGGTGTAAGCGGTGTACCAGCCTGGATTTTCCAGCATGTTGCGCAGAATAACCGGCGGCAACTGCACGGCGGTGTAACCCATGCCAATGTAAGACTTAAAGCGCTTGTTGCGGCTGGCAATGGCTTTCAGCTCGGCCAGGGCCGCGAACTCAGTGGTCGATTCCCCAACCTGCGGCGGTGTTGCAAGCTGGATGTCTTTTGGCACGATCTGGCCAATCAGTGCGTTTAACGAATCCGCGCCAACTGTGTTCAGCATCTCCTGCTGTTGCTGAGCATCCGGCCCAATGTGACGTCCAATGAAAGCGCCACGGTTTTCAAGCTGGCTTAAAGTCTGTGTCATGAGCGATGGTTCCTGAAACGTGCAGTGAATCGTATTTGGAAATTACCTGAATACGCTAAGTCCTTCGCGTTAAGCAGGAAGGCGGCGACGCAGTACATCCCCAGGCGCTGACATCAGTAAGTGACTGGGGGGAGCGAGGAAGCCAACGCGTCTGCTACGCGAAGGATAAGGCGTATTTACTCGTCTTCGAGCAGTGCGGCGTATGCTGTGGCGTCCAGCAGCGCGGCAACTTCTGCTTCGTCGCTGGCTTTGATTTTAAAGATCCAGCCTTCGCCATACGGCTCGCTGTTGACCAGCTCTGGCGAATCCGCCAGTTGGTCGTTGACCGCCACGATTTCACCGCTGATTGGCGCGTAGATATCAGAAGCCGCTTTTACTGATTCGGCAACGGCGCAATCATCGCCCGCGCTAACAGTTGCGCCCGCTTCCGGCAGATCGACAAACACCATATCGCCCAGCAGTTCCTGCGCGTGTTCGGTGATGCCAACGGTGTAGGTACCGTCCGCTTCTTTGCGCAGCCACTCGTGTTCTTTGCTGTATTTCAGTTCGCCTGGTACGTTGCTCATTTCATTCTCTCCAGATAAAAAGGTTACGCGACAGCTTTGCCAGCGCGCACAAAAACAGGTTTAGTGACTTTGACTGGCATTTCACGGTTACGGATCTGTACAACGGCGTTTTCGCCGATCCCCGCCGGAACACGCGCCAGTGCAATACTGTAGCCGAGCGTTGGCGAGAACGTACCGCTGGTGATCACGCCTTTTTGCACATTGCCATGCGCATCGGTGAAGTGCACCGGCAATTCATTACGCAATACGCCTTTTTCCGTCATCACCAGGCCAACCAGCTGTTCGGTGCCTTTTTCACGCTGCAGTTCCAGCGCATCGCGGCCAATAAAGTCTCGCTCCTGCGGCTCCCAGGCGATTGTCCAGCCCATATTGGCGGCCAGCGGAGAGATACCTTCATCCATCTCCTGACCATACAGGTTCATGCCCGCTTCCAGACGCAGAGTATCGCGCGCGCCAAGGCCGCAGGGTTTCACGCCAGCATTAACCAGCGCCTGCCAGAAGCTGGCCGCTTTTTCGTTGGGCAGCGCAATTTCATACCCTGCTTCGCCGGTATAACCGGTGGTCGCAATGAACAGATCACCAGCTTCAACGCCAAAGAACGGCTTCATACCTTCAACGGCGCGGCGCTGCTCGTCAGTAAACAGGCTGGCGGCTTTCGCCTGCGCGTTCGGGCCCTGGACCGCAATCAGCGACAAATCATCACGGACGGTGATGTCGATGGCATAAGGTTCAGCGTGTTGGGAAATCCAGGAGAGGTCTTTTTCGCGGGTGGCGGAGTTTACAACGAGGCGGAAGAAATCTTCGGTGAAGTAATAGACGATTAAGTCATCAATCACGCCGCCCGAGGCATTTAGCATACCGGTATAGAGCGCTTTACCGGGCTTCGTGAGTTTGGCGACGTCGTTTGCCAGCAAATAACGCAGAAACTCCCGGGTACGGCTGCCTTTGAGATCGACGATGGTCATGTGCGACACATCAAACATTCCGGCATCGGTGCGCACCGCGTGGTGCTCGTCGATTTGCGAGCCGTAATGCAGCGGCATCATCCAGCCATGGAAATCCACCATGCGGGCGCCGTTTAGCGTGTGTTGTTCGTATAAAGGGGTCTGCTGAGCCATCTTTTCCTCGTCGAATAAGCTGAGCCATCACGTTTTTTGGCGGCATGATTTGCGCCAAAACAACTGGTGCCGACACCGTTTTACGACGCCGACGCAAACGTTCTCTTTGGCCTGAACTTATCACCGAAAGCAGCGCTTAACCATAAGGAAAAATCGCCCATCACATTAGCTTATGACCCATCGCGCACAAAATGCTATCAGAGTATTATTCTGGTGAATAACGATTCACCCTTCATAAAGAATCAGCATTAATGACAAGGGAGAAGAGATTGCAGTATTTCACTCTGCAAAAGAGTGGATTTTCCCGAAAAGAAAAAAACACGACATGAGAAAATCTAATCTGAAAAATGAGGTGAAATTAGAATATTTCAAATGAGGAAGAGACTTCCCCTCCCGGGACCGGGAAGGGAAAGTGTGACGCAGTTAACGTAACCACTCAGGCAGATCGTTAAGCCCCATTGCCTGGCGTAACAACCGCGTTTTCACACCGGGAAGGGTATCCGCCAGTTTCAGGCCAATATCACGCAGCAGCTTTTTCGCCGGGTTTGAACCCGAGAAGAGTTCGCGAAAGCCCTGCATCCCGGCCAGCATCAGCGCCGCGCTGTGTTTACGGCTGCGCTCATAGCGGCGCAAATAGAGATGTTGACCAATGTCTTTACCTTCGCGGCTCAGACGCTTCAGTTCAGTGATCAACTCAGCGACATCCATAAACCCGAGATTCACACCCTGCCCCGCCAGCGGGTGAATGGTATGTGCGGCATCGCCAACCAGCGCCAGGCGGTGCCCGGCAAACTGGCGTGCATAACGTCCGGTGAGCGGATAGACCTGACGTTCGCTCTCAACGCGACACAGCCCAAGGCGGTTATCGAACGCCACACACAGCGCCTGGTTGAATGCTTCATCACTCGCCTGCTGCATAGCTTTCGCCTGCTCTGGCGGCAGCGACCAGACAATTGAGCACAAATGCGGATCGCTAAGCGGCAAAAAAGCGAGAATGCCGTCGGCGTGAAACACCTGACGCGCCACCGCCTGATGCGGTTCATCGGTGCGAATGGTCGCCACGAGCGCATGATGATGGTAATCCCAGAACGTCAACGGAATATCGGCCTTGTTGCGCAGCCAGGAGTTCGCGCCATCTGCGCCAACCACCAGCCGTGCGGTAAGCATGGTGCCATCTTTTAAGGTCAGAAACGCGTCGTTTTCGCCCCACGCCACCTGCTGCAGTTCAGCCGGTGCCAGGAGAGTAACGTCCTTACATTGCCGGGCTTTATCCCACAGCGCCTGGTGGATCACCGCGTTTTCAATAATGTAGCCAAGATGGCTGTAGCCCATGCTCTGGTCGTCAAACGCGATACTGCCAAAACTATCTTTGTCCCACACTTCCATGCCGTGATAACGCCCGGCACGTTGGGCAATAATGTATGACCAGACACCAAGGTGCGTCAGTAACTTTTCGCTGGCAGCATTAATCGCTGACACGCGCAGCGCCGGAGGAGCATCTTCCGCCAGCGGTGTCGGTTCATTCTGCTCAAGCACCGCCACGCGCAACCCGCTGCCCTGTAAACCACAGGCCAGCGCCAGCCCGACCATACCGCCGCCGACAATCGCAACATCAACACTCTGCACTCTTCGCTCCTTTTGTCTTTAACGGGCAACCCAACCGAGGGTACGCTGCGCCAGCGCATCGCGCGCCGGGGTAAATAATTCCATAGCCATCAGCCCTGCATTCCGCCCAACGACCAACGGCATCCAGTGATTGGCAAACAGATGCACCAGTCCATCGGTGACGCCGATAGTGGCTTTTTTATCTGCATGACGGCGATCGCGGTAGCTCGTCAACACGGGGTAGTAACCAACATCTTGTTGTGCCGCCCACGCCTCAGCCAGCGTTTCCGCCAGCGTCATCACATCGCGCATGCCGAGGTTAAAACCCTGCCCGGCGATAGGATGCAGCGTTTGCGCGGCATTGCCGACCAGCACCGCGCGATGCGAGACAGGCGAAGAGGACGCGGTCAGCGTCAGCGGATAAACGCTGCGTTTACCCACATGCAGGATGCGCCCGAGCCGCCAACCAAAAGCCTTTTGTAACTCGTGGCAAAAACGTTCGTCAGACCAGCCGGCAACCTGCTGCTGTTTCTCCAGCGGATGGCACCACACCAGCGAACAGCGACCTTGTGACATCGGCAACATTGCCAGCGGGCCGTGTTCGGTAAAACGCTCAAACGCCCGCCCCTGATGCGCCACAGAAGTGGTGACATTGGCGATAACTGCCGCCTGGTGATAAGGCGCTTGCTGCCAGTCCACACCCAGTTGCTCACCAATGCGTGAACGGGAGCCGTCTGCCGCCACCAATAACTGACCGGTAATACATTCACCGCTTTCCAGCGTCACGCTCACCTGTTGCTCATTACGGGCAACCGCACTGACTGTCGCCGGGCAATGCAGCGTCACGCCGGGCGCATTTTGCAACAGCGTGAACAGCCGCTGCCCAACGTCATGCAGTTCAACAACGTAACCAAGCGCATCGATGTGGTAATCCTGTGCATCCAGCGTGACAAAGCCTGCATGGCCGCGATCGCTGACATGCACCGTTGAAATTGGCGTTGCGCAGGAAGTGATGGCTTGCCAGATGCCAATGCGCGCCAGCTGCTGGCACGTGCCTGCCGCTAACGCAATGGCGCGGGCGTCAAATCCCGGATGCGCGGATGCGCCAGGAACGCTGGCTTCTACCAGATGAACGGGTAATTCGCCGTGAGTAAGATGAGAAATCGCCAGCGCAAGCGTTGCGCCAGCCATGCCACCGCCAACAATGATCACGCTCATGAACGTGGTGCCGCCATCAGCGCTTCAATCTCGTCAGCGCTTTTCACGACGCTGGCGGTCAGATTTTCGTTACCGTCTTCAGTGATGACGATGTCATCTTCAATACGAATACCAATACCGCGATACTGCTCCGGCACATCGGCATCCGGCGCGATGTAAAGACCTGGTTCAACCGTCAGCACCATGCCCGGTGCCAGCTCACGCGAGCGATCTTTGCCATAGACACCGACATCGTGCACATCCAACCCGAGCCAGTGGCTTAAGCCGTGCATAAAAAACGGGCGGTGCGCGTTTTTTTCCACCAGTTCATCGACTTCACCTTTCAGGATGCCGAGCTTCACCAGCCCGGTAATCATGATGCGCACCACTTCGCTGGTCACTTCCTGGATCGACGTACCTGGGCGGAAAAGCGCAAGAGCACATTCCAGTGACGCCAGCACGATATCGTAGATTTCGCGCTGCGCCGGGCTGAATTTGCCGTTTACCGGGAAGGTGCGGGTGATATCACCGGCATATCCCTTGTATTCACAACCGGCATCAATCAGCACCAGATCGCCATCACGCATCTGGCTCTCATTTTCCGTGTAGTGCAGGATGCAGCCATTGACGCCGGAACCCACGATGGTGTTATAGGAGGGAAAACGCGCGCCGTGGCGGTTAAACTCGAGCTGAATCTCACCTTCAAGCTGATATTCAAACATCCCCGGACGGCAAACCTGCATCGCACGGGTATGCGCCAGCGCGGAGATCTCCCCGGCGCGACGCATCACGTCTATCTCTTCGGCAGATTTAAACAGGCGCATTTCATGCACCATCGGTCGCCAGTCGGTTAACGTTGGCGGCGCAAGCAGATTCTGACGCGAACCTTTGCGCAACTTATCCAGGGCGGTAAACACAATGGTGTCGGCATAGCCGAATTCACCCTGCGCGTGGTACACCGCATCAAGACCGTTGAGTAATTGATAAAGGTGTTCGTTGATTTCCGGGAAAGCCAGCGCGCGATCGACGCCCAGCTTTTCCGGTGCGGCTTCCTGACCAAGGCGACGACCAAACCAGATCTCGGCGGTTTTGTCGCGCACGCGGTTGAACAGCACGCTGTGGTTGTGGGTGTCATCACTTTTGATCAGCACCAGCACCGCTTCCGGCTCGTTAAAACCGGTGAAATACCAGAAATCGCTGTGCTGGCGGTACGGGTATTCACTGTCTGCGCTGCGCGTGGATTCCGGTGCGGCGAAAATTAACGCCGCGCTGCCCGGCACCATCTGCGCCAGCAATGCCTGGCGGCGACGGAGAAATTCAAGCTGTGTCATGACACCGACTCCCTACAAAGTGAATTAATGTAACGTGGGCTTACGCACTTCCGGTGCGGTAGGCTGCGGGCGCGTGAACGTGTCGTGGCACAGCAGCGCCGCGACGCGGACGTATTCGACGATCTCTTCGAGCGACATTTCCAGCTCTTCCTGATCTTCGTCTTCGTCATAACCCAGTTGCGCAATGTTGCGCAGATCGTCAATCGCTTCGCCGGTTTCACCCGTCACTTTATCGAGCTTCGGCTGGGTGACGCCCAGCCCCAGCAGGAAATGGTTCACCCAGCCCGCCAGCGCGTCGGCGCGGTCGAAAACGCTAACATCGTCGCCATCCGGCAGATAGAGCTGGAACAAGAAACCGTCGTCTTCCAGCGAGTCACTGGTTGCTGAATGCATGCTGCGCAGCGCTTGCGCCAGCTCGTGACCGAATGCCAGACCGTCGTTGGTTAAATCATGCAGCAGCGGCTGCCAGGAGCTGTCTTTGTTACCGCCGCAGAGGATCCCCGCGATAAGCCCGTGCATTTCAGCAGGAAGTAATCCCACGCCCTGTTGGTTGAGTAGCTGGGCTACATCGTTGTAACCAGGTATTTCGTTCTGTATAGACATGCGCATTCGTCGTCGTTGGGGGGAATATTCATGATATGCTACCACTTTGGCCCCTGGTGATATACCCGTGATGCTTCACGTTCCATGCGTTTGCATGCACTCCGAATCATTAAGGTATAGACGCAAAAAGCTTGAAAGCGCGCGCCGGGGTAGCTTATAGTGTCGCCCCTTCGCAGCCCAGGGCTCGAATGCGAAGGCAGAGCGCAGTCAAACAGCAGGAAGGTGGCATGTCTGCACAACCCGTCGATATCCAAATTTTTGGCCGTTCACTGCGAGTGAATTGCCCGCCTGAACAGAGAGATGCTCTGAATCAGGCCGCGGAGGATCTGAATCAGCGGTTGCAAGATCTGAAGGTTCGCACTAGAGTCACAAATACTGAGCAGTTGGTGTTTATCGCCGCGTTGAACATTAGCTACGAGCTGACTCAGGAAAAAGCAAAGACCCGCGAATACGCCGCCAGCATGGAACAGCGTATTCGGATGTTACAGCAGACCATCGAACAAGCATTGCTTGATCAAGGTCGCATAACAGAAAGACCGGGACCAAAGTTTGAATAACGCTTCAGGGTCATCTGTGTTAGAGTGACCGTGAAGCCAAAAATATCTCTGAGATGTTTGCAAGCGGGCCAGTCCCCTGAGCCGATATTTCATACCACAAGAATGTGGCGATCCATGGTTGGTGAGCATGCTCGGTCCGTCCGAGAAGCCTTAAAGCTATGACGACGCATTCACCTTGAACCAAGGGTTCAAGGGTTACAGCCAGCGGCGGCATCTCGGAGATTCCCTTCTTTTTTTACAATCACCATGACGCAATTTCCTGATTTCCCTTCGTCACGACAAGAAATCCGCAAAGTTATTCGCCAGCGCCGGCGTGAACTCACTCCTGAACAACAAACGCACTTCGCCCAGCAGGCCGCGGCACGCATGATGGCGTATGCGCCGGTTGTGATGGCACATAGCGTAGCGTTGTTTCTCTCTTTTGATGGCGAGCTGGATACCCAACCGTTGATTGAGCAACTCTGGCGTAGCGGTAAACGCGTTTACCTGCCGGTGTTGCATCCATTCAGCCCCGGCAATTTGCTGTTTCTGCATTACCACCCGCACAGTGAACTGGTCGTCAACCGTCTGAAAATTCAGGAACCGAAGCTGGATGTGCGCGATGTGTTGCCGCTCAGCCAGCTCGACGTGCTGATTACGCCGCTGGTCGCCTTTGATGAACAAGGGCAGCGCTTAGGCATGGGCGGTGGTTTTTACGATCGCACGTTACAAAACTGGCGCGAATACGGCCTGCAACCGGTGGGTTACGCGCATGACTGCCAGGGTGTGGAGAAGCTGCCGGTGGAAGAGTGGGATATCCCGCTGCCTGCAGTGGTTACGCCGTCCAGAATATGGCAGTGGTAACTTTCCCCTCCCTTACGGGAGAGGAAAAAGCAACGTTTAGAACAGCAGACGGGAACGAATGGTGCCCGGAATCGCTTTCATGCTCTGCAACGCTTTCTGCGCCACATCCTCATCCGCTTCAATATCAATAACCACATAACCCATATACGGCGTGGTTTGCAGGTACTGCGCTGCAATGTTGATATTCTGGCTGGCGAAAATCTGGTTGAGTGCGGTTAGCACGCCAGGGCGGTTTTCGTGGATGTGCAGTAAACGGCGCCCACCATGCAACGGCAAAGAGACTTCCGGGAAATTCACCGCAGAAAGCGTCGAACCGTTGTCGGAGTACTTGATCAGTTTACCGGCCACTTCCAGACCGATGTTTTCCTGCGCTTCCTGTGTGGAGCCGCCAATGTGCGGCGTCAGCAGGACGTTGTCGAATTCACACAGCGGAGAGTCAAACGGATCGCTGTTGGTTGCTGGTTCAGTCGGGAACACGTCGATTGCCGCGCCCGCCAGATGTTTACGCTTCAGCGCATCGCACAGTGCCGGAATATCCACCACCGTACCGCGTGCGGCGTTGATCAGCAGTGCGCCCGGCTTCATCAGCGCCAGCTCGTCCGGCCCGATCATATCTTTTGTCGAAGCGTTTTCCGGCACATGCAGGCTCACCACATCGCTCATATTCAGCAAGTCCGAGAGATGTTGCACCTGGGTTGCATTGCCGAGTGGCAGTTTGCTTTCAATATCATAGAAATAGACATGCATCCCCAGCGATTCCGCCAGAATACCGAGCTGCGTGCCAATATGGCCGTAACCGATAATGCCGAGTTTTTTACCGCGCGCTTCATACGAACCAACTGCCAGCTTGTTCCAGATACCGCGATGCGCTTTGGCGTTCGCTTCAGGAATACCGCGCATCAGCAGCAGCAGTTCGCCAATGACTAACTCTGCCACCGAACGGGTGTTGGAGAACGGCGCGTTGAATACCGGAATACCACGCTTCGCCGCCGCATCCAGATTGACCTGGTTGGTACCGATACAGAAACAGCCGATAGCCACCAGTTTTTCCGCCGCAGCGATGATATCTTCAGTCAGTTGAGTACGGGATCGCAGGCCGATAAAGTGGGCATCACGGATGGACTCTTTCAGTTGCTCGCTATCCAGCGCGCCTTTGTGAAACTCAATGTTGGTGTAACCCGCAGCGCGAAGGCTATCCAGAGCTTTCTGGTGCACCCCTTCGACGAGCAGAAATTTAATCTTGTCTTTCTCCAGTGATACCTTTGCCATTTACCCGACCCTGTTTTTTGTCTTGACTGTGATGTTGTGCAGATTGCAATCCGCGTTAGTCAACATATCAAAAAAAACTATCGCGGCAATATGAACGTTTGCGTCGGGCATCTGAAGAAATGTCATACAGCGGGAAATGGCAGAGAAAAATGCTAAGAAACAAGAAGCAAGCGGCAGGTAACGCATGACAAGGGCGAAAACGTGACAGATATCACCAAATTTGCCCATTGCAGATTTTTTACAGGGAGGCATGCGCCTCCCTGTCAGATCATTTCACGATAGTTTTCACGCCATCAGCGGTGCCGATCAGCGCCACATCCGCGCCACGGTTAGCAAATAACCCTACAGTCACTACGCCCGGCAACGCATTGATGCTGTTTTCCAGCGCAATCGGGTCGATGATCTCAAGACCGTAAACATCCAGGATGACGTTGCCGTTATCCGTCACCACGTTCTGGCGATATTCCGGGCGACCGCCCAGCTTGACCAGCTCGCGGGCAACAGCGCTACGCGCCATCGGAATCACTTCCACCGGCAGTGGGAATTTACCTAGGATATCAACCTGCTTGGAAGCATCCGCGATACAGATGAATTTATCCGCCACCGAGGCGATAACTTTTTCACGTGTCAGCGCCGCACCACCGCCTTTGATCATCTGCATCTGGCCGTTAATCTCATCCGCGCCATCCACATAAATGCCCAGGCGGTCCACTTCGTTGAGATCGAATACGGTAATACCAAGGCTTTTCAGTTTCTCGGTGGACGCGTCCGAGCTGGAAACTGCGCCTTCAATCTGGCCTTTCATCGTGCCCAGCGCGTCAATAAAGTGTGCCGCGGTAGAGCCGGTGCCAACCCCAACAATGGTGCCAGGTTCTACATACTTCAGCGCTGCCCAGCCCACTGCTTTTTTGAGTTCATCCTGCGTCATGGTCGTTTGCCTGTGGTGTGAAATTTCAGGCGCATTATAGACCAGCGTTACCCTAAATGTCCCTGTGACCAGTGTCACATTACGCGACGTCCAATTTCGTCTGTACCGAACAAAAATTTATGTCATAGTGCTGAGTACGATTTTTTCAGGAGAATGCCCGAGCAATGAAACGTCCGGACTACAGAACATTACAGGCGCTTGATGCGGTTATTCGTGAGCGCGGATTTGAACGTGCCGCACAAAAGCTGTGTATTACCCAGTCCGCCGTGTCGCAGCGCATTAAGCAACTGGAAAATATGTTTGGTCAGCCACTGCTGGTGCGCACCGTGCCGCCTCGCCCTACCGAGCAGGGGCAAAAACTGCTGGCGTTGCTGCGCCAGGTCGAACTGCTGGAAGAAGAGTGGCTCGGCGATGAACAAACCGGTTCCACGCCGCTGCTGTTATCGCTGGCGGTCAACGCCGACAGCCTGGCGACCTGGCTGCTGCCTGCATTAGCCCCGGTACTGGCCGACTCACCGATTCGCCTGAATCTGCAGGTGGAAGACGAAACCCGCACTCAGGAGCGTTTGCGTCGCGGTGAAGTGGTTGGCGCAGTGAGTATTCAGCCACAAGCGCTGCCCAGTTGTCTGGTCGACCAACTTGGCGCGCTGGATTACCTTTTTGTCGGTTCGAAAGCGTTCGCCGAGCGTTATTTCCCGAACGGCGTCACCCGCTCTGCGCTGCTAAAAGCGCCGGCGGTTGCGTTTGATCATCTCGATGATATGCATCAGGCTTTTTTACAGCAGTATTTCGACTTACCGCCGGGCAGCGTGCCTTGCCATATCGTCAACTCTTCCGAAGCGTTTGTTCAACTGGCGCGCCAGGGGACGACCTGCTGCATGATCCCGCATCTGCAAATCGAAAAAGAGCTGAACAGTGGTGATCTGATCGACCTGACTCCCGGTTTGCTGCAACGCCGGATGCTGTACTGGCACCGTTTTGCGCCGGAAAGCCGGATGATGCGCAACGTCACGGACGCGCTGCTGGAATATGGGCATCGGGTGTTACGGCAGGATTAATAAAACGCCCTCTTCCCGGTCGGGAGAGGGCGAAAAGGATTACTTCGCCGGTGCCGCAGTCTGCGGCTGGCTCTGGGTCGGTTCCAACTGGAATACGACATCTACCTGATCAGCAAACTGAATCGACGGTTGCTCATAGGTTTCCTGTGCGGAAGCGGCTTCTGGCGCATCCGCTTTCATCATGCGTACCATCGGGCTCGGCTGATAGTTGGACACATGGTAGCGCACGCTGTAGATCGGACCGAGTTTAGCGTTAAAGCCTGCCGCTAACTGCTGCGCCTGATGCGTTGCATCATCGATAGCCGCTTTGCGCGCTTTATCTTTGAATGACTCCGGTTGCGCAACGCCCAACGATACAGAACGAATTTCGTTCAGCCCCGCTTTCAGCGCGCCATCCAGCAGTGAATTAAGTTTATCCAGCTCACGCAGCGTGACTTCCACAGTACGCACTGCGCGGTAGCCTTTCAGAATACTTTTGCCGTTCTGGTAGTCATAATCAGGTTGTGTGCGTAAGTTCGCGGAATTAATGTCTTTTCGGGCAATGCCGTTTTGCTCAAGAAAGCTAAGATATTGCGCAACACGGTCGTCAGCCTGTTTTTTGGCTGAGGCAGCGTCTTTCGCGGCGACATTAACCTCAATCGCCAGCGTGGCGATGTCCGGGGTCGCGTCCACGCTTGCCGTACCTGAGGTGACAATATGCGGACCGTCCGGCAATTCGCTCGCCTGTACTGCCATCCCGCTAAAACCGACCATTGCCGCCAGGGCCATCACTTTAAATTTCACAGTTGCTCCTCCATGGTGCTTTTGTTACGCCCAGAATTGCAGGACGCCTGGCAGCAAGCTTAGCGGCTAAGCGTGAATTGTCCATCGGACTTACCTTAACTGAATAATCCCAGCATATGGTGCACGCCTTCGCGCGCCAGCTGGAAAGCGATAAACCACATCACCAACCCCACCAGGGTGTTAATCACCCGCTGTGCTTGCACCGTGCGCAAACGCGGCGCAAGCCAGGCCGCAAGTAAAGCAAGGCTGAAAAACCACAGGAAGGAGGCGCTCACCGTGCCCAGTGCAAACCAGCGTTTTGGCTCCGCATCAAGCTGACCGCCAAGACTGCCGAGTACCACAAACGTATCGAGATAAACGTGAGGGTTCAGCCAGGTAACCGCCAGCATGGTGGCGATTATGCGCCAGCGCCCCTGGCGCATTGCTTCAGCATTCGCCAGTTCAATGGTGCTACCGAACGCCGTTTTCAGTGCGCCAAAGCCGTACCACAGTAGAAACGCCACGCCGCCCCACGTCACCAGTGCCAATAGCCACGGCGACTGCATCAGCAATGCGCTCCCGCCGAAAATGCCCGCGCAAATCAGTAATACGTCGCTGAGCGTGCAAAGCGCCGCAGTCATAATGTGGTACTGCCTGCGGATGCCCTGATTCATGACAAAGGCATTTTGTGGCCCAAGCGGCAAGATCAACGCAGCCCCAAGCATAAGGCCTTGAAAATAATAAGATAGCACGTGGTAATTCCGTCAGAGTTGTTTCGAACGCTGACTATAGCGCGGGAAAATCATTAGATGAAATGGATAATGCTAATCGCTAATAAGTTCGCCTAATAATGAAGAGCATAAATAAGGCCGGAACCCCGGCCTTGATGTTTATTGCGCGGCGGGATCTTTCACGCGTTTGAAGTTCACGTCCATTTGTGGATACGGGAAACTGATGCCGTTTTCATCAAAACGGCGTTTGATAAGTTCCAGTACATCCCAATAAACGTTTTGCAGATCGCTGCTCTTGCTCCAGACGCGTACCACAAAGTTAATCGATGAAGGCCCGAGTTCATTGAGGCGTACCGTCACTTCACGATCCTTGATAATGCGCTCGTCAGCCTGAATAATTTCAGTCAGGATGCGTTTCACCTCATCGATATCGGAATCATACGCCACACCAATAATAAACTCGTTGCGGCGCACCGGTTCGCGAGAGAAGTTAACGATATTTCCGGCGATGATTTTGCCGTTAGGAATAACCACAATACGCCCGTCGACAGTACGCATGGTGGTAGAGAAAATCTGCACCTGCAATACCGTACCGGCCACGCCACCCAGATCAACATACTCGCCAGAGCGGAACGGGCGGAAAGTCACCAGCAGCACACCAGCCGCGAGGTTAGAGAGCGAGCCTTGCAGCGCCAGACCGATAGCCAGACCGGCTGCACCGAGAACCGCGATCACCGAGGCTGTTTGCACACCAACGCGCCCCAGCGCGGCAATCAACGTAAACGCGATAATACCGTAGCGTACCAGCGCGGAAAGAAAATCCGCCACCGTGGCATCGATGTGTCGCGCCACCATCAGGCGATTAACGGTATTCGAGACAATGCGCGCCACAATCATCCCGACAATGATGATAGCGATAGCGGCCACAATATTAACGACATAGCTCAATAGCAGCGCCTGGTTGTTTACCAGCCATGAACCTGCATTATTAATGCTGTCGACAACGTCAAGATCTTCCATTCGAGCTTCCTTATGTTGTTCCAAAACGGGAAAACCACCCCTTCAAGTAAGGAGAGATCCCTAAAGGGTAAACAAAAAGCCGCCATTTCGCCAAGCTGATCACATTTTGTGTTCTCAGGCATTCCGTTGAATTCGCAATAAAAAAGGCCCGCATTTTGCGGGCCTTTTCAGACAAAAGCAGTACAAATTACAGAACGTCTACCGCGTTCAGCTCTTTGAAAGCCTGCTCCAGACGAGTCACCATGCTGGACTGCGCTGCACGCAGCCATACACGCGGATCGTAGTATTTTTTGTTCGGCTGGTCTGCGCCTTTCGGGTTGCCCAACTGGCCCTGCAGGTAGCCTTCGTTTTCTTTGTAATACTTCAGAATACCTTCCCAGGTTGCCCATTGGGTGTCGGTATCGATGTTCATTTTGATAACGCCGTAGCTTACGGAGTCTTTGATTTCCTGAGCGGAAGAACCGGAACCACCGTGGAATACGAAGTTCAGGCTGTTGTGCGGCAGGTTATGTTTTTTGGAAACATATTCCTGAGAGTCGCGCAGGATAGTCGGAGTCAGTTTCACGTTACCCGGTTTGTACACGCCGTGTACGTTACCGAAGGAAGCAGCGATGGTGAAACGCGGGCTGATTTTGTTCAGCTCGGTGTAAGCGTAATCAACGTCTTCCGGCTGGGTGTACAGTGCAGACGCGTCCATATGGCTGTTGTCTACGCCGTCTTCTTCACCACCAGTGCAACCCAGTTCGATTTCCAGCGTCATGCCCATTTTGGCCATACGCGCCAGATATTTGGAGCTGATCGCGATGTTCTCTTCCAGAGACTCTTCAGACAGGTCAATCATGTGAGAAGAGAACAGCGGTTTACCGGTAGCTGCGAAGTGTTTTTCACCCGCGTCCAGCAGGCCGTCGATCCACGGCAGCAGTTTTTTCGCGCAGTGGTCGGTATGCAGAATAACCGGCACGCCGTAATGTTCTGCCATCTGGTGTACGTGATGCGCACCAGAGATTGCGCCGAGGATTGCCGCGCCCTGAGGAACGTCGGTTTTCACGCCTTTACCTGCGATGAACGCAGCGCCGCCGTTAGAGAACTGAACGATAACAGGCGCTTTAACTTTCGCTGCAGCTTCCAGAACAGCGTTAATGGAGTCAGTACCCACGCAGTTAACCGCAGGCAGAGCGAAGTTGTTTTCTTTAGCTACCTGGAACACTTTCTGAACGTCATCACCAGTGATCACGCCAGGTTTTACGAAATCAAAAATTTTAGACATGTTACGTAGTCCTGTATCTTCGGCCGTTGTACACATCATCCATCAAGCTGACTCGGCGCTGGCTGCCTTCGCTTACATCAGAGACTTATTTCAGTCAGTTCCTGATGATTCACTCCGTTGCCGCCTTGATGCAACTTGAATGATTTTGTGTAGAGAATTAAAGCGAGCCCGAAAGCGCGCTGAAAACAGGGCAGGTTTCCCTGCCCTTGAATGTCTTACTTCTTAGCGCGCTCTTCGAGCATGGCTACTGCCGGCAGTACTTTGCCTTCCACAAATTCGAGGAACGCGCCACCGCCAGTGGAGATGTAGGAAATCTTGTCAGAGATACCAAACAGGTCAATCGCCGCCAGAGTGTCGCCGCCGCCTGCGATGGAGAACGCGTCGCTGTCTGCAATCGCGTTAGCCACAATTTCGGTACCTTTACGGAAGTTCGGGAATTCAAACACGCCAACCGGACCGTTCCACAAAATAGTTTTGGCGTTTTTCAGGATTTCAGCCAGTTTTTGTGCAGAAACGTCGCCCAGATCCAGAATTTGCTCATCATCTTTGATATCAGAAACAGATTTCAGGGTCGCGGTTGCGGTTTCAGAGAACTCAGTCGCAACGCGAACATCTGTCGGAACCGGGATATCGCAAGTACTGAGCAGGCGTTTGGCTTCATCAACCAGATCGGCTTCGTACAGGGATTTACCAACATTGTGGCCTTGCGCAGCAACGAAGGTGTTAGCAATGCCGCCGCCAACAATCAGCTGGTCGGCAATTTTGGACAGAGAATCCAGAACGGTCAGTTTAGTGGAAACTTTAGAACCACCAACGATAGCAACCATCGGACGAGCCGGTTCTTTCAGCGCTTTACCAAGTGCTTCCAGTTCGTCTGCCAGCAGCGGGCCTGCGCAAGCAACATCAGCAAATTTACCGATACCATGCGTAGACGCCTGCGCGCGGTGCGCAGTACCGAATGCGTCCATCACGAACACGTCGCACAGTGCAGCGTATTTTTTAGACAGCGCTTCGTCGTCTTTCTTCTCGCCTTTGTTAAAGCGAACGTTTTCCAGAACGACCAGTTCACCTGCGGCAACTTCTACGCCGTCCAGGTAATCTTTAACCAGGCGAACCGGGTTGGACAGTTTGTCTTTCAGATAGTTAACAACCGGCAGCAGAGAGAATTCTTCGTTGTACTCGCCTTCGGTCGGACGACCCAGATGGGAAGTCACCATTACTTTCGCACCTTGCTTCAGCGCCAGTTCAATGGTCGGCAGAGAAGCACGAATGCGCGCGTCGCTGGTCACTTTGCCATCTTTAACCGGCACGTTCAGATCAGCACGGATGAAAACGCGTTTACCAGCCAGATCCAGATCGGTCATCTTAATTACAGACATGGTGAATCCTCTCAATGATTCTTAAAGTTTTGCGAGCGCTATTGCGCCCTACCTGAAACCAATAGCCGCCATTGCTAACGTCGTGTCGAGCATTCGGTTAGCAAAGCCCCATTCGTTATCGCACCATACCAGGGTTTTAATCAGGTGCGCGCCACTGACCCGTGTCTGCGTGCCATCAACAATGGCACTGTGCGGATCGTGGTTAAAATCGGTTGAAACCAACGGTAATTCCGTATAGTCAACTATACCATGAAATGTTCCCTGCGCTGCTTTTTGCAGCAACACATTGACTTCACTGGCTTTTACCGGTTTCTTCACCGTTACACTCAGATCGATAGCGGTGACATTAATTGTCGGCACACGTACCGCTATCGCTTCAAATCTGTCATTAAACTGCGGGAAAATTCTCGTGATGCCTGCCGCCAGTTTGGTATCCACCGGGATGATGGACTGGCTGGCCGCGCGCGTACGCCGCAAATCGGGGTGATAGGCGTCAATCACTTGCTGGTCGTGCATCGCCGAGTGAATCGTTGTCACGGTTCCTGACTCAATGCCATACGCATCGTCGAGTAGTTTTATGACCGGAATAATACAGTTCGTCGTACAGGACGCGTTAGATACCAGCAGGTCAGTGGCTCGCAGCGTGTTTTGGTTAACGCCGAAAACAATCGTTGCATCAAGGTCGTGGCTACCAGGATGGGAAAAGAGCACTTTTTTCGCGCCCGCCGCCAGATGCGCCTCGCCATCTTCACGATTGCCATACACGCCTGTACAGTCGAGCACCACATCGACGCCTAACTCACGCCACGGCAGCGCGTCGATAGCACGCTCATGTAGGATGCGAATAACGTCATCACCGACAATCAGTTGTTCACGCTCCTGGCGAACATCCCATGCGAAACGTCCATGGCTGGTGTCATATTTCAACAAATGCGCCATGCCCACGGCATCGGCAAGTTCGTTGATTGCCACCACAGTGATTTCCGCCCGACGCCCTGATTCATATAAAGCACGAACCACATTGCGCCCGATGCGACCGAAACCATTAATCGCTATGCGTACGGTCATAACTCTCCTGCAAGGCTAGCCAGCCTGAAGTGGATGACAGAGTAATCCAGCAACCACAGAAGGGGAATCCTCGCCTGCTTAAACTGCGTCTGTTTGATTATTTGTCGAACATTTAGCCGACTGAAACGCTTCAGCTAGAATAAGCGAAACCTGGAATAAAAGGAATGATTGTCCAGGCGGTTTCGCCAGTTATCTGACCTGCATCACATTTTTACTGGAATAATTGGCGTGCCCGGAGGGCTTTTTGCTGAGGTTAAGAATTTACAGAAAGGGGGAACAAGCGCAACAAAGCATCCCTGCGCGATGTGTTGATAAAGGAAGGTTGCTCCCGGCAAAACGCTTTACTGAGGATGGTTAAAACCAGCTACGTTCCGGTGCTTTTGATTCGGTGCGTTCTGCGCGCGGCATCTCAACCGGCAGCGAAGAGAGTTGTTTAGCCCACAGATCGGCTACCCATTTCACGCCCCTGGCGGTAAAACGCGCCTGAGACCAGCTACGCTTATTTTCCCCTACGCCGCCGTAGACGGTAAAGTAGCCCGCATCGATATGGTACTGCGGCGGCATCAGCGCACCGTCGACGCGCTGCATAATGTTGCGCTCAAGCAAAAAACTCCGGAACAGGGACTCCTTCACCCGCAGCATCTTACAAAGCTGACGGAATCCAAGCGACTCCTCAACCCTGACATACCGGTCAAAGAATTCCGCCTTTGGGGCAGAAACAGCAAGCAGCGCTTCCGCACGCTGACGCTTTTCATACTGTTCGGCCCACGCGCGCGCCGCGGCTGCGGGGTTCGTAAAATCGGGCAAACTGATAAGCGTCTCTTTCTCCTGCCACCGATCGAGCATATCTGCGGTAAAGCCCGGCGAGAGACGCGAAACCGTCAGCAATGAATCTCGCTTATTGAGCAAAAACTCCTGTCGTATCTCACCTTCCCGCTCATACATATGCTCGTTCACCGGCTGGGAGAGTCGTTGCGCAGTTTCCAGGCTTTTCACCATCCGTTTCACTTCGGTGTGAGTCAGGCCTGTCAGTTTTGCGATTTCGCGGCTGCTGATCGTCGCCGGAGCCTGTTGCGAATTGAAATTTTCACCAGGGATTACCATAGGTTCACTCCTTACACATACTCACCTTGGATAATTTGTAGAATTATTATACGACTTACTGTACGAATATCCAGTATATTTTTTATGCATAACTCAACAGCGTATACGTCGTGCTGTGAAGAGCGGGCTAAATAAGTAATAAGCGGCTGGAGAAGTTAAAGCAGAGGTAGGCTGATTGATGGGTTGATATGGGTGGATGACGCTATGTTTAGCAGGCCTGCAAAGCTGTAGTCTTACAGATACCCTCTGGAATGGAGATCATGCTGGCCCGGCAGGACTTGCGCCGCCGGGCCAGAGGATGATTACAGCAGCGCTTTCGCTTTTGCTACAACATTGTCGACGGTGAAGCCAAACTCCTCGAACAGTTGCTCTGCCGGGGCGGACTCACCAAAGGTGGTCATACCGACGATTGCGCCGTTCAGGCCGACATATTTGTACCAGAAGTCAGCAATACCGGCTTCAATCGCCACACGAGCGGAGACCGCTTTCGGCAGTACGGACTCACGGTAAGCCGCATCCTGTTTGTCGAACGCGTCGGTGGACGGCATGGAAACCACGCGCGCCTTCACGCCTTCGGCAGAGAGTTTTTCCCACGCTGAGACAGCCAGTTCAACTTCTGAGCCGGTGGCAATCAGGATCAGCTGCGGCTGACCTGCGCAATCTTTCAGTACATACGCACCGCGGGCGATATCTGCCAGCTGCTGCGCGGTACGCTCCTGCTGCGCCAGGTTCTGGCGGGAGAGGATCAGCGCGGTCGGGCCGTCATGGCGCTCAACACCATATTTCCACGCCACCGCAGATTCTACCTGGTCACATGGACGCCAGGTGCTGACGTTCGGGGTAACGCGCAGGGAAGCAACCTGCTCTACCGGCTGGTGAGTCGGGCCATCTTCGCCCAGACCAATCGAGTCGTGGGTGTAAACCAGCACCTGACGCTGTTTCATCAGCGCTGCCATACGCACCGCGTTACGGGCATATTCGACAAACATCAGGAAGGTGGAGGTGTACGGCAGGAAACCGCCGTGCAGCGCGATACCGTTGGCAATCGCGGTCATACCGAATTCGCGCACGCCGTAGTGAATGTAGTTACCGGCAGTGTCTTCGTTAATTGCTTTCGAACCAGACCAGATAGTCAGGTTAGACGGAGCCAGGTCAGCGGAACCGCCGAGGAATTCCGGCAGCAGCGGGCCGAAGGCTTCGATAGCATTTTGAGAGGCTTTACGGCTGGCGATTTTCGCCGGATTGGCCTGCAGTTTTTCAACAAAGGCCTGCGCTTTAGCGTCGAAGTCAGACGGCAGCTCACCCTTCATACGGCGGGTGAATTCAGCCGCTTCCTGCGGGAAGGCTTTTGCGTAAGCAGCAAACTTGTCGTTCCACGCCGCTTCTTTCGCCTGGCCTGCTTCTTTTGCATCCCATTGCGCATAGATTTCAGATGGGATTTCAAACGGCGCGTATTTCCAGCCAAGCTGCTCACGGGTCAGCGCGATTTCCGCATCGCCCAGCGGCGCACCATGGGAGTCGTGGGTACCGGCTTTGTTCGGCGAACCGAAACCAATGATAGTTTTGCACATCAACAGAGACGGTTTATCCGTCACGCTACGTGCTTCTTCAACGGCGCGTTTGATGGCGTCTGCGTTGTGACCGTCGACGCCACGAACCACGTGCCAGCCATAGGCTTCAAAGCGTTTCGCCGTATCGTCGGTAAACCAGCCTTCCACGTGACCATCAATGGAGATGCCGTTGTCATCGTAGAACGCCACCAGTTTGCCCAGCTTCAGCGTACCGGCCAGCGAGCAAACTTCATGGGAGATGCCTTCCATCATGCAGCCGTCGCCCATAAAGGCATAGGTGAAGTGGTCAACAATGTCATGCCCAGGACGGTTGAACTGCGCTGCGAGAGTTTTCTCAGCAATCGCCATACCTACCGCGTTGGCAATGCCCTGGCCCAGTGGACCGGTAGTGGTTTCAACACCTGCGGTGTAACCCACTTCCGGGTGGCCCGGCGTTTTTGAGTGCAGTTGACGGAAGTTCTGCAGTTCGGACATTGGCAGATCGTAGCCGGTGAGGTGCAGCAGACTGTAAATCAGCATTGAGCCGTGGCCGTTAGACAGCACAAAGCGGTCACGGTCAGCCCAGGCCGGATTTGTCGGGTTATGGTTCAGAAAATCACGCCACAGCACTTCGGCGATATCGGCCATCCCCATCGGGGCTCCCGGGTGACCGGATTTGGCTTTCTGTACCGCGTCCATGCTCAGCGCACGAATAGCATTAGCAAGCTCTTTACGTGAGGACATTTTGACTCCAGATCGGACTGTTAAGGGCTATTCCCGTAACGACTTGACGACAGCGCGTTTTGGGCTACGCCGGAAAAAAGTGCCAACAATGTAACCCAAGCGACAAGTCATGTACATGGAGCATCCTTTTGCCGATTCAGAAATCTCTGGAAGCTGCTCGCATGTTGCGCAATCTCCTCGCCCGCCTTCTGTTCTGTTCCTTATACTTACGTTCACCACCGGTTCGCCTGAATTGGTGTATGAACAGAATGGCTATCCAATCATTGCGGAAGAGAACAAATGAAAATTCGCCCAGCCCTGCTTGCTCTGGGAATGACCACCCTGCTTGCCGGGTGTCAGAACATGAACTCCAACGGTTTTCTCAGCTCAGGAGCGGAAGCGTTCCAGGCCTACACGTTGAGCGACGCGCAGGTAAAAGCGCTAAGCGATGACGCCTGTAAACAAATGGACAGCAAAGCGACCATCGCTCCGGCGAGCAGCCCGTACACGCAGCGTTTGAATAAAATTGCCACCGCTCTGGGTGACAACATCAATGGCCAGCCGGTGAATTACAAAGTCTACGTGGCGAAAGACGTCAACGCCTTCGCCATGGCGAATGGCTGCATCCGTGTTTACAGTGCGCTGATGGACATGATGACCGATAACGAAGTCGAAGCGGTGATTGGTCACGAAATGGGCCACGTGGCGTTAGGTCATGTGAAGAAAGGCATGCAGGTTGCGCTCGGCACCAATGCGGTGCGCGCGGCAGCAGCCTCCGCCGGCGGGATTGTCGGCAGCTTGTCACAGTCGCAGCTTGGCGCGCTAGGCGAGCAACTGGTTAACTCCCAATTCTCTCAGCGCCAGGAAGCCGAAGCGGATGATTACTCTTATGACCTGTTGCGCAAACGCGGCATTAGTCCAGCCGGGTTAGCCACCAGCTTCGAAAAACTGGCGAAGATGGAAGAAGGCCGTGAGAGTACAATGTTTGACGATCACCCGGCTTCGGCTGAACGTGCGCAGCATATCCGCGATCGCATGGCGGCAGATGGCATTAAATAATCTATTGGGGAGGCAACCTTGCCTCCCTTTTTGTTTCACCTAAAAAGAAGCACAGCGAATAAAACGCTTCAATTACCAAAGAGTTCGAACGGATCGCAACACGGTGAATAATTTACAACACGCGTGTTTCCCGATTACGCGGCAGGATGTTGTCAGCGGTTGCAATGGCGAGTTATCCCGCCGAAATAAAGTCAGTCTCTACCAGAAGAGCAGCTTGACCTGCTGATAAAAAAATCCCTTCCGCGCCGTGCTGGCGAGGAAGGGATTCCGTTCGTTACCGGTCAGACGCTATAAATGCGTTACTCGTCTTCCAGATAGGTGTAACCGTAAAGCCCGGCTTCGAACTCTTCGAGGAACTGCTGTTGCAGCATCTCATCAAGCCCGGTCTGTTTCACCTGATCGCGGAACTGCGTCAGCAACGTGTTCGGATCGAGCTGCACGTACTGCAACATATCCGCCACGGTGTCGCCTTCATCAGAAAGCTCCACTTCAACGCTACCATCCGGGAAGACAAATACGTCAACCGCTTCGGTATCGCCGAACAGGTTATGCATGTTACCGAGGATTTCCTGGTAAGCACCGACCATAAAGAAGCCCAGCATCGGCGGGTTCTCCGGATCGTATTCCGGCATCGGCATGGTCGTCGCAATCCCGTCGCCATCCACGTAGTGATCGATAGCGCCATCGGAATCACACGTAATATCCAGCAGCACGGCACGGCGTTCCGGCGCGTGATTCAACCCTTCTAACGGCAGAACCGGGAACAGCTGATCGATCCCCCACGCATCCGGCATCGACTGGAACAGCGAGAAGTTGACGTACATTTTGTCCGCCATGCGCTCCTGCAACTCATCGATAATCGGGCGATGCGCACGGTTGCTCGGATCGAGCTGTTTCTGCACTTCGTGGCACATATTCAGATACAGCTGCTCGGCCCACGCGCGCTCTTGCAGGCTGAATGTGCCGGAAGAGTAACCGACATGGATATCGTGCAGATCCATCTGGCTGTCGTGCAGCCATTCGCGCAGCGAACGACGCGTACCCGGCTCATGCATCTCCTGCCAGGTTTCCCACATGCTTTGCAAAGCGCGCGGCGCGTCTTCGGCCGGTGGGATCGCTGGCGTGTATTCGTTACGCTCAACACCAATAATGTTGGAAACCAGCACGGTATGGTGCGCGGTGACGGCGCGGCCAGATTCGGTAATCACCGTCGGGTGCGGCAGGCCGTGCTCTTCACAGGCATCGCCAATCGCCCAAATGATGTTGTTGGCGTATTCGTTCAGGCCATAGTTCACTGAACAATCTGACTGGGAACGCGTACCTTCATAGTCCACGCCCAGGCCGCCGCCTACATCGAAGCACTGAATATTGACGCCAAGCTTATGCAGCTCAACATAGAAACGCGCCGATTCACGCACGCCAGTGGCGATATCACGAATGTTCGCCATCTGCGAACCGAGGTGGAAATGCAGCAGTTGAATGCTGTCCAGACGTCCGCGCTCGCGCAGCATTTCCACCAGTTGCAGAACCTGGGTTGCCGCCAGACCAAATTTTGATTTCTCGCCGCCGGAGGACTGCCATTTCCCGGAGCCTTGCGATGCCAGACGCGCACGCACGCCAAGACGCGGTACCACGTTCAGGCGTTCGGCTTCTTCCAGCACGATGGCGATTTCGGTCATTTTCTCAATCACCAGATAGACCTTATGGCCCATCTTTTCGCCAATCAACGCGAGGCGAATGTATTCACGGTCTTTATAACCATTACACACAATCACTGAACGGGTCATGCCCGCATGCGCCAGTACCGCCATCAGCTCCGCTTTGGAGCCCGCTTCCAGCCCCAGCGGTTCGCCGGAATGGATCAGCGATTCAATCACGCGGCGATGCTGGTTCACCTTGATCGGGTAAACCAGGAAATAGTCACCGTTGTAACCGTAGGATTCACGCGCACGTTTGAAGGCGGCGTTAATCGAACGCAGACGGTGTTGCAGGATCTGCGGGAAACAGAACAGCGCGGGCAGACGTTGCCCCTGCGCTTCACGCGCTTTCACCAGCTGCGCCAGGTCGACACGGGCTTGTGGGACGTCCGGATCCGGGCAAACGCTGATATGGCCCAGCTCGTTGACGTCGTAGTAATTATTGCCCCACCAGGCAATGTTATAAGTACGAAGCATCTTGCTGGCTTCCTGGGAGCTCATCGCAACCTCCTGCATGGAACGTAGTACACCCTGTTCGCCTGCTGACGAAGGCGAAAACGAAGACATGTCGTCAGACATAACGAACCTCAATAGATGAAAGTGTATACCCTGTGCACATCACGACGCCCAAAGGCGACCGCGCGAAAATGCATACGGATAAAATAGTTGACTACTATCGCAGTGACACATAGCGATAACAACCCATAAACAGTCTGACTTTTCAGCGAAATATGCTGAAGCACCGACTGTGCGACCGGTTTCTTATTCATATCATTGTAAAACACGTATCGGGACTCGAGTATGACAGTCCGGCGAAACCACGAGAAAACCCCTGATCTAACAGGAGAGCCCTTGTTCAGTTATCACAATGCCTTACCGGCCCTGGAGTCCTGAGAAGCGCCGAAATGGGTATAACATCGGCAGGTTTGCAGATTCGAAATGCAGGTTGCGGGGAATAAACGCACGTCAGAACGACGCGACAGGTCCTGTAGAAAACAGCGCTTCATTATCTCTTATCACCTCCACGCAAGCCGTTAAGACCCGCGACAAGCCAAAGCCATTAAATTCACTGCTTAACCCGGCTGGAAGTGGCGACACAGCGTTTCTGCCGTGCGCTTTTTTAATGAGCCGCGCGCGGCGTTTTATACCGATAACGGGGTGAAAATGCAAAATAAAAAAGCTGTGTTTGCCGCATTGCCAGGAAAATTTTCCGTCACTATTTGTGACAGGATGTGGCGAGCATCAAAAAACGCTGGCAATAGGGTCAAGAGTTAACCTAGAATAGCCATCCAGATGTTAATCCGTCCATACGTGAAGAATGTATGCGCAGAACCGATTAACACGCAGACTTCATGTGTCACCTTCTGCAGTCCGCGTCCGCCAGACGCGAAGACCTCCGGACACAGAATTCGAGCTAACCGTATTACTCCAGGGTGAAAACTTACTATGGCAAAACACCTTTTTACGTCCGAGTCCGTCTCTGAAGGGCATCCTGACAAAATCGCTGACCAAATTTCCGATGCCGTGCTGGACGCTATCCTCGAGCAGGATCCGAAAGCACGCGTTGCTTGTGAAACCTACGTCAAAACCGGCATGGTACTGGTAGGTGGCGAAATCACCACCAGCGCGTGGGTAGATATCGAAGAGATCACCCGTAACACCGTACGTGAAATCGGCTATGTGCATTCGGACATGGGCTTTGACGCGAACTCCTGCGCCGTACTGAGCGCAATTGGTAAACAGTCTCCGGATATCAACCAGGGTGTTGACCGTGCAGACCCGCTGGAACAGGGCGCTGGCGACCAGGGCCTGATGTTTGGCTACGCGACCAATGAAACCGACGTGCTGATGCCGGCACCGATCACCTATGCTCACCGTCTGGTTGAGCGTCAGGCTGAAGTGCGTAAAAACGGCACGCTGCCGTGGCTGCGTCCGGACGCGAAAAGCCAGGTGACGTTCCAGTATGACGACGGCAAAATCGTCGGTATCGACGCTGTAGTTCTGTCTACTCAGCACGCAGAAGATATCGATCAGAAATCCCTGCAAGAAGCGGTGATGGAAGAGATCATCAAACCGATCCTGCCGACCGAATGGCTGAATGCCTCAACCAAATTCTTCATCAACCCGACCGGCCGTTTCGTTATCGGTGGCCCAATGGGCGACTGCGGTCTGACCGGGCGTAAAATCATCGTTGATACCTACGGCGGCATGGCTCGTCACGGCGGCGGCGCATTCTCCGGTAAAGATCCGTCAAAAGTTGACCGTTCTGCGGCGTATGCTGCGCGTTACGTGGCGAAAAACATCGTTGCGGCTGGCCTTGCCGATCGTTGCGAAATCCAGGTTTCTTACGCTATCGGCGTGGCTGAACCCACTTCCATCATGGTGGAAACGTTCGGTACGGAGAAAATTGCCCTCGAACAGCTGACGCTGCTGGTGCGTGAATTCTTCGATCTGCGTCCGTACGGCCTGATCCAGATGCTGGATCTGCTGCATCCGATCTACAAACAAACCGCTGCATACGGTCACTTTGGTCGCGAAACTTTCCCATGGGAAAAAACCGACAAAGCGGCGCTGCTGCGTGAAGCGGCCGGTCTGGAATAATTCTCTAACCGTGTTGCTATTCAGGCCAGCCTTGTGCTGGCCTTTTCATTTTTTACTTCTGTTCATTCCGCCACGATTTTCTCCAGCACCTATACTCACTTATCCCGCACCGCATCTATCTGAAAGCGATTACACCGCTGCGCTTCGCTGATTTTTCAGACTTTTCCTTTTGAAAATCGAATACAACATGACTGTTACATTCCGTTTCGGTTTAGTCTGAAACTCGCCGCGTCCCCTCTCCTTTACTGCCCAACAATTCTATAATAATTAACACTTTTATTTACATTGACGGCCTTATCGCAATGTAACCGATTACACTCGTGTGATGTAAATCACGTATTTTTAGTGACGAGTGGCCTACCTTTTACATCGAAAAAACCAATGACATGAATGGAGGGCATAATGCCTGACAATAAAAAACAGGGGTATTCAAACAAGGCAATGACCTTCTTTGTTTGTTTCCTCGCTGCACTGGCAGGACTGCTTTTTGGCCTGGATATTGGGGTAATCGCTGGTGCGTTGCCCTTTATTACCAAAGATTTTCAGATTAGCGCACACACGCAGGAGTGGGTGGTCAGTTCAATGATGTTCGGTGCCGCTGTTGGCGCCGTCGGCAGCGGCTGGCTCTCCTGGCGCCTGGGACGTAAAAAAAGCCTGATGATTGGCGCGATCTTGTTTGTCATCGGTTCGCTCTGTTCTGCGGCTGCGCCAAACGTGGAAGTGCTGATTATTTCCCGCGTACTGCTTGGTCTGGCCGTTGGTATTGCTTCCTATACCGCGCCACTGTATCTCTCTGAAATCGCGCCGGAAAAAATTCGCGGCAGCATGATTTCCATGTATCAGTTGATGATCACTATCGGGATTCTGGGCGCTTATCTCTCTGACACCGCGTTCAGCTATAGTGGCGCATGGCGCTGGATGCTGGGCGTTATCATCATTCCGGCGATTTTGCTGCTGATTGGCGTGTTCTTCCTGCCGGACAGCCCGCGCTGGTTTGCTGCCAAGCGCCGCTTCCATGACGCCGAACGCGTGTTATTGCGCCTGCGTGATACCAGCGCTGAAGCGAAAAACGAGCTGGAAGAGATCCGCGAAAGCCTGCAGGTAAAACAGTCAGGCTGGGCGCTGTTCAAAGAGAACAGCAACTTCCGCCGCGCGGTGTTCCTGGGCGTATTGTTGCAGATAATGCAGCAGTTCACCGGGATGAACGTCATTATGTATTACGCGCCGAAGATCTTTGAACTGGCGGGTTACACCAACACCACCGAGCAGATGTGGGGCACGGTGATCGTGGGTCTGACTAACGTACTGGCGACCTTTATTGCCATCGGCCTTGTGGATCGCTGGGGACGCAAACCCACACTGGTACTGGGCTTCATGGTAATGGCGGCCGGTATGGGCATTTTGGGCACCATGCTGCATCTGGGTATCCATTCGCCGTCGGCACAATACTTTGCGGTCGCCATGCTGCTGATGTTTATTGTTGGCTTCGCCATGAGTGCCGGTCCATTGATTTGGGTGCTGTGTTCCGAAATTCAGCCGCTAAAAGGCCGCGACTTCGGTATCACTTGCTCCACCGCGACCAACTGGATTGCCAATATGATTGTCGGCGCAACCTTCCTGACTATGCTGAACACGCTGGGCAACGCAAATACCTTCTGGGTTTACGGCGGTCTGAACGTCCTGTTCATCGTACTGACACTGTGGCTGGTGCCGGAAACCAAACATGTTTCGCTGGAGCACATTGAGCGTAACCTGATGCGTGGCCGCCCGCTGCGCGAAATTGGTTCCCATAACTAACCTTAAAGGCTTCCTCTGCGGAGGAAGCCTTTGCTTTTTGCCTGTTGCACTCATGCCCCGCCCCACCTATTCTCTGCACTTATGAAAACACCCCGTCTCCCAATCGCCCTTCAGCAAGCCGTGATGCGCAGCCTGCGGGATAAACTCGCGCAAGCGAATCTGAAACTGGGGCGCAACTACCCGGAACCGAAGCTGGTATATCAACAGCGCGGCACGGCGGCGGGCACCGCCTGGCTGGCCGATTATGAGATCCGGCTTAACCCCGTTTTGCTACTCGAAAACCAGCAGGCGTTTATTGAAGAGGTGGTTCCCCACGAACTGGCGCACTTGCTGGTGTGGAAGCACTTTGGGCGCGTCGCACCGCACGGCAAAGAGTGGAAGTGGATGATGGAGAGCGTGCTCGGTGTGCCCGCTCGCCGCACTCATCAGTTCGAACTGGAATCCGTGCGACGCAATACTTTCCCATACCATTGCAAATGCCAGCAGCACCAGTTAACGGTGCGACGACACAACCGTGTGCTGCGCGGCGAGGCGGTTTACCGCTGCGTACACTGCGGCGAGCCGCTGGCTGCCGGCGCGAGTAACTGAATCCATTAAGAAGTTTTCCGCGCGAACTGATTGCATCAGGCAACAGCTTCCGCTACGTTGCGAACTCGTTTTGACAGGGAGTTCGCCATGTTCCGTTTTATCTCACTCTTCTTCGCGCTGATCGCTGTTCCCGCCTTCGCAGCGGACGGCATTAACAGTTTTGCCCAGGCCAAAGCAGCGGGCGTTAAAGTTAACGCCGATGTGCCGGGTGATTTCTACTGCGGCTGTAAAATCAACTGGCAGGGTAAAAAAGGGGTTATCGACCTCGCGTCTTGCGGCTATCAGGTGCGTAAAAACGAAAACCGCGCCAGCCGGGTCGAATGGGAACATGTCATGCCCGCCTGGCAGTTCGGCCATCTGCGCCAGTGCTGGCAGGATGGCGGGCGTAAAAACTGCGCCAAAGATCCGGTGTACCGTAAAATCGAAAGCGATATGCACAACCTGCAACCTGCCGTTGGTGAGGTAAATGGCGATCGCGGCAACTTTATGTACGGTCAATGGAACGGCGGTGAAAGCCAGTACGGTCAGTGCGGCATGAAAATCGATTTCAAAGAAAAACTCGCCGAACCGCCGGTGCGCGCCCGCGGTGCGATTGCCCGTACCTATTTCTATATGCGTGACCAGTACCAGCTCAGCCTTTCACGCCAGCAAACTCAGCTTTTCACTGCATGGGACAAGCTTTATCCGGTAACTGACTGGGAGTGCAAACGTGATGAGCGCATCGCCAACGTGCAGGGCAACCATAACCCTTACGTGCAGCGCGCTTGCATGGCGCGAAAGAGCTAACCTACACTAGCGGCATTTGTTAAAGTCCGCCCCGCTCGTTAATCCCGGCCGGGGCTGCAACCTAAGCGGATTCGAAATAACATGCGCATTCCCCGCATCCACCATCCAGAACTTATCCAGCCAGGCCATGATATCGCCCTCAGCGAAGATGCTGCCAACCATGTCGGACGCGTGCTGCGTATGGGACCAGGCCAGGCCATTCAGCTTTTCGACGGCTCCAATCAGGTGTTTGACACCGAAATTGTCCGCGCCGATAAAAAAAGCGTGGTGGTGAAAATCCTGAGCAGTGAAGTGGACGATCGTGAATCGCCGCTGCATATTCACCTCGGTCAGGTGATGTCGCGTGGTGAAAAAATGGAATTCACTATCCAGAAATCGATTGAGCTTGGGGTAAGCCTCATTACGCCACTTTTTTCTGAGCGCTGCGGGGTTAAACTGGATGCTGAACGTCTGAACAAGAAGCTTCAGCAGTGGCAAAAAATTGCCGTTGCCGCTTGTGAACAGTGCGGGCGCAACCGGGTGCCGGAAATTCGCCCGGCGATGGATCTCGAAGCCTGGTGCGCCGAAGAGGAAGCAGGTTTAAAGTTGAATCTGCATCCGCGCGCCAGCCAGAGCATCAACACGCTGCCGTTGCCCGTTGAACGCGTGCGCTTACTGATTGGCCCGGAGGGCGGGTTATCCGCCGACGAGATTGCGATGACCGCGCGTTATCAGTTCACAGATATTTTGTTAGGCCCCCGTGTGCTACGCACAGAGACTACGGCGCTTACCGCCATCACCGCGCTTCAGGTGCGCTTCGGCGACCTGGGTTGAAAGGAGAAGCAGAATGATCAAGCTCGGTATCGTGATGGATCCCATCGCGGACATCAATATCAAAAAAGACTCCAGCTTCGCCATGCTGCTGGAAGCTCAGCGCCGCGGCTACGAGCTGCACTATATGGAGATGGCGGATCTTTATCTGATCAACGGTGAAGCCCGCGCCCGAACCCGTACGTTGTCCGTCGAACACAATTACGACAAATGGTATGAATTCGGCAGCGAACAGGATCTTGCTCTCGCTGAGCTGGACACCATCCTGATGCGTAAAGATCCACCGTTTGATACAGAATATATTTATGCGACGTACATCCTTGAACGCGCGGAAGAAAAAGGCACGCTGATCGTTAACAAACCGCAGAGCCTGCGTGACTGCAACGAAAAGCTGTTCACCGCCTGGTTCCCGGAATTAACTCCGGAAACGCTGGTCACCCGCAACAAAGCACAACTGAAAGCCTTCTGGCAAAAGCACACCGACATCATTCTTAAGCCGCTGGACGGCATGGGCGGCACCTCCATTTTCCGCGTGAAAGAGGGAGATCCAAACCTCTCGGTTATCGCCGAAACGCTCACCGAGCTGGGCAGCCGCTACTGCATGGCGCAGAATTACCTGCCCGCCATCAAAGATGGCGACAAACGCGTGCTGGTCGTTGATGGCGAACCGGTGCCTTACTGCCTGGCGCGCATTCCGCAGGGCGGTGAAACCCGCGGTAACCTCGCCGCAGGTGGACGCGGCGAACCACGACCGTTAAGCGAAAACGACTGGGCTATCGCGCGTAAAGTTGCGCCGGTGCTGAAAGCCAAAGGATTGATTTTTGTCGGCCTGGATATTATCGGCGATCGCCTGACCGAAATTAACGTCACCAGCCCGACCTGCATACGCGAAATCGAAGCGGAATTCCCAATCTCCATCACCGGTATGTTGATGGACGCTATCGAGAAACGCCTCGAAAAATAACTGTCATAGAAAGGTGCGGGACGGATCCCGCACCTCGCCAGCTTTGGCTAGTGACAGCACTCCGCTTTCCCCCCATACTAAGCTGTCGCTTTTTTGAACCAGGAAACAGAACCTCTGACAATGAATTTACAGCATCACTTTCTTATTGCCATGCCTGCTCTTCAGGATCCCCTCTTTCGTCGCTCCGTGGTTTACATTTGCGAGTACAACGATGAAGGTGCGATGGGGCTGATTATTAATAAGCCTCTGGAAAACCTGAAAGTGGAAGGTGTTCTGGAAAAACTCAAAATCCAGCCCACAGAACGCGATCCAGCAATCCGCCTGGATAAGCCGGTGCTGCTTGGCGGCCCGCTGGCCGAAGATCGCGGCTTTATTCTGCACACGCCACCAGCGGCATTCTCGTCGAGCATTCGCGTGTCGGATAACACCGTGATCACCACCTCGCGCGATGTGCTGGAGACGCTTGGCACGGCAGAGCAACCGAGCGAAGTGCTGGTAGCGCTGGGCTATGCCTCGTGGGAGAAAGGGCAGCTCGAGGAGGAGATCCTTGATAACGCCTGGCTCACTGCGCCTGCGGATCTCAACATTCTGTTTAAAACGCCGATCGCCGATCGCTGGCGTGAAGCGGCCAAACTTATCGGCATCGATATCTCCACCATGCCTGGCGTGGCGGGGCACGCCTGATGAGCGGAACCCTGCTAGCCTTTGATTTCGGCACCAAAAGCATTGGCGTTGCCATAGGGCAGCGCATTACGGGCACGGCTCGCCCGCTCAGCGCGCTGAAAGCGCAGGACGGCACGCCGGACTGGAAGCTTATCGAAAAGCTATTAAAAGAGTGGCAGCCCGAGTCTGTGATTGTGGGTTTGCCGTTGAATATGGACGGTACCGAGCAACCCCTCACCGCCCGTGCCCGTAATTTTGCCAACAAAGTTCATGGCCGTTTTGGCGTGCAGGTTACGTTGCATGATGAGCGCTTAAGCACCGTAGAAGCCCGCGCCGGGCTGTTCGAACGCGGCGGGTTTCGTGCGCTCGACAAAGGCAGTGTCGATTCCGCTTCCGCAGTTATCATCCTTGAGAGCTACTTCGAACAACACTTCTGAACCAGCCCCGACCAGCAGTTCTCCCTGTTACTGACCCGACGAAAGCCGCGACCTGTTCGCGGCTTTCTGCCGATCGTTCTCACAATTTCTGGCTGTGCTTTTTGCATTTCACTGCGTGTTTCTATAAAAGAAACATACAGACATTAGCCAGTATCACGATTTTTCCGTCAGGCGTTCGACCAGCGCGTGAAGTGCCTGCAGTCGTGTTTCCACGACCGCGTCGTCAACGTGCCACATTCCGGCAAAGGCGAGCGCGGCGGAGTGCGCGCCAAGGGGTTTTGCCATTGAGACTTCACCGTCGTCATGGTGCCAGACCACATGGCCACGCTCACGCTGTTCAGCGACATGCGGACCAAGCAGCAGCCACTGCTCTTCGCTAAAGCGCTGTTGCAGAGTTTCATCACTTTCTGCCGCCAGTAACGCCATACCGATGACGGACTGCCAGGCCGGAAGCATATGAAAACCGGCCAACGCCTGGCTGACCTGGCTACCAGGCTCGGAGTGATAGATGTAGATCACCTGATCCTCCCAGAGCACGCCCATTGCCACCACGATATCTTTCGGGGCATGGCTTTCCAGTAGAGGCAGCGCCTGGGAGAAAAGTGCTGAACCACGGATGGCCTGCGCCGCCAGCGCATGAATACCGGGGCCAGGCAAATAGCGACGCTGTGCGTCCTGCATCGTCAGGCCAATAGAAGCCATGGTCATCAACAACCGGTTTACACGGGTTGTGTTAATGCCCATCAGGCGCGCCAGTTCGCGACAGCCAATGGCGCGATCGCTGGAAACCAGATACTGCAGGCAGCGAATGCCGTCGATCAGGCTTTGATTGGGTTGTGAAGACATTGCAGGTTCACTTTTCAGGTTGCTCGAAAAACCGATTTTACCGCCAGTAAAGAAGGAAACAAGGTTATGAAAATCTTTCCTCAAACCGATGCCAGAACATTTCCAGCGCAGCAACTGTACGCAGACCTGTTAGTTGCAGGCGGCGGGCTGGCAGGGCTTTGTGCCGCGCTGGCGGCAGCGCGAGACGGCCTGCAGGTAGTGCTCGTTCAGGACAGGCCAGTGCTGGGTGGTAATGCCTCCAGCGAAGTGCGTCTGTGGGCCAACGGCGCAACGTCACATATGGGCAATAATAACCGCTGGGCGCGCGAAGGCGGCATCATGGGCGAAATCATGGAAGAGAACCTCTGGCGGAACAAAGAGGGGAATCCGGTGATGTTCGACCTGGTGCTGCTGGATCTTGCCAAAAGCCAGCCGGGGCTGACATTGCTACTCAATACCGCCGTCTTTGAGGTCGAAAAAACGGAAAATGCCCTCACTGCGGTAAAAGCCTTCAACCCCATTAACGAAACCTTTTACACCGTAAGCGCCGCGCAGTTCTGCGACGCTACCGGCGACGGCGTGCTCGGTTTTCTGGCGGGCGCAGAATACCGTGAAGGCGCGGAAGAAGCAGAAGAGCTGGGCGAAAAAATGGCGCCCGGTGACAATTTTGGCCATAAGCTGGGGCACTCCATCTATTTCTACACTAAGCAAACCGCCGGGCCAGTAAACTTTGTGCCCCCCTCTTTTGCGCTGAAAGATATCACTGAGATCCCGCGCTATAAGCGCCTGACATCAACGCTGAACGGCTGCGATTTATGGTGGCTGGAGTGGGGAGGCCGCCTCGATACCGTGCATGAAAGTGAAGAGATCAAATGGGAACTGTGGAAGATAGTCTGGGGCGTCTGGGATCACATTAAAAATTCTGGCGAATTCCCTGAAGCTGCCAATATGACTATCGAATGGGTCGGCGCGATCCCCGGCAAACGCGAAAGCCGCCGTTTCCTTGGCGATCATTTGCTGTGCCAGCAGGACATTATTGAGCAGCGCGATCACTACGACGCCGTAGGTTATGGCGGTTGGTCGATAGATTTGCACCCGGCGGATGGCGTTTACAGCACCCACGACGGTTGCCGGCAGTTTCACAGCAAAGGCACCTACACCATTCCGTTTCGCAGCCTCTACAGCCGCTCGCTCGATAACTTATTGCTTACCGGGCGGCTGATCTCCGCTTCGCATGTCGCCTTCGGCAGCGCCCGTGTGATGTGTACCTGCGGTCTGTTGGGCGAAGTTGTCGGGCGCGCCGCCGCGCAGTGTAAAGCACTTAACCTGCTACCGCGTGAGCTGGCGCAGCGCGAGCATATCAGCGCTTTGCAGCAACATTTACAGGCCACTGGCTGTTATATCCCACGTCAGTGGCTGAACGACCCAGCGCAAGGCGCCACCGTCAGCGCCAGCAGCGAATACCAACTGAGCGAGCTGAAACCCAACGGCAGCTGGCAGTCGCTTTCGGAACGCATGGCGTTACTGTTACCCGTACGCGCAGGCGCGCAACTACCCGAGATGACACTGCGTTTACGGTCATCAACACCGCAGCCACTGGCGGTTTCGCTGCTTGGCAGCGCACGCGCCGGGAACTTCACCCCGGACTATCAATACGACGAAAATGTGCTTCAGGTCTCCGGCGAAGCGGAGTATACCCTGGCCTTCCAGTGGCAAAGCGATCGCGACCAGTATGTATTTGTCGCTTTCGAAGCGCAGGAAGGTATCGAAATTGCGCTCACGGATACCCACCTGCCAGGAATTATGACGGTTTTTAACAGCCTTAACGCCCGTGTGGCAAAACACACCCGGCAGGTCGCAGACAGCGATTATGGCGTCGACGAGTTCGATTTCTGGCTGCCACGCCGCCACCCGCAGCAGATTTTCCCTACCCTGCGTTTCAGCCAGCCACTGAATGCCTGGTGTGCGCAGAATGTATTAAATGGCCGCTTGCGTCCGGAGCAGCAAACCAACGCATGGACGCCCGCCGCTGACGATGTCGCCCCGGAGATCATCTGTCGCTGGGCGGAGCCGCAGACGTTGCAGCATCTTACACTGGTACAGGATAACGACTTCGATAACGCCATGGAGTCGGTCCAGATGGGTCACCACTATGCCGTAACGCCACACTGCATCACGCACTACCGCCTGTGGGCCGACGAACAGCTCCTGGCCGAGGTGGAAAACAACCACCACTCGGTGTGCCAGCACAGGCTGGAAGAACCGCTGACGGTGCGTAGCGTCAGGCTGGAGATCCTGAAAACGGCGGGCGCGCTGCCTGCGGTTTACTCGCTAAACATCCGCTAAAGCCAACCTTGCAGCACTCGCTGTTGGTGGCTTTGTGCGAAAGTTTGCATTCCCGCCTGTTGCCCGGTTTGCATTACGCCGGGCAACTGGTGGGTTTTGCCTTCGCGGATCAGGCTCGCCACCGCCGGAGAGTTGATCAGCAACTCGAATAACGCCACTCGCCCTCCCCGCTTGTCCGCCTCAAGTTTTTGCGCCAGCACCGCCTGCAAGCTTCCCGCCAGCTGGCTGCGCACAGGATCTTTTTCTTGCGCCGGAAAGGTATCGACCAACCTCTCTACAGCTTGTGCCGCACCGCGCGTATGCAGCGTCGCCAGCACCAGATGCCCGGTTTCTGCGGCGGTCAGCGCCAGACGGATGGTCTCGCTGTCGCGCAACTCACCGAGCAGGATCACATCCGGATCCTCACGCAACGCCGCGCGCAGGCCGTCGGCAAATGACATGCAATGCAGACCCACTTCCCGCTGCTGAATCAGGCAGCGGTTGCTGGTGTGAACAAACTCGATCGGATCTTCCAGTGTCAGAATATGCGCATCGTTATGCTGATTCAGGTAGTCCACCATGGCTGCCAGAGTGGTGGATTTGCCGCTGCCGGTCGCGCCCGTCACCAGTATCAGGCCGTTTTCACGCCCAAGTAATTCGCTCAGCGATATGGGCGCATCCAGCTCACTCAGCAGTGGGCAGCTTTGCGGCAGCACACGTAACGCCAGCGAAACGCCACCGTGACGCGTAAAAGCACCTGCCCGCAGCCTATGCCCTGCGGCTGTCGTCAGGGCAAAATCGACCTGCCCCCGCTCTCGCCACAGACGCTGCTGAGCCGTATTGAGGTGCAAATCAATCAGCCCGGCGAGATCCGCTATTTCAAACGGCGCGGGTTCCAGACGGCCTTGCTGCCGCCAGCGCGGCGCTGAGCCACTGCACAGGTGTAGATCCGAGACATTATGCTTTACACTAAGCGCCACTATTTCTTCTATATCCATATAGCCATCCTGGAATCATGAACGATATTGCGCATAACCTGGCACAGGTCCGGGACAAAATCTCAGCCGCCGCAACGCGCTGCGGCCGTGCTTCAGAAGAAGTGACATTGCTTGCAGTCAGTAAAACCAAACCTGCGAGCGCTGTCGCAGAAGCGATCGACGCCGGGCAACGTGCTTTTGGCGAAAACTATGTTCAGGAAGGGGTGGATAAAATTAATCACTTCAGGCAACTAGGCTTTCAGGGTTTGCAATGGCACTTTATTGGCCCGCTACAGTCCAACAAAAGCCGTCTGGTGGCAGAGAACTTCGACTGGTGCCACACGGTAGACAGGTTGCGCATTGCCAGCCGTTTAAGCGAGCAGCGCCCGGCAACGTTGGCGCCGCTGAATGTGCTTATCCAAATCAACATCAGTGATGAGCAAAGTAAATCCGGTATTGCGCTCAGCGAGCTGGATGCGCTGGCCGCTCAGGTGGCCGGGCTACCTGGTATTTGTCTGCGAGGGTTGATGGCGATACCCGCGCCGCAAGCAGATTACGAATGCCAGTTTGCCGTGGCACGGCAAATGGCTGTAGCATTTGAGGCGTTGAAAACACGCTATCCGACGGTGGATACCCTGTCGTTGGGCATGTCCGACGATATGACCGCCGCCATTGCGGCGGGAAGCACGATGGTGCGCATTGGTACGGCCATTTTTGGTGCGCGCGATTACACGAAAAATTAAGGAAAACTGAGGAACGCCATGAAGACGTTGACTTTCCTGCTCTCGACAGTGATTGAACTCTACACAATGGTTCTGCTGTTACGTGTCTGGATGCAGTGGGCACGCTGCGATTTTTACAACCCGTTTTCGCAGTTCGTGGTCAAAGCCACGCAGCCGATTGTCGGGCCGCTGCGCCGCGTGCTGCCCGCAATGGGGCCGCTGGATAGCGCCTCGCTGCTGATTGCCTTTATTCTGTCGTTTATCAAAGCGATAGTGATATTTATGGTGATCACTTTCCAGCCGATTATCTGGATTTCCGCCCTGCTTATTTTACTGAAAACCATCGGCTTGATGATTTTCTGGGTACTGCTGGTGATGGCCATCATGAGTTGGGTCAGCCAGGGACGCAGCCCGGTAGAGTATGTGCTGATGCAGTTGACCGAGCCCCTGCTGCGCCCAATCCGCAGTTTGCTGCCAGCCATGGGCGGCATCGATTTTTCACCGATGATTCTGGTGCTGCTGCTGTATGTTCTGAATATGGGGATTGCGGAAGTGCTGCAGTCTACCGGCGATATTCTGCTGCCGGGGCTGTGGATGGCACTATGAGTGCCGTTGTTACCTGTAAAGACGGGCTGGTGTTGCGGCTGTATATTCAGCCTAAAGCCAGCCGTGACGCCATTATCGGGCTGCATGGCGACGAGTTAAAAGTCGCCATCACCGCCCCGCCAGTGGACGGCCAGGCCAATGCGCACCTGGTAAAATTCCTCGCTAAGCAGTTCCGCGTGGCGAAAAACCAGGTCGTGATTGAAAAAGGCGAACTGGGCCGCCACAAACAGATTAAAATCTCACATCCGCAACAGATCCCGACGGAAGTCGCGGCGCTGATACATTAGGATCCGCTATGCAAAAAGTTGTCCTCGCTACCGGTAATGCCGGTAAGGTGCGCGAGCTGGCCTCGCTGCTGAATGATTTTGGCTTTGATGTTGTCGCACAAACTGAGTTGGGCGTGGAGTCCGCCGAAGAGACCGGCCTGACGTTTATTGAAAACGCGATCCTCAAAGCGCGCCACGCGTCACAGGTTACCGGCCTGCCCGCTATCGCTGACGATTCCGGCCTGGCTGTCGATGCCCTCGGCGGCGCGCCGGGGATTTATTCCGCCCGTTATTCCGGCGTTGATGCCAGCGACCAGCAGAACCTGGAAAAACTGCTCGACGCGCTAAAAGATGTGCCGGACGCTGAGCGCAAAGCGCAATTCCATTGCGTACTGGTCTATATGCGTCATGCGGATGACCCGACCCCGCAGGTGTGCCACGGCCGCTGGTCTGGCGTAATTACGCGGCAGGCTGCGGGTAACGGCGGCTTTGGCTACGATCCGATTTTCTTTGTCCCTGCTGAGGGCAAAACCGCAGCGGAGCTCACCCGCGAAGAAAAAAGCGCGATATCCCACCGTGGACAAGCATTGAAACTGTTACTGGAAGCACTGCGTAATGGCTGATTTGCCACCTCTGAGCCTTTATATACATATTCCGTGGTGCGTGCAGAAATGCCCGTACTGCGATTTTAATTCCCATGCATTGAAGGGCGAAGTGCCGCACGATGACTACGTTCAGCATTTGCTTAGCGATCTCGATGCGGATGTCGCCTACGCACAGGGGCGTGAAATAAAGACCATTTTTATTGGTGGCGGTACGCCGAGCCTGCTCTCTGGCCCGGCAATGCAAACATTGCTGGACGGCGTGCGTGCGCGTTTGCCGCTCGCACTGGATGCAGAAATAACGATGGAAGCCAACCCCGGAACCGTGGAGGCCGACCGCTTTGTCGACTACCAACGTGCCGGCGTGAACCGCATTTCCATTGGCGTACAAAGTTTTAGCGAAACGAAGTTGCAGCGCCTGGGTCGTATTCACGGCCCGCAGGAAGCCAAACGCGCCGCGCGCCTGGCGAGCGGGCTGGGGTTACGCAGCTTTAACCTTGATTTAATGCACGGGCTGCCGGATCAGTCGCTGGAAGAAGCGCTGGATGACTTGCGCCAGGCGATTGCGCTCAACCCGCCGCATTTGTCGTGGTATCAGCTCACCATTGAACCTAATACGCTGTTTGGCTCACGTCCTCCGGTGCTGCCAGACGACGATGCGCTCTGGGACATTTTCGAACAGGGCCACCAGATCCTGACCGCCGCCGGGTATCAGCAATATGAAACCTCGGCTTACGCGAAGCCCGGTTATCAGTGCCAGCACAATCTCAACTACTGGCGTTTTGGCGACTATCTGGGGATTGGCTGCGGTGCGCACGGTAAAGTGACGTTTCAGGATGGACGTATTCTACGTACGGCAAAAACACGTCATCCGCGCGGTTATATGCAGGGCAATTACCTGGATAAGCAGCACGATGTGGAAGCGCAAGATAAACCGTTCGAGTTCTTTATGAACCGTTTCCGCCTGCTGGAACCCGCACCGCGTGCTGATTTTTCACGGTATACCGGCCTGGATGAACGCGTTATTCGCCCGCAAATTGAGGAAGCACTGAAGCTGAATTATTTGACGGAAAATGAAGAGAGCTGGCAGATAACTGAACACGGTAAGTTATTTCTTAATTCCCTGCTGGAACTATTTCTTGCCGAATAATTCAGGTGCTGGCTGTTCGGTTATTTGAACAGCCAGCCAGATATTAGCCAGGCCCTACAAAATACTCCGCAAGTACCGCAGAACATCCCGTCGATTAACGCAGTCAGGGTGACTGCCGCAACGAGAAAATGACGACGCGAAAGGTAAAATAACAGCCTTCGTAGAAAGAAGGCTGCTGATTGCGGTTACTTAAGCCCAGAGGTTAATGCCTTACGGCTCTCTTCCAGTGTCACTACACGCTTACAAACATCTTTCCCGAACTGCTGGAAATCCGCTTCCTGATTTTTCCACTCGTTCTGGATAGCGGTCTGTAAACCGCCCAGGCTGCCTAAGACGTTTTGTAATGGGTTGCCGCCGCTTTTCAGCACCGCTTTCGCGCCCATTTCATTAATGCTGTCCTGCAGAATGCCACCCATTGCCTGATTCACCAGTTGCTGGCCGTCCGCGCGCACTTGCTCAATCGCTTTATAGTGGAAGGTCAGGCCATCGCTACGATGTTCAATAATGCGATTCATCTGCTCTTTTAATTGTGCATCAAGCTTGGTCAGGCGATTACGCATGCTGCTGCTTTCACCTACCTCTTTAACGATGATTTTATCCAGCGCGATGCGGTTTTTCTCCACGCGGCTACGCGCACCATCGTCAATCCACGGCAGCGCGCTGCGCAGTTCAGCCTGGTAATCTTTTGCCTGTTCGCGCTGGGCGGCGCTAAGGGTCGGTTGTTTGCCGTTGAACATCACGTTGCCGTCCGGTGTGATAACCAGATTGCCGTTCTCGCCTTTCACCTGCACGGTTTGCGGGTTGATGATCACATCGTCACGCGGCGTGACGCTACATTGATAGTCGGCCTGAGCCGCGAATGCTGTGAGCGTTAGAGCCGCCGCCAGTAGCGTTTTGCGCATCATAAAAACTCCTGTAGAGACAAAACGGGCCAGCAAATGCTGGCCCCTTATGCTTTAGTTAGTCCCACCAAACGTCGAAAAGTTCGCTGACGCGCACATCGGTCAGTTGGTGTTCTTCAAGCCATTTGCGCACGATAGCCTGATGCTCTTCGGTACATTTGCCAATCTCTTGCAGGCAAATCAGACCATCCCACGCCAGATAACCGCTACCGTCAAACGCCAGCTTGTTCGGCTCAATCACTTCCTGAATAAAGTCATCAACCGTTTTATCAATCTGCTCTTCGCTGGTGCCTTCCGGGAAGCGCCATGCAACAGAAAAACCCAGTTCCTGAAATTCATCGATGTGCATTTTTTTACGCAAACGACGGCTGCGGTTTGTTGCCATTATTTCACCCTCTCGAACATTAAGTCCCATACGCCGTGACCAAGACGATGGCCACGCTGTTCAAATTTGGTTACCGGGCGTGACTCTGGACGCGGCACAAAGTCGTTGGTCGCCGACAGGTTTTTGTAACCATCGATGGACGTCATCACTTCCAGCATATGCTGCGCGTAAGCTTCCCAGTCTGTCGCCATATGAAACACGCCGCCCAGCTTAAGCTTACTTTTCACCAGCTCAGCAAAGGGTACCTGAACGATGCGGCGTTTATTATGACGCGCTTTGTGCCACGGGTCAGGGAAAAAGAGCTGCACCATATTCAAAGAATTGTCAGGAATCATCTTGTGCAACACTTCTACTGCGTCGTGGCACATCACGCGCAGGTTTTCCACGCCCTCTTCATGTGCGGAGGAGAGGCAAGCGCCAACGCCCGGCGAGTGCACTTCAATGCCGAGAAAATTCTGCTCGGGGCGCATCTTCGCCATTTCAACCAGCGACGCGCCCATGCCAAAACCGATCTCCAGCGTAACCGGGGCAGTGCGGCCAAACAGCGTGGTGAAATCAAGCGCCTGTTCAGTGAACTCAACGCCCATCACCGGCCAGTAATTATCCAGCGCGTGTTGCTGCCCTTTCGTCAGGCGGCCCTGGCGACGGACAAAGCTGCGAATGCGGCGCAACGGGCGGCCGTTTTCATCAAATTCCGGTGAAATGACGTCGTTATTCATAAAGTGATCTGCTTGTGAGAGTGTTCAGGAAACGGGCATTATCCAAAGTTAATCGCCCGATGCAAGCACCGGAAAGTTCCGGTTTACAGCTCATCGCCTCTGTGCTGCAATCTTCGCCCCTGATTACGTGATTCTGGTGACCATGCAAGCGTCTCAATTTTCAGCCCAGGTGCTGGGCTGGTACGACAAATACGGGCGAAAAACCCTGCCCTGGCAAATTGAAAAAACGCCTTACAAAGTATGGCTATCGGAAGTGATGTTGCAACAAACGCAAGTAACAACCGTAATCCCCTACTTCCAGCGCTTTATGGCGCGTTTTCCAACGGTGACCGATCTGGCGAACGCGCCGCTGGATGAAGTGCTGCATTTATGGACCGGGCTGGGCTATTACGCCCGCGCCCGCAACTTACATAAAGCCGCTCAGCAGGTGGCTAACCAGCACGGCGGGCGCTTCCCGGAGACGTTCGAAGAGGTTGCTGCGTTGCCGGGCGTCGGCCGCTCGACCGCGGGCGCGATCCTCTCTTTGTCGCTGGGCAAACATTTTCCTATTCTTGATGGCAACGTAAAACGCGTGCTGGCGCGCTGCTTTGCGGTGGACGGCTGGCCGGGTAAAAAAGAGGTGGAAAAGCGTTTGTGGGAGATCAGCACAGAGGTCACCCCGGCTCAGGGCGTCGAGCGCTTTAACCAGGCGATGATGGATCTGGGCGCGATGGTTTGCACCCGTTCGAAACCGAAATGCGAGCTCTGCCCGCTGCAAACGGGCTGTGAAGCCTACGCGGCGAACGCCTGGGCGCAATATCCGGGTAAAAAACCGAAACAGACGCTACCCGAACGCACCGGTTATCTTCTGCTGATGCAGCATGAAGGTGAAGTGTACCTTGAGCAGCGACCACCAAGCGGGCTGTGGGGCGGGTTATTCTGCTTCCCGCAGTTCAGCGATGAGGCCAGCCTGCGCGCCTGGCTGGCGCAGAGGAAGATTAGCGCCGATAATCTCAGCCAACTTGTGGCGTTTCGCCATACATTTAGCCATTTCCATCTGGATATTGTGCCTATGTGGCTTGGCGTGTCCTCGTTCTCGTCTTGCATGGATGAGGGCGCAGGTCTTTGGTATAACTTAGCGCAACCGCCATCCGTCGGTCTGGCGGCTCCCGTGGAACGCCTGATACAGCAATTACGCGCTGAAGTCCGTTAAGCGCGCAAGCAAAGAGGATTATGTTATGAGCAGAACTATTTTTTGTACCTTCCTGCAACGTGAAGCGGAAGGGCAAGACTTCCAGCTCTATCCGGGCGATCTCGGAAAACGCATTTACAACGAGATCTCGAAAGAGGCCTGGAAACAGTGGCAGCATAAGCAAACCATGCTGATTAACGAGAAAAAACTCAACATGATGAACGTCGAGCACCGCAAGCTGCTGGAAGAGGAGATGGTGAATTTCCTGTTTGAAGGCAAAGACGTGCACATTGAAGGCTATACGCCGCAAGAAAAAAAATAAGCCGCTGTTCACGCGCAATCACTGGTAATGCCGCGAATGCATGGGAAGGCATTGCCAGTGCGCAGAGAACACCGGCGCTAACACACCAACACAATTGCATCCCGGAATGATGAAAAAATATTTAGCGCTAGCGATTATTGCGCCGTTGCTGATTTCTTGTTCCAGTTCGAATAAAACGGGCGACGACTACAACGAAGCCTGGATTAAAGACACCAACGGTTTTGACATCCTGATGGGTCAATTTGCCCATAATATTGAGAATTTATGGGGGTTTAACGAAGTTCTGATCGCAGGCCCAAAGGACTACGTTAAATACACCGACCAGTACCAAACCCGCAGCCACATCAACTTCGATGAGGGGACGATCACCGTCGAGACGATCTCCGGTACCGATCCTGCGGCGCATTTGCGCCAGGCGATTATCAAAACCCTGTTGATGGGCGACGATCCGGGTTCTATCGATCTTTACTCCGATGTTGACGATATACAGATCTCGAAAGAGCCGTTCCTGTATGGCCAGGTGCTGGATAACAACGGCGAAGCCATTCGCTGGCAATGGCGTGCCGTGCAGTTTGCGGACTATTTGCTGCAAACACGGCTGAAAAGCCGCAGCAATGGTTTACGTATGATCTACAGCGTGACCATTAACCTGGTGCCAAACCACCTGGATAAACGCGCACATAAATACGTCGGTATGGTGCGCAAAGCGTCGCATAAATATGGCGTTGAAGAGTCGCTGATTCTGGCGATTATGCAAACCGAATCCTCCTTTAACCCGTACGCCGTTAGCCGCTCCGATGCGCTGGGCTTAATGCAGGTTGTGCAGCATAGCGCCGGTAAAGATGTATTCCGCGCGCAGGGGAAATCTGGCACGCCCGATCGCAGTTATCTGTTTGATCCACAAAGTAACATTGATACCGGCACTGCCTATCTGGCGATGTTGAATAACATTTATCTCTCCGGGATCAATAACCCAACGTCACGGCGCTATGCGGTTATTACCGCTTATAACGGCGGTGCCGGCAGCGTGTTGCGCGTCTTTTCCGCCGATAAAGTACAGGCGGCAAATATCATCAACACCATGACGCCAGGAGATGTATACCAAACCCTGACTACCCGCCACCCCTCGGCGGAATCCCGCCGCTATCTCTACAAAGTTAACGCTGCGCAGAAAACCTACCGTCGCAACTAATCTGCTGCCTCTTTCGTCTGCCCCGACGAAAGAGGCATAAGGTATTCATGTGAGTGATGCAAACGGTTGCGCTAAAGTGTGAGATACGTCACCATATAAAAATGCAATCAGAGGAAGTTTGCATTTTTATGTCGGGCATAACAAATTCGCCACCCCGTAGATGGTAGAATCCTGACACATAACAAACGCAATTGTGCCCATTCCAACATCTATCACTCTCCTTTGTGAGGAAATTAGCATGAATCTTAAGCTGCAGCTGAAAGTCATTATCTTTCTGCAGTTCTGCCTGTGGGGAAGCTGGCTGACTACGCTTGGCTCTTATATGTTCGTTACCCTGAAATTCCAGGGCGCGGAAATTGGCGCGGTGTATAGCTCGCTGGGTATTGCATCACTGTTGATGCCAACGCTGCTCGGTATCGTTGCGGACAAGTGGCTAAGCGCAAAATGGGTTTATGCGCTGTGCCATCTGATTGGGGCGATTACGTTATTTATCGCCGCAGGCGTCACCACGCCTGGCGCAATGTTTGTCATCATCCTGCTTAACTCGCTGGCCTACATGCCAACGCTGGGCCTGGTGAACACCATTTCTTACTTCCGCCTGAAATCCGCAGGCCACGATATCGTGACCGATTTCCCACCGATTCGTATCTGGGGCACCATCGGCTTTATTCTGGCGATGTGGGCGGTGAGCTTCTCCGGTTTCGAACTGAGCCACATGCAGCTTTACATTGGCGCGGCGCTGTCGCTGGTGCTGAGTCTGTTCTCTCTGACGCTGCCGCATATGCCGGTTGCCAAAAGCAAAGAGAAACAGACCTGGGTGGAAATGCTGGGCCTGAACGCTTTCGCGCTGTTTAAAAACAAGCGCATGGCAATCTTCTTTATCTTCTCGATGCTGCTGGGCGCCGAACTGCAAATCACCAACATGTTCGGCAACACCTTCCTGCACAGCTTCGACGCGAACCCGCTGTTCGCCAACAGCTTCATCGTGACGCATGCGTCGGTGATGATGTCGATTTCGCAGATTTCCGAAACCGCGTTTATCCTGGCGATCCCGTTCTTTATGAGCCGTTACGGCATCAAGAACGTCATGATGATCAGTATCATTGCCTGGGTACTGCGTTTTGGTCTGTTTGCCTATGGTGACCCGACGCCGTTCGGTACCGTGCTGCTGGTTCTGTCGATGATCGTTTACGGCTGCGCATTCGACTTCTTCAACATCTCCGGTTCGGTATTTGTGGAGAAAGAGGTGAATCCGGCTATCCGCGCCAGTGCGCAGGGTATGTTGCTGATGATGACCAACGGCTTCGGCTGTATTCTCGGCGGGATGGTGAGCGGCAAAGTGGTTGAGATCTACACCACTGCGGGCATCACCGACTGGAAAACCGTGTGGCTAATTTTCGCAGGTTACTCGCTGGTGCTGGCCTTCGCTTTCGTGATGCTGTTTAAATACAAACATGTGCGCGAGCCGGCAGGCGTAGCGCAGAAAGCCTGAGCCCCTTAACCACCTCTCTGAAGGTGGTTAAAGATGCAAAGACAAAACCCGGCCTGAGCGCCGGGTTTTTTGTGGCCATTTGACCACCTCTTTTTGCGGAGGTGGTCAGCAACAGGCTTTGGCTTAGTGTCTTTGGATGTAAATTGTTCAGAACAGGCAGAGACGTTTTATTAAAGCTTTTAATGCGCGCCTCTGGGTCGTAATCAATACCATTTGCCAGACAAATGTTTTTTTATGGCCTGCTTACAGCCCGGCAAGAACCCAGGCCACCGCCAGCAGATCGGCGCTCCCGCCGGGGCTTAGCCGGCGCGCCATTAACGCCTTATCCATTTCGCGCAGCGCGTCGCTATCCCAGCCCGTTACCAGCAATCTCGCCGCATAATCCTGTACGTAGTGCAGCCCTTCAATACCACCGCGAGATACCAGATTGCTGTCGCGGTTTGCGGCCATCAGGCGCAGCAGCGCATTGTGTAACCGCCGCTCCCCGTGCTCCTGATGCCAGTACGGCAACACTGCGCGGCGCACAGTGATAAACCCCTGTTCCGCTTCACCGCGTGCGCCCGTCAGCCCATACTGGCGAAACTGTTTTTCACCCGCCGTGATAGCCTGCGGGCGATCGGCCAGCTCACGTGCCACTAATCCACAACAGATTTCACTCACCTGCTGGCAAAGCTCGTCAGCGCTAACCATGCGCCCTTGTCCCTGCAAACGCCCGGCAGCAAAACAGAGCAGACCCAGTGAAAAAATGCCGCCTTTGTGTGTGTTCACGCCCCCTGTCGCCGTGAACATCGCTTGCTCGCAGGCCATACCCATCGGGCGCAGCAGCCGTAGCTGTTCGCTGGCCGGTTTCTGCGCATGGGCTTTTCCCGCCCCGGCAAACACCGTGAACCACGGCGCGATCGCCGCAATACTTTTTAAAAACAGCGCATGATCCATATCCTGGTGCGAGCCGTTATTGGCTCTGTCCACCAGCCCCGGTTTGGGGGTTAAATCCAGCTCAAGACGCAGCGCCTGCGCCGCAAGCTCAGGCACGTCAGCAATGGCGGATTTAGTCGCGAGCAAACCAGCCATCGATTAATCTCTCCACGCGAGCCACGACTTCTTCTACCGAATGGCGACGCGAGCGGGCGCAGCCGTGTGCAGGTTCATCACATACCAGGCAGCGTCGGGTATTTAAATCCAGCGAATGCCGCCCAACCTGTCCTTCTTTCGGGCAAAACACATCGAAATCCCACAGTCTGCCAAGCGGATGAGTCTGTTCCATCTCCACGCATTGCGCTTTGATTTCCACCGCCGGATGCTCCACGCACCACAGCGCTTCCGCACCGGTTGGTAGCCACAACACCTGCCTGTCCAGCACGCGCCAGTGGTTTTGCCACAGCAACTGGTCGCAGGCCTGGAGTGCCACGCCCATGGTATTGCGGTAGCGAATACTGTCTTTTATCGCGCCGGGGGTAACCAGCGTCAGCGAAATAACCGGTTGTTGATAGTGAGTGAGCCAGTCAGCCTGACGCGCCGCGCGGCTATCTTTCGCCGCCAGCAGCGCTTCGAGGCTGACGCCCGCTCTCACGGGCGTCAGTGTGGTCATAGATTGTCCTCTTTAACCTGACGAACCACATCGATCACGCTGCCGTCGCGATAACGGATCACGCCAACAATGCGGTCAGTGAATGCGATCGGTTTCGGTTCGCCAGTCAGTGAAATCGCACGCTGGTAAAGTGCTTCGATGTCGACGATTTTCAGCCCTGCCGCCAGCAAACGCTCGCGAATATCCGGGCGCGCCGGGTTAACAGCAATACCGTGATCGGTGACCAGCACATCGATACTTTCCCCTGGCGTCAGCAACGTGGTGACGCGTTTTACAACGGTAGGAATACGGCTACGCAGCAAGGGCGCCACGACAATGGTGAGGTTAGCCGCTGCCGCCACATCGCAGTGGCCGCCGGATGCGCCGCGCATCACGCCATCAGAACCGGTGATAACGTTAACGTTGAAGTCGACATCAATTTCCAGCGCGCTGAGGATCACCACATCCAGCTGATCGCAACTGGCAGCTTTACCGCCCGGATTGGCATAGACGTTGGTGGAGATCTCAACGTGGTTCGGGTTACGGTGCAGCGAAGCCGCCGCTTCGCCATCGAAACACTGCGTATCCAGCAGTTTTTCAATAAGCCCTTTCTCATGCAGATCCACCAGGCTACCGGTAATGCCGCCAAGCGCGAAGCGGGCTTTTACCCCGTGGCGCTCCATTTTTTCTTCCATGAAGCGTGTCGCTGCGGTCGCTGCTGCGCCGGAGCCGGTCTGCATGGAGAAACCGTCTCTGAAATACCCCGAATGTTCAATAACATCTGCCGCATAGCGGGCGATCATCAGCTCGCGCGGATTGCTGGTGACGCGTGCTGCGCCGACGCTGATTTTCGCCGGATCGCCCACGCTCTCTACCTGCACGATCAGATCAACCTGATCCTGACCAAGGCTCGCAGGCATATTCGGGAACGGCACCAGCTCTTCGGTCAATAACACCACTTTTTTGGCAAACTGCGCATCCACCATCGCGTAACCCAGCGAACCACAACAGGATTTCCCCTGTGTGCCGTTGGCGTTACCGAACTCGTCGCTGCACGGCACGCCGAGGAAAGCGACATCAATGTTCAACTCACCATCCTGCAACAGCTTCACGCGGCCGCCATGGGAGTGAATCTGAACCGGTTCCGCCATCAGGCCGTGAGAGATTGCATCCGCCAGCTTGCCGCGCATCCCGGAGGTGTAAATACGCGAAATCACACCGTTCTGAATATGCTCGATCAGCGCATCGTTGCAGGTCATCAGCGAACTGGAAGCCAGCGTCAGGTTTTTAAAACCCAGCCGCGCCAGCGTTGCCACGACGTTGTTGATCACACGATCGCCTTCGCGAAATGCGTGGTGGAAAGAGATGGTCATGCCGTCTTTCAGACCACTGCGGGCAATCGCGTCTTCCAGCGTCGCGCAAAGTTTGCGCGTGTGCTTGGTGTTGATATCCGCCAGCCACGGCGTCGCCGCGTGCGCGCTTTCAAAGGGTTTTAAATCACGCAGGTGGGGAAAATTAACGTGAAGAAGCTCTGTTTGATTCATTGTTCTGTCCTTAACGACGCACGCCGGACGCAGCTGCACGTTCCAGCACCATCTGCGCGTGATTAATAATCGGGGCGTCAATCATTTTGCCGTTCAGTGAAACCACGCCCAGGCCGTTGCGCTCGCCCTCTTCCGCCGCTTCGATAACCACTTTCGCGTGATCCACTTCCTGCTGAGTTGGCGCATAGGCGTTATGCAGCAGATCGATTTGACGCGGGTTGATCAGTGACTTGCCGTTGAAACCCATTTTGCGCACCAGGTCGACTTCTCGCAGGAAACCGGCTTCATCATTGACGTCTGACCACACCACGTCGAACGCATCAATTCCGGCGGCGCGCGCGGCGTGCAGCACTGCGCAGCGCGCGTAGAACAGCTCAGTGCCGTCGCCACGTTCAGTTTGCATATCCATTACGTAGTCAAACGCGGCCAGCGCGATGCCAATTAAGCGCTGCGAGCTGCGCGCAATCGCGACAGCGTTAATCACGCCAATCGCCGATTCAATCGCCGCCATTACGCGAGTCGATCCCACTTCGCGACCGCAGGCCAGTTCGATGCGCTCAAGGTGGCGTTCCAGTTCGTAGATATCTTCCGGCGTATCCGTTTTCGGTAAACGCACCACATCAACACCGGCACGAACCACTGCTTCCAGATCTGGCAGGCCAAACGGCGTGTTCAGTGGGTTAATACGTACCACGGTTTCCATATCCTGATACATCGGGTGCTGCAGCGCGTGGAACACCAGCAAGCGCGCGGTGTCTTTTTCGCGCAGCGCTACCGCGTCTTCCAGGTCGAACATGATCGAATCAGGGCGATAGATGAATGCGGTGGAGAGCATGGCGGCGTTAGCGCCTGGCAGGAACAGCATGCTACGACGTAGTTTTTTCACAGCAGTTTCCCCCAGTCGATTTCAGTGTCTTCGGCGGCGCGCAGAATGGCGCTTTGCAGGCGGGCACGGATTACACAATCCAGTGCGCCTTTGTCTTCAATGATGATTAAGCCCTGGCGGACTTCCATCGCGCGCAGCGTGGCATCCACTACCTTGCGGATTTGATCGCCGAACTGCTTCATCACCTCGCTATGGATAACAATATCCAGCTCGCCTTCTGCGGGGGCGATTTTCACCATCAGGTCGCTGGACTCCATCGTCCCGGCCAGCGCCTCCCTTACAATTTTCATAGTTATTTTCCTGATTTTTAAGCGACTTCCGCGCTGTAATGAGACTCAAGGTGCGCAAAAGTGGTATCCGGTACAATTTCCCGAATACGGGAAAACTGGTGTGTTTTGAGTAAACGACGCACTTCCGAGGCAGAGATGGCGGTGCCGGTCGCTTTAATACGCGGAACTTCCACCACCTCGACAGCCCCCGCGAGCAACTGATGCATAGTCTGGTTGTACTGGCGGGTGATATCGCAAAACGGCTCGCTGCCGATAAAGCGGTGGGTAACACCGAGCGCCGGGGCAATATGGTTACGGAAGATGAGCAGGTCGATTTCGCTCCACGCCTGCTGCACTTTGCCGGTCTCTTTGAGGAAATAGGCCGGAAAGGTAGCGCGGGAAATAATGTACTGAGAGCCTTCGTGAACCGTGACATTTGGCAGATGCGCCACGCCCGCTTTCACCATTTTCAGCCGTGCGGAGAAAGGAAAGAACGAAGCATCTTCCCGCACCACAAACAAGTGCAGCCAGTCGCAGGCCTGTGCGGCCTGCTCAACCAGATGCCGATGGCCAAGCGTGAAGGGATTGGCGTTCATCACAATGGCACCGATGCGATTTCCGGCAACGCGGCGCGCCTGCAAAGTGCGGCAGTAACGCTGAATGCCAGACGGTGTATTTTCCATCAATATCGCGTTGTTGCCGCTCTGGGCAACCGGCCAAAAACCGCTGTGCTGGAAACGCTCCCGATTGCAAGGGCGCGTGCACAGGAACAGATGAAAATGTCCACGCGCCAGCGCCAGGTGCTCAACTTCCGCCAGCAACCGCGCGCTAAGGTTTTCCCCACGCAACTGCTCTTCAACCGCTACACACTTGATGACGTTGGCGGCGAGACCTGCACAACCCACCAGCCGGTTTCCCGACCAGGCTTCAACGAAGGTGGTGATATCACTGTCCATACCTAAACCACTGTCTGCGAGCAACGCGCGGATAGAGGCCAGCCGTTGAGTATTGCCGTTGACTTCCGCAACGCGGAAGTCGATGGAGGGTCGTGCTTGCATCGTATTGCCTTCGTCCTTAGTGCGCTGCTGTCAGCGCATGGGCTGGCGCATCAATAATCACATTGCTGAGGTGACCGATGTTTTCGATCTCCACTTCGATGCGATCGCCCGCTTTCATAAACAGCGGCGGATTGCGTTTCTTGCCAACGCCGCCCGGTGAACCAGTGATGATGACATCGCCCGGCGTCAGGCTGGTAAAGGTGCTGATGTACTCAATAAGCTCGGCGACCTTGTGGATCATGCTGGCGGTGTTATCGTCCTGTACCATGCGACCATTCAACCAGGTGCGGATAGCGAGCTGATGCGGATCGGGGATCTCATCAGCCGTGGTCATCCACGGGCCGAACGCGCCGGTCTGCCGCCAGTTTTTACCGGCGGTGAACCAGGTGTGCTGCCAGTCACGCGCAGAGCCATCCATGTAGCAGCTGTAACCTGCGACATGGCTTAACGCCGTCTCACGAGAGATGTTTTCACCGCCTTTACCGATGATCACCGCCAGCTCACCTTCGTAGTCGAATTCGCTGGAGTGACGCGGTTTAAGCACCGGCGCGTTATGCCCGGTTTGCGAGTCGGCGAAGCGTACAAACAGCGTTGGTGCCGGGTTATGTTGATCAAACTCTTTGCGTTTTTCGGCGTAGTTCATGCCGACGCAGAGAATTTTCCCCGGGTTTTCAATAACCGGCAGGAAGTTGAGATCGTCAAAGCGCAGATCCGTCGCTTCACCGCTCAGCTGTTGTGCCTCACTCAGCGCGTCGGCTGCGAGCAACGATTTCAAATCACCGTAGCGGTCGCCCAGGCGCTGGCCCAGATTGATGACACCATCAGCCTTGACGATGCCGTAGCTACGGATCCCCTGATGGACAAAGCTTGCGAGTTTCATATCAGTTCCTGTAGTGCTTAATCAGACGAGGAAATTGCCAAGAACCAGCAGCGATACCGACACGTTGATCGCACCGCCAATACGGGTCGCAATCTGTGCAAACGGCATCAGGCTCATACGGTTACCGGCAGTCAGGATGGCAACATCCCCTGTACCGCCCTGGCCACTCTGGCAGCAGGAAACAATGGCGACATCAATCGGATGCATGCCAATCTTTTTACCTACGAAGAAACCAGTGGCAACCAGTGCGGAAACGGTACTCACGATCACCAGCAGGTTATCGAGAGTGAAAGCGTGAACCAGCTCTTCCCACGGCGTAATGGCAACGCCCACGGCGAAGAGGATTGGGTAAGTCACGGAGGTCTGGAAGAATTTGTACACCACCTGAGAACCTTCCAGCAGGCGCGGAGAAACACCGTGTGCCAGCTTGACCAGCACGGCGGCAAACAGCATGCCGACCGGTGCAGGCAGGCCAATCAGTTTGTGGCCGAGCATGCCGATCATGTACAGCAACACAGCCAGCAGTGCGCCCGCCGCGATGGTAGTGACATCAGTTTTACCGGAAAACGCGGGGGCAGCCGGCGCTGGTTCATCACCATTGCTGCGGTTTGGCATCAGTTGACCTTCGCCGGTCAGATGCGGGAAGCGTTTACCCAACTGGTTCAGGCAGCCGGAAATAATGATTGCAGTCAGACCGCCCAGCATCACCATCGGCAATACACGACCCAGCGCAACGCCCTGATCCATATGCAGTAAGGTGGCGTAACCGATCGAGAGCGGAATGGCGCCTTCACCTACACCACCCGCCATGATTGGCAGAATGATAAAGAAGAAAATCTGGAACGGTTCCATACCCAGCGCCAGGCCAACGCCCATACCCACCAGCATGCCAACCACTTCGCCACACACCATCGGGAAGAAGATGCGCAGGAAGCCCTGAATCAGGGTGGTACGGTTCATGCTCATGATACTGCCGACAATGATGCAGCAGATGTAGAGATAGAGGATGTTGGTTGATTTGTAGAACTTGGTAGTGGACTCGACCACCACATCCGGCAGCAAACCGTAATACACCATTGCCGAAGGAATAAAGGTGGCGCAAATCGCCGCTGCGCCCAGTTTGCCCACGATCGGCAGACGTTTACCGAACTCACCGCAGGCAAAGCCAAAGAACGCCAGCGTCGCCACCATCACGACGATATCGCTCGGCAACTTGCCACCAAGACAATCGATAGCAATTAACGCACCGGCTAGCAGGAATAATGGCAGTGGAATAATCCCAACTTTCCACGTATCCATAATGTGCCACCACTTATCCTTCAGTGATGTTTTTTGAATCGCCAGCGATTCAGAGGTAACAGAGAATGAATCGTCAGTTGTGCTCATAATTAAGCCCCTTGGTTATTTTGTGGCTGTAGAGTAAAGGGCTAAACGCATACTTTATGTGAGGAATAGCATATTAAAACCGGAGTTTTAATGGCTCCTATGGTTTTTAAGGTTTCTTTTATTTTGTGTGATTTACGCCTTAATTATTGGCGTGGTTTTTATGGTTTTTTTAAATAGAAATACAAGTTAATAACATTTCCAAAAAAGAATATTTAACAGACCATTTTTCCGCTTCAGTGCTGGCTGTGCAAGGGATCACAAGTTTCCAGTAAACTGCGCACGCGTGCGCAAAAAGATGCTACATTGGCGCTTTGCTGGCTGCTGTGCGAACCGTCATGAAAGTCTCTTTCCAAATCAAACTTTTTATTTCGCTGGTGCTTTTTTTCTCCGGTTTGTTCGTTCTGCTTGGCGTTTATTATTACAAGGATGTCGGTCGCCAGCTATATCAGGAAATGAGCGCACGAGCAAAAATACAGGCTGAGGAAATAGCCATTATTCCGAATTTACGCCAGTCGGTTGCCGATAAAGATATTCGAGCTATCGCGCAATTTATGCATAAAGTGGTGGCGCATAGCGATGCAAGCTTTATTGTTATCGGCGATAACAAAGGCATGCATTTATTTCATTCAGTCGATTCTGATGTGGTCGGAAAAACATTAGTGGGTGACGATAATACCGAGGTGTTGCACGGGAAAAGCATCACCACTATCCGCAAGGGCGGGTTGGGTATTTCGTTACGCAGTAAAGCGCCGATTTTTGATGATGCCGGGCGCGTTGTCGGGATTGTGTCGGTGGGGTATCTGACCAGTTATCTCGATACCATCACGCTCGGTAAAGTGATCAATATTTTTATTGCCGCTGTATTGCTGCTGGCAGCGCTGTTTATTTTTTCCTGGTTCTTTACCCGCAGCATTAAAAAACAGATTTTCTCCCTTGAGCCACGGGAGATTGGCCTGCTGGTACGCCAGCAAAAGGCGATGATGGAATCGATCTACGAAGGGGTGATTGCAATTGACAGCGAACTGCGCATAGAAGTGATCAATCAGGCAGCACGCAAGCTTCTGGAGTTAAGCCAGCCGACGCGCGAGCTGCGCGGGCAAACCATCGATGAAGTCATTGCTCCGGTACCGTTTTTTGACCGTTCGATGATGCTGGAAAACGACACGCACGATGAGATTTGCCGTTTTAATCAGTTAACGGTGATTGCCAGCCGGGTACGCATCATGCTGGAGAATAAATTGCAGGGCTGGGTGATTACCTTTCGCGATCGCAACGAGATAGACACGTTGAGCGCGCAACTCAGCCAGGTGAAGCGCTATGTGGATAACCTGCGCATTATGCGCCACGAGCAACTGAACCGCATGAACACGCTCTCTGGCCTGCTGCATATGGAGCGCTACGATGAAGCTGTGCGCTACATTCAGGCTCAGTCAGAGCATGCGCAGGAGTTGCTGGACTTTATCTCTTCGCGTTTTAGCTCGCCGACGCTGTGCGGTTTGCTGCTGGGGAAAGCGGCACGCGCCCGTGAAAAAGGGGTAGAACTGGCCTTTGATCCGCTGTGTCAGATGGACAGAGCCTGCCGGTTGTTGGGTGAAGCGGAGCTTATCTCAATCATCGGTAACCTGTTGGATAACGCTATTGAAGCAACCCAGCGCGCCACACTGCCTCACGAACCGGTTGAAGTGCTGATTTTGCTGAACGAACGGGAGTTGATTATTGAAGTGGCGGATCGCGGTATCGGCATTGATCCAGCGATTCGCGATCATATTTTTGAACGCGGGATGACCACCAAGCGCAGTGGCGATCATGGTATCGGTCTGTACCTGATTGCCAGCTATGTCACGCAAGTGGGCGGATCGATTGAGGTCTCCGCTAACACGCCTCGCGGCACGATTTTCTCTTTGTTTATTCCTGAAACGGGTAACGTACCGCGTCCCGTGCCGACCCTGGAAGATCAGAATTATGCAACATGAACTGATAGACGTGCTGATAGTAGAAGATGAAAACACGCTTGCGCAGCTTAATGCGGAACTGGTCAGCAGACACCCGCGCTTGCGCCTGGTGGGCATTGCCTCGTCGCTTGCCGAAGCGCGGGAGTTATTGAGCAATACGCAACCACAGTTAGTGTTACTGGATAACTATTTGCCGGATGGCAAAGGCATTACCCTTATTAACGATCCGCAGATTATTCGCGCAAACTGCTCGGTGATTTTCATTACCGCCGCCAGTGATATGGACACCTGTAGCCAGGCGATCCGTAATGGCGCGTTCGACTATATTCTCAAACCCGTGTCGTGGAAGCGGCTGAGCCAGTCGCTGGAGCGCTTTGTGCAATTCGCCGAGCAGCAACGCGTATGGAAAATTGTCGACCAGCAGAACGTGGACTCACTTTACCAGTTACAGGCAAAGAATTTCCGCCAGGATAACGGCAGTAAAGGCATTGAAGAGAGTACGCTGGCGCTGATTCAGAAACTGTTTGCCGACGAGATCGCGCGCTGTTTCTCCGTCGATGAAGTGGTGAGCGAAACGGGGTTGAGCAAAACCACCACCCGGCGCTATCTTGAGCACTGTGTGGAAGCCGGGTTTCTGGCGGTGGAGATGCAGTACGGGAAAATTGGCCACCCGAGGCGCATGTACCGCCGGGTGGCTGCGTGAAATGGCCCCTCACCGTGCGGTCGAGGGGCTAAAAACTACTTCAGTACATAACCATACAGGCGTTTGATGCCATCGGTGTCGGTTTCGGAATAAACGCCCTGCAGCTCCGGTGAAAAGCCCGGCAGCAGATTGACGCCCTCTTCCAGCGCGAGGAAGTAGCGCTGCACCGCCCCGCCCCATACTTCTCCCGGCACCACGCAGAGCACGCCCGGCGGATAAGGCAGCGCACCTTCGGCGGCGATGCGCCCTTCCGCCTTACTGATGCGCACCAGCTCAACATTACCGCGAATAAACTCGCTGTTGGCATCCTGCGGATTCATTACTACCGCTGGCAGGCTGGCTTTGCGGAACATCGCCTTTTGCAGATCTTTTACATCAAAACTCACGTACAGATCGTGCATCTCCTGGCACAGCTCACGCAGCGTGTAGTCGCGATAACGTACCGGATATTTATTAAAAATGGTTGGCAGCACGTCAGCCAGCGGCGTGTCGTCTTCAATATGTTGTTCGAACTGAGCGAGCATCGCCACCAGCTGCGCCAGCTTCTCGGCGCTTTCGGCCGGCGTCAACAGGAACAGGATTGAGTTGAGATCGCACTTCTCCGGCACAATGCCATTTTCACGCAGGTAGTGCGCCAGAATGGTGGCCGGAATGCCAAACTCGGTATATTCGCCCGTTTCCACGTCGATACCCGGCGTGGTCAGCAACAGTTTGCAGGGATCAACAAAGTATTGCTCGTGCGCATACCCTTCAAAACCGTGCCATTTATCACCCGGCTCAAAGCTGAAGAAGCGCCGCTCGCGGGCGATCACTTCTGTCGGGTGATCCTGCCACGGCCGCCCGGCGATCTCCGGCGGCACAAAAGGTTTGATCATCTTACAGTTCGCGATGATCGCTTTGCGCGCTTCAATACCCAGCGCTACGCATTCTGCCCACAGACGACGCCCGCTCTCGCCCTGATGGATCTTGGCGTTAACGTCCAGCGCGGCAAATAACGGATAAAACGGGCTGGTTGACGCATGCAGCATAAACGCATTGTTCAGCCGCTTATGCGGGCAAAAACGCGCCTGCCCGCGCAGATGGTTATCTTTTTTGTGGATCTGCGAGGTTTGTGAGAACCCGGCCTGTTGCTTGTGCACCGACTGGGTGACAAAAATGCCCGGATCATTCTCGTTCAGCTCCAGCAGCAGCGGCGAGCAGTCGGCCATCATCGGGATAAATTGCTCGTACCCTACCCACGCAGAATCAAACAGAATGTAGTCGCACAGACTGCCGATCTTGTCGATCACCTGCCGTGCGTTGTAGATCGTGCCGTCGTAAGTACCTAGCTGGATCACCGCCAGGCGGAACGGACGCGGCTGCTCTGCCTTTTCCGGCGCGACTTCGCGGATCAGCTCACGCAGATAAGTTTCATCAAAGCAGTGATCGTCAATACCACCAATAAAACCAAACGGGTTACGCGCCGCTTCCAGATAAACCGGCGTTGCACCGGCCTGGATCAAGGCGCCATGATGGTTGGATTTGTGGTTATTACGATCGAACAGCACCAGATCGCCCCGCGTTAGCAGCGCATTGGTCACCACTTTGTTGGCAGCAGAAGTGCCGTTCAACACAAAGTAGGTTTTATCGGCGTTGAACACCTTCGCGGCAAACTTCTGCGCGTGCTTGGCCGAACCTTCGTGAATCAGTAAATCGCCAAGCTTGACGTCGGCGTTGCACATGTCGGCGCGAAAAACGTTCTCGCCGAAGAATTCGTAAAACTGGCGGCCCGCCGGGTGCTTTTTAAAGAACTCACCGTGCTGATGACCGGGGCAGGCAAACGTGCTGTTGTCCATTTCGACATACTGGCGCAGCGTATCGAAAAATGGCGGTAGCAGATTATCTTCATAATCACAGGCGGCGGTTTCCAACTCCAGCCAGTCCTGATCTTTACCGCCGATCACCGCTGTCACGCCCTGCGGCGCACTCTCCGGCTCTTGAGTGAACAAAAAAACCGGCAGGTTAAACCCCGTCCGTTTGAGTAACGCAAGAATGCCGCTGCGACTCTCCGCTAATGTCATGACGACTGCCGCCACATCCGTAAAATCGGTACTGTCCAGCGTCACCACTTCGCGGTGGGTGGAAAGCGCAGATATCAGCTCGCGGCTGACGGCAATTTTCATTGATTTCATAAGCACGAATACCCGTTTCAGGGGAGTAAAAGACCCCGGACAAAGCAGTTGCTTCGCCCAACGAACGTGTCTGACTGGAACCAGCTCCGACCGCCAGACATCAGTAAAAGCAGACAGCTTCTGATCTTACTGTTGTCCTACAGTGAGCGTGCGTTACCCTCACCGCATGGTGAGTGAAGTATGGGGGAAAATGATACGGGTGCCCGAAGGCATGCAGGTGCAAAACGCGTGACAAACAGCAGTCATGTACGTCATCTGGCAGCTCCCGTAAGGTGGAATAAAATTCGCGCAATCATGTCACCTTTCCCAAAGAGGCGCAACCAGGCCAGGCGTGGTCGCGCATAAAAATGCTATTCTACGCGGCATACTATTCAGTTATATGAAACACAGGAGTGACTCGTGCTTACAGGTCCTTTTATTAACGCCGCTGCGGTATTAATTGGCGGCACCCTGGGCGCGTTACTCAGCCATCGCCTGCCCGAGCGCATCCGTTCCTCCATGCCTTCGATTTTCGGCCTTGCGTCACTGGGTATCGGTATTTTGCTGGTGATCAAATGCGTGAATTTGCCGGTAATGGTGCTCGCCACGCTGATCGGTACGTTAATTGGTGAACTCTGTTACGTCGAGCGTGGTATCAGCGGCGGTGTTAACGCGTTACGTAATCTGCTGCAAAAACGCAAAGACGGGGATGCCAACAGCGCTCACGAGTCGTTTATTCAGAGCCTGGTGGCAATCATTATTCTGTTCTGCGCCAGCGGCACCGGGATTTTTGGTTCCATGCGCGAAGGAATGACCGGCGATCCGAGCATTCTTATCGCCAAAGCTTTTCTCGATTTCTTTACCGCCGTGATCTTCGCGACTTCGCTCGGTTTTGCTGTCGCGATGATTTCCGTGCCGATGCTGATTATCCAGCTTACTCTCGCCACCTGCGCGACACTGATCCTGCCGCTGACCACGCCCGCAATGATGGGCGATTTCACCGCCGTTGGCGGCATCCTGCTGCTGGCGACCGGGTTGCGCATCTGCGGCATAAAGATGTTTGCCGTGGCGAATATGCTGCCCGCGCTGGTGATTGCGATGCCGATTTCTGCCCTGTGGACAGCATTTTTTGCCTGAGCGAACGTGCATTATGCGCAAAGTGGTGATAGATTGTGCAGTCCGCAGCGAATTGAAGAAATTTCGTTGACGGAGCGCGGCGAATCAGGTTTAATGCGCCCCGTTGCCCGGATAGCTCAGTCGGTAGAGCAGGGGATTGAAAATCCCCGTGTCCTTGGTTCGATTCCGAGTCCGGGCACCACTTATTCAGAGAACCCGCCCAAAAGGCGGGTTTTTGCTTTTCTGCTCCCGGACTCTTCATCGAACTACGTTCGATTATTCGCCGCAAACCTCATGCCTCATCCAGAACTGACAATTCAAAGCGCGTTGGACAGAAGACGCGATGGGTTCTTACCCCCTGAATTTGCCCCTGCCCTTTAAGAACTATCGCTAAAAGTTGTCGAATAATACCGAAACCTGTGCCAGGATTTTGTCGCGAAAAAGCACGCCCGAAGGGTTTTCAGTCACCCTCCTGCGAGCGGTATGAAACTAAAGGAAAGGTTAAAAATGCATACATTAGGATTTATCATCGGGGCAGCACTGGTTATCTTTATTTATATGGCGCTGAAAAAAAAGCGTAATGCGAAAGCGGATAACGCAACGAAAAAGCAGGACTAAGCAGAAAGTTGCCGTAACACCGCATAGCCATAATCAGTAGCAATTGCTGTGTTACGGGGCGCAAACGCGTTGAAAAGAAATTGCTGCAAATATAAATAGCCCCGCCTTAGTTTCGTGCGCTTTTTGAACTCCCGACTAAATTGCCTCTGCCCCAAAATCCGTGCTGTATCCCATCAGATCCCGCTCATCCTTTGATCCTGCCAAAAGGTCGCTCTTGCCAGATCGGATCCAGCGTATGGCCGTACTTATAACGCTGCCAAATGTGGTGCAATCTCCTGTATGGAGAACCCGCCGTTCTCTTCCTCACCAAAAGTCGTTTCCTTAATCGTTCAGGGGGCCGGGATTTACCGATTATTTGTGCAGCAACGTCGTGACAGGTGTGCTGTTTTTCATCATCCCCAGTGTATAAATCTGTGACCGTAGATGTTGTTCCAGTTGCTGGATAAGCTGCTGACGCCGGGGAGAACCGACTGGTAATAAGTTAATCTGACGAAGCTGTTCCTCCGTCGGTTCAGTCTGCTGAAAGCTGGTTATCATGCCAAAAACGGATGACTTCAACTCACTGACCGTCATGTATTTACCCTTGTGCCCATCCAGCCCACTCAGTTGGTTACTCAGTTGCTGTAACTTCGTCATCCCTTGATGCCAGCCATTCAGATTTTCTGTTGGTATGCTGGCAGAGTTCAATTGCCGAAGCCACTGCTGTGCCAGTGGTTTCGCCTGCTCAGGCCAGAGCGACTGAGCCTGTTCGACCAGTTGACGGCTGTAGTCAATATTCCAGTCCGGTGGCAACTGACCTAAGCGCACGAGCTGCTGCTGCGTATCTGTGAACATGGTTTGCGGTATGGGAGCGTGCTGACGCAACGCATCAAGTTGCTCGGGAGTGAGTGTTGCGGGTAACGGTGCCAGCGATGCAGCAAGCTGAGCCTGTAACGGGTCAAGTCGATGTAAGACATGCCAGCCCCATACCGTTACCGCACTGATTGCCAGCATGGTGCACATACCGGCAGCAAAGGATTTCCACTTTTTTTCCTTTACCGGTAGCGCCGCCAGCACATCCACGTTCGGCTGATGTTCGGGCTGTGCAATATAAACCCAATTAACCGTGTTGGTCGGTTCGTTCTTTTCTGTAACAGGAACATCAGGCAAAGCATCACTTAATATTCCCGCGCTATTCATTACTGTTGCAGGCAGCACGGCACCAATCTGAATAGCTACACCAGAGTCGGATGCGCCGTCACTATTTTCCAGCCGAACAGCACTGTTATGTATCATCATTCGCAAAGTATCGAGCTGGCTCAGGTGCTTAAGTTCCAGACGCTGTAGCACCGCGCCGAGACGCGTTAGCAGTTGCTCAGCCCGATATAACTGGCTGAGGTCGCTGTAGTTCAGCGCTAATACGCGCATCCGTTGCTGCAGGCGCTGGCTCAGATTGCTGAGAATTTCCATGCGGGCGTGTACAGGCTGCGGCCAGAGCCCTCCCCACTGCCCGCGCAGCCGCTCCAGCAGGCTGACCACCATCAGCGAATGGCCGCCGAGCTCGAAAAAGTTGTCCTGCCGCCCGACCTGCGACAGCCCCAGCAGCTCACACCAGACGGCGGCCAGCGCGGTTTCCACCTCACCGGCCGGGGGCTCATCCCCGCGGGTCACCGCCGCCGCGCGATCCGGGGCGGGCAGCGCCTGCCTGTCCAGCTTGCCGTTCGGCGTGAGCGGAAAGCTCTCCAGCGTGACGAACGCGGCGGGCAGCATGTACTCCGCCAGCGACTGCGCCAGCTGCTGACGCAGCCGGGCAGGCTCCGGCGTGTGACCGGGCTGCGCCAGCAGGTAAGCGACAAGCCGTTTGTCGCCCGGTGTGTCTTCCCGTGCAATCACCACCGCGTCACGCACGCCGTCGCATTGTGTCAGGCAGGCGCTGATTTCCCCCAGCTCAATGCGGAACCCGCGCAGTTTGACCTGAAAATCGTTGCGCCCGAGGAACGCAATGTTGCCGTCCGGCAGCCAGCGACCCAGGTCGCCGGTTCTGTACATCCGCTGGCCCGGCGTGAAGGGATCCGGCAGAAAACGCTCCGCCGTCAGTTCCGGGCGGTTCAGGTAACCGCGCACCACACTTTCACCGGCGATATGGATCTCACCGCAGATCCCCAGCGGCACCGGCTGACCGTGCTCATCCAGCAGATAAACCTGCGTGTTGGCGATAGGCTTGCCGATGGGGATTGAGCGGTTGCGGTTCACTGCGCCAGAGATGGCATAGGTGGTGATAAATGTGGTGGCTTCGGTCGGACCGTAACAGCTTATCAGCCGCTCTGGTTGCTGTGCCGACTGCTGCAGGCGGCTGATTTTCACCGGATCAAGCACATCCCCGCCGGTCAGCAGATAACGCAGTTGTCCGAATACCGGTTTCAGCACTTCGAGATATTCGTTAAACAGCCCGACGGTAATCCACAATATGCTGACGTTTTCCCGCAGCAGCACGTCGCGTAGCTGGTGTGGATCCTGCAGTGTCGATGGCGTGATAATGCACAGCCGCGCACCGTTCAGCAGCGCAGACCAGATCTCCCAGACTGAGGCGTCAAAGGCAATATTGGCGCTGTGTGAAAGGCAGTCCTGCGCACTGATCTCGGCGGCCTGATTATTGAGGATAAACTGGCTGACATTGCGGTGCTCGACCATCACCCCTTTGGGTTTCCCGGTCGAGCCGGAGGTGTAAATCACATACGCCAGATGTTCCGGCGTCAGCCCCAGCGGCTCCGGGTTGTGTTCCGCCGCATCGTCCTCCGGCTCCGCTGCCGCATCCGTCAACACCACTGGCAGCGCGGTGTCCAGCGTCTGCGCCAGCGCATGCTGCGCCACCAGCGCCGCCGGTGCCGCATCCGCCAGCATATAGTTCAGCCGCCCCGCCGGATACGTTGGATCCAGCGGCACATACGCGCCGCCCGCTTTCAGAATGCCCAGCATCGCCACTATCGCATCGACGCTACGCGCCAGGCACACCGCCACCCGATCATCCGGGCGCAGGCCCTGTGCTATCAGCCGGTGCGCCAGCCGGTTGGCCCGGCGGTTCAACGCATCGTAACTGAGCGTGATGTCTTCGCAGACCACCGCCACGGCATCCGGGGTGCGCAGTACCTGCGCTTCAAACAGGCTGTGCAGCAGATGCTCGTGCGGTAAAGCCGCCCTCGTAGTGTTAAAACCGACTATCAGTTGCTGATACTCGGCAGAAGAGAGCATGGGCAGCGTGTGCGGAGATTGGGTTTCATCGTTAGCCATCTCCGTCAGCACCTTAACAAAGTAGCCAACGAGACGCTCTGCCGTTGCGTGATCGAACAGGTCAGAGGCGTATTCCAGATCGCCCGTCAACGCACCGGATGTTTCAGCGAGTGCAAGTGTCAGATCAAAATGGGCAGCATGGTGGTGTTGCTGCATAAACGAGAGGCTCACGCCTGCCAGCTCTAACTGCTCAGCAGGCGTATTATTGAGCGCTAACATCACCTGAAAGAGCGGGCTGTGGCTCAAACTGCGCGTAGGTTGTATCGCTTCGACAACCTTATCAAAGGGCAGTGTTTGATGTTCATAAGCCGCAAGCGTTTGTTGGCGAACATGCGCCAGTAAATGGCTGATAGTCGGGCAATCGGCGAGATTAACACGCAAAGCGAGCGTGTTAACAAAAAAGCCAATTAACCCCTCCAGCTGTTGGTGAGAACGGTTGGCTACCGGGCTGCCAATCACCAGGTCATGCTGACCACTTAACCGGCTCAGCACAATCGACCAACCGGCGAGCAGCGTCATGAAAAGCGTGGCGCCATGACGCTGGCTCAATGCTTTAAGCGAAGCCACCAGAGGCTCACTAAGGTGCAGTGGAACATGATTCCCCGTAAAGCTTTGTACGTTTGGTCGCGGGCGATCGGTGGGAAGTGCCAGCAGCGCTGGCGCTCCCTGGAGATACTGTTTCCAGAAATCGAGTTCGTTCGCCAGGCCTCCTTCCTGAAAATGGCGCTGCTGCCAGCTTGCGTAGTCAGCATACTGAACAGGCAAGGCGTTCAGAGGATAAGCATGCTCGCCGCAGGCTGCCTGATAGAGATGGCTCAGTTCGCGAACTAATACGCCAATCGACCAACCATCAGAAATGATGTGATGCTGGGTGAGCAGCAGAATGTGTTCCTCATCGCCGAGCTGTAACAACGCCCCGCGAATAAGGCGGTCATGGCTTAAATCAAACAGGGTTTTCCGATCCTCTTCGTGCAGCGCGGCAATCCACTGGCAACGCGCCATTTCACTCAGATTACGCAGGTCGTGGTGCGCTAAAGCAAAGCCCGTATCAGGGGGATCAATATGTTGCCAGGGCTTGCCATCCACCATCACAAAACGCGTGCGCAAACTCTCTTGTCGGGCAATAAGCTGGTTAAAGGCATCATCAAGCGCCTGATGATTAAGCCCCCCTTTGAGATATAAGGTTGCCGGAATGTGGTATGCCAGGCTGGCGGCAGGATCAAGCTGGCTTAAAAACCATAAACGCTGCTGGGCGAAGGAGAGCGGCAGCGGTGCTCGCCGATCGGCCAGTGGTATTACGCAGGCTTGGTGAGGTTGAGCCGCTTTACGCGCCTGCAACAACGCTTTCATTTTTTGTTCCAGAACGGCACGTTTTAGCGCGTCTACATTCCCTGTATTTTTCGTCATTCGTTGTGTCCTTCACTGATCGTCTTCGCTAACTCTTCCGGTAACATCTCGTCAAGTTCGTGTTGTATGGCGGCTATTTCATCCCCTGCCAGGGCGTCTAGTTGTGCAGAAAAAATGGCTTCCGCTTGCGCAAGTAAGGTGGGTGACAGAAAGAGTGTGGAAATGGATACCTCGATGAAAAACTCACTCTGGATCCGGCTGATTAGCTGTACCGCCATCAGCGAGTGACCGCCGAGCTCAAAAAAGTTGTCATGCCGCCCGACCTGCGACAGCCCCAGCAACTCACACCAGATAGCAGCAAGCGTGGTTTCCACTTCGCCAGCGGGCGCGTCATCCCCGCGGGTGACCGCTGCCGCGCGATCCGGAGCAGGCAGCGCCTGCCTGTCCAGCTTGCCGTTCGGCGTGAGCGGGAAGCTTTCCAGCGTGACAAACGCGGCGGGCAGCATGTACTCCGCCAGTGACTGCGCCAGTTGCTGACGAAGCCTTGCAGGCTCCGGCGTGTGACCGGCCTCTGCCAGCAGGTAGGCAACCAGCCGTCTGTCGCCCGGCGTATCTTCCCGCGCAATCACCACCGCATCGCGCACGACGTCGCACGCCGTCAGGCAGGCCTCGATTTCCCCGAGCTCAATGCGAAAGCCGCGCAGTTTGACCTGGAAATCATTGCGCCCGAGGAACTCAATATTGCCATCCGGTAGCCAGCGACCCAGATCACCGGTTCCGTACATTCGCTGACCGGGCGTGAAAGGGTCCGGCAGGAAACGCTCTGCCGTCAGTTCCGGGCGGTTCAGGTAACCGCGTGCCACGCCGTTGCCAGCAACATAAAGCTCGCCGCAGATCCCCAGCGGTACCGGCTGGCCATGCTTATCCAGCAGATAGATCTGTGTGTTGGCGATAGGCTTGCCGATGGGAATTGACCGGTTGTGGTTCACCGCCGAATCAATGGTGTAAGTGGTGACAAAGGTGGTGGTTTCGGTCGGACCGTAGCCGTTTATCAGCCGCTCCGGCTGCTGTGCCGACTGCTGCAGGCGGCTGATTTTCACCGGATCAAGCACATCCCCGCCGGTCAGCAGATAGCGCAGTTGCCCGAACACCGGTTTCAGCACCTCAAGATATTCATTGAACAGCCCGACGGTGAGCCACATTACGCTGACCTTTTCCCGCAGCAGCACGTCGCGAAACTGATGTGGATCCTGCAGTGTCGTCGGCGTGATAACGCACAGCCGCGCACCGTTCAGCAGCGCTGACCAGATTTCCCAGACTGAAGCGTCAAAGGCAATGTTGGCGCAGTGCGCAATAGTGTCCTGCGCGCTGATATCAGCCGCCTGATTATTGAGGATAAACTGGCTGACATTGCGGTGCTCAACCATCACCCCCTTGGGTTTCCCGGTCGAGCCCGAGGTGTAAATCACATACGCCAGATGCTGCGCCGTCAGCCCCTGCGGCTCCGGGTTGTGCTCTGCCGCACCGGCCTCCGGCTCCGCATCCGTCAGCATCACCGGCAGCGCGGTATTCAGCGTCTGCGCCAGCGCACGCTGCGTCACCAGCGCCACCGGGGCGGCATCCCCCAGCATGTAATGCAGCCGTTCCGCCGGATACGCCGGGTCCAGCGGCACATACGCGCCACCCGCTTTCAGAATGCCCAGTATCGCCACCAGCACACCCGCGCTGCGCGCCAGGCACACCGCCACCCGGTCGTCCGGGCGCACGCCCAGCGCCATCAGCCGGTGCGCCAGCCGGTTGGCCCGGCGGTTCAGCGCATCGTAGCTCAGCGTGCTATCCCCGCAGACCACCGCCACCGCCTCCGGGGTGCGCGCCACCTGCGCCTCAAACAGGCGGTGTATCAGACCCTCAGCCGGGACGGCCGCCCGCGTGGCGTTAAACGCCACCAGCAGCTGGTGCCGCTCCCCTCCGGGCAGCACGGGGAGGCTCAGCACCGGGCGCTGCGGCTCATGCGCCAGCGCCGTGCCCAGTGCCGCCAGCGTGGTCAGCAGGTAACCGAGCTGGCGCTGCGGGTCGATGCCCGCCGCCGTCTGCGCCGTCAGGATGAACCCCTCCCCGGTGTCATCCACCGAGAACGCTATCGGGTAGTTGGTCCGCTCTTCCGCGTCCAGCAGCCGGATGCCCTCACGCACAAGATTGCTGCGCGCCGGGCTGTGACGGTAATTCAGCAGCGTGCTGAACAGCGGCAGCGGCTGCGCCACCCCGCTGCAGCGCAGCGCCAGCGCCAGCGGCGCCTGTTCATGCTCAAGCAGCGCCGCCAGCGCATCCCGCGTGGTCATGGCCGCTTCCTGCACGCTCTGTCCGGCCAGCGACACCCGCAGCGGCAGTGTGTTGATGAACATGCCGGGGCCGGATTCACCGCTGTCACCGGCCTGCAGGCGGCCCATCAGCACGGTGCCGAACACCACGTCATCCCGGCCGCACAGCTGCGCCAGCAGGCGGGCCTGCGCGGTGTGGAACAGCACGCCGGGGCTGACGCCCAGCCGCCGTGCCTGCGCGCGGATGTGCCCCGCCAGCGTGGTATCCAGCGTCTGCCGGGCTTCCCCGCATGCCCCGCCGCTTTCCCGCGTGTCAGTAATGTCATACGGTGCAGTCGGGGTGCTGATATCCGCCAGCCGGGCGCGGAACCACGCCTCATGCTCACGCTCCGGCACGCGCAGCGTGCGGGCGATAAAGTTGCGGTAGGGCACCGGCGTCGCCAGCGCGGCGCTGTTGCCGTCCAGAATCTGCGTGATTTCATCGCAGACCAGCGCCATCGAGATGTGGTCGCAGACCAGGTGATGGAAGTTAAGCGCCAGCAGCCACTGCTGCTGTGCCGGGTCGTGCACCGTCTGCGCGCTGAACAGCGGGGCGCGGCTGACGTCCATGCGCCGGCGGTGCGGGCTCGCCTGCGCCCGTAACTGGGCGGCGACATCCTGCCCGGCCTGCGGCACAAACGCCGTCACCGGCAGAACGGCCTGACGCCAGACCACCTGCACCGGGTGCGACACGCCCTGCCAGCACACCGCGCTGCGCAGGATGTCGTGGCGGTCAATCACCTGCTGCAGCGCCGCCAGGAACGCCTCCATCAGTGCGCGGGAGTCAAAGGCCAGCAGGCTGTTGAGCAGGTAGGCATCCCCCTGCGCCTGCAGCAGATGGTGAAAAAGGATGCCCTCCTGCAGCGGCGACAGCGGGTAGATGTCCTGCACGTTCGCCGCGCCGCCGTCCACCGTGGCCACCACCGCATCAGTCTCCGCCTGCGACAGGCTGACCAGCGGCAGCATGCCGGGCGTGATGGCCTGACAGTGCGCCGGGATACGCGGCGGCGGAACCGGCGTATCCGTGCCCGCCTCCTTGCAGGTAATACGCTGTGCCATATCAGCCAGCACCGGGGCGGAGAACGCCCCGCGGATATCCAGCGTCATCCCCTGCCCGCGCAGCCGCTCCAGCAGGCTGACCACCATCAGCGAATGGCCGCCGAGCTCGAAAAAGTTGTCCTGCCGCCCGACCTGCGACAGCCCCAGCAGCTCACACCAGACGGCGGCCAGCGCGGTTTCCACTTCACCGGCCGGGGGCTCATCCCCGCGGGTCACCGCCGCGGTGCGATCCGGGACGGGCAGCGCCTGCCTGTCCAGCTTGCCGTTCGGCGTGAGCGGAAAGCTCTCCAGCGTGACGAACGCGGCGGGCAGCATGTACTCCGCCAGCGACTGCGCCAGCTGCTGACGAAGCCTTGCAGGCTGCGGCGTGTGACCGGGCTGCGCCAGCAGGTAAGCGACAAGCCGTTTGTCGCCCGGCGAGTCTTCCCGCGCCATCACCACCGCGTCACGCACGCCGTCGCACTCTGTCAGGCAGGCCCCGATTTCCCCCAGCTCGATGCGGAAGCCGCGCAGTTTGACCTGGAAATCGTTGCGCCCGAGGAACGCAATGTTGCCGTCCGGCAGCCAGCGCCCGAGGTCACCGGTTCGGTACATCCGCTGGCCCGGCGTGAAGGGATCCGGCAGAAAACGCTCTGCCGTCAGTTCCGGGCGGTTCAGGTAACCGCGCGCCACGCCATTGCCAGCGACATAGAGTTCTCCGGTCACGCCAAACGGCACCAACTGGCGGTGACTGTCCAGAATGTAGATCCGCAGATCGGAGAGCGGACCGCCAATTAAACTGGCGCCATGTGAGGTGATATCTGAAGGCGTTATTTCATACCAGCTGGCATGCACGGTGATTTCCGTGATGCCATACATATTGATAAGACGCGTATTACGGTTTGATGCGTTGTTAATCCACGGCACCAGAGAGCGCATTTCAAGCGCTTCGCCGCCAAAGATAACGCAACGCAGGGAGTGGGAAGTTGCGTCCTGGGCAGCAATCAACTGGCGGAATGCGCTGGGGGTTTGGTTGAGCACCGTAACCTGTTCACAGCATAGCAGCGCATAAAGCGTTTGGGGTGAGCGGGCGCATGCGGTTGATACCACAACCAACCGACCACCCGAACATAACGCGCCGAATAACTCCCAGACGGAAAAATCAAAAGCGAAAGAGTGGCACAGCGACCAGGTATCGTTGCTATTAAAGCTAAAACCAGGCTGACAGACGGTTAAAAGTCGGGTGATATTCCGGTGTTCAACCATCACGCCTTTCGGCTGGCCTGTGGAACCGGACGTATAAATAACGTAGGCCAGATGGTGCGCCGCCAGGCCGAGAGATAATGGCACAGGGTTGTTCTAATCATCTTCGTCAGCAACGGCTGGAAACGGCGTATCCATTAACACGGCAGGAACAGCGCTATTTAGCGCCGGCGCAAGAGCAGAATGGGTTACCAGTGCGGTGGGGGCGGAATCTTCCAGCATGTAATTCAGTCGTTCGCCCGGGTAGACCGGATCCAGAGGAACATAGGCCCCGCCCGCCTTGAGGATTCCGAGGATGCCGATCACCATGTCGAGGCCGCGCTCCAGGCAAATAGCCACGCGATCATTCGGATGAACACCCATTCTGATGAGCCGATGGGCCAGCGTATTTGCCCTGCGGTTCAGCGCGTCATAGGTTAATGAACTCCCCTCGAAAACGGCAGCGACAGCCTGAGGCGAGCGACGGACCTGGGCTTCAAACATTTCGTGGACTAATAAGTTTGAAGCGTCACTTTCTGTAGCGTGAACAGGCCGAAGCAGTTGCTGGCATTCATGTGGCGATAAAATCGGTAACTGAGACACTGGTATATCAATATTCTGCAACGCGCCTTCCAGTAATACAGCGAGACGAGATTGCATAACCTGAATATCTTCAGGAGTGAAATAGTCGAGGGAATAATTAAATTCAACGCAGACCGATTGGCTCTGTTTATTATTGCTGGTGATGGCGTACTGATTAATGGTTATCGCTAAAGGATATTGTGCCCGGTGATGAGGTTCGATGGTATGAATTGCCGCCCCTTCCAGATGAATGTTAACGTCGTAAGGTTCATAGGATAGCGACATATCAAATAAATTGGCTCTGTCGGTATTTTGCTGTTTTTTTATTCTCCGGTTGATTTCCGTAATGGGTAACCGCTGGTGTTTGTAGCAAATACGTAATTCATCGGCGGCTTTTTGCATCACATCAGAAAAGGAATCTTCATCCGTTAATCTAATGCGAACCGGGATAACCGAAGCATACATTCCCACCGCCGCTTTTTGTTGTGCATTTCTTCGATTATGGAGTGGTATACCGAAACAAATATCATCAACGTTTTTTATTCTTTTAAAATAACAGGAAAAAAGGGCAAATATAAAATGCAATACAGACAACCCATATAAAGAAGCCACCTGTTCAATACGCTGAAAAAGGGTTGCCTCAAGCATCCAGGTAACAGGCTCAGGCAGAGATGCTGCTGGCGCGGAGGCTGTCACCAAAGGAGGAAATAACTGTGGCGGCAATGCCGTATATCGCGCAAGCCAAAAAGCCTGATCTTTGGTGCACTGCTTCGCACTCAGATAAGCCGCATCACTGGCAACAAAATCGGCATAGGATAGCGATGCGCCTGCAGATAAATTCTCTCCGCGGATAAGATGACTGTAATTTTCGCTCAACTCTGCATTAAGCAGGCTCAGACTCGTTCCGTCGGCGATAATATGATGGCAGCACAGTTGCCAATACCAGCGATGATTACCGGCATAGATTAACGCGCTGCGCCATAACCTTTCAGCCAAATTAAATGGCTGCGTAAAATTTAACTTCACATACTGTTCAGCTTCATTTATTGGGTTATCCGTTGCCGAAAAGTCCTTAAATTCCATTAATGGCAACGCGGAGGGATCAAAATATTGTGCTGGCGACGTACCGGCAACCATTCGCAAACGAAATGCATCATGCCGCTTAATAACGAAATCAAACGCTTTAACCATGATATCGGGAACGATATCCCCATCAATGATCATAACGCTTCCGATATTGTAGTTTGTTAATTCCGGATTGAGCGTCTGAGCGAACCAAATCGCCTGCTGATCTGAGCTCAATGGAAACCGGGACGTTGAAAGCGCTGTATATTCTTTCGTCACTAACGCACTGTCTAAAAATCGATTATTGGGAGATATGTCCATATATTCCAACCTAATTAATGAAAACCAAATCGTTGTAATTAATTGACTGCACGCTTATTTCCAGAAAGCATGGCACCATCAAATAATATTCTTGATGAATGTCTTTATCCTTTAAATGAACGACTAATTATCCTCTACACCCTCCGGATGCCTTGTCGTCAACGTCGCGAGCCGTATGAGGTAAAACTGAACATGTCTTAACGATAAATCTATCAATTAGTGTAACCGCCCACTCTCTTCACTGGATATATCCATTTTAAAAAAACACGTAATAATACCGGGAGAAATCATTTCGTAAGTTTCACATCATATAAAGTACAGCGTAAATCAATTCATCTGGTCACTCTTGGCGTTATTCACTAAAAATTAAACGATCTGTAGTAAGTAATAATCCATGCAAGTTAACAATAATAAATACTCTTTGCGTCTTTATAGCAAGAAAATATATCACCTCAATAACACCACAGTGATATATACAGCACCATACGCTTGATAATAAAGACGTTATTATTTTTAATTTGACAAAAAATATTCTTACATTTATCGCTGCAACGAAAAACTCCGATAGGCGTTTATTTTATTATTCTGCGCAACTATTCATGCAATGGATAGATATACGACAACATAAAAGAAAACCTTCGCATTGATGAATGATAACAGTGTGATTTCCACAAGATGATTCACCACCACCGCACTCGGATTGAGAAAGAAATGCGTGATGACGACACCGCCTGCGGTACACTGATTGCATTTGCTGATTTCACGTTTACCGATGCACTTACCCATTAACTTGATGATAGATAAACATGTTTACGTCACAACTAAGCCATTCCTCCTCTGACTTCGTGGTGCGGTCGGAAACGGGATTCATCACGCCATTCCCTGCAATAGCCTATTGCAAGCTCGCATTCGACACAGCCTCTTACCGGGATGCGCTTTTTAGCGAATATGCCATCCCTTTTCCCACGGCGCTTGATAAAGCAGTAGTAAAACGGCGCGCGGAATACCTGGCGGCTCGCTATGCCGCCAGACAATTATTACAAAACGCAGGCTGCGATGGTCACGTGGGTACGTCTCCCGGCCGGGAACCCGTCTGGCCTGCGGGCTGGTGCGGCAGCCTTTCCCATACCAGTGGTCACGCTATTGCGATTATTGCGCCGCGTAACGCAGGATTAACGCCAGGCATTGATATTGAAATGTTCGACGCCAGGGCCATGAGAGAGACAGCGGAAATGTTCACCAGCCCTGAGGAACGGCGATTACTTGGCGCCTGCGGCTTAGCGTATGAAACGGCGTTATTGATAGTATTTTCCGCCAAAGAGAGTCTGTTCAAAGCGCTCTATCCCGAGGTGAAATGTTTTTTCGGTTTTGAAGCGGCGCGGATTTGTAGCATCGATACGGCGGCACAAAGTTTTACCCTTGAGTTAACGCAGCTGCTGACGCCAGAGCGCAAACAAGGGTGCCAGTTTAATGGTCAGTATCTAATCGAGGAAAATCGCGTGATTACGCTGATCGCGTAAGGCAGTGGGCGGGTATCAAATCAGGAAAGGCAGCAGCGATTGCCGCTGCCTTTTGTTGCGATTTACAGACCTACAATGGTGCCGGTATTGGTGATTGCATTCGATTCAAGGTCAAGGCCGTAAAAACCGCCCAGAACCGCGTCCTTGCCGCTGTTCGTGACTTTATTCGCGGTTACTTTTGCGGTGCCATAACTCAGCATATTGAGGTAGTTATACACGTTCCCGTCTGTTTTCACGGTTAATGCATAATCGCTGACAATATTGCCTCGGTTATTAATATCGTTTACCGCATTAATCCCAATGCTTTGCCCAAGCATATTACTGTTGCTGTTGTTGGTAACGTGCCGTTGGGTAGTAAGGGTAAGGCTGGTTCCCGCCAGGATATCTTTGAAGTTCTCGATACCGTTCAGGGCATTAATCGCCAGCGCGTTATTAGCGGCGATGGTGTTGCGGTTATACAGCACACCTTTTAACACGCTGAAATTCACATCGTCCTTACCGCTGATCCAGCCGTAGTTAGTGGTGCTATTATCCACGCTCAGGTTCAGGTTCTTATCCGAAGCGATAACGCCTGTTGCCGTTCCATCTTCCAGCTTACCGTTGCTGTAGTTCTCAAGGTAAGCAGAAGTGATATCGAGGTTACCTGCGCTATATGTCATCGCATAGTTATTATAGAAAACACCGGCCGCTTTAATAATGGCGTTGGCACCGCTCATCAGCATGCTGCGGGTGTTATCGAATACGCCCCGGGACAGCACACTAAGCGGGCCGTTTTCTGCCAGAATACGGCTGTTTGTGCTGTAGATATTCTGTGCGGAAAGTGAGACGCCCGCGTTACCCACCATGCCACCCACATCGCCTGCGACACCAAAATACTCGCCGTTGTAATAACTGAAGTTATTACCGTCTCTGTTTTCAATATTGCCGACAGCATTTACGGTAAGTGTTTTATTCGCGGCAATCAGCGCCGTGTTGTTATAGACACCTGATTTGGAATCAATGGAGATATTTTCACCTGCGATTAACCCGTTGTTGTTATCCACCGAGTTGGCAACCAGCTTGATATCGCCCATTTGAGAGGTCACAGAACCTTTGTAACTGTCGAAGTTGCCCGTCAGAATCAGGTTAATATTGCTTAAGCCAGCAATCTGACCATAATCATTGAGCAACCAGTTCCCACTGACTCCGACATCGCCAGCAGAGGTAATCTTACCGCTATAGTTATCAACCGTTCCTTTTGCCGCCACATTTACATCGCCCGTCAGGGAGCGCAGCGTGCCACGGTTATTACCCACATTGCCAGTAGAGGTAATCGTCAGATCACCACCAGCCTCAATAAGTGAATTATTGTTGTTGACGTTGTTTGCGGTAATAGCGACATCACCAGCGCCCAGCATATAGAGGTAGTTATACAGGTTACCTTTGGTCACAACACTCATATCGCCATCACTGACAATATTGCCGCGGTTATTAATGTCGTTTACCGCGTTAATAGTAATCCCGTTACCGACCATATTGCTGTTGCTGTTATTTGTCACATGACGTTGCGTATCCAGCGTCAGGCTGCCGCCTGCAGAGATATCTTTAAAGTTCTCGATACCGTTCAGGGCATTGATCGCAAGTGACTTATCAGCCGCAATGGTATTACGGTTATAAAACGCCCCTTTCACGACATTCAGCGCCACTGCGCCTTTACCACTGATCCAGCCGTAGTTCGTGAAATTGTTGTCCACATTCAGCGTGATATCTTTATCTGAGTTGATGAAACCTGTGGCGTTATTGTCGATAAGCGTGCCGCTGCTGGAGTTTTCCAGGGAAACGGTATCGAGTGTGAGGTTGCCTCCGCTGGAAATCGTTGCGTAGTTATTGTAGAAAGCCCCGCCGGTTTTGATTGCGGTATCGGCCCCACTGACCATCAGCGCACGCGTGTTATCAATGTTCCCTTTCGCTTGCAGGCTCATTGGCCCATTTTCTGCAATGATGCGGCTGTTGTTGTTGTAAATATTCTGCCCGGAAATCTCAACGCCACCTTTACCGATCAAGCCACCGGTCTGTTGCGGCATGCCGAAATAGAGGCCGAAGTCATTGCCAAAGCTATTACCATCACGGTTATCAACATTTCCGCCTGCATGGATAGCCAGCTTTTCACTGGCTAATACCAGCGATCGGGTGGTATTTACGCCGGCTTTCGCGTCGATGGAGATATTTTGCCCCATCATGAAACCGCCATGGGTATCCACTGCATTTGCACTCAGTGAAATATCACCTTCTTCCGCACTCACAACGCCGATATAGTTGCTCAGGTCGCCGTTAACCGACACCTCCACGCCCTTCTTGCCGCCGATGCCACCGTAGTCATTACGATAAGAATCGCCCTTCACAATCACTTTGCTATTGGAAAGAAGATTACCGGAATCGTTATTGACCAGGCCCTTACTGTTTAGCGACACATCGCCGTTCGATGCGATCTGACCACCGCTGTTATTGATGCTGTTTGCGTTGATTACTACACCGGTATCGGCTGCGATGCCTAAGGAATCGGAACTGACGGTATCCGCTGTTTTGGTACTGCCATTGTTGATAGTGCCGCCAGACAGGATGTTGATATGGCCGCTGGCAGATCGGATCAGGCCTTTGTTATTGTCGACATTGCCAAGGCTGACAATGTCCATGTCGCCTGACGTTTCCAGAATACCGCTGTTATTGTTAATCGCGCTGGATTCAAGCCCCAGATAGCCGCCGTGGATCTGGCCGTTACTATTATTTAGCGTACCGGTTTTTAAGGTGACAATACCCGCTTCGATACCGACGTTATTCCCTTTACCGGCGTTGGTAAAAGTATTGTTATTGGTATCGACAGCCAGCACGCCGCTGGCGGCAATTTTGCCATTGGTATTATCAACTGCGCCGCTATTAACGTAGATATCTGCCGTCGTCGAAATCGTACCTGAACGGGCATTAACAATAGCGTTCTTATTAGTATCGAGATAAATCGCACCAGCAGAAGTAATAAGACCCGTTGTATTGTCCAATTTGCCGTTGGTATTAATCTTTGTCGAACCGGTCGATTGAATCTGCGCATTACTGTTCAGTAGCTGGCCATTAGCATCAATGCTGATCCCACCAGTGCCACCGGCAATTACGCCCTGATTACGCACGCCCACGCCGCTTTCGGTACTGATAAGATTAATTTTATTCGCGTACATGCCGCCAACTTGCGCAACGTCAACGCTATAGCCGTTACGCGAGCCTGACGCAGTGACAGTTCCGGTCACCTGGCCGTCTGTATTAACGTAGTTATTACCCGCAACAATATTCAGTTCGTCAGCGGTAACTTTCCCGCTGAGCACTACGTTGCGTGACAAAATTTCAGTTGGGCTGGCGTTATCCAGTTTGCTGATCGTGATGGTACCGCCGTTGACGGAATAACCAGCGAGTTTGTCGTTCTGAATATCTGGTGTGCCAGTGGTCAGAGTGAGTTTATCGGTATTGATCGTACCGCCACCATTTACCGCAATGCCATTGGGGTTGGCGATAATCAACGCGGCTTTATCACCCGCAACTTCCATCATACCGTTGATCGTCGACGCATTTTTGGAGGTAACTTCGTTGAGAATAACTTTTGCCGACCCGGATGTCAGATTGCTGTTACCCTGGATGGTGCCGCCCAATACCGTATCGGATGCTGAGCCGCTGTTATTAAAAATAACACCGTTTTTATCGACGTTCAGGTTGTCCCAGACGTTATGTGACAAGCCATTGCTGTTAGGTTTATTAATATCCACGACCGGCACGCCATTCGCATTATATAGCGTGCCATTTTTCATACTTAAACCAGCGGAATGCGCAACAGCAGGTAATGCGAATATCATTGCTACCGTCAACGGGGCCAGCTGAGTTCTTACAAGGCGTTGGACTTTCTTTTCCGAATTAATCACGCTTTTGCTTCCCTTTAATTAACCTTCAGAACCAATTTGAAATAAAACGTTCTCAGTCTTGTTTCCTGAGCCTGGAATCGATTTTGTTTATTCGAATGAATTTATTGGCAAACTTCACCAGGCATACCGAATCACAATAAAAATTGAAACCTGGCACCTCGCGAGACGTCTGGTTTTTACAAAACCTGTGAAGAATTAACATCAGGATTGAACATCGCAGTATCCCGCGAGCGGGGAATAAATCAAGACCGGGCTAAAAACTAACAGGGGTTCAGGAATAGAACAATATGCCATACTTCAAAATCAGATGATTCATTTGGCCTGGTGAGTGAAAAACAGACAATCGAAGCACATTATTTAAAATAAAATTTAGAAGCATTAAGACAATGAAAACATCGGTGCAGAATTATCTTTTAAGGCACTATAACAAAGTTCAGTCTTATTAATCTGCTTAATATAATTATTTGCCACTCAACGTAATAAAATAAAAATACGTTGCGTAGGAAATTAGCTTTGGGCTAATAACAAAAAAACCCGGTAGTGCACCGGGTTTATTTTTTAGGAAATAAGCGAGATTAGAACAGCGGCTTACCAGAAGCGTCCTGTACGTTGGCTTTCCATGCAGCGCGAACCTGAGCGGTAACGGAATCCGGCAGCGGCGCGTAATCCAGATCGCTGGCGATGGTGCTGCCGTTTTTGTAAGACCAGTCGAAGAATTTAAGCACTTCGGCACCTTTCGCCGCGTCATCCTGTTTTTTATACACCAGGATAAAGGTGGTGGACGAAATCGGCCATGCATCTTTGCCTTTCTGGAAAGTGAGATCCTGAGCGAAAGATTTGCTCCAGTCAGCCCCTTTGGCGCTGTTGCTGAAGCTCTGCTGTGACGGCTCAACCACTTTGCCATCGGCGTCAAACAGTTTTGTCCAGGTCAGGTTGTTCTGTTTAGCATAGGCGTATTCAACATAGCCGATGGAGCCCGGCAGACGCTGTACAAACGCGGCAACGCCATCGTTGCCTTTACCGCCTAAGCCAACCGGCCAGTTCACCGTTGAGCCTTTACCCACTTTGCTTGCCCAGTCAGCATTCACTTTGGATAAGTAGCTGGTGAAAACAAAAGAGGTGCCGGAGCCATCTGCGCGGCGCACCACGTTAATATTCGTGTCCGGCAGTTTGACTTTCGGGTTCAGTTTGGTGATTTCCGGGTCGTTCCACTTTTTAACGGTGCCCAGATAGATATCACCCAACGTTTTACCGTCCAGCGTCAGTTCGCCAGATTTTACGCCAGGGATATTAACCGCCAGCACCACACCACCAATGACGGTCGGGAACTGAAACAGGCCGTTTTTCGCCAGATCATCATCACTCATCGGGGCATCGGATGCGCCGAAATCCACGGTTTTCGCAATAATCTGTTTGATGCCGCCAGAAGAACCAATCCCCTGGTAGTTCACCTGAGATCCCGTCTGTTTCTGGTATTCGGCCGCCCATTTTGCATACACAGGCGCCGGGAAAGTACCACCAGCACCCGTCACATTCGTTGCCGCGAAAACAGTAGTCGTAGAAAGTGCAAGAGCAGCAGCCATCAGGCGAACTGACGCATTAAGCATTGCCATAATCTCTCCGAATCGAAATAGTGATTAAATTTTTGAATAATATTAAGAGCGAGGGCAGCATAGAGCGAATTTATGACAATTTTGTGTCAGTCGCGAAAAATAAAAAAAGGCGGCACAACACGCAAAAAAAGACCTCCGGATCGCAATCGGGAGGTCTAAACAAGTCTTAAAAAAGATGAATTAACCTAACGGTTAAAATTTGCAACTCTGCGTGCTTTGTAGGCGCGCACTGAGTTACAGTAGCCGCAGCTATTAAACACGAAAACCACAGCCTTCATATGACAGATGTGCAACATTATGTAAGTTATTTTTTCCGCCCGCAAAATTACCCTCACCGAGAATATTCCACCGACTCAACATAATATTGATTCATCAATAAATGCCCTTCAAAAATAGCCGATCCGTTTTTTTTAAAATATCAACTCGATATATAGCGGGCGATTAATCCTATTTCGGCATATAACTTTTACTTAATTCGGCAGTTGATATTACTGCATCGTCGACCGTTGCATCAGACCAAAGCGTGTCGTAACGGTGACCTGTCAAATCTTCGACAACTTTACGCGCTTCAGGCGTCACACTCTGTTTATTGCCGTTGGCTTTCAGGCGGTCAAGTTCATCGACAAAAATACGGTGCGTGCGCTTATTGAGATGGAAAGTCAGCGCTTGCCACATTGCCACCAGCAAAAGCCCGGCGGTGCCGATAAACAGCAACATTACAATTGTGGTGATCGCTTCCTGAGGCTGTTGCAGGCTGCCTTTAACAAAACCACCGCTCTGCAATAGCAACCCCACGGCAAAGGTCGCAATGGCTACCGTAGTTTTACGTGAAAACGTCATCACGGCAGCAAATAGCCCCTCGCGGCGCTGGCGCGTAACCATTTCGTCAATGTCCGGAATAAACGGGAACACGTTCCACGGCGTAAATTCCAGAACGCAGCGCCCAACCTGGTAAAACCCGGCAAGGATCACCAGCAGCAGCACTTTGTTTTCCGTGGGGAACTGGTACACCAGGAAGAACCCCCCCAGGCACAGCAGCATCATGCTGTAGGCAAAAACATAAAGCCGGGACGGGCCATATTTGATAATGGCGAAGCCCGCAACGAGCGTTACCGGCAGCCCGACGATGCTCATTGACAGCAAAGTTCCTGCCAGCGAAGACGAGACATGCAAGCAATAAACACAGAAAAAGACAAACACCGTGTTATAAATATCTTTCGCCGTGAAAGAGAAAAGATAAATAGCCAGATGCTTGCGGAACGCACGAATTTTCAGCGTCGAGGCATAATCTTTAAATAACTTAATCACCCCGGTAAGTGTTTGCGCTGCATTGCCAGTTTGACGTTTTTTCTCCATCTCCTGCATCATTTCTGGTGTAATTTCGCGCTCCCAGCTTACTTTCCAGGAAATAAATACGCAGACCATAAACAGCACAGCAAAAACAACACCGTTAATCAAATAAGCATCGGCGTTTTTTTCACCCAACCAGCCAATTAGCACACCGGGGATAAAGGTCGCGAGAAACGTGCCGGAAGCCGAAAGAAACATGCGGCAAGTGGAAAGCTTGGTGCGATCGTTAAAATCTTTGGTCATTTCCGATGGCAATGTTTCCCACGGGATTAAGACCATGGCAGCAATGATTTCAAACGCCAGGTAAACGGCAAGATAAAACCAAAAATTCATGCCATTCAGCCATAACAGAATATAAACCAGCATCAGCGGCGCGCCGATAAGTAAAAAGAAACGACGCCGGCCAAATTTCTTGCCTAGAAAATTTTTATAAAAATGATCGGTAAAACTGCCCATAAACAGGCTCACGATAGCATCAACAATCCTTGCGATCGCGACAATGGACGCCGCCTGTATCGGCGATAAACCGACAAACGTGGTGTAATAAAACAGCAGCCAGGCACCAATTACCGTAAAAGCGCCACCGCCCATTATGTCTGTCATGCCGTAACCAATGCTGACAGGAATCGTTACTTTTCGGTTTTTACGGGTCATAGCCAGCCCCCGCGATTGTTCAGCTTTACAAATCTCTCAAGCTGTAACTGTTCTTTATTTATCATGGACATAAAAACTCCATAAGAGAATTATTTGTGCCAGAACGGCGCCGTTAATAACGGACGGCTGTTGCCACCGGAAAACATCACAGTCTTCACGTTATCTCCCTTATGGAATTCATGTCTACTACCATACAAGTTAAGTTGTCGAAAATGTGACCTCAGGCATAAGCCAGAAAAAATCGCCTTCGTAAATTCTAAAAAAGTGAGAAATGAGATCGAAAGAACAGTTAAAAAGCGGCAGTTGTGAATTCACGAAAACCCTGCGCAGCGCAAACAAAAAACCCGCCTGCTATCAGACGGGTTTTAACTTTTCAGCGCACAGTTCATTCCAGTAGCTATAGCGTATCACCAGGTGAAGGCGCTCATTTTTCATCGTAAATCCATACAGAAGGATGATAATCGAGACCATAAAGCAGGCCGAACGGGATTAGCAGCGCAACATGGCGCCCCGAATCATATTCCCCCGCGTCCGTCTGTAATGGCAGCGTCGGGGTAAGGCGATTAAGCCACCGTTGCAGCAATGTCTTCATCAGCACGTTCTCCAGCAAAGGTTGACGCGCTCAGTTAAACGCAAAGCGCGCTATAACCAAAACGATCATTTTTGCGCTGGTTTGCCGAAATATGCATATGTCTTGCGCTGTCCATTCTCATGTAATATTTTAAGTTACATGACTGACACCCATCCCGGAGATAACGTGGCACAGAATACGAACGATATTTTTAACAGCGAATTCTCCCGCCAGTACGATGCTTACAACGAGCGACTGGGCGAAATTGCCAATAATCTGCACCTGCTAATATCTCTGTTGCTGAACAAAATGCCGCAGCAAGCGCGAATTCTCTGTGTTGGCGTCGGCACCGGCAGTGAAATCATTCGTCTTGCGCAGCACCATCCGCACTGGCATTTTACCGGCGTTGATCCCTCGCCAGATATGCTGGCAGTTTGCCAGCAAAAGCTCGACCCCGCAGGCATTGCCAACCGCTGCACATTGCATGAAGACTACCTTAGTGAGCTTCCCGCCAACGGCGATTTTGATGCGGTGCTCTGCCTGCTGGTAACTCACTTCATTCAGCATCCGCAGCGCGATGGCATCTATTCACAAATGGCGAGCCAGTTAAAATACGGCGGACGTGTGATCACAGCGGAGATCGCCGGAGATATGCACAGCCCGGCGTTTGATGAACAGCTAGAAGTGTGGACAACCATGCACGAAACCGCCAGCCAGGCACCGCGCGATATGGCTGAAATCAAAGCGCAACTGTCACAGCGCGATATGGCTGAAATCAAAGCGCAACTGTCACAGCGCCTGCTGCTGTTGCCGGCAGAAACCACGGAAGAACTGATTGAACAGGCTGGTTTTACCCCGCCGCAGCGCTTTTTCCAGTCGCTGTTGATTCACGGCTGGACAGCACGCAAAATCTGAGGTGTTACGCCTTGCGTGAGCAGCAGGCAATGTAGTTTAACTGGCGGCGATTTGCGCGGAAAAAGCGGAACATGCCGAGAAAACGCGTCCGGTTGTCACGGGTGCGCAAGCCATTAAAAACAATGCGCAGCGTACGCGCGAAACCTTCATCACGGATCAGCCCAACGGGCGACATCAGCGACATTGCCCCGTGGCGCGTTTCTACTTCGGCAAAGCCATTGTCGATAAACAATGTTCTCCACGCCGCTTCTGTCATCGGGCTGACATTCGATCTCACCACCTGCTCCAGTTTTGACTGGTTATCTGTCGCCAGCCCGCTGCGCATAAACATAATGTCGTGCGTGAGTAAACGACCGCCGGGTTTCAGCACGCGGTAATATTCGCTGATAAGCTTCGCTTTCGCTTTGTCCACATACATGGTCAGCATCGCTTCGTTAATCACCACATCAAAAGTGTTATCGTCGAACGGCAGCTTATTCGCATTGGCTTCGCTAAGATGAATGTGGCTGTCGAGACCGACAGAAATCACATTCTGTCGCGCCTGCGCGAGCGCATTTTTATCCATGTCGATGGCATCCACCGTACAGCCAAAACGCTGCACCAGTTCAATCGAGGTGGTGCCCATATTGCAGGCGACTTCCAGCACCCGGCTCTGCTCATTTAGCGGTACCTGGCTAAATAACCATTCGGTCGCTTCCACCCCGCCGGGGCGCAAACGCGTTTTCCCGAGGCTCGCCAAAAAGGTATGCCCTGCTTTATCACTGTCGGCCATCGGACTCTCCCCATCATAACATGTATTTTATATGCAACTTATCACAACGGCGTGGAGATGAGAATGGATTTCATCAACAAAAAAGCCCCTGCGTTTTCGCAAGGGCAAGGCTGTGTCCGAGCCATAAAAATTAGTTAAACACCATACCACCATCGATCAGCAATGATTGGCCGGTCATATAGTCGGAATCCGGCCCTGCGAGGTAAGAGACGCAGGCGGCAACGTCTTCAGGTTCCGAAAGACGCCCAAGTGTAATGCGTTTAGCGAACTGCTCGGTGCCATACCCCAGCGGTTTACCAGCCGCTTCCGAGACCTGACGGTCTATTTCTGCCCACATTGGTGTTTTCACGATGCCCGGACAGTAGCCATTGACGGTAATGCCCAGCGGCGCGAGATCCCGCGCGGCGGTTTGCGTGAGCCCCCGTACGGCGAACTTGCTGGAACTGTACACGGCCAGTTCCGGGTTGCCGACATGCCCGGCTTGTGAACAGGCGTTGATAATTTTTCCGCCGTGTTTTTCCGCTTTGAAGGCTTTTACCGCCGCCTGGATACCCCAAATCACGCCTTTTACGTTGATGTTATAAACCTTATCCACCACTTCCGGCGTGATGGACTCAATCGGCGTCGAAGGCGCAACACCGGCGTTATTCACAATCACGTCGAAACCGTTCAGTTTGGTTCTGGCCTCCTCTACCGCGGCAAACACCTTGTCGCGGTCAGAAACATCCACCGTCACCGCAATCGCGCTGCCATTGTTGTTATTAATTTCGTCAGCCACTGCTTTTGCCGTTGCGGCGTTGTAATCAGCAACAGCGACGGCAAAGCCATCTTTCGCCAGACGCAACGCAATGGCTTTACCAATGCCCTGACCCGCACCGGTCACGAATGCAACTTTTTTCATCATATCTCCTTGGTTTTCAAAGAATCTGGTTAAGATTGAGCTGGCCCATCAGCAGAGGGTTATCGCTGTAATCAACCGGAATGGCGACCACCGCCGGACCGTCCGTGTCCATTGCCGCACGCAGCGTGGGCTCCAGTTCTGCCGTACTTTCAACAGCGAAACCTTTAGCCCCAAATGCTTCGGCATAAGCTTTAAAATCGACCGGGCCAAAATTGACGCCGGAAAGGCGCTGATATTTTTTCTCTTCCTGAATGGCCACCATGTTGTAGGCGTTGTCCACCCAGATGATATGCAGCACATTCGCCCTGAGGCGCACAGCGGTTTCCAGTTCCATGCTCGATTGTAAAAAACCGCCATCGCCGGAAACCGACACTACTTTGCGGCCAGGGTTGACCAGCCAGGCACCAATCGCCCACGGCAACGCAACGCCCATGGTTTGCTGACCGTTGGAAATCATCACCTGGCGGGCGCGGAAGCTATAGAGATAGCGGGCAATCCAGATATGGAAACTGCCCATATCAACCGTCAGCGTGACATCGTTATTCACAATATCCTGCATCGCCCGCACGATGCGCAGCGGGTGAATGGCGAACTGGCTGAGCTGCGCCCCTTTACGGCTGAGCAGTTCCCGCTGGTTGCGGCGCTCAATCAGGATCTCTGAGGCGCGCGGCGTGAGGATCAGTGGTTTTTCGATTTTCGCGGCCAGTTTGTCGAGCGTGCTGGCAATGTCGCCAACCAGTTCGCAATCCGGCACGTAATTGCGCTCTTCATAAGCGGGAAGCACATCGATATGGACCAGTTTCGCGTCACCGGTGTTCCACATCGATGGCTCATATTCCACCGGGCTGTAACCAATACAGATAATCAGATCCGCCAGGTGCAGCAGCCGATCCCCGGCCTGGTTATTAAATAACCCCACGCGTCCGGCAAAGCGGGTGAAATGTTGCTGATTAACCGCGCCTGCTGCCTGATACGTGCTGGTGACCGGAATATGGCTTTTTTCCAGCAACTGATGCAGCGCCGAAATATTTTCCTCACGGCTTGCCATCAGCCCGAGTAAAAACACCGGGTTTTGCGCCTGCGCGATAAGTTTCGCCACCTCGTCAATCGCCGCATCCGGTGCGGCACCTAACTGCGGAACACCGCTGGCGGGCAAGATATTGCCGCTCGCGGGTTGATCGGCAATATCCTGCGGCAGGCTGACAAACGCGCTGCCCGGCCGACCCTGCTCGGCGGCGCGAAAAGCATTGGATACCACTTCGGCAATCGCGTCGGATGAGGTTATCTCTACTGCGTATTTCGTGACCGGGTTGAACATCGCCACCGTGTCCATGCTCTGGTGCACCAGCTTGGCTTTATCCGCCCGTTTCACCGCCCCGCCCAGCGCCACCACCGGGTCACCTTCGCTGTTGGCGGTCGCCATACCGGTAATCAAATTGGAACAGCCGGGACCGGACGTGACCAGCGCGACGCCAGCTTTACCGGTAATACGTCCGACCGCAGCCGCCATAAATGCCGCGTTCGCTTCGTGGCGCACCGGAATAGTTTGAATGGTTGAATCAATAAGCGAATCAAACACTTTGTCGATTTTGGCACCGGGAATGCCAAACACATGTTTCACGCCCTGCGCTTCCAGTTGTGCCACCACCATGTCGGCGCCATGCGCCCACTGGTGTGTACGGCTCTCTTTACTCATCATTTACTCCTTTAAATGTTTATCAGTTCTCGACGGAACGAATGGCGGCGTCCAGGTTGTCCGGGTGTAAATCGGCGTTGAGAAACGCCGCATCCGCAGGCAGGTCAATCAGCAAATGGTGGATTTCGCCAAACGTCAGCGTGCCGCTTTCAAGCTGGTAATCCAGCAAATGTCCGCCGCCATGACGGTCATCCGTAATAAAGTGCTCGTGGTAGCCCGCCACGTTAATCCCCTGCATATGCTGCGGTGTGCGGAACCCGACGAGCACGCCATCACGCCCGTTGAAACGAAACACGGGTTGATCGTCAAGCACGTCAGTCATGGCGCGATAAGGTGGCGTCTGGCGCGGAACGGTGCGGGTGTGCGCATGGCGAAAATGACCATCAATACGCAAGGCGCAAAAGACATTATCGGAGGGGATCGTCTTATCGATAATGTCGTGCAGTTGCTGGCGGCTGGCCGGTTTATCCAGGTGAAATTCATGCTCTGGTTTAAACCAGGTCATTACCGCGAAAGGGGTTTTTTGCTGTCGGCTGGCTTCCCGTGCGCTACCGTCAGCACGCAACTGGTAAACCTCACTGTTGAACGCAATTAATTCGCCATCCAGTTCGTTAAAGGTGCCGAGCCCAAAGTCGCCGTGATTGAGTAAATCCTCAATCGTGGTATTTCCTTCGTAAACACCGCTTAATAGCGCACTCATTAGCGATGTTTGATATATCACACATTCTGGACGAGTTTGTGAAAAAGCACGAAATGTTTCCCGTAGACTTTCCTCGCAAGAACAACCGGTTACATGACTCATTATCCTTTACCTCGCTGAGCAGTCGTTTAGAAAAGCTGATTAATTATTGACTCGTTTCAGCGAGAGATTCCAATATACAAAGCATCAGGGTTTGAGATGTTTTTAATATGGAACTCCGTTATCTACGCTATTTTGTCGCCGTTGCGCAGACGCAACATTTCACCCGCGCCGCAGAAATGCTGGGCATGTCGCAACCGCCGTTAAGCCAGCAAATTCGCCGTCTTGAGCAAGAAGTGGGTACGCCGCTTTTTTACCGGCAAACTCGCGGTGTTGAGCTCACCGAAGCGGGCGAAGCGTTTTATGAAGATGCCTGCCAAATCATCGCGTTGAGCGATGCGGCAATGGAAAAAGCGAAAGGGATTGCGCGGGGGATTAATGGAAAATTGTACCTTGGCGTGACCAGCTCCAATGCGTTTCACACGCAAATTTTTTCAGCGCTTCGCCAGTTTCAGCAAAGCTATCCGCAGGTGGCACTGTATCAAAAAGAGGACAATATGGCGACACTGATGCAGGAGCTGGAAGAGGGACTGATTGACGTGGCCTTTGTGCGCCTGCCGTGTGAAAACAGCAAAATGTTCAACCTGAAACTGATCGACGAAGAGCCGATGGTGCTGGCGTTACACCGCTCACATCCACTTTCCGCGAAAACGGATATCTCGCTTAACGAATTGCAACAAACACCGCTGATTATCTTCCCTCAGCAGGTCGCGCCGGGGCTGTATGAACTGGTTTACAACGCTTGCCTGCGCGCGGGTATTGATATGGAAAACCAGCAACAAGCGTCGCAGTTCTCCTCTTCGCTGAGTATGGTGGCCGCCGGTTTCGGCTTCGCCATCGTTCCGCAATCCATGGCCTGTTTCAGCCACCCGCAAGTGACATTTCACCGGATGCCGGAACAGACATTAAAAACGGATGTAGCGCTGGCGTGGCGCAAGTTCGAGCGTTCGCCCGCCGTAAAACGGTTTATTGAGAACTTTTAAAAACGCCAGCGGCGAAGCGGGCGTGAAGTGTTTAGCTACGGTGGGTATTCACAACCTGACCAATTCCCTTCCCTTCCAGCGCTTCATTGGGGTCGGCAAAGAAATCGATATTGAAGTAGGTGTCATCGGTTAACAGTTCAATATGGTGCCAGTATTGCGGCGGGCTAATGCCAAAATGCCCGGCTTCAATCACCACTTCCACTTCCGGCGTGGTGTCGTGCTCGCTGGCAAAACCAATGTATTTCACCGCCCCCTGCATCACCGACAAACGGCCAAAGACACCTTTTTTGGTGTTGTGATGGGTGAGCAGCGCCTGTGGAACCGTCTCTTTCGTCCAGAAAGGCGTTGAGCGGGTATGACGGAAATGAACGGGAATTTGATACGCCATAAAACCTCCTGCGGCCTTTTCGATTACCAGCCGCACACGTTAGTTTCTTCGTCCGATTCATAGCCCCGGACGATATTAATCAACTCTTTCACCGCGTCTGCAGCATTAAGCGGATCTTTCAGTTCATTAAGACTGGAAAACTCTTTATCCACAGAAACACCGTTATTATTGTTGGTCACCGTCAGGATAAACTCACTGGAATTATCTTTAGCGCCCGCAAGGCCAGCAATCAGTTCCGAAACCGCTTGTACGGCAACATCAGGGACATATAACGACATTGGCTTGAGATAGACCTTTTCCTGCGTTTCATTATTCGCACGGTTAGAAACTGCTAAAGAATAACCTTTATTTTCAGTTGTCATAAGAATTACCTCAGCCTTCAATCAAAATTTTCGGGTCAACATAGAAATCGACGCTAAATATCGTATCGTCGCTTAATGCTTCAATGTTGTGCCATTTTTCCGGCGGAAAAACGCCAAATTCACCGGCATTAATCGTTAATGTCTCTACCGGTTGCGGGCTGGTTTCATCGGCGTAACCGTAATAGCGGATCGCCCCTTGCAGCACACTCAAACGGGGGTAAACACCCTGCCGTGTCCCGGCGTCGAGATGGCGCTTCCAGATGGACGCTGGGGCGGTTTCTTTGGTCCAGAACGGCGTTGAGCGGGTGTGGACATAGTTCGCGGGTATCGCAATACGTTGCATGTTTCATCCTCTTTGTGTCTCAGCAAAGCGGGTCTGCCGGGAGGGGGAAAAGCATTTGTTGCATATGATATACCTGTTTTATAATTTGTGGACTACTTTTTTTAGTGGCTATTTCCAGGCGGTTTTTATTACTCAAAAAGGGTTATTGTAAAACGCATATCGAAGGGGGAAAAATGGGTGAGGAATTATTTATAACGTAGGGTTAATGCGCAATGAAAAACAAATCCAAACTCAATTCTTTTTATTATGGCTTTCCTGTTTTTTTAGTCACCACGCAAGATAAAGATGGCAACACAAATATTTCAGCAGCATCCTCCTCTATTTCCCTTGGTGAGAAACTGATTATTGGCATCAGTAAAGGCGGTAAAACCTACAATAATTTATTGGCTGGTTCAGACGCCGTGATCAATATTCCCGATCACACGCTTTGGGAAAAAGTGGAGCAAATAGGCAAACTTACCGGCGGCGACAGCTTGTCGGAAAACCAGACTAAATGGGGCGTAGAAATCTGCCACGATAAATTCGCCAAAGCCGGGTTACACACAGAAGCCTCTGTCGATGTTGCACCGCCGCGCGTCGCGGAGTGCCCAATCCAGGCCGAATGCCGTTTAGTCTCCACCAGCGATAAAGGCCGTTTTATGCTGGCGGAATTGGATATCGTGAACTTATGGGTTGAAAACGCGCTGTTAAATGAAAATGGCATTGTTGATTCAGGCAAATGGAAACCCCTGATTTTCAATTTCCGTGAATACACTACCGTTGGCGATACGCTCGGATTTAACGTGAAATACGGCAACTGATCCTGATAAATTGCCCCCGCTCACGGGGGCAACATCCCTTACTCCAGCAACGACTTATCCCAGCCGCTGAAAATCGCCGCAGGATTGTATTGCGCGGCTTCCGCCTTGCTTAATTGATATTTCGCACTGCCTTGCCCTGCGCCCGGACCACGGTTATCAAACTCATAAAAACGGCTGTCTTGCGGGTAAAACCAGATTTTCTCCCCGGCTTTATCTTTGCCGGACATTTTATCCCAGCCGTAAATATGATCGTCGACTTCACAATTAATAAACGCCGCAAGACCAATGGCGTTCGGATCGGCGTAGCGCCCGTCGCTGAACTGTGTTGTCGGGTGCCACGGGCGACCCAGCGCAAAACTTTTCGCCGGAACACCCGCTTCTTTGCTGAGCTTGCTGTTGATGATCAACAAGCCAAACTTCTCATCCGCCTGCGTCGCCGGCGCGGTGATGTAGCCATACGGCGGGGCGATATCACTGCGGTTACGGGCGATAATCTCGCAGCGGTCAAACACCGCAATGCCGGGGCCAAAGATAAAATCAACGTGCCCGCTCACTTCACAATCGGTGAAATAGCTACGGCTCCCGCTCTTGCTGTAAAACGTGTCCTGGTAGCCTTCGAGCCGGACATGGCGGAAACGCGCTTTATCGACGTTTTCCGACACCATCAGCGCCACCGCCTGCGTGTCTTTAAGTTTCTTCGCATCGCCATCCGGCAGCGCGGCATTGGCCGGGAAGTCAAAGCTATTGCGAATGGTCAGATTCTCAATGGTCACGCCCGATGCGCGCACTTCCACCGTGCTGGTGCGCCCGGTGCCGAGCTTCTGTCCGTCGCTGCCTAATGCACCGGCGGGTGTATTTGCCTCAATCTGCGTTTGCTCTTTGGATTGCCCCACCAGCGTGACCGGTTTTTCAATCACCAGCCGTTCGTTCCAGCGCCCCTCTTTAACCAGGATCCGCCACGGCGTGCCGCTGTCAGGCGCGGCGGCCAGCGCCTGGCTGATGGTGGCGTACTCACCGGCTTGCGGCGCGGTGGAGACAACGGCATTCCACTCGCTCGCCTGAGCGGAAACGCTGATACAAGCCAGCAACAGCGCGGAATAGCGCAGTGAATGGTGCAGAGTTTTCATCGGTCTCTCCTTAGGGTTTTAATGTGTCGGCAAGCGAGCTCAATTCAGGGGTGGTTCGGATTAGATCAGTCACCATCGATGCGACAGCTTCTGCACCTTGTTGCTGGAAATGGGTGGTATCAGGATTGCTGCGAATGCCGGAGGTTTGCGTTTTATACCAGGGGTAGCGCGGGTCACTGGCATCCACGGCCAGCCAGTAATTCATCCAGTTACTGGCATGTGCATTGGCAAAATCGATGGTCGCTTTTTCCAGATCGATAAGCGGCACGTGATTGCGTTGAGCGGTCTGTTTGATGGTGTCGATGTAATTCCCGGCAAAGCGGTAACCGGGCTTTTTCACCGTGTAATGACTGCTGACCACCACATCGTCGGCGCCCAGCTCAAAGGCCGTTTTCCCGGCGCGGTTTTTTACCCGCGTGGTTGGTGTAAACAGCACCGGCGTCGCGCCCGCTGCGCGCGCCAGCGTGATATAGCGCTCCAGCGAGTGCTGGAACGACAACAACGGCTCGCCCGGCGGAAACTGCGGATTGCCGCTGGCATCATTGGGATAGGTGCAGAGGTTTTTCACGTCAGCCGCGCCGCGCAACGCTTTATCGCTATCGCAGTTTTGATCGTTATGACCGTGGGCGATAAAGACATAATCGCCGGGGCGCAAATCGCGCGCCATTTGCTGGTACCAGCCTTCGTTGTAAAAATCCCGGCTGGAGCGCCCGGAACGCGCGCCATTAAGCACCACGACACCGCTATCAGCGCGAAACGCGTGCTGGAAAACTTGCCCCCAGCCCATACGCGGTAAACGGGCGACTTCGTACGTGGCGGCGGTGGAGTCGCTGACCAGCAAAATCCGCGTTTTCGCGCTGCTGATAGCCTGCCGATCGCGCAGCGCACGCGGCAAATCTAACGGTTCCCACGGCCCGTTGTTCTGTAAACCGACAATCGGGCGAAAGGCGCTGTCGGTCAGCACCGCACCGCCCGCCTCGCCGCTGTTGTTGTCATAGTTGCGGTTATGGTTAATCACCGACAAAATCCGCGCCATGCCGTTACCGGTGCGAATGGGCGTCTGTACCGGATCGGCAGTTTTCGCATCCAGGCCAGATAAACGCAGCGCGTCGGCCATACCTTGACGAAAGTTAGCCAGTGGTTCGGTCAGCAAACCGGCATTCAGCTTGCTGTTATCACCGCGCTCAACCCATTGCTGTGGGCCGATAAAGCCCAGCGCACCGGCCACTTCGGAAACCAGTCTGTCGGTAAAGGGCGTGATGTTAGCGGTATTGCGGCGCTCTTTTTGCAGCGTAATCAGCAGCGAGGCCATACAGCGCGCACGCGGCTCATCGCTTCGCAAACACGACTGTGCGGTTCCCGTGCTTTGAATGGTGGAAAGGGTTAACGGCGGCGTGAGCGCATCAACGGCCAGTGAATAGCGTCCGTCGCTGCGCGTTTTGGTGGTAAGGCGCTTGCCTGAACTGTCGGTCACCGTCACCGATGCACCCGCCAGCGGCGCGTCGGCAAAAACCGCGCCTTCAAGTATCGTTGCCGCATTCGCCATCGCTGGCAGGCAACAAAACAACACACTAAGTCCCAGAGGGTATTGCATGGGTCATTCTCCTGAAACAGGTTCTCCCGGCAGGCTGCACCGGTGTAATCGCGAGTTTCTGTTTCTGGAAAATGTGGCCAAGAGTGAATGCCATCAGGCATTACGGGTAACAAAGGCTTTTATTTTTATGGTGATATAAAACGAAACGAAGTTTTACACATGTAAAAACATTGTTTTGAGATCAGTCTCAAGAATATGACAATTGATAACTCGGCCCGGCGTTAACCGGGTATCGCATTCAGCGGGGAAATACGCGGGCGCTTCCGTTAACCTGCAGATTCACTTTCATACCGGGTCGCCAGTCCGGGCGGGTGATGGCTTGTAATGTCAGGCGTTCGCCGGTTTGCGAAAACAGCAGCGTCAATGACGAAAGGTATCCGGCAAAATCCATATCGATAATGTGTGCCTGCGGGTAGGTTTGATGCTCATCGCACGGCACCACACTCACCTGCTCCGGGCGCAACATAATGCGATGAACGCCAGAAAGCGCGGGGTTATCCACCGCCACATCGCCAAGCAGGCAGTGCGCACGCCCTTGCGCCACATCGGCAGATAAAATCAGCGCATCGCCCAAAAACAGCGCCGTCTCCTCATCAACCGGTTGCGAATAGACCGCGAACGGCGATCCCACCTGCGCAAAGCGGCCGTGGCGGATCACCACAATCTGGCTGGCGAAGGAGAGCGCCTCTTTCTGATCGTGTGTGACCAGAATGGAGGCGACGCCCGCGTCAGTCAGCAAATCCGCCGTCGCTTTACGCGTGGCGGCGCGCAAGCCGGTGTCCAGCGCCGAAAACGGTTCGTCGAGTAACATCAGCGCCGGTTTCTGCGCCAACGCTCTGGCCAGCGCCACACGTTGCTGCTGACCACCGGAGATTTCATGCGGCCAGCGCGCCGCCAGTTTGCTGTCCAGCGACACCATCGCCATTAACTCGTCGACACGGCGTTGCTTCTCGTGGCGCGAACCTTTAAGCCCCCAGGCAATATTTTCTCCCACGCGAAGATGCGGAAACAACGCCCCTTCTTGCGGTACAAAGCCAATGTTGCGTTGGTGGGCCGGGACAAACTGACCGTCGCCAAACAAGGTTTTTCCCTGCAACACAATGCGCCCGCTGTCCGGCATTTCAAACCCGGCGATCAAACGCAGCAAGGTGGTTTTCCCCAACCCGGACGGGCCGACAATCGCCGTGCGGCTACCCGCAGGAATAACCAGATTCACGTCATCCAGCACGCGCGCGGCGGCAAAGCTTTTCGAAATTGTTGCCAGTTCTAACATCTTAAAGACCCGAAAGTTTTTGTGATTGCTTATACAGCAGGCCGGTCAACGGCAAGGAAATCAAAATCATCAGCAACGCATAAGGTGCAGCCGCCACGTAATCGATCTCGCTGGTCAGCGCCCAGAACCCTGTCGCCAGCGTGCGCGTGCCGAGCGGGGAAAGCAGCAGCGTGGCGGTCAGTTCGGTGCTCACGCCCAGAAAGACTAATGCCGCCGCGGTAGAGGCGCCCGGTGCAGCCAGCCGCAGCGTGACGCTCACCAGCGCTCTGCCAGGCGAGGTGCCAAGGCTTTGCGCGACCTGCTCAAGCTCGACCGGCGCTTGCGCAATCCCGGCGCGTAAGTTGATCAACGCTCTGGGCATAAACATCAGCAACCAGGCGAGAAACAGCGTCACTTCAGTCTGATAAATCGGGCGCGCGTAATGAATGGTCACGGTAACCAGCGCCAGCGCCACCACAATGCCGGGTAATGCGCTGGTGATGTAATTACAGCCTTCAAGCAAGCGGAATACGCGGCGCGGATGGCGCACCGAGAGCCACGCCGTCGGAATGGCGAACGCGGTGGTGATCAGCGCCCCGCAAACCGCCAGAAAAAGAGTCTGGCGCAGTGAAAGCCAGAGATCGGCGCGGTGCCAGTTATCGAACCCGCCAAGCCACAACCAGCGGCCAAGCACCGCAATCGGCGTACCGAATGACAGCGCCACCGTGCACGCCGCCAGCAATAACCCCAACCAGCAGCTCCAGCGACCAAGCGCGCGGCGTCGTTGCTTACGCGCTGAACCTGAGCCCACTCGCGCATAGCGCGCTTTGCCGCGCGCCGCCGTCTCCAGCAGCAGCAACGCCAGGCAGCAGAGCGCCAGCACCCCGGCGAGCATATTGGCGGCCGGGCCGCTGAACGTTGACTGGAATTGATCGTAAATCGCGGTGGTGAAGGTATCGAAGCGGATCATTACAAACAGGCCATATTCCGCCAGTAAGTGCAGCGCCACCAGCAGCGCACCGCCGCAAAGCGCCAGCCGGAGCTGGGGTAAGATCACGCGAAAGAAGATCCGCCACGGCGGAGTGCCAAGCGATGCCGCAACATCCTCAAGGCTGGGGTCGAGGCGGCGCAACACCGCAGCGACCGGCATATAAATAAACGGGAAATAGGCCAGCACAGCGATAAACACCGCCGCAGGTAATCCGTTAAACGCGGGCAAAACGCTCACCCAGGCATAGCTTTGCACAAACGCCGGGATCGCCAGCGGCGCAACCGCCAGCACGGCCCACAAGCGCCTTCCGGGCAGCGACGTCCGTTCGGTGAGCCACGCCAGCGACGTGCCAAGCGCGACGCTGGCGGGTACCGCAAGTGCAATGAGCCAAAAAGTATTGACGAGCAACTCACCCACACGCGGGCGAAAAATGAGCGCCTGCACCGTCGCCCAGCCGGTATCAATACCGACACCGATGACAAACCCAACGGGCAGTAAGGCAAGTGCTGCGACAAAAAGGGCAAATACCACCAGCACCCGCGAAGGACGGTGCCGGGCGGCCTGGCTGGCCGCATTGCTTGCCGCCGGGAGACTTAAACTGGACATCAGGCACTCATTCCTGCGTGATTACAAAAGACCGGCTTCGGTCATTAACTCGCTGACTTTTTTGCTGTTAAGCGCAGAGGGTTCCACTTTCGGTGCGTCTAATTGCGCCAGCGGAACCAGTTTTTCATTGGAAGCCGCGCCTTCTCCTACTGCGTATTCAAACGCGGTGTTGGTGCGCAGCATCTCCTGACCCTGCTTGCCGGTTATCCATTTGATAAACGCCTGCGCCTGTTTCTGGTGTTTGCTGGACGCTAAAACGCCGCCGCCAGAGATGCTGACAAACGCGCCCGGATCCTGATGTTTAAAGTAGTGAAGCTGGGTATTTTTGCTGTTCTCGCCGGTTTTCGCCTGATCGACAAAGTAGTAGTAGTGATAAATCACGCCACCGTCGATTTGCCCGGCATTGACCGCTTTCATCACCGTGCTGTTGCCTTTGTAAGGCACAAAGTTAGTTTTCATAGCTTTCAGCCAGTCCAGCGTGGCTTTTTCGCCTTTCAGTGTCAGCATCGCGCTGACAATCGCCTGGAAATCAGCGCCTGAAGGCGATGCCGCCCAGCGGCCTTTCCATTCCGGTTTGGCTAAATCCATGATCGATGCAGGTAACTGCGCAGCAGAAAGTTTCGTCGGGTTATAGACAAAAACGGTGCTGCGCGCGGCAATGCCAATCCAGCGACCATGCGCCGGGCGGAACTGAGCCGGGACCTGTTTCAGCGTATCCGCATTGAGCGGCGCAAAAAGTCCGGCGTTATCAACCAGCGTCATCGCCGGGGAGTTTTCCGTCAGGAACACATCGGCAGGTGAAACGTTGCCTTCCTGCACCAGTTGGTTACCCAGCTCCGTGTCGCCGCCGTTACGCAGCGTGACTTTGATGCCGGTTTCTTTGGTGAATTCGTCGACCCAGGATTTTGTCAGGTTTTCGTGCTGGGCGTTATAGACCACGATACCGTCGTCGTTGTCGGCGGCGAACGCCACGGGAGCGGCAAAAACTGAAGAGATGACCAGTGCAAGTGAACAGAGCGGCAAAAAGCGGTTCTTCATCATCATTCCTTTTAAATTATGTGTAATAGTCAGCACATACGAGCCGGGCTGGATTTTAATCGTAGTGGAAATGAAATGAGAATCAAAATTATTATCAAAAGATTGAGTTTGAAATTAAATATTATCAAAAATTAAAAAATGAATTAATTCACCAGCCCACAATGGCGAGATACTCTAAAGATTAAGACAACCTTAACATCAGGTTAAATGTTTCATATATTATCAATCCAGCGAATCAGACAACCGTGGCTATCTTTTCAGTGAATAACAAATTAACATCAGATTGAGTGGGTTTAATACCAAACATCGCAAAACAACCTGCACAGGTAAGACAAATAATTATGAAAAATAAAAAGATAGATACAATGGCAAAAGTGGCTATGCGCAGCAGGGGATTGTCTGTAAAAGAAAAGCGCGTGCGTTATCAGGGTAAGATATTTACCTTTAAATATGTTTCTGGCAACTATGAAGTCTTTTTCGAAGGCGAAAAAATAGATGCTATCGAAACAGATAACATCAATCAGGCGATTGCGGATTTTAAAGAAAAACATAACAAAACGAAGCGCTAAACCACGCTAAAATACCTTTTCACTTACCGTTAACGCTTCAGCCAATAAATACCAGCAACCTTATTATACCGGGCGGTATTATTATCGAACCCGGTGCCCTCCCCGCCCTTTGTCTGCTCCAGTACACACTCAAAACCCCTAAAAACCCTATGGAAATCACTAGTTTATTTCCACATTTTTTTACACAAAACATTTACATGGTAACGATAATTCATATCATCTTGATAATCGCTATCAACAAATGGCGATATTGCTTGCGGCTCGGGAGGATCAGCGCCGCCGTACTTCTGTTAAATCAGGATCACCATAACAATGAAATCTCGTTATCTTTGGGCATTAAATCCTTGTTTATTGATGATGTTTTCCGCTCACGCCTCGGCGGAAGGTCAAAAAGAAGAGACGCTGGTGGTGGCCGCCAGCCGCGCAAACCACAGCGTTACGGATATGGCGCAAACCACCTGGGTCATTGAACAGGCTGAAATTGAGCAGCAGGTTCAGGGTGGAAAAGAGTTAAAAGAGGTGCTGGCGCAGTTAATTCCCGGCATGGACGTCAGCAGCCAGGGACGCACTAATTACGGCATGAATTTACGCGGCCGTTCAATGATGGTGATGGTGGACGGAGTACGTCTGAACTCGTCTCGCAGCGACAGCCGCCAGCTCGATGCTATCGATCCGTTTAACATCGAGCGCATCGAAGTGATTTCCGGCGCGACATCGCTGTACGGCGGCGGCAGCACTGGCGGTTTAATCAATATCGTCACCAAAAAAGGCCAGCCGGAAACCGAGGTTGAGTTCCAGACCGGCACGAAAAGCGGTTTTAACAGCCATAACGATCACGACGAGAACATCGCGGCCGCGGTCAGCGGCGGTAACGATAACGCTTCAGGTCGCCTTTCCGTGGCGTACCAGCGCTATGGCGGCTGGTATGACGGCAAAGGCAATGAAGTGAATATCGATAACACGCAAACCGGTTTGCAGTATTCAGACCGCCTGGACGTAATGGGAACCGGCACGCTGAATATCGACGATCATCAGCAGTTGCAGCTCACCACGCAGTATTACAAAAGCCAGTCTGACGGTAAGCACGGCCTCTTCCTTGGCGAAAACTTCTCGGCGGTGCGCGGCTCCGGCGACGCTTACAACAAAAGCAATCTTGATTCCGACCGCATCCCTGGCACCGAACGCCACTTAATTAACCTGCAATACGCCAACAGCGATTTCTGGGGCCAGGATTTACTGGCGCAGATTTACTACCGTGACGAAAGCCTGACGTATTACCCCTTCCCGACACTTTCCGGCGGCTCGGTGACCAGCATTGGCGCATCGCAGCAAAAAACTGATTTCTACGGCGGCAAACTCACCCTTAACAGCAAGCCGCTGGAAGATCTGACATTGACCTGGGGCGTGGACGCCGAACATGAAACGTTCGATGCCAACCAGCAGTTTTTCAATCTCAGCAAAGCTGCCGCCAGCGGCGGCATGAAACTGGATAACGCTTATAACGTCGGGCGCTATCCCGGCTACAGCATCACGAACCTCGCGCCGTTCCTGCAAAGCAGCTATGACATTGCGGCCATCACCCTGAGCGGTGGTGTGCGCTACCAGTACACGGAAAACAGAGTCGATGACTTTGTCGGTTACGCGCAGCAGCAAGCCATCGCCACCGGCAAAGCAACCTCGGCGGACGCCGTGCCTGGCGGCAAAACGGATTACAACAATCTGCTGTTCAACGCCGGCATCCTTGGTCACCTGAGCGAACGCCAGCAGTTGTGGTTTAACTTCTCTCAAGGCTTCGAAATTCCGGATCTGGCGAAATATTACGGTTCCGGCACCTACAAGCTGGAAAACGGTCACTACCGTCTGGTTAACAGCGTCAACGTGAACGATTCGAAGCTGGACGGTATTAAAGTGAATGCCTACGAGCTGGGCTGGCGCTACACCGGCGATAGCCTGCGTACGCAGATCGCCGCGTACTACTCGCTTTCGGATAAAACCATCAACATCAACAAAAGCGACATGACCATCAATATTGAGGATGATCAGCGTCGTATTTACGGTGTGGAAGGCCAGGTCGATTACTTCTTTAGCGACAGCGAATGGAGCACCGGCGCGAACTTTAACGCCATCAAGTCGCAAACCCGCGTCGATGGCAAGTGGCAGAAACTGACCGTGGATAGCGCCAGCCCGTCGAAGATGAGCGCGTGGGTCAACTGGGCGCCAGGCGACTGGACGCTACGCCTGCAAAGCACGCAGACATTTGATCTTTCTGACGCCGATGGGAAACATATTGACGGGTACAACACCGTTGACCTGCTAGGCAGTTATCTTCTGCCTGTCGGTAAGCTGAGTTTCAGCGTTGAAAACCTGCTGGACGAAGATTACACCACCGCGTGGGGACAACGCGCGCCGGGTTTATACAGCCCAACTTATGGCGCAGCGGGTTTATATACCTATAAAGGCCGCGGTCGTACTTTTGGCCTGAATTATTCCGTTCTGTTCTGATGAGATCTGCCGCCTGTATTTCAGGCGGCATATTCCGTTTTATTCACGCCCAATAAAAACGCAGAAAAGCCGATATCCTCAGCCATTATTTTGCTGAAAATGTATCGTGTTATTTTTGCCTTAAGCCAAATACATGACTACAGCGACTCTATTTTCCGGCCAGCGACTACGTAATATAAGATATATTGAAACAACAACCGCTAAATATAAGGTCCGGATATGGATACCGGATTAATACAGCTAACGTTAATAACCCTGAAATAAGACAGGATTTACTTAAGATCGTTATTGCATATCCGTCGGCTCAGATTCGCCCGCCGTTACCTGTTCTTGCTGCACGACCACTTTTGCGTCCAGTTTGTGTTGCTCAGCCACGCGTTTCTCTTTCTGCAGTTGCGCGGTGGCTAACTCTTGTTGCGTCACTTTTTTACCTGAAAACGCATCAACCATTTCCGTTCTACCGTCCGGATATTTAACAATGGTCACCAGCCGTCCGCCGAATTGCGGAATACCGGTCATCGCCAGTGAATAATCAATTTCATGATTTTCCACCTTTTTCTTTTCCTGAACCTGCTGCTCGGCTTTTATCTCATTGCTGTGTTTGTGCTTTTCTGCGCGGCTTGAGAGCGTCACTTTGGTGCTCTCATCATGCGAAGCGCTATTTGCCGCGCCACTGTCCGTATGAGCCGCCGATTTATGGTTTGTGTTTTCTTTTGTTGTGGCAAGGTGCGGGCTTGCCTGAATCGCCTGAATCTCCTGCATCATTATCTCCGCTATCAATGACCAGATATTCCGCCAAATGACTCTGCCTGAGCCGAAAAAAAGATCCTCATAACGATTATCGACAGGCAAAAGAAACAGATTAATAACAAATAGCGCTGAAACAGGATGCTTTACATACAGAAATTAAATAAGCACGCGATAGTTAATAAAACAATAATTTTACTTAAATCAGCTGGATATTAAAAAATATACGTTAAGTCAGGTCTTATAATTAAAAGCAGAAGCGCCACCCATTTTTATCACTAAATTTTAACAAACGAATTTCCATGTCAGCGCGCAACGTTTTAACGCCCTCCTCAGCAAAATAACGCAACCGCTTTACTGTTTAACCGCATCGGCGGCAAAGCGCCTTTTCCCTGCCTGCGGCATGCTGCTACTCTTTGAAACGCGAAAAAATATTAAATATCAGGAGTGAAAATGAGCCAACAACCGCTACATGCCGCCCCGCTCAGTTGGGGTCACGGCCCACGTACGTTCGAGGTATTTATCGAACCTACTTGCCCTTTTTCTGTACGCGCGTTTAACAAACTGGACGCGCTGCTAAAACAGGTCGGCGAGGATAACGTCACGGTGAAAATCCGCCTGCAATCACAGCCGTGGCATCTGTTTTCCGGTGTGATTATCCGCTGCATTCTCGCGGCATCGACGCTTGCGGACGGCAAAAACGCCGCGCATAAAGTACTGCAAGCGGTTGCCGATCATCGCGAAGAGTTTGAATTTACCGACCACTGCAGCGGCCCGAATATGCATACAACGCCACAGCAAATCATTGAACGCATCGAACAGTACAGCGGAGTGCAACTGGCAGAAGCTTTTGCCCACCCGGCGCTGCAAACCGAGATCAAATGGCACAGCAAATACGCACGCCAGAATGGCATCCATGTTTCGCCAACCTTTATGGTTAACGGGCTGGTGCAGGCCGATCTCGGTAGCGGCGACGACATCGAGGTCTGGGCGCAACGTATTCTCGCCTGAGACGACTGCTACACTGCTTTGCAGGCGCTTAACTTCTTCAACACATCAACGAAAAGGCAGGCCAAAATGTCAGACAACTATCAGCCCCCCAAAGTCTGGACGTGGGATAAATCCGGCGGCGGCGCGTTTGCCAATATCAACCGCCCGGTTTCCGGCCCAACGCATGACAAAGCATTGCCGGTCGGCAAACACCCGCTACAGCTCTATTCGCTCGGTACGCCGAACGGCCAGAAAGTCACCATTATGCTGGAAGAATTACTGGCGAAAGGCGTCAGTGCCGCAGAGTACGACGCGTGGTTGATTCGCATCGGTGAAGGCGATCAGTTCTCCAGCGGTTTTGTCGAGGTTAACCCGAACTCCAAAATCCCGGCGCTGCGCGATCACAGCACCACACCGCCAACGCGAGTGTTTGAATCCGGCGCGATCCTGCTCTATCTGGCGGAAAAATTCGGTCATTTCCTGCCAAAAGATCCGGCTAAACGCACCGAAACGCTGAACTGGCTGTTCTGGCTGCAAGGTTCCGCGCCTTTCCTCGGCGGCGGTTTTGGCCACTTCTATAACTATGCGCCGGTGAAGATCGAGTACGCGATCAACCGCTTTACCATGGAAGCCAAACGTCAACTGGACGTGCTGGATAAGCAACTGGCGCAGCACACGTTTGTTGCCGGGGATGAGTACACCATCGCCGATATGGCGATCTGGCCGTGGTACGGCAACGTAGTACTGGGCAATGTCTATAATGCAGCGGAATTCCTCGACGCGGGCAGTTACCAAAATGTCCAGCGCTGGGCGAAAGCGATTGCAGAGCGCCCGGCGGTGAAACGTGGGCGCATGGTTAACCGCACGTTCGGCGAGCCGAGTGAGCAACTGCATGAGCGCCACGACGCCAGCGATTTCGACACGCAAACTGAAGATAAACGCAACGCCTGATCTTGCCCACCGGGCGGCATTCCGCCCGGTTTCTCCCGCCATTCACCACACCTTCTGCTCTTTTTTTCACACCATATTTACATAACCGAAATAACTCGTAAGAATGCCTTTTATTTACCCGTAGCCCGCCAAATGTCTGAAACCGCGTTAAAACAGCAGATCCAGAATCTGAAGAAGCACAACGCCCGGCTGGTGCGGATCGCACGCGATGCGCGCAATAAACTCAGCGCCGCGCTCGACGGCACCGGGCTGTGTTTGTGGCAACTGGATGTGCCAAGCGGCAAGCTCATTATCTTTAACCGCCGCTGGGGTTCGATGCTTGGCTATCAACCCAAAGCGCTGAGCGCCCACTTTGATGTCTGGCGCGAACACCTGCATGAAGATGACCGGCAACAGGTGCTGGATGCGTTTTATGACCATTTGCATGGCAAAACGCCGTTTTACGAAGCGTTGCACCGCATGCGACATAAAAACGGTACCGTGACCTGGGTGCTCGATCGCGGTCGCGTCACCGACCGGGACGCCAGCGGCGCGCCGTTGAAAGTAACCGGCACGCATATCGATATGACCAAGGAGAAGCAGTACGAAGAGCAACTGGCTCTGCTTGCAAACCACGATCCGCTGACCGGCCTCGCGAACCGTCATGCGCTACTGCAACACTTTGCTGAACTCAATCTCGCCGGGCCGCTGTGTGTGGCATTTATTGATCTGGATGATTTCAAAGCGGTAAACGATACGTTTGGCCACCGCAGCGGCGATGAGTTGCTGATCCAGCTCAGCCAGCGCCTGCGCGCTGCCTGCCCGGAGAGAACCGTCATCGGGCGGCTTGGCGGCGATGAGTTTGTTCTGTTGCTGCCCTTTGCGCTCAACAGCCTGCTGATTAACAGCACGGCGCATAGCTGTTTGCGTGCCATCCTCAGCCCCTTCGAGCTGGATAATGGCGAGGCGTCGGTGGGTGCATCGATAGGCATTGATGAAGTGCAAGCCGGGGATGATTTCGTTAATGCGCTGATGCGTGCCGATCGCGCGATGTATCACATTAAGCACACCGGTAAAAACGGCGCGGCTATCGGCAAAATACTGATTTCGCTCTCGCCGCGGCATCATGAGGAAACGCCATGAAGCACGCGCGCCAGCAAGCGATTCTGCAGCTTCTCACCAGCCAGCACAGCATCACAACCCAGGCGCTGGCGGCGCAGTTGAAGGTCAGTATTGAAACCATTCGCCGCGATCTCAACGCGCTGCAAACGGCGGGGAAAATTGTGCGTCGCCACGGTCTGGCGCGCACACTGCATGATGGCGGGGAACCATTTCGCACCCGGCTAAAAAGCCACTACGCAGATAAAGCCGACATCGCCCGCCACGCACTGAACTGGATAGAAGCCGGGATGACGCTGGCGCTGGATGCCAGCTCCACCTGTTTTCATCTGGCGCGGCAGTTACCGGATATCCCGTTGACGGTGCTGACTAACAGTCTGCCGGTGTGCCAGGAGATGGCGCGGCGCGAACAGATTGAGCTTATCTGCTCGGGCGGCCGACTGGCGCGCACGGAGCGTTGCTATGTGAATCCGGCTCTCGCCAGTCTTCTGAAATCGCTGGAGATTGATCTGTTTATCTTCTCCTGCGAAGGCGTGGATGCGCGCGGCGATATGTGGGATTCCACCTGCCACAACGCGGCGTTCAAAGCCCAGCTGTTACGCCGGGCGCAGCAATCATTGCTGTTAATTGATAAGAGTAAATTCTATCGCGCCAGCGAAGCAAAGATCGGCAATTTGTCGCAGGTCACGCAGATGGTGACCGACGCCAACATCGACGCGCCTCAGCGCTGAGGGGCAAACGCTTCGATTTCCATGTTGCGCAGCGCTTCCAGCGTCGCCAGCGCTTCGTGTTCATCAATCACGCTCATGGCGAAACCGACATGCACCAGCACCCATTGCCCCAGCAATTCACGCGGTGAATCCTCGCACACCAGCGCGATATTGACGTCGCGACGCACGCCGCACACATCCACCTGCGCCAGTTGATGAAAATCATCGCCAACGGCCACCACCTGACCCGGTACACCTATACACATCTTTGCTTTACTCCACTTCGATACTTTTGATCTGCACGCCGTCGCTGCGCTCAATATGCAGCGTCGGGCAGTGGCAGAGCGGGCACTCATCGTGCCGTTCGGTTTCCACCGTCTGGCTACAGTTCCAGCACCAGGCTTGCGCCGGTTTATGCAGGATATGCAGTGTGCACCCCTGCGCCAGCGTCTCGCGGCAGGCGATATCAAAACCAAACCGCAGCGCGCTCTCTTCCACACAAGCCAGCGCGCCCACTTCCAGCCATACGCCCGTCACGCGCTTCGCGCCATTTTGCCGCGCCTGCTGTTCAATGATCTCCACCGCGTTCTGGCACAGGGATAACTCATGCATGCGCTTTGTCCCGCAGTCCTTGCAGCAACGCGCGACGGCTTAGCGCGGCATCGGTGACCGGCAACGAAAGCGCCATTTTCAGGCAGTTATCGGCAAGCGCAATGCCAGCATCAACAGACAATCCCCGATCAAGCGGCGACATCAGCGAGCAACTCAGGTATTGTCCCAATGCGGCTAATTCGCCGACGGTAAAGGTCATTTCGCCATAGGGCAATCGCAGCCCCAGCCGCTGGCTCACCGGGCGGCGAGGCCAACACTGCTGCGGGCCGGGGTAGATTTGTACGCTCAGCATCCACGGCGTCAGCACACAGCCCAGCCACTGTTCTTCAAAGCGGGTGAACGGCGTGACATACACCGGCATCGTTGCATGGACAAACGGCAGACCGTGCATCTCCTGCTCTGCAATCGCCATAAAGGCCGCCTGCACTTCGCGGTGCGGCGAAACGTCGAACCCCATCACCTCATCCTGCATGTTCGGTCTCCCGTAAAACAGGCTCCACGCCGGATTCACGCAGTGCCGCCAGCACCGCCTGTAGCGCGGTGTCCAGGCTCGCCTCCACCAGCGGTGTCATGCCAATATGCGGCTCCAGCGAGGACGGAATAATACCAATCAGCGTCAGTTTTTTCGGAAACTCCCCGGTAAAGCGCAACGCCGACAGCACATCCGATAACCCCAACTGGTGCGGCGAAATTTTATTGCTGAACAGCGTTGGCACGTCGTCATCGCGCAGGCAGATAACGGCACCCGGCTCGCTTTTGCGGCTGACCACCGCATCGGCGATGATCAGATGATCGCGGTTAGCCATCGCCTCAAGCAACTCCATGCCCGCCGTGCCGCCATCCAGCACCTCAACATGCTCCGGCAGGCGGTAACGCTGCTCAAGCGCTTCCACCACCCGTACGCCAATTGCTTCATCGGTGAGCAAAATGTTGCCCACGCCTAACACTAAAATCGACATCACAGCACCTTCACCGACACCACATCGTTGCCGTCGGCATCCACCACGTGTACCGCGCACGACATACAGGGGTCGAACGAGTGAACGGTGCGCACCACTTCCAGCGGTTTTTGCGGATCGGCAATTGGTGTACCCACCAGTGACAGCTCGTACGGCCCGGCGTCGTCGTTGAAGTTACGCGGCCCGGCGTTCCAGGTTGACGGCACTACGGCCTGGTAGTTATCGATTTTGCCGTCTTTGATAACGATCCAGTGGGAGAGCATGCCGCGCGGCGCTTCAAGGAAGCTAACGCCTTTAAATTCGCCGCTGGTCGGGATCTCCGTATGGGCAATGGTTTGCACATCGCCTTTGCCGATATTGTCTATCAGTGCCTGATACTGTTGCTGCAAGACCTGATGTAACTCGCAGGCATGAACCGTGCGGCCGATAATGCGCCCCAGCGTAGAGTGCAGTTGTTCCACCGCCACCGTTTTGCCGGTGAGTTTCTGGTAAATGGCGGTGATGTCATGCAATTTTTCCGTCGTTGCCGGGTGTTTTGCCGCTAGCTTGCAGAGCATATTGGCGAGCGGCCCCACTTCGACCGTTTTGCCGTAAAAAGTGGGCGATTTAACCCAGGAATATTTGCCCTCTTCCTGCCAGCCGGTGTACTGCGGCAGCGTGGTGCCCTGCCACGGCTCCTGCGGCGCGTCGTCTTTATACCAGGCGTGTTTCGCGCTCTCCTGAATGCCTTTGATCAGGAAAGGATCGGTGTGGGTGTTGATTTCACGGTAGGTCGCAAGATCGGCATTTTCGATGTAGCCGCCAGAAAACAGGAAACTGCCGTTGTTGGCGTCGGTGGGGAATTCCGGCGCGCTCAGGTAGTTCACCGCGCCTTTACCGAGCGTGAGCCATTCCGGGTAAAACGCCGCAATCACCGCCGTGTCGACTTTATAAACCTGCTCGATAAACCCTTCCAGCTTGTCGATAAACGACTTGAGGTACATCAGGCGTTCAAGGTTCAGCACTTCGATGCCATCAAGATTGATCGGGTTGGCCACCCCGCCCACCGCCAGGTTCTGAATGTGCGGCGATTTACCGCCAAGTAGCGCGACAATGCGGTTAGCGTCGCGCTGACACTCCAGCGCTTGCAGGTAGTGCGCCACGGCTATCAGGTTCACTTCCGGTGGCAACTTCATTGCCGGGTGGCCCCAGTAGCCGTTGGCAAAAATGCCCAGTTGGCCGCTGGCGACCAGCGCTTTGATCTTCTCCTGCACCGCTTTGAAGTCGTTTTCGCTGTTAAGCGGCCAGTCAGAAAGCCCCTGTAACAACGCGGCGGCTTTCGCCGGGTCGGCATTCAGCGCGCTGGTGATATCGACCCAATCGAGCGCCGAAAGCTGATAGAAATGGACAATATGATCGTGAATCGAGTGGGCGGCCAGAATGATGTTGCGGATGTACTGGGCGTTACGCGGCACCTTCACCTCCAGCGCGCTTTCTACCGCCCGCACCGAGGCAATGGCGTGGATTGTTGTACAAACGCCGCAAATGCGCTGCATGATTATCCATGCGTCGCGCGGGTCGCGGTTTTTGACAATCTCTTCCATCCCGCGCCACATGGTTCCTGACGACCAGGCCTTTAATACAACGCCGTTTTCAATTTCGCAATCAATGCGTAAATGACCCTCAATACGGGTGACCGGATCAATGGTGATACGTTGACTCATGCTTTACTCGCCTCATGTCGCGCAGATGTTTTTAACGGAGGAATAATCGGCAACAGACGTATCAGTAAGATGTACGCACAGACTTCAATTGCCACAAAACCGATGGAAATCAATAACTCTTCCGCTGTCGGGAAGTAGTGGTAGCCATTGCCGGGATTAAAGGCCAACAGCGAATAAGAGAGCCGCCACAGCGCACAGCCGAGCAGCATGCTCAACGCGCCAAGGAACAAAAAGCGGGAATCACGGCGCAAACGCGGCGCACGCAGGATCAGCAGCGGCAAAGCCAGCAGCGCCATTTCCAGCCAGAACATCAGGCTGTAAAAATCACCGGCAAAGGCGTAATGCCATTTGTCACGCCACGTGATCTCTCCCAAACGCAGTACCAGGAACAGCGCTAACAGTACGCTCAGGATGGTGATCAGTTTGCCAAACAGACGTTTTTCATCCGGCCCGTTGCCACGCAGGCTGGCCTGCATTAATGAGCCTTCGAAAATGACAATTGAGAAGCCCATAATAAACGCGGTCAGCAGCGAGAAAACCGGCAGCATTTCATAGCTCTGCCACAGCGGGTAAACCTTATATCCGGCGGCAATCATCAACGAGCCCATCGACGACTGGTGCATGGTCGGCAGCAGCGCGCCAAGCGCGATAATGAAAAACATCACTTTATTGAGACGGCGCAGCGAAACCTTCCAGCCGAGCCTTTCCAGCAGCGCCGGTGCGAACTCCAACGCCATCACGCCGATGTAAATCGTCATACAGACCGCGGTTTCAAACAGCACTGAATTGACGTTGAAATGGCCGGGAATATAGAAGTAAGGCAGGTTCCAGTAACGACCAACGTCGATGGTGATGGACAAGCCGCCCAGCGAATAACCGAACAGGCTGCACAGCAGCGCCGGGCGCACCAGCGGGTGATAGTCGCCCCGATTAAAGACATACACTGCCCACGCCAGCGCCCAACCGCCACAGGCAAAGCCGGTGCCGATCAGCAAATCAAACGCGATCCAGATCCCCCACGGATAACCACCGTTCAGATCCGAGACCGATCCGAGCCCGAAGATCAAACGTTTGAGGATAAAGATCGCGCACAGCACGATCAGCGGGGCGAACAGCAGCACCGGTTTACTCAGCAGTTTGCCGCCCATCGCTTGTGGATCATGACTCATGATCGCCTCCGTCATGGTTGTCCCGCGTATTGCGGCGCACCAGTGCGGTCAGCCCAACCAGCACGGCAAGCGGCAACATCATCCCTTTGTAAACCGTGTGTTGAACGTGCTCGGAGCGTGCGCCGGTTGCCAGGTCGGCAAGCGCCGGCAACCCCAGCTCCTGATAAGGAACGCCGGTCAGCACCAGCACCTGCGTGCCGCCGCCCTCTTTCTCGCCGTACAAATGCGGGTAGTAGCTGGGCACGTTATGCAGATAGGTATCGTTGGTGTTCAATGTCTGGCGCGGATAGCGGTATTCAGAGCCAGGTTTCATCGCGAGACGTTTTTTGGCTTCGGCGAGCAGTTCTTCGCGCGTGCCGAAAATCACTGCACCCGCCGGGCACACTTCCACACACCCGGGCAGCTCGCCGTTATCCAGGCGTGCCACGTCTTTCTGGTTGCAGAGCTCGCACTTATGCAGCGCGCCGAAGGGGTTGTTGTAGTCATACTTCGGCACATCGAACGGACAGGCAACCATGCAGTAGCGGCAGCCGGTACAGACGCTGGCATCGTAATGAACAATGCCGGTTTTGGCGTCTTTTTTCAGTGCCTGCACCGGGCAGACGGAAACACAGTTGGCATCCACGCAGTGCATGCACTGCTTTTTGATATAGGCGTAGCCGTCGCGCAGCTGGTCTTTGTTTTCCCCGCTGCCACTGTGCCAGACCTGAATAATGTTGTTGGTATAGGGCGAAAGTTTGTCGTTATTCGACCAGGTTTGCTCGCCCTGTGGGTTGCGCTGCGGCGTGTTAATTTGCTGACAACGCGTCACACAGGCCTGGCAACCGACACAGAGCGTGGAGTCGTACAACATCCCCAGCGCACCGGGGATCGGCGGGCGGTTTTGCGCGGCGGCAAAACTCGCGGACGATCCCCCCACCAGCAGCGCCCCGCCGGACGCCACCTTGAGAAAATCACGTCTGTTCACGGCTAGTCTCCCTGTGAATCCGTGTCGTTTTTCTTCTGCTGGCGACCCAGTTCACGCACGGTCATCACGCCGACACCCGCCACCAGGCCGACGACGCCGCCCAGCAAACCGACAGCGCTTGCCGACACAGTACCGCCCTCTTTCAGGTTGACGTCTGGTTTCGCGGCGCGCGGCGTAGGGTTATCCACATGCGCAAGCTGGGAGATGCCTTTGTGAAAGCCAACCCCCTCTTCGTTACAGCCGTAGCACGGGTGACCAATGGCAACGGGCCAGACACCGCCCACATCGCAAAACTGCAACGTTGAGCAGTTGCCCCAAGTTTCCGGGCCTTTGCAACCTAAATGATACAAGCACCAGCCTTCGCGATGCCCCTGATCGCCATATGCTTTCGCAAAACGCCCGGCATCAAAATGCGGTCGACGTTCGCAATGCTCGTGAATTAAGCGCCCGTAGGCAAAGCGGGGACGGTTTTTGGCGTCAAGCGCCGGAGGTTTGCCGAAGGTGATGATATGCGCCACCGTGGCAAGAAAGTTTTGTGGGTTTGGCGGGCAGCCGGGAATGTTGATCACCGTTTTGCCAGGCAGCACATCTTGCAGGCTGACTGCACCGGTCGGGTTAACGCCAGCCGCCGCCACGCCGCCCCAGGCAGCGCAGGAGCCAATGGCGATAATCGCCGCCGCGTTTTCCGCCGCTTTACGAATATGGTCGACAATCGGTTCGCCGGCCACCATGCAATAAACACCGCCGTCTTTCATCGGAATCGAGCCATCGACCACCAACACGTACTGGCCTTTGTACTGCTCCAGCGCCCGGTGTTTATTCTCTTCAACCTGGTGACCAAACGCGGCAGAAAGCACTTCGTGGTATTCCAGCGAAATGGTTTCCAGCACGAGGTTTTCTACCGTGGGGTGGGTCGCGCGAAGCAGTGATTCGGTACAGCCTGTGCACTCCTGCGCGCCAATCCAGATAACGGGTGGACGCTGGGGATGACTGACAGCTTCGGCCATTTCGGCAGCGGCTTTGCCGCTTAACCCCATGGTCGCCGCCAGTGCAGCACACAGTTTCATAAAATCACGACGGCTCACGCCATGAGACGTAAATTGTTGGTTCTCTCCTGCCATTTATTGTTATCCCTTAGCCTGGACTAGGATTATTCTCCACCTGATTGGCAGATGAATGCTGCGATCGCCCCGACAAATAATCACATAAAAAACAAGGGTATTATGCAAAAAGCCGGAGAGTGTTGCAGTAGTCACAGAAAAATGAGGGGATTAGAGGCACAAAACGGCAAAAAAAAATGAAAGTCACCCTCGACAAAAGTGACCTTCACAAAAGAGAACGACATATTGAGCAAAGCTTATTTTTAGATTTCGAGACGGTAACCCGCCATAAAAAATCGGATCACAGTGCTGGAGTGGCTCTCACGAAAGAAATCCATCACCATGTCCTTATCCAGCCCGTAGCGACGCGTAAGAATGCCTGCTTCCCACGCGCTGAGTTGACGATCGCCCGTTTTTTCAAACATCCGATGCGAAAACCCGAGTACAAAACCACGCTTATAGTCCGGGCAGAAATGCGCCACGTTACTGGCGCTGTCCGCCTGCGCCGCATTCAACCCGGCCATCAAGCCCTTACCAAAATGGTTGTCCATCGTTATCCCCCCCATAATCGCTATATAAAAAATTATATAACGATCTTTCGTGGCGGCGATAGCGCTGATTAAAACGCGACCCACTCATCCGAAGATGTTGCCGCTTTACGCGGTGCGCCGCGTGATAAATCCGGTTTTACCAGCGCGGTGGCCGCAGGTTTCTGCTGCTCGTCACTGGAAAGGCGGAACTGCTGCACGGAACGCTGCAACTCTTCGGTCTGGCGCTCCAGCGCGGCTGCGGCGGCGGAAATCTCTTCCACCAGCGCGGCGTTCTGCTGCGTTACGCTGTCCATCTGAGTAATTGCCACGCCCACCTGAGAAATACCCTTACTCTGTTCATCCGTCGCAGAAGCAATCTCTTTCATAATGGTGGTCACTTCTCGCACCGCACGCAGAATGCTTTCCATGGTGGTGCCGGTGTCATTGACCAGTTTCGCGCCTTTCTCTACGCGGGAAACAGAATCCGCGATCAGCGTTTCGATCTCTTTCGCCGCGCCGGCACTGCGGCTGGCGAGGTTACGCACTTCACCTGCGACCACCGCGAAACCACGACCTTGCTCACCCGCCCGCGCGGCTTCCACGGCGGCGTTAAGCGCAAGAATGTTGGTCTGGAAGGCGATGCTGTTAATCACGTTGGTGATTTCGGCGATTTTCTTCGAGCTGTCAGAGATGCCATCCATTGTGCTGATGACTTCTTTTACCAGCGCGCCGCCTTTGCTGGCGGTGGTCGACGCCACTTGTGCCAGTTCGCTAGCCTGGTTGGCGTTATCCGCGTTCAGTTTTACCGTTGAGGTCAGCTCTTCCATGCTGGCAGCGGTTTGTTCCAGCGCCGCAGCCTGCTCTTCAGTACGAGAAGAGAGATCGTTATTGCCGGTGGAGATTTCGGACGCACCGCGCCAGATATTCTCGCTGCCGTGGCGAATGCTGCTCACCGCTTCACGCAGGCTATCCTGCATTGCTAACAGCAGCGGGATCACCTGACCCACGCAGTTACGTCCCATATCTTCCAGCGGCTGGCTGAGATCGCCCTGCGCCATCAGGCTGAAGTGCGCACGAATACGGTTCAGCGGTTTCACCAGCATGGCGACCAGATAGCGGTCGGTGAACAGCAGAATTAACAAGCCAATCACCATCGCCGTAATAATCGCGACACGCGTGGTGCTGGTGCGCGCATCGACCATCACACGCGTTTCATCCAGGCTATTGCTGGCCGCTTTATTAAAGCTTTCCGTCGCCGTACCGAAGTTGCGGCTCAAACCCGGCGTAACATTATTGGCCTGCTGGCGGTACGCGTCTGGCGTACCTTGCTGCGCCAGTTGCATCTGCGGAGTTACCCCTTGATCCAGCAGCGCCTGCCAGGCAGTAATCACTTGTTCGGATACTTTAGGATCCATCGGGCCTGGCGATACGGCTTTAAACTCCGTCAATTTACGCGACATGGTATCCAGCGCCTGTTGCACCGGTGCCATATCTGGCGAGCCACCCGCAGCTTTGGCTTCCATCACACGGCTAAGACGAGTAACAAATCGGAAGTACTGATCATTACCCTGGCTAAGAAGGGTCATTTGCGTCACAAGCTGGCGATCGACGTCATTGCCATCTGCGACTTTTGACAGAGAAAAAACACTATACAAGCCGACGCCAGACCACAGCACGCCGAAGATCCCGAGGATCACCAGCATCACGGCTCGTATAGTAAAGTTACGAAGCATATTCATAATATTGTCCTTGCGGTAATGGTGCTTTCTCGCCTGCGGGCGAGAGTTATCTCCATTTATCGGCAAGGTGCGGAAAATATTAAATGTCCGCCTAAAAATTTTTGTATGAAAACAGCGTTGATCTTTTCTCTTTCTTCTGCCACTTGAGCCGCCGCCAAAACGATTATTCTGCTAACTTTATTTCACCGTAAATGCGGTTAATGCCGACGCAATATGCTAACAAATAACAGCATAATTAACTAATATTAAACGATATTTTCATTTAATACTTTATTATCAAAACGACCACAAATATGGCAACAGAAAGAACGCCAATTATTAAAACGTTGTGCCATAAAATTAAAAACCATAATTAATAAATAAAAATAACATTAGGTAACGATATAAAAATCACGCTTTAACATAGCGATAATGGTTAATATCGCCATTTTAAAAACACCGATAAATATCACTAATCATTCGCTGAAAAAGTTAAAAAAATAAGAGTTAAGCAAGATTTAAATGCTTGTGAAGTGATGTTAAAAAAGATGTTTTTTTATGCAACATAACCCGATAGTCAGGCAGATAAAGATACAAGGAGAAATGTTAAAATCCAATCATATCGCGGTATGTAGAGGTGCTGCGGCTCGCGCTCGTTGCCCGGTCATGCAATGAGCGCGGAGACAAAACCTCTACAAACGATTATTTTTGTATACATTGATAAATATTATGAATAGCCCGTAACGATTTAGGCCGCGCCGTTTTTTTAGCCGCTTTCCCAGGAATTTTCGCAGAAAGAACGGGTGCCTAAAGTAAATTAAAAACGCTTTTTTGCCTGCCAGGAAAAGCCAGAAAACCAAGGGCATTGCGTTAATTATCTATTCCCCTGCATTTCTAACTTAAAAAGCTGGAAATCATTGCTTATGCCGTTAATTTACGTCGATAAATAAAGAAAATTCGAGATATTAAACTTTTTTTATATTTTCGGCATCCCTGCCAACATTACAGCCACTAGGCGAGATACTTTTTGAACCACTCCAGGGTGCGTTGCCAGGCCAATTCGGCCGCCGCCTTATCGTATCGCGGCGTTGAATCGTTGTGAAAACCGTGGTTAACGCCGGGATAAACCCACGCTTCGTAAACTTTTTGATGGGCCTTTAAAGCCTGTTCATAAGCAGGCCAGCCTTCGTTGATGTTCTTGTCCAGCGCAGCGTAATGCAGCAACAGCGGCGCGTTGATTTTCGCAACATCCGCCACCGGAGGTTGACGACCATAAAAAGGCACCGCGCACGCCAGCTCAGGGTAAGCCACCGCCGCTGCGTTTGACACGCCGCCGCCATAGCAAAAACCGGTGATCCCCACTTTGCCGCTCGCCTGCGGATGCTTTTGCATAAACTCGATGGCGGCAAAAAAATCATTCATCAGCTTTGTCGGGTCAACTTTCTGCTGCAATGCGCGACCTTCATCATCGTTACCTGGGTAGCCGCCCACGGAGCTTAAACCATCCGGCGCCAGCGCAATGTAACCTGCTTTGGCGACGCGTCGAGCCACATCTTCGATGTACGGATTTAGCCCACGGTTTTCATGTACCACCACCACTGCCGGCACGTTGCCCTGCGCTTTTGTCGGTTTAACCAGGTAGCCACGCACATCGCCATGCCCGTTTGGCGACGGATAAGTAATGTATTCGGGGTGAATGTCTGGATCGGTGAATTCCACCTGCGTTGCCAGCGCGTAGTTCGGTTTCAACAAGTTGAACAGCGCCAGCGCCGTCATGCCGCCCACCGCATATTTGCCCGCCAGCTGTAAAAACTCTCGCTTATTGATCTTGCCGTGTGCGTAGTAGTCGTAGTAATCGAGCAACTCCTGCGGGAAATCTTTCGCCGTTAACCGCGTCATCGTTTATCTCCGTCTTTGAATGCCTCTCTAAGCAAAGCATAGCGCTCCGCTTTTCGCTCAAAAAACATCCAGACACAACCTCATCTTTTGATGTGCAGAAAACAGACGTAAGATAGAAACGTTGTTTCGAATTTTCATCGATAAGATTAAAAAGATAGGAGACATCATGCCTGGCTTCGCCAACCCGAATCGCTACGAACAGATGCAGTACCGCTACTGCGGCAAAAGCGGCTTGCAACTGCCCGCGCTTTCTCTCGGTCTGTGGCACAGTTTTGGTCACGGACACGCCCTGGACTCACAGCGTGCCTTGCTGCGCAAAGCATTTTCCCTCGGCATTACCCACTTTGATTTAGCCAATAACTACGGGCCGCCAGCAGGCAGCGCGGAAGAGAATTTTGGCCGCTTGCTGCGTGAGGATTTTGCCGCATACCGCGACGAGATCATTATTTCCACCAAAGCCGGTTACGATATGTGGCCAGGTCCGTACGGTTCCGGTGGTTCACGTAAGTACCTGCTCGCCAGCCTCGATCAGAGCCTGAAGCGGATGGGCGTTGAGTACGTTGATATCTTTTATTCGCATCGGGTTGATGAAAAAACGCCAATGGAAGAGACGGCATCCGCGCTGGCGCAGGCGGTGCAGAGCGGTAAAGCGCTGTATGTCGGCATCTCTTCCTATTCCACCGAACGCACACAGCAAATGGCGGCGCTGTTACGTGAGTGGAAAATCCCGCTGCTTATCCACCAGCCCTCTTACAACCTGCTGAACCGCTGGGTGGACAAAACCGGCCTGCTGGATACGCTGGAAGATAACGGCGTGGGTTGCATCGCCTTTACTCCGCTGGCGCAAGGGCTGCTAACCGGCAAATACCTGAACGGTATTCCGGAAGGCTCGCGCATGCAGCGTGAAGGCAAAAAAGTGCGAGGTCTGACGGAGAAAATGCTGACAGAGAGCAACCTCAACAGCTTGCGCTTGCTCAATGACATGGCGCAACGCCGTGGTCAGTCGATGGCGCAAATGGCGCTGAGCTGGCTGTTAAAAGATGCGCGAGTCACGTCGGTGCTGATTGGTGCAAGCCGTCCGGAGCAACTGGAAGAGAACGTTCAGGCATTAAATAACCTGAATTTTAGTCGCGAGGAGTTAGCGCAGATCGACAAACACGTTGCCGATGGCGAGCTGAACCTGTGGCAGGCTTCTTCAGATAAGTAAAACGGTTATGCCGGGCAGCAGGACGCGGCCCGGCAATGAACTCAGTGTTGGTGGCGGGTTAACCGGTCCAGGTAGCCCATCACAAAAGCGGAAAGTACAAACGTCAGGTGGATAATCACATACCACATCAGTTTGTTATCCGGGACGTTTTTGGCATCCATAAACACGCGCAGCAGATGAATCGACGAAATGGCGACAATCGACGCCGCCACTTTGTTTTTCAGCGATGTGGCGTCCATTTTGCCAAGCCAGTTCAACTTCTCTTTATGCTCGGCGATATCGAGCTGTGAGACGAAATTTTCATAGCCGGAAAACATCACCATCACCAGCAAACCACCCACCAGCGTCATATCCACCAGCGACAACAGCGTCAGGATCAGATCCGCTTCCGCCAGGTTGAAGATATTGGGCAGGACGTGAAAAATCTCCTGGAAGAATTTTACCGTCAGCGCAAGCAGGGCAAGGGAGAGGCCGAAGTAAACCGGGGCGAGCAACCAGCGCGAAGCGTACATTGCGTTTTCCAGAAAGCGTTCCATGTTGCGTAAAGTCTCTTCAGATTGCTAAACCGGCGCTCAGTATATCCCAGCCGGGCAAACAATTTGCAACACTAAAGCAACACGGCACTACACCTCTTCGGGGTTGACCCACGGTCGTTGGTTCTCTGGCCATACCAGCACGACCAGCGCCGGATACGCTTCCATACTGAATTCACGAAAACACTGACGCAGGTTGAGCACATCCAGATCCGAATGCGGTACTTTTTCACCATTTACGCAGCGCTTCTTTATATTGTCGTAATACTTATACACCGCTGAATTGAGATCGCTACAGCGACGCTGCGCTTCAAATAACCCAGGCGTACTATTTAATTCCGCCATATTCATGCGTTTAATTGTCGCATGAAGAAAATCTATATATTCATGATTAACGCGCCAGTACCACACTGGCGTAATCGCATTCATTAACGCGGAGAAATGATCTTCCCCTTCCTCTTTTGACAACGGTTGCGGTGGTAAAGGCAGAGTGTCAATTTCACTAAGGGGAGCTTTTTTATTGTACTCACGCATCAATAAAAGAACGCCGCCCGTCAGCAGCAATAAAGCAATAACAGAATAAAAAATACTGTTCATGAGCAGGCTCCTTTTTTTTGATTTTAAAAGTGCGCCATGATATTGTCAACGAACCTCACGCCTGAACACCCTCTTCCCTGTTGATATTAAAGGACATTGGAAATGCTTCCCGAGAATCTTGTCCCGGCACGATTTCACATTTCTGCCGTTGAAACCAAGCCTGGAGAAGAAGGAAAAGAGCCTAATTTAACTCAGGGTAAAAGAACACTCGCTGAACATGCTAACGATATATTAGCGAATGCCAGCCGTACCGGGCAGTCGAGAAATATGCTGCTGGAAGAACGCGACCGCCATATAAAAGAGCGGCTATTGTGTGTGGTAAAAATCGAGACTTTCGCGCGTTTACTTAATGATTTACAAGCGGAAGGCGAGATAGATGCCCAAACATTAAGCCAAATAATTGCGGATAAAACTCAGCAAATAAATGAAGCAGGTAATGAGATTTGGCTTAATCTCATTACCCGAGAAAAAGATACGCCAATGTTTTATAAGTTCGGGGATGAATAACGTGAAAGAGGTCGATAATAATAACGTTTATTTAGCTTTAGAAGAGAAAAAAAGTGATGAATTTATCTTAAAGCAAAATAAAGAAGCCCTGATATTAAGCAAAAACGAAACTATTCAGCGAATCGCGCGTGAACTGATTTCTATTCCTGCGGCGCTGGTGCGCCTGAAATGGCAGAACCGTCGCGAAATCTATCCCTTGCAGGTGAAAGAAGAGATTTATGGCGCTGTCATCGACGCCATCATCGCGCAAAAACCAGAGTTGCGGGATAAAATCATGGGGCGCCTGGAGGCGAACTATCAGTACATTCTGAGCCGCGAAACCGCGACGTTACGCCTGAGCCGCAAACTAAGCGATGGCGAATATCGCACCTCGAATGTCACAACCGTGGCACTGGAAGAAGAAGTGGCGGCGAAGCGAGCCGCAAACACCAAATAGCCCTTTCCCTCTCCCACGCTTGTACATCTTCGCCTCAAGATAATCCTGAATTAGTCTGCATTTTCAGCTCAGGCTTCTACCCTTAAGTACTCAACAACCGATATGGAGGGTACGTAATGGCGAATAACCAGACGAAAATGCAGGATCCCACCACGCAGTATTACACTGGCGAATACCCGAAACAGCGGCAACCAACGCCAGGCGTTCAGTCGAAGATGGATCCCGTTCCCGACTGCGGCGAGAACAGCTACGTCGGTAGCGGGCGGCTAAAAGATCGCAAAGCGCTGGTGACCGGTGGCGATTCCGGTATTGGTCGCGCGGCGGCTATTGCCTATGCGCGCGAAGGCGCAGATGTCGCCATCAACTATTTACCTGCGGAAGAGGAAGACGCGCAGCAGGTGAAAGCGCAAATCGAAGCTGCCGGGCGCAAAGCGGTGTTAATTCCCGGTGACCTGACCGATGAGTCTTTTGCCCGCTCTTTGCCGCACAAGGCAAAAGAGCAGCTTGGCGGGCTGGATATTCTGGCGCTGGTAGCGGGTAAACAGACTGCGGTGGAAGAGATTGCCAACCTGACGACAGAGCAATTTACCCAAACCTACACCGTTAACGTTTTTGCGCTGTTCTGGATAACCCAGGAAGCCGTGCCGCTGCTGCCAGCGGGCGGGAGCATTATTACCACATCGTCTATTCAGGCATATCAACCGAGTACCCATCTGCTGGACTACGCCTCAACCAAAGCGGCAATCCTCAATTACAGCCGGGGACTGGCGAAGCAGGTCGCGGAAAAAGGGATCCGCGTTAACATCGTAGCCCCCGGCCCAATCTGGACAGCGCTGCAAATTGCTGGTGGGCAACCTCAGGAGAAACTGCCGCAGTTTGGCCAGCAAACGCCAATGAAACGTGCCGGGCAGCCTGCGGAACTGGCACCGATTTATGTCTATCTGGCGAGCCAGGAATCAAGCTACGTCACCGCCGAAGTGCATGGCGTGACGGGCGGCGAACACCTTGGATAACAGGCATAAAAAAAGCTGGCATTCGCCAGCTTTTTAATTGATTCAGTATTACTTCGCTTTCGCGACTTCTTCGCCCACCAGACCGATCTTCAGGTATCCCGCCTGATGCAGCGTATCCATTACCTTCATCATCGTTTCGTAATCCACGGTTTTATCCGCGCGAAAGAAGATAGTCGTGTCTTTTTTACCTTCGGTTAGCGTATTGAGCGCGTTAACCATCGTTTCATCGGTAACCTGATCGTTACCAATAAACATGGTGTTATCGGCTTTTACCGACAGGTAAACCGGTTTTTCCGGGCGCGGCTGCGGCTGGCTGGTTGATGCCGGCAGGTTAACTTTCACATCAACCGTGGCAAGCGGCGCGGCCACCATAAAGATAATCAGCAGCACTAACATCACGTCGATAAACGGCGTGACGTTGATTTCGTGCATTTCGCCGTTATCGTCCAGGTTTTCATTAAGACGCATTGCCATGACGAATCAACCTACTCGTAATTTTTGCGCGGAGCGAACCGGCTGAGCGTTACTGGCAGCCAGATCCAGATCGCGGCTTTGCAGCAGCAGAACCTGCGCGGCAACATCGCCGAGGGTCGCTTTATAGCTGCCGATCATACGGGCGAAGATGTTGTAAATCACCACCGCCGGGATAGCAGCGACCAGGCCGATAGCCGTTGCCAGCAGCGCTTCCGCGATGCCCGGCGCGACAACCGCGAGGTTGGTGGTTTGCGTCTGCGCAATACCGATGAAGCTGTTCATGATGCCCCAAACGGTACCAAACAGACCAATAAACGGCGAGATTGCGCCAATCGTTGCCAGATAGCCATTCCCGCGCCCCATATGGCGACCGGTGGCGGCAACACGGCGTTCGAGACGAAAACCGGTGCGCTCTTTAATGCCTTCGTTATCTTCGCTGCCTGCGGATAACTCCAGTTCGTTCTGGGCTTCGTTGATCAACATTGTGCTCAGGCTGCGCGCGTGGAAAGCGGAAGCAATTTCACTCGCCTGATCCAGAGAGCGGGCTTCAGCTAACTGCTGCTGCTCACGCTTGAGGCGGCGCTTGTGTGAAATCATCTCAACACTTTTGCTGAAGAAAAGCGCCCACGTGACGACAGACGCCAGAATCAGGCCGATCATCACCACCTTCACAACGATGTCGGCATGCTGGTACATGCCCCACACGGATAGATCCGTCTGCATCAAATTATTACCCACAGTGTATCTCCGAGACGCAAATCACAAAATCTGTGCGCCATGATATCAAAAAGTCGTCGAATTGATAGTAGTTCTCATTAGTATTTGCAGAGTGCCTGAATTAAAAGTCATTTTCTTTGCGCTTACGCAGTAAACAGACTCCATTGAACATTTTCTGGAAAAAATTCACTCACCGGCACAACACTGCGAGGCATCCGCCAACAATCATGGTAGTCTGGACATCCAGACGTATAAAAACAGGTTGAGCGAGAATGACGGCAAAGCATCTTGATACCGCTCTGGTTAACGCAGGGCGCAGCAAAAAATACACGCAAGGGTCGGTGAATAGCGTTATCCAGCGCGCCTCTTCACTGGTATTCGACACCGTTGAAGCAAAAAAACACGCGACGCGTAACCGCGCCAACGGCGAGCTGTTTTACGGCCGTCGCGGTACGCTTACGCACTTTTCGCTGCAAGACGCGATGTGTGAACTGGAAGGCGGAGCGGGATGCGCGCTTTTCCCCTGCGGCGCTGCGGCGGTGGCAAATACCATTCTGGCGTTTGTTGAACAAGGCGATCATGTGTTGATGACCAACACCGCCTATGAACCCAGCCAGGATTTCAGCACCAAAATTCTCGCCAAACTCGGCGTCACCACCAGTTGGTTCGACCCGATGATCGGTTCCAGCATTGTGCGGCTGATTCAGCCAAACACCAAAGTGGTGTTCCTGGAATCTCCCGGCTCAATCACCATGGAAGTCCACGATGTTCCGGCGATTGTGCAGGCGGTGCGAAGCGTTGCGCCAGAAGCAATTATCATGATCGACAACACCTGGGCGGCGGGCGTGCTGTTTAAGGCGCTGGAATTCGATATTGATATCTCGATTCAGGCAGCAACCAAATATCTGATTGGCCACTCCGACGGCATGATCGGTACGGCGGTATCCAACGCCCGCTGTTGGGAACAACTGCGCGAAAACGCTTATTTGATGGGGCAAATGGTGGATGCCGACACGGCGTATATGACCAGCCGTGGCCTGCGCACATTGGGCGTTCGTCTGCGTCAGCACCACGAAAGCAGCCTGAAAATTGCCGAATGGCTGGCCGCACATCCGCAGGTGGCGCGCGTGAATCACCCTGCGCTTCCCGGCAGCAAAGGCCACGAGTTCTGGCAGCGGGATTTTACCGGTAGCAGCGGCTTGTTCTCGTTTGTGCTGAATAAGCGCTTAAGTAATGAAGAGTTAGCCAACTACCTCGACCATTTCTCGCTATTCAGCATGGCGTATTCGTGGGGCGGTTACGAGTCGTTGATACTCGCCAACCAGCCAGAACAGCTGGCGGCGATTCGCCCGGACGGCGAAGTGGATTTCACTGGCACATTAATCCGAGTGCACATTGGTTTAGAGAATGTTGACGATCTGATTGAGGATTTAGTGGCGGGCTTTCAGCGCATCGTGTAAACCAGGCTTACGGGCGTAAGTATTCAGAAAATTCTCCGTTTCTTGCGCCCCCGATCAAGGTGTTTCAGGCGAACTGGAGTACAATAGCCTCCTCTACGCGGTTCCACGGGAAAGTCCATGGCTGTTATTCAAGATATTATTGCTGCGCTCTGGCATCACGACTTTGCTGCGCTGGCAAATCCACATGTTGTGGGTGTTGTTTATTTAGTAATGTTTGCCACCCTCTTTTTAGAAAACGGCCTGCTTCCTGCTTCGTTTTTACCCGGTGACAGTTTGCTGCTGCTTGCTGGTGCGTTGATTGCGCGCGGCTGCATGGATTTCGTCGCGACGTTAGCCATCCTCACTTCCGCCGCCAGTCTCGGCTGCTGGCTGAGCTATATCCAGGGCAAGTGGCTTGGGAATACGCGCGTGGTGAAAAGCTGGCTCTCGCAGTTGCCGGTGAAATATCACGAGCGGGCGACCTATATGTTTGACCGTCACGGTCTGCTGGCACTGCTGGCGGGGCGTTTCCTGGCCTTTATCCGCACCCTGCTGCCGACGATGGCGGGCATTTCCGGCCTCTCTAACCGCCGTTTCCAGTTATTTAACTGGCTCAGCGGGTTGCTGTGGGTCGGCGCGGTGACCTCACTGGGCTACGCCATCAGCATGATCCCGTTTGTGAAACGCCATGAAGATCAGGTGATGACATTCCTGATGCTGCTGCCGGTGTTCCTGCTGGTTGTCGGCCTGGTTGGCGCGGTCACGGTAGTGCTGAAGAAAAAATACTGCAACGCGTAACGCGTTTCCCCTCTTCGCCATGAAGAGGGGGAAGTCTTACATTCCCTGCATCATGCGAATTCTCGCCACATCTTCTCCCGGCGTCAGGCCAAAATAGCGCTTAAACTCGCGGCTAAATTGCGACGGGCTTTCATAGCCAACGCGCATGGCCGCCGCCCCGGCTTTCATACCATCATGCACCATTAACATACGCGCTTTGTGCAGACGGTAGGTTTTCAGGTATTGCAGCGGCGAGGTGCTGGTCACCGATTTAAAGTTATGGTGAAACGCCGAGACGCTCATATTGGCTTCCGCCGCCAGTTGATCGACGCTGAGGTTTTCCGTGTACTGGCTTTCAATGCGTTTTAGCACGCGGCTTATCAGGCTGAAGTGGGTCTGGCGGCTGACTAAGGCAAGCAGCGCACCGCCACGCGGCCCGGTTAGCACGTGGTAAAGCATTTCGCGGATAATCTGTTTGCCGAGAATACGCGCATCCAGCGGGCGTTCCATCACATCCAGCAAACGCTCAGCGGCACAGAGGATCTCTTCCGATAACACCGCTGAGTTAATGCCGCTTGCCGCCACGTCCGGGCGAAAATGTTCATCTTCGCCGATATCCATCAGCAGCTCCTGCAGTTGCAGGATATCGACATTCAGACGGATCCCCGCCAGCGGCACTTCCGGCGTGGCGAAGGTTTCACACTCAAACGGCAGCGGTACGGTCAGCAGTAAATATTCATTGGTGTCATAACGAAAGACTCTTTCATTGATATAACCAATTTTGTGACCGGAAAAGAGAAAAACGATGCCCGGCTGGTACATCACCGGTGTACGGGTTCCCGGCTGAGTACCGTACAGCAAGCGGATATCCGGCAGCAGTGCATTGAGCCTATTTTCATTCCCTTTCAATCGTTTAATCTTTTCAGTGAGCTGCAGGCAAATCTCTTCACGCTTCATTTCTCGCCACTCCGGCAGGCTATTTCGACCCGTACAGTGTGCAAACTTTTGTGCTTTTTCTCCAGTCACAAGGAGAAACAGGCAAGACATCGGCAGGAATGTGCATTGAGAGCGCGCCAGCCCGCGCCCACAATAATCGCCATTGGGCAAATCACCGCCACACTCTTTTTTCACCTCAATAAGAAGGGAACGAGCAATGAACAATTTTAATCTGCATACCCCGACCCGCATTCTGTTCGGCAAAGGTGCCATTGCCAATCTGCGTGAGCAAATCCCGGCAGGTGCCCGCGTACTGATCACCTACGGTGGCGGCAGCGTGAAGAAAAACGGCGTGCTCGACCAGGTTTACAGCGCACTGCAAGGGCTGGATGTGCGTGAATTCAGCGGCATCGAACCGAACCCGACCTACGAAACGCTGATGAAAGCGGTACAGGTTGTTAAAGATGAAAACATCACCTTCCTGCTGGCAGTCGGCGGCGGTTCCGTGCTGGACGGCACCAAATTTATCGCCGCGGCGGCTCACTATGCTGATGGCATTGATCCGTGGCACATCCTGCAAACGCGCGGCGGCGAAATTAAAAGCGCTATCCCCATGGGTTCTGTGCTGACGCTGCCGGCGACCGGTTCCGAGTCCAACGCAGGCGCAGTGGTATCGCGTAAAGCGACCGGCGACAAACAAGCGTTCCACTCCCCGTTCGTTCAGCCGGTCTTCGCGGTGCTGGATCCGGTCTACACCTATACCCTGCCGCCACGCCAGGTGGCGAACGGCGTGGTTGACGCATTTGTTCATACCGTTGAGCAGTACGTCACTTATCCGGTCGATGGCAAAATCCAGGATCGCTTTGCCGAAGGCATTCTGCTGACGCTGATTGAAGAAGGCCCGAAAGCCTTGCAGGAGCCGGAAAACTACGACGTGCGCGCCAACGTGATGTGGGCGGCGACACAAGCGCTGAACGGCCTGATTGGCGCGGGCGTGCCGCAGGATTGGGCTACGCATATGCTGGGCCACGAACTGACGGCGATGCATGGTCTTGACCACGCCCAGACGCTGGCGGTGGTTCTGCCTGCACTGTGGAATGAGAAACGCGATACTAAACGCGAAAAACTGCTGCAATACGCAGAGCGCGTCTGGAACATCAAAGACGGTTCTGAGAACGAGCGTATCGACGCGGCGATTGAAGCCACGCGCAACTTCTTCGAGCAGATGGGCGTTCCGACCCGCCTTTCCGGTTATGGCCTGGACGGTAGTTCCATTCCGGCGCTGCTGGCGAAACTGGAAGAACACGGCATGACAAAACTGGGCGAGCGCCAGGATATCACGCTGGATGTGAGCCGTCGTATTTACGAAGCGGCACGTTAAGGTCTCATTGCCCCGCCTTCCGTTTTTGGTTTTTTCGACCACACTTAATGCACATCACCTTACCGGGCTCGTCCCGGTAAGCTTATTCAAAGGAGAAATGCATGACACATCCAACCGTGATTAAGCTTTCTGACGGCAACCTGATGCCGCAACTGGGTCTTGGCGTGTGGAAAGCGAGCAACGAGGAAGTGATAACCGCTATCCAAAAGGCGCTGGAGGTGGGATATCGCTCCATTGATACCGCCGCCGCCTACCAGAACGAAGAGGGCGTTGGCAAAGCGTTAGCCAGCGCAGGCGTACCGCGTGAAGAGTTGTTTATTACCACCAAGTTGTGGAATGACGATCAAAAACATCCCGCCGAAGCGCTGAAAACCAGCCTGAAAAAGCTACAACTGGATTACGTCGATCTCTATCTGATGCACTGGCCGGTTCCGGCTATCGATCATTACGTTGAGGCCTGGCAAGGCATGATCGAACTGCAAAAACAGGGGCTGGTAAAAAGTATCGGCGTGTGTAATTTCGAGATCCACCACCTGCAAAAGATCATTGATGAAACCAGCGTGATCCCGGTTATTAACCAGATCGAACTGCACCCGTTGATGCAGCAGCGGCAACTGCATGCCTGGAACGCGACGCATAAAATCCAGACCGAGTCCTGGAGCCCACTGGCACAGGGCGGCGAAGGGGTGTTTGATCAGAAAATTATCCGCGATCTGGCAGATAAATACGGCAAAACGCCTGCTCAGGTGGTGATCCGCTGGCATCTTGATAGCGGTCTGGTAGTGATCCCGAAATCGGTCACCCCGGCGCGTATCGCCGAGAACTTTAACGTCTGGGATTTCCGCCTGGATAAAGACGAGCTGGCGGAGATCGCCAAACTGGACGCCGGTAAACGGCTGGGGCCGGACCCGGATCAGTTCGGGGGTTAAGTTTTTCCAGCAGGCCACAGCGCTGTCATTGTGGCTTTTTGTCTACAGAAAACAAAAATCCCGGCATCTCGCCGGGATTTTTATGTGCTTAACGCACGCGTGAGGCTTTTTTCTTCGCCGGCGCAGCGGCGGTGTTTTTACCATTGCTGCGCTGATGCACAATCGGCGTGTGCTTGGTTAATGCCGGGCGCGACTGGCGATTCTGGCGTCGCGCTTCGCGCATTTCATCAAGCGTCGGCGCTGGCACCAGGCATTCACGGCGTGAACCAATCAGGTGCTTTTTACCCATCGCTTCCAGCGCCTGGCGCAGCAGCGGCCAGTTAGCCGGATCGTGATAACGCAGCAGCGCTTTATGCAGGCGGCGCTGTTTATCCCCTTTCGGCACCACCACTTCTTCGCTCTTGTAATCGATCTTCGACAGCGGGTTTTTCCCGGTGTAATACATGGTCGTCGAGTTAGCCAGCGGTGACGGGTAGAAGTTCTGCACCTGATCTAAGCGGAAACGGTGACGCTTGAGCCACAACGCCAGGTTCACCATATCTTCATCGCGCGTGCCGGGGTGCGCAGAGATAAAGTACGGGATCAGATACTGCTCTTTACCCGCCTCTTTAGAATAGGTGTCGAACAGCTGTTTAAAGCGGTCGTAGCTGCCCATTCCCGGTTTCATCATCTTCGACAGCGGCCCCTCTTCGGTATGCTCCGGGGCAATCTTCAGATAACCACCGACGTGGTGCGTCGCCAGTTCTTTCACATAGCGTGGATCCTCCACCGCCAGATCGTAACGCACGCCAGAAGCGATCAGGATCTTTTTGATACCTTTCAGATCGCGGGCACGGCGATAGAGATCGATCGTCGGCTGGTGGTTGGTGTCCATGTGCGGACAGATATCCGGATAAACACAGGAGAGACGACGACATGTCTGTTCAGCGCGCGGTGATTTACAGCGCAACATATACATGTTGGCGGTTGGCCCACCAAGATCGGAGATAACGCCAGTAAAACCGGGCACCGTGTCACGAATCGCTTCGATCTCGTTGATGATCGAGTCTTCGGAGCGGCTCTGAATAATGCGCCCTTCATGCTCAGTGATCGAGCAAAAAGAACAGCCACCAAAGCAGCCGCGCATGATGTTAATCGAGAAGCGGATCATCTCGTAGGCCGGAATACGGCTGTTACCGTATGCCGGGTGCGGCACGCGCTTGTAAGGCAGCGCAAAAACGCTGTCCATCTCTTCGGTCGACAGCGGGATCGCCGGAGGGTTGATCCAGATATAACGATCGCCATGCTTTTGCAGCAGCGCACGGGCGCAACCGGGGTTCGTTTCGTGGTGCAGAATGCGCGACGCGTGCGCGTAGAGCACTTTGTCGGCTTTCACCTTCTCAAAGGAAGGCAGCAGCACGTAGGTTTTCTCCCACGGTTTCGGGCGCGGCGGCTGAACGGTAACGCGTTTTGCTTCCTGCGCTTTCGGCTCAACCGGTTTGTTATCGGCACACGGCAGATCATCGCCGTAAGGATGCGGAATCGGATCGATTTTGCCCGGCGTATCAAGGCGCGTAGAGTCAACGCCGCTCCAGCCAGGCAACGCTTCTTTGACGATGATCGCGGTGTTACGCACGTCGCGGATTTCACCGATCGGTTCACCGGCAGCGAGGCGGTGCGCTACTTCCACCAGCGGGCGCTCGCCGTTGCCGAACATTAGCATGTCGGCTTTGGCATCGATCAGCACCGATCGACGCACTGTATCGGACCAGTAATCATAATGCGCGGTACGGCGCAGGCTGGCTTCGATACCGCCGAGGATCACCGGCACATCTTTCCACGCCTCTTTACAGCGCTGGGTATAAACCAGCGTCGCGCGATCCGGGCGTTTACCGGCGACGTTATCCGGTGTGTAGGCATCGTCATGGCGCAGCTTACGATCGGCGGTGTAGCGGTTGATCATCGAGTCCATGTTGCCAGCGGTCACGCCGAAAAACAGGTTCGGTTTACCGAGGCGCATAAAGTCGTCTTTGCTGTTCCAGTCCGGCTGGGCGATGATGCCAACGCGAAAGCCCTGCGCTTCCAACATACGACCGCAAATGGCCATACCGAAACTCGGGTGATCGACATAGGCATCACCCGTCACCAGAATGATGTCGCAGCTATCCCAGCCAAGTTGATCCATCTCTTCGCGCGACATCGGCAAAAACGGCGCGGGGCCGAAGCAGGCCGCCCAGTACTGGGGCCATGAGAAAAGGTCACGATCCGGTTGGATCAGGGATATTGCGCTCATCTTGCTTCCAAAAGTGGTAAAAAAATCATCAAAGGGCGGCGATTATACGCCGTAAACTTGCACGAAATGAAGGAGGATTTTGTCAAGGCCTGATAAGCGTGTAGCCACCAGGCCAGGTCAGTTATGGCGCGGGGTTCACCAGCAGTTGCCCCACGGAACCACGATCGGCCATTTCCAGCGTCTGGCTTTGATACAGGAACGGGAAGTGCGGCCACGAAGGCTGACCAAACCACACCAGCAGTTCCACTTGACCGTCAATCCAGACCGTATCTTTCCAGCCCCGGTCTTCCGGGAAAGGCATCGCGCCATTTACATTGCGCACCTGGAACATCACGCCTTCCATATGGAACGATTGCGGCATCTCCGCACGCACCGTCCAGCGCTCCCAGGTGCCCTGCTGGGCGGTAATATCGATACGCTGCGTATCCCATAGCTGGCTGTTAATGCCCGGATCGCTACCCAGGGTGATGTCGCGGTTGCGGGTTGGCGTACCGGCCTGAATATCGGACGGTAACAGGCGCATCGGTAGCGTGTCGGTGACCAGCGGCAGCAGGCCGGTTGGTCGCAGCGTCAACACCAGCGTGGAGATCAAAATGCTCGACGGTTCAAAGAAGCCGCGCAGGCGATCCATAATGCTCGCCGCTTCACCGCAGGTGATCGACACTTCATCGCCGTTGGTCATATCCACCAGCACTTCGCGCCGCTCGCCCGGTGCCAGCGAAAGCTGTTTAACCGAAACAGGCGCGGGCAAAAAACCCTGATCGCCGGCAATGACATGCAGTGCGCGACCATCGCTCATTTGCAATTGATAACGGCGGGAGTTTGAAGCATTTAACAGACGCAGACGCACCCAGCCGCGAGAGACTTCGACATACGGACTTTGCGCACCGTTGACCATCAGCGTATCACCGACAAATCCCCCGCTGCCCGGCTCGCTATATTCCGGCGTGCCGAAATTATCCAGCCGTTTATCCTGAATAATGACCGGGAAATCATCTACGCCGTAGTGCTTAGGGATCGGCAGCGTTTTGCTGATCTCATCTTCGACCAACCACATCCCGGCGAGGCCGTTATACACCTGCTGCGCGGTGCGGTTCGGCGTATTGGCGTGATACCACAACGTCCCCGCACTCTGGCGGATCGGCAGTACCGGTGCCCAGTCGTTATTGGCGGTCATCATGCGCGCCGCGCCGCCGATAAGCGGGCCTGGCACCTGCAAACCGCTCACGGTCATCGCCACGTTTTCCGCCAGCCGATTGCTGTAAATCAGCTTAACGTCATCGCCATTCCAGACGCGGATTGTCGGCCCGAGATAGCGCCCGTTGATGCCGGAAACCTGCGCCCGTGTGCCGGTGGAAAACGACCAGTGCGCGCGTTGTAAGGTCATAAACAGCGGTTGGCCGCGCCGGGATTCCAGCAGTGGAGGAATGGGCAGCGGCGGTTGCGGCCCGGCAGCATTTGCCCTCAGCGGCACCGCGCCTGCACAAAGCGCAACCCCGGATGCCTGAAGAAACTGACGCCGACTGAGTGACATATTTGCTCCGTGTAAAACTGACTCAATGCGCCGGAGGTTTTCTCTCCTGCGGTGTTGCGAAATAAAACAGATTAAACCCGGCCGGTTGCTTCGCGTTCTGCAACTTCTTTATCGAGCTCTGCAATTTTGGCCGCCATCAGTTCGCGACAGTGCGTCGCCAACTGGCGTACCTGATCTTTACCAAATTGCGAAACATCTACCGGCGGCAGCATCTCGACAATCACCAGCCCGTTGCGCAGACGGTTAAGGTTAACTTTGTTCGCGTTGTTGGAAACACACACCGGAATAATCGGAACACCGGCGGCAATCGCCGCGTGAAACGCGCCGGTTTTAAACGGCAGCAAACCACGACCGCGGCTGCGGGTGCCTTCCGGGAACATCCAGATAGAAATATTGCGTTTCTGGATCTGTTTCACCACTTCGGCAATGGTGCCGTGCGCTTTTGCACGATTGTTGCGATCGATAAGCAGATTGCCGGTCAGCCAGTAAAGCTGGCCGAAGAACGGCACCCATAGCAGGCTTTTCTTACCGACGGTGACCGTTGGCGGCAGCACAATGCTGGAGGCGGTCACCATATCGTAGTTGCTCTGGTGGTTCGCAATATAGATAGCGTTACCGAACTTTTCCGCGCCTGGCGGCAGACGGGTTTCGACTTTCAAACCAAAAACCGGCGCAAGGCGACCGAACATATGGCCGAAGGTGGCAACATGTTTAGGATTACGCGGACTGAGTAAACAATAGAGAGAGCCGAATACGCACACCAGAATGGAGTAGATGACGACAATAATGACGCGAAAAATGAATAGCATAACAAACCTCTGAAGCCCATACCTTTGAGCATTATATACACGCCAGCGCCATCACGCTGAAACTGGCTGTGTCGCCGTCGACCCGCAGCGGGCCTGGGCTATTTTTTTAAAGGCCGCAGTAGGGTGTGCGGCCTTTAAAAAAACGTATTGTTAATCGCAATGCACGAATTAACAACGCTTTTACGGGAAATTTTCTCAGAAAGATCTCCCCACCGGGAAGGTGGGGAGCCTGGCGGCGAAGATTACTCTTCGCTGTCGCTCGCACCTGGGCGGGAAGGAGCGTCAATCTCGACACGGTCAATTTTTTGCAGGCCGCGCATCAGCGTTCCGCGACGCCCGCGCTCACCCTGCACTTTTTGCAGCTCTTCCGGGCGCAGTTTGATTTTGCGTTTACCCACGTGGATGGTCAGCGTGCTTTGTGGCGGCAGCAAATAGAGATGCGCAAGGCTATCTGCGCCTGACGCCGCATCAGCGGAAGGGATACCAATAATCTTGTTGCCTTTACCTTTCGACAGCTGCGGCAGCTCGCTGACCGGGAACATCAACATACGGCCTGCGGCGGTGATCGCCAGCAGCATGTCGCTGTCGTTCTCGATCTCCAGCGGCGGCATCACTTTGGCGTTTTCCGGCAGGCTGATCAATGTTTTACCGGCCCGGTTACGCGCCACTAAGTCATTGAAGGTACAAACGAAGCCATAACCCGCATCGGACGCCATCAGCAGTTTTTGATCCTCGTTGCTCATCATCATATGCTCAACGGTCGCCCCCGGCGGCAGCGTCAGCTTACCGGTTAACGGCTCGCCCTGGCCGCGTGCGGAAGGCAGCGTAATAGGATCGATGGCGTAGCTACGACCGGTGGTATCAATAAACACCACCGGCTGGTTGCTCTTGCCTTTTACGGAAGACTTCCAGCTATCGCCCGCTTTGTAGCTCAGCCCCTGCGCGTCGATGTCGTGGCCTTTGGCGCTGCGCACCCAGCCCATTTGTGACAGCACAATAGTCACTGGCTCAGAGGGCTGCATATCGTGCTCGTTCATCGCTTTCGCTTCTTCGCGCTCATGCAACGGTGAACGGCGATCGTCGCCAAATGCGTCGGCATCAGCTTGCAGCTCTTTTTTCAGCAGGTTGTTCATCTTGCGCTCAGAGGCCAGGATCGCCTGCAGCTGATCGCGCTCTTTTGCAAGATCGTCCTGCTCGCCGCGGATCTTCATCTCTTCCAGTTTGGCGAGATGGCGCAGTTTTAACTCAAGGATCGCTTCCGCCTGCGTTTCGCTGATACCGAAGCGCGACATCAACGCCGGTTTCGGCTCATCTTCCGTCCGGATGATTTCGATTACTTCGTCGATATTAAGAAACGCCACCAGCAAACCTTCGAGGATATGCAGGCGTTTGAGCACTTTATCCAGCCGGTGATTCAGGCGGCGACGCACGGTATCACGACGAAACGCCAGCCACTCGGTGAGGATCTCCAGCAGGTTTTTCACCGCCGGGCGGCCATCCAGGCCAATCATGTTCAGGTTGATGCGGTAGCTTTTTTCCAGATCGGTAGTGGCGAACAGGTGGTTCATCACCTGCTCCATATCCACGCGGTTGGAGCGCGGCACGATCACCAGACGCGTCGGGTTTTCATGATCCGACTCGTCACGCAAATCATCGACCATCGGCAGCTTTTTATTGCGCATCTGGCTGGCGATTTGCTCCAGCACGCGCGCGCCAGAAACCTGGTGCGGCAGCGCGGTAATGACGACTGCGCCATCCTCTTTTTTCCACACCGCGCGCATACGCACCGAACCGCGACCGTTCTGATAGATTTTGCGGATTTCAGCGCGGGAGGTGATGATTTCCGCTTCGGTTGGGTAGTCAGGCCCCTGCACGATATCCAGCAGTTCATCGAGCGTGGTTTTCGGTTGCTCGATCAGGGTGATCGCCGCGTTAGCCACTTCGCGCAGGTTATGCGGCGGGATATCCGTCGCCATACCCACGGCAATACCGGTCGTACCGTTGAGCAGGATATTCGGCAGGCGCGCAGGCAGCATTTTCGGCTCCTGCATCGTGCCGTCGAAGTTCGGCACCCAGTCAACGGTGCCTTGGCCCAGTTCGCTCAGCAGCAGCTCAGCGTATTTGGACAGACGGGATTCGGTGTAACGCATCGCCGCGAAGGACTTCGGATCGTCCGGCGCCCCCCAGTTGCCCTGGCCATCGACCAGCGGGTAACGGTAGGAGAATGGCTGCGCCATCAGCACCATCGCTTCATAGCAGGCGCTGTCGCCGTGCGGATGGTATTTACCCAGCACGTCGCCCACGGTACGGGCGGATTTTTTGAACTTCGCGCTGGCGTTCAGCCCCAGTTCTGACATTGCGTAAACGATGCGACGCTGAACGGGTTTCAGGCCATCACCGATAAACGGCAACGCACGATCCATGATGACGTACATGGAGTAGTTCAGGTATGCGTTTTCCGTAAATTCATGCAGCGCAAGGCGCTCTGCCATATCGCTCATTAATCGTGATTCCTCAACGTATGCGCCCGCCTGTGCGGCGGCAATATTGCCGCAGATACTACCTTATCTGCGGCGAGGAGTCATAGCGATGAGCGATTTTTTCACGCGCGTTTAGCGCTTACTGAGTGACTTTGCGGATCTCTTTGACGTCGATTTCAACTGAATTCCAGTCCTTATCGACTTCGCCCTGGATCTCCACCGTATCTTGTGGCCCAACGGTCACGCCGTTCCAGCGCTTGTGGTTGATATCGACATTGATGGTGCCGGTCGAATCTTTGAACAGGTAGGTATCATCAGAGATGCGCTCGACAATATTACCGCGCAGCGTCACCCAGGCGTCGTCGCGCAGTGATTTCGCGCTTTCAACGGTGGCTTTGCTGCCGTTCGGCCCGGTAAAACCGCCGCTCTGCGAGGTTGCACCCGGTCCGGTAAAGCCACCAGGATTCGCCGCGAAAACGGGCGCGGAACAAAGTGTGAGAACAGCGACAAGTGCAGCAATCTTTTTCATGTTTTATCTCCCTTACGATGGTTAACGTCCATTTAACCCGTCACTTCTTAACGACTTCTTAACGGGAAAAAAGATTTATTTCCGCTGTACATTGTCGACCAGCAGCGGTTTTACTGCCAATAACATGGAGTAAAAGGAGGCAAAATGCGCATTTTACTGGTGGAAGATGACACGCTCATCGGCGATGGTTTAAAAACCGGACTCGGCAAAAAAGGCTTCAGCGTCGACTGGTTTACCGATGGCAAACAAGGCAAGGCAGCCCTGTTTAGCGCGCCGTATGATGCGGTGATCCTCGACTTAACGCTGCCGGGCATCGACGGGCTGGATATTCTGCGCGACTGGCGCGAACAAAAGCGCGCGGAACCGGTGCTGATCCTCACCGCGCGCGATGCCATCGACCAGCGCGTTGAGGGGTTGCGGCTGGGCGCAGATGATTATCTGTGCAAACCGTTCGCGCTGGTTGAAGTGGCGGCAAGGCTGGAAGTGCTTATTCGCCGCCGCCACGGGCATACGCAAAGCCTGCTGCGCCACGGCAACGTCACGCTCGATCCCGGTAATCTGGTCGCCACGCTTGACGGAGAAACGCTGGCGCTAAAACCGAAAGAGTTCGCCCTGCTGGAACTGCTGCTGCGCAATGCCGGGCGCGTTCTGCCGCGTAAATTAATCGAAGAGAAGCTCTATACCTGGGACGACGAGGTCACCAGCAACGCGGTGGAAGTGCATGTACACCATTTACGCCGCAAGCTCGGTACGGCGTTTATCCGCACCGTTCATGGCATCGGTTATACCCTGGGAGACGCATGAAACTGACCCGCCCGCTGAGTTTACGCCTGCGCCTGACGCTGCTCTTTTTGCTGCTGTCGATGGTCGCCTGGCTCAGCGCCAGCCTCGTTGCCTGGCAACAAACCCGCGATAAACTTGACAAACTGTTTGATACCCAGCAAACGCTGTTCGCCAAACGGCTCAGCGTGATGGATTTTGAGCCGCTGAAAAACGCCGCGCCGGCGCTCGGTAAAAAGAAGATCAAACACGGTCATCTGGATGATGATGCGCTGGCTTTCGCTATCTACTCAACCGACGGCAATATGCTGCTGCACGATGGCGAAAACGGCAAGGAGATCCCCTATAACTACCGGCGGGAAGGGTTTGATAACGGGCAGCTACGTGATGATGACGATCAATGGCGTTTTCTGTGGCTCACTGCGCCGAACGGGAAATTCCGTGTGGTAGTCGGCCAGGAGTGGGATTATCGCCACGAGATGGCGCTGGAGATCATCACCTCGCAGCTCACTCCGTGGCTTATCGCCCTGCCGCTGATGCTGGCGCTATTGATCGTATTGCTGAGCCTTGAATTGCGACCGTTGAAAAAACTGGCGCAGGCGCTGCGCTCACGGGCGCCGGATCGTGCCGATCCACTCAGTAGCGAAGGCGTTCCCAATGAAGTGCGCCCGTTAGTAGACGCGCTGAACCAACTCTTTGATCGTACGCAGAGCATGATGCAGCGTGAACGGCGCTTCACTTCCGATGCCGCCCATGAGTTACGCAGCCCGCTGGCGGCGCTGAAAGTGCAAACCGAGGTCGCGCAGCTTTCCGATGACGATCCCGCCGCACAGCAAAAAGCCCTTAGCCAGTTACACGTGGGGATCGATCGCGCCACGCGTCTGGTGGATCAATTACTGACGCTCTCCCGGCTGGACTCCCTGAGCAACCTTGCTGACGTCGAAGAGATTTCGCTGGCTTCCCTGCTGCAATCAGCGGTAATGGAGATTTACCCGACAGCGCAGCAAGCAGATATCGATATACGTCTGCATCTCAATGCCCTTGCGGTCAGCCGCCAGGCGCAACCGCTTTTGCTGAGTTTGCTGGTGCGTAACCTGCTGGATAATGCCATTCGCTACAGCCCACCAGGCAGCGTGGTCGATGTGACGCTGGACGCTACTGAATTCAGCATTCGAGATAATGGCCCCGGTATTGACGATGACGCGCTGGCGCGCATTGGCGAGCGTTTTTACCGCCCGCCGGGACAAACGCAAACCGGTAGTGGGCTGGGGTTATCAATTGTGCAACGCATTGCCCGCCTGCATCACCTGCGCGTCACGTTTGGTAATCATCCACAAGGCGGATTTATTGCGCGGATAAGCTGGTAGCGGCGTTTATTGCAGCTCAGGCAAAAGTCTTTGCACGTTTTGCCAATTTTTCCGCACCGTTGATACGGTTAAAATCGCGGTCAAACGCATTTAACCGAGGATTTCTAATGAGCAATATCTTAATTATCAATGGTGCGAAAAAATTCGCGCACTCTAACGGCCAACTGAATGACACCCTGACCGAGGTCGCGGAAAGTTTTCTGCGCGACGCCGGGCATGATGTTAAAACCGTACGTACCGACGGCGATTACGATATCAAAGCAGAAGTAGAGAACTTCTTGTGGGCTGACACCATTATCTGGCAGATGCCAGGCTGGTGGATGGGTGCACCGTGGACAGTAAAAAAGTATATGGACGACGTGTTCACCGAAGGCCACGGTTCGCTGTACGCCAGCGACGGTCGCACGCGTTCTGACGCTTCGAAAAAATACGGTTCTGGCGGCCTGATTCAGGGCAAAACCTACATGCTGTCGCTGACCTGGAACGCGCCGATGGACGCGTTTACGGATAAAGAACAGTTCTTCCACGGCGTGGGCGTTGACGGGGTTTACCTGCCATTCCACAAAGCGAACCAGTTCCTGGGTATGGACGCACTGCCAACCTTTATCGTGAATGACGTGATTAAAATGCCGGACGTGCCACGCTATATCGCAGAATATCGCAAGCATCTGAGTGAGATTTTTGCTTAACTGTGAAGCTGGACTTATAGGGAGTAGGTTAATCATGTTGACAGTAATTGCAGAAATCCGTACCCGTCCAGGACAGCATCACCGCCAGGCGGTACTTGATGAATTCGCCAAGATTGTACCGGTCGTGTTGCAGGAAGCGGGTTGCCATGGCTACGCGCCGCTGGTCGATCATGCGGCTAACGTAAGTTTTCAGGCGACCGCGCCGGACTCCATCATGATGGTGGAACTGTGGGAAAGCGTCGCACACCTTGAAGCGCACCTGCAGACACCGCATATGAAAGCGTGGAGCGAAGCGGTAAAAGGCGACGTGCTTGAGACGCATATCCGCATCCTGGAAGCGGGTCTCTAAGCGTTTGTCCCTCTCCGTTTACAGAGAGGGACACTGATTTACCAGTAGAGCTTCCAGCTCTGCGAAAAGCGCATCAGCGCTTCCACATAGAAGTAATCCCCCCAGCTACAACATTCATCAACGCCTTTATTGCTCGCCAGGTGATACACGGAATGTTTCAGCAGCCCGTTGGTTGCTTCGTTTTTTCCCGCCAGATAGTGCTTATTAAGCGATGACATAATACGCATTGCCCACTGCTGGTAGCGTTCTCTGTCCGGATCGGTAACGGGCAGATGCTTAACCAGCTCCAGTAGCCCGCAGACGGCAATCGCCGCCGATGACGAATCGCGCAACGCATCGGTGCCGACCAGCGCCAGATCCCAGTGGCACACCGCATCTTCCGGCAAGCGGTTGAGAAAGTAGTTCGCCAGCCGTTTCGACAGCGCCACCATCTCTTGATCGCCAGTGTAGATAAAGCTCAGCAGAAAACCGTAAATCCCCCACGCCTGCCCGCGCGACCAGCAGGAATCATCCGCGTAGCCCTGCTGCGTATTGCCGTAACGCGGCGCACCGGTGTTGATATCCATATAGTACGTGTGAAACGTGGAGGCATCTTCGCGAATCAGGTATTCCGCCGCCTGCCGCACATGGGCTTGCGCCGCATCAGCAAAGCGCCGATCCCCGGTCTGTTCTGTCGCCCAGTAGAGCAGCGGCAGGTTCATATTGCAGTCGATGATCATCCGCCCGGCTTGTTCAGGATCGCGCAGATCGCCCCACGCCTGGATAATCTGCGCCTTGTGATGGAAGCGCTCCAGCAGCGCTTCTGCCGCCAGCAGGGCGAAACCGCGCGCATCGCGATTGCCGGTCAGCCGCCAGCTTGCCACGCACGAAAGCGTATATAAGAAGCCGAGATCGTGGGTGTTGGTGTCGCTGCGCCCGGCAATGCGCAGGCCGAACGAACGCACATGGCGCTCTGCCAGCGCGCGGAACTGCTCATCGCCACTCATTTCCCACGCCAGCCAAAGCTGCCCGGTCCAGAAACTGGTGGTCCACTCGACATTGTCGGTTAACGGGTAATAACCCTGCACACAGGTTTCGGCAGGAAAGTGTTCTCCGAATTCCGTTAAATGACGGCGAATCAGTTCAAGGGTATGGCTACGCGCAGAATCAAGTTCATCTTTAAATACCTGCGCATCCACAGGTGCGCCGGGATAATCACGTAACGTTTCCTCAACGATTTTACTTAACATATTTCGGTTCCTTGTTGGTGCGTAATTTAAAATAGCCGTTAACGCGTTAGTTATTTCCCGCGACATCCAGTGTGCTCTGCTGACGCCATTTACTTTGGCAGGCCGATAACGTAAACAGGGAAATTAATGTAAAGGTCAGTGCCACGCAGCCCATAATAATATAGGTATTTTCAAAACCGATATGGTCATACAAAATACCGGCCGGGGAAGAGACCACAACGTTACCAACATATAACATTGCCTGGTAACCCAATAAATACATGGTGGCATTCACGCGCTTATCGAAATGCTCAGCAATATATTTAAATACCGACACCAGCAGCAGGCAAATCTCAAGACCATATAACGGTTTTAATACTGAAATAAGCAGATGAGACTCGCATAGTCCGGAAATAATCAACCGCGCGCCCACCACCAACCCGACAATCAATAACCCGCGTTTCGCGCCGATGAAATTCACAAACAGCGGGATCACCATATACATGACGAATTCCATGCCGGACTGCACCGTGCCCAGGTAACCAAACACCGCGTTGCCCTGATGAACATCATCAAAGAAGGTGACGAAATAGCGGGAGAATTGCTGCTCGGCGATAAACATCATCCACGCCACACCGGCAACGTACAGACAAAATGCCCAGAATTTGCGGTTACGCAGCAGCGCGTAGACATCCGCCGGGGCGATTTTCTCTTTGGTCAGCACCTCGCTGGCGTTGGCGGCGTTAACGTTGACTTTCAGGCTCAGCAGCACCGCCAGCATGATAAGCGACGCGACCGATCCCATGATGAAGTTATACGCCGGTGAGAGGTTAAACAGCAGGCCGGAGAACGAGGACGCTACCGCCCAACCGAGCGAGCCCCACATCCTGATTTGGCCAAACTCCATGCCGTTTAAGCGGCTGTAGCGGTCGGTATAAGATTCACAGGCGGCGACACCCGCATACCAGGCAAAACTTAAATAGATAGCGCCAACAATAATGCCCAGCAGGGTATTTGAAATTAATAACGGTTGATAAACGTAGATAAAAAACGGTGCCATTAATGCTGACATCAGCACCACAAAATAGAGCAAGTATTTGCTCATGCCTATTTTATCCAGAATGTAACCGTAAATCGGTTTCAAAATAACGGAAAAGATCCCGTTAATAGCGAATACTGTGCCAATAACCGTACCGCTAAGATTGGCTTTTTGTCCTAACCAGATAGCCAGCAGGCCGATACTTGCAGACCAGGTAAAAAAATAGAGAAAGATAAAGCTACTGATTTTGTAATATTCGGTTTTATTATTTATCGCGATCTTTTCCATACTATCCTCGACGAAAGCATGTAGGGTTCAGAGTTCATAGCCCGGCCGTAGCCGGGAATTAAAAGGCAATAACAATATTATTTTTCTGCCCCGGTTTTTTAATCACCAGCGCCTGTTCTTCGATGTGCAACTGCGGTAAGACGAAATCAAAAGCCTGCTCCGTAATAGCCGCCTGAACGGCACAGGCCTGCCACTGCCTGCCCGGCGCAATGTCTCCACGCAGCACCGGAATTGACGCGCAAGGGGAAAACATAATGCTGCTGTTAGGCGGTGTGACCACGCTGTCGGCTTCCCGCGGCGCGGTGGCAAGTAATTCAAAGATGCCGCTGACGCCATTTTCCGCGCTCACCAGGCTACCGCCCTGCGCGTCGCGGTGCGGCGCTTTCAGCACGGCGAATCCACCCTCTACGCTTTGTAAATGGCGAGCCGAATCAATACGATGCACGCGCAGGTGCCAGTCGCCGCACGGAATAAGCCAGCTTGCGATATGCACGTCTGACCATGGCGACCAGCGCGAGAAAATCGCCTGTTCTGTCACAATCACCTCGTCGCACTCACGGCGACCGCGAAAGTAATTATCCCCTTCGCTGAGCAAAAGCATCGAGTCGCAAGCGGCGTGTTTAATTCCATAACGCCCGCGTTCAATGGTGAAACCAAAACGGCTTGAGTAGGCAAACTTTGTGTATTTCGCCTCGGTATTGACGTAATTGTTCAGCTCCAGTTGTCCGGCGGTGAGCATCCAGACATGCCGCGAGCGATCGCTGTGGACAATAATCTGCCCGGCAGGCGCAATCGTACGCTGCGTGTTTAGCGCAGGCAGCGGCAGCTCTGGCGCTTGCCAGAAATCGTGTGATTGCGGCAGCACCAGAATCAGGAAAACTTTCAGCGCCCAGTATGGCGAGCCCGGCGAGTTGTAGTCTTCACACATCGCAAGGTTCGGGTAGGCGAAACCAAGCGTTAAAATGCCGTCGCGATCGAAAATCGGCTGCTGTAACCACCAGCGCAAATGGCGCAGGATAATCCCTTTAACCACGCCAGGAGAAAATACTTCCAGCCCGGAAAAGGCAACCGCACTCCAGAATGCCACCATCGCAAAGCGGTAAGTCAGGCTGCGGCCAAACGGAACAGATTCGCCCTGTGCCGCTGACATATAGATAAAATCTTCGGCAAAAAGCGTTGCCCGCTCATGGAGAATCGCCGCGCGCGCTGCATCGTCTTCCCCATTCAGCGTGGCGTAAATCAGCCCGTAAAAATGAAATGCCATTGAGATGTAGTAATCTTTTGGCCGGCCAGGACCATCGGAATACCAGCCGTCGCCAAGGTAATAGGCATCCATCATGCTAAAGCGCCGTTCAATGGCTGCGGCATCCCAGGGTAATCCGGCACGTTTAAAACCGAGCTGCACCATGATGGCGAAAAAATTCCAGTTGCTGTCAGGCATCTGCGCATCGGTGATCTGGTTCAGCCACTGGTGCAGATTGTGGACATCAGCTTCGTCCAGCAAGGCGGTAAATTTATCGCCCAGCAGCGCCAGCCCCAGACCGTAAGCCGCCATCTCCACCAGCCGCTGATCATAGGGTTCCGTTGCTCCCCAGTAGCCCGCGCTTTGCGGATCGACACCGCGTTTGATCGCAGCCAGATACTTGTGACTGAAGGGTTCGGCGTCGCCGCCTGCCATTAATGGAAACAACCCCCACAGCGCACGGGACAGCCCTTCCATTTCGGCAATCGCATCGCTGTAATGCGCGCTGGTGGCTCCCAGCGAGAAATGCGACGCCCCTTCCGGAAACTGTTTATCCAGCGCCGCCAGCATCTGCTTCAACGCGCCGACCACATCGTCGCGGGATGACAATGGATTTGATGTTTTCACTTCCGCCGCCTGCATAGCGTTCTCTCCTTCATGGTGTGGCTGAAGGATAGTTAATGAACAACCGCCGGAAATGTTAGCTTTGTCACATCGGCACGCTTTGCCTGAACCCTCTGTTGAGAAAATTTAAAACCGTGGTTTATAAATGTATCTTGCGGGGTAAAAATTGAGATGGGTTGCACTATGACGACGCCATTACAGAACGAACGACTTGAGTTGATCACCTTAAACGATGCGGTGGTGTCGTTTAGCCGACTTTTCGCCAACACCGTGCGTTATCACCACTGGCATCAGTGTCTGGAGGTGCTGTACGTTGAAGAGGGTTTTGGCGTGGTGATGGTTGATAACCGCCAGTACACCATGCGGCCTGGTCGACTCTTTTTCTTTCCGCCTTTCACCATCCATAAAGTGATGGTGGATGAGCAAGCACAGGCTATTTATCGACGCACCATTATTCACGTTGATCATCATGCCGTGCTGCAAAACCTGCGCGCGTTCCCGCACAATCACCAGCGTTTGCAGCATCTCGCGTTACGCGGTGGCGCGGCGGTGGTGATGGATGTCGCGGCTATTCACCCGCATATCGACCACCTGTTTAGCAGTTACGCCAGGCTTGCCGAAAACCACAGTTTGAATGGCGAACAAGTCGCCTGTTTGTTGCTTAATCTGTTGAGTATGTTGCCGGAAGACAAGCAGAAATTGCCGGATGAACATAACGGCATTGCCACACCGGTAATGTTCTGGCTGGAGGAGAATTACCGGCAGAAATTCAGCCTTGCGCGGCTGGCGCAGGAGTTGGGAAAATCCCGCAGCTATGTCTCGCGCCGTTTCCATTTTGAGACCGGCGAACCTATTCACCAGTATCTGAACACTTTGCGCTTGCGCAAAGCGTGCGACTTGCTACTGCATAGCGCGCTGGCCATTCATCATATCGCCAGCGAAGTGGGCTTTTCAGATGTGACTTACTTTATCAGCGCGTTTAAGAAAGGCATTGGCGAAACGCCACTGCAATACCGGAAAAATCGCGCTACTTCTGTTGAGGCATAGGTACCCATGCTTAGTGCCCACCTGCATTTTCCATCGGCGACATAAAGCTATTAATCAATTTCCTGGCCGCTTTTTTCCCCTGCTGAAAACGGTTTGCAGAAACCGGTTCGTCATACCACGCATCGATTTGCTGCAAGCATTTATCATCGGTGATTTTTACTGCCCCCCACGCCTTCTCATAGTGGTAATGCATACCCCATAACAACTCTTCGAGTTTTTTCAGTTTATTATCCAGCGTGACATGGGAAAGATAGTGCCGCAGTAAGTGGCCATCAAAAAGATCGAGCGCGGCCTGAATATTGCCCACGACATCCTCTTTATTGTTATGTGGCAGGATTTTCGCCGGGTTTCCACAGCCATACATTGAAGCAGTAAACGTATTTAGCTGAGGCAAAAATTTATTTATAAATATCGACAATTCAAGATCGATATTTATTTTATCAGGCGAAATATCAGCATGTGTAAGCTGAGAAAAATCATCGCCGCAGGATGTTTTCAGCTGCGAAAAGAGGGCAATAATTCCCGGAAGAGAGGGAACAAAATCTTCACAGAAAAAATACCCCCAGCATTTAAAATCGGGCGATACTGCATTAATTTTTTCAAGTACAGCGGCATATTTTTGCTCAATAGCTTTAACCTTAGGATCATCAATAATATGAGCACCGTTGAGAATTGATAATAAATCAGATTTCCTTTGCGCTTCGCTTATTTTGCATCGTTGTAATTCAGTATCGATAGCCGTTCTTACGGTATACAACGCGCGGAAGAACTCATGGTTTGCCAAAAGATAGGCATAATAATTCACATAAACGGATAAGGCGCTTTTTATTCTGGTGTGCGGATCGACATTATCCTGTGACTCAATCTTTGGCTGTTCAGAAGTTGAAAATGCCTCACGCGCTTTATCATCTTTATTGATTTCATAGAACTGAGAAATAACGTTTTTTATCTCATCAATCTTCTCTTGTGCGCGAGTTATAAAGCGCGTATCGGCAAACCCCACTTCTGTTTCATAAGGATATTTATCACATAATTGCTTAAAAAACTGCTGTTTGCCAATGCCGGGGGTTTTCCGTTGGGTCTCAAAAGCAAATGTCGCGAGGATACCAGCGCAACTTTTAAGAGTTAACGCGGTTTTTGCTTCACTCAGCGTTGCCAGACCATCTTGCTTGCCGACAACCGCCACAGCCCATTTCAACGCCTGGCGGAAAGAGGTTTTCTTGTCATCGTAATAAACAGAAATATAACCGCTCTGTTTGTCTATTTGACACGAGATACGATTGCAGAACAGCAGATTATCCTTACGAATTAACTCCAGCGGACGCAGCTTTTGCAATATGTCTGCGAGTGCTTGCTCATCAAAAACCGTAAAGCCTTTTGTCAGGTGGTGCACGGAAAAATAGTTTTCCAGCAGTAACTCGGCACTTAATTTATTTCTGAACTCTTCGGATAAAATATCTAATGACAGGATGAGATTCCTATCCAGTTTCATCATCCTGACATAACGCGGAATATCCGTATGCGCGGTTTTTCCTGCAAGGACAAAATAGATTTGTTGCGCCTTATACGGATGATGCTCAGTCAAATATAAATTGATCGCATTCCATAAATCCGTCTTTGCGGGAATGGAACTTTGCACAACCATTTTTTCCAGGTAATCAATACCCTCAACCTGGCTTTTATATTTTTGCAGCGCCGCGTGGTAATAGATGCCGGTTTCGAAGATTTTCGTAATTCTGTCCTGAATGTCGATTGCCACGTCATAAGCCTCCGTAAAAGTAGCGCCGGGATCGGTCAGCCAATCACCGCGCCTATAACACACTTGAAGATAAATAACAATACTGAAAAAATAATTTCCTGTAGCATACCAACCCCTTTTTCAGCGGGCTACATTGGCGGCGCTGACTGATTGTACCGTCAGCGCAATCAATCATATACATGAAAAGGGGGACTTATGTCCGATAAAGCAAAAAGCAATCTGCCGCAGGTGGCGGCGCAAGAAGGCGAGTGGCTGTCAGGCTCGCAAAGCGCTGGAGGTGGCGGTGGAGGTTCGTATCTGGACGGGTTTAAAGACGGTTTAGCCGTTGGGGTTCAGAGCGGATTTAACGAAGCGGTGAATCAGTTCAACGACATCTTGCCGCAACTTATTCAGCAAGAGTTGATGAAACTGCCACAGTTGAAAAGCGCCCTGTCAGACGGGTTGCGCCACGGCAGCCCGAACTGCGGCCGCGCACTGGTGAATATCTATCGCTACGAGAACAGCAACTATCCCAAACTGAACTGATGGTGAAAGCGGCTCCGTTGCGCACTTTGTTTACTTACCCGGCCCGCGCATTAGCAAGCCGGGTAAGCCTTTCGGACTGTATCAGGCTTCAATATCCGCCATGTCGCCTTTTTCTTGCAGCCAGTTGCGGCGATCTTCTGAACGCTTCTTCGCCAGCAACATGTCCATCATTGCGTTGGTCTGCTGCTCGTCTTCATCGCTGATCACCAGCTGCACAAGGCGGCGGGTATTCGGATCAAGCGTGGTTTCGCGCAACTGCATCGGGTTCATTTCGCCCAGCCCTTTAAAGCGCTGCACGTTCGGTTTGCCCTTTTTGCGTTTTAACTGCTCCAGCACACCGGTTTTTTCCTCTTCCGTGAGTGCGTAATAAACCTCTTTGCCGAGGTCGATACGGTACAGCGGCGGCAACGCCACATGAACGTGGCCGTTTTTCACCAGCGCGCGGAAGTGCTTTACAAACAATGCGCAAAGCAGTGTGGCGATGTGCAAGCCATCGGAATCCGCATCCGCGAGAATACAGATCTTGCCGTAACGCAGTTGGCTCAGATCGTCGCTGTCTGGATCGATACCGATCGCCACCGAAATGTCGTGTACTTCTTGCGAGGCCAGCACTTCATCGGAAGAGACTTCCCAGGTGTTCAGGATCTTGCCTTTTAGCGGCATGATCGCCTGGTATTCACGATCGCGCGCCTGTTTCGCGGAGCCGCCCGCCGAGTCACCTTCCACGAGGAACAGTTCGGTGCGGCTCAGATCCTGCGCGGTACAATCCGCCAGTTTGCCAGGCAACGCCGGGCCGCTGGTAAGCTTTTTGCGCACCACTTTTTTGGCGGCCCGCATACGCCGCTGGGCGCTGGAGATGGCCATCTCCGCCAGCAGTTCCGCCGTTTGAATATTCTGGTTCAGCCACAGGCTGAATGCGTCTTTCACCACGCCAGAAACAAACGCGGCGCACTGACGAGAAGATAATCGCTCTTTGGTCTGCCCGGCGAACTGCGGATCCTGCATCTTCACCGACAGCACATAAGCGCAGCGATCCCAGATATCTTCCGCTGACAGCTTCACGCCGCGCGGCAGAATATTGCGGTATTCGCAGAATTCGCGCATCGCGTCCAGCAATCCCTGACGCAGGCCGTTAACGTGCGTGCCGCCTTGCATGGTGGGGATCAGGTTGACGTAGCTTTCCGTCAGCAACTCGCCGCCTTCCGGCAGCCACAGCAGGGCCCAATCCACCGCTTCCGTCTCAGCAGAGAAATTGCCGATAAACGGCTTCTCCGGCAGCGTCGGCAGGCCATTTACCGCTTCGCACAAATAATCGTTCAGGCCATCCTGGTAGCACCAGCGCTGCTCGGCGTTGTTCACCTCATCTTTAAAGGTGATCTCAACCCCCGGGCAAAGCACGGCTTTGGCTTTCAGCAGATGCGTCAAACGGGACACGGAAAAACGCGGGCTATCAAAGAAGGATTCATCCGGCCAGAAATGCACGCTGGTGCCGGTATTGCGTTTACCACAGGTGCCGATCACTTGCAGATCCTGCACTTTTTCACCGTTTTCAAACGCGATGCTATAGACCTGGCCATCACGTTTGACAGTCACTTCCACGCGGCGGGACAAGGCGTTAACCACCGAGATGCCAACGCCGTGCAAACCACCAGAGAACTGGTAGTTTTTATTGGAGAATTTACCGCCGGCGTGCAGACGACAGAGGATCAGCTCAACGGCCGGAACGCCCTCTTCCGGGTGGATATCCACCGGCATACCGCGCCCGTCATCGATAACTTCCAGCGACTGATCGGCGTGCAGGATCACGTCCACGCGCTTAGCGTGGCCCGCCAGCGCCTCATCGACGCTGTTATCAATAACTTCCTGGCCCAGGTGGTTAGGGCGCGTGGTATCGGTGTACATCCCCGGACGGCGGCGAACCGGCTCAAGCCCGGTGAGTACCTCTATGGCATCAGCGTTATAGGATTGCGTCATGGTTTGTTCGTAGATAGTGACCGCATCGTTTCCCTGTTGGCTCAATGCAGCCCAAGGAAATCGATAATCTGTGTGAAATGATTCTCAAAGCCCACAAAGGCATGGTTTCCGCCCTCTTCCACTGTCTGACGGCAGGCATCGTAATATGCCACCGCCTGGCGGTAATCCAGCACTTCGTCCCCGGTTTGTTGTAGCAGCCAGATTAAATCCGGCGCTTCGAGCGGGTCAACTTGCATCACTTTGAGCTCGTAAATATGGCGAGACTCTAGCACATATTGCTGCCCTGTGTAGGGGTTCTCGTTATTGCCAAGATAATCTGCCAGCAATTCAAACGGTCGCACCGCCGGATTCACTACCACCGCAGGCAACATGAAACATTGCGAAAGCCAGGTGGCGTAATAGCCCCCGAGCGAAGAGCCAACGATACCGAGCTGTTTTCCGCCCTGCGCCAGCACCAGTGACTCCAGCAATTCTGCAGCAGCAGCGGGGTAAGGCGGCAGTTGCGGCACAATCACGTTGATCTCCGGGTGATGCTGCGCCAGCCATTGCGAAAGCAGCGTCGCCTTAGCGGAACGCGGCGAGCTGTTAAACCCGTGCAGATAAAGGAGCGTGGACATCAGTAACCTTCTGAAGCGGTATCCGGCCTGAACTGGGTGCTTTCCAGACGGCAAACTTCTGTGTGCAACGTTCCGTCCGGGTAGAGATCCAGCCAGCGCCAGCCGGGCGCGATGGTATCAAGCGTGAAGTTGGCGCAGTGAGGTTTAAACTGGACGCAGGTTGATGGCGTTGCCAGCAGACGGCGGCCGTTCCAGTCGAGATCCAGCTCCTGGTGAATATGCCCGCATAACAGATACCGCACCTGCGGAAAACGCTGTAACACGTTATCCAGCTCACCCGCGTTACGCAGGCTGTGTTGATCGAGCCAACTGCAGCCGGAAGGGAGTGGATGGTGATGGAGCAGCAATAAGGTGTGGCGCTGCGGGCTGTCGGTGAGTTTCTTCTCCAGCCAGTCGAGCTGGAACTCGCTCAATTCACCGTGCGGTACGCCAAAGACCTGGCTATCCAACAGCAGAATTTGCCAGTGATCGCCGATAAAAACGCGTTTCGCCGGCGAGATCCCCGCATCCTGCAACGCGCTGTACATGGCGGGCTGGAAATCGTGGTTACCGGGCAGCCAAACGCAGGGCGCGTCAAAGCTTGCGATACCATCAGCGAAAAGCTGATAAGCCGCAGCGGTATGGTCCTGTGCCAGGTCGCCGGTGGCGACAATAAGATCGCATTCACGCTGCTGAGAGCGGATAGCCTCCAGTACCGCCTGATAGCTTTCCCAGGTATTCACCCCTAACAACGTTTCATGCTTTTCGGCAAACAGGTGAGAATCAGTTATTTGTAATACCCTCACTCTGGGCTCACCCGCCAGAGAGAGGTTTAACAGGCTTTCCAAATGGTGTCCTTAGGTTTCACGACGCTAACAAACCGGAATCGCCATTGCTCCATGTGCTAAACAGTAACGCAGCCAATCGGCCAGAAACTGGTTAATTTGATGCTTTTCGTCGCGTTGATGCAACTTTTTATTCGGATAATCATAACGCGCTTTGAAACGAAAGATCTGCTGACTCGAACACACTTCAGCCACCATCGCGTCGTGATAAAGGCGCACCGTCATTGACGGCAAGCTCCAGTAACTAATCGATGGCGCGGTCTGCTCAATTTCCACAAGCGTGGTGTAGCGGGTGGACTCGACTATCGTTAACCGGTACTGCGCGTTGGTCACCTGATAGCTCACCGTTTCGCCCGCTACGTCATTACGCGGCAGCAAGCGGCGCAACTGGGCGAAATTGGTTTCGCACAGGCGCATCATTTCTGGGAAGTCAGGTGTATAACGCTTCATTTTTTCCACTCGTTTCGTAAGCTCTCATGATGCAGTTGCAGCCATTGCAGGGCAATGACAGACGCTGCGTTGTCGATTTTCCCCTCTTCTACCCACTGGTAAGCCTGTTCCCGGCTCACCACATGAACACGAATATCTTCGTTTTCATCCACCAGACCATGAATACCCGAGGCCTGCGTGGCATCCACTTCGCCCACCAACACGGCAGAACGCTCGCTGGTGCCGCCGGGGCTTGCCAAATAACTCAACATTCTTTTCACACGACCAACGTGCAGACCGGCCTCTTCGATGGCTTCGCGACGCACAACATCTTCATCGCTTTCGCCCTCTTCAATCATGCCGGCCACCATTTCGAGTAACCATGGGGTTTCGCTGGTATCAAACGCCGCAATGCGGATCTGTTCGATCAGCACAACTTCGTCGCGCACTGGGTCAAAGGGTAGCAAGACTGCGGCATGACCGCGTTCAAAAATTTCACGGCGAACTTCACTGCTCATTTCGCCATTGAATAAACGGTGGCGAAAGCGGTATAGATCGAGCGAAAAAAAACCGCTATAGAGTGTTTCCCGTGCAATAATTTCTACATCGTTTTTTGTGAAAGTCACTGCGGATGTTACTGGCTTACTCATGGGCGGCATCTCTTTTGAAATAATGACAAAACAGTAGATTTCAAGCCTGTATAGCTATCGTTTCAAGTGCTATGTGATAGATTGATGCATATTTACGCCGATGGCACGTTACGCCAAGCTTAAGCGGTGCCACTATCTGGTAGAATCGGCGATTATTTTTTCTAATTTAGACCAGCGCTAATACTGCTTCACAACAAGGAATGCAAATGAAGAAATTGCTCCCCCTCCTTATCGGCCTGAGCCTGACCGGCTTCAGCGCCATGAGCCAGGCAGAAAACCTGTTACAGGTTTATCAGCAGGCGCGTTTGAGCAACCCGGATCTGCGTAAATCCGCCGCTGACCGCGATGCTGCTTTTGAAAAGATTAACGAAGCGCGTAGCCCGTTACTGCCTCAGCTCGGTTTGGGTGCAGATTATGACTATTCCAATGGCTACCGTGACAGCAAAGGCGTCAATTCGAATGTCACCAGCGCATCCTTGCAGTTAACGCAAACCATTTTTGATATGTCGAAATGGCGCGCCCTGACGCTGCAGGAAAAAACCGCCGGTATTCAGGACGTCACCTGGCAGACCGATCAGCAAACGTTGATTTTGAATACGGCTACCGCCTATTTCAACGTACTGAGCGCCATTGATACGCTTTCCTACACCGAAGCACAGAAACAGTCGATCTACCGCCAGTTGGATCAAACGACCCAACGCTTTAACGTTGGCCTGGTCGCCATCACCGACGTGCAAAACGCCCGCTCACAGTACGACACCGTACTGGCGAACGAAGTGACCGCGCGCAACAACCTCGACAACATGGTGGAAGCGCTGCGTCAGGTCACCGGTAATTACTACCCGCAACTGGCTTCGCTAAACGTCGACAACTTTAAGACTGATAAACCGCAAGCCGTTAATGCGCTGCTGAAGGAAGCGGAAAACCGTAACCTGACGCTGCTGCAGGCGCGTTTGAGCCAGGATCTGGCCCGCGAGCAAATTCGCCAGGCGCAAGATGGTCATTTGCCAACGCTCAATTTAACCGCCTCAACAGGTGTTTCTAACACCTCTTACAGCGGTTCAAAAAGCGCGCAAAACCCGGATGTTGACGCCGGCCAGAATAAAGTGGGTCTGAGCTTCTCCCTGCCGCTGTATCAGGGTGGCCAGGTAAGTTCGCAGGTGAAACAGGCGCAGTACAACTTTGTTGGCGCGAGCGAACAACTGGAAAGCGCGCACCGCAACGTGGTGCAGACCGTGCGTTCCTCTTTTAACAACGTGAACGCCTCTATCAGCAGCATCAACGCCTACAAACAGGCGGTGGTTTCTGCCCAGAGTTCTCTGGATGCGATGGAAGCGGGTTACTCCGTGGGTACGCGTACTATCGTCGATGTGCTGGACGCGACCACCACGTTGTATAACGCCAAGCAGCAGCTCTCCAGCGCGCGTTACAATTACCTGATCAACCAATTGAATATTAAATCCGCGCTGGGTTCGTTGAACGAGCAGGATCTGCTGGCGCTGAACAGTACGCTGGGTAAACCGGTCGATACCGCACCGGAAAGCGTCGCGCCTGAAAATGCACAGCAGGCAGCCAGCGTTGATAACTTCAACGGCAACGCACAACCTGCCGCAGCACGCACCAGCGTAAAACGTTAAGCAGTACTTTTCGACAACGGGGGCATCAAGCCCCCGTTTTTACGTAAGGCAACGTAAAGGCCTCCCCTCCTTGCTTTAACTTCCCCCCCGCATCCTCTATCCTGACCGTTTACTTATACCTTTGGGGTCCAGGAATATTACAATGAAACGGACAAAAAACATCCAACACGCGACGTTCCGCAAAAACTGGAGCGCACGCCATCTGACGCCTGTCGCGCTGGCGGTTACCGCCGTTTTTATGCTGGCGGGTTGTGAAAAAAGTGACGAGACAGTTTCCCTGTATCAAAACGCGGATGATTGCTCATCAGCAAACCCGGGGAAAAGCGCCGAATGTACCACCGCGTACAACAACGCGCTGAAAGAAGCCGAGCGTACCGCACCGAAATATGCCACGCGTGAAGATTGCGTCGCCGAGTTCGGTGAAGGTCAGTGCCAGGCAGCACCGGTGCAGGCAGGCGTAGCGCCGGAAAACCAGGCTCAGGCGCAGTCCAGCGGCAGCTTCTGGATGCCGCTAATGGCCGGTTACATGATGGGTCGGATGATGGGCGGCGGCGCGGGCTTTGCGCAGCAGCCGTTATTCAGCTCGCGTAACCCGGCAAGCCCTGCTTATGGTCAGTACACCGATGCTTCCGGTAAAGGTTACGGTGCAGCGCAGCCTGGCCGTACCATGAACGTACCGAAAACGGCGATGGCGCCGAAACCGGCGACCACCACCACGGTAACGCGTGGCGGCTTTGGTGAGTCTGTGGCGAAGCAGAGCACCATGCAGCGTAGCGCCAGCGGTACAACCACCCGTTCAATGGGCGGCTAAGCGCCATGGAAAGAATCAGTATTACCGAGCGCCCGGACTGGCGCGAAAAAGCCACCGAGTACGGTTTCAATTTTCACACCATGTACGGCGAGCCCTACTGGTGTGAGGATGCCTATTACAAGCTGACGCTTGCGCAGGTCGAGAAGCTGGAAGACGTGACCGCAGAATTGCATCAGATGTGCCTGAAGGTGGTTGAGAAAGTCGTTGCCAGCGATGAGCTGATGGCGAAGTTTCGCATTCCTAAGCACACCTGGAGTTTTGTGCGCCAGTCATGGGCCACGCATCAGCCCTCTTTGTATTCGCGCCTCGATCTCGCCTGGGATGGCGTGGGCGAACCCAAGCTGCTGGAAAATAATGCTGATACGCCGACTTCGCTGTATGAAGCAGCGTTCTTCCAGTGGATTTGGCTGGAAGATCAGCTCAATGCCGGCAACCTGCCGCAAGGCAGCGATCAGTTCAATAGCCTGCAAGAGAAGCTGATTGAGCGCTTTGCCGAGTTGCGTGAGCAGCACGGTTTTCAGCTGCTGCATTTCACCTGCTGTCGCGATACGGTCGAAGATCGCGGTACAGTGCAGTATTTGCAGGATTGTGCCGCAGAAGCAGAGCTGGCGTCTGAATTCCTTTATATCGAAGATATCGGTCTCGGGGAAAAAGGCCAGTTCACGGATTTGCAAGACCAGGTGATTGGTAACCTGTTTAAGCTCTATCCGTGGGAATATATGCTGCGCGAAATGTTCTCTACCAAGCTGGAAGACGCAGGCGTACGCTGGCTGGAACCCGCCTGGAAAAGCATTATTTCCAACAAAGCACTGTTGCCGATGTTGTGGGAAATGTTCCCGGATCATCCGAACCTGTTGCCGGCTTATTTTGCCGAAGACGCGCACCCGGAGATGGAAAAATACGTTGTTAAACCCATTTTCTCCCGCGAAGGCGCCAATGTGTCGATCATTGAAAACGGCAAAACGGTCGAAGCCGTTGAAGGGCCGTACGGCGAAGAAGGCATGATCGTGCAGCAGTTCTGCCCGCTACCCAAATTCGGCGACAGCTATACGCTGATTGGCAGCTGGCTTATAAACGATCAACCCGCCGGGATCGGCATTCGCGAAGATCGCGCATTGATAACCCAGGATCTCTCCCGTTTCTATCCGCACGTCTTTGTGGAATAAGAGAAAACCCGGCCCGTTGAGCCGGGTTTTTTTATTGTTTACAACACGCCAAACAGTTTCGGCAGGAACAGCGAGATCGCCGGAATATAGGTCACCAATATCAACACTAAAAACAATACGGCATAAAAAGGCAGCATCGCTTTTACCACCTGTTCGATCTTCTGCTTACTGACCGCACTGGCGACAAACAGCACCGAACCGACAGGCGGGGTGATCAATCCAATTCCCAGGTTCACCAGCATGATCATGCCGAAATGTACCGGATCGATCCCCAGCGCATTAGTCACCGGCAGCAGCACCGGCGTCAGGATCAAAATTAGCGGCGCCATATCCATCAGCGTGCCGAGCAACAGCAGCATGATGTTAATGCACATCAAAATAACGTATTTGTTATCCGAGATTTGGGTGAAGGCTTCCGTAATGCGGGCGGGCAATTGCATATAGGTCATTACCGCCCCGAACGCGGCGGCAAAACCAATCAGGATCATCACGATCGTCACCGTTTTCACCGTGCGGTACATCAGCTTCGGCAGTTCCGACCATTTGTAATCGCGGTAAATAAACATGGTGACGAAAAAGGCCCACAGGCAGGCGATTGCCGCCGATTCCGTCGCAGTGAAGATCCCGGACAAGATGCCGCCCATGATGATCACCACGGTCATCAACCCCCACAGCGTATCCACAAAGATCTTCAACGCCTGGCGAAACGGCACGCGCTCCCCTTTTGGATAACCGCGTTTATGGGCGAATGCCACGCACATTACCATCAGTGTAAAACTGAGCAACAAACCCGGCAGGATCCCGGCAATAAAGAGTGCGGCAATAGAAACTGTACCGCCCGTCGCCAGCGAGTAGATCACCGAGTTATGGCTTGGCGGCGTTAAGATCGCCTGCACTGAGCCACTGGCGGTGACCGCAGCAGCAAAATCACGCGGGTACCCTTTTTTGTCCATTTCCGGGATCATCACAGAACCGATCGAGGCGGTATCTGCCACGGACGATCCAGAAATCGCGCCGAAAAACGTGGAAGCGACAATATTTACTAACGACAGTCCGCCGCGAATAAAGCCGACAAAAATATAGGCGAAATTCACCAAGCGACGGGCAATTCCCCCTTCGGCCATGATCGCGCCTGCGAGAATAAAAAACGGGATCGCCAGCAGCGAGAATTTGTTCACGCCGTTCGTCAGCTGGATCATCACCGCTTCCAGCGGAATATCGATATACCACGCACCCAGCACCGCGCTAATGCCCACGGCGTAAGCCACCGGTACACCCACCGCCAGCATAATGGCCAGCGTAAAGAGCAGAATAAATGCATCCATAAACGTTCCTTACGGGATGTGATCGGGGATTAGCTCGACGAACCCAGCATCACCACCGGGCGGTGATATTGCGCGCCAAAAAACATTTTTTCGATAATGAACAAAATGGTAATGGCAGAACCGACAGGCAGCGGTAGATAGCTTTCGCCTGCGGTAAAGAGCGGGAATTCGGCGACCGGCTGTTCCCACAACTCCGCGCATAACGCAGTGCTGTACCAGAGAATAAAAACGCTGATCGCCAGCAGCATCAACTCCGCAATCACAAAGCAGATTTTGCGCAGCGGTTCACTTAAACGATCGGTAACCATACTGACTGCAATATGCGAACCCGCACGGTAACTCACGGCGGCACCAATAAAGGTAAAGGTCACCATGCAAATAATGGCGACCGGCTCCGGCCACGATAACGCGCTGTTCATGACATAGCGGGCAAAAATGCCCACCGGAATAATCGCCACCATAATTAACAGCGCCAGACCTGCAATCCACATCGATATCCGGTAAAGAACATCCATCAACAACGAATAGCGTTCAGCCATAGCAGTTTTCCCGGTGAAAGTTGCAAATGGGCAGGACGCAAAGCGCGCCCGCCCGGCAAAAGTTATTGCACTTGTTGGATACGGGTAATCAGCTCCTGATGCTCTTTACCGTATTTATCGCGAACCGGTTGTGTGGCTTCATAAAACGCTTTGGTATCGATGTCGTGGAATTGCACACCGCCCGTTTTCATGGCTTCCAGCGATTTTTCGTTATAGGTTTTCCACAATTCGCGCTGTTCGGCTTGTGCCTCTTTAGCCAGTTTCAGAATTAATTCCTGATCCTCTTTTTTCAGCTTGTCCCATTTGGCTTTTGAGAACAAAAACAGCTCGGGAATAATAAAGTGCTTACTCCAGGTATAATTTTTGACGACCGGTAAATAGTTGTGCGCGACAAAAGTTGGCGGGTTATTTTCCGTGCCATCAATCACCCCGGTTTGCATTCCGCTGAATACTTCGCTGACCCCCATCGCCACCGAGTTAGCGCCCATAGCTTTCAGGGTATCGAGTGCAATTGGGCTGCCCTGCACGCGGATCTTCATGCCCTTAAGATCTTCCGGCTTAGTGACAGGCGCTTTGGTGATCAGATTACGCGTACCGGCATCCATCCAGCCCAGGAAGATCAGGCGCGATTTGCTGCTTTCTGACAGGCGGTTACCAATTTCCTGGCCAATCATGCCATCAAGCACTTTATGCATATGGTCTTCATCGCGGAAAATATAAGGCAGTGTAAAAACGTTTATCTCCGGTAATATCGCCGCCACTGGTGTCATAGAGACACGAATAATATCAATAGCGCCAATTTGCGCCTGCTCAATAACTTGTTTCTCGTCACCTAATACGCCGCCTGGAAAGGTCTTAATATCCAGTCGACCGTCAGTCGCCTTACTGAGCTTTTCCCCCATATGTTTTACTGCCACCACGTTCGGGTAGTCGGCAGGGTGCACATCGGCAGCGCGAAAGGTTTGGGCGACAGAGGCGTGGGAGATAAACAGCAGAGCGGAACTAATACAGACTTTCAGTAAGGTTTTCGCTGAGTTCATATTTCCGTGTCTCCAGAGGGTTTAATTTTTAGGCACAAAAGGCCGGCCGCGAACAGAATGTTCGTGGCATTACACCGGATTGTTTTTATGGGTATGTCTAAAAAGTAGACACTCTGAAGCGTAGACACTCAGGTGGGTTATTGCGACGATGGTGTTCACAAAAAGAGCAAAAATTCAGCACAGCGTTTCATTTTTGTAGCGAAGCTCTTTTTATTTTCAAAAAAACCGTATTTCAGATGCGTTTTTTTGCGACTCTGCTCGAAGTTTTCCATTTTCAGGCAAAAAAAATGGCGCATAACGCGCCATTCATTTAGCCAACCAGGACCGAGAGCATACTGAGCGATCCCATCTCGAGACCATCAACCGGTATCGACACAGGTTCCTGGCCATCCCATGCGCCAAGCACATATAGCAGAGGCAGGAAGTGATCCGGCGTCGGGTTAGAGAGCGAACCACCTTCATGGACAAGATAATTGACCAACGGATGCTGTTCGCTCGGCCCCTGCCAGGTCAGGTTCTCTTTCACATAATCATTGAACGCAATGGCCCACGGATACGGGGTATTTTCGCCATGCCAGCGCGCAGTACGCAGGTTATGCACCACGTTACCGCTGGCCACCAGCATGATGCCTTCATCGCGAAGCGACGCCAGCTTACGGCCCATTTCGAAGTGCCATGCCGCCGGTTTGGTGCTGTCGATACTGAGCTGCACCATCGGAATATCCGCGTTCGGGTACATTTTGATCAACACGCCCCATGAACCGTGATCAAACCCCCAGGCTTCTTTATCCAGCGTTACCGGCACAGGTGAGAGCAATTCAACTAAGCGTTGCGCCAGCTCCGGCGAGCCAGGAGCGGGGTAATGCGTATCGTATAACGCCTGCGGGAAACCACCGAAATCATGGATAGTTTTCGGCGCTTCCATGGCGGTGACACCAGTTCCGCGAGTAAACCAGTGCGCGGATACCACCACAATCGCTTTCGGGCGTGGCAGCGTCTCGCCCAGAGCGCGCCAGGCGCGAGTATAAACGTTATCTTCCAGCACATTCATTGGGCTGCCGTGGCCCAAAAACAGTGCAGGCATGCGAGGTGCTGACATGGTGATATCCTTACTGAGTGTGTCTATTTGATAAACGTAGATTACGCTTTTTCAGCGGGTGAAGAACTCAGATAACCATGATGAAGATCATCAGTAATTTTGAATGTAAGGAATGCGTAAAGATCGCCAACCCGTCTCGCTTTTCCTGCAACAAAAACTTAGATTAATGAGAATGATTATCATAAAGGAGTAAGCTATGTCAGTACCTTTGATTCTGACCATCCTGGCAGGCGCGGCGACATTTATTGGCGCGCTTCTTGGTGTTATCGGCCAGAAGCCCTCAAACCGCGTACTGGCGTTTTCGCTCGGTTTTGCCGCCGGGATCATGCTGCTTATCTCGCTAATGGAGATGTTGCCCGCCGCGCTGGCAACGGAAAATATGTCGCCCATGCTCGGCTACGGCATGTTTGTGGTCGGCTTGCTGGGCTATTTCGCGCTGGATCGCATGCTACCGCACGCGCATCCGCAAGATTTAATGCAGGGCACACAGCAAACTTTTCCGCGCGGCATTCGCCGTACCGCTATTTTGCTGACGCTCGGTATCAGCCTGCATAACTTCCCTGAAGGGATCGCCACTTACGTTACCGCCAGTAACGACCTGGAACTCGGCTTTGGCATCGCCTTTGCGGTCGCGTTACACAATATTCCTGAAGGGCTGGCGGTTGCCGGGCCGGTGTATGCGGCGACCGGTTCAAAACGCAGTGCGGTATTCTGGGCGGGCATCTCCGGAATGGCGGAAATCCTTGGCGGCGTGCTGGCGTGGCTGATTCTGGGAAGCCTGGTCTCGCCGGTAGTGATGGCGGCGATTATGGCGGCGGTCGCCGGGATCATGGTGGCGCTGTCGGTCGATGAGCTGATGCCGCTGGCAAAAGAGATCGATCCCAATAATAACCCCAGCTACGGCGTGCTGTGCGGCATGTCGGTGATGGGATTAAGCCTGGTAGCGCTACAGGCGATGGGGTTTGGCGGTTAAGCCAGGTGATTGCGGGCAGCGGTGTATTAATCGCCCTGCCCAACGCGCCGACGTTTTTTTAACTCCTCTACCACGCGTAAATAGCCTTTATATATCGCTTCCCGATCATGGCGGCAGGCTTTGCAATTACGTTTAAGCACGTGGATATAACCCAGGACAATCAAAACAACAGCCACAATCCAATACCAGGAAATGAACACATTGCCTCCGTCATATATTCGGCAAAAATTGCTTCACAAATTAATCACAAAGCCACTTAAATTGAATGAGTTAGAAAAATCTCAAATCCCTTTTAATACTCGCCGCAGCGCTTACCACTTTATAAGTAGAACAATTGATTTTCAATGCGTGATGACCAGAAGCGCGCCAAACTTTGATGCAGAACAGGCAAAAAAAATCCGCAGCTAAAAGCTGCGGATTTTTATGGATAAGTTTGAATATTAGCTGGCTTTACGCTCATGCTCCTGGCGATAAGCCACCAGGTCTTCAATCGTCACTACCGCCATATTGTGCTGTTTCGCAAACGCGATGCATTCCGGGGCGCGCGCCATCGAGCCATCGTCATTGGTTAATTCACACAGCACACCCGCTGGTTTGAAGCCCGCCAGCGTCACTAAATCGATAGTCGCTTCTGTGTGACCACCACGGGTCAGCACGCCACCCGGCTGCGCGCGCAGTGGGAACACGTGGCCAGGGCGGTTCAGATCGGACGGTTTCGCGCCATCAGCAATTGCCGCACGAACGGTGGTAAGACGGTCAGCCGCCGAAACGCCGGTGGTTACGCCGTGCGCCGCTTCAATGGTCACAGTAAAACCGGTGCCAAATGCGCTGGTGTTGTTTTCTACCATCATTGGCAGATCGAGTTGTTTACGGCGTTCGTCGGTCAGGCAGAGGCAAACAATACCGCTACCGTGGCGAATGGTCAGCGCCATCTGCTCAACGGTCATAGTTTCGGCGGCGAAAATCATATCGCCTTCGTTTTCGCGGTTCTCGTCATCGAGCACCATCACACCACGGCCTTCGCGCAGCGCGGCAAGAGCATGTTCAATACGTTGGAAAGGCGTGCCAAAAGAAGAAAGCAGCGTCTGATTCATGGTAAAAGACCTCAATAAAGTTATGGTTACCAGAATCAGGGCAGTCTTAGGAGTGTCGCAATGCGGCAAAAAAATAACGCGAGCGGGCGTCATTGCCCGACAGATTCGTTACTCTCTCCCATCCGGACTTTAACCGTCGGCCCCGGAATTACACCGGATCTGCTGACCTTCAGACGTTAACCTGAAGCGCTCGCGGGCTTTCAGCATGCGCTGATTTACCGCCGGTGGGGAATTTCGCCCCGCCCTGAGAATAAGCGGGATAACTATAACGCCATTGATAATCTTCGGCAATGCATAAGCTTCAAACAATTCTGGTTTATCACCTGGGGTTATCACACTACAATAACCCAATGAACCTATCCGAACAGGGACCCCAAAATGATTGATCCGAAGAAAATTGAACAGATTGCGCGACAGGTTCACGAATCCATGCCGAAAGGGATCCGTGAGTTTGGGGAAGACGTTGAAAAGAAAATCCGCCAGACGCTGCAATCGCAGTTAACCCGCCTCGATCTGGTCAGCCGCGAAGAGTTTGACGTGCAGACGCAAGTTCTGCTGCGCACCCGCGAAAAGCTGGCGTTGCTGGAACAGCGCCTCAGCGAACTGGAAAGCCGCAGCAGCGGCAGCGTCACCGAAGTGAAACCGGCTCCCGCCATTCCACCGGTTGATGAACAATAGTAAAAAGCCCTCATAAAAGAGGGCTTTTTCTTTTTCATCCTTCACCAGCAGCGCCGTTATTGGCTGTCTTTCTGGATCTTTTTGATGATGTTGGTGGTGGAGCAACCGTCTTCAAAATTGAGCACCAGCACTTCGCCGCCGTTCGCCCACACCTCTTCGCTGCCCGCGATCTGTTCGGGTTTGTAATCCCCGCCTTTCACCAGCATATCCGGCAGGATCCCGGCAATCAGGCGCTGCGGCGTATCCTCTTCAAACGACACTACCCAGTCCACCGCTTCCAGCGCACTCAGCACAATCATGCGTTGCTCAAGCGGGTTCACCGGACGGGTTTCCCCTTTCAAGCGTTTGGTGGACGCGTCACTGTTAACCGCAACAATCAGGCGATCGCCCAGTTTGCGCGCATTCGCCAGATAAGAGACATGCCCGGCATGCAGAATGTCGAATACGCCGTTGGTCATCACCACTTTCTCGCCGCGCTTACGCGCCGCAGCGACAGCGACTTTCAGTTCATCTTCCGTCATCACACCGAAGCCGGTTTCCGCACGGCCACGCACGGCATTTTCAAGCTCGATTGGCGACACGGTTGAGGTACCAAGTTTACCGACCACCACGCCTGCGGCCGCGTTGGCGAAATAGCACGCCTCTTCCAGCGAATTCCCGGCCGCCAGCGTCGCCGCCAGCACGCCAATCACCGTATCGCCCGCACCGGTCACGTCATACACTTCCTGCGCCTGGGTCGGCATATGCAGCGGCGCTTTGCCCGGCTGCAGCAGCGTCATTCCTTGCTCGGAACGGGTAACCAGCAGCGCAGAGAGTTCGTAATCGGCAATCACTTTCATACCGCGTTCCACGATCTCGTCTTCGCTTTTGCACTTCCCGGCCACCGCTTCAAACTCAGACAGATTCGGGGTCAACAGTGTGGCACCGCGATAGCGTTCAAAATCCGTGCCTTTCGGATCGATAAGCACCGGCACACCGGCTTTGCGTGCCAGTGCGATCATCTGCTGAACACTTGCCAGCGCCCCTTTGGCGTAATCCGACAGCACCAGCGCGCCAATATTGCCAAGCGCCTGGCTGATGCGTTCATGCATCGGTTGCGGATCGACTCCTTCAAAACCCTCTTCAAAGTCCAGGCGAATCAGCTGCTGGTTACGCGACAGCACGCGCAGCTTAGTGATGGTGGGATGCGTCGGAACAGAAACGAAGTCACATCTAACGTTAACATCGGCCAGCGCTTTGCTCAGCGCGCGCGCCGCATCGTCAATGCCAGTCAGGCCAACCAGACGCGCCGTGGCGCCCAGTGAGGCGATATTCATCGCCACGTTTGCCGCGCCGCCAGGACGCTCTTCAATGGTATCGACTTTAACAACCGGGACTGGCGCTTCCGGAGAGATACGGCTGGTTGGGCCATACCAGTAACGATCCAGCATCACATCACCCACCACCATTACACCGGCTTGCTTAAACTCTGGCAGCGTCACTTTCATTCCTGTCTCCTGAGAGATACAAAATTTGCGCGCGATGATACCACACTTACGCCGGGGCGCACGGTTCCACCAGCCACTTGTCCCAGCTGGTTTTAATAAGCGCACGCTCGGCGACAAAACAGGAGAGCGCCACATGTCCCGGCAACTCTTGCAGCGCCAGGTGGTGCAGCTCATCACGCAATGTGGTGTACGCCAGCGTCAATGCCTGCGCTTCCTGCTCCTCCATGATGCCATTTTGCGCCAGCCCTTCGAGAATGCGCACATTATCCGACCAGCGCGTCAGTTTCGGCTTGTCATGGGCAAAGCGCAGCACCAGATATTGGGCGATAAACTCGATGTCGGTGATACCGCCTTCATCGGCTTTCAGATCGAAGCGGTCTTTATGCTTGTTGCCAAGATGGGCACGCATTTTCTCGCGCATTTCTCGCACGTCGGTTTGCAGCGTTGCGCCGTCGCGAGGCGTCATCAGAATATCGCGGCGAATGGCGTCAAATTCGGCGGTCAGTTGCGGATCGCCGTACACCACGCGCGCACGGGCCAGCGCCTGATGTTCCCACGTCCAGGCTTCGTTTTGCTGGTAATCGGCGAACGATTCCGTAGTAGTGACCAGCATCCCCGCAGCGCCAGATGGACGCAGACGCGCATCAACTTCATAAAGGATGCCGGACGACGTGCGCGTGCTAAACAGGTGCATCACGCGCTGCGCGAGACGCAAATAGAACTGGCGACCATCGATTTCACGCTCGCCATCGGTCATCACATCCATCGGGCAGTCGTGCAGGAATACCAGATCCAGATCGGAGCTGTAACCCAGCTCCCAGCCGCCCAGCTTGCCATAACCGACCACCGCAAAACCGCGCCCTTCGCGATCGTGCAGATGCGTTGGCTGGCCATAACGCGCCACCATCTGCCCCCAGGCTTGCTGCACCACCGCATCAATAATCGCTTCCGCCAGCCAGGTTAAGTGATCGCTCACTTTCATTACTGGCAACGTACCGGCAATATCCGCCGCCGCCACGCGCAGCAACTGCGCCTGCTTAAACTGCCGCAGCGCCTCAAGCTGTTGCTCTTCATCATCTTCCGGCACGCGCAGCAGGTATTGGCGCAGCTCATCGCGATAGGCATTCATCGCCGTCGGTTGATAGAGCGTATTCGGGTCGAGCAATTCATCAAGCAGGATCGGGTAGCGCGCCAGCTGACTGGCAACCATCGGCGACGCGGCACACAGGGAAATGAGGTGTTTCAGTGCGCCGGGAAATTCACTTAGCAGCTCAAGGTAAGTGGTGCGGGTAATAATTCCGGTGAGCAGCGGCGTCAGGCGTGACAGCGGTACTGGCGCATCGTCGCGCGAGCATACATCGCTGAGCAGATGCGGCATTAAGTGATCGAGTACCTGCCGCCCTCGCGGGCCAATGGTGCGTTTATCCAACTCTTTGCGAAAATCGGCAATCAGCGCCACCACGCGGCGGCGATCGTCCTCTGAGAGATGCGCCAGCACGGGCGTGGAATCCTCCTCCTGCAACGCATCCTGCCACAATTCGCGCCAGCTCTCAGAAAGCGCATCTTCCGGCGAATCCGTTTCATCATCGCCAATCAGATCGTTAAATATCTGACGCACCGCCGACATATGCGCTTCCAGCGTTTCGCAGAGCGCTTCCCAGCTATCTTTGCCCATTCCCCAGGCGAGGCGCGCGCGATTCAGTTCATCGCCCGGCAGCGTCTGTGTCTGTTCGTCATTGATGCTTTGCAGCAGGTTCTCCAGCCGTCGCAGCCACAAATACGCCTCGCGCAGCCGGGTTGCGTCGCCATCCGGCAGCAGATGCAGTTGATCTATGGCAGCAAGCGTCGGCAACAGTGAACGCGATTGCAGTGCAGGCTCGCGACCGCCGCGAATCAGCTGGAAAACCTGGACGATAAATTCTATTTCGCGGATCCCGCCCGCGCCGAGCTTAATGTTGTCCTTCAGGCCACGGCGACGCACTTCGCGGGCAATCATGCCTTTCATGTTACGCAGGGACTGAATCACGCTGAAGTCGATATAACGGCGGAAAACAAACGGGCGCAGCATTGCGCGCAACTCCCGCGCATGGTCGCCGTCGTTATCGCCCATAATGCGCGCTTTCACCATCGCGTAGCGTTCCCAATCGCGCCCCTGCTCCTGGTAGTAATCTTCCAGCGCGGCAAAGCTCAGCACCAGCGGGCCGCTGTCGCCAAACGGGCGCAAGCGCATATCGACGCGGTAGACAAAGCCATCCTGCGTTGGCTGGTCGAGGACTTTAATCAGCCGTTGACCAAGGCGAGTGAAAAATTGCGCGTTATCCAGCTCACGGCGTCCACCGCGCGTTGCGCCATTTTCCGGCCAGGCGAAAATCAAATCGATATCGGATGAGAAATTGAGTTCGCCGCCACCCAGTTTGCCCATGCCGAGTACCAGCATCGGCTGCGCCACGCCTTGTGGATTGCTCGGCGTTCCCCACTCACGGCAGCAGGCCTCATAAAGCCAGTCGCGCGCGGCGACGATCAGGGTTTCCGCCAGCACGCTAAGCTGTTGCAGGATATCTTCTTCCGCCACCAACTGTAACGCCTGGCTCCAGGCGATGCGCACCATGATGCGACGGCGAAACAGCCGCAGCGCGCGCATCAGCGAGGCTTCATCGGTGACGCCATCCAGCGCCGCTTGCAGCCATTGCGCATAGTGTTGCCATTCGTTCGCAGGCGGCGGCGCGCTTTCAAGCTCTGCCAGCCACTCAGGATGCGCGATGATGCTGTCCTGAACAAAATCACTAAAAGTGAGCACTGACTGCGCCTGCGCGCTCAATGGCTGCGCGGTGAGCGATTCCGGCAGACGAGAAAATACCGTTTGCCAGTGCTGCGACAATCCTGCGTGGTGCGGCATGCGAAATATCCTTTCGTTAACGTTTTCCGCTGTGCAACCAGAACGGCTCCTGGGTAATCGCGGTATTACGGAAATGTTCGATTTCGACTCTCTGGCGCGTTTCAATGGCGTGCTGAAGCCCCTGCCAGTTTTCCAGCCACTCCACGGCGCGCGCGCGATCGTAATGTCCGGCCAGCAGTAACGCGCAGTCGATATCACGCGCCAGGCGCGGCAACTGGTCGCGATAGCTGTCGCCCAGCGGTTGGGCAAAGGCTTTTTTCAGGTCGGCGGCGCTGCGTGACAGATGGATGTCAGCAAAGCGTTTAAAGGAGTCGGCGAATTTGGCCTGCGCTTTTTCATCAAGGAAGGTTCGCCAGCCCTGCGTCACTAGCCACTCGGTGAGCACCAGCTTCGCCAGGGCTGATTGTGCGCTCCACACCGCCGTATTCGCTGAAACGGCAGAAGTTATGGTCGCTTCAGACTGTGTCAACAGATCACGTAAGTGAGCGCTCGCTTTGCGCGGGACAATACCGCCAAACAGCGCCAGTGTGTGGCGCAGCAACGCAATGGCGCTCAGAACATCGGCTTTCGCTTTCTCATTTCCCCGTACCCACAGCTCCTCATGGTATTGCCATTGCGACAACGCCAGTTCCAGCGCGGCGGCAAAAGCCTGTTCAATGCTGGCCTTGACGGGGGTTTGCAGAATCGCCATTGGGCGGCGTTCGCGCACGGCATTGCCCTGCGCCAGGTGATAACCGCGCGCCGCTTTGCTCAGGCTGCCCTGCCGCAACCCGGAGACATTTACCAGTTGGCGCGCCAGCTTGAGAATATCCGCCGGAGAACCGCTCAGCAGTTCCAGCTCCAGTTCACAAATCGGCTCAACAAATTCACCCGCTTTGACTTCGCCTAAATCAAGGCCAATCTCAATGCGGCTCTCGCCAACGTTAACCAGCCATTTTTCACGATAGAAATCCGTGCTAAACAGCGGCTGCGCTCGCGCCTGTAAATCTTGCGGAAGTACGCCATCAGGCCACACTTCCGTCGGGAAGCGCGCAAGAGCAAGTTCCGGCTGGGTAAGTGGAATATTGTATTCAGGCCGCTGATGCAAACCGCCAATTACCCGCCCGGCGATTTTCATCGTCATCTCGTACTGGCCGTCAAAACCGCGAATGCGCAGCCCCATATCGTGGCCGCGCAGCCAGTTATCCGGCGTCTCGTAATAGATGTTGAGTAACTGGCTGGACGCGATATGTTCTTCGGTCAGCGTATGCAGATGTTGACGAAGCGTTTCCACGCTGTCGCTCTTCACGATAAACTTTAATTCGATTTCCTGAGCCATGGCCTTGCACTTATGGTTATGTCACATCAGTGAAAATTTCGGCGAACTAACGCGCCCGATGTTTGTCAGTAGATAGTATTTTGCGTCAAATTGCCATGCAATGCGCAATCTGACGGGTGCAAAAGTTCGCGTAAGTGCGCAGTTTGACCTGGAAGATTCCGATTGATGCCAGCAGCCAGGTATCGTCAGACTGTTGCCACTGTTTATCACTCACATTTAATGAAAAAAATGACTGCCTGATGCCAAAATTACGCCTGATTGGATTGACCCTTTTTGCACTTAGCGTGTCCGTTGGTACCCACGCCGAAGAAAAACGTTACGTTTCCGATGAACTGAATACCTGGGTTCGTAGCGGCCCGGGCGATAATTATCGCCTTGTCGGCACGGTGAATGCCGGTGAGGAAGTCACGCTGTTGCAGGAAAACAGTGATTACGGCCAGGTGCGCGACAGCACCGGGCGTACCGCGTGGATCCCCCTGAAAGAGCTGAACAGCCAGCCAAGCCTGCGCACCCGTGTGCCAGAACTGGAAAACCAGGTGAAAACGCTGACCGATAAACTGAACAATATCGACAACACCTGGAACCAGAAAACCGCCGAAATGCAGCAGAAAGTCGCCCAGAGCGATAGCGTGATTAGCGGTCTGAAAGATGAAAATCAAAAGCTCAAAAATGAGTTAATCGTGGCGCAGAAGAAGGTGAGCGCCGCGAACCTGCAACTGGATGACAAACAGCGCACCATCATTATGCAGTGGTTTATGTATGGCGGCGGCGTGCTGGGCGCGGGCCTGATCCTCGGCCTGCTGTTACCGCATATGATCCCTACCCGTAAACGCAAAGATCGCTGGATGAACTAAGCAGATTCGCCATCTTCTCTACACTTACGTATTATCTGTCGGCAAATGTGTAGAGGAGAGTGGCGGCGTGAAGAGTTATCTGGTCGGTGGTGCAGTACGTGATACGTTGTTGGGCCTGCCGGTCAAAGACAAAGATTGGGTTGTTGTCGGCGCGACGCCGCAAGAGATGCTCGACGCGGGTTATCAGCAGGTAGGCCGCGACTTTCCTGTGTTCCTCCACCCGCAAAGCCACGAAGAGTATGCGCTGGCGCGTACCGAGCGCAAATCTGGCTCCGGCTATACCGGTTTCACCTGTTATGCCGCGCCAGACGTGACGCTGGAGCAGGATCTGCTGCGCCGTGATTTAACCGTGAATGCGCTGGCGCAAGATAGCCAGGGCGAGATTATCGATCCCTATGGCGGCCAGCAGGATTTGCGTAACCGCATTTTGCGCCACGTCTCCCCGGCTTTTGGCGAAGATCCGCTGCGCGTGTTACGCGTTGCGCGCTTTGCCGCCCGTTACGCACACCTTAGCTTCCGTATCGCCGATGAAACGCTGGCTCTGATGCGCGCGATGACCGATGCGGGCGAACTTGAGCACCTGACACCCGAACGGGTGTGGAAAGAGACCGAGAGCGCGCTGCAAACCCGTAATCCCCAGGTTTATTTCCAGGTGCTACGCGATTGCGGCGCGCTGAAAGTGCTGTTCCCGGAAATCGACGCGCTGTTTGGCGTACCGGCACCGGCGAAATGGCACCCGGAAATCGACACCGGCGTACATACGCTAATGACGCTCTCGATGGCGGCGATGCTCAGCCCGCAGGTGGATGTGCGTTTCGCCACGTTGTGCCACGATTTAGGCAAAGCGCTGACGCCAAAAGCGCTCTGGCCTCGCCATCACGGGCACGGCCCGGCGGGCGTCAAACTGGTCGAGGGCTTGTGCCAGCGGCTGCGCGTACCAAACGAGATCCGCGATTTAGCCAAACTGGTGGCGGAGTTCCACGACCTGATCCACACCTTCCCTATTTTGCAGCCGAAAACCATCGTCAAATTGTTCGATTCCATCGACGCCTGGCGTAAACCGCAGCGTGTTGAGCAAATCGCGCTAACCAGCGAAGCGGACGTGCGTGGGCGCACCGGTTTTGAAGCCTGCGACTATTCGCAGGGGCGTTTACTGCGCGAAGCCTGGGAAGTCGCACGCGCCGTGCCAACAAAAGCAGTTATAGAGGCAGGGTTTACAGGAGCAGAAGTACGTGAAGAACTGACGCGTCGACGGATTGCAGCGCTGGCGGTCTGGAAGGAACATCGTTGCCCTCAGCCAAAAGACTGAGGGCGCAAGTCTTAGAAGAAAACCAGATAAACCGCTGCCGCGACCACAAAACGGTAAATCGCGAACGGAATAAAGGAGATGTGTTTAATCAGCTCCAGGAAGGTTTTGATGGCAATCAGCGCAACGATAAATGCGGTGATAAAACCGACGGCGAACATTGGGATATCACCCACGGTGAGAAAGCCCATGCTCTTATAGAGATCCAGTACCGTCGCGCCCATCATCATCGGCACCGCCAGCAGGAAAGAGAACTCGGACGCCGCATAGCGGCTAACGCCCATCAGCATCCCGCCGGAGATCGTCGCCCCGGAACGGGAAAAACCCGGCCACAGTGCCAGGCACTGGAAGCAACCAATCATAAACGCCTGGCGATAAGTCATATCATCCACGCCCTGTGCGCGCGGGACTTTCGGCTTCAGCACTTCAGCGGCAATCAGCAAGAAACCCCCCACCACCAGCGCATAGGTCACGTTTAACGGGTTAAAAAGCGATTTGATGGTATCGTGGAATACCAGCCCCAGCACCACCGCCGGGATCATGCCTAACAGGATATGAATCAGCGTCAGGCGTCCGGTGCCAGTTCCTTCATGCGGCTGCTTGCCGAAATGAATGCCAATCAGGCCAAACAAACGCCGCCAGAACATCACCACCACCGCGAGGATCGAACCTAACTGGATCACCACCTCGAACGTTTTTGCCGTATCACCTTCAAAACCTAATAAATGCCCAACGATTATCATGTGACCGGTACTGGATACGGGCAGAAATTCTGTGAGACCTTCAACGACACCCAGAATGGCTGCTACCAGCAATGAATGCATATCGCCCATCAAATAAACCCCTAAAAAGATATAAAAAACGGCTTATCCCGCGGAGAAGCCGTGAAAGACCGAGATCTATGACCTGAATACTAGCGCTTGGTTTAACTATTATGAATTTAAATACTTTCTTTCGGATTTAAGCCACGCTCAATGATTACGCCCACATTCAGCGCCCGCGCAACCGCGCCTGGTTTGCTCAATTTGATACGCACCCAGGGCGAATTAAAGCGCGCCAGCAACAGCTCAGCCACCTCCTCCGCAACACGTTCAACCAGCGCGAAACGCCCGCCTTCGACGTGGCCGATAATCACATCAGCGATATCCGCATAGCTCAGACAATCGTTCACATTGTCGCTTCTCGCCGCAACGCGGTTATCCCAGGCCATTTCGATATCGAACACCAGCTTCTGCTCAATGGTCTGTTCCCAGTCGTAAACACCAATAGTGGTGATAACCGAAAGCTGCTCTATAAATACAATATCCATTTCACCTCGCCTGTTATTTGCCCCGCCATTGCCGCTGCCAGGCCGCATCTTTCTTGGCTGCCTGTCAGATTTTGCGCAAAACCTGGATACCACTTTCCATCATTTATGCGTATTATCCATGGATGCAGAGAATAAAACGACATTTTCACAACGGAACAGCGTTATGAGTGCAATCGCGCCTGGGATGATTCTCCTTGCATACCTTTGTGGCTCTATTTCCAGCGCCATTCTGGTCTGCCGCATCGCCGGTCTGCCCGATCCGCGCGAGAGTGGCTCCGGCAACCCCGGAGCGACCAACGTATTACGCATTGGCGGCAAAGGTGCAGCGCTAACGGTACTGGTTTTTGACGTCTTAAAAGGCATGCTGCCGGTGTGGGGCGCGTACGCGCTTGGCGTAACGCCATTCTGGCTCGGCCTTATTGCGATTGCCGCCTGTCTTGGCCATATCTGGCCGGTTTTCTTTAAGTTTCAAGGTGGTAAAGGGGTGGCAACGGCATTTGGCGCTATTGCACCTATCGGCTGGGATTTAACAGGCGTGATGGCGGGAACCTGGCTGTTAACGGTACTGCTGAGCGGCTATTCATCGCTGGGGGCGATTGTCAGCGCGTTGATAGCGCCCTTTTATGTCTGGTGGTTCAAACCGCAGTTCACTTTCCCGGTCGCGATGCTGTCCTGCCTGATCCTGCTACGCCATCACGACAATATTCAGCGCCTGTGGCGACACCAGGAAGGCAAAATCTGGTCGAAGCTGAAGAAGAAAAAAGAAGAGAAAGAAAAAGCGTCATAGTATTGCCCGGCGCACAGTGTGCTACCGGGCCATCACGGTTTACGCCGCAGGCAACTCCGCCAGCGGCCAGCGCGGACGCACCGTCACACCCAGCCCAGCATCATTACCCGCTTTCAGACGCACCATTCCCGCATAGGCGATCATCGCGCCGTTATCGGTGCAAAACTCCGGGCGCGCATAGAACACTTCGCCGCGACGCTTGTGCATCATTTCCGCCAGTTTCGCGCGCAGCGTACGGTTGGCGCTCACACCGCCTGCCATCACCAGACGCGTAAAACCGGTTTGATCCAGCGCACGCTTGCATTTGATCATCAGCGTATCAACCACTGCGTCTTCAAACGCACGCGCAATATCGGCGCGGGTTTGATCGTCAGAACCGTTGTTACGAATGGTATTCGCCGCGAAAGTTTTCAGACCGGAGAAGCTAAAATCCAGCCCCGGACGATCGGTCATCGGACGCGGGAAGACAAAACGGCCTTCGGTGCCCTGAGCCGCCAGTTTTGACAGCATCGGCCCGCCCGGGTAATCAAGCCCCAGCAGCTTAGCCGTTTTATCAAAAGCTTCCCCGGCGGCATCGTCAATCGACTCACCGAGCAGCGCGTAATGTCCGATGCCGGTTACGCTGATAAGCTGCGTGTGGCCGCCGGAAACCAGCAGCGCAACGAATGGAAACGCCGGTGGATTTTCTTCCAGCATTGGCGCCAGCAAGTGCCCTTCCATATGGTGAACCGGAATAGCGGGAACGTCCCAGGCGAAAGCGAGCGAACGGCCAACCGTCGCGCCAACCAGCAGCGCGCCGACAAGGCCAGGCCCTGCGGTGTAAGCCACTGCATCGATATCTTTCGCGGTTAATCCGGACTCTTTCAACGCGGCCTGAATCAGCGGCACGGTTTTACGCACGTGATCGCGCGAAGCCAGCTCTGGCACGACGCCGCCGTAATCGGCGTGGAGTTTTACCTGACTATACAGTTGGTTGGCTAACAGCCCTTGTTGATCGTCATAAATAGCGATGCCGGTTTCATCGCAGGATGTTTCAATGCCCAGTATGCGCATGACTCTGTTTACCTCTTTGCAATAGCGCGCAGTGTAGGGCGAATGCGGGTCGAAGTAAAACTTTGCTCACTCATGCAGCGCAGTTCGTGTATACTCCTCACCCTTACAAAAGTCCCCTTTCAAAAAGGGCGGCGGTGCTTTACAAAGCAGCAGCACTTGCAGTAAAATTCCGCACCATTTTGAAATAAGCTGGCGTGAACGCCAGCGGCAAACCGAATTAATCAAAGGTGAGAGGCACATGCCGGTAATTAAAGTACGTGAAAACGAGCCGTTCGACGTAGCTCTGCGTCGCTTCAAACGTTCCTGCGAGAAAGCAGGTGTTCTGGCGGAAGTTCGTCGTCGTGAGTTCTATGAAAAACCGACTACCGAACGTAAACGCGCTAAAGCATCCGCAGTGAAACGTCACGCGAAGAAACTGGCTCGCGAAAACGCACGCCGTACTCGTCTGTACTAATCTGTCAGGGCAAGCGCCCTTTCGTTTAGACCGAGTTGTAGTTGTAAGGCCGTGCTTCCGAAAGGAATGCGCGGCTTATTTTCGTTTATAACCTGATATAACCTGCGGATTTCGGTCGCATTATGTTGGCCCGGAAAACAACGGCTATAAAAGATCAAAACGGGGCTTATGGCTGGACGAATCCCACGTGTCTTCATTAATGACCTGCTGGCGCGCACCGACATCGTCGATCTCATCGACGCGCGTGTAAAGCTGAAAAAGCAGGGCAAGAATTATCACGCGTGTTGTCCTTTCCATAACGAAAAAACGCCCTCTTTCACCGTGAACGGTGAAAAACAGTTTTACCACTGCTTTGGCTGTGGCGCGCATGGCAACGCCCTCGACTTCCTGATGAACTACGACAAGCTCGAGTTTGTCGAAAGCGTCGAAGAACTGGCGGCAATGCACAACCTTGAAGTGCCGTTTGAAGCAGGCAGTGGACCCAGCCTGATAGAGCGCCATCAACGGCAAACGCTCTATCAATTAATGGATGGGCTAAACGCGTTTTATCAGCAATCGTTGACACAACCTGCCGCAGAGCCTGCACGCCAGTATCTGTCCAGACGCGGTTTGAGCAGCGAAATCATTGAGCGGTTCGCCATTGGTTACGCGCCCCCCGGCTGGGACAACGTATTAAAGCGTTTTGGCGGCAACAGCGAAAACCGTAAATCACTGATTGATGCGGGTATGCTGGTCACAAACGATCAGGGACGCAGTTACGATCGTTTCCGCGAACGGGTCATGTTTCCCATTCGTGACAAACGTGGGCGGGTGATTGGTTTTGGTGGGCGCGTTCTGGGTAACGATACGCCTAAATACCTGAACTCCCCGGAAACGGATATTTTCCATAAGGGCCGCCAGCTGTATGGCCTTTATGAAGCGCAGCAGGACAATGACGAGCCCCAGCGACTGTTGGTCGTTGAAGGTTATATGGACGTGGTGGCGCTGGCGCAATACGGCATCAACTACGCGGTGGCTTCGCTCGGAACGTCAACAACGGCGGATCATATTCAGTTACTTTTTCGCGTGACGAAAAATGTTATCTGTTGTTACGACGGCGACCGTGCTGGCCGTGATGCCGCATGGCGAGCGCTGGAAACCGCGCTGCCTTATATGAGCGATGGCCGTCAGCTGCGTTTTATGTTTTTACCGGATGGCGAAGATCCGGACACGCTGGTGCGTAAAGAGGGCAAAGAGGCGTTTGAAGCGCGGATGGAGCAGGCACTGCCGCTCTCCACGTTTCTGTTTAACAGCCTGTTGCCACAGGCGGATTTAACCACGCCGGATGGTACAACGCAGCTTGCCGCATTAGCGCTGCCGTTAATCAACCAGGTGCCGGGTGAAACGCTACGCATCCAGCTGCGCCAGCTGTTGGGGAATAAAATTGGCATATTCGACGATGCGCAACTTGATCGATTAATGCCAAAACAGGTGGAAAGCGCAACGACGCGCCCCGCTCCCCAGCTAAAACGCACAACCATGCGTATACTGATAGGGTTATTGCTCCAGAACCCGGAACTGGCTCCAAAGGTTCCACCGTTAGAGGGTTTGGATCAATCAAGGCTTGCCGGGCTTGGCTTATTTACAGAACTGGTCAACACTTGTTTGTCACAGCCAGGCCTGACTACTGGCCAGTTGCTTGAGCACTATCGCGGCACAAAAGAAGCTGCAACCCTTGAAAAACTGTCGATGTGGGACGATATAGCAGATAAAGATATCGCTGAAAAAACGTTCACCGACGCGCTCAATCATATGTTTGATTCGATGCTTGAACGGCGGCAAGAAGAGTTAATAGCTCGTGACCGCACACATGGTTTAAGCAGCGAAGAACGCCGGGAACTCTGGCAATTGAACCAGGAACTGGCAAAAAAGTGAATTCAACGGCTTAAGTGCCGATAACCGATCGGGAAGATCCCGACAGCCGCGATGAGGGCCAGCGGCAAAAATATAAATACACCCTCGCGTTAAATGTTGGCGGTTTATTTCGCCGACCGACACCAACCCTCATGAATTAAGTGTGGATACCGTCTTATGGAGCAAAACCCGCAGTCACAGCTGAAGCTTCTTGTCACCCGTGGTAAGGAGCAAGGCTATCTGACCTATGCCGAGGTCAATGACCATCTGCCGGAAGATATCGTCGACTCCGATCAGATCGAAGACATCATCCAAATGATCAACGACATGGGCATCCAGGTGATGGAAGAAGCACCGGACGCCGATGATCTGTTGCTGGCCGAAAACTCCAACAACACTGACGAAGATGCGGAAGAAGCCGCCGCACAAGTGCTTTCCAGCGTTGAATCTGAAATCGGGCGAACCACTGACCCGGTGCGCATGTACATGCGCGAAATGGGCACCGTTGAGCTGCTGACCCGCGAAGGCGAAATCGACATCGCTAAACGCATCGAAGACGGCATCAACCAGGTTCAGTGCTCCGTTGCCGAATACCCGGAAGCGATCACCTATCTGCTGGAGCAGTATGATCGCGTTGAAGCTGAGCAGGCTCGCCTCTCTGATTTGATCACCGGCTTTGTCGATCCAAACGCTGAAGAAGACATGGCGCCAACCGCGACCCACGTCGGTTCTGAACTCTCCAGCGAAGAGATGGATGATGATGAAGACGAAGAAGATGAAGAAGACGACGACAGCGATGATGACAACAGCATCGATCCTGAACTGGCGCGTGAAAAATTCGCTGAGCTACGTACCCAGTACGAACTGACTCGCGACACCATCAAAGCCAAAGGACGCAGCCACGTTGCCGCGCAGGAAGAGATCCTGAAGCTGTCTGAAGTGTTCAAACAGTTCCGTCTGGTGCCAAAACAGTTCGATTACCTGGTTAACAGCATGCGAGTCATGATGGATCGCGTACGTACCCAGGAACGCATCATCATGAAACTGTGCGTTGAACAGTGCAAAATGCCGAAGAAAAACTTCATTACGCTGTTCACCGGCAACGAAACCAATGAAACCTGGTTCAACGCTGCGCTGGCCATGAACAAACCGTGGTCGGAAAAACTGCATGAAGTGGCAGAAGAAGTTCAACGCGGCCTGATGAAGCTGCAACAGATTGAAGAAGAAACCGGCCTGACCATTGAGCAGGTAAAAGACATCAACCGTCGTATGTCCATCGGCGAAGCGAAAGCGCGTCGTGCGAAGAAAGAGATGGTGGAAGCGAACTTGCGTCTGGTTATTTCTATCGCCAAGAAATACACCAACCGTGGTCTGCAGTTCCTCGATCTGATTCAGGAAGGCAACATCGGTCTGATGAAAGCGGTTGATAAGTTCGAATACCGCCGTGGTTACAAATTCTCCACCTATGCAACCTGGTGGATCCGTCAGGCGATCACCCGTTCCATCGCGGATCAGGCGCGCACTATCCGTATTCCGGTGCATATGATTGAGACGATCAACAAGCTCAACCGTATCTCCCGCCAGATGCTGCAGGAAATGGGGCGTGAACCTACGCCGGAAGAACTGGCTGAGCGTATGCTGATGCCGGAAGATAAGATCCGTAAGGTGCTGAAAATCGCGAAAGAGCCTATCTCCATGGAAACACCGATCGGTGATGATGAAGATTCGCATCTGGGTGATTTCATTGAGGATACCACCCTCGAGCTGCCGCTGGACTCTGCAACCACTGAAAGTCTGCGCGCCGCAACGCACGACGTTCTGGCTGGTCTGACCGCCCGTGAAGCGAAAGTTCTGCGTATGCGTTTCGGTATCGATATGAACACCGACCATACGCTGGAAGAAGTGGGTAAACAGTTTGACGTGACCCGCGAGCGTATCCGTCAGATCGAAGCGAAAGCGCTGCGTAAACTGCGCCATCCGAGCCGTTCTGAAGTGCTGCGTAGCTTCCTCGACGATTAATTCGTCAGGCGATAAAAAAGCTCCCATACGGGAGCTTTTTTTTGCCCGCTATTTGTCGTTACAGGCCGCGCGTCACCAGTGCCTCGTCCAGTTCACGATACGCTTTCACCAGCTTATCCAGCGTTGCGCGGTTAAGCCCGCTGGGGTTTGGCAGCACCCAGACCTGCGTCACGCCGATTGTCATATTTTGCTTACCCCAGTTTGCACCACGTACGCTAAACGCCTGCTCAAAGGCTTGCTTTCCTAACACCGCCAGCGCAGCAGGCTGATAATCCTCGATCTTTTTGACCAGTTCCCTGCCCCCGCTACGCAGTTCATGCAACCCGACTTCCGTGGCCTGCACCGTTGGGCGCTCAACCAGCATAGTGATGCCACAGCGGGTATCCAGTAGATGTCGCTCATCTTCCGGGCGCAGTTGCTGGTCGGTAAAACCAGCCTGGTGGATAACTTTCCAGAAACGATTACCCGGATGGGCAAAGTGGAAACCAGTATGGGCAGAAGATTTACCCGGATTGATGCCACAAAACACCACCCGTAGCCCCGGTGCCAGAATATCGTGGATCATGCTTAACTCCCGAACAAAAGCGATAATCTCCAGTATAAGAGATTGAAAATGCGTTGTTTATAAAAACATCAGCCAGGTGATTCATGCTGGATTGCAGGGGTAAGTTACTTTATAATTCCCCGCCACGGCCCCTTAGCTCAGTGGTTAGAGCAGGCGACTCATAATCGCTTGGTCGTTGGTTCAAACCCAACAGGGGCCACCAAATTTTAGCTTTAAAATCATATAATTAAGCCGCTTCCTTGAAGTGGCTTTTTTGTTTCTGCCTACTTGTGAGTCGCAAAAATGGCGGTTGATTTTAAATAGATGCCTAAAACTTCCGCCAAAAAAGCATAGGGTAATCATGCCGATGGGTTCTTTCATGCGGCTGTTTATTGTGCGGAGGGTGTTACAGGATTTTCTTGCCGAATTTTATCCTTTGGTAAAAAAGTGACTGCACCTCATCCTGTCAGCAACGTATGATTCGTTTTCATCAGCGCCACACGCGGAAAACAACGGGATAATTATTATGTTGTGGAGTAAACGTGCTCTTTTCACTTTCGCTATGTTACCGTTCGCCACAATTGCGCAGGCAGACAATATACAGTGTCCGCAACTCCCGTCCCCGACGATGAAGCAGCATGCCCTTACGGATGCCAGCATGTTTGTCGGTCCGCCAAAAGAGCGGGTTGAACTGATGCCAGATACGGATAAAGACACTGTCTGGACACTGGCAGATTATCAGGACGAGGCCAGGGAGCATAAAACATCGCTCTACCTTGTATGCCGGTATAAAAATACGCTGCAAACTGTCGAATTGATGGTTCCAGCAACAGCGCGGAAATGTTCAGTTTCGTATGACAAGCATAAAAATCTGATCACCCGTTGCCAGTAATCCCGCCACAGTAACGGGGGAGTGAAATAGTGACGATCAGAATGAGTTGATGGACTATTGCTTATTAAAGATTGGTTAACGTTGCTGGCGACCCCGGACGATGAAAATGGTGCTGAGTTATATCGCAATCAATGTCAGCATCGCCAATGCACAGGCTGAGAGAACGTTTACTATTGTCAGAGCCAATGACCCGATGCTTACCCTGCGCATCCGGGAGATTACGGAAGCCGTCACGAGACTCTCCAGAGTGATTATTTCTTTAAATGAGTGTCCCCGCGCACCACAGCATATCGGTGTGACTCATTGCCCCGAATAACCTCATCAACAAGTTCTTTGTCTCTTCGGCATGCTGCTTCTGGGTTTCAAAAAAGTTAATCCTTCAGCCGTTTCTGTGCCGGTGGAAATGCGCAGAATTAGCCGTGCCGATGCAAAAAGAAATAAGAAGTAAAAAGCCTGTCAAATTATCAACCTGCCGATTTGATATTTACTCCCCCAACTCCTAATCTTCCTTCATCAGACCAATGAGCGATGCATTGGGCCATGCTACCGCAGAGGCGAAAACCGCTGCACAACGTTGGGAGTATTTGCCGTGAGTTTCCAGCCCAGATATGCCAGCAGTGAATCTCCTGATCCGGTCGAAGCAGTTGCCCAGTTTGCCGCCCAAATCGGTCATGACGATGTTGAAACCATCCTTTTCTTTTGCTCTCCGGATTACGATCTGGAGGTATTAGGCCGCGAATTAAAAAACACCTTCTCCTGCCCCTGCATCGGCTGTACCTCTTCCGGCCATATTGGCACTGAAGGTTTTCAGCATTCGGGGCTGCTGGGTCTTGGGCTCAGCAGTGGTTTTCACGCCAGCGCGTTTATCATTCATCCTCTACTTGAATACACCTCGGTCATTACGGATATCGCGGAATCCATTCGCCGCGATAGCGAAGAGAGACCAAACCTGCATCGTTTTGGTCTGCTGCTGGTGGATGGTCTGTCGATGGCCGAAGAGCGACTGGTGGCCAATCTTTATCAACAAATTGGTAATGTGCCCCTCATTGGCGGCTCTGCCGGTGACGATCTGCGTTTCGAAAAAAGCTTTATTTATGATGGTGATGGACATTTTATCTCTGACGCTGCCGTTTTCGCAGTGATCGAAACCAGTTCACCTGTCGCCACGTTTAAGATCCAGCATTTCGTCCCCAGTGATGTTGAACTGGTTATTACCGAGGCGGACGCGGAAAAACGGCTCATTATGGAGATCAACGGTGAACCTGCCGCTCAGGTCTATGCCGAATCCCTTGGCCTTACCGTCGACGAATTGACGCCAACTGTCTTTTCCCGCAACCCGCTGGTGCTCTCTTTCGGAGATGAGCCCTACGTTCGCTCAATCCAGAAAATAAACGACGATCTCTCTCTTACCTGTTATTGCGCTATCGAAGAGGGGCTGATCGTTTCGATCGGCAAAGCGGAAGATCCGATCCAGACGTTTAGCCAGGCATTTGAAAAAGTGCACGAGACGATCCCAAACCCAGCGGTCATCATCGGCTGCGATTGTATCCTGCGCCGTCTCCAGTTCGAAAAAGAGGGGCTGGAGCAGCAGATCGGCGAAATCATGGTGCAGAACCGGGTAGTGGGTTTTTCAACCTACGGTGAGCAGTACAACGGGTTGCATGTCAACCAGACATTTACCGGTGTCGCCATTGGAGGGTAAATATCATGTCGCTCTATTCCGAAGCCTCTACCCCGCCCCTTTCCCCTGCTGACTACGAGCGCAAACTCGCTGCCCGGGATAAAACCATTGATGTGCTGAAACGCCGCATCGCCCAGGAAGCCAGGCATAGTCACGCCACACCGTTTGCCATTCTCGAACAAAATGTCGGGCTGGAGAAAGTGGTCGCGCGTAAGACCATGGAATTAGAAAACGAACGGCATGAACTGGAAAAAGCGCTGGCCGAGCTGCGTCTGGCGCAGACTCAGCTACTTCAGGCGCAAAAAATGGAATCTATCGGTCAGCTCGCCGCCGGTATCGCCCACGAAATCAACACCCCGACACAATATGTTGCCGATAATGTCGGCTTTATAAAAGGCGCCACGGACTCGCTGCTAAAACTGCTGAATGCCGCCCTCGCGCTCGCTGACGTTGCACGAGAAAAAATGGCCGATGATCCGGTAATGACAGAGTTCGATACGACGCTCAAACGCACAAAAATTGATTTTCTGCGTCGGCAAATTCCAGGCGCGCTGGACGAGTCTCTGGAAGGGCTTGAGCATATTGCGCGGATTGTCGCCGCCATGAAGGAATTTTCCCACCCTTCGAAGAATGTGAAAGAGCGGATAGATGTGCGCGATGTAATTAATACCACGGTCACGGTGGCCCGCAACGAATGGAAATATGTGGCGGAACTCGAAACTAACATCGCCGACAACTTACCGCAGCTTCCTTGCCTGCGAGATATGGTCGGCCAGGCCATTCTCAACCTGGTGGTCAATGCTGCCCACGCCATTGCGGATACTCTGCAGGAAGGAGTGAAAGAGAAAGGCCGCATCGTTATCTCCGCATTACAGAACGGCGACTATTTAGAAATCCGCGTCGAGGATGATGGCAGTGGCATACCTGCCGCCATTCGCGAGCGCATTTTCGATCCTTTCTTCACCACCAAAGCGGTGGGTAAAGGGACAGGACAAGGCTTAGCGATTGTCTATTCCACCGTGGTCGACAAACATAATGGAAAGATTCGCTGCGAGTCAGCAGAAGGCGTGGGCTCCACGTTTATCCTGCAATTCCCGCTCAACTGCCGCAACGAGGATGAGCCTGCATGCAAGTGATGTTCGTTGATGACGAAAGCCGGGTGCTTTCAGGCATTGAGCGCGCCATCATGATGCAAGACACCGAATGGGAGTGCCGCTTCGCTACAAGCGGCCCTGAAGCGCTGACCATGCTGGAAGAGACGCCGGCAGATGTCGTGGTCTCCGATATGCGCATGCCCTTTATGGATGGCGCAGAGTTACTGGCGCAGGTGCGCAACCGCTGGCCAGGTACGATACGTATCATTTTATCCGGCTACTCGGAGCCAGGCGCCACCCAGCGTATGCTGGAAGTCGCGCATCGATTTGTCTCTAAACCCTGCGACAGCGCGACGTTAATAGCGATAATTGAAAGCGCGCTTTCTCTGCGCACGATGTTCAACGATCCGGCGGTGCTCGACGTGGTCGGTCGGATCAACCAATTACCCGCCGCACCGAAGGTGTTCACTGCAGTTCAGCACCTTCTCAATAACCCCGATAGCGATACCCGGCAGATTGCCGAATTGCTGGGCAGCGACCCGGCGCTGAGCGCCAAAATCATGCAGCTTGCGAATTCAGCCTGGTTCAACAGAGGTTCGTCGATCCACGATATCGGTAGCGCTATCACGCTTCTCGGCATGGATCAGGTGAAATTGCTGGTGCTGGCCTCACACTGTTTTACCGATGCGAAAAGGGATCCTTTGGTCAGCGAGTTACGCCGGGTCTCTCTTCTTGCCTCCTCACTCGCCGCCCGGATTACAGGCCATCAGGGACTGGAGCCCACCGCCGCACTGCTCGCGAATATTGCGAGGCTGATCCCCGAAATGAGCGAGATCGGTAGCGAAATAACCACATGTAATGCTATTCCCATGCATTCAGCGGTGGGCGCTTACCTGCTGGCGGTATGGGGATTACCGCTGGATATCGTCGAAATAGTGGCAGGGCAGGCTCAGCCCTCACGTTTCGCACATGATGCATTCGGTGCGCTTGGTGTGGTGCATGTCGCTGTGGCGCTGGCCAACAACAATACCCCCGATCGCGATTACCTTGAAAAAGCAGGCGTGCTTGACCAGCTCCCCTTATGGCAACAAATGCTCGCTAACCTACAGGACACTCTTCATGACTGATACCGCCTTACCCAGGGTGCTGTGCGTAGATGATGAACCTAACGTGCTCGCCGCGATGGAACGAAACCTGTTTGGTGAATTTGATGTGGTGGTAGCTCCGGGTGGAGAAGCCGCTCTGGACGCGGTTCGTTGGGGAGAACGCTTTGCGGTGATCATGTCCGATATGCGCATGCCCGGCATGGATGGCGCCACCTTTCTGGCGAAAGCGCGGGAGCTCTCACCCGATAGCGTGCGAATCCTGCTTACCGGCCAGGCTGATGTGGAGTCCTCTATCGCCGCCATCAATAAAGGCGCCATTTTCCGCTATCTCTGCAAACCGTGTCCGAAAGAAGAACTGGTCGCGGCGCTTAACGACGCCGTGCGCCAGTATCGTCTCGTCTGTGCAGAAAAAGAGCTGTTGGCAACCACCCTTACCGCCTCGGTCAAAACGCTGACGGAAGTGCTTGCCATGGTCGCACCGTGGGCCTTTCAGCGGGCGGCGTTCGCCCAATCTTGCGTTCGCCACGCACTGCCCAAGCTGGAGTGGCCAGATGAATGGATCTACACCATTGCTGCCTCATTAAGCCAAATTGGGTGTGTTGGTATCCCCGCCGATATCGTTCAGGCCGATGCTGCTCAGCGCAAACTCTCCGAGGACGAGAAAAAGCTGCTGCTGGGGCATCCCGACGTCGCGGGAAAGCTGGTGGAAAATATTCCCCGTCTTGAACTGGTCGCCGGGATCATTCGCCACCAGGCAAAAGAGCCGGCGCCGAATGTGCCGCTTGAAGTTTTACGCGGTGCGCATCTGCTGCGCGCCGCCCTTGAACTGGAGCGACATGCGGCGCGGGGATGGAGCCTGGAGCGGCCATGGGAAATTTTACGGGCAGCGCACCCACCGTTGCCCGAATACATCATTAAATCCCTCTCGGATTTCCGCTCAAATGTCACCGGTGTGCGTTCTGCACGTATTCGCGAACTGATGCCGGGTTGGGTGGTTGACGAAGATATCCGCACCACCAATGGCTTGATGGTGCTGACCAAAGGACACGAGTTGACCGATACCGCGATCTCGGCGTTACAACGTTTGCTCGCTGCCAACGCCATTGAGGAGCCCATCCGGGTTCGCGGGCTGCCAGACAGCACCGCATCGGCATAATCGTTACGTGATCGGGTGGGTAATCGCGTCGCTATGCTGCAAATAGATAAACCGTTGCAGGCGGGGCAAACACCCCGCCATAAAGCAACTTTTCGCTCGTTTCGCGGCAAAAAGACGCCATAAACGCAATTTTCACAGAAAGACTAACGCATTGAAATATGTCCCATGTAATATGGCTCCGGGCTATTGCGAGATTTGCAACCATGGTCCAGATTTGATGAATTAACAACTCCCTTTAACACACTCAAAGCGCTTTGACGAAACGCCATGAACAAACCTATAAAACGGCTTGAAATCATCAAATACGCCATTGAACTGGAGGATGACGGTATCATCCTCAGCCAGCTTCCTTTACTTAAAAATGAAGTTACGGACCCGGAGTTAGCGTTTATCGTTCACGCGCTTGAAGAGAAAAATTACAGCGAAGCGATGCGCGCCATCACCGTCTGGCTGCAAAACCAGCGCTCAGTGGTCAGCTGGCAGGATCCGCAAGTGGCCGCCAGCAAACTGGAACTGAAAGCGCTGGAAGAGCAAATGCGCGAACTCATTGATAAACGCAATGCGCGTATCCAGTTGCTGGATGAATTCAACGATCTCTACTTAACCCGCCTTGGGCCGCTGATGTCGCAGATCCTGCGACTGCGTAAAACGCTGGCCGAAGCCGCAGTGCGCCGCCAGGAGGCGGAAGCGCGCCGTCGCGAGGCGGATTATCTGCGCTGTCAGAAATATCTGTCGCAAGCGGTGGAAGTCTTAGTGACCTTGACGCAACGCTGGCAAAGCATGCCACCGCACTCATTGCAGGCGGCGGAAGCACGCAAGCATCTGCAACAACAAAGCGAGCTGATTGCCTCGCTGCTCGCCGAAGCGCAGGAGCTGGAGCGCGGCCTTACGCGGGAAGAAGAGCCTACACGCCAGGCGCGTGACGAAGCGCGTCAGGAGTATGAAAGCTACCAGGAGCAACAGCACGACGCGGAAAAACGCTTTAGCTTCGAGCAGAAGATGAGCGAAGACGAGCGTCATGAGCTGAAACGCCTGTGGCGCCAGGCCAGTAAACTCTGTCATCCGGACCTGGTGGATAACGAACTGAAAAACGACGCTCACAGCATGATGGTGCAGCTTAACCAGGCGCGCCAGCGCGGCGATCTTAGCGCCATTCGCTCAATTTTAACCCGCCTGCAAAAAGGGCTGGAGCCATTAATGGCAAGCGATCGCCTCAACGATCTGCAGCGCCTGCGCCAGCGCATTCTTGAGGTCAAACAGCATATTGCGAGCCTGATTGAAGAGCTGGCGACGCTGGAAAAAGAGGAGTCCTGGCAGTTGGTCTCCACGCTTGGCGACAGGGAAACCTACTTCCGCCAGCAGGAGAAAGCACTGGCGGAGATCCGCCAGACGCTGGAGCAGCAGGTCAGCGAAGCCGAGTACGACGAAGTGGCCTGAACGCAACGAGCCCGGTAATCGCACCGGGCTTACCGCTTATTTCTTGTGCCAGTAGGCTTGCGCGCGAACCAGTTGTTGATCGATGTCGGCAGATTCAAAGCGATTCATCAGCGATTTCACTATCTCCCCTTCCCCGGTCAGCCAGATAAAATAGTCGTTTTCCGGCACGCTTATCGCTGCCAGTTTGTCGGCAACTGCCTGCAAGTTATGCCCCTGCACCCACTGAATATCAAAGCCGTTTATATCCGCGAAATAATCTTGATAAGCAGCATCTGCAATGCTTACCACCGCTGTGACCTGCGGGCGTACCGTCAGCAGGCTGAGCGCTTCCAGGCGGCGGCGCAGCGCTGGCATACCGGATTCGTCGCAAACATACAGCTGCCAGGCGTAATCTTCCGGCACCACCAGCGAACCGCGCGGCCCGCCGATAGTCAATTTATCGCCCACCTGCGCCTGCATCGCCCAGCTGCTCGCCACGCCGCCGTCGTGAATGTAGAAATCCAGCGCCAGCTCGTGGCGGCTGGCATCGTACAGCGGCGTATAGTCGCGGGAAGCCGGACGCGGGCCATCGCCCCAGACGATACCTTCATCAGTCACCACCGGCGGCACAAAGTGCGTGCCCGGCTGCGGGAAGAACACTTTGCTGTGATCGTCAAAGCCACGGGAGATGAAGCCATCCAGTTGCTCGCCGCCGAGCACAATGCGCTGGAAGCCCGAACCTGCGCGTTCGACGCGCAAAACAGTTAACTCGCGAAAGCGCAGCTCATTGCGCACGCGCTGGGGATAGCGTTGAGGGTTGGTTGTCATAATCGGCCTTCGAGAACGTGAATACGATATATCTAAATGTTGTGCAAATGATAATGATTGTTGATTAGGCAGAAGGCAAGATCTTTTTAAGATATAGCAGTGTGAAAACGCACCGGTTGCTAAATGTGCAATAAAAGCCATTTAAAATCAGCTTATTAAAACAAAAAACAGTATCACCATTGTTAAAATTAATTATTTTAGATATAAATTAGATATATCAAATTACATGAGAAAGCAGATATGCGGCATCATCATCACGGCAATGCCGACAGCGAGCACCACCACGGGCATGGCGGCGGTCGACGTCAACGTTTTTTCGGTCACGGCGAATTACGTCTGGTGATCCTGCATTTGCTCAGCCAAAACGCCAGCCACGGTTATGAACTGATCAAAGCCATTGAAGCACTGACACAGGGCAACTACACACCCAGCCCTGGCGTGATTTACCCGACGCTGGATTTCCTGCAAGCGCAGCAGTTAATTACGGTTGGCGATGAAGAAAACGGGCGCAGAATGATCGCCATCACGCAGCAGGGCACGCAGTGGCTGGCGGAAAATGCGCCATCGCTGACACAGATTGAAGATCGGATTAAAGCACGCAATGTTGGCTATCAACTGCGTAAAAACCCGCAGATGAAGCGGGCGCTGGAGAACTTTAAAGCCGTGCTGGATTTACGGGTGAATCAGGGGGAAGTCAGCGCCACGCAGCTCAAACAGATAATCGGCATTATCGACCGCGCAGCGCTGGAGATTTCACAACTCGATTAAATTGCCTGGGGCACATCGCGCAGGCGGAACACCTGCACCAGCTCGCGCAGATGCAGCGCCTGGTCGTTCAGCGCCGCTGCTGCCGCCACAGATTCTTCCACCAGGCTGGAGTTCTGCTGGGTGGTGGAGTCAATCAGGCCAATCGCGCTGTTAATCTGCGAAATACCATCGGTCTGCTCGCGGCTCGCCTGGCCAATTTCACGCAGGATAACATCCATCTCTTCAACGTTAGTGACCATGCCGTTAATCAGCGCACTGGCTTTTTCCACCAGCGCCATACCTTCACGGGTCTGGCTGGTAGAGCTTTCAATCAGATGGCGAATATCGTTGGCAGAGGAAGCGCTCTTTTGCGCCAGTTGTCGCACTTCACCGGCCACGACGGCAAAACCACGGCCGTGTTCACCGGCGCGCGCCGCTTCGACCGCCGCGTTCAGCGCCAGAATGTTAGTCTGGAAGGCAATGGCGTCAATCAGGTTGATGATGTCCGACATGCGGTTAGATGTGTCGTTAATCACGCGCATCTTCTCGGTAACCTGCTTCATCATCTCGCCGTTGTTCTTCACGACTGTCGCTGCATCGGCAGAAAGGTGTGTGGCTTCGGAGGTGTGATCGGCGGTGTTTTTCACCGTTGCGGTGATCTGCTCCATAGACGCCGCCGTCTGCTCGACGGAGCTGGCCTGCTCTTCGGTACGCGCCGCCAGATCCTGGTTACCGGCCACAATCTGCGCCGCCGCGCTGGAAATACTCTCAGAGCCGTTTTGCACCTGATGGACAATCTCGACAAGACGGTTTTTCATCTCCATCAGCGCACGCAGCAGCACGCCGGTTTCATCGCGGTGACGGGAATCGATGGTACGCGTTAAATCGCCGTCGGCAATCGCTTCGGCAAAGGCAACCGCTTCACTCAGCGGGCGAGTGATCATCCGCACGATATACCAGCCAATCAGGCTGCCCATGCCGATGCTAACAATCGCCAGCAGAATCAGCATCAGGCGGTTTGAACTGAAATCGTTCTGCACCTGGTCGCCCGCCGCGCGCATTTGCCCATCCTGAATGGCGATCAGCGCCAACACGCGCTCTTTGTAAGCATTCTGGATGTTAATGGTTTTGGTCATCATCTCCTGAATCGCACCCGCACGGTCGTTATTTTTAACGGCATCGAGGATGCGGAAACGAGAGTCGAGATACTGCTGGCGCACGGTGCGGATGTCTGCGAGGATTTTCTGTGATTTATCATCACGCAGGTTTTTAGATAAATCTTCCAGCAGAGCCGTAATGTGGGAGCTTATCTCAGCAAGCTGCTTTTGTGACTCACCGGTCCATTTGCCGTCGCTATCCAGCAGCATCAGTTGCTGTGTGCTGACAAAGGTCTGGAAATTATCAATAAGCTGATTCGCTTTTACCGTGGTTGGGTAATCTTCATGCACGATCTCTTGCATTCCGTTATTCGCGCGGTTCAGGCTGAAAAGTGACAGACAGGAACTCACTACCATTAACGCAATAAAAAAGCCGAACGCCAGAAATAATTTCGTGCCGATTTTTACATCGTGTAAAAACATATATTCTCCATGGGTTTGATTATTTTATTGACGAAAGTTCCGCGCCCTCACCCTAATGGCGCGCTTAAGTCCCTGGCGCAAATTAAAAGAATGCAGCCACTAGCCGTTATCGGTAACGTTAGCGCTAACTTTATGAGTTTGATCGTTTTTTTAATTACTTAATGAACTTTCTGATAGCCATCAACGATTAATCGTTATTTATCGATCGTTATATGTGCGAAAAAATAGATTTGCGCAAACAATATTAATATCGCTACACTGAATTTAACGCGGCATTAAATAAGCATCAGGGTAAAATATTTATACTTCACAATGCGAACTGTGCTTAATATAAAATTAACAATATATATATATCGCACTTACATGAAATAGCATAAATCAAGGGCTTACAAATAAAAAACCACCAGCGCGGGGCCAGTGGTTTTTAACAGAAAGGTAAGCTACTAGTGCAATACAGCAACCGCATCCTGCAGGCGGTCTGCGCGATGTTTAACCATTGCCGACACCGCAGCGCTCTCCTCGACCAGACCGGCGTTTTTCTGCGTGATGGCATCCAGTTCCGCCACCGCACGCGTCAGTTCGGAAAGCCCCGTCGCCTGCTCAGATGTCGACTGGCTAATCTGTCCGATCAGCGCAGTCACGTTTTGCACCTGATTGACAATGTCTTCCATCGTGCGGCCTGCGGCATGCACCTGGTCGTAACCAGACTGTACTTTACTGGCACTGGCGTCGATCAGCTTACGAATATCGTTCGCCGCGCTGGCGCTACGGCTCGCCAGGTGGCGAACTTCACCCGCCACGACCGCAAATCCTTTGCCCTGCTCACCGGCTCTGGCCGCTTCTACCGCGGCGTTCAGCGCCAGGATATTGGTCTGAAAAGCGATGTCATTAATCAGCTTGGTGATAGAGCCAATGCGCCCGGTGCTGTCGGCAATCTCATCCATGGTTTTCACCACCGTCTCCATTGCCTTACCGCCGTGTGTGGCAGCGCTACTGGCGGAGCTGGAGAGCTCGTCTGCCGCCGATGCCGTTTGCGAGTTGTTTTGTACCGATGCCGCCATCTGGCTCATCGTGGCAACTGTCTGCTGCACATTCACTACCGTCTGGCGCGTGCGTTCATTAAGATCTTCGTTCCCTTTCGCCAGCGTTTCACTGCCGCTACGCACACTGTGAACCTGGGTTGAAACGTCATTGATCAACCAACGGCACATCAGCCCCAGTTGCCCGATCGCCCGCAATGTCAGCCCCAGCTCATCGCTGCGGTTCAACGGTTGCACGCTATTGCGCTCCCCGGTGGCCACACTCAGCGCCTGACGCGCCACGTTTTCCGCCGGGCGAACAACTTGCCACTCAAATGCCAGGCAGCCCAGCAGCATCGCCAGAGTGCTCACTGCCAGCGCCAGGCCGCCTGCGCCGGTAAACCACAACCCGAGAAATTGCGCAGCCCACAACAACGTCATGACGCTACGCGCACGCCAGCGGAGCGGCATGCCTGCCAGTTTTCCCCACCAGTGCCTGCTAATGACCAGGCCTTTATAGACGCGTTTGTTGCAGCGCCCTTCGTTTAACGCTTTGTACAGCGGTTCAACGGCGGCGATCTCTTCATCTTTCGCCTCGGTGCGAATCGACATGTAGCCGGTAACTTTGCCATTGCGCACCATAGGAACAGCATTGGCCCGCACCCAGTAATGGTCGCCATTTTTACGCCGGTTTTTGACGATGCCGCTCCACGGCTCGCCCTGTTTCAGGGTGAACCACATATCGGCAAAGGCCGCTTTGGGCATATCCGGGTGGCGAACGAGGTTGTGGGGCTGGCCAAGCAGCTCATTCTGGGTATAACCACTGGCATGGATAAACGCGTCGTTGGCGTGGGTGATGTAACTTTGCTGGTCAGTGGTCGACATCAGCGTGGTGTCATCTTCCAGCATAAAGCGCTGTTGGCTGACATAAGGAGGAGAAGACATGGTTGCGTCCTATGCAGGTTATATTGCTGTTAAAAATTACTGCGAATGTTATTTCGGCGATAATGGGTTTATCTTTAGTTGTTAAATTTGATTTAGATCGCAATTTGCAATAAAACCCTGTTTTTCGTGGGTTCGTTAACTCTAAGATATTAATAATTTCGCTATGTTATCACTGAGCTTTCGTAACACAAACGCCCTATAACCGCGCATTTATTGCACCAAATGGGCGCAATGCGCTCAGCACCTCTCCTGAAGCGAACAATTTTTAATCACAAAAGATACAAATTATTAACGTAACGGCATGATTAAATTTTGCACACTTTCATTTTTCCCTGGCATTTATCCCGATTTATGCTCCTCGCACCGAAGTGGCGTAATCCCTGCAATACTTAAATCGGTATCATGTGATACGCGAGCCCCCGGAGCCCATTTTGAACAGGTTACCTTCCAGCGCATCGGCATTAGCGTGCAGCGCTCACGCACTGAATCTCATTGAAAAGCGAACGCTCGACCATGAGGAGATGAAAGCATTAAACCGAGAGGTAGTGGATTACTTTAAAGAGCATGTCAATCCGGGGTTTCTAGAGTATCGAAAATCTGTTACCGCCGGCGGGGATTACGGAGCCGTAGAGTGGCAAGCTGGCAGTTTGAACACGCTTGTCGACACCCAGGGGCAGGAGTTTTTAGATTGCCTGGGTGGATTTGGAATTTTCAATGTGGGGCACCGTAATCCAGTTGTGGTTTCCGCCGTACAGAATCAACTCGCGAAACAACCTCTGCATAGCCAGGAATTGCTCGATCCATTACGCGCAATGCTGGCCAAAACGCTGGCGGCATTGACGCCCGGCAAACTGAAATACAGCTTCTTTAGCAACAGCGGAACAGAATCCGTCGAGGCAGCGCTAAAACTGGCGAAAGCCTACCAGTCACCGCGCGGTAAATTCACCTTTGTCGCCACCAGCGGTGCGTTCCACGGTAAATCGCTGGGCGCATTGTCGGCAACGGCAAAATCGACCTTCCGCAAACCCTTTATGCCCCTGCTGCCAGGCTTCCGTCATGTGCCATTTGGCGACATCGACGCAATGCGTACGCTGCTTAGCGAATGCCAGAAAACCGGTGATGAGGTCGCCGCCGTGATCCTGGAGCCGATCCAGGGTGAAGGTGGCGTGATCTTACCGCCGGCCGGTTATCTGCCAGCGGTACGCAAGCTGTGCGATGAGTTTGGCGCGCTGCTGATTTTTGACGAAGTGCAAACCGGCATGGGTCGTACGGGCAAAATGTTCGCCTGCGAACATGAAAACGTGCAGCCAGATATCTTGTGCCTGGCGAAAGCGCTGGGCGGCGGCGTGATGCCGATTGGCGCGACTGTCGCCACCGAAGAGGTGTTCTCGGTGCTGTTTGATAACCCATTCCTGCATACCACCACCTTTGGCGGTAACCCGCTGGCCTGTGCGGCAGCGCTGGCGACCATCAATGTGCTGCTGGAAGAGAACCTGCCCGCTCAGGCGGAGCAGAAAGGCGACATGTTGCTGGACGGTTTCCGCGCGCTGGTGCGTCAATATCCGGATCTGGTGCAGGATGCGCGCGGCCGTGGGATGCTGATGGCGATTGAGTTTGTCGATAACGAAACGGGCTACAACTTTGCCAGTGAGATGTTCCGCCAGCGTGTGCTGGTTGCCGGAACGCTCAATAATGCGAAAACCATTCGTATCGAACCGCCGCTGACACTGACAATTGAGCAGTGTGAGGAAGTACTGAAAGCGGCAGCCAACGCGCTGGCAGCACTGCGGGTTACCGAAGAGCTGGCGTAAATATCTGCATAAAACCCTCTCCTGGTGGGAGAGGGTTTTTTATTGCTTATGGAAAATCAGTGGTCATCAGCCGTTCAGGTTTTCTGCCCTATTACCTTGAGATTTCAATCTCACGCAGAAACGGCTTTTACAGCTGCGGTACGCGTTTTCAGGCGCAATCAATGCACCATGAAAGTGGATGTTTACTGCGGCAGTAAACCAATGAAGCTGCGTTTTTTGCGCGGCTCCGACATCAGTTCTTCCAGCTTCTCCACGCACGCCTGGTAATGCGGTGTCTCTTTGTGCGCCTGGACGGCGGCGTCATCCTGATACGCTTCATAAATAAAAAAGCGGGTTTTCACTTTCGGATCCTGTAATACATCAAAACGCAGATTCCCCGGCTCGCAGATAGCGCCTTCGTGATTGGTGCGAAAGACCTGTAAAAACTCATCTACCCTGTCCGGTTTGATATTGATTTCCACCAGCGTCACATTCATGGTTGCTCTCCTTGTTTTTCTTCCAGCCAGAACTGGTACGCCTCACGGGCGTGCATGTGCTCGTGTACCACTTTTTTCACCGCCTTGAGCATGGCGAGCGGCGCGCTGGACTGGAAAATGTTGCGCCCCATATCCACACCTGACGCGCCCTGATCAATGGCGCGGAAACACATCTCCAGCGCCTCCTGCTCGGGTAACTTTTTCCCGCCAGCAATCACGATCGGCACCGGGCAACTGGCGGTGACCTTTTCGAACCCCTCTTCAACAAAGTAGGTTTTCACAAATTGCGCGCCCATTTCGGCGGCGATACGGCTGGCCAGCGAAAAGTAACGCGCGTCGCGCGTCATCTCTTTACCCACGCCGGTCACTGCCATCGTTGGCACACCGTAGCGGTTACCCGCATCCACTAGCTTAATGATGTTGTTAATCGACTGGTGCTCATATTCACTGCCGATGTAGATTTGCGCCGCCACCGCGCAGACGTTGAGCCGCAGCGCATCTTCCATCGCCACTGCCACGCATTCGTTAGAGAGTTCTGCAAGGATTGAATTGCCGCCAGAAGCACGCAGCACCACCGGTTTATTGGTGGCGGGCGGCACCACACTGCGCAAAATGCCGCGCGTACACATCAGCACATCGGTTTGCGCGAACAGCGGCGCAATAGATAAATCAATACGCTCAAGCCCGGTCGTCGGCCCCTGGAAATAGCCGTGATCGAAGGCCAGCATCACCGTACGGTTACTCTGGGGGTTAAAGATCCTTGCCAGCCGCGATTGCATACCCCAGTCCAGCGCACCGCAGCCCTTCAGGGTGAAAAGCACATTTTGCTGCGCGGTGCCCAGTCCAAAGTCTTTGCCATCTTTGATGTCATCGAGATCTGCCATCCTGCCTCCCGCAAAAAGCTGTGATAGAACAAGTGATTTTGTGACTGAAGAATGTTCAAAAGCGTAGGCGCTGAACTATATTTACGACCGTACGAGGATCACAGTTTTATCTATGATGCTTGCGAGGGGGCAAAACCCATGAGTTACCTTTTAGCGTTAGATGCAGGAACTGGCAGCATTCGGGCAGTGATCTTCGACTTAAGCGGGCGGCAAATTGCCGTCGGCCAGGCCGAGTGGAAACACCTGAGCGTGGAAAACGTCCCCGGCTCTATGGAGTTCGACCTCAACACCAACTGGCAACTTGCCTGCCAGTGTATCCGCCAGGCACTGAAAAACGCCGGTCTGAGCGGCGCGGATATCCAGTCAGTCGCCTGCTGCTCCATGCGCGAAGGTATTGTGCTGTATAACAACAATGGCGACGCCATCTGGGCGTGCGCCAACGTTGATTCCCGCGCCAGCCATGAAGTTGCCGAATTAAAAGAGATCCATGACTGGCAGTTTGAAGCCGAAGTCTACAGCGTTTCCGGGCAGACGCTGGCGCTCAGTGCCATGCCGCGTCTGCTGTGGCTGGCGCACCATCGCCCCGACATTTACCGCGATACCGCCACCATCACCATGATCAGCGACTGGCTGGCCTCGCGCCTCTCCGGCTGGTTAGCGGTGGATCCTTCCAATGCCGGCACCACCGGTATGCTCGATCTCTTTACCCGCGACTGGCGACCCGACCTGCTGGATATGGCCGGGTTACGCCCGGATCTGTTATCACCGGTGAAAGAGACCGGCAGCCTGTTGGGCGAAGTCACTCACCAGGCAGCACAAGAGTGTGGGCTGCGGGAAGGCACGCCGGTGGTGATGGGCGGCGGGGATGTGCAGCTCGGCAGCCTTGGCCTTGGCGTGGTTCGCGCCGGGCAAACCGCCGTGCTCGGCGGCACGTTCTGGCAGCAAGTGGTGAACTTGCCGCAAGTGCGCACCGACCCGGAAATGAATATCCGCGTCAATCCGCATGTCATTCCAGGCATGGTACAAGCGGAGTCGATTAGCTTTTTCACCGGCCTGACCATGCGCTGGTTCCGCGACGCGTTTTGCGCCGAAGAAAAATTGATTGCCGAGCGGATGGGCATTGACGCCTACACCTTACTGGAAGAGATGGCGGGTCGGGTTCCAGCCGGTTCATGGGGCGTGATGCCGATTTTCTCCGATGCCATGCACTTCAAGCAGTGGTATCACGCCGCACCGTCGTTTATTAACCTCTCCATCGACCCGGAAAAATGCAACAAAGCCACGCTGTTCCGCGCGCTGGAAGAGAATGCGGCCATCGTTTCCGCCTGCAATCTGGCGCAGATTTCACGCTTTTCCGGCGTGCAGTTCGACAGCCTGGTCTTCGCCGGTGGTGGTGCGAAAGGCGCTCTGTGGAGCCAGATTTTAAGCGATGTGACAGGCCTGCCGGTACGCGTGCCGGAAGTGAAAGAGGCCACCGCGCTGGGCTGCGCTATCGCCGCAGGTGTGGGTGCCGGATTGTATGACGATATGGCAACCACCGGCGAACGGCTGGTGCGCTGGATCCGGGAATTTACGCCAAACCCGGAACATCGCGAGCTGTACGACACCATGATGCTGAAGTGGCAGAAAATCTACGCCGAGCAGCTCGGCCTCGTCGACAGCGGTTTAACCACATCCCTGTGGCAGGCACCCGGCCTGACAACCGGAGCCTGAAGCACTTTTCCCTCTCCCATGCGGGAGAGGGATATTTGAATTCCATCACAATCATTCGCTCCGCCTTTTCCCTTTTCTGCCGCGACGGCTAAAGTAGAACTCATCCGACCACATAACAATAATTTTACATTGGAAGAGAGCATGAGCCACTACCCGTCGCTGTTCGCCCCACTCGATCTGGGCTTTACCACGCTAAAAAACCGTGTGCTGATGGGTTCAATGCACACCGGGCTGGAGGAGCGCCCGGACGGCGCAGAGCGGCTGGCAGCATTTTATGCCGAACGCGCCCGTCACGGTGTCGGGCTGATTGTCACCGGCGGCGTTGCGCCTGCGCTTTCCGGCGTCACTATGGAAGGCGGTGCGGTGCTGCACGATGCCAGCCAGCTTCCCCATCACCAGCAAATCACCGAAGCGGTGCACCAGGAAGGCGGCAAGATCGCCCTGCAAATTCTGCACACCGGGCGCTACAGCTATCAACCGCAGCTGGTCGCGCCATCGGCGTTACAGGCGCCGATCAACCGCTTTACGCCGCATGAATTGAGCCATGATGAAATTCTCACGCTGATTGATGATTTCGCCCGCTGCGCTGCGCTGGCGCAGCAGGCCGGTTATGACGGCGTCGAGGTGATGGGTTCTGAGGGCTATCTGATTAACGAATTTCTCGCCGCGCGCACCAATCACCGTGAAGATGAATGGGGCGGCGATTATGCCCGGCGCATGCGCTTTGCACTGGAAGTGGTGCGTGCCGTGCGCGAGCGCGTCGGCAGCGACTTTATTATTATCTATCGCCTGTCGATGCTGGATCTGGTCGAAGGCGGCGGCACGCTGGAGGAAACCATCGCGCTGGCGCAGGCGGTAGAAGCCGCAGGCGCGACGCTGATTAATACCGGTATTGGCTGGCACGAAGCGCGTATCCCGACCATAGCCACGCCGGTGCCGCGCGGCGCATTCAGTTGGGTGACGCGCAAGCTGAAAGGCAAAGTGAAGGTGCCGCTTATCACTACCAACCGCATTAACGATCCGCAGGTCGCCGACGAGATCCTCGCGCGTGGTGATGCCGATATGGTATCGATGGCGCGCCCGTTTCTGGCCGATGCCGAGTTTGTATCGAAAGCACAAAGTGGTCGCGCGGATGAGATCAATACCTGCATCGGTTGTAACCAGGCCTGCCTGGATCAGATCTTCGCCGGTAAGGTCACCTCCTGCCTTGTTAACCCTCGCGCCTGCCATGAAACGCTGATGCCGGTGCTTCCGGCTGTGCAAAAGAAAAACCTGGCGGTGGTCGGCGCAGGTCCCGCCGGGCTGGCATTTGCCATTAATGCCGCCGCACGCGGCCACAGCGTAACGCTGTTTGATGCCCTGGCGGAGATCGGCGGGCAGTTTAATGTCGCCAAACAGATCCCCGGTAAAGAGGAGTTCTACGAAACGCTGCGTTATTACCGGCGGATGATCGATCTGACCGGTGTAACGTTATGCCTGAATCAACGTGTCGATCCGGCCATACTGCTGGAGTTTGACGAGGTGATCCTGGCCAGCGGCATTGAACCGCGAATGCCGCCGATCGACGGGATCGACCATCCAAAAGTGCTGAACTATCTCGATGTACTGCGCGATAAAGCGCCGGTGGGCGAAAGTGTGGCCATTATTGGCTGCGGCGGGATCGGCTTTGATACCGCGATGTATTTAAGCCAGCCGGGCGAGCCAACCAGCCAGAATATCGCCGAGTTTTGTGTGGAATGGGGAATTGATACCAGCCTGAATGAAGTGGGCGGTCTGCGCCCGGAAGGACCGCAGTTACCGAAAAGCCCGCGCCGCATTGTGATGTTGCAGCGTAAAGCCAGCAAACCTGGTGAAGGCCTGGGGAAAACCACCGGCTGGATCCACCGCGCCACGTTATTGTCGCGCGGGGTAAAAATGATCCCGTCGGTAAGTTATCAAAAGATCGACGATGCCGGTTTGCACCTGTTGATCGACGGCGAACCTCAACTCTTAGCTGTGGATCATGTGGTGATCTGCGCAGGCCAGGAGCCGAAACGCGAGCTGGCGGAACCGCTGCGCGAAGCGGGTAAAACAGTGCATTTAATCGGTGGCTGCGATGTGGCGCTGGAGCTGGATGCCAGACGGGCGATTGCGCAAGGGACAAAACTGGCGCTGACGATTTAAAATAACTGGTTTGAAGCTGAAAGCTTTCTGGAACCCCCAGCCTGGCTGGGGGTTTTCTATGGATAACAAAGTGGCCCGCCGAGCGGGCCACTTTCCGTTAACGCTTTTTACGCACTTTCACCGCTTTAAGCACCACGAACTTGTTGTTAGTGGCAAGGGTTTCGCAGTTGCCAAATACGCGTTTCAGCTTGCGGAAATAGTCGAGGTGGCGGTTGCCAACAATGCGCAGCTCACCGCCAAATTTCAGGCAAAAACGCGCATCGTTAAACATCTGCCAGGCAATATGATCGGTAATCGCGCTCTGCTGGTGAAACGGCGGGTTACACATTATCGCGTCAAACCTGTCCGGCTCCACGCCGGACAGCGAGTTGTTGATCATATACTCGCTGCGTTCAACGACTTGTGGCAGGTTCGCTTCCACGTTCAGCCGCGCGGAAGCCACCGCCATCGCCGACTCATCGGCGAACAGCACACGGCTGTTCGGGTTTTGCGCCAGCAGTTTTAAACCAATTACGCCATTGCCGCAGCCCAGATCAACCATCTCTCCTTCGACGTTTTCCGGCAGATGTTGCAGGAAAAATCGCGCGCCAATATCCAGCCCGCTGCGGGAAAAGACATTGGCATGGTTATAGATAGTCCAGTTCGTGCCGTCCAGCTTCCAGCTGGCGAGCATCGAACTCTCCTCAAGCGCAGGTGCGCTAAACGTGCAGTTGATGAGCCGCGCTTTTTTCCATGCCAGCGTGGTAGTTGTCGGCCCGAGGATTTTTTCAAACAGCGCTATCGTCGAGTTGTGGACATCGCGCGCTTTCGCCCCGGCGATAATCCGCGTTTGCGGCGTCACCACGTTGCGCAGCGCGCGCAGTTGCTGCTCCAGCAGCGCCAGTTGTTTTGGCACTTTGATAAGCACTAACGCCGGGTTTGCGGGCAGCGGGCTCAGGCTGTCTTGCAGCGTGACGGCGGTTTCGTCCAGATCGTTAATGCGCAAGTTATGCTGTGTCGCCAGCTCTGCTATATAGGAGTCGTTGACGGAAACCGGGCAATGCGACGCCAGCGCACATGCCAGCGCGCCGAAGCTGTCGTTAAAAATAAGAACCGGGCCATCGACCTCATTCACCTGTTGCAGCAGATACTCGTCCGCCGCGTCCCACGCCTGTAGCGACGCCTCTTCCACGCCGACAGGGAATCTGTCTAAAGTGAATGATTGTCCGTTTAACTCAACCTGGCTCATCGCCCCTCCGCAATGCTAAAATTCGCGCGTTTTATCGCTTAATTATCCGGAGATGTAAACACATTTCGCCATGAACAAGCTGACCTATCTTCAGGGCTATCCTGAATCCCTGCTCACGCAGGTTACCACCCTGATTGAACAGAACCGGCTGGGCGAGGTGCTGAAAAAGCGCTACCCGGAAAGCCACGACATCACCACCGACAAAGCGCTTTATCACTATACGCAAGAGCTGAAAAACCGGTATCTGCGTAACGCCGCTCCAGTGAATAAGGTGATGTATGACAGCAAAATCCATGTGTTAAACAACGCACTCGGTTTGCATACGGCGGTCTCGCGTGTGCAGGGTGGCAAGTTAAAAGCCAAAGCGGAAATCCGCGTCGCCACGGTGTTTCGTGATGTGCCAGAAGCCTTCTTGCGGATGATCGTGGTTCACGAACTTGCACATCTGAAAGAGAAAGATCACAACAAAGCGTTCTATCAGCTGTGCTGCTATATGGAGCCGCAGTACCATCAGCTCGAGTTTGATACGCGGTTGTGGCTGACGCATCTGACGCTGGATCGTAACGGGTGAAGTTTTCGCCATCACCTTTTGTGCTTGTGCGGGGCAGTGCACTGGTTTTGTCATCTCGTCGTGCTAGAGTGATCAAAGACCCCCTTACGGAGAATTAGCGCCTGTATGATACGTTTCGCTGTCATAGGTACGAACTGGATCACCCGCCAGTTTGTCGATGCCGCCCATGAAACGGGCAAATATAAACTCACCGCCGTTTTTTCCCGCAGCCTTGAACAGGCGCAAACGTTCGCCAACGACTACCCGGTCGAGCATCTGTTTACCTCGCTTGAAGATATGGCGCAAAGCGATGCGATAGACGCGGTTTATATTGCCAGCCCGAACTCCCTGCACTTCCCGCAGACGCAGCTTTTCCTGCGTCACAAAAAGCATGTGATCTGCGAAAAACCGCTGGCCTCCAATCTGCGTGAAGTGGAAGCAGCCATTGCCTGCGCCCGGGAAAATCAGGTGGTGCTGTTTGAAGCGTTCAAAACCGCCAGCCTGCCGAATTTTATCTTGCTGAAACAAACGCTTGCCAAAGCGGGCAAACTTCGTAAAGCCTTTATCAACTACTGCCAGTACTCGTCGCGCTACCAGCGCTACCTGGACGGAGAAAACCCGAATACCTTTAATCCGGCGTTTTCTAACGGTTCGATTATGGACATTGGTTTCTACTGCCTGGCGTCCGCCGTGGCGCTGTGGGGCGAGCCGCATAGCGTTCAGGCCACCGCCAGCCTGCTGGAAAGCGGCGTGGATGCGCACGGCGTGGTGGTGATGGATTACGGTGATTTCAGCGTTACGCTGCAACACTCAAAAGTGAGCGATTCCGTACTGCCGAGCGAAATTCAGGGCGAGGCCGGATCGCTGGTGATCGAGAAAATCTCCGAATGCCAGAAAATCTCGTTCGTGCCGCGCGGCGGCAAAGCGCAGGAATTAACGCAGCCGCAGCACATCAATACCATGCTGTATGAAGCGGAAACTTTTGCCCGCCTGGTGGAAGAGAACGAAGTCAACCACCCGGGGCTGGATGTCAGCCGGGTTACGGCCAAACTGCAAACGGAAATTCGCCGCCAGATTGGTGTCGTTTTCCCGGCGGATGACATCGGCGAACAGCTTCCGGCGTAAAAGTTCGTAAAGCATACCTGGCTTCACATTGACGGAATCAATGTGCTGACATATTTTGTTACCTGCAAAGGGGAGTAACTTCATTGCCGGTGGATCGTCATTACGATGCGTATATGCATCCGGTCGCCGGGCGTCTTCACAGACGTAAGTGAGACCTTGCCGGAAGGCGAGGATCCATTGCACCTAAAGCAAACGGCTAACCTCTTCCGACGTTAGCCGTTTTTTGTTTTCAGGTAAGGATTCACACAATGAATACTGTCGGCACACCGATGTTATGGGGCGGCTTCGCGATTGTGGTCGTGATTATGCTGGCCATCGACCTTCTGCTTCAGGGGCGTCGCGGCGTCCATACGATGACCATGAAGCAGGCGGCCGCCTGGTCTGTGGTTTGGGTCAGTCTCTCCCTGCTGTTCAACGCCGCCTTCTGGTGGTATCTCACGCAAACCGAAGGACGCGCCGTTGCCGACACACAGGCGCTGGCGTTCCTCACCGGTTATCTGATTGAAAAAGCGCTGGCGGTTGATAACGTCTTCGTCTGGCTGATGCTGTTTAGCTACTTCTCCGTGCCTGCCGCGTTGCAGCGCCGGGTGCTGGTTTACGGCGTGCTCGGCGCGATTGTGCTGCGCACGATTATGATTTTCGCCGGCAGCTGGCTCATCACCCAGTTCTCGTGGCTGCTGTATGTTTTTGGCGCGTTCCTGCTGTTTACCGGCGTGAAAATGGCGCTGGCAAAAGAAGACGAAACGGGAATTGGCGATAAACCGCTGGTGCGCTGGCTGCGCAGTCATTTACGTATGACCGACACCATCGAAAATGAGCATTTTTTCGTGCGCAAAAATGGCCTGCTGTTTGCCACACCGTTGCTGCTGGTGCTGATTCTGGTTGAGCTGAGCGATGTGATTTTCGCAGTCGACAGCATCCCGGCAATTTTCGCCGTGACCACCGATCCGTTTATCGTGCTGACTTCAAACCTGTTTGCGATTCTGGGCCTGCGTGCGATGTATTTCCTGCTGGCGGGCGTGGCGGAACGCTTCTCGATGCTGAAATATGGCTTGTCGGTCATTCTGGTGTTTATCGGCATTAAAATGCTGATTGTCGACTTCTTCCATATTCCGATCGCCATCTCGCTTGGCGTGGTGGGCGGGATCCTCGTGCTGACCATGCTGCTCAACGCGTGGGTTAACCACCAGCACGACAAGAAAAATAGGGCGTAAGCCGTAAATGACCGCTCTGCCAGTGCGCGGAGCGGTCATTTCGTCAGCCTTGTCGCCTTTATCACAAAACGTTAACACAAAAAATCAAAAAGCCGCGCCTGGCTGGAAAAGTTCTTCTTCTCCCCTTTCTTGTTGCCGCAGAGTCCATATACTGCTTTCTGCAAACAAATGTTACATCCTGACAAATGTCACCCAAAAAGGCATGCGGGATGCAACTCCACAACACGAAAGGAACATGGCATGACAACGCACCGCTCCACCGGCTTACTGCAACGCTTGATTGATGGCAGCCTGGTGAAACAGATTCTTATTGGTTTAATTCTGGGTATTTTACTGGCGTGGATTTCGACGCCCGCCGCTATTGCGACCGGCATTCTGGGCACGCTCTTCGTTAGCGCGTTAAAAGCGGTAGCACCGGTGCTGGTGCTGATGCTGGTAATGGCCTCTATCGCTGGTCATCAACAAGGACAAAAGACGCGTTTGCGCCCGGTGCTGGTGTTGTACCTGTTAGGTACGTTCACTGCCGCGCTGACCGCCGTGCTGGCCAGCTTTCTCTTCCCTTCCATGCTGCAGCTTGTGCCAGGAGCGAATGATGTCACGCCACCATCCGGCATTGTGGAAGTGCTGCGCGGTTTACTGACCAGCATGATCGCCAACCCGGTGACGGCGATCATGAACGCTAACTATATCGGCATTCTGGTGTGGGCAGTCGGACTGGGCTTTGCGCTGCGCCACAGTAATGAGAGCACTAAAAATCTGGTGCAGGATATGGCAAGCGCCGTCACCTTTATGGTGCGGATCGTTATCCGCTTCGCGCCGATCGGCATTTTTGGCCTTGTCTCCTCTACCCTTGCGACATCCGGTTTTGGCGCACTGTTAGGCTACGCGCAACTGCTGGTGGTGCTGGTAGGCTGTATGGCGTTTGTCGCGCTGGTGGTTAACCCGCTGCTGGTGTACTGGAAGATCCGCCGCAACCCTTTCCCGCTGGTCTTTACCTGCCTGCGTGAAAGCGGCGTCACCGCCTTTTTCACCCGCAGTTCAGCGGCGAATATTCCCGTGAACATGGCGCTGTGCGAGAAGCTGAATCTCGATCGCGATACCTATTCGGTTTCTATCCCGCTGGGTGCCACTATTAACATGGCGGGCGCGGCAATCACCATTACCGTGCTGGCGCTGGCGGCAGTGCATACGCTGGGCATTACGGTTGATGTGCCAACGGCGCTGCTGCTGAGCGTCGTGGCGTCGCTCTGTGCCTGTGGCGCGTCCGGCGTGGCGGGTGGTTCTCTGCTGCTGATCCCGCTAGCCTGTAACATGTTTGGTATTTCCAACGACGTGGCGATGCAGGTGGTGGCGGTCGGCTTTATTATCGGCGTATTGCAGGATTCCTGCGAAACCGCGCTCAACTCCTCCACCGATGTGCTGTTTACCGCGGCGGTGTGCCAGGCGGAAGATGAGCGCCTGGTGAATAACGCTCTGCGTAACTGATCTTTTTGGCTGCCTTCACTGGGCAGCCGGTTTCTCTTGCTGCGCGGTTTCGACTTTAAACGGGTCGATGCCGCGTTTTTGCATGCGCCAGAAGCGAATAATGTTCAGGCCATTCATCACCAGAAAGCTGCCTTCGATCAGCGAACCGCCAATCGATCCGAGCCAGATATTGTGGATCACCCAGCAGCAGGTCGAGCACCAAATCACGCAGCGCATCGGCAAGCCTTTAAAACGAAACAGCGCCCAGGTGCTGACGATCGTCCCGGCAACCGGCAACAGCTCCATCGGATGGTGAAATTTCGCCAGCCCTAACCCGCCGGTAAGCACAATAAACAACGCCATTACCCACAGGCTTCGGGTACGCAGTGTAATCAGGGTGCGAATGGCGTTAAGCATGGCGCTGGAGCCTGCAGGAAATGCGCCCATCAGAAAGAAATGCACGCCGATAATGGCGCTGTAGACCGAGAGTTGTTTTTTGAAGCGCCGTTCATCACGGTTGATAAAGGTTGTAATACCAATCAGAAAGGCAATCACACCAACGCCCTGGGCAAGCCAATACGTGGTCATGGAAATTCCTTGTAGGATTTGGGATAAAGCGACACATCACTTACTGCCTGCCTGGAGGCATTTACCAAAAGATTTCGCGCCAGGGCAAGGCGGCAAGCTCACGAATCCCCGGGAGCTTACACAAGTAAACGACCGGGGTGAATGAACGTAACCAACACAGACATGGCGCGAAAGATAAAGGTAAATTAAAGCGTTACGCCGCTTTTGAAGATAGCCAGTTCGCGGAAATCGTTTTTCTCGTTGCAGGTCTTTTTGCCGTTGGCGATATCGACGATCACATCCACGAACTCGATCAGCAGTTGCGGCATCGCTTTGCCGTGAATCAGCTGACCGGCATCATAGTCGATCCAGTGTTTCTTCTTCGCCGCCAGTTCGCTGTTGGTGGCGATTTTCACCGTCGGCACAAAACCACCGTAAGGCGTACCGCGACCGGTACTGAACAGCACCATATGGCAGCCCGCCCCGGCCAGCGCGCTGGTGGCAACCGCATCGTTACCCGGTGCGCTCAGCAGGTTTAAACCATGAGTTTTCAGGCGCTCACCGTAACGCAGCACGTCCACCACCTGGCTGGCACCCGCTTTTTGCGTGCAGCCCAGTGATTTCTCTTCCAGCGTCGTAATACCGCCCGCTTTGTTACCTGGCGATGGGTTTTCGTAAATCGGCTGATTATGCGCGATAAAGTACTGTTTGAAGTCATTGACCATGGTGACGGTCTTCTCAAAGGTACTTTCGTCGCGGCAGTGGCTCATCAGGATACGTTCCGCACCGAACATCTCCGGTACTTCGGTCAGCACGGTGGTGCCACCGTTGCCGATTACGTAGTCCGAGAAACGGCCCAACATCGGGTTGGCGGTGATGCCAGAAAGGCCATCAGAGCCGCCGCACTCGAGGCCGAATTTCAGCTCGCTCAGTTTGCCCGGTTCACGCTTGTCGTTGCGCATCGCCTGATAAAGCTCATGCAAATGATCAAGACCGGCTTCCACTTCGTCATCCTGGTGTTGGCAGACCATAAAGTGGACGCGTTCCGGATCGAATTCACCGAGCGTCTGACGGAAAGCGTCGACCTGGTTGTTTTCACAGCCCAGACCAATCACCAGCACCGCGCCTGCGTTCGGGTGACGCACCATGTTTTGCAGCATGGTGCGGGTGTTAATGTGGTCATCACCCAGTTGGGAACAACCGTAGGTGTGGCTGAACAGGTAAACGCCGTCGATATCTTCGGCGTCTTGCGTCTCTTTCAGGAAACGGCTCTGGATCTGACGGGCAATGCCGTTCACACAGCCGACCGTCGGCAGGATCCACAACTCGTTGCGGATCCCGACTTCGCCGTTAGCGCGGCGGTAGATCTGAATGTCACGATCCGCTGCCTGTGCGCCTTCCTCCTGAAAATCAGGTTGATAGCTATACTCGTCCACATCGCTCAGATTGGTACGGGCATTATGGGAATGGATGTACTCGCCCGACGCGATATCTGCTGTCGCATGACCAATTGGCAGACCATACTTGACAACATTTTCACCTTTAGCGATGGGCTGCAGGGCAAACTTGTGCCCGCGAACCACCGCCTGGCGCAGCCGAACGGTCTGGTTGTCGATAACGACTTCCGCGCCTTCAGCGAGATCCGCCAGTGCTACCGCAACGTTATCCAGCGAATGGATCTTGATGTATTGCATATCAACCTCAAACGGCCTTAGTTCAGTTCAATCGCGAAGTAATCACGCGCATTGTTAAAGCAGATGTTTTTCACCATTTCGCCCAGCAGCTGAATATCCGCCGGGGCTTCGCCCGCTTCGACCCAGCGGCCAATCATCTGGCACAGGATGCGACGGAAATATTCATGGCGGGTGTAAGACAGGAAGCTGCGGCTGTCGGTCAGCATGCCAACAAAGCGGCTCAGCAGACCCAGTTGCGCCAGCTGCGTCATCTGACGTTCCATGCCATCTTTCTGGTCGTTAAACCACCAGCCGGAACCGAACTGCATTTTGCCTGGCATACCTTCACCCTGGAAGTTGCCGACCATGGTGCCCAGCACTTCGTTATCACGCGGGTTCAGGCAGTACAGAATGGTTTTCGGCAGCAGGTTCTCTTCATTCTGCTTGCTCAGCAGTTTGGAGAGCTCTTCCGCCAGCGGACGGTCGTTGATGGAGTCGAAACCGACGTCTGGCCCCAGCAGTTTGAACTGACGCAGGTTGTTGTTACGCAGCGCGCCGATGTGGTACTGCTGCACCCAACCGCGACGGGCGTATTCCGCACCCAGCCATACCAGTACCGCTGTTTTAAACTGCGCCACGTCTTTCTCACCGAGCGTTTCACCCGCCAGGCGACGCGCCAGGATGCTATCCAGTTCGGCTTCGCTGGCTTCAGCGAACAGCACCACGTCCAGCGCGTGGTCAGAAACTTTACAGCCGTGCGCCGCAAAGTGATCCAGGCGTTTGCTCAACGCCGTTTGCAGATCGGCAAAACGACGGATGTCGGTATCAGAAACTTCGCCCAGCTTCGCCATGTAATCGTTGAAGGTGGCTTGTTCAATGTTGAACGCTTTGTCCGGGCGCCAGCTCGGCAGCACTTTGATGTGGAAGGTGCCATCTTTAGCGATCGAAGCGTGGTGTTCCAGCGAGTCAATCGGATCGTCGGTGGTACCGACCATTTTCACGTTCATCTGTTGCATGATGCCGCGCGCGGAGAATTTATCCTGCGCCAGCAGTTCATTGCCCCGATTCCAGATTTCGTCGGCGGTAGATGGTGACAGCACCTTACCTGTAATACCAAATGGACGACGCAGTTCCAGATGCGTCCAGTGGTATAACGGGTTACCAATGGTGTGCGGCACGGTCGCGGCCCAGGCGTCAAACTTCTCACGATCGGAAGCGTCACCGGTACACAGGCGCTCAGGAACGCCGTTGGTGCGCATGGCACGCCATTTGTAGTGATCGCCTTTTAACCAGATGTCATACAAGTTTTTAAAGCGGTAGTTGTCAGCGATCTGCTGCGGCGGCAAGTGGCAATGGTAGTCAAAAATCGGCTGGTCTTTTGCGTAGTCGTGGTACAGACGGCGAGCAAATTCGGTATCTAACAGAAAATCTTCGGTCATAAACGGGGTCATTATCGTCTTCCTCTAAACGAGTGCGTCTGATGCTTACCTTTAATGCTGACAAAGTTATCACACCAATTTCCATAGACCGAAGATATTTTCGTGAGTTGGATCAATAAAAGCAGACAAAAACTGACAATCCAGGCGCCTGAATATCCCGCCAACCCGCGCCGTTTCTGGCTTATCCCAGCAAAGTTAAAGACCACACAAAGAAAAACGCTTTTGTGATGTCACTCACCTTTTCAAGTTGTATGACAAGTTATCTTTCCTGCCGTCGAACACATAAGCCGACGGAATGCATTCCCGATAAAAAGTTAATCGGATTTTTTGGGTACGGATACCGACTTAAACACGCTTACTTATGGCAAGGTTTGGGCCGTACCGGGAGTTATCCCGGGTACGTCCTCCCCGTTTCATCCTCCGAACGCGATCGAAGGATGGCCGCGCAGGCGGTAATAACATAACGATGAGGTTTACATGCGTAAAATCAAAGGATTACGTTGGTACATGATAGCACTGGTGACGGTCGGCACCGTGCTGGGCTACCTGACACGTAACACCGTAGCGGCTGCCGCTCCAACCTTGATGGAAGAGCTGCACATTTCTACTCAGCAATACTCTTACATCATTGCGGCTTATTCCGCGGCTTATACTGTTATGCAGCCTGTTGCAGGCTACGTACTGGACGTTCTGGGCACCAAAATTGGTTATGCCTTCTTTGCGATTACTTGGGCAGTATTCTGCGGCGCGACTGCGCTGGCAGGCAGCTGGGGTGGTCTGGCACTGGCGCGTGGCGCGGTGGGTGCTGCTGAAGCAGCGATGATCCCGGCGGGCCTGAAAGCGGCGTCCGAATGGTTCCCGGCGAAAGAACGTTCTATCGCGGTGGGCTACTTCAACGTCGGTTCTTCTATTGGTGCGATGATTGCGCCGCCGCTGGTGGTGTGGGCAATTGTTATGCACAGCTGGGAAATGGCGTTCATTATCTCTGGTGTGCTGAGCTTTGCCTGGGCGATGGCCTGGCTGATTTTCTACAAACACCCGCGCGATCAGAAAAAACTGAGCGAAGAAGAACGCGAGTACATCATTGGCGGTCAGGAAGCACAGCACCAGACCAACAACGGTAAGAAAATGTCCGTCTGGCAGATTCTGGGTACCCGTCAATTCTGGGGCATCGCGCTGCCGCGTTTCCTGGCAGAACCAGCCTGGGGTACGTTTAACGCCTGGATCCCGCTGTTCATGTTCAAGGTTTACGGTTTTAACCTGAAAGAAATCGCCATGTTCGCCTGGATGCCGATGTTGTTCGCTGACCTGGGTTGTATCGTGGGTGGTTACCTGCCGCCGCTGTTCCAGCGTGTCTTCGGTGTAAACCTGATTGTTTCCCGCAAAATGGTTGTGACCATGGGCGCGGTACTGATGATTGGCCCAGGCATGATTGGCCTGTTCACCAGCCCGTATGTGGCAATCGGCCTGCTGTGTATCGGTGGTTTTGCTCACCAGTCTCTGTCCGGTGCGCTGATTACGCTCTCTTCTGACGTATTTGGTCGTAACGAAGTGGCAACGGCGAACGGCCTGACCGGTATGGCAGCGTGGACAGCAAGTACCATGTTTGCCCTGGTGGTTGGTGCGCTGGCAGATACCATCGGCTTTAGCCCGCTGTTTGCAGTGCTGGCGCTGTTTGACCTGCTGGGTGCCGTGGTTATCTGGACCGTGCTGAAAAACAAATCAGCCGAAGAGGTCGTGAAAGAACATTCGCTTGGTGGCCCTGCCGCACAAAGTTAAGTCTCGATTTTGATAGTTAAAAAAGCCGCCTGGTGCGGCTTTTTTACTATCTGCGATGGTGAGAAAGCCGTAAAAGTGGTATAACAAATCTATTATTGCCCTTCTTTTCCCTGGAGCTCACATATGGAAATCTCCGAGTCACGACGTTTGTACCAGCAGCTTGCCGCGGAGCTTAAAAGCCGTATTGAGCAAGGCGTCTATCTGGTGGGAGACAAACTGCCCGCCGAGCGCTTCATCGCCGATGAAAAAAGCGTCAGCCGGACCGTGGTTCGTGAAGCCATTATTATGCTCGAAGTAGAAGGGTATGTTGAAGTTCGTAAAGGCTCCGGCATCCATGTTATTTCCAACGTAGCACGCCACACCCAGGTGCCGGATGAAAACCTTGAGTTCGCCAATTACGGCCCGTTTGAATTGCTGCAGGCACGTCAGCTTATCGAAAGTAATATTGCTGAATTCGCCGCCACCCAAGTGACGAAACAGGACATCATGAAGCTGATGGAAATTCAGGATAATGCGCGCAAAGAGAAGTGCTTCCGCGATTCTGAGTGGGATTTGCAGTTCCACGTACAGGTCGCGCTGGCTACGCAGAACACGGCGCTTGCGGCCATCGTCGAGAAAATGTGGACACAGCGTGTTCACAACCCGTACTGGAAAAAACTGCACGATCACATCGACTTACGCACCGTGGATAACTGGTGTGATGATCATGACCAGATCCTGCGTGCGCTGATTCGCAAAGACCCGCATGCGGCGAAACTGGCGATGTGGCAACATCTGGAAAACACCAAACAGATGCTGTTTAACGAAACCAGCGATGATTTCGAGTTTAACGCCGATCGCTATTTGTTTGCGGAAAACCCGGTGGTGCATCTCGATACCGCCGCAACCGGCAGCAAATAAAAAATGTCCTACAAGGCGCACACTTACGCTGCGCCTGCCCTGGTTTATGGTAAGTAAACCGTCTAGAGTGTCAGCCTTTGTAAATAGCCTCGCCTCCCCCTGCCGCGACAAGCAAAATCATCACCGAAACTCATTTTTCTGACTGACTCATAACGTCGGCATTTGTTACAATTGGATGCATTTGTCATCATGTAAGTTAGTGCTTGCTCACAACGTCCGTTATCAGAATATGCCGTATCGAGTGTGCCACGAGCGACCATAATGTATTAAAGATAATCGCCGTGCTGTGCTGGGCGTGACGTTAACCGATGTACCAGGAACACTGAATGGAACTTTTAAGCCAATTACTCCATGCCCTCTGGAGCCAGGATTTCGCGACGCTCTCGCAGCCCGGCATGATCGGCATGCTTTATTTTGTTTTATTTGTCATTTTATTTCTTGAAAACGGCCTGCTTCCGGCAGCGTTTCTTCCGGGTGATAGCCTGTTGGTACTGATTGGCGTGCTGATTGCAAAAGGTGCGCTGGGATATCCGCAAACCATTTTGTTGCTGACAGTGGCGGCAAGCCTGGGGTGCTGGCTCAGTTACATCCAAGGGCGCTGGCTGGGTAATACACGCATCGTGCAAAACTGGTTATCACATCTGCCTGCGCATTATCATCAGCGCGCGCACCATCTTTTCCACAAACATGGTCTTTCCGCCCTGCTGATTGGTCGTTTTATTGCATTTGTTCGCACCCTGTTACCAACTATTGCCGGACTTTCTGGTCTGAGTAATGCCCGTTTCCAGTTTTTCAACTGGATGAGCGGCCTGCTGTGGGTGCTGATACTGACCACGCTGGGTTATCTGCTGGGCAAGACGCCGGTGTTTCGTAAATACGAAGATGCCCTGATGTCCTGCCTGATGTTGCTTCCGGTGGTATTACTGGTGATTGGCCTTGCTGGCTCACTGGTGGTGCTGTGGAAGAAAAAATATCGCAACCGGGGTTAAGACCATGGAATTGCAACGTCCTTTTTTACGCTGGTTACTGATGGGTGTCGCGGCGATGACCGTTTTCAGCGTGATGTTTTTCGCCTGGACGACGCTGCAAAACCGTGAATCAACGCTGGCGATTCGCCCGATCACACAAAACGTCAGCGTGCCGGATGGTTTCTCTGTCTGGCACCATCTGGATGCCAATGGCATTCACTTTAAAAGTATTACGCCGCAGGACGACACGCTGTTAATCAAGTTTGAATCCAGTGAGCAGAGCGCGGCGGCGAAAATCGTGCTCGATCGCACCTTACCTCATGGTTACATCATCGCCGCCCAGGACGATGATAACAACCAAACTTCCGCGTGGCTGACCCGCCTGCGCAACAGCACACATCGATTCGGTTAACCTTTCCAGGATTCTGAATCTTTTCACTCACTTTGGTGTTTGGCCGTTTACTTACTATGCTTGAGTACACGGAACCAGAGTTCGCTTTATGTCACTGGACGCTGGCGTAACCATCGTTTCGCTGGCCAACAATGGAAGGTTCTCGATTATGAAAAACCGCATCGCACTGGCGCTGGCCCTTTTTTCGTTGAGCGCATTTTCCCAGGCGGCTTCGCCCTGCCAGGAAAAGGAGCATGAGATCCAGCGCGAAATCAGCTATGCCGAAAAGCATAACAATCAGAGCCGAATTGACGGTCTGAACAAGGCGCTGCGAGAAGTGCGCGCCAATTGCTCTGACAGCAAGCTGCGCGCCGCCCATCAGAAAAAAATCGCTGAGATGAAAGAAGAGGTTGCCGAGCGCCGCCACGATCTGAATGAGGCAAAGCAAAAAGGCAATGCGGAAAAAATAAGCAAACGCGAGCACAAGCTGAAAGAGGCGCAGGCGGAACTGAAAGCCCTGGAAGCGCGTGACTACTGATTTAATGGAAATAACCACTCACTCACCTGGAGAGAATTATGTCGAAAGATAATGCTGACCATTTGCGCGCTGAGTTGAAATCCCTGGCGGATACACTGGAAGAAGTGCTGAGCAATTCCAGCGATAAGTCGAAAGAAGAGCTGAGTAAATTACGCACCAAAGCGGAACAGGCGCTGCGCGACAGCCGTCACCGTTTGGGCGAAACCGGCGATGCGCTCGCACGCCAAACCCGTGAAGCGGCTGCGCGTACCGACGAATACGTGCGTGACAATCCGTGGGCCAGCGTAGGTATTGGCGCCGCCGTTGGTGTGGTGCTGGGCGTACTGCTGTCGCGTCGCTAAGATGACGGATCTGCGAAACGCGCAAGGGCCGGGCAAAAGCGTACTGGGGATTGGTCAACGCATTGTGACCATTCTTGTTGAAATGGTTGAGACCCGCCTGCGGCTGGCGGTTGTCGAGCTGGAGGAAGAGAAAGCGAACTTATTCCAGCTGCTGCTTATGGTAGGGCTGACCATGCTTTTCGCCGCGTTTGGCCTGATGAGCCTGATGGTGCTGATTATCTGGGCCATCGATCCGCAATATCGCCTGAATGCGATGATTGCAACCACTGTCGTGTTGCTGGTGCTGGCGTTGATAGGCGGCATCTGGACATTGCGTAAAGCGCGGGCCTCCACGCTTCTGCGTCATACTCGCCAGGAGCTGGCAAACGACCGTGCCTTGCTGGAGGAGGATAAGTGAGCGGCAAAGCGGAACGTCTGAAGCGTAAAGCTCGTTTGCTCAGTGAGATCCAACAACAACGCCTGGATCTCACCGCCAGTCGTCGTGAGTGGCTGGAAGCAACCGGAGCCTACGATCGCGGTTGGAATACGCTGCTCAGCTTGCGCTCATGGGCGCTGGTGGGCAGCAGCGCGATGGCGATATGGTCTGTTCGCCACCCCAATATGCTTGTGCGCTGGGCCAAACGCGGTTTAGGCGCATGGAGCTTATGGCGGCTGGTCAAATCGACGCTCAACGCAACGCACTGAAACACAATCACAGCACGGCTTACGCGGGCGATGGTTATCCATCGCCCGTTTGCTTTTCTGCTTGCTCAGTTTTTTTGAAAAATTTCGACAGTTTTCCTTGCTAACAATCTTTTCCCGTCACGATTACTATCCTCTCCATCGACAGCAAGCACGCGGCATCCGCCCGTAATTGCAGCCCTTTTACTGAAAGCCGCTATTGTGGTTCCCTGGAGAGAAAGATGAAAAAATTAGAAGATGTTGGTTTCCTGGTCGCACGTATCCTGATGCCGATTCTGTTTATTACCGCAGGCTGGGGCAAAATCACTGGTTATGCAGGTACCCAGCAATATATGGAAGCGATGGGCGTGCCGGGGTTCTTCCTGCCACTGACCATTCTTCTTGAGTTTGGCGGCGGTCTGGCGATCCTGTTCGGTTTCCTGACCCGTACCACAGCGCTGTTCACCGCAGGCTTCACGCTGCTGACCGCATTCATCTTCCACAGCAACTTTGCAGAAGGCGTGAACTCGCTGATGTTCATGAAAAACCTGACCATCGCTGGCGGTTACCTGCTACTGGGCATTACTGGTCCGGGCGCCATCAGTATCGACCGCGTCCTGAATAAAAAATGGTAAGCGCTCTATACTGAGTGAAGAGATCAAAGCGAGGAGACCACTCCTCGCTTTTGCTATTCAGAAGGAGGAGACAAAATGGGACAACTGATTGACGGCGTCTGGCACGACAACTGGTATGACACCAAATCCACCGGCGGACGTTTCCAGCGCTCGGTATCCGCATTTCGCAACTGGCTTACCGCAGATGGCGCACCAGGTCCTTCTGGCGAAGGTGGCTTTGCCGCCGAGAAAGACCGCTACCACTTATATGTTTCACTCGCCTGTCCATGGGCGCACCGCACGCTTATTCTGCGTACGCTAAAAGGCCTTGAGCCATTTATCTCTGTTTCCGTGGTCAACCCGTTGATGCTGGAGAACGGCTGGACTTTTGACGATGACTTTCCGGCGGCAACTGGCGATACGCTGTATCAACATGAATTCCTCTATCAGCTCTACCTGCATGCCGACCCGCAATACACCGGACGCGTCACGGTGCCTGTGCTGTGGGATAAAAAGAACCACACCATTGTCAGCAATGAATCGGCGGAAATCATCCGCATGTTCAATACCGCGTTTGACGGCCTGGGCGCGAAAGCGGGCGATTACTACCCGCCCGAATTACGCGACCAGATCGATGAACTGAACGGCTGGATCTACGACAACGTGAATAACGGTGTCTATAAAGCCGGTTTCGCCACCAGCCAGCAGGCGTATGACGAAGCGGTGGTCAATGTTTTCAATTCGCTGGAACGCCTTGAGCAAATCCTGGGACAGCATCGTTATCTGACCGGCGACCGGCTTACGGAAGCGGATATTCGCCTGTGGACGACACTGGTGCGTTTTGATCCGGTCTATGTCACTCACTTCAAGTGCGATAAACACCGCATCAGCGACTATCTGAACCTGCACGGCTTCCTGCGCGACATTTATCAGATGCCGGGCATTGCGGAAACGGTCGATTTCGCCCATATCCGCAACCACTATTACCGCAGCCACAAAACCATTAACCCGACCGGCATTATCTCTATCGGGCCGTGGCAGGATCTGGATGAGCCACACGGACGCGACCTGCGTTTCTCCTGATCTTTCGGGCGCGTTTCCCTGCGCCCAAATTATTTCTCACCGGGTTTTCGCTTTGTATTTTTGCCGTCTATTCTTACAGTGATCGTTGAGAAAACAACGGATTGACCGTTGACCGAGGCTGAGAATGGACTGGTATTTTAGGGTACTGAGCAACTACGCTACCTTCCACGGGCGCGCGCATCGCCGCGAATTCTGGATGTTCACACTGGTCAACCTTATCCTCTTTGGCGTGCTGTATGTGGTCGACAGGATCATCGGCTGGCACCTGTTAAGCCAGATTTACGCCCTGCTGGTGCTGGTGCCAAACCTGGCGGTTCAGGTACGCCGCCTGCATGATACCAACCGGAGCTGGCGCTGGCTGTTGTTGCTGCTGTTTCCGGTGATTGGCTGGTTGATGCTGCTGGCGTTTTACAGCCAGCGCGGCACACCGGTAGAAAACCCCTTCGGCCCGGAACCGAAAGCGTTCCCCTGAAATGCATTGCCCCACCAACGTGGAGCAATGACTTATTTACCGGCAAACAGCTTGGGAATTTCCCGCAGACACCAGGCTTTCGCTTCGCCCATACTGTCACGACGCCAGGCCATAATAATATCCACCTGGCTGGTATATTCCGGGCTTACCACACGTAAGCGGCCTTCGGCGATATCCTGCTCCACCAGCGGATAAGGCATCGTCGCCACGCCCAGGCCGGACAGCAGCGCCTGGCGCTTATCTTCGATAGTACTGACCGTCAGCCTTGGCTGCTTATCCAAAAGCTGTACCGTCAGCACCGGACGCTCGCGGGCGGTATCGGCAACGGCCACGCCGCGGTATTTCACGCGCGTCACTTCCGAGAGCGGTTCCGCTTCCTGATGGATCGGGTGATCCGGCGCAGCAACATAGACGTTCATTACCGAGTAGAGCTTGCGCGAGTTGATTTCGGACGAAGAGCGAAAATGCATATCCGGGGCGACAACGATATCGGCACGCCCCTGCTCCAGCCGCTCCCACGCCCCGGCCAGTACTTCAGTAATGATCGATAACTGTGTATTGGCTTTTGCGGCCAGCCGGTCGACCAGCGGAAACAGATCCCCCGTCGGCACCAGCGCTTCAGTGACCAGCGTTAAGTGTGTTTCCCACCCGCGCGCCAGCGCTTCTGCATCGGTTGTCAGTTTATCGGCGGCTTCCAGCAGGATGCGACCGCGCTCCAGCAGCATTCGCCCGACATTGGTGAATTTCGTTCGGTGCCCGGAGCGGTCAAACAGCACGACATCCAGCTCTTCTTCAAGTTTTTGCATGGTATAGCTGAGCGCAGAAGGCACGCGCCCCAACTCATCCGCCGCCGCGGCAAAGCTTCCGCGTCGGTCAATCGCATCCATCACACGTAACGCTTCCAGCGTCAGCGCCCTTTCTTTGGCCATAAGTGTTCTCATTCAGGAAATTTGAACATACCGGGCAGAATATCTGGCTAACAATGCAGCGTCCATACCTTTAACATTGTTTTAAGTAAAGAGAGGTCAACAATTATGATTACTACACGTACTGCAAAACAATGCGGACAAGCTGACTTCGGCTGGCTTCAGGCCCGCTACACCTTTTCATTTGGACATTACTTCGACCCGAAATTACTGGGCTATGCCTCCCTGCGTGTGTTGAACCAGGAAGTGCTCGCCCCTGGCGCGTCGTTCCAGCCACGCACCTACCCGAAAGTGGATATTTTAAATCTGATTCTGGAAGGCGAAGCGGAGTATCGCGACAGCGAGGGCAACCATGTCCAGGCGAAAGCCGGTGAAGCGTTGTTAATTGCCACCCAGCCCGGCATCAGTTATAGCGAGCATAACCTGAGCAAAGACAAATCGTTAACGCGCATGCAGTTATGGCTGGATGCCTGTCCCGAGCGTGAAAACCCGCCGGTGCAAAAAATGACCATTGCCGATGTGGCGCAGCAACTGCTGGCTTCCCCCGATGGCAGCCAGGGAAGTTTGCAGCTTCGCCAGCAAGTGTGGCTGCACCATATCGAGCTTGCCAAAGGCGAAGAGTTGCAGATTCAACTGCATGGCCCGCGCGCCTATTTGCAATCGATTCACGGTACGGTACACGCCGTAACGCATTGCGAAGCAAAAGAAGCACTGACCTGCGGTGACGGCGCGTTTATTCGTGACGAGGCTAACATAACCCTGGTTGCGGATACGCCGTTGCGCGCTTTGCTAATAGATTTACCGGTGTGATAGTTGCGTTACGTAAGTGAGTAAATGAAATGAGCAGCACAATGAATTTTATGACAGACCCTACACAGCAAAACCCACTCCCCGTCGTGGCTGGATTCGGTGTTGAAGAGATGCTGACAGAGCTGGAAGCGATTGTCGCAGAAGCCGTTGTCCGCCTGGCGGAAGAAGAAGCCGCCGCCTGACCCATAAGCCCCGGCGCATAAGACCGGGGCACGCCTCTGTTGAACATACTGTCATCCACGTGAACTTATCACGCCCGATTTCGCGCCTGAAACTGCCCCGGCGTGCTGCCAAAGCGCAGTTTAAATGCGGCGATAAAGGCGCTGACGTTATCGTACCCGCAACGTTCTGCCGTCTCACTCACCGACGCCCCGCGCAGCAGATGCGCCATTGATGCCAGTACTTTTGCCTGCTGCCGCCACTGACTAAAACTCAGCCCGGTTTGTTCGCTGAACAAGCGGCTTAATGTTCTGACGCTTAAGCCATAGCAACACGCCAGCTGCGCCTGATTTGCAGGATTTTGTGGCTCCGACAGCAGCAGTTCAGCCACCCGCTTCGCCCGACGATCCTGCGGCAGGGTTAACTGCAACGGCGCGTCTTGCGCCACGCGAATCTCCTCCATCATCAACGCCAGAAGCGATGCCTCGCGAGCCGGGCCGCACTGCGTTATGCGTTCCATTAACAGCATCATAAACGGATCGGCAGGCCACACTCCCGCGAAAGCGGGTGCATCATCATGGTTGAGTTGCAGGCTATGTCCTTCCACATCGCCCACGCTCCAGGCGCAGTGGCGCATCTGCGCAGGAAACCAGCCGACAGTCGCGGGCGTTAGCGCCCATTGCGCCTGTTCCGTTTTCACAATCATCATCCCCCGCTGAATGCAAAACAGCTGTCCGGTAACATGCTGGTGCCACTCGGTGGTGTGCTTGTTTTGATGCGTAAGCCGCTGGCTTTGTACGATCAACATGGCTGATAAACCGTATTTGATGTCCTGATGCGGTTAATGTACCAACGCGGTGGGGCGATATCCTCTTTATAAACACAAATGAGGACAACAATGATGGATATCACCCAACGTATAGCCCTGGCTTTGCGCAGTGTCGTTTGCCACCCTGACCATAACGAAGCCAAAATCCGCGAATTCTTCTCGCCGGATTATCAACAAGTTGTCGACGGACAGTCGCTGGATTTCACGGGATTTGTTGAGCATATGGCAAAGCTTAAGCATCTGACGTACGCCATTGATGTGACGGTGGTCGCCATTGCCGGGCAAAACAATGACGTATTGACGCACCATCTTGTCGCGGTGAGTAAAAAAGATGGATCTCAGGCACACATTGACGTGTTTGCGCATTTCACGCTGGTGAACGGGCTAATCACCCGCTGCGAGGAGTTAACCCGGCTGGTGCAGGGCACGGCGCAAGACCGTTCACTGGGCAGCATTCGATAACAGCGTCTTGTTGCGCTCGGTCACTTCCTGCACGAAACGGCGCAGGATCTCCGCCGCGCCCGGCGCGGGCAGCACGCTGGCGACTAAGCTGTCGGCATCAGTACCCTCTTTTTCGATATGCGCGCGGTTCAAACGCAGCAGATCGGTCGCGATTTCCGGCGTCATTTCCGGGTGAAACTGCACCGAAATGGCCTGCGGCCCGTAGCGAACGATCTGATGATTATCATGCGCGGAAGAGGCCAGCACCGATGCGCCTTCAGGCAGTCGCGTCACGGTTTGTCGGTGCGTCAGGTGCGCAGGGAAACTTTCAGACAGGTGGCTGAGTAACGGATCGTTGTGCGCCGAGTCGTGCAAATAAACGGTTTTCGTCCCCGCTTCGCGCCCCTGCGGATGGTATTCAACATTCCCGCCTAAGGCCCAGGACATCAGTTGATGGCCATAGCAAACGCCAAACAGCGGCATCTCAACCGCAATGGCTTCGCGGATCCATTCTGCGGTTTTCTCGCTCCACGGCAATCTGTCGGAAACCATCGCCCATGAGCCCGTAATGATCGCTGCCCGGCGCGCATCCGGGGCTGGCAGCGTTTCGCCTTCAAAGACGCGAACCACGTCCACCTCTTCAGGAGCACATCCGATAGCCCGGCAAAACCAATGCGGAACATCCCCGTGGGCGTCACGTAAAGGCTTCGGGGCATCCCCCATCTGAATAATGATCAATGATTTTTGTTCCATGACGGCAGCGACTCCCGCGATGCTAGTTTCAAAACCGTTTAAGAACATGTTAGCGCTTTTCGACAGCCTTCCGACGGGATATTTATTTGCCGGTGCTTAACGGTACGGCGCGCGCAACAGCAAAAGGCCGTTAAGTTGCCAGCTTCCGCACACAAAACCCCGCAAGATACTCCTGCGGGGACTTTAAAGCCCAAACTGACCGATAAGCCGCGTTCTTCCATAGAAAGCGGAGTGGACAGGCATTCATCTTTCGCCGCCAGAAAGCAAAACCCCCGCAAGATTGCTCCTGCGGGGGTCTTTAAGAGTCGAAACTGACCGATAAGCCGCGTTCTTTCATAGAAAGTGGAGTGGACAGTCATTCATTTTGCCTGCACCAGAAAGCAAAACCCCCGCAAAATTGCTCCTGCGGGGGTCTTTAAGAGTCGAAACTGACCGATAAGCCGCGTTCTTTCATAGAAAGTGGAGTGGACAGTCATTCATCGTCCAGCACCAAAAGCAAAACCCCCGCAAGATTGCTCCTGCGGGGGGCTTTAAGAGTCGAAACTGACCGATAAGCCGCGTTCTTTCATAGAAAGCGGAGTGGACAGTCATTCATCGTCCAGCACCAAAAGCAAAACCCCCGCAAGATTGCTCCTGCGGGGGGCTTTAAGAGTCGAAACTGACCGATAAGCCGCGTTCTTTCATAGAAAGTGGAGTGGACAGTCATTCATCTTGCCTGTATCAGAAAGCAAAAACCCGCCGAAGCGGGGTTTTACCTGAATAGTCGAAACTGACCGATAAGCCGCATTCTTTCATAGAAAGCGGAGTGGACAGTCATTCATCTTGCATGTACCAGAAAGCAAAAACCCCGCCGAAGCGGGGTTTTATTAAGAGTCGAAACTGACCGGTAAGCCGCATTCTTTCATAGAAAGTGGAGTGGACAGTCATTCATCTTGCCTGTATCAGAAAGCAAAACCCCCGCAAGATTGCTCCTGCGGGGGTCTTTAAGAGTCGAAACTGACCGATAAGCCGGGTTCTGTCGTGGACAGTCATTCATCTAGGCCAGCAATCGCTCACTGGCTCAAGCAGCCTACCCGGGTTCAGTACGGGCCGTACCTTATGAACCCCTATTTGGCCTTGCTCCGGGTGGAGTTTACCGTGCCGCGAACTGTTGCCAGACGCGCGGTGCGCTCTTACCGCACCCTTTCACCCTTACCTGATCCCACTTGCGTGGGCCATCGGCGGTTTGCTCTCTGTTGCACTGGTCGTAGGCTTGCGCCTCCCAGGCGTTACCTGGCACCCTGCCCTATGGAGCCCGGACTTTCCTCCCCTCCGCCCGTCTCCCCCGAAGAGGACGACGACGAAGCGGCGACTGTCTGGTCAGCTTCGGCGCGCAGTATAGAGGGTTTGCTTGCGCCTGTCACCCTTCCGTCAACATTCCCACCTGCAAGGTGGCGGCAATATTGCGCGATGCGCGATAAATATTGTCAAACGCGCCACGAAACGCCTCTTCCAGCGTGCCGATGCTGGTCAGCACGCTAAATACCGCGTCAATGCCGTACTGGTGAACCACGCCCACATCGCTGGTCAAACTCCCGGCGATACCGATCACCGGCTTGTGGTATTTTTTGGCGACATGCGCCACGCCCACCGGCACTTTGCCATGAATACTCTGGCTGTCGATGCGCCCTTCGCCCGTCACGACCAGTGTGCAATCATGAATATGCTCTTCGAGATTGAGCGCCTGCGTCACGATCTCAATGCCGCTGCGCAATTCCGCGCCGAGAAAAGCCATCAGCGCCGCGCCCATGCCGCCCGCTGCGCCGGAACCCGGTACGTTTTTCACATCAACACGCAATGATTTTTTAATGACATCGGCGAAATGGCTCAGGTTGCGATCCAGCTCGACAATCAACGCCTCCGTCGCCCCTTTTTGCGGACCAAAAATGCGTGATGCGCCCTGTTCGCCAATCAGCGGGTTAGTAACATCGCAGGCGACACGCAGTGTGCAGTGCTGCAAACGCGGATCGAGCCCGGAAATATCAATGGCGTTCAGACTTATCAGACTACCGCCGCCGTAGCCGATTTCTGTCCCGTCAGCATCGGTCAGTTTCGCACCCAGCGCCTGCACCATACCCGCGCCGCCGTCGTTAGTTGCGCTACCTCCAATGCCGATAATAATTGTGGTCGCCCCCTGTTCCAGCGCGTGCAAAATAAGTTCCCCGGTGCCGCGCGAAGTGGTAATCAAAGGGTTACGTAATTCAGGTGGAACAAGCGCCAGCCCGCTCGCCGCCGCCATTTCAATAAACGCGGTTTTTCCGTCGCCAGACATCCCCCAGCAGGCTTCAACATGTTTACCCAGCGGTCCAGTGACGCGCGCGGTGTGCACCGTGCCATTTGTGGCGGCAATCATGGCTTCAACCGTACCTTCGCCACCATCCGCAACCGGAACAGAAACGTATTGAGCATCCGGAAAAATTTCCCGAAATCCTTTTTCTATCGCCTGCGCTACTTCAGTAGCTGAAAGGCTTTCTTTGTAAGAGTCTGGGGCGATTACGATTTTCATAGTTGTGAGCCTGATAGTGCCGCGCACTTCACCCTTCAGGCCAACAGCGGCCTGAAGAGGTGGATAAATAAGGAGTCAAGGGCGCAGCGCCGCGCCCTTCTTATTAACGAGTAACTTCGATCTTCGCCAGTTTCTCGTAGTAGCATGCCAGCGCGCTATGGTCGGCATTGCCCAGACCGTCAGCACGCAGCGCCTGCATCATCTCCATCACCGCAGCAGTCAGCGGCAGCTGCGCGCCCACGCCGTGCGAGGTATCCAGCGCATTGGAGAGATCTTTGATATGCAGATCAATACGGAAACCCGGTTTGAAGTTGCGATCCATCACCATCGGCGCTTTCGCATCCAGCACGGTGCTGCCCGCCAGACCACCACGAATTGCCTGGTAGACCAGATCCGGGTTAACGCCCGCTTTGGTCGCCAGCGTCAGCGCTTCGGACATGGCGGCAATGTTCAGCGCCACGATCACCTGGTTTGCCAGTTTGGTCACGTTGCCCGCGCCGATATCACCGGTATGCACCACAGACCCCGCCATCGCTTTCAGCAGATCGTAATATTTGTCGAAAATCGCTTTGTCACCGCCCACCATCACGGAAAGGGTGCCGTCGATGGCTTTCGGTTCGCCGCCGCTGACCGGCGCGTCCAGCATGTCAACGCCTTTCGCTTTCAGCGCATCGCTGATTTCACGGCTGGCCAGCGGTGCGATAGAGCTCATGTCGATAAGCACAGTACCAGGCTTCGCGCCTTCGATAATGCCGCCTTCGCCCAGCGCCACTTCTTTCACATGCGGGGAGTTCGGCAGCATGGTGATAATCACATCGCACTGCTCTGCAACGGCTTTCGCGCTGGCTACGGCTTCGGCGCCTGCGGCAATCACTTCAGCCACGGCGTCCTGGTTACGGTCCACGACCACCAGTGAGTAACCGGCTTTAATGAGGTTTTTACTCATTGGTTTACCCATGATACCCAGGCCAATGAAACCAACTTTCATCGTCATAATTGCGTCTCTCTCTTTAATGGTGGTTTGATTATTTCTTAAAGGTGTCGGCCAGCTTCTGCGTGGCTGAGCGGAACACGCCAAGGTCGCTACCAACGGCCACCACGGTCGCGCCCCATTCAAGGTAGCGGCGTGCGTCGGCTTCAACCGGCGCCAGAATGCCGCTCGGTTTGTTGTGCGCTTTGGCGCGCGCAAAAATGTGTTGAATGGTGCGCTGCACTTCCGGGTGCGCGGCGTTGCCGATGTAACCCAGCGTGGCAGCCAGATCGCTCGGGCCAACAAACACGCCGTCTACGCCGTCGGTCGCAAGGATTGCGTCGAGGTTATCCACACCCGCCTGGCTTTCGATCTGCACCAGAATCGTGATGTTGGCGTTGGACTGGCGGAAGTAATCCGGCACGGTACCGAACATGTTGGCGCGGTGCGAAACAGAGACGCCGCGAATGCCTTCCGGCGGATAACGGGTCGCCGCCACGGCGTTCACCGCTTCTTCTTCGGTTTCGACAAACGGGATCAGGAAGTTATAGAAACCGATGTCCAGCAAGCGCTTGATAACCACCGGATCGTTAGTCGGAACCCGCACCACCGGCGCGCTAACGCTGCCCTTTAATGCCATTAATTGCGGTACAAAAGTGAGCACGTCGTTTGGGGCGTGTTCGCCGTCCAGCAGCAGCCAGTCAAAGCCCGCCAGGCCCAGAACTTCAGTGCTGATATGACTACCCAGCGCAGACCAACAACCGATTTGAATCTGTTGGGCCGCCAGCGCGGCCTTGAATTTGTTTGGGAAGATATCGTTATTCATCTTTTGTACCTTAATGAGTTGTTGCTTATTTCTTCAGTTCCATACGTTTGATGTCGCCAACCACGAACAGATAGCAGACCATCATCATCAGCGCTGAACAGCCTACGAACACCAACGCACCGTTGAAAGAATGCAACTCTTTAACCATGTATCCGATAACCAGCGGCGTCACGATAGAAGCCACGTTACCGAACACGTTGAATACGCCACCGCAAAGACCCACGATCTCTTTCGGCGCGACATCGGAAATAACCGGCCAGCCCAGCGCGCCAAAACCTTTACCGAAGAACGCCAGCGCCATCAGGGCGATAACCAGTACGGTGTTATCGGTGTAGTTACACAGAATGATGCTTGAAGCCAGTAACATCCCGACCACGATAGGGAATTTACGCGCCACGGTCAGCGAGGAACCGCGCTTAATCAGGTAATCAGAGAAAAATCCGCCCAGCACGCCACCAGCAAAACCGCATAGCGCCGGAATGGAGGCAACAAACCCGACCTTGAGGATCGACATGCCTTTTTCCTGTACCAGATAAATCGGAAACCAGGTCAGGAAGAACCAGGTAATGGTGTTCAGGAAGTACTGACCAAAAAACACGCCAAGCATCATGCGGTTGCACAGCAGTTGCTTGATGTAATCCATTTTAGGACCGGCGTTTTTACTGTCGTTCGTTTTTTTATGGTCCATATCCACGACCGCGCCATTTTGCTCGATGTACTCCAGCTCTTCGCGGGACATCCGAGGATGGTCAGTTGGGTTGTGGACAAATTTCACCCAGGCGAAGGTCAGCACAAAACCGATCACGCCCATTACGGTAAACACATGTTCCCAGCCCCAGGCGAAAGTCAGCCAGCCCAGCAGCGGCGAGAACAGCGCCAGAGAGAAGTACTGCGCGGAGTTAAAAATCGCAGAGGCCGTACCGCGCTCTTTCGCCGGGAACCAGGCCGCAACAATGCGGGCGTTCGCAGGGAACGAAGGCGCTTCAGAGAAGCCGAGCATAAAACGCATGAAAAACATCGAAATCCCGGCCCAGGCGATCGGGAAAACATCAACAAAACCCTGCAAGAAGGTGAAGAGTGACCAGAAAAACAGACTGTAGGTATAAACCTTTTTCGAGCCGAAGCGGTCAAGCAACCAGCCGCCTGGGATTTGCATCAGCAGGTAAGCCCAGCCGAATGCAGAAAAGATGTAGCCCATCGAGACAGAATCAAGTTGCAGCTCTTTCGCAACCTCTGTCCCGGCAATGGACAGCGTAGCGCGGTCTGCATAGTTCACAGCAGTAACAATAAATATAATCAGCAAAATTAAATAACGGGTGGGTAAGCCCCGTTTTGTTTCAACGGCATGTTCAACAGTCATTTTAATTTCCTCGGGCACCGCTAACTTTAAATATAATTATTGTGATGTTTCTTATCTGATTTTATTTAAGCACTCGAAACTATTATGAAACTATTATCAGATAATTGGCACTTCGATTTTATTAGCTCTCAGTATAATCAGCACCATGATGTCACACACTGGAGGGTTGCTCAATTTTAAGCTTTTGCAAAAAGAATAATTTGAGCATATGCACATACGCCTGGGCGCTAATGCACAGATCTTGCATTAGACAGCCCCGCCAGACGGGAGATCACAATAATAAGTGATGCAGATCACATTTTATTATTTAAACTCCTGACATTCTTATTTCAGCAAATGAGATTTTTATTTCTGATATTAATTACAGAATAAAGAATGGTTCCTCTTTTTATTGAGTAATGCATCGTACAGTTAGCTGGAGATTACTTAACAATGTCCGACATTGAAATTAGACAGCAACCGCCAGGGGCGTTTTATATTAAGGTACACGACACGGATAATGTCGCGATCATCGTTAATGACAATGGCTTAAAAGCGGGAACCCGTTTTCCGGATGGACTTGAGCTTATTGAACATATTCCGCAAGGCCATAAAGTGGCGCTGGTCGATATTCCCCATCACGGTGAAATCGTACGTTACGGCGAAGTGATTGGTTACGCTGTACGCGACATTGCACGCGGTAGCTGGATTGATGAATCTACCGTTGAGCTGCCAAAAGCGCCGCCGCTGAACACGCTGCCGCTGGCGACCAAAGTCCCTGAGCCGCTACCGCCGCTGGAAGGTTACACCTTTGAAGGCTACCGCAATGCGGACGGCAGCGTTGGCACCAAAAACCTGCTGGGCATCACCACCAGCGTGCATTGCGTGGCGGGCGTTGTCGATTATGTCGTGAAGATTATCGAACGCGATCTGCTGCCAAAATACCCGAATGTGGACGGCGTCGTCGGTCTGAACCATCTCTATGGCTGCGGCGTGGCGATTAACGCACCGGCTGCGGTGATCCCCATTCGTACTATCCATAACCTCGCGCTGAACCCGAACTTTGGCGGTGAAGTCATGGTGATTGGTCTCGGTTGTGAAAAATTACAGCCGGAACGTCTGCTGCAAGGCACCGAAGATGTGCAGGCCATTCCGGTCGACAGCGCCAGCATAGTGCGTTTGCAGGATGAGCATCATGTAGGTTTTCGCTCAATGGTGGACGACATTCTGCAAGTGGCTGAACGCCACCTGGTGAAGCTCAATCAGCGCAAACGTGAAACCTGCCCGGCCTCCGAACTGGTTGTCGGCATGCAGTGCGGCGGCAGCGATGCGTTCTCCGGCGTTACTGCTAACCCGGCGGTTGGTTTTGCATCGGACCTGATTATTCGCTGCGGCGGCACGGTGATGTTCTCGGAAGTGACCGAAGTGCGCGATGCGATCCACTTACTGACGCCGCGCGCCATTAACGAAGAAGTGGGCAAACGCCTGCTGGAAGAGATGGCCTGGTACGATAACTATCTTGATATGGGCAAAACCGACCGCAGCGCCAACCCCTCTCCGGGGAACAAAAAAGGCGGTCTGGCGAACGTGGTTGAGAAAGCGCTGGGCTCCATCGCGAAATCCGGTAAGAGCGCCATTTCTGAAGTGCTCTCTCCCGGCCAGCGCCCGACCAAACGCGGCCTGATTTACGCGGCAACACCGGCGAGTGACTTCGTGTGTGGTACTCAACAGGTCTCTTCCGGGATTACGTTGCAGGTCTTCACCACCGGTCGCGGTACGCCTTACGGCCTGGTTGCAGTACCGGTGATTAAGATGGCGACGCGTACCGAACTGGCGAACCGCTGGTATGACTTAATGGATATCAACGCCGGGACGATCGCCACGGGCGAAGAGACGATTGAAGATGTGGGCTGGAAGCTGTTCCACTTCATCCTGGATGTCGCCAGCGGACGTAAGAAAACCTTCTCGGATCAGTGGGGCCTGCACAACCAACTGGCGGTGTTTAACCCGGCTCCGGTGACCTGATTTTTATAAGAAAGCAGTAAACCTCAACCTTTAAGCATGGCTTCGGCCATGCTTTTTTTTATTGCTTCACCAGTAGCACGTCGATACCGCTTTTCTGCAACCCATGCAGGCTTTCCACCGGAATACCTTCATCCGTAATGATCATATCAATGCGTTGCGTGTCGATAATTTTGTGCAAACTCAAACGGTTAAACTTGCTGGAATCGGTTACCACAATAATGCGCTCCGCGACTTCGCACATCCGTCGGTTCAGCCGCGCCTCATCTTCGTTATGCGTGCTGACGCCGCGTTCGAGATCGATGGCATCGACACCGAGAAAAAGGATGTCGAAATGGTAATTCTGTAGTGATTGCTCCGCCTGATCGCCATAGAAAGACTGCGACTGACGGCGCAAGTGCCCTCCAGTCATCAGCAACTCGACCCCTTCAGCATCGAGCAATGCATTCGCGACGTTCATCCCATTGGTCATCACAATGACATCCTGGTGTTGCTTCATCATGCGCGCAATTTCATACGTCGTGGTTCCCGAGTCGAGAATAACCCGATGCCCTGGCTTGATCATGTCAGCCGCCGCAAGCGCAATCCCCCGCTTCAGCCCGGTATTTAAGGCGCTTTTATCTTCAACAGAAGGCTCGGTTGCCGGTGCGTTACCGTCACAGATCAGCGCCCCGCCATACGCGCGCACGGCAATTCCCTGTTTTTCCAGGAAAGCGAGATCGTTGCGGATCGTGACGGTGGATACGCCAAAAAGAGTAGATAAATCATTAACCTGTACGCTTCCCTGCTGCCGTAGCCGCTGAATGATCTGCTCACGCCTTTCGCTCGTACCGATGGTGCGCTTTTCGGGTGAGGTATTAATGCTGGCCATAAGAAATCCTTTATCTGAACTTTCGTTTCATTTCGATTTGCTTATTAAACCTGACTTCATAAGGAATGCAAGCGTGAAATGGAAAGCTACTCCCGGAAAGCACCGGCAAGAATCTTTCATTATGTTTGTTTTGTGAAACAGATCGGAAAAGCATTATCTTTCATTTTATTTTTAAGAGAACATCCATCAGGATAAAAGGAAATGAAACGAAAGAATTAAACCTAAAGACGCTAAAAAGGAGAGGAAAGTGAAACACCTTACCGCGCTGATAAATCACCACAAAGAGGGCGACAAGAAAGGGATCTACGCCGTTTGTTCTGCCCATCCGCTGGTGCTTGAAGCCGCCATCCGATTTGCTGCCGCTCATCACCACCCCTTACTCATTGAGGCGACATCCAATCAGGTTGATCAATTTGGCGGCTACACCGGCATGACACCGGCGCAGTTTCACGCTTTCGTTTGCCAGCTTGCCGATAAGCTGAACTTCCCACGCGCGCAGTTGATTTTGGGTGGCGATCATCTTGGCCCGAATCGCTGGCAAACGTTACCCGCCGCCGACGCCATGTCGCATGCTGAAGAGCTGATTACGCATTACGTCACGGCGGGTTTCAAAAAAATCCATCTCGACTGCAGCATGTCGTGCGCCGATGATCCCACGCCGCTTACCGATGAGATTGTAGCGGCACGCGCCGCAAGACTGGCACAAGTAGCCGAAACGGCCTGCATCGCGCAAGCGGGCGAAAGCGATTTGGTTTACGTCATCGGCACTGAAGTTCCCGTCCCTGGCGGTGCCCACGAAACGCTGACCGAGCTTGCCGTTACCTCACCCGATGCCGCACGCGCCACGTTACAGGCGCATCGCATCGCGTTTGAACATCAGGGGCTAAGCAATATCTGGCCGCGCATCATCGCGCTGGTGGTCCAGCCTGGCGTTGAATTCGATAACAGCCATGTCGTGGATTACCAGTCGCAAAAAGCCAGCGCCCTGAGCAAAATGGTTGAAGATCAGCCGACACTGGTGTTTGAAGCCCACTCCACGGATTACCAGACGCCTCAGGCACTGCGTCAGTTGGTTCACGATCACTTTGCTATTTTGAAAGTCGGCCCGGCGCTCACTTTCGCCCTGCGCGAGGCGCTGTTCGCCCTGGCGGCTATTGAAGAGGAGTTGCTTCCCGCGCGCGCCTGTTCCGATCTCCGTCACGTGCTGGAAAATGTCATGCTCGACCGCCCTGAGTACTGGCAAAGCCATTATCACGGTGACAGCCACGCCCGCCGCCTGGCGCGAGATTATAGCTATTCAGATCGCGTGCGTTACTACTGGCCGGATAGCCAGATTGATGACTCCTACGCACGACTGGTGCGCAACCTGGCCGACCACGCTATTCCACTTCCGCTCATCAGCCAGTACCTGCCGCTCCAGTACGCCAGAGTGCGTGAGCACAAGCTGAGCGCAACGCCCAACGCGCTGATTATTGATCACATCCAGGACGTGCTGCGTCAGTACCACGCCGCCTGTCAGGACGTTTCGTCTGATAACCATTAACAGGAAAACACTATGCCAAACATCGTGTTAAGCCGTATTGATGAACGCTTAATCCACGGCCAGGTTGGGATGCAGTGGGTTGGGTTTGCCGGGGCGAACCTGGTACGGGTGGCCAACGATGAAGTTGCCAACGATCCCGTACAGCAAAATTTGCTGGAAATGGTGCGTTTCTGGTCGCTGTAAAAGCAGATCGTCAAAACAGTCTGTCGACGCCTGCGACATTACAGCGTTCAATGTATTGAAAGCCAACGGCATGGAGTGCCTGGTACAAAGTGTACCGACAGAAGTTGCACTGGACATCTTCACACAACATTAAGGCAATTTTATGGAAATCAGTTTGTTACACTCTGTCGCGCTGGCTATTGTCGGTAAATTTGCACACTTTCTCTGAATTAAGGAGTCACGATGCTGGGAATTATTCTTTGTGGACACGGTGGTTTCGCCAGTGGAATGGCAAGGGCTATGACGCAAATTCTGGGTGAGCAGTCGCAATTTATCGCCATCGATTTTCCAGAAACCTCAACGACCGCCTTGCTGACAGAACAACTCGAAGAGGCGGTTAACACACTAAGTGGCAACGAGGGATTGGTGTTTCTCACCGATCTACTGGGCGGCACGCCATTTCGTGTCGCGTCGACTTTAGCCATGCAGCAACCGAACCGTGAAGTCATTACCGGCACCAATCTGCAACTGCTGCTGGAAATGGCACTTGAACGGGATGAATTAAGCTGTGAAGCGTTTCGTACACAAGCGCTTGAGTGCGGCCATCGTGGCCTGACGAGCCTCGCCGATGAACTGGGGCGTTGCCGCGATGAACAACATATTGAAGAAGGGATCTGACAGATGAGATCACGGTCAATGCAATAACCCGACTCCCCTTTGCAGTCCTTTTTCTTGTCTGTTATTTGTGCATGGCGCGCTTATCACGCCATGCCTTTTCTTTCGCTTTCGCTTTCGCTTTCGCTTTCGCTTTCGCTTTCGCTTTTCAGCATCCTTTCTTCTTTTTATTTAAATTTCACTTCCTTTGCATTAACGATCACAATTTTCGATTTATTGCTATTTTCGCATTGATCTTTCACTTAACTTTCGTTAAGTTTCATTTAACGAGAAATATATTCAATGAAACGAAATGAAAGGTTTCTTTCTGCTCACTTTCGTGACCGTGCATGACTAAGGAATACGCTATGAGTGAAATGCTTTCCGGGCGAACAACTACGTCAACCTGGACCGAACAAGAAATTCGTCAACAACCGGCGTGCTGGATTGCCTCGCTTGAGAATATCGATCGCCAGCGCGATGAGTTTGATGCGTTTTTACAGCCCGTTTTGTCAATACAAAACCTTAAAATTATTCTTACTGGCGCAGGGACTTCCGCCTTTATTGGCGACATTATTGCTCCCTGGCTTGCACGCCACACCGGGAAAAATATTACCGCCGTACCGACCACCGACCTGGTCACCAACCCTGCGGACTACCTTCAGGAAATGCAACCGACTCTGCTGGTGTCCTTCGGTCGCTCTGGCAACAGCCCGGAAAGTGTCGCGGCCGTTAACCTGGCGGACCAGCTCGTCAGGCAGTGTTATCACCTTGCGATCACCTGCAACGAAGCCGGCGCGCTGTACCAGAATGCTGAGGCCAGCCGCCACGGCAAGGCGCTGTTGACGCCTGCCGAAACGCACGATCGTGGCTTCGCCATGACCAGCAGCATCACCACCATGATGGTAAGTTGCCTTGCCCTCTTCGCCCCCGATGTCTTTAGCACAACGCGTTTTCGTGATGTTGCCGCACGCTGCCAGCAAATCATTCACTCGCTCGGGGATTTCTCCGCTGGCGTATTCGGGGATTTACCCTTTAAACGCGTTGTCTATCTCGGTAGCGGCGGGTTGCAGGGCGTAGCGAGAGAGTCGGCGCTCAAAGTGCTGGAATTAACCGCCGGCAAACTGGTTGCCTTCTACGATTCTCCTACTGGCTTTCGTCACGGCCCCAAATCACTGATTGATAACGAAACGCTGGTTGTCGTGTTTATGTCGAGCCACCCTTATACGCGCCTCTATGATCGCGATCTGCTGGCAGAGCTTCACCGAGAAAACCAGGCACTGCGTATTGTTTCGATCAGTGCAGCGGAAGAACCCGCTATCACAGCCGAAACACATATTACGCTGCCTCCCGCCCGCGAATTTCTGGATGTTGAGCAGGCATTTTGTTTCCTGATGTACGCGCAGGTATTTGCCCTCACTCAGTCGATAAAAGCCGGGATCACCCCAGATACCCCGTCCCAGAGCGGAACGGTTAACCGGGTGGTGCAGGGCGTCATCATTCATCCGTGGCAGGGGGCGTAATGAGCATTATCTCAACCAAATATCTTTTGCAGGACGCGCAGGCGAAAGGCTACGCCATCCCGGCGTTCAATATCCATAATGCAGAAACCATTCAGGCCATCCTTGAAGTTTGCCAGGAGATGCGTTCACCGGTGATCCTTGCCGGTACCCCTGGCACTTATAAACACATCGCCATCGAAGAGATCTATGCGCTGTGTGACGCTTACTCAGCCAGTTATCACATGCCTGTAGCGCTGCATCTGGATCACCACGAATCGCTGGATGATATCCGCCGCAAGGTCAATATCGGCGTGCGCAGCGCCATGATCGACGGCAGCCATCTCCCTTTCGATGACAATGTCCGGCTGGTTAAATCCGTAGTCGATTTCTGTCATAGCCAGGATTGTAGCGTCGAAGCGGAACTGGGGCGCCTTGGTGGCATGGAAGACGACATGAGTGTGGACGAGGAAAGTGCTTTTCTGACGTCACCGCAGGATGCGCGACGCTTCGTCGAATTAACCGGCGTTGACAGCCTCGCCGTCGCTATTGGTACGGCGCACGGCCTGTATACGAAACCGCCGAAGCTCGACTTTCAGCGACTTGCCGCTATTCGTAACGTGGTAGATGTTCCTCTGGTGCTGCACGGTGCCAGTGATGTTCCCGACGAATTTGTCCGTCGGGCGATTGAATTAGGTATTTGCAAGGTCAACGTCGCGACGGAACTGAAAATTGCGTTCGCTGCGGCGGTGAGAAAGTGGTTTGACGAGAACCCTGACGGTAACGATCCACGTTACTACATGCGGGTCGGTATGGATGCGATGAAAGACGTTGTGAGAAGTAAGGTCACGGTCTGCGGTTCTGCCGACAAGCTGGAGAAGTAAGGAACTATTTTGGGCGCACTGACGCAACCTTTACGTCATTACATGTTGTAAGCATCACTGGAATAAATATTAAAAAGGAACATATCCGTATTAATTAATGACAGGACAATAGTATGAGCTCACCGAATATTTTACTCACACGCATCGATAACCGTCTCGTCCATGGGCAGGTGGGCGTTACCTGGACGTCGGCTATCGGTGCCAATTTGCTTGTCGTCGTAGACGATGACGTCGCAAAAGATACCTTGCAGCAAAAACTGATGGGCATAACAGCAGAAACCTATGGCTTTGGTATCCGCTTCTTTTCGCTGGAAAAAACAATAAATATTCTCGATAAGGCTGCGCCTCATCAAAAAATTTTCCTTATCTGCCGCACACCAGAAACGGTACGAAAACTGATTGAAGGTGGCGTGAAACTTCACGACGTCAACGTCGGCAATATGCATTTTTCCGCGGGGAAAAAACAGATAAGCAGCAAAGTCTATGTCAATGAACAGGACCTGGACGATCTGCGTTTTATCAAACATCACGGGGCCCATATTTTCATTCAGGATGTTCCCGGCGATACAAAAACCGATATTCCCGACTGAGCTTTTTTGTCGGCCAACGATGGTAAGCAACGCTCTCTGATGAGGCTGAAAAATGCATGAAATAACGCTAATACAGGGATTATCCCTGGCGGCTCTGGTTTTTATTCTCGGCATTGATTTCTGGCTGGAAGCATTATTCCTGTTCAGACCAATCATTGTTTGTACCCTGACAGGCGCGATCCTCGGGGACATTCATATCGGGTTAATCACCGGCGGCTTAACCGAACTCGCTTTCGCAGGCTTAACCCCGGCGGGCGGTGTACAACCGCCAAACCCGATTATGGCGGGCGTAATGACAACGGTCATCGCGTGGTCCACGGGTGTCGACGCCAAAACGGCAATCGGTCTTGGGCTGCCGTTTAGCCTGTTAATGCAGTACATCATTCTGTTCTTCTACTCCGCTTTTTCGTTATTTATGTCGAAAGCGGATAACTACGCCAGCGCGGGCGATACCCGGGCCTTTTCGCGCCTTAACTGGCTCACCACGCTGATTGTCGCCTGTTCATACGCCATTATCGCGTTTCTGTGCACCTACATGGCACAGGGCGCAATGCAGGCGCTGGTGAAGGCAATGCCTGGCTGGCTGACACACGGCTTTGAAGTGGCGGGCGGCATTTTGCCAGCGGTCGGTTTCGGCTTGCTCTTACGCGTCATGTTTAAAGCGCAATACATTCCCTACCTGATCGCCGGGTTTCTGTTCGTCTGTTATATCCAGGTCAGCAACCTGCTGCCGGTTGCCGTTTTAGGAGCCGGTTTCGCAGTTTATGAATTCTTCAATGCGCGGGCGAAAAACCAGGCTCAACCGCAGGCAGAAAGCAACCCCAGCGATAAAGAGGACTACAGCAATGGCATCTGAAATCAGTAAGAAAGATATTACCCGGTTAGGTTTCCGTTCGTCCGTGCTGCAAGCCAGTTTTAACTATGAAAGGATGCAGGCTGGCGGTTTTACCTGGGCGATGCTGCCGCTTTTGAAAAAGATTTATAAGGATGATAAAGACGGCTTAAGCGCGGCAATGAAAGACCATCTGGAATTTATTAATACCCACCCCAACCTGGTTGGTTTTTTGATGGGGCTGCTTATCTCAATGGAAGAGAAAGGGGAAAACCGCAGCACCATTAAGGGGCTAAAAGTGGCGCTGTTTGGCCCGATTGCGGGGATTGGTGATGCCATTTTCTGGTTTACGCTGTTACCGATTATGGCGGGTATCTGTTCCTCTTTTGCCAGCCAGGGCAACCTGCTTGGCCCGATACTTTTCTTTGCGGTCTACCTGGCGATTTTCTTTTTGCGCGTCGGCTGGACACACGTTGGTTATTCTGTGGGTGTTAAAGCGATTGATAAAGTTCGGGAAAACTCACAAATGATCGCAAGATCGGCAACAATCCTTGGGATTACCGTTATCGGCGGTCTGATTGCCTCGTATGTGCATATCAATGTAATCACCACCTTTCCCATTGATGAAACACACAGCGTCGCGCTACAGAAAGACTTTTTTGACAAGGTGTTCCCAAACATTTTGCCAATGGGGTATACGCTGCTGATGTATTATCTGCTGCGTGCGAAAAAGACTCACCCGGTGGTGCTGATTGCGGTGACATTTGTGCTGTCCATTATTGCCTCAGCGTTGGGTATTCTCTGACAGAGCCGGGGCGCAAAGCTACTGCGCCCCGCTCATAATGCGGCTTACTCTTGCTGTTCCAGCGCGTATTTATACAGCGCGTTTTTCTTCACGCCGTGGATTTCTGCCGCCAGCGCTGCCGCTTTTTTCAGCGGCAGCTCGGTTTGCAGTAACGCCAGCGTGCGCAACGCATCGGCGGGCAACTCATCTTCCTGCGCCTTGTGCCCTTCGACGATCAGTACCATCTCACCTTTACGGCGATTCTCATCCTCTTTTACCCATGCCAGCAGCTCGCCCACCGGCGCACCCTGAATGGTTTCCCAGGTTTTGGTCAGCTCGCGGGCCAGTACCACGTAACGGGATCCTCCCCACACGGCGACCATATCTTCCAGGCTTTCCAGCAGGCGGTGCGTGGATTCATAAAAAATCAGCGTACGGCTTTCGGCTTCCAGCGCTTTGAGCGTATCGCGACGTCCTTTCGATTTGGCGGGCAGAAAACCTTCATAACAGAAACGATCCGATGGCAGCCCGGCGGCGCTTAACGCAGCAATGGCCGCGCACGGACCCGGCAGCGGCACCACGCGGATACCAGCTTCGCGACAGGTGCGCACCAGGTGGTAGCCCGGATCGTTAATCAGCGGCGTTCCGGCGTCGGAGACCAGCGCAATGTTCTGCCCCTCTTTTAATTTCGCCACCAGCGTGTCGGCTTTTTGCTGCTCGTTATGGTCATGCAGCGCAAACAAACGGGCATTAATGGCGAAGTGCTGGAGCAATAAACCCGTGTGGCGGGTGTCTTCAGCGGCAATTAAATCAACGGCTTGTAACACGTTAAGCGCGCGCTGCGTAATATCAGCCAAATTCCCGATAGGAGTAGGTACAATAAAGAGCTGACCTTGAGAATTCTCCGCCGATTCGTGTTGTTTCATTGTTTCATCCGTATTGCCGATTTAATATTGAGCATTGCGTAAAAATTATCACTGGATACAGTATGCTACCGTCAAGATTTCTACGTTCGAAAGCCACGCGCTGCCTGCCTGTGGTGCTCGCCGCCCTGCTGTTTGCAGGCTGCGGCACGCAATCGACAGACCAGAGCGCCTCGCATATGCAGGGCGAAGCCCAGGCCAATTCTGGCTATTACCTGCAGCAGATGCAGCAAAGCACAGATGATAGCAAGACCAACTGGCAATTACTCGCCATTCGTGCACTGCTGAAAGAGGGAAAAACCCAGCAGGCCGGCGAACTGTTTGCCAAGTTGCCGCAGGATCTGAGCGATAACCAGCGCAAAGAACGCACATTGCTCGCTGCCGAAATGAAACTGGCGCAGAAGGATTTTGCCGGTGCGAAGGCGCAACTCAACGAACTCGATCCCGCCGATCTTGAGCAAAACCAGCAAGCGCGTTACTGGCAAATTGGCATTTCCGCCTCGCAAGGCAAGCCTTCTCTGACGCTGCTGCGCGCGCTCATAGCCCAGCAACCGCTGTTGAGTAAACCAGAAGAGAAGCAAAAAAACATCGACGCCACCTGGCAAGCGCTGGCCTCCATGACGCAAGATCAAGCCAGAGCGCTGGTGATCAACGCTGATGAAGTCACGCTGCAAGGCTGGCTCGACCTGCAACGCATGTGGTTCGACAACCGCAACGACCCCAATATGCTGAAAGCAGGCATTACCGACTGGCAAACGCGCTACCCGCAAAACCCGGCGGCGAAAATGCTGCCTACGCAGTTGTCGAACATGCAAAACTTTAAACCGGCGGCAACCAACAAAATCGCGCTGCTGTTACCGCTAAATGGTCAGGCATCGGTATTTAGCCGCGCTATCCAGCAAGGTTTTGAAGCGGCGAAAAACGGCATCGCCCCGGTTTCCGGCCCGGCGGTTCCACAGCAAGTTGCGCAGGCCGCCACCGCAGCCGTTGTCAGCCCATCAAACGCTAACGTGAATGATCTGACTAACGCCCCGGCGCAGCAAAATGCGGCTGCACCGGATGCACAACAAGCGCAAGCGCCGGATAGCGCAGCGCAAAGTGACGCAGCAACAACGAATTCCGCCGCCACTGCTCAGCAGGATCCGGCAGCCACAACGCCCACTCAGCCGACCGACGCTAATGCGGTGCAACCGGTCGCCGCACCTGCGGTGGCAGGCACGCCAGCGAACCCCGGTGCTGAACTGAAAGTTTACGATACCAGCGCGCAGCCGATGGATCAGATCCTCAATCAGGTTCAGCAGGACGGCGCCAGCATCGTGGTCGGTCCGCTGCTGAAAAACAATGTTGAAGAGCTGATGCGCAGCAACACGTCGCTGAACGTGCTGGCGCTCAACCAGCCGGAACATGTCGAAAACCGTGCCAACATTTGCTACTTCGCCCTCTCGCCAGAGGATGAAGCTCACGATGCTGCGCGCCATATTTTTGAGCAGGGCCGTCATGCGCCTCTGCTGTTGGTGCCACGTAGCGCGTTGGGTGAACGCGTTAGTACTGCGTTTGCCGATGAGTGGAAAAAACTGGGCGGCGGCGTTGTGCTGGCGCAGAAATTTGGCTCCACCGCTGAATTGCGTATGGGGCTGAACGGTCGCTCTGGCATCGCCCTGACCGGTAGCCCGGTTGCCTCCAGCCTGCCACAGCAGCCAGGCGTGACGGTTGGCGGTCTGAATATTCCGGCTCCGCCGACGGATGCACAAATTAGCGGTAGCGGCAGCGTTGACGCGGTGTATATCGTCGCCACACAGGATGAAATCGCGCTGATTAAACCGATGATCACCCTGCGGACCGGCAGCCAGAGCGGCGTGATGCTGTACGCCAGCTCACGCAGTGCGCAGGGCGGCGCCGGTCCGGATTTCCGCCTTGAAATGGAAGGCCTGCAATTCAACGAAATTCCGATGCTTGCCGGGGCAAACCCGTCGCTGATGCAGCAAGCGCTGAAAAGCGTGAATAACGACTACTCGCTGGCGCGTCTGTACGCAATGGGCGCGGATGCCTGGTCGCTGGCGAATAACTTCTCGCAAATGCGTCAGGTGCCGGGTTTTGAGCTGAACGGCAATACCGGCGATTTAACCGCTACACAGGACTGCGTGATCAACAGGAAGTTGTCATGGCTCAAATACCAACAGGGGCAAATCGTCCCGGCGAATTAAGCCGTAAGCAGACCGGCGACGTGTGGGAAGCGAAAGCGCGTCGCCTGCTGGAAAGCAAAGGACTGCACTTTATCGCCGCCAATGTGCGCGAGCGCGGCGGCGAAATCGATCTAATAATGCGACACGGCAAGACGACCGTGTTTATTGAAGTGCGCTATCGAAAGTCGGCGCGTTTTGGCGGTGCAGCAAGCAGCGTCACCCGCGCCAAGCAAGCCAAACTGCTGCATACCGCGCGTTTATGGCTGACCCGGCACAATGGGAGTTTTGACACTGTGGATTGCCGGTTTGATGTGGTAGCCTTCACCGAAAATGATGTTGAGTGGATACCCAACGCCTTTAACGACCACTCATGATTGCTCAATGATAGGGATTACCGTGCTCGAACGAATTAAAGTCTGCTTTACGGAAAGCATTCAAACCCAAATTGCGGCGGCGGAAGCGCTACCTGATGCCATTTCCCGAGCAGCCATGACGATGGTTCACTCCCTGCTGAATGGCAACAAAATCCTCTGTTGTGGCAACGGTACATCTGCCGCCAACGCACAGCATTTTGCTGCCAGCATGATCAACCGTTTTGAAACAGAACGACCTAGTTTACCTGCCATTGCACTTAATACCGATAATGTGGTCTTAACCGCGATAGCAAATGACCGTCTGCATGATGAAATTTATGCCAAGCAGGTTCGGGCGCTCGGCCATACCGGCGATATTTTGTTGGCCATCTCAACGCGTGGTAACAGTCGCGATATCGTTAAAGCCGTCGAAGCGGCGGTAACGCGCGATATGTCGATCATTGCGTTGACGGGCTACGACGGTGGCGAGCTGGCGGGTCTGCTGGGGCCGCAGGATGTCGAAATTCGTATTCCTTCCCACCGCAGCGCGCGCATCCAGGAAATGCACATGCTGACGGTAAATTGCTTATGCGATCTGATTGATAACACACTTTTTCCTCACCAGGATGATTAAGGAGTACACATGAAGGCATTTACGCCCCTCGCAGTCCTTATTTCCGCGCTGCTGTTACAGGGTTGTGTTGGCGCAGTGGTGGTAGGTTCCGCAGCCGTGGGCACAAAAGCCGCGACGGATCCGCGAACCGTTGGCACCCAGGTGGATGACAGCACGCTGGAACTGCGCGTGAATAGCGCGCTGTCGAAAGACGAACAAATTAAGAAAGAAGCGCGTGTTAACGTCACCGCCTACCAGGGGAAAGTGCTGCTGACCGGCCAGGCGCCGAATACCGATCTCTCTTCGCGGGCAAAACAGATTGCCGTTGGTGTGGAAGGGACAACCGAAGTCTTTAACGAGATCCGCCAGGGTCAGCCAATTGGCCTGGGTACGGCCTCTTCCGATACCTGGATCACCACCAAAGTGCGCTCGCAGTTGCTGAGCAGCGACCAGGTGAAATCGTCAAACGTGAAAGTGACGACGGAAAACGGTGAAGTATTCCTGATGGGGCTGGTCACCGAGCGTGAAGGCCGTGCCGCCGCAGATATCGCCAGCCGCGTAAGCGGGGTGAAACACGTGACAACCGCCTTTACCCTGCTTAAATAAACCCGCAGTCATGAAAAAGCCCGGTAAAACCGGGCTTTTTTTCGCGCATTAATTGGCTTACATCAGCGCTGTAATACCGGTAATCACTCCGCACAACGCCACGAGGCCGCCGGTCAGCCACAGGGCTTTCGCCGGGAAAGATTTACGCAGCATAACGAGTGATGGCAGGCTAACCGCCGGCAGCGTAATCAGCAGCGCCAGTGCAGGCGCCATGCCCATCCCCGCCAGCATCATGGTTTGCACAATGGGAATTTCTGCCGCCGTTGGGATAACAAACAGGCAACCGACAATCGCCATCGCAATCACCCACAGCAATGTGTTATCCACCGCGCCATCCGCATGCGGGAACAGCCAGACGCGCGCCGCCCCGAGAACCAGCACCGCGAGGATATAGACCGGAATGGTGCTCCAGAACAGTTGCCATAACGCCATGCCCCAGCGCGCCATAAAGCTGCCCTGCGGCTCCGGTAAGGTGATTTCCACCGGCTCTGACTGTTGCGGGCTATCCTTCACCAGCATCTGTACCAGCGTTGCTACACCAAGCACGGTGACCAGACCGGCAACCAGGCGGATTGCCGCAAAATGCCAGCCAAGCACAAACCCCATAAACACCAGCGTCGCCGGGTTCAGTAGCGGGTTGCCCATCCAGAATGCCAGCGCACCGCCCATGGAAACGCGCTGACGCCGCATGCCTGCCGCCACCGGGGCAGCACAGCAAGAGCACATCATGCCAGGCAGAGAAAATAACGTACCAAACAAGGTGCCGCTAAAGTGCTTTTGCCCCAGCGTGCGCAGCAACCAGTCGCGCGGGATAAGCACCTGAATCAGCGAGCCGAGCAGCACGCCGAGTACGGCAGCTTTCCAGACTGCGAGAAAATAGACCATGGCATAATCAAGCGCCGCCTGAAACGGGCTGGAGTCGGCCTGGGAAAGAATGGATTTACCGATACTGTGTGTCTCGGCGGCGGTGAATGCTTTGCCGTAATAAGGCTGCCATTTCACATACCAAAGACCAACGATAACAACAAGAAAGAACAGAGCGGGTTTCCACCATTGAACAGGTGTTGCCGCCTGAGGTGAAGACTGACCAGTCATAACATTCCCCGGGGATATATTTATAAGCCCGAGAATAGTACGCCGTGATAACTATTTTGCCAATGAGCTATCCGCTGCGATCGCCCGTAGCTGCGCGGATTTCACCACACGCGTGGGCTGGTTTGAAGGCAAAAATGCCAGCGCCAGCATTGCGCGGGCAACATCGTAGGCGGAAATCGACTTCCAGTTGCCCGGCAACAGACGAAAAAGCGGTGCCAGCAACGATTCATTGACCCGTTTTTTCTCCCGATCCCCCAGTAGCATTGACGGGCGGACGATGGTCAGCGACGGCCACTGTTGTGCCATCAATGCGTTTTCCATCTCACCTTTCACGTGATTGTAGAAAAACGGCGAGCGCGCGTTTGCCCCCATTGAACTGACCACCAGCATTTGCGTCGCGCCAAGGCGCAGTCCAGCGATCGCCGTGTCCACCACCAGCGTGTAATCGGCAAGCACAAATGCCTCTTTGCTGCCCGCCTCACGCCTGGTTGTGCCGAGGCAACAAAAAACCGTATCGACCGGTTCCGTCACCAGTGCCAGCGCATCACTGAGCTGGGGATCGTGCGGGTTCGCAACACCAGAGATGCCCTGTAGCGGGCGGCGAGTCGGCGCCGTGATCGCGTCAATGCGCGGGTCGCTGTTCATCAACCGCAACAGATGTCCGCCAACCAGACCGGTGGCACCGGTGATTAATACACGTTGCATCGTTTCCCCCTTTGCAGATGAATCTGTGTTGCAATGTCAGCCTGCTGAACCAGGCTTAATGTTCTGGTGAGTTATCAGTATGCATAACTCCCTTTCTGAAGCCAAAACAACGGAGGAAGTATGAGCAAGAAAATTGCTGTCTTGATCACCGACGAGTTTGAAGATTCAGAATTCACCTCTCCGGCGCATGAATTTCGCAAGGCCGGTCATGAAGTTATCACCATTGAGAAACAGGCCGGCAAAACCATTCATGGCAAAAAGGGCGAAGCAGAAGTGGTGATTGATAAAGCCATTGATGAAGTGCGCCCGGCAGACTTTGATGCGCTGCTGCTGCCGGGGGGACACTCGCCTGACTATCTGCGCGGCGACGATCGTTTTGTCACCTTCACGCGGGACTTTATCAGCGCCGGGAAACCGGTCTTCGCCATTTGTCACGGCCCGCAGTTGCTGATCAGCGCCGATGCGATACGCGGGCGTAAGCTCACGGCGGTGAAACCGATTGTGGTGGATGTGAAAAACGCCGGGGGTGAGTTCTACGACCAGGAAGTGGTGGTCGATAAAGATCAGCTGGTTACCAGCCGTACTCCCGATGATTTGCCCGCGTTTAACCGCGAAGCACTGCGTTTATTGGGTGCCTGAGTCGCGGATCCAGTGCAGTTTTTTACCAAAGCCCAGCGTGTTATCGGTGAACTTTAGTTCATGAAGGCGAATCTCCCACATCGGGGCAGATAACATGCGGGCGACCGGAAAGCGACGATTGTACTTCGCACGCAATGTCGCACTCTCCTCGCCGTCAAGGCGGCGGATCTCACCGGTGAACTGCACGCCGCGAATCAGCGCCACGGTTTTTGGCTGGCCGTTTACAGTGCCTGCCACCTGCGCGTTCAAACCCGTCATCTGTGAATGGCGGGTTTGATCCTCGCTAAGGATATAAAACGCGACCGCTTGCGGATCGTAAAAATAGAACGCGTTAGCACACCATAACTCTCCCCGATTCGCCACACACCAGGTAACAACATGCTGCTTCGCCAGCCAGCGATTAATGGCTGCAAGAGTCTCCATTTTTTCCCTTCCCCATGTTATTTTTCTTTCACATTAACATACTGAACATCGTCATGACGCCCTGGTTTCTTTATCTTATTCGCACCGCTGACAACATGCTCTACACCGGCATTACCACCGATGTCGCACGGCGTTTTATCCAGCATCAATCCGGAAAGGGCGCAAAAGCGTTGCGGGGAAAAGGCGCACTGGCGTTGGCTTTTTCGGCCGAGGTGGGGGAAAGGTCGCTGGCGCTGCGGCTGGAGTACCGTATTAAGCAGTTAACCAAGCGCCAGAAAGAGCGCCTCGTCGCCGGGGATGGCTCGTTCGAGGCGCTGCGGGAAAGCCTGTTATCTGTGACCGTTAAAAACGATTGAAATGATCGCTGTATTCGACCAGACCACTGACGCCATTGAACGCGTCATCTGCCAGACGATGAACTAAAAACGCGTCCTGGCTTTCTGACCAGCGGCAGCGCAAATCATACTGCGCCGCCTTCTCAAACCCGAGACGGCTATAAAACGCAGGATCACCTAAAGTGACCACCGCCGCATAGCCAAACTCGTTGAGCGAATCCAGCCCTTCATACACTAACTGACGCGCAATACCCTGCCTGCGGTACTGCTCATCGACGGCCAGCGGCGCAAGCCCGACCCATTGCAGCTCTTCACCGGCGACCGAAACCGGGCTAAACGCCACGTAGCCAATGACCAGGCCTTCGTCATCGGTCGCAACAAATCCCAGCGTGATCAGCCCGTCTTCGCGCAGATCGTGCACCAGCGTCGCTTCCGCTTCGCCGTCAAAACTACGGCGCAGCAGCGCGTCGATACCTGGAGCATCAATGGGAATTTCAACTCTAATCAGCATGGCTCACCTACAGAAGGTTGTGTCGTTGCAGGCGGCGCTTGCAGGCCAGCCTCAACAAATTCCGCCAGCTGCAGCAGCATCACCCGCAAGGGTTTTGGCATCTGCTCCAGCTCAATGGCGTCCATCAGGTTTTTCACGTACAGCCCAAGTTCCGTATCGCCTTCAATCACCAGGCGGCGCTGGAAAAACAGCGTATCGGGATCCTGCTTACGCGCAGCAATCATCAGCAAATCGCTGGCGTCCGCGCTGAAGCTGACATCCGCATCGGCAGATTCACGCACAATCATCTGCCCATCTGCAACAGAGGTATACCACGTCAGGCCAATATCCCGAACCTGGATACTTAACCAGCGGCCTTCAAGAAACTCAAGTTCTCCGTCCGCCAGCGCCTGTTGGAATTGCCAACGCAGCACCTGCTCCAGCACCTGACGTTTGATGGCGAAAGGCGTCAGTTTAACCGGCACGCTCAATAACGACGGGCCAACGTGAACAAGACGTGAGCGCAATTTATCCAACACGAGCTTTACTCCCTGAAATGATAATGACTGTTATTTTGCCACAATCGACAAATGGCATAGCGGCACAAATCAACAATTACGAATAAACAGCCGGGGATTATTGGCGCCATCAATACGCATTTAACTGCCTCAAATCAAAAATTGTCGCTGACAGGTTAACTAAAATCCCAGTTCATTAACAACTTAGCGACCCCACGGGGTACATCCGGGCCATAGCGCCCCTGATTGCAGGATACACTATGGAGTTGCTCTGCCCTGCCGGAAACCTTCCGGCGCTGAAGGCGGCCATCGAAAACGGTGCCGACGCTGTGTATATCGGCCTGAAAGATGATACCAATGCCCGCCATTTCGCCGGCCTCAATTTTACCGAGAAGAAACTGCAGGAAGCGGTCAGCTTTGTTCACCAGCACCGCCGTAAGCTGCATATCGCCATTAACACGTTTGCGCATCCTGATGGCTATCAACGCTGGGAGCGCGCCGTTGATATGGCGGCGCAGATTGGCGCTGACGCGCTGATCCTGGCGGATTTAGCGATGCTGGAATATGCAGCGGAGCGCTATCCGCATATTGAGCGCCACGTCTCCGTCCAGGCTTCTGCGACCAACGAAGAGGCGATTCGTTTTTATCATCGTCACTTTGACGTGGCGCGCGTAGTGCTGCCGCGCGTGTTATCGATTCACCAGGTCAAACAGCTGGCGCGCGTCACGCCGGTGCCGCTGGAAGTGTTCGCTTTCGGCAGCCTGTGCATTATGGCGGAAGGCCGCTGCTACCTCTCCTCTTACCTGACTGGCGAATCGCCCAATACCGTGGGCGCCTGTTCTCCGGCGCGTTTTGTGCGCTGGCAGCAAACGCCGCAGGGGCTGGAGTCCCGGCTTAACGAAGTGCTGATTGATCGCTATCAGGATGGCGAAAACGCCGGTTACCCGACCTTATGCAAAGGCCGCTATCTGGTGGATGGCGAGCGCTATCACGCGCTGGAAGAACCCACCAGCCTTAACACGCTGGAGCTGCTGCCGGAGCTGCTGGCCGCCAATATTGCCTCGGTAAAAATCGAGGGGCGTCAGCGCAGTCCGGCCTATGTCAGCCAGGTGGCAAAAGTATGGCGTCAGGCAATCGACCGTTGTATGGCCTCGCCGCAAGACTTTGTGCCGCAATCGGCCTGGATGGAAACGCTGGGTTCGATGTCGGAAGGCACCCAAACCACCCTCGGCGCGTATCACCGCAAATGGCAGTAGGAAAACCATGAAATATTCATTAGGGCCGGTGCTTTACTACTGGCCAAAAGAGACGCTGGAAGATTTTTACCGCCAGGCAGCTACCAGCCATGCCGATGTGATTTACCTTGGCGAAGCCGTTTGCAGCAAGCGCCGCGCCACTAAAGTAGGCGACTGGCTGGATATGGCAAAAGCGTTGGCGGGCAGCGGCAAGCAGGTTGTACTTTCCACGCTGGCGCTGGTGCAGGCCTCTTCTGAATTAAACGAACTAAAACGTTACGTTGATAACGGTGAGTTTTTACTCGAAGCCAGCGATCTGGGCGTGGTAAATATGTGTGCCGAGCGCAAGCTGCCGTTTGTCGCCGGACATGCTCTCAACTGCTATAACGCGGTGACGCTGCGTTTGCTGCTCAAGCAAGGCATGGTGCGCTGGTGCATGCCGGTTGAGCTTTCACGCGACTGGCTGAAAAACTTACTCGATCAGTGTGATTCCCTCGGTATTCGCCAGCAATTTGAAGTGGAAGTGCTGAGCTACGGTCATCTGCCGCTGGCTTATTCCGCGCGCTGCTTTACTGCCCGCTCCGAAGACAGGCCCAAAGATGAGTGCGAAACCTGCTGCATTAAATACCCGAACGGGCGCAGCATTCTTTCGCAAGAGAATCAGCAAGTCTTTGTGCTGAACGGCATCCAGACAATGAGCGGCTATGTTTACAATCTGGGTAATGAGCTGACTTCAATGAAGGGACTTGTGGATATGGTGCGCCTGTCGCCGATGGGTAATGACACATTTGCCATGCTCGACGCGTTTCAGGCGAATGAAACGGGTAATGCGCCGCTGCCGCTGGCGTCTAATAGCGATTGCAACGGCTACTGGCGCAAGCTGCCGGGGCTGGTTCTTCAGCAGTAAAAAAGCTCACTTTGTTAACAAGAATTGTCACAAGTTAATGCAGTATGAAAGTTGCAGCTTTTCTGGCCGGGCGCGGCACATTGCGCCAGGCTGGAAGAAGACCTTCAATCTGATGACAATGCTGTAGCAAAGTGAGTGTGTATGTCTGATAAAACGATCCCTTTTTCGGTGCTTGATCTTGCGCCGATCCCTCAAAACTCCAGCGCCCGCGAGGCGTTCACTCATTCGCTGGATCTGGCGAAACTGGCCGAACAGCGCGGTTATCATCGCTACTGGCTGGCAGAACACCACAATATGACCGGTATCGCCAGCGCGGCGACTTCCGTATTGATTGGCTATCTTGCGGCGAATACGCAAACTCTGCATTTGGGTTCCGGTGGTGTGATGCTGCCAAATCACTCGCCGCTGGTGATTGCCGAGCAGTTCGGCACATTGAATACGCTCTATCCCGGGCGAATCGATCTTGGGCTTGGCCGCGCGCCAGGTAGCGATCAGCGCACCATGATGGCGCTGCGCCGCCATATGAGCGGTGATATCGACAATTTCCCGCGTGATGTCGCCGAACTGGTGGACTGGTTTGATGCCCGCGATCCCAACCCGCATGTGCGACCGGTGCCAGGCTACGGTGAAAAAATCCCCGTCTGGCTGCTGGGCTCAAGCCTGTATAGCGCGCAACTGGCCGCACAGCTGGGCTTGCCGTTTGCCTTTGCTTCGCACTTCGCGCCGGATATGTTGTTCCAGGCGTTGCATCTTTATCGCGCCAACTTTACGCCTTCAGCGCGGCTGGAAAAACCGTACGCCATGGTGTGCATTAACATTGTCGCTGCCGACAGCAACCGCGATGCGGAATTCCTGTTTACGTCGATGCAGCAGGCGTTTGTGAAATTGCGCCGTGGTGAAAGCGCGCAGTTGCCGCCACCGATCCCCAATATGGATCAGTTCTGGTCTCCGTCGGAACAATACGGCGTGCAGCAGGCGCTGAGCATGTCGCTGGTGGGTGATAAAGCGAAAGTGCGCCACGGGCTGGAGTCAATTCTGCGGGAAACGGATGCCGACGAAATTATGGTCAACGGACAGATTTTTGATCACCAGGCACGGCTTTATTCGTTTGATCTGGCGATGCAGGTCAAAGAAGAGCTACTCGGTTAACGCGGAGATCCTCCTCTCCCACAAGGGAGAGGAGAAAATGATTACTGATAGACAGGTAGCAGATTAAAGCTGGAAAGCAGATGCACCACGGCATTGCCGATGCCAAACAGCAGGATCAACACGATCATCGGCTTGCCACCCCACACGCGAAATGCCGGGCTGCCAAAGCGCTTACGCGACGCATTTGCCAGCAGCGCGGGAACAATCGCCGCCCATACCGTTGCCGCTAAACCCGCATAACCAATCGCATACAAAAAGCCGTTCGGCCACAATAAGCCACCGACAATCGGCGGCAAAAAGGTCAGCAGTGCGGTTTTAAAACGGCCCAGCCGGGAATCATCAAACTTGAACAGATCCGCCAGGTAGTCAAACAGCCCCAGCGTCACGCCGAGGAAGGAACTGGCGACGGCAAAGTTTGAGAAGACAATCAGCAACAGATCCAGGCTGCGGCTATTCAGCACGCCGCTCAGCGCCTGCACCAGCACATCAATATTCCCGCCTTTTGCCGCGATCTCAATGAATGCGGGACGCGCGATGTTGCCCATCGTGACCAGTAACCAAATAACATACAGCCCCAGCGCCAGCAACGTGCCGTAGACCAGGCAACGAATGATGGTGCGCGGATCTTTGCCGTAGTATTTCATCAGGCTCGGCACATTGCCGTGGTAGCCAAACGAGGCCAGACAGAATGGCAACGTCATCAACAGATAAGGCGTGTACGAAGCATCACTCTGAGCAACGTTAAATAAGGTTGCTGGCTCGACATGCCCCAACAGGCTGCCAAAGGTGAGAAAGAAAGTAATAACCTTTGCACCCAGCACAATAGCCGTCATTCGGCTGACAGCATGCGTCGAGAGCCAGACGATAAACGCCACCAGCAGCGCAAAGGCAAACCCGGCCAGACGCGGCGGGACATTCAGCGACATTTCGGCAAACGTGTGGTGCAAAATAGAGCCGCTCGCCGAAATGTAGGCGTAGGTCAGGATATAGAGCACGAAAGCAATCGAGATACCGTTAACCAGATTCCAGCCTTTCCCCAGCAGATCTTTGGTGATGGTATCGAAACTCGCGCCGCTCCGGTAATTCAGGTTGGCTTCAAGAATCATCAGCCCGGAGTGCAGCATGCAAAACCAGGTAAAAACGAGTGCCAGCAATGACCAGAAAAACCACGCGCCAGACATCACCACCGGCAGTGAAAACATGCCTGCGCCAATGATCGTGCCGCCAATAATCACCACCCCGCCGAACAGCGAAGGGGAAGCTTGTGTGGTTGTCAGTGTCGACATCTGAATGATTCTCCTGTGATGAGCAATGCCAGTAGTTCAGGCTGCTGCATTGTACCAGTACAGGAGTACACTGCGGATAAAAAAAGCCCCAATCTTTTCGATCGGGGCTGTATCTATTTCTTTACAGACTGTAACGCAGATTATGCGTCGTTACGGCGACGCGGAGCGCTGTCGTCACGATCGCGGCGCGGTGCGCGACGTTCGCCACCGAAACTACGACCTTCCTGACGCTCACCGCTGAAACGACGGCCTTCACCACGACCACCTTCACGGCGTTCACCACCGAAACCGCCACGACGCTCACCGCCACCGCGACGTTCGCTGCGCTCACGCGGCTGTGCATCGCCCAGCAGCTGCATATTCATCGGTTTGTTCAGAATACGCGTGCGAGTGAAGTGCTGCAGAACTTCGCCCGGCATGCCTTTCGGCAGCTCAATGGTAGAGTGAGTACCAAACAGTTTGATGTTACCAATGTAACGGCTGCTGATATCACCTTCGTTCGCGATAGCGCCAACGATATGGCGTACTTCAACACCATCATCGCGGCCCACTTCGATACGATACAGTTCCATTTCGCCAACATCACGACGTTCACGGCGCGGACGATCTTCACCACCACGTTCAGAACGTTCGCCACGCGGACCACGATCGTTACGATCGCCACGGCGTTCGAAACGGTCATCGCGTTCGCGGAATTCACGCTTAGGACGCATCGGTGCATCCGGCGGCAGGATCAGCGGACGTTCACCCTGCGCCATTTTCAGCAGTGCAGCGGCCAGCGTTTCAATATCCATCTCTTCTTCAGCAGAAGGCTGGATTTTTGCCAGCAGCGCGCGGTACTGATCCAGATCGCTGCTTTCCAGCTGCTGCTGAACTTTCGCGGCGAATTTTTCCAGACGGCGTTTGCCCAGCAGCTCTGCGTTCGGCAGTTCCACTTCCGGAATGGTCAGTTTCATCGTACGTTCGATGTTGCGCAGCAGACGACGCTCGCGGTTCTCAACGAACAGCAGCGCACGGCCCGCACGACCCGCACGACCTGTACGACCGATACGGTGAACGTAGGATTCGGAATCCATCGGGATGTCGTAGTTAACCACCAGGCTGATACGCTCAACGTCCAGACCACGTGCCGCAACATCAGTTGCGATCAGGATATCCAGACGACCGTCTTTCAGACGCTCCAGTGTCTGCTCACGCAGTGCCTGGTTCATGTCGCCGTTCAGCGCGGCGCTGTTATAGCCACTGCGTTCCAGCGCTTCAGCCACTTCCAGCGTTGCGTTTTTGGTACGAACGAAGATGATCGCCGCATCAAAATCTTCTGCTTCCAGGAAGCGAACCAGTGCTTCGTTTTTACGCATGCCGTATGCAGTCCAGTAGCTCTGGCTGATGTCCGGACGAGTCGTCACGCTGGATTGAATGCGCACTTCCTGCGGCTCTTTCATAAAGCGGCGAGTAATGCGACGAATTGCTTCCGGCATGGTTGCAGAGAACAGAGCGGTCTGATGACCTTCCGGGATCTGCGCCATGATGGTTTCTACGTCTTCGATAAAGCCCATGCGCAGCATTTCGTCAGCTTCATCCAGCACCAGACCGCTCAGTTTAGAGAGATCCAGCGTGCCGCGTTTCAGGTGATCCAGCAGACGACCCGGCGTACCGACGACGATCTGTGGCCCCTGGCGCAGAGCGCGCAACTGCACGTCATAACGTTGACCGCCGTAAAGAGCGACTACGTTCACGCCGTGCATATGTTTAGAGAAATCGGTCATTGCTTCAGCTACCTGAACCGCCAGTTCGCGGGTCGGAGCAAGCACAAGGATCTGCGGTGCACGCAGATCCGCATCGATGTTATGAAGCAGCGGTAAAGAGAATGCTGCAGTTTTACCGCTACCAGTCTGGGCCATGCCCAGCACGTCACGACCGTTCAGCAGGTGCGGAATGCACTCAGCCTGGATCGGAGATGGTTTTTCGTAACCGAGATCGTTAAGGGCTTCAAGGATGGGAGCCTTCAGGCCCAGATCTGCAAAAGTGGTTTCGAATTCAGCCATGTAGTACAAGTGCCTCTATGTCATTGGCGGCCAGTCTACATAACTCATCGTGAAAAAAATTAGCAATTTTCATTGAAAAGTGTGAACCGGCTCAAAGTAGGTTAATTAACGAACAATGAAGCCCTCACCCGCGAAGGTGATGGCAATCAAAAAAAGATTACGGGCTGATATGTTCGTCAGCTATTGCTGGTCCGATTCTGCCAGGTCGTCATGCTCCTGGCCCAAGAGCGCTAATTCCAACAATGCGTAACGGTGCTCAACAAAATTATGGACGTTGTTAGCAACCGCTAGTTTGAACAGTGCCGAAGCGCTGTCCTTATCCCCCAGACTTAGGTAGTACTTACCTAAATAGAAGTTGGTTTCACTGAGATGCTCAGCGAGCGAGGTGTTATCCGTTGCGTCTGCCTTCAGGCGATCCATTAGCGTTGCTTCGCTAATGTCGCCGAGGTAGAACTCGACAATGTTCCATCCCCACTGTTCCTTGTCCGATTTTTCGAAGCGCTGTTTCAGTGCTTCTTTAGCCTGCTTCTCATTAAGCTTCCGCTCAACGATGTAAAGCCACAGACTCCGGAAAGGATCATTAGGATCGTCTTGATAAAACGCCAGCAGATCATCTTGCGCTAACTTGTCGCGACCGCCGTAATGCAGTGCGATCCCGCGATTCAAGTGCGCGTAGTTGTAAGTTGGATCAAGCTCAAGTACAGAATCAAACGCTTCATAGGCAGCATCAAAATTGCCTGCCTGCGTTAAATAAATGCCTAAGTAATTGAATACTTCAGGCATATCGGGTCGGATTGCCAGCGCTTGCGAGAAATCATTTCGCGCTAAGGCTCTCAAACCGAGGCTATCATACAACACTCCGCGCTCATATAAAAGCTGTGCGCGTTCGTCATCGGTTAAAGCCCGACTGGCAAGAATTTGTTCCATGCGTGCCAGAATCACTTCTTGCTGCAAAGTCGGTTGCAATGGCACCGCGAGGACTTCGCTCTTACGCCAGGCAGAGTTGCTGCATCCTGCCAGCGTTAAAGCTGTCGCAACGAAACACCAGCGCAAAAAAGGCTTCATTTCCCACTCCCGAAGACAACAATTGGATGAACGTCCTGTCCCCCGGCTGCAAACATGGCGTCCTGCCTGCTAATAAGCCCTCCGCTTTCGCGGAGGGCAAAGGCAACCTTACTCGCCCTGCTCTGCTTGCGGCGCTTCCGACGCTTCAGCAGGCTGAGTCTGCTCAGTCGCTTCTTTAATGCTCAGACGAATACGGCCCTGACGGTCAACTTCCAGAACTTTAACCGGCACTTCCTGGCCCATCTGCAGATAATCGGTCACTTTCTCAACGCGTTTGTCTGCGATCTGAGAAATATGTACCAGACCTTCTTTACCACCGCCGATGGCAACAAACGCGCCAAAGTCAACGATGCGGGTCACTTTACCGCTATAGACACGGCCCACTTCGATCTCAGCCGTGATCTCTTCAATGCGGCGAATAGCATGTTTCGCTTTGTCGCCATCAGTTGCTGCGATTTTCACGGTACCATCATCTTCGATTTCGATGGTGGTGCCGGTTTCTTCGGTCAGCGCACGAATGACGGAGCCGCCTTTACCGATCACGTCTTTGATCTTATCTGGATTAATTTTGATGGTATGGATACGCGGCGCAAATTCAGAGATATCACCACGCGGCGCGTTAATCGCCTGCTCCATTACACCCAGAATATGCAGACGAGCACCTTTCGCCTGGTTCAGCGCAACCTGCATGATCTCTTTGGTGATACCTTCAATTTTGATATCCATCTGCAGCGCAGAGATACCGTCGCGGGAGCCCGCAACTTTGAAGTCCATATCGCCCAGGTGGTCTTCGTCGCCCAGGATGTCAGACAGAACAACAAAGTTGTCGCCTTCTTTCACCAGACCCATTGCGATACCCGCAACGGCGGCTTTCACCGGTACGCCTGCGTCCATCAGCGCCAGAGATGCGCCACAAACGGAAGCCATAGAAGAAGAACCGTTCGATTCGGTGATTTCAGAAACCACACGCACGGTGTACGGGAATTTATCAGCATCCGGCATTACTGCCAGCACGCCGCGTTTAGCCAGACGGCCGTGACCAATTTCACGACGTTTCGGCGAACCAACCATCCCGGTTTCCCCTACGGAGTACGGAGGGAAGTTGTAATGGAACAGGAAAGAGTCAGTGCGCTCGCCCATCAGCTCGTCGATGATCTGCGCGTCACGTGCGGTACCCAGTGTGGCAGTAACCAGCGCCTGAGTTTCGCCACGGGTGAACAGTGCGGAACCGTGGGTACGCGGCAGAACACCGGTACGAACGTCCAGACCACGGATCATATCTTTTTCGCGGCCATCGATACGCGGTTCGCCTGCAAGTACGCGGCTACGAACAACGTTTTTCTCGATAGCGTGCAGGATTTCGCCCAGTTCGTTAGCATCCAGGGTTTCATCTTCTGCAACCAGCGCGGCGATGGTTTCGGATTTGATCACGTCAACCTGAGCATAACGCTCTTGTTTGTCAGTGATGCGGTACGCATCGCTCAAACGTGATTCTGCCAGTGCAGCAACGCGCGCGTTCAGCGCTTCGTTCACCGCTTCCGGCTGCCAGTCCCAACGCGGTTTGCCTGCTTCTTTTACTAGATCGTTGATGTTCTGGATAACAATCTGCTGCTGGTCGTGGCCGAATACCACAGCGCCCAGCATCTGATCTTCGCTCAGCAGTTCAGCTTCGGATTCCACCATCAGAACGGCGGCTTCAGTACCGGCAACGACCAGATCCAGCTTACTTGCTTTCAGCTCTTCCTGAGTCGGGTTCAGAACGTACTGGTCATTGATATAACCAACACGCGCGGCGCCAATCGGGCCATTGAACGGAATACCAGACAGTGAAAGCGCAGCGGAAGCACCGATCATGGCCACGATGTCCGGGTTAACCTGCGGGTTAACGGAAACCACGGTAGCAATAACCTGCACTTCATTCACGAAACCTTCCGGGAATAGCGGGCGAACCGGGCGGTCAATCAGACGCGCGATCAGCGTTTCGCCTTCGCTCGGACGGCCTTCACGACGGAAGAAACCGCCAGGGATTTTACCTGCAGCGTAAGTACGTTCTTGATAGTTTACGGTCAGCGGGAAGAAATCCTGACCTGGTTTTGCTTTTTTCTGGCCAACTACAGTCACGAATACTGCGGTGTCATCCATGCTTACCATAACGGCAGCAGTCGCCTGACGCGCCATCATGCCGGTTTCCAGCGTGACGGTATGTTGACCATACTGGAATTTACGAACGATCGGATTCAGCAAAGTTCTGTCCTTTCTTAATGAAAGTCAGCACACCTTTGGCGTGCCGACAATTTAACCGAATCTTCATGCATCCTCGCGACTAATGACAACCCTAACCCGCCCATTGCGGATAAAGCCTCTCATTAGCCGCGCGAACCTCTGCAGTGAAGATCATACCTGGCAACAATACATTAGTTTACTGCCAATTGCTGCCGCCTGGTTGAAAAAAGGGGCCTTGTAGGCCCCTTCTTGAAACTCGCCAGACTTAGCGACGCAGACCCAGACGCTCGATCAGCGCGGTGTAGCGTGCAACGTCTTTACGTTTCAGATAGTCGAGCAGTTTACGACGCTGAGAAACCATACGCAGCAGACCACGACGGCTGTGGTGATCTTTTTTGTGCTCTGCAAAGTGACCCTGCAGGTGGTTGATCTGAGCAGTCAGCAGTGCAACCTGAACTTCGGTAGAACCGCTGTCGTTAGAACCACGACCAAACTCGGAAACGATTTTTGCTTTAGCTTCAACGCTTAGAGACATTTTGAACTCCAGTGATAAAAAAATGAAAAGGCGCCGATCTCTAATTCAGCGGCCTCAGGATTAACGCCGGGTGATGTTAAATACATAGCCCGGCGTTAAGCGGCAATATTCTACTCGTAGTCACGGTTTCCCGCAAGGTAAGCCGGTCATTGTGCAGGATACTCAACCACCAGACGACGCGGCGCAACACGGCCTTCGTCATCCATTTCGCCCATGCCGATGAATTTCGCGTCATCGCCTTCTGTGACACGCACCAGCCCCGCGTTTGGCGCTGCGGATGCCCGAACCGGCTGACCGTTTTTGAAGTATGCCGCGACCACTGACGGAATGTTAACCGCCGGGAAATCTGACGCCGGGCTGTCCATGGGCATCAGTAACGGATCCAGCAGTTGTGCTGCCGGGATACCCTGCTGCTCGGCCTGCTCAACACGTTCACGCAACTGTTCGAGCGTCACCATACGTTCTACCGGGTACTTACTCACCGCCAGGCGACGCAGATAGATAACATGTGCGCCGCAGCCCAGTTTCTCACCCAAATCATCTATAATGGTGCGAATGTAAGTCCCTTTCGAGCAGTGAATTTCCAGCTCAAGTTCATCGCCCTCATGGCGGATAAATAACAGCTCGTAAACCGTAATTGGGCGTGCTTCACGCGGAACCTCAATGCCCTGGCGTGCATACTCGTAGAGCTTCTTTCCCTGATATTTCAGGGCAGAGTACATCGACGGGACTTGCTGCGTATCACCGCGAAAACTGTCCAGCGCAGCGGCCAGTTGTTCGGCACTGAAAGTCAACGGACGCTCTTCAACGATTTGCCCATCCGCATCGGACGTATCGGTACGCTGCCCAAGGCGGGCAATCACCCGATAACGTTTGTCCGAATCCAGCAGATATTGGGAAAATTTTGTCGCTTCTCCCAGGCAAATCGGCAGCATGCCGGTCGCCAGCGGATCAAGCGCTCCGGTGTGTCCGGCACGGTTGGCGTTATAAAGACGCTTTACTTTTTGCAACACGTCATTGCTGGAAGCGCCCTGCTGTTTATCAAGCAGCAGAACGCCATGCACGTCGCGACCGCGACGACGAGGACGACTCATCAGTCCTCCTTGCTGTCGTCCGGGTTCACACGACGTTCGTCATCGTGTTTCACCACGCTAGTCACCAGGTTGGACATGCGCATCCCTTCGACCAACGAGTTGTCGTAGAAGAACGTCAGTTCCGGCACGATACGCAAACGCATCGCTTTACCCAGCAGGGAACGAATAAAGCCAGAGGCATCCTGCAACGCTTTGATACCCGCTTTCACGGATGCTTCGTCTTTATCGTTGAGGAAGGTGACAAACACTTTGGCATAAGCCAGATCGCGGGAAACTTCGACACCAGAAACGGTGGTCATCATACCCAGACGCGGATCTTTGATTTCGCGCTGCAGGATAATCGCAATCTCTTTTTGCAGTTCCTGAGACACGCGCTGCGGGCGACCAAATTCTTTCGCCATAATAATTCTCCAGACTAAAAAGGGGCCGTAGCCCCTTTTACTATTTCTTGCCGGGAGGCGCTTCGCTTACCCGGCCAGCAATGTTCATCCACTTTTAATTTCGGCTGACTAGCAGCCGAAAAGCGAAGCGAATTACTCAATAGTACGTTGGATCTCAATGATCTCGAACACTTCGATCATATCGCCGGTACGTACATCATTGTAGTTCTTAACGCCGATACCACATTCCATGCCGTTACGGACTTCGTTGACGTCATCTTTGAAGCGACGCAGGGATTCCAGCTCGCCTTCATAGATAACCACGTTGTCGCGCAGAACGCGGATCGGGTTGTGACGTTTAACCACACCTTCGGTAACCATACAGCCCGCGATCGCGCCGAATTTCGGCGATTTGAACACATCGCGAACTTCCGCCAGACCGATGATCTGCTGTTTCAGTTCCGGAGAGAGCATACCGCTCATTGCCGCTTTCACTTCGTCGATCAGGTTATAGATGACGGAGTAATAACGCAGATCCAGACCTTCCGCTTCGATCACGCGACGCGCAGATGCGTCAGCACGAACGTTGAAGCCAACCAGAATCGCGTTGGATGCAGCAGCCAGCGTTGCGTCGGTTTCGGTGATACCACCTACGCCGGAACCCACGATCTTCACTTTCACTTCGTCGGTAGACAGTTTCAGCAGAGAATCGGAGATGGCTTCGACAGAACCCTGAACATCGGCCTTCAGAACGATGTTCACTTCGTGAACTTCGCCTTCAGTCATGTTGGCAAACATGTTTTCCAGTTTGGATTTCTGCTGACGCGCCAGTTTAACTTCACGGAATTTGCCCTGACGGTACAGTGCCACTTCACGCGCTTTCTTCTCGTCACGCACAACAGTCGCTTCATCACCCGCAGCCGGAACACCGGACAGACCGAGGATTTCCACCGGAATGGACGGACCCGCTTCTGTCACTTCGCGACCCAGTTCATCACGCATCGCACGCACACGGCCATATTCGAAGCCACACAGCACGATATCGCCTTTATGCAGCGTACCTTCACGCACCAGCACGGAAGCCACCGGACCACGACCTTTATCGAGGAAGGATTCGATAACCACGCCGCTCGCCATACCTTTACGTACAGCATTCAATTCCAGAACTTCGGCTTGCAGCAGGATCGCATCCAGCAGCTCGTCAATACCAGTACCGGCTTTCGCGGAAACGTGAACGAACTGGCTTTCGCCGCCCCACTCTTCCGGAATGATGCCGTACTGAGAGAGTTCGTTTTTAACGCGATCCGGATCGGCTTCTGGCTTATCGATCTTGTTCACGGCAACCACTACCGGCACCTGTGCCGCTTTCGCGTGCTGGATAGCTTCGATAGTTTGCGGCATCACGCCGTCATCCGCCGCAACAACCAGAACCACGATATCCGTCGCCTGAGCACCACGGGCACGCATTGCGGTAAACGCGGCGTGGCCTGGGGTATCCAGGAAGGTGATCATGCCGTTGTCAGTTTCAACGTGGTAAGCACCGATGTGCTGAGTAATGCCGCCCGCTTCGCCTGAGGCCACTTTCGTTGAACGAATGTAGTCCAGCAGAGAGGTTTTACCGTGGTCAACGTGACCCATAATGGTCACAACCGGTGCGCGCGGTTCTGCCGCAGCACCTGTGTCACGGTCGCTCATTACCGCTTCTTCCAGCTCGTTTTCACGACGCAGGATAACTTTATGGCCCATCTCTTCAGCAACCAGCTGCGCAGTTTCCTGGTCAATAACCTGGTTGATGGTCGCCATTGCGCCCAGCTTCATCATCGCTTTGATGACCTGAGAGCCTTTAACCGCCATCTTGTTAGCCAGTTCGCCAACGGTCAGGGTTTCGCCGATCACGACGTCACGGTTAACCGCTTGTGCTGGCTTCTGGAAGCCCTGCTGCAGAGCAGAACCTTTACGCTGACGGCCGCCTTTACCACCACGAACCGCAGCACGCGCTTCTTCACGGTCAGCTTTGCTTTCAGCGTGTTTGTTGCCTTTCTTCGGACGAGCAGCTTTCGCTGTACGGCTGCGACCACGACCACCTTCAACTTCACGGTCGTTATCATCTTCCGCCTGGCGGGCATGCTGGGAAGTGGTTACATGGTAATCACCAGTAGTCTCTTCTTCTTCGCTTGCCGGAGCCGTCCAGTTCGCTTCATTTTGTTCAGCCATACGACGAGCTTCTTCCGCTACGCGACGCGCATTTTCTTCCAGTTTACGACGAGCCTCTTCTTCTGCTTTGCGCTTGAGTTCTTGCGCTTCGGATTCACGGCGGGCTTTTTCCGCCTGGGCTGTCCTGGTCATTTCGTCAGATTGTTGGTTGCTCACTTTGCTATTTTCCGCAGCTTCGCGTTTTGCATTTTCAGCATTTTCGCGTTTAGCCTTTTCATCAGCTTCACGTTTCGCACGAGCTTCGGCATCACGTTTGGCTTTGTCCTCGGCTTCGCGCTCAGCGGCTTCCTCTGCTTCACGACGGGCCTTCTCTTCCGCTTCACGCATCGCCTCTTCTTCCGCAGCGAGACGTTCAGCCTCTTGTGGATCGCGTTTTACAAAGGTGCGTTTTTTACGGACTTCGATCTGCACCGATTTACTTTTCCCACCGGTGCCCTGAATACTTAATGTACTGCGCGTCTTGCGCTGCAGAGTCAGCTTGTCAGGCGTAGAACCATGTTCACGATTCAAATGCGCTAACAGCGTCTGCTTTTCTTGTGCCGTCACTGAGTCTTCAGCGGACTTGCGGATCCCTGCGTCAGCAAATTGCTGTACCAGGCGGTCCACAGAGGTTTGAATCTCAGCGGCCAGCGTTTTTACGGTTACATCTGTCATGCTGTTCCTTCCTGCTACAGTTTATTACGCTTCGTCGCCAAACCAGCAAATATTACGTGCGGCCATGATGAGCTCACCTGCTTTCTCATCGGTTAACCCTTCGATATCGCTCAGGTCATCCACACCTTGTTCAGCGAGGTCTTCCAGCGTACAAACACCACGAGCAGCCAGTTTGAAAGCCAGTGCGCGATCCAGACCTTCCAGGTTAAGCAGGTCTTCAGCCGGTTCTTTATTACCGAGGCTTTCTTCCTGCGCCAGTGCCAGAGTGGTCAGCGCGTTTTTCGCACGATCACGCAGGGCTTCGACGGTGTCTTCATCCAGACCATCGATTTCCAGCAGCTCTTTGATTGGCACATAGGCCAGTTCTTCCAGCGTAGAGAAACCTTCTTCGACCAGAACGGTGGCGAAATCTTCGTCAATGTCCAGGTAGCGGGTGAAGGTATCAATTGCTGCATGAGCCTCAGCCTGATGCTTGGACTGCAGATCCTCAACGGTCATGACGTTGAGTTCCCAGCCGCTCAGCTGAGACGCGAGGCGCACGTTCTGACCATTACGGCCGATAGCCTGCGCCAGGTTGCCCGCCTCAACGGCGATATCCATGGTGTGTTTATCTTCATCCACCACGATAGAAGCAACGTCAGCCGGTGCCATTGCGTTGATAACGAACTGTGCTGGGTTATCGTCCCACAGCACGATATCAATACGCTCACCGCCGAGTTCCGTCGAAACCGCTTGCACACGCGCACCGCGCATACCCACGCAGGCACCGACCGGATCGATACGCTTGTCGTTCGTCTTCACGGCGATTTTGGCGCGAGAACCCGGATCGCGGGCTGCGGCTTTAATCTCGATAACTTCTTCACCGATTTCCGGCACTTCAATGCGGAACAGTTCAACCAGCATTTCCGGTTTGGAACGGGTCACGAACAGCTGCGCACCGCGCGCTTCAGGGCGTACAGCGTACAGCACACCGCGGATGCGGTCGCCCGGGCGGAAGTTTTCACGCGGCAGCATATCTTCGCGCAGGATAACGGCTTCAGCATTGTTGCCGAGATCCAGCGTGATGTTGTCGCGGTTCACTTTCTTCACCACGCCGGTGATGATTTCGCCTTCGTGCTCGCGGAACTGATCGACCACCATGGCGCGCTCAGCTTCACGTACTTTCTGTACGATGACCTGTTTTGCGGTCTGGGTGGTGATGCGGTCAAACGTGACGGATTCAATCTGATCTTCAACGTAGTCGTCGAGGTTCAGGCTCTCATCTTCGTAACGCGCTGCTTCGAGGGTGATTTCACGTGTCGGCTGAGTCACTTCTTCCACGATCAACCAGCGACGGAACGTGTCGAAATCACCGCTTTTACGATCAATGCTTACGCGAACATCGATCTCTTGTTCATATTTTTTCTTGGTTGCTGTAGCCAGAGCACTTTCCAGCGCTTCAAAGATTTTTTCACGCGGAAGCGACTTTTCGTTAGAAACAGCTTCAACAACAGCCAAAATTTCTTTGTTCATCGGGGGCCTTTCACCTCAAATCCAGACTGTTAAAAGTGGGGGACCAGGTTCGCTTTTTGAATATTACTCAATGCGAACACTTCATCTTTACCTTCGACCGTAACGGTGATCATCTCGCCATCGACATCTTTAATGATGCCCTGCCATTTACGACGGTTTTGAACCGCCATACGCAGAACCAGCGAGACTTCGTCGCCCTTAAAGCGCGCATAGTGCTCAGCCGTAAACAAAGGACGCTCAAGACCTGGTGAGGAAACCTCCAGGTTGTAAGCCACGGTAATCGGATCTTCAACATCCAGCACCGCACTGACCTGGTGGCTGACATCAGCGCAATCATCAACATTGATGCCATCTTCACTATCAATATAGATGCGCAGTGTAGATGTGCGCCCGCGCACAAACTCGATACCGACCAGTTCATAGCCCAGTGCTTCAACCGGCGCCGTAATCATCTCTGTTAATTTTTGCTCTAATGTGGACAAGTCCACCCCCAAGACATAAAAAAAGGGCATATAGCCCAGTTATTTCGTACTCAGATAACAAAAAACCCCGATAAATCGGGGCTTTAAATAACTGAACCCTATAGCCGCAACTGCGGCCTGGAGAACCTTCTATAAGTATTTTTTTCAAATCCAGCTGCGAAGGCGTTAAGTCTTCATAGTATATTTGAAAAAGAACACTTAGGGAAAGTGGTTGCGGGGGCCGGATTTGAACCGACGACCTTCGGGTTATGAGCCCGACGAGCTACCAGGCTGCTCCACCCCGCGCCTGAAACGTGGCAAATTCTACTCGCTTGAGTGCAAATTTGCAAATAATGCTGGGATTTGGTACCGAAGACGGGACGTAAAACCGGCCTGCAGTATATTGATAAACATGCCGTTCTGTCAACCATGGCGCGTTAGCATCCTGTGCCCCTGACGTATGCAATTTTGTTGCGTATTATTTTTAAGCATGTAAACAGCACAGTTCACCACTATCGCAATGAAAATTGCACTCTTCTCTTTCGGTCATCGTCAAAAGATGATTAAATGAAAACTCACTTATTTTGCATAACCATTCACTAATTATTCTAGTTGGATGGCACAAAGAGTATGGCGTGGCTGTTAAGTCTCTCACCATCGGTCTATCAAGCAGGGATTTTTTTATGACGACGATTCTCAAGCATCTTCCCGCAGGTCAACGTATCGGCATCGCTTTCTCCGGCGGACTGGACACCAGTGCAGCGCTGCTGTGGATGCGCCAAAAAGGCGCGGTTCCTTATGCATACACAGCGAACCTGGGTCAACCGGACGAGGATGACTATGACGCAATTCCCCGTCGCGCAAAGGAGTACGGTGCGGAAAATGCTCGCCTAATCGACTGCCGTAAACAGCTGGTCGCCGAAGGCATTGCCGCTATCCAGTGCGGCGCTTTTCATAATACGACGGGTGGTCTGACATATTTTAACACCACGCCGCTGGGTCGCGCGGTGACCGGTACGATGCTGGTTGCGGCAATGAAAGAAGACGGTGTGAATATCTGGGGCGACGGCAGCACCTATAAAGGCAACGATATTGAGCGTTTCTATCGCTACGGCCTGCTGACTAACGCCGAGTTGCAAATCTATAAGCCGTGGCTGGATACCGACTTTATTGATGAGTTGGGCGGCCGTCAGGAAATGTCTGAATTCATGGTTGCCTCGGGTTTCGACTACAAAATGTCGGCAGAAAAAGCCTACTCGACTGACTCCAACATGCTGGGCGCAACGCACGAAGCAAAAGATTTAGAGTTCCTCAATTCCAGCGTGAAGATTGTTAACCCAATCATGGGTGTTAAATTCTGGGACGAGAATGTAAAAATCCAGGCCGAAGAAGTTACTGTACGTTTTGAGCGCGGTCATCCGGTCGCGCTGAACGGAAAAACCTTCACTGATGATGTTGAACTGATGCTGGAGGCCAATCGCATCGGTGGTCGTCACGGTCTGGGAATGAGCGATCAGATTGAGAACCGTATTATCGAAGCGAAAAGCCGCGGTATTTACGAAGCCCCGGGGATGGCGCTGCTGCATATCGCTTACGAACGTCTGCTGACCGGTATCCACAACGAAGATACCATTGAGCAATATCACGCCCATGGCCGCCAGCTAGGCCGCTTGCTGTACCAGGGCCGCTGGTTCGATCCGCAAGCGCTGATGCTACGTGATTCACTGCAACGTTGGGTAGCGAGCGCCATCACCGGTGAAGTGACGCTGGAACTGCGTCGCGGCAATGATTACTCGATTCTGAATACCGTTTCCGACAATCTGACCTACAAAGCAGAGCGTTTGACGATGGAAAAAGGCGAGTCGGTGTTCTCGCCGGACGACCGTATCGGACAGCTGACAATGCGTAATCTGGATATCACTGATACCCGTGAGAAGCTGTTCAACTATGTGCAAACCGGCCTGCTTTCTACCTCTGCCGGCAACGGTCTGCCGCAGGTCGAGAACCTGGAAAACGGCGAGAAAAAATAGTCGTTGTTCGCATTCGTGCCTGCAATGCAGGCACGATTTCCTTCACAACGCCGTATACACGCTATATATCTCTCGACCGGAAAGTGACTTACGCCCCAGAGCTCAACCGACATTAAGACAGATTACTTCTCTACTGTGCTCGCAATCTGGCAGCGGACAGCACTGATAAACTGCACTTTTTTATTCTTATCCAGCCCGGAAGGGAGCACACACTGTAGTGAGGGTAAACCGTTTTCCGCCTGGACAGTCAGCAAACGATTAGCCACGCCAGTGTCCAGCGTCAGTACACCTTCCGCATTTACGATGCTTCCGCCAACATCACTTCTGACGTAACGGTTTTTAACCGCCTTACCCTGCTCATCTTGCAACATGCCAACAAGCGTAAACGTCTTCACCGTTTTGACATTAACGTACTGCACGCTACCACGGCTCATCTGGACACTTTGGCGTTCCGGGAATACCTGCACACTGTCACTGCCACGCGCACTAAACTGGATGTCGCTTTTTTTCCACAATTCAGCGGGCAAAATATTCCTGCCAGGTTTAAGGCTGGTCTCGCTCATGCTGCCGGATGCCAGAATACGGGTCTCATTATCATCGGCGTCCACATCAACAATCACAGCAGACTCCATACCGCTATTGTTACCGTTGACGGAAGCGACCTTACCGCCGCCGATAACCAGCGCCTGGCTCAGGTTAGCGCCGGCCGTATTGATTTTGCTCTGCAGGCCACGTTGCGCATAGAAATTACCACTTATCCATGGCGTATCTATCGCCCCGTTGCCGTTAAGCATGGTTTCTGCCGCATTCCAGGAAACCCCACCACCTAAACTACGGATGGTCTCTTTCTCCGTTGGTTCCCACTGATACTGCAAGCTTGAATAGCTTTTCGCTTGTTCCATACCTGTGCTCAAGGAAACAGAGTGATCACTGGAAGGGGACAACGCAATCGACACGCTGAATGACACACCGCGATCGCGGCGTTTGTCGTTGAATCCCGGCCGATCATAGACGCCCAACCGAAAACTCGTACTACGGTCATAAAAGCGAGTCTGCGTTGATAACGCGGCATCTGCGGCTACGCCTTTACGCCATTCCGTATCCATATATTGCGTATTCAGGATCAACGATGAGGACCACGGCAATCTTGATGATAAAGACGCCCCCCATGTATCTCCCTTCTGACGCGAACGAACCCGGTGACCATAAACATCGGTGAGGGTTGAGCGCCAGAAAAAGCTGACTGTTCCGCCAGCATACAAATTACGGTAATAACGAATGTCTGTATCCTGGTTAGCCTGGTGCTCCGAGTTACCGACAGTATATTGCGCAAGCAATCGGTCATTTTGCGAAAGCGTAATATTGGCTCGCGTTCGCACGTGGCGATCCTTTACTGTGGCTGCGCCAGTAAATGCTACGGTTGCCTGGGGGTGAACCAATAACTCCAGACCACCACCCGCCGCGAAGGGGTTACCGTCGAGTGTATTCATATCACCTGTTGCCAGAGTACGGCGCTGCCCGCTCCACAGATTCATACGCCAGCGTTGGTTTGGATTGCTCCACCCCTGCGATTTGAAAATTTGCGCTTCCTGCGTGTCGACAACCTGACCGTTCTCGATGATTTTGATGGTGATATCGTAGATACCAATAGGCAACGGACGCGTATCCAGCGCCTGCACTCCCGGCTGAAGTTGCTGAGTACGGATCATTTGTCCATTTCGCCAGACTTCCGCAATTGACTGGTTGCGCCCTGTAACGTAAACAGGCCATGCGCTAACGCTATCGGAAGCCACAAGCAACGCATCAGAAGTTCCCCACATACCGCCGACAACCGTGTCGTAGCCAAAGCCGGAAGCCTGCACGTTCCCGGTATCGCTGTCCGGCGTAAATAGCCCCAAGCGGATAAAACTGCCCTGCAGCTCTTTCTGCGTAAAGAGTTGATAAAGACTGGAGCTGTTGTATTGGTAGCGACCACTGGTACCCGATGACTGAAATGCAGCCAGTTGGCTCCATCCGCCAAGTGATGCGGTGAGTGAGGAGTTGATGCCCCAACTACGCATTGCTGCCGCCTCAGAAAACGAGACATCGTTATTCATGATTAGCCCAGCAGGCGTATCTTCAGGCATGGCAAGATAATTACCGGCAACCTGGCTAGTTTCGTAGTTGGTGGTATAAAGTTTTAGCGCCGAATTCTCCAGCGAGTATTCTACCTGCATCAGCCCTGATGGGCAGGATACGGTACATTTCCCCACCGAAACGCCTTTACTGAGCAAATCCGACCAAAGAGTATTGGTTTCGGGATCGCTGTTCTGTTGTTCATCAATGATGCGGAGAAGCTTGATGTCACCATTCTCTTTAAGAGAAACGCTGGCATCGAAAATGTAGTTGTCGTTCAGATATACCTGAACGACAACTTCAGAATTATAAAAATACCGCTTAAAATCTTCTGGCAATCCTTTCATGTTCGCAGCCAGTTGCAAATCATTTGCCGAAACAATGAATGGAACAGCAGCAAGAAAGATTAATGATATTTTCATAATATTTAGTGACAAGCTTTTAAATGATTAAACGAAAAGAATTAAGGAGTAACAATCTCTTCTTCAAAAATCATGGCAACCTGTCCGGTAAAATCACCCTGCACAGCAAGAGGCTGAGTATCTTTCTGGCTAATACGCAGCATCGTACGTCCACCCGCGTTTGCCGCAGTCGCATCAACTACAGTCTGCGCGGTATCACTTAATTCAACGCCGTTGAATTCCACTTTAAGCGGAATAGTGTCTGAGCCGTTCGACAAAATGGTCTCGCCGTTGGAATCCGTATTTGTCAAAGTCGCACGAATACCACCTGAAATGTTTTTATACTGAAATTGCTTCTCAAAACTTTTCAATTTAGAGGTAGTAAGATCATATTCAATTTCCTGAGCTTGATGGATCCATCCACTTTCTACAGGTTCAATTTGAAAGTCATCACTTGGAATATGAGCGTAGACATCAATAGTATAGCTTTGCTGATTAACAGCCATTGCTACTGTGCTACCGAATACGGATAAAGACAGAGCACCAGTGATTAAACAAACTTTCGCGATTTTATGAGATAACATGGCAAGTCCCTTAATTTGATATATAAAAAGCATGCTGCTTATTTACAACTTACTGCGTAATACTAGAAACGTAGTTTCTTTCGGTTTTCCCCTTCGATAAGGGTGAAATAGGTAGTACGCCCTTTACTTTTTTCTACCGCTTTGCTTTTACCCGGCAGTAGAAAAAGACGCGTAGCGCTGCTGCACTCTGTACCAACTGAAGTGCAACTGCGGATATCCTCGAGAACAATCGTGGCGTTGCCTTTGTTTGTTACCCGAATAACCTCAGGGAGTGACGATTCAACCTGAGTATAAAAAATAGGTTTCGATGGCTGCACAATAACCAGCGTGCCGTAACCCGCCATTACATTCAGCCCGGCCGTTAATGCCTTCTTCCGGTAATCATCAGCTTCTTTACCGCTTAACCCGAAACCATCATCCTTTTGCGGAAGAACTGGGATAAATCGTACACGGTAATACTTCTCGACATTTCGGTCACCCGGCCACATAAATCTAGCCGACTGAAAACCGGATGGCGGAATAATCATACGCAGTGGTGTGACAATGAGTCTTTCTTTTTGCAAAGAATTACCAGAAACTTCTTTAACTGGCGACTCAACGACTTTCCCACCTTTATGAATATTAACTTCCAACATATCTACCCGGATAAATGCCGTTGATGTCCCGGTATTATAAATACGTTTATTAATAGACTGAGATTCAGGTGACATAATGTCATACATGCTTCCTATTCCAATTTCAGGAAGCGCAAAAGCTGCAGACATTTTCAACCCAAAAATAAGAGCCAGAGAAAATGGGGCAATCTTTTTTAATAAAGAGGCGCAATACATATTCGGTATCCAGATAACGCTAAAAACGAGGCAAAGATAATCACGCCTTGAAATTAAAGCAACCGAAGAGATGCGGATTAATAAATAATTAAAAACCGAATCTTGATCAATTTTACTCCTCAGACCAGTAAATAAATTTTTGATAATGACATATGTCAATGATTTTAAAGATTAATATGAAATTAATGCGCTTTTATCTCGCCTTTGAAGTAGGGCCTTGCTAACTCAAGTAAGTTAGTATCTGGCGCAGGACGTTTTTCTTGTATTAATCGTAGAATTAATAAACTTTAAAGCAATTACCTGTTGAATACATAGAAGGGGGTTGAAGACTGAAGATTGAAGGTTGAAGGTTGAAGGTTGAAGGTTGAAGGTTGAAGGTTGAAGGTTGAAGGTTGAAGGTTGAAGGTTTGGCAATGTCATAAATGACAGGCAAAAAAAAGACATCTTGCGATGTCTTTTTTCCGGAATATTGGTACCGAGGACGGGACTTGAACCCGTAAGCCCAATCGGGCACTACCACCTCAAGGTAGCGTGTCTACCAATTCCACCACCTCGGCACGACTTACTTCTTAGTGCGGGATATCGCTGGTCGGCTGCGCCGGAGCTGCAGGCTGAGTTTGTTCACTCTTTGCCGGTGCGCTCAGATTATCCCACTCGCTTCCTTTATTGGTTTTATTGCTGTTAATGTTGCCCAGCACAAGGCTAATAATAAAGAACAGTGTTGCCAGCACAGCAGTCGTACGGGTCATGAAATTACCAGAACCACTTGAACCGAACAGCGTACCGGACGCACCAGCGCCAAAGGAGGCTCCCATGTCAGCGCCTTTACCTTGCTGCAGCATAATCAGGCCAACAAGAGCCAGCGCTACAATAAGGAAAATAACTAAAAGAGCTTCGTACATAATCAACCTGTTCCTTGCGGGGTTGCCGCAGCCAATGCTTCAAACCAATAAAAGTGGGATGTTTATTGCTTTCCCACTGAAGCGGGTGTGAATACTAACCAAAGCGAATGACCTTCGCAAGGGCAATTTAAGCGCATTTTATCAAGTGCGGAAAAAAACAGCAAAATTGCGATCCCGGGCTATTAAAAAGGCGGCAACAGCCGCCTTTTTAAGCACTTATCGCGCTATTTTACAGCCTTAACTGCGTCAGCAATGCGATTCGCCAGCGATGTCACTTGCGCCTCGTCTTCACCTTCTACCATGACGCGAATTAACGGCTCAGTACCGGATTTACGCAATAACACACGACCGCGGCCAGCCAGCGTCGCTTCCACTTCTGCCGTCACCGTCTTGACCGTCTCGTCTTCCAGCGGATCGCCAATGCCTGCGGTAAAACGCACATTCACCAGCACTTGCGGGAACATCTTCATACCGCTGCACAAATCATGCAGGGACATGTGGTTACGCACCATTGCGGCAACCACCTGCAAACCGGCCACGATACCGTCTCCGGTCGTCGTTTTATCCAGCAAAATCACATGACCGGAGTTTTCAGCGCCGATGCGCCAGCCCTTCTCCTGCATTTTTTCCAGCACATAACGGTCGCCCACTTTCGCCCGCGCAAAGGGAATTCCCAGTTGCTTAAGCGCCAGTTCAAGCCCCATATTGCTCATCAGTGTGCCTACTGCCCCACCGCGCAGCTGTCCCTGGCGCAACCCCTCGCGGGCAATGATATACATGATTTGATCGCCATCGACCTTGTTGCCTTCGTGATCGACCATAATGACGCGGTCACCGTCACCATCAAAGGCAATGCCTAAATCGGCTTTCTCAACCAGAACGCGCTGCTGCAGCGCTGCAACATCCGTCGCGCCACATTTTTCGTTGATGTTAACGCCATCCGGATCACATCCAATGGCAATAACTTTCGCACCCAGTTCGCGAAAAACACTCGGTGCGATGTGGTAAGTCGCACCATTAGCGCAATCAACCACGATTTTTAACCCGTTAAGGCTCAGTTCATTCGGAAACGTCGCTTTACAAAACTCAATGTAACGACCAGCGGCATCAACAATACGGCTGGCCTTACCCAGTTCGGAGGAATCAACGCAGGTCAGTTCCTTTTCCATCTCAGCTTCAATGGCCTCTTCTACTGCGTCCGGCAGTTTTGTGCCGTCAATAGAGAAGAATTTAATGCCATTGTCATAAAAAGGGTTATGCGAAGCCGAAATCACAATTCCCGCTTCTGCGCGAAATGTGCGCGTGAGATAGGCTACCGCAGGCGTTGGCATTGGTCCGGTAAAGGACGCGGAAAGACCAGCCGCCGCAAGACCGGCCTCCAGCGCTGATTCCAGCATATAACCCGAAATACGGGTGTCTTTACCAATGATGATTTTACGCGATCCATGGCGCGCCAGTACTTTCCCGGCGGCCCAACCCAGCTTAAGCACAAAATCAGGGGTGATCGGCGCATCGCCAACGCGGCCACGAATACCATCGGTGCCAAAATATTTACGATTACTCATAGCGTTTGTTTTCCTTCGCTGACAGCGTGGCTTCCACCACCCGCATAGCTTCTACTGTTTCTTTTACATCGTGAACACGAATAATGTGCGCGCCTTGCATTGCCGCGATCACTGCGCAAGCCAGACTACCGCTTAATCGCTCGGAGGGACCAACATTAAGTAGCTGGCCTACCATCGACTTACGCGACATTCCGACCAGCAGAGGTAAGCCAAAATGATGAAACTCAGCCAGGCGGGCAAGCAATGCATAATTGTGGGAGAGATTTTTACCGAAACCGAACCCCGGGTCGAGCAACAATTTCTCTTTTGCGATCCCAGCCTGTTCGCATCTTGCTATATGCCCGATAAAAAAGCGATTCACGTCGGCAAACACATCATCATATTTCGGCGCTTCCTGCATGGTTTTTGGCTGGCCTTGCATATGCATCAGGCAAACCGGCAACCCGGTTTGCGCGACTGCTTCCAGCGCGCCCGGCTCTGTTAATGAACGGATATCGTTAATCATATGAGCGCCTACGCGCGCCGATTCGCGAATGACTTCAGGTTTAGACGTGTCGACGGAAATCCATACCTCAAAACGCTGTGCGATGGCTTCAACAACCGGGATTACGCGTTCAAGCTCCTCTTCTACATTAACATCGGCCGCTCCAGGACGCGTCGATTCCCCGCCGATATCCACAATTGTCGCCCCCGCATTGATCATCAGGTTCGCGTGCTTCACCGCCTCGATCAATGTGTTATGTGCACCGCCATCAGAAAAAGAATCTGGCGTTACATTGAGGATGCCCATTACATGGGGATGTGACAAATCCAGTGTTGAGCCCTGAGCATGGAGTTTCATGACTAAAAATCCCTGAGGTTGTGGCAGTTGGAAATTAAAAGAAAAACCCCGGAGCAAGCCCCGGGGTTTTCATTAAACACAGATCATCAGCGCAAATACTTATTTGTCGCCCAGCTGTTCTGACATGGTATTGCCCGGGTTTGGCGTACGCGGTTCATCGACCGGACGCGGCGCTCGCGGCGTACCATTATTGTCAGAGTTGTTCGTACCAGATTCTTCCCAACCTGCTGGCGGACGAACATCACGGCGTGACATCAGGTCATCAATCTGCGGTGCATCGATGGTCTCATATTTCATCAGAGCATCTTTCATCGCATGCAGAATATCCATATTCTCATTGAGCAGTTGACGTGCGCGATTATAGTTGCGTTCAATAAGCGATTTCACTTCCTGGTCGATGATTCGTGCGGTTTCATCGGACATATGTTTCGCTTTTGCAACGCTACGGCCCAGGAATACTTCGCCTTCCTCTTCCGCGTAAAGCAGCGGACCGAGTTTGTCGGAGAAGCCCCACTGGGTGACCATGTTACGGGCCAGGTTGGTCGCGACTTTGATATCGTTCGACGCACCGGTAGAAACATGTTCAACGCCGTAAATGATCTCTTCTGCCAGACGACCGCCGTACAGCGTTGAAATCTGGCTTTCCAGTTTCTGACGGCTGGCGCTAATGGCATCACCTTCCGGCAGGAAGAACGTCACACCCAGCGCACGGCCGCGCGGAATAATCGTCACTTTATGCACCGGATCGTGTTCCGGCACCAGACGACCAATAATCGCATGGCCTGCTTCGTGATATGCCGTGGACTCTTTCTGCGCTTCAGTCATCACCATGGAGCGGCGTTCCGCACCCATCATGATTTTGTCTTTCGCTTTTTCAAACTCGACCATCGACACAACGCGTTTGTTACCACGAGCGGCAAACAACGCAGCTTCGTTGACCAGGTTCGCCAAATCGGCACCGGAAAAGCCTGGCGTCCCACGTGCGATGATTGCCGCATCGATATCCGGCGACAGCGGCACACGGCGCATATGGACTTTCAGGATCTGCTCACGGCCACGAACGTCCGGCAGACCGACAACAACCTGGCGGTCAAAACGGCCCGGGCGCAACAAAGCAGGGTCGAGTACGTCCGGACGGTTAGTCGCGGCAATAACGATAATACCTTCGTTGCCTTCGAAACCATCCATCTCAACCAGCATCTGGTTCAGCGTCTGTTCACGCTCATCGTGACCACCACCGAGACCCGCGCCACGCTGGCGGCCTACGGCGTCAATTTCATCGATGAAGATAATGCACGGCGCGGCTTTCTTAGCTTGCTCGAACATGTCACGCACACGAGATGCACCGACACCAACGAACATTTCTACAAAGTCAGAACCCGAAATGGTGAAGAACGGCACCTTCGCTTCACCGGCGATCGCTTTCGCCAGCAGCGTTTTACCCGTACCCGGAGGACCGACCATCAGGACACCTTTCGGGATTTTACCGCCCAGTTTCTGGAAACGGCTCGGCTCACGCAGATATTCAACCAGCTCGCCAACTTCTTCTTTTGCCTCGTCACACCCGGCAACGTCAGCGAAAGTAGTTTTGATCTGATCTTCCGTAAGCATACGCGCCTTGCTCTTACCGAACGACATGGCACCTTTGCCACCACCGCCCTGCATCTGACGCATAAAGAAAATCCAGACCCCAATCAGCAGCAGCATCGGGAACCAGGAGATGAAAATAGTCGTCAGAACGCTCTGCTCTTCCGGCGGTTCACCTACAACCTTGACGTTTTTCGTCACCAGGTTGTCGAGCAGTTTCGGATCCTGGACCGGGATGTAAGTCGTGTAACGGTTACTATCTTTCTTGGTAACGTTGATCTCACGTCCGTTGATACGCGCTTCGCGAACCTGGTCCTGGTTGACCTCTTGCAGGAAGGTAGAATAGTCCACCTTACGGCTATTCGACTCGCTGGGCCCAAAGCTCTGGAATACTGACATCAGCACGACGGCAATGACCAGCCAGAGTATTAGGTTTTTCGCCATGTCACTCAAGGGATTAACCTCATATTACAACTGTGTTAAAAACAGCGTCAGGATACAACATAACCCATCTCTTTCAAACCAAAGGCCGAAATCAACGGGTTATCATTTTCGCCCGGTCGCTACAATATACACTTCACGTGAACGCGCACGTGAAGAGTCCGGTTTACGCACTTTAACCTTCGTAAACAGGGAGCGAATTTCGGTGAGATACTCATCGAAACCTTCGCCCTGGAACACCTTCACTAAAAAACTTCCGCCTGGCGCCAACACATCACGGCACATCTCCAGCGCCAGCTCCACCAGATACATGGAACGGGGGATATCAACAGCAGGTGTACCGCTCATATTCGGCGCCATATCTGACATGACAACCTGAACTTTACTGTCACCAACGCGATCCAGTAACGCTTTCAGAACTAATTCATCACGAAAATCGCCCTGAAGGAAGTCAACACCAACGATTGGATCCATCGGTAAAAGATCGCAAGCGATGATACGACCATTACCACCAATCTGCGTGACCGCATATTGCGACCATCCACCTGGGGCTGCGCCCAAGTCGACAACCGTCATACCCGGCTTAAAAAGTTTGTCACTTTGCTGTATTTCATCAAGTTTAAACCAGGCACGGGATCGCAACCCTTTTTTCTGCGCCTGTTGAACATATTTATCGCTAAAGTGTTCCTGAAGCCAGCGGCTCGAACTGGCAGAACGCTTTTTACCTGTCATTTAACTTTCCATCTGGGTTCATCGTCGACATCGAGAAATTTCGACGCGCAATTTGGCGATACAGTGGAGATGGCGGTAGAATGACCCGTTTTCAATCCCAACGTAAGCAAAATATACGATGAATCTGAGTACTAAACAAAAACAGCACCTGAAAGGTCTGGCACATCCGCTCAAGCCGGTAGTTATGCTTGGCAATAATGGTTTGACCGAAGGGGTACTGGCCGAGATTGAACAAGCGCTAGAGCACCATGAGCTCATCAAGGTGAAGATCGCCTCTGAAGACAGAGAAACTAAGACCTTGATCGTGGAAGCTATCGTTCGCGAAACCGGCGCCTGCAACGTACAGGTCATCGGTAAAACGCTGGTGCTTTATCGCCCAACCGCGGAGCGTAAAATTTCGCTGCCACGCTAAGGATATCCTGAATTGAACACAAAATCTGTGTAAAACGAGGGGTTTCCGCCAGCAGAGGTGCAAAATGCCACGCTCCCGGAATTCATAAAAGGCCGCAGTGCGGCCTTTTTCTTTTCTTTACAATCCGTCAACAATCGACGCGAAGACAGCGATCAAAGATATTCCACTTTGATAATTTCGTATTCCACTTCGCCGCCCGGCGTACGAATCACTACCACATCATCCTGCTCTTTACCGACCAGGCCGCGGGCAATGGGGGAATTGACTGAAATCAGGTTCTGTTTAAAGTCGGCTTCATCATCGCCAACAATGCGATAAGTCTGCTCTTCGTCATTATCGAGGTTTAATACCGTGACGGTGGAACCAAAAATAACACGGCCGCTTTTCGGCATTTTAGAAATGTCGATCACCTGCGCATTGGACAATTTTGCTTCGATATCTTTAATTCGCCCTTCGCAGAAGCCCTGCTGCTCGCGCGCTGCGTGATATTCCGCATTCTCTTTCAGATCGCCATGTTCGCGGGCTTCCGCGATGGCGGCAATGATTTCAGGGCGACGAACGGATTTCAGAAACTCCAGTTCTTCGCGCAATTTTTCGGCACCACGTAAAGTCATCGGAATAGCTTGCATTGTTATACCTCTTGAACATTCCTGTAGGGAGCGGTAACCCACCCCATCTGATCTACCTCCCCCGTACACCGGCATATACCGTCGGGCAGGAGCAAAAGAAAACTGACCCGGGGACAAAGCCCCAGGTCAGCGCAATTTTTCAATTTGATACGTATTTTACCCGGAAGTTCACTATGGGTCATCGTTTACTTTCCGGGTCGTTGCGCCGTAGTATGACGGCTTGTTTACTGCTTCCTAGCGCGAGATTATGCGATTTTCCAGCTTTATCATCGGATTGACCACAAGTATAGCCCTGAACGTTCAGGCCGCGAATGTAGACGAATACATAAACCAACTGCCGGATGGTGCAAACCTGGCGCTGATGGTGCAAAAAGTCGGAGCTCAGGCGCCAGAAATTGATTACCACGGTAAACAAATGGCGCTGCCAGCCAGTACTCAGAAGGTCATCACCGCGCTGGCGGCACTGTTGCAGCTTGGGCCGGACTTTCACTTTACAACCACGCTGGAAAGCAAAGGTTCTGTCGAGAACGGTACACTAAAAGGTGACTTAATTGCACGATTTGGCGGCGATCCGACGCTAAAACGTCAGGATATTCGCAATATGGTCGCGGCGCTAAAAAAGTCAGGTGTGCAGAAAATCGAAGGCAATGTGCTGGTCGATACCTCTATTTTTGCCAGTCATGATAAAGCGCCAGGCTGGCCGTGGAACGACATGACGCAATGCTTTAGCGCACCACCTGCTGCGGCGATTATCGATCGCAACTGCTTCTCGATTTCGCTCTATAGCGCGCAAAAACCGGGCGATTTGGCCTATATCCGCATCGCGAATTATTATCCGGTGAATATGTTCAGCCAGGTGCGCACGCTCGCACGCGGCTCCGCAGAGGCGCAGTATTGCGAACTGGATGTCGTTCCAGGCGATTTAAATCGCTTTACGCTAACGGGATGCCTGCCGCAGCGTGCCGATCCGCTCCCGCTGGCTTTCGCCATTCAGGACGGAGCAAGCTACGCCGGTGCAATTTTGAAAGCAGAATTGAACGACGCAGGCATCACCTATAGCGGCACCTTGCTGCGCCAGACGCAAGAGAACCAGGCCGGTACTGTCATTGCCAGCAAGCAGTCGGCACCGCTTCACGATCTGCTAAAGCAGATGCTGAAAAAATCAGACAATATGATCGCTGATACGGTGTTTCGTATGATTGGTCACGCGCGCTTTGGCGTACCGGGTACCTGGCGAGCAGGATCGGATGCAGTGCGACAGATCCTGCGCCAGCAGGCTGGCGTCGATCTCGGAAATACAATCATCGCTGATGGTTCCGGTCTGTCACGACATAACCTGCTGGCACCCGCCACGATGATGCAAGTTCTGCAATATATTGCGCAGCATGACACCGAGCTCAATTTCATCTCAATGCTGCCGCTGGCAGGCTATGATGGCTCCCTGCAATATCGCGCTGGCCTGCATGAAGCGGGTGTAGACGGCAAAGTTTCGGCCAAAACAGGCTCCTTGCAAGGCGTGTATAACCTGGCCGGCTTTATTACTACCGCGAGCGGTCAGCGGATGGCTTTCGTGCAGTATCTTTCTGGTTATGCTGTCGAACCTGCAGATCAGCGTAATCGCCGCATTCCACTGGTGCGTTTTGAAAGCCGTCTGTACAAAGATATCTACCAGAATAACTAATAAAAATGCCGGGTTAGCACACGCTACCCGGCATTTTTGTTGGCGAAATTCCCCCGCTCAGCCGGGAAAATCGTAGCGATTAACGTTTGTAGATGAACTCGACGCCTTCTTCGTCGTCTTCGTCCCAGTCGTCATCCCACTCTTCGTCTTCTTCAACCACTTCAGCTTCTTCAAGCTGCTGGCGATGATAGTCATCCCACATAAACTCGACTTTCTCAGGCTGCTGCTCTTCCCGCGCCTGGGTGATCGGGTTTTCGATGATAAAGGTCATCACGTCCCAGCACAGGTCTTTCACGCCCTGCTGGCTGGCCGCTGAGATAAGGTAGAATTTATCTTCCCAACCCAGCGCCTCAGCGATGGTTTTTGCTTTAGCTTCTGCTTCCGCTTTATCCATCAGATCGATTTTGTTGAATACCAACCAACGCGGTTTGGCCGCCAGCTTCTCGCTGTATTTTTCCAGTTCACCGATGATGACACGGGCATTTTCCGCCGGATCGGAACCATCGATCGGATCGATATCGATCAGATGCAGCAGGACGCGGCAACGCTCCAGATGCTTCAGGAAACGGATCCCGAGGCCTGCGCCATCAGCAGCCCCTTCGATCAACCCCGGAATATCGGCAACCACAAAGCTCTTTTCGTTATCCATACGGACAACACCAAGGCTCGGCACCAGCGTGGTAAACGGATAATCCGCCACTTTGGGTTTTGCGGCAGATACTGCGCGAATAAAGGTCGATTTACCCGCGTTTGGCATACCAAGCATACCCACGTCGGCCAGCAACATCAGTTCCAGTTGCAGGTCGCGCTTATCGCCCGGCGTGCCCATCGTTTTCTGACGAGGCGTGCGGTTAACCGAGGATTTAAACCGCGTGTTGCCCAGACCATGCCAGCCACCTTTCGCGACCATCAGGCGCTGACCATGTTTAGTCATATCGCCCATTGTCTCGCCAGTGCCCTGGTCGATAACACGCGTACCGACCGGTACTTTTACCGTAATATCTTTTCCGCGTTTCCCTGTACAGTCGCGGCTCTGGCCATTCTGTCCGCGTTCAGCACGGAAAGATTTTTCAAAACGGTAGTCAATCAGGGTATTGAGGTTTTCGTCCGATTCCAGCCAGACATCGCCGCCATCACCACCGTCGCCGCCATCAGGGCCGCCTCTTGGGATATACTTTTCGCGGCGGAAGCTCACACAACCGTTACCGCCATCACCTGCCACGACAAGGATCGTAGCTTCATCAACAAACTTCATTTTACTCTCCGTAACTCATTCGCCTGAGCGGGGCACAGTGGCGACCACTTCGCGACTGCGCCAGCGTCCCAAAAGACGATGGCCAATAGCGGAAAACATCGCGCCCGCAACCACGACAAACGCACCGAGATAACCGATAAGGTTTAACATCGGTCTGGCGAAAACATCGGGCCAGGCCATTGATAATAAATCTGAAAAAAACAGCGTAAAGAGCGGTGTCAGCGTGATTAATGCGCTCACCTGCGCCGCCTGCCAGCGAGCCATCGCTTCCGCCAGCGCACCATAACCCACCAGCGTATTCAGGCCACAAAACACCAGACAAGCCAGTTGCCAGTCACTCAACTGAAGCAGCACGGCGGGTTTTGCCAGCGGCAATAACGCAATTGTACATAAAGTGTACAGCAAAAAGAGGATCTGCTGGGAAGCCAGGCGCCGCAATAACACTTTTTGTGCGACGCCGTAACTCACCCACACCGTGGCTGCTCCGACGCCAAAAATCACGCCCCAGGTGTAATCTGTCAGGCGGGTAAAAATCTCCACCAGACTGGTGTTAAAAAACATCACCAGACCACAGATAAGCATCAGCGCACCGATAACCTGGGTACCGCGCATTTTCTCTTTGAGAATAACAACGCTGGCAATCATCATGCCCACAGGCGAAAGTTGACCGATTACCTGTGAAGCCGTAGGACTAACGTATTGCAGGGAAGAGCTGAAGAGGATGAAATTCCCGAACAGCCCACCTGTGGCAATTGCCAACAAAACCAACCAGCGCGGCTTGCGAAAAAGATGCAGCGGGGGCAGTTTTTTTTTCCAGCCGAGAATCAAACCAAGGCCGATTCCCGCCATTAAAAAGCGATAAAACACCACCGTTGGCGGTTCCATCACTTCCAGCACCTGCTTCATGGCGATAGGTAACGCGCCCCAGCACATCGCGGTTGTGAGCGCCAGCGCAATACCGATGCCTGCCTGCTGTTTCATGCCCGTATTCCCTGCCAGAATTTACCGGACTTCTAATGTAAAAAGCCCCGCAACGTGTTGCGGGGCTTTCTTCCGTTACCGGGACGCGAAAAACTTATTCAGCAACGATGCTGATGAATTTACGGTTTTTCGGGCCTTTAACTTCGAACTTAACTTTACCGTCAGTCAAAGCGAACAGAGTGTGGTCACGGCCGCAACCTACGTTAGAACCAGCGTGGAATTTGGTACCACGTTGACGAACGATGATGCTACCTGCCAGAACTGCTTCACCGCCGAAGCGTTTTACGCCCAGACGTTTAGCTTCTGAATCGCGACCGTTACGAGTTGAGCCGCCAGCCTTTTTATGTGCCATTTAAATCTACTCCTCAGGTCTTAGGCGCTGATGCCAGTAATTTTCACATCAGTAAACCACTGACGGTGGCCCTGCTGCTTACGGTAGTGTTTACGACGACGAAACTTAACGATTTTAACTTTCTCGCCACGACCGTGAGCAACAACTTCAGCTTTGATTACGCCGCCATCAACGAAAGGAACGCCGATTTTGACTTCTTCACCGTTTGCGATCATCAGAACTTCAGCGAATTCAACAGATTCGCCAGTTGCGATGTCCAGCTTTTCCAGGCGAACGGTCTGACCTTCGCTTACTCGGTGTTGTTTACCACCACTTTGGAAAACCGCGTACATATAAAACTCCGCTTCCGCGCACATATTCTGATCAATTCAGAGTGCGCTATAAATATTCACAATAGGGCGCGAATATTACGCAACTTGCTAGCCTTTGACAAGAGTGATCGTCACTCCATGCAGAAAAAAAACACAACATGTAAGGTAACGTTTATCTGGCGCATTTTTTCAGTACAATCAACAATACTATTCTAACCCGTAACCCTTTGTTATCCCATTTTGCTATGTGGTAAACAGGACTGAAAGCCCGGCTTTTGCGATGAATTTAGAAAAAATCAATGAGTTAACCGCGCACGATATGGCGGGTGTAAACGCGACGATTCTGCAACAACTCAACTCAGATGTTCAGTTAATCAACCAGTTGGGTTATTACATCGTAAGCGGCGGCGGCAAACGCATCCGTCCGATGATTGCCGTGTTGGCGGCGCGAGCCGTTGGCTATGAGGGCAATTTGCATGTCACTATTGCCGCATTAATCGAATTTATTCACACCGCGACCCTTCTCCATGACGATGTTGTGGACGAGTCCGACATGCGCCGCGGCAAAGCCACCGCTAACGCGGCCTTTGGCAACGCAGCGAGCGTGTTGGTCGGTGATTTTATCTACACCCGCGCTTTCCAGATGATGACCAGCCTCGGCTCGCTGAAAGTGCTGGAAGTAATGTCAGAAGCCGTAAACGTGATTGCTGAAGGCGAAGTCCTGCAGTTGATGAACGTCAACGACCCGAATATCACCGAAGAAAACTATATGCGCGTCATTTACAGCAAAACCGCCCGTCTGTTTGAAGCGGCGGCTCAGTGCTCCGGCTTGCTGGCGGGTTGTACAGAAGCGCAGGAAAAAGGGCTGCAGGATTACGGCCGCTATCTGGGAACGGCTTTCCAGCTCATCGACGATTTGCTTGATTACAGCGCAGACGGTGAAACGCTCGGCAAAAACACTGGCGATGACCTGAATGAAGGCAAACCGACGTTACCGTTGTTACATGCCATGCATAACGGCACACCAGAACAAGCACAGATGATCCGCGAAGCTATCGAGCAAGGAAACGGCCGACACCTTCTGGAACCTGTTCTGGAAGCAATGGCGGCCTGCGGCTCACTGGAATGGACGCGTCGTCGTGCGGAAGAAGAAGCGGATAAAGCAATTGCTGCTTTACAAGTTCTGCCGGATTCACCGTGGCGTGAAGCGTTGGTCGGTCTTGCCCACATCGCCGTTCAGCGCGATCGTTAATCTTTCCAGCTTCCCGCGCATTGTCGCGGGAAAGTTCCAATAAGTTTTATTAAACCACGTAAAAACCAAAAATAACCAGTAATATCAAGCCTTGTCATAATCCTAAAACGCAAAATATTACATGAGCTTTTCAGAACAATTGCTCCCACATGCGTATAGTAAATAGCGTTGTTGGCGTAAATAATTGACACCTATTTTCTATCAGGGAGATGTTATGGAAACAAAATTAATGGACTGGCACCAGGCTGATATCATTGCCGGACTGCGTAAAAAAGGAACATCACTGGCCGCGGAATCCCGTAAAAACGGGTTAAGCTCTTCAACCCTCGCTAACGCTCTGACCCGCTCATGGCCAAAAGGGGAATTGATTATTGCTCGTGCGCTGGATACCGATCCCTGGGTTATCTGGCCATCACGTTATCATGATCCTGTCACCCATGAATTTATTGATAAGACGAAGCTGATCAGGAAAAAAAGGGAGGAAAAATAAGCGGTCATGCAAGTAGCACCTCCCCTTGCTTGCCAGAACAAGCGATAGAAAAAAAGGGAGCCGAGGCTCCCTTCTTACTGTACCGCAGACAGGATTATTCGCCTTTGACGCGCTCAATATTCGCGCCAAGCGCACTGAGTTTATCTTCAATACGCTCATAGCCACGATCGATATGATAGATACGATCAACGATGGTGGTTCCTTCCGCAATACAACCCGCCAGCACAAGGCTTGCAGAAGCACGTAAATCGGTTGCCATGACCTGCGCACCGGAAAGCTTTTCTACGCCGTGGCAAATCGCTGTATTACTTTCGATTTCCGCGTGAGCACCCATACGGATCAGCTCAGGGATATGCATGAAACGGTTTTCGAAGATAGTCTCGGTGATAACGCCCGTACCTTCAGCCACCAGGTTCAGCAGCGTAAATTGCGCCTGCATATCGGTCGGGAACCCCGGATGCGGAGCCGTACGCACGTTCACTGCTTTCGGGCGCTTGCCATGCATATCAAGGCTAATCCAGTCTTCGCCAACTTCAATATCCGCACCAGCATCGCGTAGCTTAGCCAGCACCGCGTCCAGCGTATCCGGCTGAGCGTTACGGCAGACAATTTTACCGCCAGAAATCGCCGCCGCGACCAGGAAAGTCCCGGTTTCGATACGATCAGGCAGGACGCGATAAACACCGCCGCCCAGACGTTTCACCCCTTCGATGGTGATGCGATCGGTTCCCATACCGGTGATTTTTGCACCGAGGGTATTGAGGAAGTTCGCCGTATCAACAATTTCCGGCTCACGGGCGGCATTCTCTATAATGGTCGTGCCTTCCGCCAGCGTCGCAGCAGACATAATCGTTACAGTCGCGCCAACGCTTACTTTATCCATCACGATATGCGCGCCTTTCAGACGCCCGTTGACGGAAGCTTTGACGTAGCCCTCTTCCAGCTTGATCTCCGCGCCCAGTTGTTCCAGGCCGGTAATGTGCAGATCCACCGGACGCGCGCCAATGGCACAACCGCCAGGCAGGGAGACCTGCCCCTGACCGAAACGCGCCACCAACGGCCCCAGCGCCCAAATAGATGCGCGCATGGTTTTCACCAGCTCGTAAGGTGCGCAGAAAACATTGACGTCGCCTGCATCGATCCACACGGATCCATTACGTTCCACCTTGGTACCCAACTGACTGAGCAGTTTCATGGTGGTATCGATATCTTTCAGTTTCGGAACGTTACGGATTTCAACCGGCTCTTCCGCCAGCAACGCGGCAAAAAGAATCGGCAGCGCGGCGTTTTTCGCACCTGAAATTGTCACTTCGCCCTGGAGACGCGTCGGCCCCTGTACACGAAACTTATCCATTCATCTGATCTCTGTTAAGAATTCACACGCGCAGTGGGTTTATCCCCTGCGCTCAAAAGCCGTTAAGTTTGCGATCCCGCGCCCACTCCGCCGGAGTGTAGGCTTTGATCGACAGGGCATGGATACGATTGTCTGCGATGTATTCCATCAGCGGGCCATAAATGGTCTGTTGTTTCTTGACCCGGCTCATGCCGTCAAAAATCTCACCCACAGCAACAACCTGAAAGTGACTGCCATCGCCAGTGACGTGGGCTTCCTGGAGAGAGAGTGCGTTCATCAGCACCGTCTGAATTTCATGATTTTCCATGGGTGTAAATATCATCTAATAGTGAAAACAGTCACACATCTTAGAGGAAAGTGGCGTCGGCTTAAACAAGCAAAAAGCCCCATCAATATAAAGGATGGGGCCTTAAGTAGTAACGCATTGAAAAAATTAGTGAGGCAATACATCCTGCGGCAAATTATAGAGCGCGGCGAGGGTAGACACATTTTCACTCACCCCAGCAAGCACAACATTATTTCCCTGCTTTTTGCCCTGTGCCACCAGATGTACCAGCAGCGCGACGCCTGCGGTATCAACACGTGACACGCCGTGTAAGTCGATGCAGGTCACCCCATTCATCGCCTCCACGCGCGCATCCCACAACGGGTTTAAGAGATCCTGATCCAGTTCACCTAACAGTTTCAGGCAGTCTCCATCGCGCGACCAGCGTAGATTGGCTGTCATTGCTTTTTCTCGTCCAGGGTAATTTTCTGGCGGGAAATAGATTGCAGCTCAGCGGTTAAACCGTCGATACCTTTGGTACGCAGCAGATCGCTCCATTCGTTCTGTTTGGTCGTGATCATGCTCACCCCTTCGGCAATCATGTCGTAAGCCTGCCAGTTGCCGCTCTGCGTGTTTTTACGCCACTGGAAATCCAGGCGCACCGGCGGACGGCCATTTGGATCGATGATAGTCACGCGGATCGGCACAATCGTCGCATCGCCCAGCGGCTGCTCCGGCGCAATCTGATAGGTCTGCCCGTGATACATTGCCAGCGCCTGGCCGTAAGCCTGTTTCAGATATTCGCGAAATGCAGCGAAATAGGCTTCACGCTGTGCGGGGGTCGCTTCTTTAAAATAACGGCCCAGCACCAACGCACCGGCGTATTTCACCTGCACATAGGGCAGTAGTTCCTGATCAACAACGTCGCGCAGGTAGTCCGGGTTCGCACGGATTTTCGGCTGCTCATTTTTGAGGCGATCAAAGGTTTTCTGTGCCGCGTCTTTCATTGCGGCGTAAGGGTTAGCTTGATCGGCCGCCATCGCGGCACCCAACGGCGCAATTACCAGCAGGGCAACCATTAATAGACGTTTAAACATGCGTCAATTCTCCTCGTTAATTCGTCTGGCCAGCAGACGGTGCGGCTTGAGTATTCCCTGCATCGTGGGCTGCCGCATCGCCTGAATTCTTATTGTCACCGCCTTTACTGTTGTAAAGGAATTGTCCGATAAGATCCTCAAGCACGATGGCGGACTTGGTGTCCTGAATGGTGCTTCCTTCTTTAAGCATAGAAGTTCCCATCTCAGGATCGTCAAAGCCAACGTTCAGCGCCAGATACTGCTCACCTAACAACCCGGAAGTGCGGATCGCCAGCGAGCTGGTATCCGGGATCTGGTTGTAACGTTCTTCAATATCCAGCGCGACGCGCGGCAGATAGGTTTTGGGATCGAGAGAGATATCAGCAACACGCCCGATCACCACACCGCCAATTCTTACCGGCGAATGTGCTTTCAGACCGCCAATGTTGTCAAAGGTGGCATAGACACGGTAAGTCGGCTCGGTGCGCATGGAGGCGACATCCGCCGCTTTTAAGCAGATGAAGAGTCCAGCCAGCAGCGCCAGCACAAGGAAAACACCGACCCAAATTTCACTTTTTTTCGTTTGCATGAACTCAATTCCCAAACATCAGTGCGGTGAGCACAAAATCAAGGCCAAGCACGGCCAACGAGGAGTGCACAACGGTGCGTGTTGTCGCCCGGCTAATGCCGGCAGAAGTCGGGATCGCATCATAACCATTAAATAACGCAATCCAGGTCACCGTGATGGCAAACACCACGCTTTTAATCAGACAGTTAACCAGATCCATCCGCCATTCGACGGCGTTTTGCATCGCGGTCCAGAAAAAGCCTGTATCAATACCTTTCCAGTTAACGCCAACCAGCGAACCGCCCCAAATACCGACAGCGACAAAGATAATGGTTAACAGCGGTAGCGAGATGACCCCCGCCCAAAATCGCGGCGAAATCACGCGTCGCAGCGGATCGACCGCCATCATTTCAAGGCTGGAAAGCTGCTCGGTTGCGCGCATCAAGCCAATCTCAGCCGTTAAGGCAGAACCAGCCCGGCCTGCGAACAGCAACGCAGCGACAACCGGCCCCAACTCGCGCAGTAGCGACAGCGCCACCAGCATGCCAAGACTGGTTTCGGCGCTGTAGGTGGTCAACACCAGGTAACCCTGCAGACCGAGCACCATACCGATAAACACGCCGGAAACAATAATAATGAGCATCGACAGTACGCCGACATTATAAAGCTGGCGAACCAGCAGCGGCGCGTGTTTGCGGAATTCGGGTTTTCCCACCACCGCATTAAAGAGCATCAAACCGGCGCGTCCGAACGTCGCGATCGTTTTGATTCCGCGGTGCCCAAGCGATGCCAGTGCATTTAGCAGCATGAGCGTCTTAACTCCCTGTTTCTAATAAATCGGTCTGATAATCACCCGCAGGGTAGCGGAACGGAACCGGGCCATCGGCAATGCCATCCAGGAACTGACGCACGCGCGGATCGCTGTTCTCTTGCAACCCTTGCGCACTACCGTGGGCGACAATTTTCCTGTCAGCCACAATATAGGCGTAATCAGCAATACTCAGCACTTCAGGAACATCGTGGGAAACCACAATACAGGTGACACCCAGCGCGCTATTCAGCTCGGAGATCAGCTTCACCAGCACGCCCATCGTGATAGGGTCCTGACCTACAAAGGGTTCATCGAACATGATCAGGTCCGGCTCCAGCGCGATCGCTCGCGCCAGCGCGGCGCGTCGCGCCATACCGCCTGAGAGTTCAGATGGCATTAAGTCCGCCGCACCGCGCAGCCCTACTGCTTCCAGCTTCATCATCACCGTGCTTCGCAGCAACGGCTCGGGCAGCAGAGTGTGCTCACGCAAAGGATAGGCAACATTGTCAAAAACGTTCATATCGGTAAACAACGCGCCAGACTGAAACAGCATGCTCATTCTTTTGCGCACGGTGAACAGACGCGAACGGGTCATCTCTGGCACGTTTTCGCCATCGAATAAAATCTCACCGCTATCAGGCGGGATTTGTCCACCGATCAGACGCAGGAGCGTCGTTTTGCCGATCCCTGAAGGTCCCATAATGGCGGTGATCTTACCGCGAGGTACCGTCAGTGAAATATTGTCAAAGATTGGGCGGCTGCCGCGGGAGAAGCTGACGCCACGAACATCGACCAAATTCGCCACAGTCTGGCTCATTTCCTCTTCCTTATAAGCCTCGTCGGCCACAAGCATGACGCTTGATAACATCACGAACCCAACATTTTTACAGAATATTACCTGCTGGGGTTAGCGAAAGCTGGCATTTGTTTTACTTTTGAGCCGCATAAAGTCAAAATTAGGAATCATTACGCTACGCGGAACTCCCGGTTTTACCCGGCATGGCAGCCTGCGAGCCGGCGGATTATACCTGAAGAAAGGACGTTAGATGCTTTTAGCGACGGCGCTATTGATAATTGGTTTACTCTTAGTGGTCTACAGTGCCGATCGTCTGGTGTTCGCTGCTTCGATCCTTTGCCGCACATTCGGTGTACCGCCTTTAATCATCGGCATGACCGTTGTAAGCATCGGTACCTCACTACCCGAGATAATCACTTCCGTCGCCGCATCGCTGCATGGGCAGTTGGATCTGGCTATCGGCACGGCGATCGGTTCTAACATCACGAATATCTTGTTGATCCTCGGCGTCGCCGCGCTTTTACACCCTTTTACCGTACATTCCGATATTCTGCGCCGCGAATTACCGTTAACCTTGGTAGCCAGTCTGCTGGCAGGCGTGGTGTTGTACAATGGGCACCTCAGCCGCTTTGACGGCATTATTTTACTGCTATTAGCCGTGCTATGGCTGGTGTTCATTGTTAAAATTGCCCGCCTGGCCGAGCGCCAGGGCAACGACAGTCTCACCCGAGAGCAGGTGGCGGAGTTACCGCGAGACGGCAGCCTTTCAGTCGCGTTCCTCTGGCTGGGTGTAGCGTTAATTATCATGCCGATGGCAACACGTATGGTGGTGGATAACGCGACAGTGGTAGCGAACTACTTTGCTATCAGCGAGCTGACCATTGGCCTGACGGTTATTGCTATCGGTACTGGCCTGCCTGAACTGGCGACAGCGATTGCCGGTGCGCGCAAAGGTGAAGACGATATCGCCATTGGTAATATTATTGGTTCAAACATCTTTAACATTGCTATCGTGCTGGGTTTGCCCGCGCTGATTGCGCCGGGCGACTTTAACCCGATAGCCTTTACGCGTGATTATGGCGTGATGTTGCTGGTCAGTGCCCTTTTTGCCCTGATTTGCTGGCGACGTAAGCAAATCAGCAGAGGTATCGGCGCACTGTTGTTGGGCGGGTTTATCGTGTGGCTGGCGCTGCTCTACTGGCTGTCGCCGCTTTTGACTGGATAATCGGATACGCATTATGTCGCAAATAGATTTGCAGCCGGGTTTTGACTTTCAACAAGCAGGTAAAGACGTCCTGGAAATTGAACGTGAAGGCCTCGCAGAGCTGGATCAGTACATCAACGCCGACTTCACGCAGGCGTGCGAAAAAATGTTCTATTGCGCCGGGAAAGTGGTGGTGATGGGAATGGGCAAATCGGGCCATATCGGTAGAAAAATGGCCGCCACATTTGCCAGCACTGGAACCCCCTCTTTCTTTGTGCATCCGGGCGAAGCGGCCCACGGTGATCTTGGGATGGTCAGCCCGCAAGATGTGGTCATTGCTCTGTCAAATTCAGGGGAGTCGAACGAGATCCTCGCGCTGATCCCGGTGCTGAAGCGATTAAAAGTTTCGTTGATTTGCATGACCAGCCGACCAGAAAGCAGCATGGCGCGCGCCGCCGATATTCACTTATGCGTTAAGGTTCCGAAAGAAGCCTGTCCGCTGGGTCTGGCCCCCACCTCCAGCACCACGGCGGCGCTGGTAATGGGTGATGCGCTGGCTGTCGCGTTGCTAAAAGCGCGCGGTTTTACGGCGGAAGATTTCGCCTTATCGCATCCCGGCGGTGCACTGGGCCGCAAACTGTTGCTGCGCGTCAATGACATCATGCATACCGGTGACGAAATCCCCCATGTCAGTAAAAACGCCAGCCTGCGTGATGCACTGCTTGAAATCACGCGTAAAAACCTGGGTATGACGGTTATCTGCGATGATTTGATGAAAATTGAAGGCATCTTTACCGACGGTGACTTACGCCGCGTGTTCGATATGGGCGGCGATGTCCGCAGCATGGGCATTGCCGACGTCATGACGCCCGGCGGTGTTCGGGTTCGTCCCAACACACTGGCAGTGGATGCGCTGAATCTGATGCAATCCCGGCACATTACCTCCGTGTTGGTGGCCGATGGCGACCAGTTGCTGGGTGTGTTACATATGCACGATTTACTGCGCGCTGGCGTAGTGTAAAGAAGGACATAAGAATGAGTAATGCTGGCGCGTCGCTTGCGACCTGTTATGGGCCGGTAAGCACGCAAGTTATGGCGAAAGCGGAAAAAATACGCCTGTTGATTCTGGATGTGGACGGCGTGTTATCCGATGGGCTCATCTATATGGGCAATAACGGAGAAGAGCTGAAAGCATTTAATGTGCGCGATGGTTACGGGATCCGCTGTGTGCTCACTTCCGACATTGAGGTTGCCATAATTACCGGGCGAAAAGCTAAACTAGTGGAAGATCGCTGCGAAACGCTAAAGATTAAGCACTTGTATCAAGGTCAGTCGGATAAACTGCTCGCTTACCGCGAGCTGCTGGCAAAACTGGCGCTCACCCCCGAGCAGGTTGCTTATGTGGGTGATGATCTGATCGACTGGCCAGTGATGGCGGAAATTGGCTTGAGCGTTGCCGTTGCCGATGCCCATCCGCTGCTGCTTTCACGCGTGGATTACGTTACGCGCATTAATGGCGGCCGAGGCGCAGTTCGTGAAGTCTGTGATTTGTTGTTGCTGGCGCAGGGCAAGCTGGATGAGGCCAAAGGGCAATCGATATGAGTAAAACCAGACGTTGGGTCATCATTCTGCTGGCGCTGGCCGCACTGATCCTGATAGGGATCAACTTGACGGCTCAGGATGAGCCGAATCCGGTCGCCACCAACAATGCCGACCCGACTTACAAAAGCCAACATACGGATACGGTGGTTTATAGCCCGGAAGGGGCACTTAACTACCGGCTTATCGCGCAGAACGTGGAATACTTTTCTGCTGAAGGTGTGAGTTGGTTCGCGCAGCCCGTCCTGACAACATTCGACGAGAATAAGGTTCCAACCTGGTCGATAAAGTCAGACAAAGCGAAGCTGACCGATGACAAAATGCTTTATCTTTATGGACATGTTGAAGTCAATGCGCTGACGGCGGACGCCCAGCTGCGAAAAATCACCACGGATAACGCCCAGATTAACCTGGTAACGCAGGATGTTACCTCGAATGATCAGGTCACGTTGTACGGTACAACATTTAATTCCACCGGCCTGAAAATGCGCGGCAATTTACGCAGCAAAAACGCCGAGCTGATTGAAAAGGTTAGAAGCTCCTATGAAATTCAAAACAAACAAACGCAGCCTTAATCTTGTATTGGCCACCACGCTTTTGGCCGCCGCGCTTCCGGCGCTCGCCGTAACTGGGGATACCGATCAACCTATCCATATCGACTCCGATCAGCAGTCGCTGGATATGCAGGGTAATGTCGTGACCTTCACTGGCAACGTCGTGGTAACCCAGGGGACGATTAAAATTAATGCCGACAAAGTCGTCGTTACTCGTCCGGGTGGTCAGCAAGGTAAAGAGATCATTGACGGCTACGGCAACCCGGCGACCTTTTACCAAATGCAGGACAATGGCAAACCCGTTAAGGGCCACTCCTCGCAGATGCATTACGAACTGGAAAAAGATTTTGTTGTGCTGACTGGTAACGCCTATCTGGAACAACTGGATAGCAATATCACCGGTGACAAAATCACTTATCTGGTGAAAGAGCAGAAAATGCAGGCGTTCAGCGACAAAGGCAAACGCGTGACCACCGTTCTGGTTCCGTCGCAGTTGCAGGATAAGAGCAATAAACAAACCCCGGCTCCGGCGCAAAAAAAGAGTAACTAATTCGTTATGGCAACATTAACTGCAAAGAATCTCGCCAAGGCTTATAAAGGCCGCCGCGTAGTTGAGGATGTCAGTCTGACCGTCAACTCTGGCGAAATCGTCGGGCTGCTTGGCCCTAACGGCGCAGGGAAAACCACCACCTTTTATATGGTGGTAGGTATTGTGTCGCGTGACGCGGGCAACATCATTATTGATGATGAAGACATCAGCTTGCTGCCGCTGCATGCACGTGCGCGCCGCGGTATTGGTTATCTTCCGCAGGAAGCCTCGATTTTTCGCCGCCTGAGCGTCTACGATAACCTGATGGCCGTCCTGCAAATCCGCGATGACCTGACCTCAGAGCAACGCGAAGATCGCGCCAATGAGCTGATGGAAGAGTTCCACATTGAACATCTGCGTGACAGCATGGGGCAATCGCTCTCCGGCGGTGAACGTCGCCGTGTGGAAATTGCCCGCGCGCTGGCGGCGAATCCGAAATTTATCCTGCTGGATGAACCCTTTGCCGGCGTTGACCCGATCTCCGTTATTGATATCAAACGTATCATTGAGCACCTGCGTGACAGCGGCCTGGGCGTGCTGATTACTGACCATAACGTTCGTGAAACGCTGGCAGTGTGTGAGCGTGCTTATATCGTCAGCCAGGGGCATCTCATTGCGCACGGAACACCGCAGCAAATCCTTGAAGACGAACACGTTAAGCGCGTGTATCTTGGGGAAGACTTCAGACTCTGATAGGGTAGGGTTTATTGACGTTTTTTGTCGGAGAGTGCTGCTCTGAATATGAAGCAAGGTTTGCAACTAAGGCTCAGCCAACAGCTAGCCATGACGCCACAACTGCAACAGGCCATCCGTCTGCTGCAGTTGTCCACGTTGGAACTTCAGCAGGAACTTCAGCAAGCGCTGGAGAGTAATCCATTGCTGGAACAAACTGATCTTCATGAGGAAGTCGATAGCCAGCAGGTTCAGGAAAATGACGGTCTGGATACCGTCGACGCTCTCGAACAAAAAGAGATGCCGGATGAGTTGCCGCTGGATGCCAGCTGGGATGAAATTTACACCGCAGGTACTCCTTCCGGCAGCAGCCACGACTACATTGACGACGAATTGCCTATCTATCAGGGCGAAACCACGCAGTCATTGCAGGATTACCTGATGTGGCAGGTAGGGCTGACGCCCTTCTCTGACACCGATCGTGCTATCGCAACGTCCATTGTCGATGCCGTTGACGAAACAGGCTATCTCACCGTTTCGCTGGAAGAAGTGCTGGAGAGCATGGGCAATGATGACGTGGGGCTTGATGAGGTTGAGGCAGTACTTAAACGCATTCAGCGCTTTGATCCCGTTGGCGTTGCCGCGCGGGATCTGCGTGATTGTCTGCTGATCCAGCTCTCGCAGTTCGCCAAAGAGACACCGTGGTGTGAAGAAGCCCGCCTTATCATTAGCGATCATCTGGATCTGCTCGCCAATCACGATTTCCGCACCCTGATGCGCGTGACGCGTCTGAAAGAAGAGGTGCTGAAAGAGGCGGTAAATCTGATCCAGTCTCTGGATCCGCGCCCGGGCCAGTCGATCCAAACCAGCGAACCGGAATATGTGATTCCGGATGTTCTGGTACGCAAACATAACGGTCGCTGGACGGTGGAACTGAACTCTGACAGCATTCCACGTCTGCAAATCAACCAGCATTATGCCTCGATGGGCGGCGGCGCACGTAACGATGCCGACAACCAGTTCATCCGCAGTAACTTGCAGGAAGCGAAGTGGTTGATCAAAAGCCTGGAGAGCCGCAACGACACGCTGTTGCGCGTTAGTCGCTGCATTGTTGAGCAGCAGCAAGCCTTCTTTGAACAAGGCGAAGAATTTATGAAACCGATGGTGCTGGCCGATATCGCCCAGGCCGTCGAGATGCACGAGTCGACGATTTCTCGTGTAACGACCCAGAAGTACCTGCACAGTCCTCGCGGCATTTTCGAGCTGAAGTATTTCTTCTCCAGCCATGTCAATACCGAAGGTGGTGGCGAAGCCTCCTCTACCGCTATTCGCGCGCTGGTGAAGAAATTGATCGCCGCAGAAAACCCTGCAAAACCGCTAAGTGACAGTAAGCTGACGACCCTGCTTTCCGATCAAGGAATTATGGTGGCGCGGCGTACCGTTGCGAAGTATCGAGAATCTTTATCCATTCCGCCGTCGAATCAGCGTAAACAGCTGGTTTGACCCAACCGATAAGGAAGACACTATGCAGCTTAACATCACAGGACAAAACGTCGAGATCACTGATGCTCTGCGTGAATTTGTGACCGCTAAATTCGCCAAGCTTGAACAGTATTTCGAAAGGATCAATCAGGTCTATATTGTGTTGAAAGTGGAGAAAGTGACTCACACCTCGGATGCGACGCTCCATGTCAATGGCGGCGAGTTGCATGCCAGTGCGGAAGGGCAGGATATGTACGCTGCTATTGACGGTTTGATTGATAAACTGGCGCGGCAGCTCACGAAGCATAAAGATAAACTGAAACAACACTAATTGTCCGAGCGTCCGTCTGGCGCGTTGCACCCTACCGTAACCCGGTAGGGTGGCTGGCTCTGGCGTCGCTCAGGTGAAATTATGATGAATAACGATTCCGCTCTTCAATTGAGCAATGTCCTTAACCAGGAATGTACCCGTAGCGGCGTTCACTGCCAGAGTAAAAAACGTGCTCTGGAAATCATCAGTGAACTGGCGGCAAAACAGTTAGGCTTACCGCCACAAGTCGTCTTTGAAGCGATTCTTACGCGCGAGAAAATGGGCAGCACCGGCATTGGAAACGGTATCGCCATTCCTCACGGTAAGCTTGAAGAAGACACGCTTCGCGCCGTTGGCGTTTTTGTGCAACTCGAAACGCCCATTGCCTTCGACGCTATCGATAATCAGCCTGTCGATCTGCTGTTTGCCCTGTTGGTGCCAGCGGATCAAACCAAAACGCATCTGCATACGCTTTCGCTGGTCGCAAAAAGGCTGGCGGACAAAACCATCTGCCGACGCCTGCGCAGCGCGCAAAGTGATGAAGAGCTGTATCAAATCATCACGCAGACGGAAGGTGAAAGCGACGATGCGTAACGGGAAGGAAACCTTTTTATCAGTCGTACTGAGGAGAAATGGTTCATGGTCCTGATGATCGTCAGTGGTCGTTCGGGTTCAGGGAAATCCGTCGCTCTGCGCGCCCTGGAAGATATGGGTTTTTATTGCGTCGACAACCTGCCGGTCGTGCTGCTACCGGAGCTGGCGCAGACGCTTGCCGAGCGCCAGACTTCCGCAGCCGTCAGTATCGATGTGCGAAATATGCCGGAGTCACCGGAAATTTTTGAACAGGCGATGAGCAATCTGCCGGAGGCCTTTTCACCGCAGTTATTGTTTCTTGATGCCGATCGAAACACGCTAATCCGCCGTTACAGCGATACGCGCCGCCTGCATCCGCTTTCCAGTAAAAATCTGTCGCTTGAAAGCGCGATTGACGAAGAGAGTAACTTGCTGGAACCGCTGCGTTCACGCGCAGATCTGATTGTCGATACCTCGGAAATGTCGGTGCATGAGCTGGCCGAAATGCTGCGTACGCGCCTGTTAGGTAAGCGCGAACGTGAACTGACCATGGTTTTCGAATCCTTCGGTTTCAAGCACGGCATTCCTATCGATGCGGATTACGTCTTTGACGTTCGTTTCCTGCCGAACCCGCACTGGGATCCTAAATTGCGCCCGATGACCGGCCTCGATAAACCCGTCGCGGCGTTCCTCGACAGACATACGGAAGTGCACAATTTTATCTATCAGACGCGTAGTTATCTCGAGTTGTGGCTACCGATGCTCGAGACCAACAACCGTAGTTATCTGACCGTAGCCATCGGTTGTACCGGTGGTAAACACCGCTCCGTCTATGTCGCCGAACAACTGGCGGATTATTTCCGCTCGCGCGGTAAGAACGTTCAATCCCGTCACCGTACGCTGGAAAAACGAAAAACATGACCGTAAAACAAACCGTTGAGATCACCAATAAGCTGGGAATGCATGCGCGCCCGGCCATGAAACTGTTTGAACTGGTACAGGGCTTCGATGCGGAAGTGCTGCTGCGCAACGATGAAGGCACCGAAGCCGAAGCCAGCAGCGTGATTGCGCTGCTGATGCTCGATTCTGCAAAAGGTCGGCAAATTGAAGTGGAGGCCAGCGGCCCGCAGGAAGAAGAAGCGCTGGCGGCAGTGATTGCGCTGTTTAACGCCGGGTTTGATGAAGATTAATTCAGTACAGCTTGTTGCGCTCCAGGAACTCTTCCCCGCCTAGTTGCCGCATCTGGCGCAGGATCCATGCCTGACGGCTGCGTACATAGCCAGATGGCGCGGCGGCCTGAAAACGGATCGGGTTTGGCAATACGGCGGCCAGCAGCGCCGCTTCCGACATGGTTAAGCGGCTCGCCGGTTTATGGAAATAGCGCTGCGATGCTTCCTCGACGCCGAACACTCCATCGCCAAATTCGGCAATATTAAGATAAACCGTCAGGATCCGCCGTTTGGTCCACACCGTTTCCATCCCAAGCGTCAGCCCTGCTTCCAGCCCTTTACGCACCCAGCTTTTTCCCTCCCACAGCAACAGGTTTTTCACCGTCTGCTGTGAAATCGTCGATGCACCGCGAATACGGTTCTCATGGCGCTCGTTATGCGAGAGCGCTTTCTCAATGGCGCTAAAATCCAGCCCCCAGTGATCGGGAAAACGCTGATCTTCAGCGGCCACCACCGCCAGCGCCATCCACGGCGAAATATCATCCATACCAACCCAGTCGGAGTGCGCGACGTAGCCAAAGTCACCGCTAAACCACGCGCTCAGTTGGCGTTCAACCATCACGGCGGAAAAAGGCACCGGCAGGAAACTGAACAGCACGATGCCGCCACCCCAGAAGAGCGCCAGTACGCACAACACCCGCAGAGCAATGCGCTTTAAGGTGGCTTTCAGCGGGCCACGAAACCACTTCCTCATTCGGCCAGCACCAGTACGCACTCCACCAGCTTTTCGATACCGGAGGCGGCCTGCGCGATGTTCTCCGCCAGCATATACGCCGGCGTCGTCACCACTTTGTGCTCCTCATCGACAACAATATCGTCGACCGGACAAGGCACATGCTCAGCGCCCATCTCTTCCAGCACTTCGGCGGTATCAATATCCGTGCCGATTGTCAGGCGTAGGGGAAAATCGAAAATTTTCGGCAACATCGCCGGTGCGATGCACATAAAACCGAGCGGTTTACCCGCCTTATGCATCTCCAGCGCCAGCGTTTTCAGGCTGCTGTCAACAGCGCATTCACTGCCGAGGCTGGCAAAATCACTGAGGTTTTTCGCCGCGCCAAAACCACCCGGAACAATCAGCGCATCCAGATCGTTTGCAGATGCCTGCGATAACGGCTGGACATTGCCACGGGCAATACGGGCGGATTCAATCAGTACATTACGGCGCTCAGCCAGCGTCTCGCCCGTCACATGGTTCACCACATCGCTTTGCCATTTATCGGGAGCGAAACAGACCGCCTGCGCACCATGACGGGCAATTGCTAGCAGCGTAATCACCGCTTCATGAATCTCCGAACCGTCATACACACCTGCGCCACTGAGAATCACGCCGACTTTTTTCATTTTGCTCATCCTTTATGCAACGTACTGACGATAATTAAAAATTTTGATAAGGGAGCCTTGCTTCACACATTTCACTGATTGATGTAACAAATCATTTAAGATTTGCTATCTTATGTGCGTGTGGTCGAATTTTTTCAGGCTACGCCCTTGCAAAAAATAACAATAACTCAATTACGGCGCAGCCACGATTTCCCTGGTGTTGGCGCAGTATTCGCGCACCCCGGTTAATCCGGGGTCATTTTTTTCCAGCGTCCGCCACCCAGGCTTTTAACACCGCCACATCGTTGCGCCACTCCTGCTTCATCTCTTCCACCCAGTCGCCAACATTGTCCCACCAGGCAGGAAGATCGGGAGACTGAATCTGCTGGCCAAGCTGTTGCAGATGGCGCAGCCCGACAGAACCTGCGGCGCCTTTAATTTTATGGCCCTCTTCCACAATTCCTTTTTGGTCGCGCGCGGTCAGGTTTGATTCAAGCACGCTCAAATAGCCCGGCATCATTTTTTCAAACACGTCCAGCCCGTCAGTAATCAATTTCGGTCCGACCAGCTCGATATACTGCTCAAGCATGGCGGTATCAAGCAGCGTTTGTACTTTACTGTTGTCCATGGTTGTCACTGGCTCCTCCTCACTTTCACTCGCGTCCCAGAACTTTTTAATCATGGCAGTTAATGCCGGGACTGCCAGCGGTTTGCTTAATACATCATCCATGCCCGCATCGAGGTATTCCTGTTTATCTTTCAGCACGTTGGCGGTAAGCGCCACCAGCGGCGGTAAATCCTCACGCGCGTAACGGCGGGTCAACTCTCGCGAAATATCCAGCCCGGTCATATCCGGCAACTGAATATCCAGCAATACCAAATCGTATTCACCCGGCGTGAACATCTCCAGCGCAGCAGTGCCGGTCATGGCGACATCCACGCTGCTGCCCAGTTTTTCCAGCACCGAGCGCGCGACAATCACGTTCAGCTCGATATCTTCCACCAGCAGCACATGCAACGCCGGAAGCGGCATATCATCATCTTCAAACGCGTCTTCAACTTCTTCCGCCACCGCCGGAGCGTGAATGGTCAAGGTAAATATCGAACCCGCCCCAGGCTCACTGCTGACGGTAATGTCGCCGCCCATGTTCTTCGCCAGGCGGCGCGAAACGGCCAGGCCAATGCCGGTTCCTGTCGCCGGTTTACCGCCGTGGCTATCTTTCACCTGGTAATACATGGCGAAAATTTTATCCTGCTCATCGCGGGGAATACCGATCCCGGAATCCTGCACTTCAAAGTGCAGCATATCGCCTTCGTCATAACGCACACGCACCACGACCTGCCCTTCACGGGTAAATTTGACCGCGTTGCTGATAAGGTTCCACAGGATCTGGCGCAAACGCGTACCGTCCGTAACCACCTGATGGGGCAGCGGCAACGTTGGATCAAGGACAAAGCGCAACCCTTTCTGGTGCGCCTGCAGGGCAGAGAGGTTTTCCAGATCGGCCAGGAAACTGGTGAAATCAAGCGGTTGATTATCCAACTGGACTTTGCGCCGCTCCATCTTATCCATGTCGATAATATCGTTGAAAATATTGCCGAGCGTTACGGCAGAGACATGGATTGTCTTCAGATATTTTTCCTGCTCTTGCGTTAAATCGGTATCCAGCAGAATACGGCTTAACCCAACAATGCCATTCAGCGGCGTACGCAGCTCGTGGCTGATGGTGGAAATAAAGGTGGTCTTATCCCGGCTGGCGCGCTCCAGCGCGTCCTGGTAGCGTTTACGCTCGGTGATATCGCGACCAAAGCCCATCAGCCCATGGCGTTTACCGACGCGATCGTAATACGGGACTTTGCGGATCTCGAAACAGGCTTTGCGGCCGTCCGGGTAATCCAGCCACTGTTCGTAGGTTAAAGAGACGTTGTGACGGAAAACTTTTTCGTCGGTCTCGATCACTTTTTCTGCCGCTTCCGGCGAGTAGACATCCTGCGGTTTGAGGTGAATAAGCTGTTTCTCGCTCTTACCGGTCAGCAGCTCCATCGCCCGGTTACAGCCGGAGAACTCTTTGTCTTCATTGCGATAGAACACCAGATCCGGCGAGGCGTCGAGGAAGGAACGCAGAAAAGAAGATTGCTGTTCGAGCTGGATTTGCGTCTGCTCACGCTCCTGCATCTCTATTTTGAGTTTTTCAAAGGTTTCCTGGCGCTCAGCTTCCGCTTTCTCGCGATCGCTGATCTCCTGGTTAAGCTTGGCAATATTGTCTTTCAACTGCACATTGAGCTTCAGGTCGCGATCGCGCATCTCTTCCAGTTTCTCGACCAGCCGCGACAAACGCTGGCGCGACTCTTCGAGCTGCTCAACCACTACCGATAAGAAATAGACCGCCCATGGCGTGATCAGCAAGCCAAAAAAGATGGAGCGGATAACATCAATGCTCTCCACTTGCCCCTGCAACACCATGGTAACAGCCATCTGCACCACGATTGCCAGCACCACTAACGCCAAAGCAAGCAGCATGGAAAAACGCACCAGACCCAGCTTCATCATCAGGTCGACGTAATATTGCGCCAGTAAACGGATTTGCTTCATAGAGATTTCCTCGAACAATTCCGCTCAATAATACTCAATTCTGAGCAAGGCGTTGAAGCTTGTGCGAAAAATGCAGAGGTGATTAGCGTTTCGCGATGAGATCAGACAGGTAATTGCCAGCAACGCCCCAGCGCAGAACCTTGCCCGCCCTGCTCTTTGAGGTAGCGATCCAGCTCGACCATTCCCGTCCAGCGGTTTTCACACCACAGCGGGGCAAGCAGCGTCGGGCGACGTGCGCTGGCGGAAACTCGGTGGAAAATCACCTCCGGCGGCGTATGGCGAATCATTTCGCCGGCAATCACAGTGTACTCTTCAAGTTCTATTCCATTCAGGCGCCCCGCTTCCCACGCCTTCGCCATAATGCTGCCTTTCACGATATGTAAAGGATGTAACTTGATGCCGTCGACGCCGGTCTCTACAACGCGCTGTATCGTCTCCAGGCACTCCACGTGGCGCTCGCCGGGTAATCCGACGATAAGATGAGCGCAGACTTTCAGGCCGCGTTTGCGGGCTTGCCGCGTCGTGTGTTGATAACAGGCGAAGTCATGCCCACGATTGATACGATGCAACGTTTTATCATGCGCGGTCTGCAAACCCAGCTCCAGCCACACTTCATAACCTTGCTCGCGGTATTCGCACAACAAATCCAGCACGGCTTCAGGTACGCAGTCCGGGCGTGTTCCCACACACAAGCCGACAATATTCGCCTGGCTGACCGCCTGCTGGTACATCGCGCGCAGCACCTGCACTTCTGCCCAGGTGCTGGTGTACGCCTGAAAATAGGCGAGATAACGCCGGGCGCGGTTCACCAACTGCGCCTGGTGAGCAAGCTGTGCGGCAATGGATTGATGCTGCTGCGCTTCGTCAGCAAAAGAGGCGACATTACAGAAAGTGCAACCACCGCGACCAATGGTGCCATCACGGTTAGGACAGCTAAATCCGCCATGCAATGTCAGTTTATGGACTTTTTCGCCATAGCGGCGGGCAAGATCCCCACCAAACATATTGACTAATTTCTGTAACTGCATAATCTGAGAGGCCGCCCGAATAAAAGGGCGTAGCCTGCCACTTTTAGCTTTCGTCGGCGATGACCTGGATCAATCGCCCTGGAAGGCTTTTATTCATTGCATAATCAGTCAATATAATCGCAATTTCATTCATCCTAAAGACGATTACTTTTCCTTATGTCGCTGCGTTATTTTGCAGAAATACTATCACGCGTGAAAAACAGTGCGTTCATGCAACTCTGACGCGCATAGCAGAATAAAAATCTGCCATTAAAACCCTACTCAGAATAGAACATCAGAAACAGCGCTTTTAGATAGTGAGTCAGATCACACTCTGCTGCCGCTTAGTAGCGCGTTCATTGAATGTAAAAATCCTTAAATAATTTTAATTATCAATAAGATAAACACTGTTTAGCACATTTTTGTATAAATAAGCTCGGCATTTGACCTGTGTACGGATTCCCGATAACTTGGGAATCCGCTGGAAGCTTTCTGGATGAGCAGTCTGCTCATCATATTTATGCAGTAATTGAGATTCCCTCTTAAGCAAGTCCTCAACACTTGTGTATCGATGCGAAAAGGAAATTAAAGAGGGCGACATGCGAGGCAATTGCCCCGTCGCCATGCTCTTTTTGTGCCTGTGCGTAACGTTCTGGAGGGGCTCTCGTAGAGCCTGGGGAGGTTCACTGATATGTTGTACGATAAATCTCTTGAGAGAGATAACTGTGGTTTCGGCCTGATCGCCCACATAGAAGGCGAACCTAGCCACAAGGTAGTGCGTACCGCTATTCACGCACTGGCCCGAATGCAGCACCGCGGCGCGATCCTCGCCGATGGTAAAACCGGTGACGGTTGTGGCCTGCTGCTGCAAAAACCCGATCGTTTTTTCCGTATCGTTGCGGAAGAACGCGGCTGGCGTTTAGCCAAAAACTACGCCGTTGGTATGTTGTTCCTGAACCAGGATCCCGAAAAAGCCAGCGCGTCGCGCCGTATTGTAGAAGAAGAACTTCAACGTGAAACCCTGTCGATTGTCGGCTGGCGCGATGTGCCAACCAACGAAGGGGTACTCGGTGAAATCGCCCTCTCCTCGCTGCCTCGTATTGAGCAAATTTTTGTTAACGCCCCTGCGGGCTGGCGTCCGCGCGATATGGAGCGCCGTCTGTTTATCGCCCGTCGCCGCATCGAAAAGCGCCTGCAGGAAGATAAAGAGTTCTACGTATGTAGCCTCTCGAATCTGGTGAACATCTATAAAGGTCTGTGTATGCCGGCGGATCTGCCGCGCTTCTACCTGGACCTGGCGGATCTGCGTCTGGAATCAGCTATTTGCCTGTTCCACCAACGCTTCTCCACCAACACCGTACCGCGCTGGCCGCTGGCACAACCATTCCGCTACCTGGCACATAACGGTGAAATCAACACCATTACCGGTAACCGCCAGTGGGCGCGTGCGCGTACTTACAAATTCCAGACGCCGCTGATCCCGGATCTGCATGACGCCGCGCCATTCGTCAACGAAACCGGCTCCGACTCCAGTTCCATGGATAACATGCTCGAACTGCTGCTGGCAGGCGGGATGGATATTGTGCGCGCCATGCGTTTACTGGTGCCGCCAGCATGGCAGAACAACCCGGAGATGGATCCGGATCTGCGCAGCTTCTTTGACTTTAACTCCATGCATATGGAGCCGTGGGACGGCCCGGCGGGCATCGTGATGTCCGATGGGCGTTTCGCCGCATGTAACCTCGACCGCAACGGCCTGCGCCCGGCGCGCTATGTCATCACCAAAGACAAGCTGATCACCTGCGCCTCTGAAGTGGGAATTTGGGATTATCAGCCGGATGAAGTGGTCGAAAAAGGCCGTGTAGGCCCTGGCGAGCTGATGGTTATCGATACTCGCGGCGGGCGCATTCTGCACTCCGCCGAAACCGATGACGATCTAAAAAGCCGCCACCCGTACAAAGAGTGGATGGAGAAAAACGTCCGCCGCCTGGTGCCATTCGAAGATCTGCCGGATGAAGAAGTCGGCACGCGCGAAATGGACGATGACCTGCTGACAAGCTACCAGAAACAGTTTAATTACAGCTTCGAAGAGCTCGATTCAGTGATTCGTGTGCTGGGCGAAAACGGCCAGGAAGCGGTCGGCTCAATGGGCGATGACACGCCATTTGCCGTGCTCTCCAGCCAGCCGCGCATCATTTATGACTACTTCCGCCAGCAGTTCGCGCAGGTTACCAACCCGCCTATCGATCCGCTGCGTGAAGCGCACGTGATGTCGTTGGCGACCAGCATTGGCCGCGAGATGAATGTCTTCTGCGAAGCGGAAGGTCAGGCGCACCGTTTGAGCTTTAAATCGCCGATCCTGCTGTTCTCTGATTTCAAACAGCTGACGACGATGAAAGAGGAACACTACCGCGCCGATACGCTCGATATCACTTTCGATGTCACCGAAACCACGCTGGAAGAAACCATCAAAGCGCTGTGCGATAAAGCCGAGCAGATGGTGCGTAACGGCACGGTTCTGCTGGTGCTCTCTGACCGTAATATCGCCAAAAACCGTCTGCCGGTTCCGGCACCGATGGCCGTTGGCGCGATTCAGACCCGCCTGGTGGATAAGAGCCTACGCTGCGACGCCAACATTATTGTTGAAACCGCAAGCGCGCGTGATCCGCACCACTTCGCGGTGCTGCTGGGCTTCGGCGCGACGGCAATCTACCCGTATCTGGCTTATGAAACGCTGGCGAAACTGGTGGACAGCAAAGCCATCGAGAAAAATTACCGCACGGTGATGCTGAACTACCGTAACGGCATCAACAAAGGGCTGTATAAGATCATGTCCAAAATGGGCATTTCAACTATCGCCTCTTACCGCTGTTCGAAACTGTTTGAAGCCGTCGGCCTGCACGATGACGTCTCCGATCTGTGCTTCCAGGGCGTGGTCAGCCGTATCGGCGGAGCCGGATTTGCTGACTTCCAGCAGGATCTGCTGAACCTCTCAAAACGCGCATGGCTGGCACGTAAGCCGCTGGAGCAAGGCGGTTTGCTGAAGTATGTCCACGGCGGTGAGTACCATGCGTACAACCCGGATGTGGTGCGCACGCTGCAACAAGCGGTACAAAGCGGCGAATACAGCGATTATCAACAGTACGCGAAGCTGGTGAACGAGCGCCCGGCGGCAACGCTGCGCGATCTGCTGGCGATTACGCCGAATGGCGAAGCGGTGAGCCTGAAAGATGTTGAACCGGCGACGGAGCTGTTTAAACGCTTCGATACCGCGGCAATGTCCATCGGCGCACTGAGCCCGGAAGCGCACGAAGCGCTGGCGGAAGCGATGAACAGCCTCGGCGGCTTCTCCAACTCCGGTGAAGGCGGCGAAGATCCGGCGCGCTACGGCACCAATAAAGTGTCGCGCATCAAACAGGTAGCCTCTGGTCGTTTCGGCGTTACGCCTGCGTACCTGGTCAACGCGGATGTTATTCAGATCAAAGTGGCTCAGGGGGCAAAACCGGGCGAAGGCGGTCAGTTACCGGGTGATAAAGTCACGCCGTACATCGCTAAACTGCGTTATTCCGTGCCTGGCGTTACGCTGATCTCTCCGCCGCCACACCACGATATTTACTCTATCGAGGATCTGGCACAGCTGATTTTCGACCTGAAACAGGTCAACCCGAAAGCGATGATCTCCGTCAAACTGGTTTCCGAACCGGGCGTTGGCACCATCGCGACCGGCGTGGCGAAAGCCTACGCTGACCTTATCACTATCGCCGGTTATGACGGTGGTACCGGCGCAAGCCCGCTCTCTTCGGTGAAATATGCCGGTTGTCCGTGGGAGCTTGGCCTGGTAGAAACCCAACAGGCGCTGGTGGCTAATGGCCTGCGTCATAAAATCCGTTTGCAGGTGGATGGCGGTCTGAAAACCGGCCAGGACATTATCAAAGCGGCGATTCTGGGTGCGGAAAGCTTTGGTTTCGGTACCGGCCCGATGGTGGCGCTGGGCTGTAAATATCTGCGAATTTGTCACCTGAACAACTGCGCGACCGGTGTGGCAACCCAGGATGAGAAGCTGCGTAAAAACCATTATCACGGTCTGCCGTTCAAAGTGACCAACTACTTTGAATTTATCGCCCGCGAAACCCGCGAGCTGATGGCGCAACTGGGCGTGAAACGTCTGGTGGATTTGATTGGCCGCACCGATCTGCTCAAAGAGCTGGATGGCTTTACCGCCAAGCAGCAAAAACTGGATCTGTCGAAACTACTTGAGACCGCAGAACCGCACCCGGGTAAAGCGCTGTACTGCACCGAGCACAACCCGCCGTTTGATAATGGCGTGCTGAATGCGCAGTTGCTGCAACAGGCGAAACCGTTTGTCGATGAGAAGCAGAGCAAAACCTTCTGGTTCGATATTCGCAACACTGACCGTTCTGTGGGTGCGTTGCTGTCGGGTTATATCGCACAATCTCATGGCGACCAGGGGCTGGCGGCAGATCCGATCAAAGCGCACTTTAGCGGCACCGCAGGCCAGAGCTTCGGCGTCTGGAACGCAGGTGGCGTTGAGCTGTATCTGACGGGCGACGCCAACGACTACGTGGGTAAAGGTATGGCTGGCGGCTTGCTGGCGGTACGTCCACCGGTTGGTTCTGCTTTCCGCAGCCACGAAGCGAGCATTATTGGTAACACCTGCCTGTATGGCGCAACCGGCGGTCGTCTGTATGCTGCAGGCCGTGCGGGTGAGCGTTTCGCGGTACGTAACTCCGGCGCTATCACCGTGGTGGAAGGTATCGGTGATAACGGCTGTGAATACATGACCGGCGGCATCGTCTGCGTGTTAGGTAGAACCGGTGTTAACTTTGGTGCGGGGATGACGGGCGGCTTCGCCTATGTGCTGGATGAAGATGGTGAATTCCGTAAACGCGTGAACCCGGAGCTGGTGGAAGTGCTGAGCGTCGATGACCTCGCCATCCATGAAGAGCACCTGCGTGGTCTTATCACCGAGCATGTGCAGCATACCGGTTCGCAGCGCGGCGAAGAGATCCTGGCGAACTGGCCAGCCTTCTCCAGCAAATTCGCGCTGGTTAAGCCGAAGTCCAGCGATGTGAAAGCACTGTTGGGTCACCGTAGTCGTAGCGCAGCAGAGCTGCGTGTGCAGGCGCAGTAAGGGGTAGCAATGAGTCAGAACGTATACCAATTTATCGACTTGCAGCGCGTTGATCCGCCGAAGAAAGCGCTGAAGATCCGTAAAATTGAATTTGTTGAAATCTATGAGCCGTTTTCAGAAGGCCAGGCCAAAGCACAGGCAGATCGCTGCCTCTCCTGCGGCAACCCTTACTGTGAGTGGAAATGCCCGGTCCATAACTACATCCCGAACTGGCTGAAACTGGCAAATGAGGGGCGTATTTTTGAAGCGGCTGAACTGTCGCATCAGACCAACACCCTGCCGGAAGTGTGTGGCCGCGTTTGCCCGCAAGACCGGTTGTGTGAAGGCTCCTGTACGCTAAACGACGAGTTTGGCGCTGTAACCATCGGCAACATTGAACGCTATATCAATGATAAAGCGTTCGAAATGGGCTGGCGCCCGGATTTGACCGGCGTGAAACAGACCGATAAACGCGTGGCGATTATTGGTGCAGGCCCGGCAGGCCTGGCCTGTGCCGATGTGCTGACCCGCAACGGCGTGAAAGCGGTGGTGTTCGATCGTCACCCGGAGATCGGCGGCCTGCTGACCTTCGGTATTCCGGCCTTTAAGCTGGAAAAAGAGGTGATGACCCGTCGTCGTGAAATTTTCACCGGCATGGGTATTGAGTTCAAACTCAACACCGAAGTGGGTCGCGACGTGCAGATTGACGAGCTGCTGCAAGAGTACGATGCGGTGTTCCTTGGCGTCGGGACTTATCAGTCGATGCGCGGCGGGCTGGAAAATGAAGACGCAAACGGCGTATTCGATGCACTGCCGTTCCTCATCGCCAACACCAAGCAGATTATGGGCTTCGGTGAAACGCCGGATGAACCGTATGTCAGCATGGAAGGCAAACGTGTTGTGGTGCTTGGCGGTGGCGATACCGCGATGGACTGTGTGCGTACGTCAGTGCGCCAGGGCGCGACGCACGTTATCTGTGCCTATCGCCGTGACGAAGAGAACATGCCAGGTTCGAAACGCGAAGTGAAAAACGCGCGTGAAGAAGGCGTCGAATTCCAGTTTAACGTGCAGCCGCTGGGCGTTGAAATCAATGCCAACGGTAAAGTGTGTGGCGTAAAGATGGCACGCACCGAAATGGGCGCGCCGGATGCAAAAGGCCGTCGTCGTGCGGAAATTGTTGCCGGTTCTGAACATGTGGTTCCGGCCGACGCAGTTGTCATGGCGTTTGGTTTCCGCCCGCACAGCATGGAGTGGCTGGCGAAACACAGCGTTGAGCTGGATTCGCAGGGCCGTGTGATTGCGCCAGAAGGCAGCGAAAATGCGTTCCAGACCAGCAATCCAAAAATCTTTGCTGGTGGCGATATCGTGCGTGGCTCCGATTTGGTGGTAACGGCAATTGCCGAAGGCCGTAAGGCGGCAGACGGCATCCTGAACTACCTCGAAGTGTAATATCCATGTAGCGACCAAAAAGGAGGCTTCGGCCTCCTTTTTTATGCGCATTTTTAACGCAAAAAAAAGCAGAACCGTCAGGTTCTGCTTTCCAGGTTACTTCACCACACGCAGCGATGGACGCCCACCGCGCGGCGGCGGATCGTCATCAGGGCTGTTATCGTGATCTTCTTCGTGATCGGGTTTATCACCGTCGATAACCGACATCACCGTCTCGTTTTCCTGCGCAGAAGTATTGTCGTCATCGTTCAGGCTGACGACCTCTTCATCGTACGCGGCTTCTGGTTCAAACATCGTTCCGGCACCGTTTTCACGGGCATAAACCGCCAGCACGGCAGCCATTGGCACCTCAACCTGACGCGGAACGCCGCCGAAGCGCGCGTTAAAACGCACTTCGTCATTCGCCAGTTCCAGGTTGCCGACCGCACGCGGCGCAATGTTCAACACGATTTGCCCGTCACGCGCATACTCCATCGGCACGCGTACGCCCGGCAACGTCACATCAACAACCAGATGCGGCGTAAGCTGGTTATCCAGCAGCCATTCGTAGAAGGCCCGCAGTAAATACGGACGGCGTGGAGACAGTTGTGACAAATCCATGCAATTAACCCCGGCCCAGACGCATTTCGCGCTCGGCTTCTGTCAGAGAGGCAAGGAAGGAATCACGTTCGAAAACGCGCGTCATATACCCTTTCAGCTCTTTCGCACCGGCACCGCTCAGTTCGATACCCAGTACCGGCAGACGCCACAGCAGCGGTGCGAGGTAGCAGTCAACCAGGCTGAACTCGTCGTTCAGGAAGTAAGGTTTCTGGGTGAACAGCGGGCCAATCGCCAACAGCTCTTCACGCAGCTGTTTACGCGCCGCATCCGCCTGTGCGCCACTGCTGTTCTGGATGGTATTCATCAGCGAATACCAGTCCTTCTCAATACGATGCATGTACAGACGGCTCTCACCGCGCGCCACCGGGTAAACCGGCATTAACGGCGGGTGCGGGAAACGCTCGTCCAGATATTCCATAATGATGCGTGATTCCCACAGGGTGAGTTCACGATCTACAAGTGTCGGTACGCTTTGATTCGGGTTGAGGTCAATCAGATCCTGAGGAGGATTATCCTTTTCCACGTGCTCAATTTCGAAGCTGACACCTTTTTCGGCCAGCACGATACGGACCTGATGGCTATAGATGTCCACAGGACCAGAAAACAGCGTCATTACCGAACGTTTGTTGGCAGCGACAGCCATGAAAACCTCCAGGTATATATTCAGAATTTACTGCTACCGGACTTAATCGACCGGTCAGATGTTGAGTTAACTACCCGCGCGTACTGTCACTCTCGTTGTAAGGCAAACAAAAAATGAACAATCCCAGCCATTTGGGCAGAAAATTGGATGATAGTTTACCAGATTTTGCGGGCTTTGTGGTGAGGGGATTCTGGAAATGCTGAAAAAGAAGAGATAATCAATGGATTGCTGTGGATAACACGATCTTTATCCATAAAAAAACCCGGTTCGCACCGGGTTTTTTCGCCAATCGTTCTGCCGAAGCAGAAACCAATTAACGTTTGGAGAACTGCGGACGACGACGTGCTTTGCGCAGACCGACTTTTTTACGTTCAACCTGACGCGCGTCACGAGTGACGAAGCCAGCTTTACGCAGTTCGGAACGCAGGGACTCGTCGTACTCCATCAGAGCGCGGGTGATACCGTGACGGATCGCACCAGCCTGACCGGAGATACCACCACCTTTAACGGTGATGTACAGGTCCAATTTTTCAACCATGTCGACCAGTTCCAGCGGCTGACGAACTACCATGCGGGCAGTTTCACGACCAAAGTACTGTTCCAGCGAACGCTGGTTGATTACGATTTTACCGTTGCCCGGTTTGATAAACACGCGAGCGGCGGAGCTTTTGCGGCGACCAGTGCCGTAGTATTGATTTTCAGCCATTGCCTATAATCCCGATTAGATGTCAAGAACTTGCGGTTGCTGTGCCGCGTGGTTGTGCTCGTTGCCAGCGTAAACTTTCAGCTTACGGTACATAGCACGACCCAGCGGGCCTTTTGGCAGCATGCCTTTAACCGCGATTTCAATCACACGCTCAGGACGGCGAGCAATCATCTCTTCAAAGGTCGCTTCTTTGATACCACCGATGTGGCCGGTGTGGTGGTAATACATTTTGTCTTCACGCTTGTTGCCGGTTACAGCAACTTTTTCTGCGTTCAGAACGATGATGTAATCACCCGTATCAACGTGCGGAGTGTATTCCGCTTTATGCTTACCGCGCAGGCGACGAGCCAGTTCGGAAGCCAGACGGCCCAGAGTTTTACCGGTCGCGTCAACAACATACCAGTCGCGTTTTACGGTTTCTGGTTTAGCTGTAAAAGTTTTCATTAAAAGCTTACCCAAATAATTAGTTACACGTTGGTGAACACCCAAACGTTTAGTCAGTTGAGGTTCACACGACATTGTCCAGCAAACCTACCCCTTCGAATAGCCTATGCCGGCGCAGAGAAAGTTTCGGGAAAAAAACCTTCTTGTAACGTGGGGTCGCAGGATTATAGAGAAGTCGGGGTCAAAGATCGACCCCTTTTCGTGATTTGACGCAGGTTTTGTCGCCCTCTGGCAATAAAAGGAGGCAAGGCCGCATCAGGGCATATGCGCGCGTTTCAGATATTCTTCGCTCTGCATCTCTTGCAAACGAGATAAACAGCGCTGGAACTCAAACTTCAGCCGCTCCCCCTGGTAAATGTCATGCAACGCTGCCGCGGCGCTAGCCACCAGCTTCACGTGGCGCTCGTAGAATTCATCCACCAGCGCGATAAACCGTCGCGCTTCGCTCTCCATCAGCGGCGTCATCACCGGCACATCAAATAACATCACCGTATGAAAGAGCCGTGAAAGCGCAATGTAGTCATGCTGGCTGCGGGCATCCACGCAGAGGGTAGAAAACGACACCGCCAGCGTCTGGTTTTCCACACCCAGCGTGGGTAATGGTCGATGATTAATCTCTAATTCCGGTGCGTGTTGTCGTGCCGCACCCGCCAACGCCAGCCACAATTTGTCCATCTGCTGAGCAGTACTGGCATCTAACGGCGTTAACCACAGGTGCGCCTGCGTCAGTGTCCGCAGGCGGTAATCCAAACCCGCGTCGACATTCATGATGTCGCAAAACTGCTTAATAGCGTCGATGGCAGGTAAAAACCGCGCCCGCTGTAAACCGTTACGGTACAGCTCATCCGGCGGAATATTCGATGTCGCTACCAGCGTGATACCGCGCGCGAACAGCGCTTTCATCAGCCCGCCAAGCAGCATTGCATCGGTGATATCCGACACAAAAAATTCGTCAAAGCACAACACATCGGTTTCGGCTTTAAAGCGGTCAGCCACGATTTCCAGCGGATCGCTTTGCCCCTGTAGCGAAGTCAGCTCTTCATGGACACGCAGCATAAAGCGGTGAAAGTGCAGACGCTGTTTACGCTCGCCGGGCAGGCTTTGATAGAACATGTCCATCAGCCAGGTTTTCCCCCGCCCGACGCCGCCCCACATATAGAGACCACGCACAGGTGAGGCTTCTTTAAGCTCACGTTTGCCGAGCAACTTGCCAAACTTCGCCATCAAACCGCCACTTTGCGGCGCGGCGGGTGCGCTGCGGTTAATTAATGCCTGGTAAATGACATCCAGCCGCGAGACGGCTTCTTTTTGCACATCATCCGGTTGATGACTACCCTCGTTCAGGGCATTTAAATATCGCGATGTTGGGGAAAGGCTCTGCATGGTGTTGTTGTTATTCCTTGAAAATCGATCCGCCCCCACAGGGTTGACGAAAAAAAGGCCGTTCTACACTACGCGATGCTGCGTCAGGATTCCACTTCTGCACGATTAGCGGTTATAGTGGCACAATCAGGCGCAGGCAGGAGCTTGCAGCCCACACCCTACGGAATCAAAAAACAACGGGAGAAGTTCATGACCTGGGAATATGCGCTAATTGGGTTGGTTGTCGGCATTATTATTGGTGCCGTGGGTATGCGTTTCGGAAACCGCAAATTGCGCCAACAACAGGCCTTGCAGTACGAGCTGGAAAAAAACAAAGCGGAACTCGAAGAGTATCGCGAAGAGCTGGTAAGCCACTTTGCCCGCAGCGCTGAGCTGCTGGATAACATGGCGCACGATTACCGCCAGCTTTATCAGCATATGGCGAAAAGTTCGTCCAGCCTGCTGCCGGAAATGTCCGCGGAAGAGAACCCGTTCCGCAACCGTCTGGCCGAGTCCGAAGCCAGTAACGATCAGGCGCCGGTGCAGATCCCGCGCGACTATTCTGAAGGTGCTTCCGGCCTGCTGCGCGGCGGCGCCAGCCGTAAGTAATCGAACACATCTTAAATATTTGCGGGCGCGCTCCTTGCGCCCGTCCCTTCTTGCACATCACAGCTATTATTTAGTCATTCACCTCATTGTTACCCGGTTGAAATTTCAATAACATCAAACTGTTTTGGGGCGTCATTCCTTCCACTTCAGGTTACGAGAGCCAGCATCAATGAAGAAACAAACCCAGCTGTTGAGTGCATTTGCGTTAAGTGTCGGGTTAACTCTCTCGGCACCCTTTCAGACCTTTGCGGCCATGCCGTCACAAGTCCCTGGTCAGGGAGCATTACCCAGCCTCGCGCCGGTGCTGGAAAAGGTTCTGCCGGCGGTTGTCAGCGTGCAGGTAGAAGGCACGGCGGTACAAGGCCAGAAAGTCCCTGAAGAACTGAAGAAATATTTCGGCGAAGAGATGCCGGATCAACCACAGCAGCAACCGCAGCCGTTCGAAGGCCTTGGCTCCGGGGTGATTATCGACGCCGCCAAAGGTTACGTGCTGACCAATAACCACGTGATTAACCAGGCACAAAAAATCAACGTACAGTTGAATGATGGACGTGAATTCGAAGCCAAATTGATTGGCGGGGACGATCAGAGCGACATCGCGTTGCTGCAACTACAAAATGCGAGCAATCTGACGCAAATTGCCATCGCCGATTCCGATCAGCTGCGCGTCGGCGATTTCGTTATTGCCGTCGGCAACCCCTTCGGCCTGGGACAAACCGCCACGTCCGGGATTGTTTCTGCGCTGGGTCGCAGCGGCCTGAACCTTGAAGGGCTGGAAAACTTTATCCAGACCGATGCTTCCATTAACCGTGGCAACTCCGGCGGCGCGCTGCTCAACCTGAACGGCGAACTTATCGGTATTAACACGGCGATACTCGCACCGGGCGGCGGTAGCGTCGGCATCGGTTTTGCGATTCCAAGCAACATGGCGCAAACCCTCTCTCGCCAGTTGATTCAGTTTGGTGAAATCAAACGCGGCCTGTTGGGCATTAAAGGCACCGAAATGAGCGCGGATATCGCCAAAGCCTTTAACCTGAATGTGCAGCGCGGTGCATTTGTCAGCGAAGTGCTGCCGAATTCAGGTTCGGCGAAAGCGGGGATCAAATCGGGTGATGTGATTGTTAGCCTGAACGGTAAGCCGTTGAGCAGCTTCGCTGAACTGCGTTCACGTATTGCGACCACAGAACCGGGTGCCAAAGTAAAACTGGGCCTGCTACGCGATGGCAAACCACTGGATGTTGAGGTGACGCTTGATAAAAGCACCTCATCTTCCGCCAGCGCCGAGCTGATCTCCCCGTCGCTGCAAGGCGCGGAGCTGAGCGATGGTCAGTTGAAAGATGGCACCAAAGGCATCACCGTTGGTAATGTGGAAAAAGGCAGCGCCGCTGCACAGGCTGGCCTGCACAAAGATGATGTGATCATTGGCGTTAACCGCGATCGTGTGCAGTCGATTGCTGAAATGCGCAAAGTGCTGGAAGCGAAACCTTCCGTTATGGCATTGCATATCGTGCGGGGCAACGACAGTATCTATCTGCTGCTGCGCTAAGTAATTCTATCGCCGGACATCACCGCCTGCGTGTGATGTCCGGATAACTCATGTTATGCTGCTGCCGTTCTCCTTTTAATGACTATCCCATCATGTATGTGAAGCTTTTACGTTCCGTGGCAATCGGTTTGGTCGTCGGTGGTCTGATCATCGCCGCCATGCCTTCGCTGCGTAAAAACATTCCGCTCGCGACGCCGCAAATCGACAGCGCCGATGAAACGCCTGCCAGCTATAACCCGGCAGTTCGTCGCGCAGCGCCTGCGGTCGTGAACGTCTATAACCGTAGCCTGAATAGCTCCACCCATGATCGCCTCGAAATTCGTACGCTCGGTTCCGGCGTCATCATGGATCAACGCGGCTATATCATCACCAACAAGCATGTGATCAACGATGCGGACCAAATCATTGTCGCGCTGCAGGATGGTCGGGTGTTTGAAGCGTTACTGGTGGGCTCGGATACGTTGACTGATCTGGCGGTATTGAAGATTAATGCAAACGGCGGCTTGCCGGTGATCCCCATCAATACAAAGCGCACGCCGCATATCGGCGATGTGGTGCTGGCGATCGGCAACCCATATAACCTTGGTCAAACAACGACTCAGGGAATTATCAGCGCTACAGGTCGTATTGGTTTGAATCCCAGCGGGCGGCAAAACTTTTTGCAGACCGACGCGTCCATTAACCACGGTAACTCCGGCGGCGCGCTGGTGAATTCGCTGGGCGAACTGATGGGTATCAACACCCTGTCGTTTGATAAAAGTAATGACGGCGAAACGCCGGAAGGCATCGGGTTCGCCATTCCCTTCCAGCTGGCGACCAAAATCATGGATAAGTTGATCCGTGATGGCCGCGTGATCCGTGGCTATATCGGCATTGGCGGCCGGGAGATCGCGCCGTTGCATACTCAGGGCGGCGGTATCGATCCGATCCAGGGGATTGTCGTCAACGAAGTTTCGCCGGATGGTCCGGCGGCACGCGCGGGGATTCAGGTCAATGATGTGATCACCTCGGTGAACGGAAAACCGGCGGTTTCCGCCCTCGAAACCATGGATCAAGTGGCGGAAATCCGTCCTGGCTCGGAAATTCCGGTCGAGGTCATGCGCGACGACAAGAAACTCACCTTCAAGGTCACGATTCAGGAATACCCGGCGACCAACTGAGTGCCATAAAAAAACCGGAGCAACAGGCTCCGGTTTTTTCTTCCCGCAGGTGCAGGACAACGAGGCTTAACGATTAACGAAATCGACGCCAAGCTGAATATCTTTTTTCAGCGTATCCAGCATGCCTTCCAGCGACTGCTGTTCAAACGCGCTGAGCTTACCGATAGCGTGACGCTCCTCGATACCGTTTTTGCCCAGCAGCAGCGGCTGTGAGAAGAAACGCGCGTGCTCGCCGTCACCTTCCACATAAGCACACTCAACCACGCCTTGCTCGCCTTGCAGCGCGCGCACCAGCGACAAACCAAAACGTGCGGCGGCCTGGCCCATAGAAAGTGTTGCTGAACCGCCACCCGCTTTCGCCTCTACCACTTCGGTACCGGCGTTCTGAATGCGTTTTGTCAAATCAGCCACTTCCTGCTCGCTGAAGCTTACGCCCGGGATTTGCGACAACAGCGGAAGGATTGTCACGCCAGAGTGCCCACCGATAACCGGGACTTCGATATCCGTCGGCTGTTTGCCTTTCAACTCTGCCACGAAGGTGTTGGAACGGATGATGTCCAGCGTGGTCACGCCAAACAGCTTGTTCTTATCGTAAACACCGGCTTTTTTCAGCACTTCAGCGGCAATCGCGACTGTCGTGTTTACCGGGTTAGTGATGATGCCAATACAGGCTTTTGGCGCGGTTTTCGCTACCTGAGCGACCAGGTTTTTCACGATACCGGCGTTGACGTTAAACAGGTCGGAGCGATCCATACCCGGTTTACGCGCCACACCTGCGGAAATCAGTACCACATCGGCACCTTCCAGCGCGGGCGTCGCATCTTCGCCGGAGAAACCTTTGATGGTAACAGCGGTAGGAATATGACTGAGGTCAACGGCAACCCCAGGGGTAACAGGTGCAATATCATACAGAGAGAGTTCTGAACCTGAAGGCAGTTGTGTTTTCAGTAGTAGGGCGAGCGCTTGACCGATACCGCCGGCCGCGCCGAGGACTGCGACTTTCATCCTAAACTCCTTATTATGGTTAGCTAAATATTTTGTTACTCCGTTGCGGCGACCTTAATCCACCCTGGTAATTATGACAATAAACGCGCCAAAATAGTGCGGCGCAGCCCACTGTTAAGATCTTATATAAGGATGGATATGACCGTCAGATCGGCAATCTAAGCAACTAACACTCAGAGTTTATAATATAGCTGCGATATTCACCAAAATAACATCAACTTTATAACATTTAATTTACTTTTTAATCTTATTTGCGACGTAAGACACATGTGGCTGTGCTTCATCACAGGATTTGATAAACTTCGCGCCTTCTCAGCAGTTTTCAGAAATTCCCTCGCGAGAATATTTGCATAAAAATTCATCAATATGCATAATAATGTTGTTTTCACGGCCATATTACGGGTGACTTATGCGAAGCTCGGCAAAACAAGAAGAATTAGTTAAAGCGTTTAAGGCGCTTCTTAAAGAAGAGAAATTCAGTTCTCAGGGAGAAATTGTTCAGGCTCTGCAAGAAGAGGGCTTCGACAATATCAATCAGTCTAAAGTCTCTCGCATGCTGACCAAATTCGGCGCGGTGCGCACACGCAACGCGAAGATGGAAATGGTCTACTGCCTGCCAATCGAACTGGGTGTACCCACGACCTCCAGCCCGCTGAAAAACCTGGTGCTGGATATCGATTACAACGATGCCGTCGTGGTGATCCACACCAGCCCCGGCGCTGCGCAGCTGATTGCGCGTCTGCTGGACTCTCTGGGTAAAGCGGAAGGCATTCTTGGCACCATCGCCGGGGATGACACCATTTTCACCACGCCAGCCAAAGGCTTCACGGTTAAAGATCTCTACGAAGCGATTCTGGTCCTGTTCGAACAAGAACTGTAATTAGTGCCTCTCCCCCGGCTTCGTTCGCGGGGGAATGTTCGGCTTTTCGCCCCACAACTCGACTTTTCCCCTACCGCCAACTTAGCAGTTAGTGCGATTTATGGTTTCAATCCCCTTTCCCAGCGTATACCACCGCACAAAAAATCAAATTCATCTATCCATATGATTTTCTTAACTATCGTTAACTAAATTTTTACCTGAGAGCTAGTTTTTATGCTTTTCTGCAATATAAAACTGCAAATCCTATTCCCATTCATCATAGTTATAATTAGCTTGGTATTAATTATTCGCGTGACTAGTGTATACTTGATTTTGTGATGAGGGTCACGAAACAAGACCCTGCGAAAAATTTAAAGAAAAGAATACGACGAGGTAAGAGACATGAATATCAAATCAACCGTTGCAACATTGAGCATCCTTTCAGCCCTGTCATTTGGCGCTTTCGCGGCGGATTCCATCAACGCGGAACAGGCGCAATCTCGCCAGTCGCTGGGTACTGTTTCCATCGGTTCTGTCACAGCGTCTCCGATGGATATGAACGCGCAACTGAGTAAAAAAGCGGAAGAACAAGGTGCTTCAGCTTACCGCATCATTGAAGCACGTAGCGGCGACCAGTGGCACGCAACCGCAGAGCTGTATAAATAAGTTTTACCGATAACCCTATCTAACCGTCACTCAACGGCACCAGGCACAAAAAAAGCAGTTTAATCCTTCTCGCCGTTGAGTCTCTTTTAAGGAGACAGACAATGAAACGTAATCTCATCATCGCATCCCTTGGCCTCGCATCCCTGATCTCATTCGGCGCAAGCGCCGCAACGCTAGTTAACAGCGATCAGGCCAGCAACCTGCAATCTATCGGCAGTGTTTCTATTTCCCAAAGAGCGGGCGTCCCGATGGACATTCGCCAGGAGCTCTCTGCTAAAGCCGATCAGGCTGGTGCGAGCAGCTACCGTATTATTGAAGCGCGTACGGGTGACAGCACCCACGTTACGGCTGAACTGTATAAATAAACCCTCGTCGTCTTGTCCGACGACTTGCCCCTGCCTGTCAGGGGCTTTTTTTTACCTCGCTCACCGCACATTAAAACGCAGTTCGCCTTCCAGCTCCTCTTCCGCTTCATCAAATAGCAGGATCAACGCGCCAAAACGGCGGCGCTGTTTTTCCGGCAGATGAATAAATTCAATTTCCAGCGGCAAAGGCAGCGCACCATCCATCACCGTGTCCCACAGGGAATCCAGATCGTGAACTTTCTCGCGCTCAATAGCGAACAGGCGGCTAAACTCGCGGTAGAAAGCACTTTGATCGTCGATATGTTTAAAATCGAAAGTGTAGATATTCATTTTCCGCCATCAGCCCAACAGGGCGGCAAACGCCGCCCACATGATTACAATCCCCCAAGGTGCAGAGTTTTCACTTCCAGAAACTCTTCCAGCCCCAGTACCGAACCTTCCCGGCCAAGACCGGACTCTTTCACCCCGCCAAATGGCCCCAGCTCTGTTGATACCGCACACTCGTTAATGCCGATCATGCCGCTTTCGATCGCCTGCGAAACGCGGAATACCCGCTGCAGGTTCTGCGTATAGAAATAGGCGGCCAGACCAAACGGTGTTGCGTTGGCGCGTTGCACCACCTCCTCTTCACTGGTGAAACGGAAACAGGCAGCTACCGGACCAAACGTCTCTTCCTGCGCCAGTCTCATGCCATCGCTGCAATCACCCAGCACCGTTGGCTGCCAGAAGTTCCCGCCGAGGCTGTGCGGTTTACCGCCGGCCAATACTTTCGCGCCTTTGGCGACGGCATCGTCGACATGCTCGCGCACTTTGTCCACCGCAGCGCGTTCAATCAGCGGCCCGACGACCACCCCTTCATCCAGACCATTACCTACTTTTAGTGCATTAACAGCCTCTGTCAGTTTTTGCGTAAAGGTATCGTAGACAGATTCATGGATATAGAAGCGGTTGACGCTGACGCACACCTGCCCCGCATTACGGAATTTATTGGCGATAGCGCCCTGCACCGCCGCGTCCATGTCGGCATCCTCAAACACGATATAAGGCGCATTTCCTCCCAGTTCCATCGACACCTTTTTCATGGTTTCAGCTGCGTTGCGCACCAGCGTTTTCCCCACCGCCGTCGAGCCGGTAAACGAGATTTTGCGTACTTCATGGCTGGCCATAATCGCATCACTGATTTCAGACGTATTCCCGGCAACGGCGTTCAGCACGCCGTCCGGAACACCGGCTTTTTTTGCCAGCGCCAGCAACGCAAAAGCGCTAAGCGGCGTGTTATTTGCCGGTTTGATAACGCCGGTACAACCTGCCGCCAGCGCGGGTCCGAGTTTTCGCGTCAACATCGCCATCGGGAAATTCCACGGCGTAATCGCGGCTACCACGCCAATGGGTTCTCGCGTCGCCAGAATGCGTGAGCCGGGTTTGATGGGCGGGATAATTTCACCGTTGGCGCGTTTCGCCTGCTCAGCAAACCACTGAATAAAGCTGGCGGCATAGTCGACTTCACCTTCCGCTTCTTTCAATGGTTTGCCCTGCTCAGTGGTCATTAATCTGCCAAGCCAGCTTTTGTTTTCAATGATCAATTCATACCAGCGATACAAAATGGTCGAGCGCTCTTTCGCGGTTTTCGCCCGCCATGCGGGAAAGGCGCGCGTTGCGGCAGCAATGGCCTCTTCTGTCTCTTTCTTGCCTGCTTTGGCGACTTTCGCGATAGTTTCGCCCGTAGCCGGATTCAGAACGTCAAATGTGGTACCCAGCGTTTTCCATCCACCATCCACCAGATAGCCGGTCTGAAAAAGCGCATTGTCCTGCAGTGACTGCGTTGTCATTTGTCCTCCTGATCTGCGGTTTATAAAAGCTCTTAGAAAGTATAGCCATAAAAAAACCGACGCTTTTGGCGTCGGTTTGGCATTAACTGCTGGTCAGCGCATGTTGGTATTTATGCAACATACCTGTTAGCCGGTGTACCGGCTCGGTAACCTGCGGTGGCGCGTTCCAGTGATGTAGCTTGTGCTGGTAAATATCCAGTTCTTCCAGCAACTGGGTGAAATAACGGCGACGTTTCGTGTCGCTGCCCGCCGATATCACTTGTGATGCCGTACGCCGTAACTGCCGATGAAACGCCGAAAGATCATCATTGATCGGCACCGGCGCATCCCGCAGGCGCTGGTGCGCAATAATCAATGTCAACGCGAGGCGGAATTTCGCGATATCACCAGGAAATTTATTCAGCAGCAAAAAAAGCTGTTGATACAGCGCGGGCAAGTGGTTCTCTTTGCGACGCGCGGTATTCGTGGTCATTGCCGAAACGGCAGCGGAAACAAACTGGTTCAACAGCATGCGCCCGGTGCGCGCCTGGGAGTTATCGCGCACCAGCAAAAGCACAACCATCGCCAGAACCACGCCAACCAGCTGCCCCAGCGCGTTATCAAGAAACTGGCTGAATTTAAAGGTCATCGGGTTATCAAGCACCAGAATATTAATGGTGCCCGCCAGCGTCGCCATTGAACCCAACCGACGCTTTTGCACTTCAATACCAATAAAGAACGCCAGCACCGCCAGACTAATACACAGCAACAGCATGCTTTGTTGCGTCGATGGCAGGATAACCAGGTAATAGAACGAGCCAATCGGCAGCGCCCATAACATGCCGTAGATAAAATCTTTCGCCACCATTTTCGGGTTCGGCAGACGCATCGCCAGCGACGTGACTACCGCGATCATCACCATTGAGCCGCTGCCAGATGTCCAGCCAGTCCACAGCCAGAACAAGGTGCCCAGCATGCAAGAAAGCGTGGTGCGCCAGAAGTTAACCATCGCATGGTGGCGTTCGGCTGATTCCGCTTTCACCACCACTTCGCCCTGTAACACCTCTTCTTCGACGGCGCTGATTTTCGCGTTGCCAATCACACCGCGTTTCAGCAGCAGATAGCGAGTCGCCGCACCCACCCAGCTATAAATGGTGACGGGAGTTTCCCGCTCACCGGTCCAGGCAATGACCCGGCGCATTCTTTTTAACTGCTTGTGCATCTCCTGCACATTGTCGACCGGCTCGGCAAACAGCTCACGAAACGTGTCGGTGATAAGCTCCGGGCGGGTGTTCTGAATCAGATAGGTTTCACACGCCTGGGTAATCAGCGTCAGCGACAAGGTGTTGATCACTTTCAGGCGGCGGTTAGCGCGCCCCCAACGGGAAGACTCAATATTCAGATTGCTGCGCATCCCTTCAAGGGCATTGGTACGACGCACCAGCGCAGCCCAGGCTTTGTCCACCTCTTCGCTATCGCCATGCTTGATGCACAACTGCATCAGTTGATAGTGGGCCAGCAGCAGGCTATCGAGCTCGCGGTCAATTTCCTGTTTGACGGAGCGCGGAGAAAAGAGCAGATCGGCAACAATCGCACAGAGAATGCCCACCACAATTTCACTGCATCGCTCAACGGCAAATTGCGGTGCCAGCAGTGGTTCCGTCTGAATAGTGACGACAATAATTAACGCGGTGTAACCCGCCAGCCCCCAGGCGTAAGAGTTTTCAACGCGCACCAGCGACGAGAGCCAGGTACAAAACCCGGCCCAGACACAGCACACCATTAACATCAGCAGCGGGGTGCGGATCAGCACGATGATGATGGCCAGCCCGGCAATACAGCCGATAAAGGTGCCGACAATACGCAACATCCCCCGATAGCGAATCGCCCCGGAATAAGGCTCGCCACCGGCGGCGAATGCCGGGCCCGCCGCGACAATCGCCGCAGTCAACACCGCCCAGCGTGGGGTTTCAAGCTGAAAGTGAAAGCCAACAAACAGTGCCAGCACGACGGCAAAGGCCAGCTTGAAAGCAAAACGCAAATGCTGGCTGGCAATGGATAACAGCCCCATAGCGATTACCCCAGCTCACGCAGGCGATGCGCCATTTTGCGAAAGAACGAATCCTGGCTTTCATCACGATCGGATTTACCCGTCACCACCACCGTTGCGGTCGTTCCCGCTGGCCACAGGTTGCCTTGTTGTTTGTCGAGACGAATACGTACCGGCACACGCTGCGCCAGCCGTACCCATTCAAGATTGGAATCGATGGTCGCCATGCCTTTGCTGTCATTGCTGCTGCTGGCGTTAGTGACGCCTGCCGCGATGCTATCCACCGTACCTTTCAGTACCAGGTTGCTGCCAAGCGGGGTGATCTCCGCGCGATAACCCGGACGCACGCCTTCCAGCTTTGTCTCTTCCATGTACGCCAGAACATAGAAGGTGTGTTGTTTCACCAGCGCCACCGCGGTGGAGCCTCGGGTAATAAATTCACCGGCGTACACATTCAGGTTGGTGACCCAACCATCGGCCGGTGCACGAATGATCGTGCGCTCCAGATCCAGCTTCGCCAGATCGCGGGTTGCCTGAGCTTTGGCCAACTGATGCAGCTCAGTTTGCAGAGTGTTGTTGGCCTGGTCGATTTCTTCGCGCGACATGGCCTGAACACCCAACTGGTTACGACGCCCGGCTTCACGGCGTTTCTCCGCCACCAGCGCTTCATAGTAGGCGACATCGGCTTCATCTTCCGCCAGCGCTTTTTGGTAACGCGGTTGATCGATGGTGAACAGCATCTGGCCCTCTTTCACCAGTTGGTTGTCATGCACATTGACGGCGGTGACAAGCCCGGTGACATCCGGCGCGATAGCGACAACATCGGCACTAAAGCGCGCGTCGCGTGTCCAGGGCGATTCGGTGTAATAAACCCAGGCGCGGAAAATCGCGATGAACGCCAGGATTACCAGCACCATAGTGATAGCGGTGCGAGAGATATTTCTTGTTAGTGTTTTCACTTCTACCTCAAACAAACAGGCGCGACAGCAGGTAAAAAAGGCAGCAATACAGCGCAGTGTTAAACAGCGCCGGGTGCCAGACAAAGTCATAGATCCCGGTAGGGACCAGCACCCGGCGCACCAGCCAGAAGATCGCCAGTGACAAAATTAATTCGAAAAAAATCGGTGGGAACGACAAACCGAACACCACGATGACGGGAAACAGACTCATGTTGACCTTGATTAAACAGCGTGCAGGTGACAATTCGTTCTAACGTCACCGCAGGAGTAAGGGCAAGGAGAGCCAGGCGAGAGTGACGTGAATATTCTTAATAGATAGTATATTAACGTAACTGTTATGCTGTTATCTATATTATGTGATCTAAATCACTTTTAACTCAGAGTGAATAATGGAACGACTAAAACGCATGTCGGTGTTTGCCAAAGTGGTGGAGTTAGGTTCATTTACCGCCGCCGCCCGACAGCTACAAATGAGTGTTTCCTCCATCAGCCAGACCGTCGCCAAACTGGAAGATGAGTTGCAGGTAAAGCTGCTGAACCGCAGCACGCGCAGCCTGGGGCTCACCGAAGCGGGGAAGATTTACTATCAGGGCTGCCGCCGGATGCTGCATGAAGTGCAGGACGTTCACGAACAGCTTTACGCCTTTAACAACACCCCAATCGGTACGCTGCGCATTGGCAGTTCTTCAACCATGGCGCAAAATGTGCTGGCAAAAATGACCGCCGATATGCTCAAAGAGCATCCGGGTTTGTCGGTAAATCTCGTCACGGGTATCCCGGCGCCGGATCTGATTGCTGACGGTCTGGATCTGGTGATCCGCGTCGGCGCGTTGCAGGATTCCAGCCTCTTTTCCCGCCGCCTTGGCGCGATGCCAATGGTGGTTTGCGCGGCAAAAAGTTACCTCGCCCAGTACGGTATTCCTGAAAAGCCTGCGGATATGGTTAACCACTCATGGCTGGAATACAGCGTGCGTCCGGATAACGAATTTGAGCTGGTGGCGCCAGAAGGGATCGCCACGCGACTTATCCCGCAAGGGCGTTTTGTCACTAACGATCCGATGACGCTCACACGCTGGCTGACGGCAGGCGCCGGGATCGCATTCGTGCCGTTAATGTGGGTGATCGACGAGATCAACAGCGGTCAACTTGAGATCCTGCTGCCGCGCTACCAGTCGGATCCGCGCCCGGTTTACGCGCTCTATACCGAAAAAGATAAGCTGCCGCTGAAAGTGCAGGTGTGCATTAACTATCTGACGGATTACTTTATTGAAGTGGCGAAGGTGTATCAGGGAATGCAGGGACGTAGCGTGTGAGAAATTCACCCTCTTCGTACGAAGAGGGTGAGAAGAGCGTTAAGCCGTACCGCCGACGGTCAGGTTATCGACTTTCAGCGTCGGTTGGCCCACACCCACCGGCAGGCTCTGCCCCTCTTTACCGCAGACGCCAACGCCGTTATCCAGCCTCAGATCGTTACCCACCATGGAGATCTGCTGCATCGCTTCGATACCTGAGCCAATCAGCGTTGCGCCTTTCACCGCTTTGGTGACCTTACCTTTTTCAATCAGGTACGCTTCAGAAGTGGAGAAGACAAATTTACCGGAAGTGATATCGACCTGGCCGCCGCCAAAATTCGGGGCGTAGATGCCGTAGTCGACAGATTCGATAATCTCCTGCGGGGTTGATTTGCCCGCCAGCATATAGGTGTTGGTCATACGCGGCATCGGCAGATGCGCGTATGATTCGCGACGCCCGTTACCGGTCGGCTTAACGCCCATCAGACGCGCGTTCAGCTTGTCCTGCATATAGCCTTTCAACACGCCGTTTTCGATAAGCACGTTGTACTGGCCGGGCGTTCCTTCATCATCAATCGCCACCGAGCCGCGACGATCGGCGATGGTGCCATCATCCACGACGGTACACAGTTCTGATGCCACCAGTTGACCCATCTGACCGCTAAATACAGAGGTTCCACGGCGGTTGAAGTCGCCTTCCAGCCCGTGTCCAACCGCTTCGTGCAGCAGCACGCCCGGCCAGCCCGCGCCCAGTACCACCGGCAGCGTGCCCGCAGGTGCGGCAACGGCAGAAAGGTTGACCAGCGCCATGCGCACGGCTTCTTTCGCCCACGCATCCGCGCGAACGTCGCCATCCTCATCCTGCAAGAACCAGTCATAACCAAAACGACCGCCGCCGCCGCTGGAGCCGCGCTCGCGTTTACCGTCGTCTTCAACCTGTACGCTCACGGAAAGGCGTACCAGCGGGCGAACGTCCGCCGCCAGCGTACCGTCGGTCGCCGCCACCAGAATGAGTTCGTAGACACCAGTGAGACTGGCAGTCACTTCCTGTACGCGTTTATCCGCCGCGCGCGCCGCTTTATCCACGCGACGCAGAATATCGAGCTTCTCTTCACGGCTCATGCTTTGCAGCGGATCGATACTGGTATAAAGGCTCGGATGCTCGAGCGCACCCAGCGTTTTCACTTTGCCATCGCCCTCTTCCCGCACGATGGTACGCGCAGCCTGCGCGCTCTGTTCCAGCGCCAGCAGGCTGATTTGGTCCGCATACGCAAAACCGGTTTTCTCACCGCTGACGGCGCGCACGCCCACACCCTGGTCGATATTGTAAGAGCCATCTTTAATGATGCTGTCTTCTAAAACCCAGGATTCGTGATAGCTCGACTGGAAATAGAGATCGCCGTAATCAAGACGACGCGCGGTCAGTTGACCGAGAATAGCAAACAGATCCTGATGGCTCAGGCCGTTTGCTGCCAGAAGTTGTTCACTTACCAGATTAAGACTCATCATTTTTTCTCGTCGTTGCCGCCACAGCGGGCAATAAAAAGTGCGATATAAGGAGCTTGAGGCAATTCGCCGATGCCGTCAAATCATTGCTTTTTGTCCGTACGCGGCTGGCGCAGGACCTCATTGATTTGCGGCTGGTCGACCGGGCCGGTAATGCGGTAGCGCAGAATCGAGACTTTGTTCCACAAGGGCCCCAGCACTTTGCTGGCGGCAAACACCGCCGCACCGACAATCGGGTTAACGGCAAAGGCCGCCGCCACACCGACAGTCGCGGAAATTTCTGGCGCAACCACCGCTTCCATATCCAGCTCGCGGCGCACCAGGTTCACCGAGCCTTTCATGGCGATATCCGCTTCCAGGCCGTCCACCAGCGTATCGTCGGTATGCAGCACACCGTCTTTTATCCACGCGGTGCTGCGAATGGAATCAAACCAGAAACCCTCACTGCTGAAGGTATCGCTGAAGTCAAAACGCAATTTACGCCACAGCGAATCGACACTGAACAGTCGCAGCAACTGCCCGGCATGGCCAGTGCTGATATCGGTAATTTTGCCTTTGCCAAGTCGCGTACGCAGGATGCCATTGAGCGACTCTTCCTGCGGTTGCCACGGCGTGCTGCGCCAGTGCAGGTCATAATTAATATCAAACGACGAATCACGCACCGGCGTTGGTACGCCAAAGAAGCCCATCGCTGAATCAATTTTCTCGCCGCGCAGCACACCTTTTAGTGAAGTACGCTCCGCGCCTTCACGATTGACCCATTCACCGTCGGCGGTAAGCCGCGCAGTGCCGCTGTCTACCAGGCCGTTTGCCAGCGTCAGCTTATCGCCCTGAATGGCGAAATCACCATCGATGCGACCATATTTTTGCCCCCACAGCCAGCATTCCGCACAGCGCAGTTGCAAATCCGGCCAGCCGGTAAAGTCCAGCCGCGTCTGGCCGCGCAACAGCGTTGAAGGGGAAGAGATATCGTTATCATCCGGTGGCGCGTTCGACGGGTTGTAGTAGAGGTAGCGAATCGCAGCCTGCCACGGCGCATTATCATGGATCGTCAACGTACCGCTGATTTCGCGCCCCTGCGCTTCGATGGTCGAACCTGAATCTTGCGGCTGCGAAACAATGCTGAGGTTATTCCACTGCTGCCCGCCCAGCGTCAGGGCTGGCGTACGCAGCGTAATGCTCTGCGGGAAGGTGGTGGCACTGCTGACATTATTTGCCACGCCCTGTCTGAACAGACCCAACCACTGCGCGCCGTTCATTGCCGGCAAGTTGAGTTCAAGCCCGGCCTGCTCCGGCAGCGGCGGCAGTGTACGGCTGTCCGAGGTCCAGATGCCGCGATCGAGCGTCAGCTTATTATTCAGCAACCAGCGGCTATTGAAATGGTTGTTGCCACCGGCATTACCGGTTAAATCGAAACTGTGCAGGTTCCCTTCTACCTTCACCTTCAACGGCAATGCCTTGCCTGCGGGTTTATCCAGCGGCGACGGTAACGTGCTGGCAAGATTGCCCAAGTCACCATCAATATTGACCTTATAAGTGGTGCCGCCACGGTGCGGCAACTCAACGCCAACATCGCCTTTCCATGCGATGCTGCCGCGCAGCGCATCATTAAGCTGTGGAGGTAAAACGCCGGTTTTTGCCGGTTGCCAGTTTCCGTTGAGATTCACCGCCACCTGATAGGCTTTATCCCCTTCGGTGGTGGAGAAATCGAGGTTCACCGGTTGGTTAAACCACGTTGCCTGTAGTGGTTCGCTTTTCAGCGTACCGTTCTCGAAACTGAATTTGCCGCTGAGATTCTTCAGTGTGCTGTTAAGCGGCTTGATAAACAGGCTGTTGTTGTTCAACGCCACGTCACCTCTGGCGACGGTCTGCTCCCCGTCCAGCGGGATATCAAGATGTAAGCGAGCGCTTACATCGCCATCAATTTGCAGTTCATCCAGCGCGCTGCCCAGCGTATCGTGCAGCGGCGTCTCTTTGAAATAGGGCCCAACGGCTTTACCCGGCCCGTTAATGTCCGCGTCAATCAGCAGCTTCTCTTTGACGTAATCCGGGATGTTGGCGGTCAGATTGCTGGCCGTTACACCGCCCAGCGCCACTTTACTGCTTTTCATCCACAAGCCGTCGTTGAGGAAGTCGAGATCGATATCGAGGTTTTGCAGCGCCGGCCAGTCAGGCTGGAAAGCAAAGGTCGCGTTGCGAAGCGGCACTGAGACTTCAAACTGGCCTTCGTTGTGCTTAAACGGGAAGAGCTTCGGATTACCGCCAAACAGCAGCGTGGCATCTTGCGTCTGCCCGCCTTTGATCGACGAACTCAGGTACGCTACCAGCTCTTTACCCATCAAATTTTCCGGGAAGTAGCGCCAAGCTTGCCCGGCATCCGTCACATTGATGCCGGCCAGGATACCTAACCAGGGCTCATCACCTTGTAGCTGGAGATAACGGAAATCACCGCGCGCGCGAAGGGCATTGGCCTGTACGTCGATATTGCGCCCATCCAACTGGAAGCCGTGTTCGTTATTCAGCCAGTTCAGTGTGGCAACGCCTTTTTCAATCTCCAGCGGCGCGGGGAACACCGTCTTATACGGCATCTTCGCCTGCGCGATATCGGCGGTTAAGCGCCCATTCTCCACGCTGCCGGCAAGCGTTCCACTCAGGTGTTCAACACCGGGCAGTAATTCCCACTGTTGCCAGGCAATATCCTGCCACTGGGCGTGGAAACGCGTTTTTTCGGTCGCCTGCAAAGGGATATCCAGCGCCAGCTGTTCCAGCTTGCCGCGAGGCTGCATGGTATGCCAGATGTCGTACAGCTCCGGGGAGATTTTCTGCGCAATCGGCAGCAGCCCTTCTAAGCCACTGAGTTCAAGGTTACTGGCACGAACGCGCAGTTCATCGCTACGCACACTGCTGGTACCGCCCACTTCCTGCGCCGGAACCCAGGCAAAACTCAACGCGCCCTGCGGCCACGGATGGTCATCAATTGCGATACGCGTTACCGGTACATCAAACTGCCAGCCCTGCTGCTGACGAGAGACATGGGCGGTAAGGTTATCGACCGTCATGCGGTGCTGCGTATTATTGCCCTTCCAGCTGGCACCGCCTTTTTTTAGCCATACGTCGCCGCTCTCCACCACGCCTTTGCTTAATGTCATCCAGCCTTCAAGGCTGAAGCGCGCGGTATCCAGCGCGACCTTATCCTGCATCCATTTGGCGAGCCAGGGTTTGACATCAATGTCGTCCGCCTGCAACCACACCCGCCCATTGTTCAACAGGCCGTTGTCGTCACGCAGATCCATGCGCACCTGCATAATGCCGTGCTGACCGGTGAGGCTCGACAGGCTGACTTGCCCTTCCGCACGGTGACGATCGTTGCCGTTAAGCCAGGTAAGTTGCGGGATCGCCAGCTCAGCGCGCTGCCCGGAGAGCGTTAAGAAACTGATGCGGCTGTCGCGCAGATCAAAGTGATCGAACTGGCGCAAAAACAGATCGCTGATGCGATCCGTGGTGATAGGTTCGCCGGTGTCATTGCGTTGTAGCGGAGTATTGCTCTGCGCGGCCAGCTGATAAAAGGTGAGATTACGAAACTGCCAGCGCATGTGCAGCAGGCTTTGCCAGACATCCAGCGCCAGCGTCACGCGTTTGACCGACAGCTCGCCGCCATCGGGCAGCGTCGCGTTAATGTCGCGCACGTCCAGTTCAGGACCGAAATTTTCCCAGCGCGCCTGTATCTGGCTGGCCGAGACAGGAACGCCGGTTTGCGCGGTGATACGCGCCAGAATGGGCTCACGCCAGCTGTCCAGATGGGGCAGCACAAGGCGCAGCCCACTTACCAGCAGCGCCGCGATAACAATCAGCGTCGCGCCTGTAAGCAGCAATATCCCCGGCAGTCGCCTCACGCCTCTCTCCTTGTCAACCAAACCCAGACTCGCTCATGTCGCAGCACGCTGCGAATTACATCATTACTACGTCAAACTGCTCCTGATTATAGAGCGGCTCAATTTGCACTTTTACCTGCTTGCCAACGAAGATTTCCACCTCCGCCAGCGCGTGCGACTCTTCACCTTTCAGGGCTTCCGCCACCGCCGGGGAAGCGTAGACCAGGAAACGATCGGAATCATAAGCATGATGCACGCGAACGATCTCGCGCATGATTTCATAGCACACGGTTTCCACCGTTTTGACGGTGCCGCGGCCATGACAGGTGGGGCATTCATTGCAGAGGACATGTTCCACGCTTTCGCGCGTGCGTTTGCGCGTCATCTCGACCAGACCAAGCTGGGAGAAACCGTTAATGCTGGTCTTGACCCGATCTTTGCTCAGCGCCTGCTCCAGCGAGTGCAACACGCGACGGCGATGATCGTCATTATTCATATCGATAAAATCGATGATGATAATGCCGCCCAGATTGCGTAAGCGCAGCTGGCGGGCAATGGCCTGCGTGGCTTCAATGTTGGTGTTGAAGATGGTGTCATCGAGATTGCGATGACCGACAAACGCACCGGTGTTGATATCAACGGTGGTCATCGCTTCGGTTTGATCGATGATCAGATAGCCGCCGGACTTCAGCTCCACTTTGCGCTCCAGCGCACGCTGAATTTCGTTCTCCACATCGTAAAGATCGAAAATCGGCTGGCGGCCGCTGTAGTGTTCGAGCTTGCTGGTCATCTCAGGAATGTATTCCGCCGTGAACTCCAGCAGCGCTTCAAACGTCAGACGCGAATCCACACGGATACGATCCAGGTGAGCGTCGGCGAAATCACGCAGCACACGCTGCGCCAGCGCCAGTTCGCCGTAGAGTTTACAGCGGCTTTGTTGGCGCTTTTTGCGCTCCATCACCTTCGTCCAGACGCGCTTGAGGTACGCCGCATCGGATGCGAGATCCTCTTCGCATACGCCTTCAGCCGCAGTGCGAATGATAAAACCGCCCTGCTCGTCGCAATACGCCGCAACAACCTGTTTCAGGCGTTCACGCTCGGCTTCACTCTCGATACGCTGGGAAACGCCAACATGGGAAGCGCCCGGCATAAAGACCAGGTAACGGGATGGCAGGGTGATATCCGTGGTCAGGCGCGCGCCTTTAGTTCCCAGCGGATCTTTCACCACCTGTACCATTAAATCCTGCCCCTGACGGACAAGCTCGGAGATGTCGCGCACGGTGAAGTTTTTCTGCTCTTCCCCGGCAACGCATTCGGTATGCGGCATAATGTCGGAGGCGTGAAGAAACGCCGCCTTTTCCAGACCAATATCTACAAAAGCCGCCTGCATGCCCGGCAAAACCCGGCTGACCCGACCTTTGTAGATATTGCCTACTATCCCGCGCCGTGCTTCGCGCTCGATGTGAATTTCCTGCAGGATGCCGCCGTCAATATAAGCGACGCGTGTTTCCGATGGAGTAACGTTGACCAACAATTCAGCCGTCATGATTATCTTTTCCCTCGCGCAGTGCGTTAAAATTGCTCAGCAATTCCCAGGTTTCCACCAGCGGTAAACCCACAACGGCATGATAACTACCGTTTATTTTTCTCACGAAACAGCCACCCAGCCCCTGAATGCCATAAGCACCGGCTTTATCCAGCGGTTCCCCGCTGGCGACGTAATCGGCGATATCCTTTTCCGATAACACTCTGAAAGTCACTTCTGTTTCCACCAGACAATCGAGCACATGCTGGCTATCTGCCAACGCAACTGCCGTCATCACCTGATGCGTTTGCCCGGAAAGCAGGCGCAGCATACTGGCAGCATGCGAGGAGTCTTTTGGTTTTTCAAGCACTTCACCATTAAATATGACGATCGTGTCCGCGCCCAGCACAGGCAGATCGCTTGTGGCCATCGCCACACCGGCCTGCGCTTTTTCACGCGCGAGGCGCAACACATACTGGCGGGCGCTCTCCTGCACCTGACGCTGTTCCTCAATGCCGGGAACAATCCGCGCGAAAGTGACGCCCAGTTGTGTGAGCAACTCCTGGCGACGAGGAGAACCGGAAGCAAGCCAGATATCAGTCATAAACGCCTTATTGCACCGCAAACTGCTGGCGGATCTTACGCATTAACAGGAAGAGCCACGGCCAGAGCACGCCATTGACCAGGCTGCTCCAGAAAATTTCTGGTTTAAACGAAACGTTAATAACCAGAAACTCCGCCCAGAAGACAATAACTTCTGTCGCCAGTGACAACAGCATCACCACCAGCGCCTGTTGCCAGAGCGCCAGATTACGGAACAACTGAAATTTCAGTGCGACCAGGTAGGCGACAATACTTAACGAAAGCGCACGTACGCCGAGGGTGGATCCGCTAATCAGATCCAGTATGGCACCCATCGCGAAACCCGTGCCAACATTTACGCGGTGCGGCAGCGCGAGGATCCAGTAAAGCAAAATGAGCAATACCCAGTTTGGCCGGTAGACAATGATGTCATCCGGCCAGGGCATGATTTGAAGCAACAGTGCAATTAAAAACGAGAGCCAGATAACCCAGCGTCCCTGGCTACGATAACTTGCCACTATTGCCCTCCCGGAGAGACTTGCGGCGGCGGCTGCGTAATGCCAGTCGCCGGAGCGGGCATTGGCGCAGGCGGCCCCATCGCATCAGGAGAAGGAAGTACCTGCGGCATCATCTGCAGCAGACGTTCGTTCGCCACACGATGCACATCTTCCGGTGTTCTTGGGTTAGTACCGTTACGATCTGCGCCCCACAGCAGTAGCAGGTAACGCAAACGTTGCAGACCTGCGGTTGGACGCGCCTGAATCACGGTGTAGGCACGCTGCGTATCCAGCTTAACCGACGACACCACCGCAACCGGATACCCTTCCGGGAAACGCCCGCCCAGACCTGACGTCACCAGCACATCGCCAACGCGAATATCCGTATTCGCCGGTAAATGTTCGAGTTGCAGATCGTCTGTGCAGCCGTTACCGGCGGCAATCACGCGGATATCGTTACGCAGCACCTGAATCGGCAGCGCGTGTGTGGCATCGCAAATCAAGAGTACGCGGCTGGTCAGCTTCGCTACCGCGACAACCTGGCCGACAACGCCTTTATCGCTGATCACCGGCTGGCCTTCATAGACGCCGTTCGCGCTGCCTTTGTCGATAACTACCTGGTCGCTGTAAGGATCGTTAACAGTCGAGATAACCTGGGTCACCATTTTCTGCTCATCCTGACGCAGCGGCGAACCCAGCAGTTCACGCAAACGCGCGTTCTCCTGCTTGTACTGCCCTAACATCAGCAGCTCACTGTTTTTTAGCAGCAGTTCCTGACGCAATGCCCGGTTTTCAAGCTCAAGCTGGTCGCGCGACGCCAACGTCTGGGAAACGTTATCTAATAATTCGCGGGGACCATTGGAAATAAAATAGAAAGGACTGACGGCAGTATCCATGTACGTTCTGATTTGGCTGAACGTACCGAGGCGGCTGTCGGCAATAATGACTCCGAGCGCCACCAAAACCGCCAGAAAAAGGCGAATCTGCAGTGACGGGCCACGGCTAAAAATTGGCTTCATAGGCTTTGCGTATTCTCAGGCCAGACAGATGCGAAGCGACAATTCGCTTCGCATCTGACGCGGACTATTCTTCGCTGAACAAGTCGCCGCCGTGCATGTCGATCATTTCCAGCGCCTTGCCGCCGCCGCGCGCTACGCAAGTCAGTGGATCTTCTGCAACTACAACTGGAATACCCGTTTCTTCCATCAACAGGCGATCAAGGTTACGCAGCAGCGCGCCACCACCGGTCAATACCATACCGCGCTCGGAGATATCAGAAGCCAGTTCCGGCGGGCACTGTTCCAGCGCAACCATAACGGCGCTCACGATGCCGGTCAGCGGTTCCTGCAGCGCTTCCAGAATTTCGTTGGAATTCAGCGTGAAACCACGCGGAACACCTTCAGCCAGGTTACGGCCACGCACTTCGATTTCACGCACTTCATCGCCCGGATACGCAGAGCCAATTTCGTGTTTGATACGTTCTGCGGTCGCTTCACCAATCAGGGAGCCGTAGTTACGGCGCACATAATTAATGATCGCTTCATCGAAGCGGTCACCGCCGATACGAACAGAAGAGGAGTAAACCACGCCATTCAGGGAGATAACGGCAACTTCAGTGGTACCACCACCGATATCCACCACCATTGAACCGGTCGCTTCAGAAACCGGTAAGCCAGCGCCGATTGCGGCCGCCATCGGTTCTTCAATCAGGAACACTTCACGAGCACCAGCACCCTGCGCGGATTCACGAATAGCGCGGCGTTCAACCTGGGTGGCGCCAACCGGCACACAAACCAGAACGCGCGGGCTCGGACGCATAAAGCTGTTGCTGTGCACTTGTTTGATAAAGTGCTGAAGCATTTTTTCGGTCACGAAGAAGTCGGCGATTACGCCGTCTTTCATCGGGCGGATGGCAGCGATATTGCCCGGCGTACGACCAAGCATCTGTTTCGCTTCATGACCGACTGCGGCCACACTTTTCGGTGAACCGGCACGATCCTGGCGAATGGCCACCACGGAAGGCTCATTCAGTACGATGCCTTGTCCTTTTACATAAATCAGGGTATTCGCGGTACCCAGGTCAATGGACAGGTCATTGGAAAACATGCCACGAAATTTTTTCAACATACTAAGGGATAATCCTGAAAGCTGGGGCGGAAACAAAATCCGCTTACTTTACCAACCACACGTAGCAGCGACAAGGCATAAGAATCATCTGCTACGGTGAAAATTAGTGCAGTTTGTTTCCTTTGTTGCAAAACGACATGATTCTGCCTGGAAGTAAAAAAAGCCCATCTTCCAGCCTGTTGCGTTTGCAGTTTTTCATAAGGACAAACCGGCTTTGTTCACTGCGTTAATCCGGCGGGCAGGCACGCACACCCCCAAACATGGCAGCGCGCGTTATTCTACGTGAAAACGACTTAAACAGCAGTTCAAACCGAGTATCTTTGCGAATATTTTTTCACATTGGTATCGAGCGGTTGGGAAGCCGCGATGAAATCGCCCTGCCCACCCGCAACACCCCGTTCCACCAGCGTCTGCCATTCGCCACGAGAGCGAACGCCGGTCGCGAAAACTCGCGTTCGCGTGCCTTTGCACGCTTCCACGAGGCTCTGCACCAGAAGCTGGTTTTCGGTGCGCTTTTCAATGTTCCTGACCAGCCCCGGATGCAGCTTTAATAACTCAACATCCAACGCTTTAATCCAACTGGTGCTCACCAACGTCAGACCCGCCTGATTGACCACTACGCGGGCGCCTAATGCGTTGATTAAACGCACCACCGACTGTAACCGGCTGATATGTTGACAAACATCCGCCTCAGCAAGTTCAAAAATAATCCGTTTACGTTGAGATTTTTCGCACTGCATTAATATATCGCGTAGCCAGCGTTGAAAACGGGGGCGGATCAATGATTCCACTGTTATTTGCATGGCGAGGTTTTCTTCCGGCCAAAAACCCATAAACGGAATCAGACGCGTCACCTGCAGGCGGTCATACTCTTCAGCCAGGCCAAACTGCTGCACCATGGGCATATACTCTTCAGCAATCACTTCTTGTTCACCGTCGAATATGCGGCACATCAGTTCACGGTGGTGAACCTGGCCGTCACGGTTAATCGCTGGTTTCTGATAAACGCGTGGCCCGCCGCGACTCAGCATCTGCTCAATCAGCGTCCGCCAGCGCACATTTCCGCGCCCTTGCTCCGGCAATGTGGCGTCATACACTGACCAACTGTTTCCGCCCTGCAGCACCGCGTTGCGCGCTGCGGCTTCGGCATGCTCCATGACTTGCACGCCGGGTTGTCCGCTGCGCCAGGCACAAATCCCAATATGCATAATGTCTTCGCGGGTCAGCGTTTTGTTCGGGGGTAACCCTTCCACTGCTTTTAGGATCTGCCCGGCAATGCTCTCCGCTTCCTTTAATGTGCGATGCGGCAACAGCACGGCGAAGTCGCTGCGATGGTAGCGCGCCAGTAACGCGCCAGGATAACGCATAATAAAGGTAGAAAGCAGGTTAATGAGCGTAAAGAGATACTCTTCGGTGGTGGTTCCGCCGCTATCTCGCAGCAGATCAAAGTCCGGCAAACGGATCATCATCACCACGCCGTGCGAGCCCACTTTTTCCTGATCTTCCAGCAGCGTGGCGAGCTGGTTATCAAAAAACAGGCGGTTATTCAGGCCGGTGCGCGTGTCCTGCGCGGCGTAGGAGCGAATTAGCGTATCCAAACGGCTACGTTGATCGCTGGCAAACTGAATATCGGTCAGCAGCACATCCAGCGCGCTGCTGGTGCGCGATGGCCATTCATAAATGCTGCCGCGAACCTGCGGCCCGCGCTCGCCATTGAGGATCCGCGTCGCGCGTGTCTCCAGCAATTCCTGCCCGGAAAGCTGTCGCCGTAGCCAGCGAACGGAGAGAAAGAGGATCACTATCATAAAACCGATCGCCACCGTCAGCGGCGCGGTGGTTAACAACGAACGAAAGTAGTTCGCCATGGGATCCTGGTAAACCAGCGTGAAGGTGAAACCGGGATTTTTCAGGGAGGGAATATGCAGTTCACGATATTGATAGTTGCTGCCCGCCGGGCGATAACTTCCGTTATGCGAATAGCTGAGCACCGTGCGCCGGCCTTGCTTAATCTGAATCTCAATAATGTCTACCGGCACCATCAGTTCATCGAGCTGCGGCAACAGCCGGGAAATCGGTGTTGAGATCAAGCGTGTATCGATAATCGCCGCCACCGCTTCCACACGATTGGCAACCTTGTTTTGAATCGCGTTATAGAAGCTCAGTGAACACCCAATCAGGGTGACGAAAAACGCCAGCCCTGTCAGTAGCGTCACAAAAGCTGAAAATTTCGTCGTTAATCGCATCCTTGTGTTAACTCCGCTTGTATAAAGAACGAAACGATACCGCTCAGGGTTACGTCATTGAAGTAAGTACTAACTTTGATGTCTACCCGCGTCCCGGGATAGCGTGCAGGCGGCAGGGAAAACTGGCACCGCGTTTCATATCTGCGAGTATAGACCTCAGAAATTTTTTGCCAACAATCAATAAGCCTGAAAAATGTCTTAACCTGACTATTTACAATGTTTGGTAACACACTCGTGCTCGCGCTCACGCTACGCTTACACCATGCTTGACGAGAGACTAACGGAGGATGTGATGAAGAAAAAACTAACCGAGGCCGATGTCACTGCGGAATCCGTTTTTATGTTACAGCGCCGCCAGGTGCTGAAAATGCTGGGAATTAGCGCCTCGGCATTGACCCTGGCACCCGGTGCGCGGGCCGATCTGTTGGACTGGTTTAAAGGCAATGACCGGCCAAAAGCGCCGTCAGGAAAACCGCTCGATTTCACGCAACCTGCGCAGTGGAAAGCCTCTCTCCCGCTGACGCCGGAAGAGAAAGTCACCGGTTATAACAACTTCTATGAATTTGGCCTCGATAAAGCCGATCCTGCCGCCAACGCCGGAGGAATGAAAACCGATCCCTGGACATTGACCATTGATGGTGAAGTGGCGAAACCGTTAACCCTCGACCACACGGCGCTGACCACGCGTTTCCCGCTGGAAGAGCGAATCTATCGGATGCGCTGCGTTGAAGCCTGGTCGATGGTAGTGCCGTGGATCGGATTCCCGCTGCATAAACTGCTGGCGTTAGTTGAACCCACCAGCAACGCCAAATATGTCGCGTTCCAGACACTTTACGCACCGGATCAGATGCCGGGACAAAAAGACCGATTTATCGGCGGCGGCCTCAAATACCCGTATGTTGAAGCGTTACGTATAGATGAAGCGATGCACCCGCTTACGCTGCTTACTGTCGGTGTATATGGCAAGGCGCTGCCGCCGCAAAACGGCGCGCCAATCCGCCTGACTGTACCGTGGAAATATGGCTTTAAAGGCATCAAATCGATAGTCAGTATCAAGCTGACCAGTAAACGGCCACCGACAACCTGGAACCTTGCCGCACCCGATGAATATGGTTTCTACGCCAATGTGAACCCGCATGTTGATCACCCACGCTGGTCACAAGCGACGGAACGTTTTATTGGATCCGGCGGCGCGCTGGATGTAAAACGTCAGCCAACGCTGCTATTTAATGGCTACGCTGAAGAAGTGGCTTCGCTTTATCACGGGTTAGATCTGCGGGAGAATTTCTGAGTGCGTTTAACGGCAAAACAGGTGACGTGGTTAAAAGTCGCATTGCATCTGGCGGGTCTGCTTCCTTTACTTTGGCTTTTCTGGGCGGCGAACCAGGGCTATTTCAGCGCCGATCCGGCGAAAGACATCCAGCATTTTACGGGCAGGATGGCGCTAAAATTCCTGCTCGCCAGTTTGCTGATAGCACCGCTCGCACGCTACGCGAAACAACCGCTATTGATCAGAACCCGGCGTTTGCTGGGGCTGTGGTGCTTTGCCTGGGCGACACTACATCTGACCAGCTACACCTTGCTGGAACTGGGTATCAATAATCTTTCATTATTAGGGCAAGAGCTGATAACGCGCCCTTATTTAACGCTGGGTGCCGTAAGTTGGCTGATTTTGCTGGCATTAGCGTTGACCTCAACGCAATGGGCGCAGCGAAAGCTGGGCAAACGCTGGCAACAATTACACAATTTCGTCTATCTGGTGGCGATCCTCGCACCGATTCACTACCTTTGGTCGGTGAAAATCTTGTCACCGCAGCCGATCCTTTACGCTGCCGCCGCGATTGGGCTGTTAGCGTGGCGTTATAAGAAATTTCGCCAATGGTGGCGTTAACACTCTCATTGTGTGCAGTTCTCCGCAGATCTACTATCATTCGCCGCCAGATTCCGGGCGGTGGTTGATAATCTTCCCTGATAAGACCAGTATTTAGCTGCCAATTGCTACGAAATCGTTATAATGTGCGACTTTGGTTTTCCTGACAGGGGTTTTTAGCCTCTGAAAAGGTGACAATCGCGAATCGAAGGTATATTTTGTTTTTTACCCGAGAATCGCAGGAGATAGCGGCACAATGGCTGGCAAGTTCCACATATTAGTTTTGAACGGACCAAACCTGAACATGCTTGGCACCCGTGAGCCGGATAAGTACGGCACGCTTACGCTCAGCGAGATTGTTAACGGTTTGAACACCGAAGCGGCATCGCTTGATGTGGAACTGGCGCATTTTCAGTCAAACGCGGAGTACGCAATCATCGACCGTATTCATCAGGCTAAAGACATTATGGACTTCATCCTGATCAATCCGGCCGCGTTTACGCACACCAGTGTTGCTATCCGCGACGCACTGCTGGCGGTCGGCATCCCGTTTATCGAGATCCACCTGACCAACGTGCATGCGCGGGAGCCATTCCGTCACCACTCGTATCTGTCAGATATCGCCGAGGGCGTTATCTGCGGGCTGGGTGCGGAAGGTTATTCATACGCTTTACAGACGGCGGTAAAACGCCTGTCACAATCACACTAAACAAGAGTACGGAACCCACTCATGGATATTCGTAAGATTAAGAAACTGATCGAGCTGGTTGAAGAATCAGGCATCTCCGAACTGGAAATTTCTGAAGGCGAAGAGTCTGTGCGCATCAGCCGCAGCGCGCCGAATGCTGGCTTCCCGGTTATGCAGCAATATGCTGCGCCGATGATGCAACAGCAACCAGCCCTGTCTAACGCTGTCGCACCTGCCGCAGCGCCGGAAGCCCCTGCAGCCGCAGCGGAAATCAGTGGTCACATCGTACGTTCCCCGATGGTCGGAACCTTCTATCGCACCCCGAGCCCGGACGCGAAAGCGTTTATCGAAATCGGCCAGAAAGTCAACGTGGGCGATACCCTGTGCATCGTTGAAGCCATGAAAATGATGAACCAGATCGAAGCCGATAAATCAGGCGTGGTGAAAGCCATTCTGGTTGAAAGTGGCCAACCGGTTGAATTTGACGAGCCGCTGGTCGTCATCGAGTAAACGAGGCGCACATGCTGGATAAAATTGTTATCGCCAACCGCGGCGAGATTGCACTGCGTATTCTTCGTGCCTGTAAAGAACTGGGCATCAAGACTGTCGCTGTGCATTCCACTGCGGATCGCGATTTAAAACACGTACTGCTGGCAGACGAGACTGTGTGTATCGGTCCTGCGCCATCAGTAAAAAGCTATCTGAATATCCCGGCAATTATCTCCGCCGCCGAAATCACCGGCGCAGTGGCGATTCACCCGGGTTACGGCTTCCTCTCTGAGAATGCCAACTTCGCTGAGCAAGTTGAGCGCTCTGGCTTTATATTCATCGGCCCGAAAGCTGACACCATCCGCCTGATGGGCGACAAAGTGTCGGCAATCACCGCCATGAAGAAAGCTGGCGTACCGACCGTGCCGGGTTCAGACGGCCCGCTGGGCGACGATATGGATGCAAACCGCGCCCATGCTAAACGCATCGGTTACCCGGTTATCATCAAAGCCTCCGGCGGCGGCGGCGGTCGCGGTATGCGCGTTGTACGCAAAGACGCCGACCTGGCGCAGTCCATCAGCATGACGCGTGCGGAAGCGAAAGCAGCTTTCAACAACGACATGGTGTACATGGAAAAATACCTGGAAAACCCTCGCCACGTCGAGATCCAGGTGCTGGCCGATGGTCAGGGCAACGCTATCTATCTGGCAGAGCGTGACTGCTCCATGCAGCGCCGTCACCAGAAAGTGGTCGAAGAAGCACCGGCACCGGGCATCACGCCGGAACTGCGTCGCTATATCGGTGAGCGTTGTGCGAAAGCCTGTGTCGATATCGGCTATCGCGGAGCGGGTACGTTTGAGTTCCTGTTCGAAAACGGCGAGTTCTACTTCATTGAGATGAACACCCGTATTCAGGTTGAACATCCGGTTACCGAAATGATTACCGGCGTAGACCTGATCAAAGAACAGCTGCGTATCGCAGCCGGTCAGCCGCTGTCCATTAAGCAAGAAGAAGTTGTGGTGAAAGGCCATGCGGTGGAATGCCGTATTAACGCCGAAGATCCGAACACCTTCCTGCCTAGCCCGGGCAAAATCACCCGCTTCCATGCTCCTGGTGGGTTTGGTGTGCGCTGGGAATCGCATATTTACGCCGGTTACACCGTACCGCCGTATTACGATTCAATGATTGGCAAGCTTATCTGCTACGGCGAGAGCCGCGATGTGGCGATTGCGCGCATGAAAAATGCGTTGCAGGAGCTGATTATCGACGGTATCAAAACCAACGTTGATCTGCAGATGCGTATTATGAGCGACGAGAACTTCCAGCATGGTGGCACCAACATCCACTATCTGGAGAAAAAACTCGGTTTGCAGGAAAAATAATCTGCAATCAGCGCAAAAGGCCGGATCTTCCGGCCTTTTTTGTTTTTCTCTCCCCTCAACTTGCCCATAGGGTACAATCCCCGCTTTCTTCATTTACAAGGGACAAAAATGGACAACCGTTTTGTTCAGGCTCACAAAGAAGCCCGCTGGGCGCTGTGGCTGACCCTTCTTTATCTTGCCGCCTGGTTAGTGTGCGCTTACCTACCGGGTACAGAGCAGGGCTTCACCGGACTGCCGCGTTGGTTTGAACTGGCCTGCCTGCTTACGCCGCTGGTATTTGTTTTGCTTTGCTGGGCGATGGTGCGCTTTATCTTCCGCGATATCTCTCTGGAGGATAACGATGCAAACTGAAATTATCGCCGTGCTGATAATCTACCTGATCGTCGTCTTCGGCCTTTCTTTCTATGCGATGCGCCAGCGTAGCAGCGGTACTTTCCTGAGCGAGTACTTCCTCGGTAGCCGTTCCATGGGTGGATTTGTGCTGGCGATGACGCTGACCGCAACCTATGTCAGCGCCAGTTCGTTTATTGGCGGGCCGGGCGCCGCGTACAAATTTGGCCTTGGTTGGGTACTGCTGGCGATGATCCAGGTTCCCACCATTTGGCTGTCGCTGGGCATTCTCGGCAAGAAATTCGCGATTCTGGCGCGTCGCTACAATGCGATTACGCTCAACGACATGCTGATGGCGCGCTACCAGAGCCGCGCAGTCGTGTGGATTGCCAGTATCAGCCTGCTGGTGGCCTTTGTCGGTGCGATTGCCGTGCAGTTTATCGGCGGCGCGCGTCTGCTGGAGACCGCGGCTGGCATCAAATACGAATCTGGCCTGCTGATCTTCGGTATTACCATTGCGCTGTATACAGCGTTTGGCGGTTTTCGCGCCAGTGTGTTGAACGACACCATGCAAGGCATGGTGATGTTGATCGGTACGCTGGTGTTACTGGTCGGCGTGATCCATGCGGCGGGCGGTTTACATAACGCCGTTGATACCTTGCAGCATATCGATCCTAAACTGGTTAGCCCGCACGGCGCACACGACATCCTTTCCCCGGCGTTTATGACCTCGTTTTGGGTGCTGGTGTGTTTTGGCGTTATCGGTCTGCCGCATACTGCTGTGCGCTGTATTTCGTATAAAGACAGCAAATCGGTACACCGTGGGATCATTATCGGCACCATCGTCATCGCGCTGTTGATGCTGGGAATGCACCTTGCAGGTGCGCTGGGTCGTGCTGTGCTGCCGAATCTGTCGGTGCCGGATCAGGTCATTCCCACATTGATGGTCGAAGTGTTGCCACCGTGGGCCGCAGGGTTGTTCCTTGCCGCACCGATGGCCGCGATCATGTCCAACGTCAACGCGCATCTTTTGCAGGCTTCCGCGACGATCATCAAAGATCTGTGGTTAAGCGCGCAGCCGACTAAAATTCGTCATGAGCCACGCTTAAAACGCATTTCCACCATTACAACGCTGGTACTCGGCATTTTGATGATGCTGGCCGCATGGCGTCCGCCAGAGATGATCATCTGGCTGAACCTGCTGGCGTTTGGCGGGCTTGAAGCGGTATTCCTGTGGCCATTGGTGCTGGGTCTTTACTGGGATCGCGCTAATTCCACCGGCGCGCTCAGCGCCATGATTGTTGGCGGTGCGCTGTATGCCGTGCTCGCCACCTTTAATATTCAGTACCTGGGCTTCCATCCGATTGTGCCCTCGCTGCTGTTAAGTTTGCTGGCCTTCATTGTCGGTAACCGTTTCGGTCAACCCGCACAGCAAACCCCGACTATTTCTGTTAATGAATAAAGAGTTATGCCATGCCTTGGATCCAACTGAAACTGAACACTACCGGCGCGAATGCGGAAGCTCTGAGCGATGCTCTGATGGAAGCGGGCGCGGTGTCCATTACTTTCCAGGACACGCACGACACGCCCGTATTTGAACCGCTGCCGGGTGAAACCCGGCTGTGGGGCGATACCGACGTTATCGGCCTGTTCGACGCGGAAACCGAGATGGCGGACGTTGTCGCCCAACTCGCTTTTCACCCGCTGCTCGGCGAAGGTTTCGCCCACAAAATTGAGCAACTGGAAGATAAGGACTGGGAGCGCGAATGGATGGATAACTTCCACCCGATGCGCTTTGGCGAGCGCCTGTGGATCTGCCCGAGCTGGCGCGACGTGCCGGATGCCAATGCGGTGAATGTGATGCTCGATCCGGGTCTGGCATTCGGCACTGGCACACACCCAACCACCTCTTTGTGCCTGCAATGGCTCGATGGTCTGGATCTTGTCGGCAAAACGGTGATCGATTTTGGCTGCGGCTCCGGGATCCTTGCGATCGCCGCCCTGAAACTGGGTGCGGCAAAAGCGATCGGTATTGATATCGATCCGCAAGCTATTCAGGCCAGTCGCGATAACGCCGAGCGCAACGGTGTTTCCGAGCGTCTCGAGTTGTACCTGCCGAAAGACCAGCCAGACGCGATGAAAGCCGATGTGGTGGTCGCCAATATCCTGGCTGGCCCTCTGCGTGAACTGGCACCGTTAATCAGCGTATTGCCCGTTGAGGGCGGTTTGCTGGGGCTCTCAGGTATCCTTGCCAGCCAGGCAGAAAGCGTATGCGAAGCCTATACAGAGCTCTTTACTCTTGACCCGGTGGTCGAGAAAGAAGAGTGGTGCCGTATCACGGGACAAAAAAGGTAAAACTGAACGCGGCCTGCGGGCCACGTTTCGCGGAGCCAGCGCGCTGAACTGTCGAAAAAAGCAGCCAAAATGCCGATGAGAAAACTGCGAGCAGCTTCGCAAAAATCGTCATTTTTGTCTGAAAAAACAGCAGTTCAGCCGCATATCACCCGTGAAAAAACGATAACTTGTGCGAATTTATGCGTTATGTGAAATTTTTATCTTTTGCATAACCCTATGAAAAACATGATTTAATACGCTTATTGCCCCGGTGGACTGGCTATTCCTTGATCTACAACAGAGGATTGCTCAAAGTTTGGCCTTTCATCTCGTGCAAAAAATGCGTAATATACGCCGCCTTGCAGTCACAGTATGGTCATTTCTTAACTCATGCGCATCGGACACCACCAGCTCAGAAATCGCCTGATCGCAGCGCCCATGGCTGGCATTACTGACAGACCATTCCGGACGTTGTGCTACGAGATGGGAGCCGGTTTAACCGTATCCGAGATGATGTCTTCTAACCCACAAGTGTGGGAAAGCGACAAGTCCCGACTTCGGATGGTGCACATTGATGAACCCGGTATTCGCACCGTGCAAATTGCCGGCAGCGACCCGGATGAAATGGCGGAAGCCGCACGTATTAACGTGGAAAGCGGCGCCCAGATTATTGATATCAATATGGGGTGCCCGGCTAAAAAAGTGAATCGCAAGCTTGCAGGTTCCGCCCTGCTGCAATACCCGGATCTGGTGAAGTCGATCCTGACCTCGGTAGTTAATGCAGTGGATGTTCCTGTCACTCTGAAGATTCGCACGGGTTGGGCTCCAGAACACCGTAACTGCGTAGAAATTGCCCAACTGGCTGAAGAGTGTGGTATTCAGGCTCTGACCATTCATGGACGCACCCGCGCCTGTTTGTTCAATGGAGACGCTGAGTACGACAGTATTCGGGCAGTTAAGCAGAAAGTTTCCATTCCGGTTATCGCGAATGGCGACATTACTGACCCGCTTAAAGCCAGAGCTGTGCTCGACTATACAGGGGCGGATGCCCTGATGATAGGCCGCGCAGCTCAGGGAAGACCCTGGATCTTCCGGGAAATCCAGCATTATCTGGACACTGGGGAGCTGCTGGCCCCGCTGCCTTTGGCAGAGGTTAAGCGCTTGCTTTGCGCGCACGTTCGGGAACTGCATGACTTTTACGGTCAGGCAAAAGGTTACCGAATCGCACGCAAACACGTCTCCTGGTATCTCCAGGAGCACGCTCCGAATGACCAGTTTCGGCGCACATTCAACGCCATTGAGAATGCCAGCGAACAGCTGGAGGCGTTGGAGGCATACTTCGAAAATTTTGCGTAAACAGAAATAAAGAGCTGACAGAACTATGTTCGAACAACGCGTAAATTCTGACGTACTGACCGTTTCTACCGTTAACTCTCAGGATCAGGTAACCCAAAAACCGCTCCGTGACTCGGTAAAACAGGCACTGAAGAACTATTTTGCTCAACTGAATGGTCAGGATGTTAATGACCTGTATGAGCTGGTACTGGCTGAAGTAGAACAGCCACTGTTGGACATGGTGATGCAATACACCCGTGGTAATCAGACCCGCGCGGCGCTGATGATGGGCATCAACCGCGGTACGCTGCGTAAAAAACTGAAAAAATACGGCATGAACTGATTTTTAATCAGTGAGTTGTATTGATAAAAAGGCGCTAACCGGCATGGGAAAGCGCCTTTTTTATTGCCTGAAATAGCGCTAAAAACCCCGCTTTCCCTGTCATTCCGGGGTTGCGGATTCGTGTATATTTCAACAAATGGTTGCAAGAAAGGGAGATACGGAATGATTCGCAAGTATTGGTGGCTAGTGGCTTTCGCCCTGTCGATCCTCATGCTGGATAGCTTAATCATGTACTGGGTTGAGTATATGACCACCGAGATCGATAAATGCCGCAATATGAATTCCGTAAATCCGCTCAAACTGGTTAACTGCAATAATCTGTAAGTGATTGCTTGTAGCGAAAATTCGCGAAAATGCAGCCATCACCCTGATTAACGCAGGGATTTAAATCATTTTGAGCCATCTCCATACGATGCTAATGTCTCAGCCCTTTTCGCCAGTCCGATCGTAGTAATGCGTAACGCCCTTAGTGAATGAGTTGATGACACCATGCTGGATAGCCAATACGACTATATCCTTGTTGTTGTTTCTTTTATCGTAGCCATTTTGGCCTCTTATACCGCCCTGAATATGGCAGGCCGTGTTTCCACCAGCAGCCAGGGATCGTCATGGATCTGGCTCAGCGGCGGCGGCGTAGCGATGGGAATAGGCATCTGGGCGATGCACTTTATCGGCATGCTGGCAATGAACATGTCGATGAATATGCGCTACGAACCGATTCTTACTGCTCTCTCAATGGTAATCGCGATTGGCTCTTCGTTATTCGCGCTGTGGCTGGTGAGCGCCCCGTATCTGCATCTGCGTCGCCTGATCCCTGGCGCAATTGTCATGGGCCTGGGTATTGCAGCAATGCACTATACCGGCATGGCGGCGCTGCAGGTCTCCCCGGCAATCATCTGGAATCTGAATTGGGTCGCCTTATCTTTAGTGATCGCGCTGGTCGCCTCTTTCGCCGCACTGTGGCTCACCTTCCATTTACGTCATGAAGCGGCCCAGGTTGCGTTGATGCGTTTTGGTGCGGCAATTTTAATGGGTATCGCCATTGCTGGTATGCATTACACCGGCATGATGGCGGCTCAAATCCCTCATCAGCACGTTATGGGCCATAACGGTTTTAACAATAACTGGTTAGCCGTATTGGTCGGCATGATGGCTTTCTCAGTGCTGGGTATTACGCTACTGGTGTCGATGTTTGATGCGCGTTTGCAAGCGCGAACTTCGCTGTTGGCGACCTCACTGGCGGCCGCTAACCGCGAACTGGCACGACTGGCGTTGCACGATACCTTAACGCGTTTACCTAACCGCGTTTTGCTGGAAGATCGCCTTGAACAGGCCATCAACAAAGCCAAACGAGAAGGCTCTTTCTTCGCACTGATGTTTATGGATCTCGATGGTTTCAAAACTGTCAACGATGCCTGGGGTCACGATGTTGGCGATAAATTGCTGGTCGCGGTGACCGATCGCCTGACGCAAAAATTAAAAGGGCAATACACGCTGGCACGCATTGGTGGTGACGAATTTGTTCTGCTGGCGGAAGTCAGCGCGCCAGATGAAGCGGCAACGCTTGCCAGTTCGTTGGTACGCGTGATTGATAAACCTTTCACTATCGATCCCTATGATGTGATGGTGACGCTGAGCGTCGGTATTGCGCTTTATCCACACGATGGCAAGAACGAACGGGAACTGATGTTCAACGCCGATGCGGCGATGTATCACACCAAACATATGGGCCGTAACGGTTACCACTTCTTTCAGCCGTCGATGAACACGCTGGCACAAACACAGTTGCAGTTACTTAATGATCTGTGGATGGCACTGGAGCGCCAGGAGTTCCGGCTGGTTTACCAGCCCAAATTTAAAGCGCCTGCGGGGCCAGTTATTGGATTCGAAGCGCTGCTGCGCTGGCACCATCCCTACCAGGGCGTGCTCACACCGGATGTTTTTTTGCCGCTGGCGGAGAAAACCGGCCTGATTGTGCCGCTCGGTAACTGGGTAGTGGATGAAGCCTGCCGTCAGCTTGGCGAATGGCGCAAAATGGGGCACCTTGAGTGGTCAGTGGCGGTGAATCTTTCCACCCTGCAGTTTGAGCAGAGTACCCTGGTGGAAACGATTATGGAGACGCTGAAAAAGCATGATGTGCCGCCGCAAAAATTAATCCTGGAAGTGACCGAAACCACCGCAATGAGCAACCCGGATGAGAGTGTGCGCGTGTTGACGGAGCTGACAGATGCAGGCGTTCAAGCCTCAATCGATGATTTTGGTACAGGCTACTCCAGCCTGTTATATCTTAAGCGTCTTCCGGCCTGCGAATTAAAAATCGATCGTGCATTTGTTCGCGAGTTAAGCCGGGAAGGTGAAGATGCCACCATCGTCTCCGCCATCGTGGCGTTAGCCAGGACACTGAATTTAAAAGTTGTGGCAGAAGGCGTGGAAACGGAAGAACAACAAAAATTCCTTACCGAGCTGGGCTGCAATACGCTGCAGGGGTATTTATTAGGTAAACCGGTGAGTGCGGAATCTATTACTTCTTACGGAAATAAACTTCCTCCGCCCGAGACGCTTTCCTGAAGCCAGATTGATTTAAATAAAGCGCCAGCAGGCGCTTTTGTTTTACCAAAGTCGTAAACTAGATTATTCTTATAAAAATAATGTTATGTACCATCTCTATTTAATCAAGCGCTTACGCATTGCAACAGAATTTTTTATTTCACCCTTCATCTTTTCTGCACTATTTAACCCGCGACGCGGTTTTATCTTCATGATTTTTACAAAGCACATAATTTGAGATTATTGCACCGGGGAATTCGCGCACGCGAATGGTAAAATATGGCTTATCGGTTCTGGACAGGTATCGCTATTATTGATATCGGGGATCGTGATTATTTCGAGGTAATATTATGAAAAAATTCATTTCCGTGGCATTACTGGCGACATTCCTGGCAGGCTGTGCCCACGATTCTCCTTGTGTACCGGTGTATGACGATCAAGGTCGTCTGGTACATACCAATACCTGTATGAAAGGCACAACGCAGGATAACTGGGAAACAGCCGGAGCCATTGCCGGTGGCGCAGCGGCGATTGCCGGTCTGACGCTCGGTATCGTAGCACTGACGAAATAGTTTTAAAAAGCCAAATAGTTATAAAAAGCGCGGTTCGCCGCGCTTTTGCTTTATTAAGGTGCAGTTAATTTTGCATAAGTAAATTTTCAGCCCCATTAGCAGGCAGAAATTAAAAAATAAGCACGAATATCATTTCATCTGAGCCGACAGGTTTCCCCGCTTATCTTTTTTTGTCTATTTTTGCGTGACCCATTTCACAAAGCGATGCCAATCAATATATTGCTTATATTCACGCAAGAAACTTATCTGTTATTAACCTCTTAGCGGCTCCCCTTTTTGCTCTGTTTTGTGGCGCAGGTTGTATTTTTGCACCACAACGGGGCAATGGTTTTATTTTTTCCTGTCTACACTCTCAATATTGCGCCTGCGCTAGCCAAATAACGCCACGCGCAAAACTGGCACTACCTTTGCTTTAAAGAGTATGGCCATCGCCACAGACAGGTTCAGGCGTTTCCCGAACGCCTTATATAACGATAAATTTTCGCCACACAGGATGCATTATGAAAAAGATGATGATCGCCAGCCTGGCCGCTGCCGGTGTACTATTTGCTGTCGCAAATCAGGCACATGCGGGCGCAACGCTGGATGCCGTTAAAAAGAAAGGTTTCGTACAATGCGGTATCAGCGACGGTCTGCCTGGCTTTTCCTACGCGGACGCGAGCGGTAAATTCACCGGTATCGACGTGGACGTTTGCCGCGGCGTTGCCGCCGCCGTATTCGGTGACGACACGAAAGTTAAATATACCCCGCTGACGGCCAAAGAGCGTTTCACCGCCCTGCAATCTGGCGAAGTGGATATGCTCTCCCGTAATACCACCTGGACCTCTTCCCGCGATGGCGGCATGGGCCTGTCATTCACTGGCGTCACCTATTACGACGGTATCGGCTTCCTGACCCATAACAAAGCGGGCCTGAAAAGCGCTAAAGAGCTGGACGGCGCAACCGTTTGTATTCAGGCAGGCACCGATACTGAACTGAACGTGGCGGATTACTTTAAATCCAACAAAATGAAATATACGCCGGTGACATTCGACCGTTCCGATGAATCCGCGAAAGCGCTGGAATCGGGCCGTTGCGACACGCTCGCTTCCGACCAGTCGCAGCTGTATGCATTGCGGATCAAACTGAGCAACCCGGCAGAGTGGATCGTGTTGCCGGAAGTGATCTCGAAAGAGCCGCTGGGGCCGGTAGTTCGCCGTGGTGATGATGACTGGTTCTCGATTGTTCGCTGGACGCTGTTCGCCATGCTGAACGCGGAAGAGATGGGTGTTAACTCGAAAAACGTTGATGAGAAAGCCGCTAACCCAGCAACGCCTGATATGGCGCACCTGTTAGGTAAAGAAGGCGACTTCGGTAAAGACCTGAAGCTGGATAACAAGTGGGCTTACAACATCATTAAGAAAGTCGGTAACTATTCAGAAATCTTTGAACGTAACGTCGGTTCTGAAAGCCCGCTGAAAATCAAACGCGGCCAGAACAACCTCTGGAACAACGGCGGCATTCAGTACGCTCCGCCAGTGCGCTAATACGTAAGTGCTGTAACGGGCGCTACGCTTACGTGGCGCCCAGCCCAGAGTCATGGTTACTGAGGTTTTCCTATGTCCCATCGCCGCCCAACCGTGAAAGGTGCCATCTCCCTTTCTAACCCTGCGGTTCGCGCCTGGCTGTTTCAAATCCTTGCGATTGTCGCCGTGGTCGTTGTCGCCATTTATTTGATACACAACACCGTTACTAACCTGAATAACCGCGGTATCACTTCCGGTTTTGCCTTTCTGGATCGCGCCGCCGGTTTTGGTATTGTTCAGCATCTTATTGATTATGAACAAGGTGACACCTACGGCCGTGTATTCCTTGTGGGCTTACTTAATACGCTGCTGGTTTCAGCGCTGTGTATTGTGTTCGCCTCGTTCCTCGGTTTTTTCCTTGGTCTCGCCCGCCTGTCGGAAAACTGGCTACTGCGGAAGCTATCGACCATTTATATCGAAACGTTCCGTAATATCCCGCCGCTGTTGCAGATCTTTTTCTGGTACTTCGCCGTGCTGCGTAACCTACCCGGCCCGCGCCAGGCGGTCAACGCGATGGAGCTGGTGTTTCTGAGCAACCGGGGCTTGTATATCCCTTCCCCGCAAATGGGCGAGGGCATGCTGGCGTTCTTGGGCGCGATAATCGTGGCGGTGGCTATCGCCGTCGGTCTGTTTCGCTTTAATAAAATGCATCAAATCAAAACCGGGCAGCTACGCCGGACATGGCCTGCCGCGCTGGGGTTGATTATTCTGCTGCCGCTGGTAGCGCACTGGGTGTTTGGCGCAGCGCTGCACTGGGACGTTCCGCAACTGCGCGGCTTCAACTTCCAGGGCGGTATGGTGCTGATCCCCGAACTCGCCGCGCTCACCATTGCGCTGTCGGTCTACACCTCCGCATTCATCGCTGAGATTATCCGTTCAGGTATTCAGTCAGTGCCCTATGGGCAGCACGAAGCGGCACGTTCGCTCGGCTTGCCTAATCCAGTGACATTACGTCAGGTGATTATTCCACAGGCGCTGCGCGTGATTATTCCTCCACTGACCAGCCAGTATCTGAATATCGCAAAAAACTCCTCGCTGGCAGCGGCAATTGGTTATCCGGATATGGTGTCGCTGTTTGCCGGTACGGTGCTGAATCAGACCGGGCAAGCGATTGAAACTATCGCTATTACCATGTCGGTTTACTTGCTCATCAGCCTGTCGATTTCGTTGCTGATGAACATCTATAACCGCCGTATTGCCCTGATTGAGCGCTAAGGAACCTTGATGACAAAAGCAATCCTGTCTCCCTCCACGCGCCAGACACCCGCCGGAAGCAATGGCGCGATAGTGTGGGTACGTAAAAATCTGTTCTCCAGTTGGTCAAACTCGCTGCTGACGCTTCTGTGTCTGTGGTTAATGTGGGAGTTGATTCCCCCTTTGCTGGACTGGGCGCTATTTCAGGCGAACTGGTTTGGTTTGACGCGCGCTGATTGTACGAAAGCGGGTGCGTGCTGGGTGTTTATCCACGAGCGTTTTGGCCAGTTTATGTATGGCCTCTACCCGCATGATCAACGCTGGCGAATTAATGTGGCGCTGCTCGTTGGCCTGCTCTCTATCGCACCGATGTTCTGGAAGGCGCTGCCGCGTCGCGGGCGCTATATCGCTTGCTGGGCGGTGATTTATCCGCTTGTCGTGTGGTGGTTGTTGTTTGGCGGTTTCCTGGGGCTGGAACGTGTTGAAACCCGCCAGTGGGGCGGTTTGACCCTGACATTGATCATCGCTTCTGTTGGTATTGCTGGCGCATTGCCACTGGGGATTTTGCTCGCGTTGGGACGCCGTTCGAAAATGCCGGTGGTTCGCGTGTTATCGGTCATTTTCATTGAGTTCTGGCGCGGCGTTCCCTTAATCACCGTGCTGTTTATGTCCTCGGTAATGCTGCCGCTGTTTATGTCAGAAGGCACCAGTATCGATAAGCTGATCCGTGCGCTGGTTGGCGTGATCTTGTTTCAGTCCGCTTACGTGGCGGAAGTGGTGCGTGGCGGCTTGCAGGCGCTGCCAAAGGGGCAATATGAAGCGGCGGAGTCTCTGGCGCTGGGATATTGGAAAACACAAGGGCTGGTGATTTTACCGCAGGCGCTGAAGCTGGTGATCCCGGGACTTGTGAACACCATCATTGCCCTGTTCAAAGATACGAGTCTGGTGATCATCATCGGCCTGTTTGATCTGTTCAGCAGCGTACAGCAAGCCACGGTCGACCCTGCATGGCTGGGGATGTCCACAGAAGGCTATGTTTTTGCTGCCTTAGTTTACTGGGTTTTCTGTTTTAGCATGTCGCGCTACAGCCAGCATCTGGAGAAGCGCTTTAACACCGGGCGTACACCGCACTGAGGATCCCCATGAGTAATACAACTATGCAATCTGGCGACGCGATGATTACGCTCGAAAATGTGAATAAGTGGTACGGGCAGTTCCATGTACTAAAAGATATTAATCTCAATGTGAAACAGGGCGAGCGCATTGTGCTTTGTGGCCCGTCCGGTTCTGGAAAATCGACAACAATCCGCTGCATTAACCATCTGGAAGAGCATCAACAAGGGCGCATTGTCGTTGACGGTATTGAGTTAAATGAAGATATCCGTAATATCGAAAAGATCCGCCAGGAAGTGGGAATGGTGTTCCAGCACTTTAATTTATTCCCGCATCTGACGGTCTTGCAAAACTGCACGCTGGCACCGATTTGGGTACGTAAGATGCCCAAAAAGGAGGCTGAAGCGCTGGCAATGCATTACCTTGAACGTGTGCGCATTGCCGAGCATGCGCATAAGTTTCCGGGGCAGATTTCCGGTGGTCAGCAGCAGCGTGTGGCGATTGCCCGTTCATTATGTATGAAGCCTAAAATCATGCTGTTCGATGAGCCAACTTCAGCGCTGGATCCGGAGATGGTAAAAGAGGTGCTGGATACCATGATTGGGCTGGCGCAGTCCGGCATGACGATGTTGTGTGTCACCCACGAAATGGGTTTTGCGCGTACCGTTGCCGATCGCGTGATCTTTATGGATCGGGGTGAAATCGTTGAACAAGCACCGCCGGAAGAGTTCTTCGCGAATCCGAAATCAGAACGTACCCGCGCGTTTTTGTCGCAGGTTATTCATTGATCTCTATATGATTGTTACAGGCCACTTCATACGGGTGGCCTTTTTTATTGCCGAAGCAGAAGCACGTCCTGAAGTATGCTTATCAAAAGGTTTATTCCCGACTTTATTTCTTTGACTACCGATATCACTGAGCTGGCCGAGTCCGCTTCTTAATCATTCCGGGACACGCCAGCTAATACTGGCTTACATGCGAGTGGTTCTTTGCTTCTTATGTACTTGCTTGTTTGCCCGAAGTTACAGCCCCTCGCAGGTGGAGACCCCCATGCTACTATCGGCGCTACGCATTTCACTTCTAAGTTAGTGAGCTTGATGTCTGGCTTTTGAAGAGGAACGGCTTGATCGCTACCTTTCACGTTCTATGGTGCTTAAGCTTATTGATGCTCAAAGGACTACGCATCAGGGGAAAATGATTTGAGTGCGACCGTCATGCTTGGTGCTGCAGTAGAAAAGCAAAAGGCCCAGTCTTTCGACTGGGCCTTTTGCTTTATTTGATGCCTGGCAGTTCCCTACTCTCGCATGGGGAGACCCCACACTACCATCGGCGCTACGGCGTTTCACTTCTGAGTTCGGCATGGGGTCAGGTGGGACCACCGCGCTAGTGCCGCCAGGCAAATTCTTTTCTAAGTGCCGAACTTTAACCGTTATAACTGGTGCTGATACCCAGAGTCGAACTGGGGACCTCACCCTTACCAAGGGTGCGCTCTACCAACTGAGCCATATCAGCACACTAAATTTGATGCCTGGCAGTTCCCTACTCTCGCATGGGGAGACCCCACACTACCATCGGCGCTACGGCGTTTCACTTCTGAGTTCGGCATGGGGTCAGGTGGGACCACCGCGCTAGTGCCGCCAGGCAA